>Ga0180219_1000027_pt1 | contig 277583 bp, 267 predicted proteins | sample eDN3rd30CBELigMG_FD_151338 | JGI IMG/M metagenome (GOLD analysis project Ga0180219, IMG submission 151338) | Enriched Miracle-Growth compost microbial communities from Emeryville, California, USA - eDNA 3rd pass 30_C BE-Lig MG (version 2)... ...
CTTCATCCATTGCGCCTCGCTCAACTCATAACGCTTCACGCCCATCCATAGCCTCCGCTCAATCGCGCAGCCCTATGAATCAGCACTTATGCCTTTTGGGAATCCTGAATGTCGATCGGCCCTAGGGGTTCCCGAATAGCGGATGGCTCGGCATTCTGGTCCATCTTGAGCCAGGCATCATGAACAATGTCCTCCGCATTCGCCTCATCCCCGGAAAAACGGCGGGCATAGTCGACGAGTTCTTGTCGGTGACGGCTGTAGAGGAGGGATGTCGCTCGTTCGCTGCCCAATGCACTGCACCTTCCCGCGCATCGTGGCGCCGAAGATCGTCGCGGCAAATTAGATGCGAATCATTCTCAATTGAGAGTTAGCCAAGGGAGGGCAAACTGGCAACATCGCATTTGCCGAAAACATCTCGCTCGATCCCCGATCTCCGCTCTACCCTTAAGCCCGCATGAGGCTCGATGGCGATCGTCTGAGGGAGCGCGCAGTTTGGTTGCTCCTTCGCGATGGAGGCATGTTCGCGGCCGGTCAGGCTGGCGGAGAAGCTCGTCCGGCTTGCAACCCCGCTCCGTGGGCCCCAGAAGAACCGGCCCCTATCCATCGGTGACAAAGGGATCGCGCGCCGTGATGGCGGGTGTTCTGAGATCCGACCCCTCCGGATGATCTCCAACGCTGGAGTGGCTTGTTACGAAAGCGATTCAAATGTTCGTCTGATCGGCGGGAATACCCGCTGGCAGCGCGGCCGCATCCTCCGCCTCATCTTTCGCGGGCCGCGCAGCGCCGATCGCGTGGCAGGTCATCGAGAGCGAGCCCATCGAATATCCCCGCACGATCGCCTCCGGCCGGCTGCCCTCCGTCGCGGCTAGGCCCGCGAGGTAGAGGAGCGGAATGAAATGTTCCGGCGTGGGGACAGCCCGGTCGTAATCGGAATGCTCGCGAACCTTCAGAATGTCGCCCGGCGCTTCGGCGAGTTGGGCGACCACGGCATCGTCGAATCGCTCCGCCCAGTCGAAGGCCGCGTTGGGCCGGTTCCACTGGACCTCGCGCAGGTTGTGAACCACGTTGCCGCTGGCCAGGATCATCACGCCCTTGTCCCGCAGGGAAGCAAGGCGCCTCGCCAGATCGACATGATAGTCGAGCGGGCGAAGCGCGTTGATCGAGAGTTGCACAACCGGCACGTCCGCCTGGGGATAGAGGTGGGTGAGCACCGACCAGGCGCCATGATCCAATCCCCACTGATCGCGATCGAGGCCCACCCATTCGGGCTTCACGACCTCCGCGATCTCCTGGGCCAGATCGGGCGCGCCCGGTGCGGGATACTCGACGTCGAACAGCGCTTGGGGAAAACCGTAGAAGTCATGGATCGTCCGCGGTTTGGGCATCGCGGTCACAGCCGTGGCGCCGAAATACCAATGTGCGGAAATTACGAGCAAGGCGCGTGGACGCGGCAGGGTCTGCCCCAAGGCACGCCAAGCGTTGGTGAAGCCGTTCCGCTCCAACGTATTCATCGGGCTCCCATGACCGATAAACAGCGCCGGCATCCGCTCGGCAATGTTGGCGCCTTCCGGTCGGGTGCCGGCTTGTGCATCGCTCATATCCAGTCCCCATGCGTAAATTCTGGGCTGGCCTGCCGCAGTGCACCGCCAACGCCGCCAGCAAATTCCAGTTCGCCCACGATATTCGGATCGACAAGAGAAAATTTCGCAGCCTGGTCGAGATCGCGGAATATCGCACAGAGTTGATCGGTTCCCAACCGTCAACTCCGGAAACGCATGGGACCCCTATCGCCGCCTCGCCATTGCTGCGCGCCGGATCGTCGCTCGACCGCACGAGCAATCACAATGTTTATTTGGACAGGTCGAAGGGTCCCGTCCGCAGGATATGATCGTATCGCGCAGCGGCGGCCCCATCCTCCCGCCGGGCGGCGTCCTGAATGCCATCAACCGCATATTGCGCAGCTCTGCGCCAGCCATGGCCGGATACCATCAAAATACCATCACGGAGGGGTGGCCGACAGTGCACGGCCGGGGACGTGCGAGGACGATGGGTCCGTCAGAAACCCACGTTTTCCGCCATTTTTGGCGACGTCACTGGACGCTGCTGGATACCGAAAAGAGAACAAATGGTGCCCGGGGACGGAGTCGAACCGCCGACACTGCGATTTTCAGTCGCATGCTCTACCAACTGAGCTACCCGGGCACGGGATCGTCCGTTCCGGGCGAAGCCGGAGCGAAGACGGGCGCTATAAGCATGGCCGTGCGTGCCTGTCCAGTCCGTTGGTGCTGAATATCCGTCCCGCGCGTCAGAAAGATTTTGCGTCGCTCCCGCCGAGTTTCTAGGCTGGGCGCATCTATTGGGGTGGCGCGCCTGGAAACCTCCGTATCCGGCCTGCGCGCCCCGGCATCGAAAGTCCCGCCATGCGTTCATTCCTTCTGCTCGCCTCCACCGCCCTGCTTTCCATCGTCACGCCGGCCACGCCCGGTTTCGCCGAGGATGCCGCTCCGGCGGTCGCCCCTGTCAAGCCGGCCATGCCGCATTATGGCCGCTGGGGCATCGACCTCACCGGCGGCGACCTTCAGGTGGCGCCCGCGGTCGATTTCGACGATTATGTGAATGGCGGCTGGCGCGCCCGCGCCGTCATCCCGGCCGACCAGAACTCGATCAGCAGCTTCTACGACATCTACAATCTGACCCTGGAACAGAAGAAATATGTGATCGCCAGCCAGGGGCCCGAGACGCAGATCGGCGGCCTTTATCGCAGCTTCATGGACGAGGCGCGGGTCGAGGCGGTGGGCGATGCGCCGCTGCGCGCCGAGCTGGCCCGCATCGCCGCCCTGCCGGACCGCGCGGCGCTCGCCCGCTATATGGGCGCGACCACCGGCGCGTTCGGCATCAGCCTGGTCGACATCGGCATCGATGCCGACCCGGCCGATCCGACCACCAACATCCTGTGGATGAGCCAGGGCGGTCTGGGCCTGCCCGATCGCGATTATTATCTGAAGGCCGAGTTCAAGCCCAAGCTGGATGCCTACAAGGCCTATGTCGAGCGCCAGCTCGGCCTTGCCGGCTATCCCGATGCGGCGCGCGCGGCGGCGGATGTCGTCGCCTTCGAGACGGAGATCGCAAAGCTGAGCTGGGCGCAGGCCGACCGGCGCGAGATCAGCAAGATCAACAATCCGATGACGCAGGACACGCTCAAGACCTATGCGCCGGGGCTGGACTGGGACGCCTATTTCGCCGGCGCCGGCATCACCCGGCAGGGCGGCATCATCGTCCAGGAGAATAGCGCGATCAAGGCGCTGGCCGATCTGTACGGCCGCACGCCCCTTGCCACGCTCAAGGCCTGGGAAGCCTTCGCCGTCGCCAACCAGGCCTCGCCCTATCTGCCGGCGCGCTATGTGGACAGCCGCTTCACCTTCACCAGCGCCATGTATGGCACGCAGGCGCTGGCCCCGCGCTGGAAGCGGGCGGATTCGCTGCTCGACGGGTCGGTGGGCGAGCTGATCGGCGAGGTCTATGTGCGCGACTTCTTCTCGCCGCGCGCTAAGGCGATGATGGACGAGCTGGTCGCGAACCTGAAGGTCGCCATGGCCAAGCGCATCGTCGAGAATGGCTGGATGGCCCCGCCGACCAAGATGGCCGCGCTGGAGAAGCTCGCCCGCATGGACGTGATGGTGGGCTATCCGGACAAGTTCCGCGATTATTCCGGCCTGCGCATCGATGCGAACGACCTGTTCGGCAATGTCGAGCGCAGCAACGCCTTCGACTGGGCCTATCAGCTCTCCCAGCTCTACAAGCCGGTCGATCGCAGCAAATGGGCGATGAACCCGCAGACGGTGAATGCCTATAATGGCTTCCTGGAGAACAAGATCGTGTTCCCGGCCGGCATCCTGCAGGCCCCCGCCTTCGATCCGGATGCCGACCCGGCGGTCAATTATGGCGCCGTGGGCGTCATCATCGGCCATGAGATCAGCCATGGGTTCGACGATCAGGGGCGCAAGATCGACGCGTCGGGCACTGTCCACGACTGGTGGACGGCGGAGGATTCGGCCCGGTTCGAGGCGCAGGCCAGCCGCTTCGGCGCGCAATATGACAGCTATGAGCCGGTGCCGGGCATGCATGTGAACGGCCAGCTCACCATGGGCGAGAATATCGCGGACCTGGCCGGCGTGCTGATCGCGCTGGATGCCTATCATGCCTCGCTGCACGGCCAGCCCGCGCCGGTGATCGACGGACTGACCGGCGACCAGCGCTTCTTCCTCTCCCTCGCCCAGTTCTGGCGGGACAAGCAGCGGCCCGATGCGGCGGCGGCGCAGATGGCCTCGGACCCGCATACGCCATCCAAGTTCCGGGTGATCGGCCCGCTGCGCAATGTGGATGCCTGGTATGATGCGTTCGGCATCAAGCCGGGCACCGGCTATGCGCTGAAGCCCGAGGATCGCGTGCGGATCTGGTGAGATGATTTTCCTCCCCTTCCGGCAGCGGGAGGGGAGGTTTTCCGATTTGGGGCGTGCCCGGAGGCTGCCGGAATCAGTGCGCTCCTGCCTGCGCGGGAGCACGGATTCCAACTCATGCGCACAGACCGCGCACGGCCCTACCCTTCGCGCTCGGGCACATCCTCTTCCTCGGAGCGGACGGGCACGCGATAGCCTTCGTCCAGCCAGGAGACCAGATCGCGGTCGCGGCAGCCGCGCGAGCAGAAGGGGCGGAACTCCGCCACGGTCGGCTTGCGGCAGATCGGGCATTCAGCCTTGATGGACATGATGGCCTCCAATGGCGAGATGTGCGTCCGCGACGATCTCGACCGCGCCGCCGCGCCGGCGCTCCAGCAGCTTCGTCCAGTCGGGATGCGCCTTGATATCACGCGCGACGGCAGGCGGCACGGTCAGGCGGATCGCGCCCGCGCCGCCGCCGGCCGTGCCGGCATGGCGCTCGGCCGCGCGCAGCGCCGCCATGGCGGCCGCGCGGACGGGATCGGCGCGGAGCAGCTCGATGAGCGAGGCGCGCTCGCGCTTGCGGACGATCTGCACGAAGCCGAAGCCGTTGACCGCCGTGCGCTCGAAGGGCTGCGCGAGATATTTGTCGATCTGCGCGGCGGCGACGAGGCGCTCGTCCTTGTTGTTCATGGTCGGCAGGTCGATGCCGATCGATCCGGCGATCCCCATCCGGCGGATCGCCTGCGCGGCGAGCTTGGCGCCTTTCGGCCCGAGCTGGGCGGGCGGCAGCGCGCCATCCACGTCGATCAGCGTCATGGCCGGCGTCAGGAAGATGCGCAGCGCGGCATCCTCGCGCCCCACTTCGCCGCTCGCGGCCTCGGCCATCAATTCGCTCCAGCCGACGGCCTCCAGCCGGTCCTCCTCATGCGCGGGGCAAGGCACGACCGGCACGCCGCTCGCGGCGAGTTGCTGATAGAGCGAGGGGCCCGGCCCGGCCGTGACGCCCGGCATGGCGATGCGGCCCTTCGCCAGCTTGTCGCGCTCGCCATCCATGCCCGGCTCGCCGATCGCCTCGCGGGTGATCTCGACGCGCACCACCTGGCCTTCGGCGATCTTGGGCGGGATCGGCTCGATCAGCACATCCTCGCCACTGTCGAGCCGCGCGATGCCGCGCTTGCGCACGATCAGCGTGCGGACCAGCCGGCCGCCGTGCACGCCGCCCGCGCGGGCGCGCTTGTCCTCGCGCTCGATCCGCGCTTCCAGGATGCGTCCGGCATGGACCAGCGCGGCGCGCGCCTCGCCAATGCCTTCCTCGTAAAGCCACTCAGCCATGCGCACCCACTCCCCGGACTCCGGCCGTCTCCAGCAAGGCCCGCGTCTCGTAGAGCGGCAGGCCGATGACGCCGCTATGGCTGCCGGAGAGGAAGCGCACCCACGCCTCGGCCCGGCCCTGGATCGCATAGCCGCCGGCCTTGCCCAGCCCTTCGCCGCACGCGATATAATCCTCGATCTCGGCCTCCGTCAGCCGCTTGAACGCCACGATGGTATCGGCGATCCGCGCGCGTGCCTTCCCCGCCGCGTCGATCACGCAGACGGCGGACAGCGCATGGTGGCGCCGGCCCGACAGGCGGCGCAGCAGCGCGCGCTGTATCTCCACGGTCTCGGCCGGCGGCAGGATGGCGCGGCCGCAGGCAATGGTCGTATCCCCCGCGATCACCACCTCGCCATCGGCCCGGTCGACCGCGCGCGCCTTCTCCTCCGCCAGACGCAGGGCATAGACGCGCGGCAACTCGCCCTTGCGCGGTGTCTCGTCGATATGCGGCCCCACGATCCGATCGGGCACGATGCTGATGCGCGCCAGCAGATCGCGCCGGCGAGCGGATGTGGAAGCGAGGACGATGGAAGGCTTCATACGCGCCCCTGTTCAGTGCGCGTGCGCGACCGAAAGCTCAGCTCTGGCAGCTCAGCTCTGGCCGGGCCCGCCACGTCCGGGCATGTAGCGATAGGTGATCCGGCCCTTGGTCAGATCATAGGGGGTGAGCTCGACCAGCACCTCGTCACCGACGAGCACGCGGATGCGGTTCTTGCGCATCTTGCCGGCCGTGTGTCCCAGAATCTCATGATCGTTTTCGAGGCGCACGCGGAACATAGCATTGGGAAGCAGTTCCACCACCTGCCCGCGCATCTCGAGAAGTTCTTCTTTGGCCATATCCGTCCAATTGTTCGCGAATGGGGCCCCATAGCGGCAAAAGCGGCCAATGGAAAGCCGGGAGGACCGCCGGACTGTCGATCAGTCGGCCAGGCGATCCACAACGGCTCCGATGGCCGCGAACGCGGAGCCGATCTCGTCACGGCTCGTGCAGTAGGGCGGCATCAGGTAGATGGTGTTGCCGAGCGGGCGCAGCAAGAGGCCGGCCTTCAGAAAAAGCGCGCGCAGGCGCGGCGCGGCGTCGGAGAGATAGCCCCCATCCACCACCTTGAGGTCGATCGCGGCGATGGCGCCGATGCGGCGCGAATTATGCAGTCTCGCATGGCCGCGCAGGCTCGCCAGCCCCGCATCCAGCGCGTCGCCCAGCGCGGCAATGCGTCCCGGCACATCCTGCGTGCGCCAGATCGCGATATTGGCGTTGGCCGCCGCGCAGCTCACCGCATTGGCCGTGAAGCTGGAGGAGTGGAAGAACATCCGCGCCCGGTCCGTGCTGCAATGGCTCTCGAAGATCGCCGCGCTCGCCAGTGTCGCCGCCATCGGCACCATGCCGCCGGTCAGCCCCTTGGCGAGGCACATGATGTCCGGCGCGATCCCCGCCTGATCGCAGGCGAAGAGCGTGCCGGTGCGGCCCCAGCCGGTCATCACCTCGTCCGCGATGAACAGCACGTCATGCCGCGCGCAGATGTCGCGCATCGTCCGCAGCAGGTCCGGCGCATAGACCAGCATCCCGCCCGCCCCCAGGATCAGCGGCTCGACGATGAAGGCGGCGGGCCTCTCCGGCGCCGCGCACAGCCGCTCCAGGGCATCCAGCGTCGCCTGCTCGCCGCCCGCGACCGGGAACGGCACCGTCGCGACATCGAACAGCAGCGGCTCATAGGCGCGGTTGAACACGCCGCGCGCGCCGATCGACATCGCGCCGATCGTGTCGCCATGATAACTGTGCTCCAGCACCAGGATGCGGTGCCGGGCTTCCCCGCGATTGTGCCAGTGGCCGAGCGCCATCTTGAGCGCCACTTCCACCGCCGTCGATCCGCTGTCGGAGAAGAACACATGGTCGAGCCCGGCCGGGGTCAGGTCCACCAGCGATCGCGCCAGCGCCTCCGCCTGCGGATGGGTGTAGCCGGCAAAGATCAGCTGATCGAGCCGGCCCGCCTGCGCGGCGATGGCGGCGGCGATCTGCGGCTCGCAATGGCCATGGGTGATGACCCACCAGCTCGAGATGAGGTCGATCAGCCGCCGCCCGTCCGCGCATTCCAGCCATGCGCCCGATGCCGAGACGATCTGCGGGATCGGCTCGCCCAGCCCATGCTGGGTGAAGGGATGCCACACCGGCGACGTCATGGCGCGATGCCCGCCGCCGCGCGCAGCCCGGCCAGATCGACATGCGCCGCCATCGCCCCGGCCAGCGCGCCGGCATCCAGCGGATCGAGCCTCGGCAATCGGCCGAAGCAGCGCACGCCGCCCAGCGCCGGCACGATGGCTTCATTGTCGGGATGCGCCTCCCCCACGAACAGCAGGCCGGCAACGGGCACGCCCGCCGCCCGCAACGCGGCGAGGCTCAGCAGGCTGTGGTTGATCGTGCCGAGTTGCGTGCGCGCCACCAGCAGCACCGGCGCGGCCCATCGGGCGAACAGGTCGATCATCAGGCAGGGCGGCGCGCGGCGGACCGGCACCATGAGGCCGCCCGCGCCCTCGACGACCAGCGGCCGCGCGGCCGGAAGCGCCAGCGCACCGGGATCGAGCGCCACGCCCTCCGCCTCGGCGGCGAGATGCGGCGAGGCCGGCAACGCCAGCCGATGCGCCTCGGGCAGGATGCGCGCGGCCGGCACGCCCAGCGCGCGCGCCGCCTGACTGTCCGTGCCGTCGACGATGCCGGCCTGGATCGGCTTCCAGTAATGCGCGCCCAGCGCCGCCGCCAGGCCGGCCGCGACCACGGTCTTGCCGATGCCGGTATCCGTGCCCGTGACGACCAGCACGCCGCTCATGCCGCCAACGCCCCGCGCAGTGCCTCGCCCAGCGCCGTCACGACCGGCGCGGTCACGTTGAGCGTGAGGGAGATGCGCAGCCGCGCCGTGCCGCGCGGCACGGTCGGCGGGCGGATGCCGCGCACGTCATGGCCCGCCGCCTGCAGCGCGTTCGCCACCGCCATGGTGCGCGCGTCATCGCCCAGGATGATCGGCAGGATCTGGCTCGTCGGCGCCGGCAGGCCCAGCGGCGCGCAGATCTCCCGCCCGGCATGGTCGATGAGCGCGGCGAGCGCCGCCCGCTCGGCATCGGCCGCGAGCATGCGCTCCAGCGCCGCCTGCACCGCCACCGCCATCAAGGGCGAGGGCGCGGTCGAGAAGACGAAGCCGCGCCCGCGATTGACCAGCAGGTCGATGACCGGCCGCGTGCCCGTCACCAGCGCGCCCTCCACGCCCAGGCCCTTGCCGCAGGTGTGCAGCATGATGGCGTGGGGCAAGCCTTCCAGATGCGCCGCCAGGCCGCGCCCGCCGGACCCATGGACCGCCGTGGCATGCGCCTCGTCCAGCACCAGCATCGCATCGTGCCGCGCGGCGACCTGGGCCAGATCGTCCACCGGAGCCATGTCGCCGTCCATGGAGTAGAGCGTCTCCGCCACGATCCATGGCCGCCCGGTGCCGCCCTGCGCGCGCCATTGGCCGATCGCATCGTCGAATGCCTGCGCGTCATTGTGAGCGGCGAGCATATGGCGCGCGCGGCCCAGCTTCATGCCGTCATGCGCGCTCGCATGGATGAGCGCATCCGCCACGATGAGGTCGCCCGGCCCGGGCAGGCCGGCGAGGATCGCGCCATTGGCGAGGAAGCCGTTCGCCAGGAACAGCGCCGCCTCGCTCCCGAAAATATCGGCCGCCCGCGCCTCCAGCGCCGCATGCTCGGGCGCATTGCCGCGCAGCAGCCGCGACCCGCCCGAGCCGACCGGCACGCCGCGCGCGATCGCCGCCGTCACCGCCGCCGCGATCGCCGGGTCATGCGCGAGGCCCAGATAGTCGTTGGAGGCGAAGTCATGCCCCGCGCGCAGCGCTAGCCGCCGCAGCCGGGCGCGCGCCGCCAGCGCATCGAGTTGGGTGCGGAACGGATCGGGGGTCGCCGCCATGCGCGGCCTATAGCGCCGCCCGCACGCACTGCCTATCGCGTTCGCAGCCCCGCCGCCGAACAGCGCGCGCGATCATGCGAAGCGGGCCTCGGCCTCCCGACCTTGCTAGCAATCATGCTGGCTGTCCTGAAACGGGAAAACCCGTCCGGACCAGCCGGACGGGTTCCCCTCTCCCGTTGTCGGGAATGAACGCCGGGGTCTTTTACATCGCCCCGTGCGCCAGCGCGGCGAGCAGGAGCAGCGCCACGATGTTGGTGATCTTGATCATCGGATTGACGGCCGGGCCGGCGGTGTCCTTGTAGGGATCGCCCACCGTGTCGCCGGTCACGGCCGCCTTGTGCGCGTCCGATCCCTTGCCGCCATGATGGCCGTCCTCGATATATTTCTTGGCATTGTCCCACGCGCCGCCGCCCGAGGTCATCGAGATGGCGACGAACAGGCCGGAGACGATCACGCCCAGCAGCAGCGCGCCCACCGCGGCGAAGGCTTCCGCCTGCCCCGCCACCGCCGTGATGACATAATAGACCAGGATCGGCGCCAGCACCGGCAGCAGCGAGGGGATGATCATCTCCTTGATCGCCGCCTTGGTGACGATGTCCACCGTGCGGGCATAGTCGGGCCGCGAGGTGCCTTCCATGATGCCGGGGTTGGAGCGGAACTGCTCGCGCACATCCTCCACCACCGCGCCCGCCGCGCGGCCCACGGCAGTCATGCCGAACGCGCCGAACAGATAGGGCAGCAGCGCGCCCAGCAGCAGGCCGACGATGACATAGGGATTTTCCAGCGAGAAACTGACCGCGACGTCCGGGAAATATTCCCTGAGATCGGTCGTGTAGGCGCCGAACAGCACCAGCGCGGCAAGCGCCGCCGAGCCGATGGCATAGCCCTTGGTCACGGCCTTGGTGGTGTTGCCCACCGCGTCCAGCGCATCGGTGCGCTGGCGCACATCGTCGGGCAGGCCGGCCATCTCGGCAATGCCGCCGGCATTGTCCGTCACCGGGCCATAGGCATCGAGCGCCACGACCATGCCGGCCAGCGCCAGCAGCGCGGTCGCGGCGAAGGCCACGCCGATGATCCCGGCGATCTGGAACGTCGCGATCACCGCGACCACGATCACCAGCGTGGGCAGCGCGGTGGATTCGAGGCTGATCGCCAGCCCCTGGATCACGTTGGTGCCATGGCCGGTGACGCTCGCCCTGGCGATCGACTTGACCGGGCGGTAATTGGTGCCGGTATAATATTCGGTGATCCACACCAGCAGGCCGGTGACGACCAGGCCGATCAGCATGCAGTAGAAGAGATCGATGCCGGTATAGCCCGGATTGCCGGTGATATCGTCCGCGCCGATGGGCGTGTAGAGATCGCCCAGCACCGCGCCGGTGGCGAAATAGATGCCGATGACGGAGAGGCCGGCGGTCAGCCAGAAGCCCTTGTAGAGCGCGCCCATGATGTTGTTGGACTTGCCCAGCCGCACGGCATAGGTGCCGATGATCGAGGTGATGATGCACACGCCGCCGACCACGAGCGGCAGCGACATCAGCGCCATCAGTTCGGCCGCGCTGGCCTTCACCAGCAGCGCGATGGAGACCATGGTGAGGCCGAGCGTCACCACATAGGTCTCAAACAGGTCGGCCGCCATGCCCGCGCAATCGCCGACATTGTCGCCCACATTGTCCGCGATCACCGCCGGGTTGCGCGGATCGTCCTCGGGAATGCCGGCCTCCACCTTGCCGACGAGGTCCGCGCCCACATCGGCCGCCTTGGTGAAGATGCCACCGCCCAGACGGGCGAAGATGGAGATGAGCGATGCGCCGAACGCCAGCGCCGTCAGCGCCGCGATGATCTGGCGGTCATCGGGCGCGAGGCCGGCAATGTCCGTCAGATACCAGAAGAGCAGCGCGATCGCGAGCAGGCCCAGCCCCGCGACCAGCATGCCGGTGACGGCGCCGGACCGGAAGGCGAGCGTGAGGCCCCCTTGCAGAGAGGTGCGCGCCGCTTCGGCCGTGCGCACATTGGCCCGCACCGAGATATTCATGCCGACATAGCCGGCCGCACCGGAGAGGATCGCGCCGATCAGGAACGATATGGTGGAGAGAGGACCGCCCATCTTGTCCAGGAAAACCCAGATCAGGACCGCGACGATCACGCCCACGACGCCAATGGTGCGATATTGCCGGCCGAGATAGGCCCGCGCGCCTTCCTGGATGGCGCCGGCGATTTCCTGCATCCGCTCACTGCCGGGAGACGCGCTCAACACCTGGCGGCTCGTCACGAAACCATAGATCACGGCCAGCAGGCCGCAGCCTATGGCGATCGACACCCACGTCATACGGCATCTCCCCTATCATTGAGCGGCCCTGCCCTTTTTAGGGTTCGGACACAGGGCGGAACCTATAGTGGATAGGCCCGCCGTCAAGCGGATAAGCGGGACACCGCGCCCGTGCAGGCAAAGCGCGCCGCCGTTCATCCATAGCGGGATCGGGTTCGCCTGCCCCTTGCGCCCCTGCCGGTCGGAGCGGAGGCCACTTTCAGGTAGAAGGCCCGCGCCGCGTGCAGGTCGCATCGTTCGATGAAAGGCTTCGGCCGGACCAGCGGCCGATCGCCCGGTTCGGCGGCGCGCCTGGGCGGAGCGGCGCGGGCTCCTGCCCGTTCGTCCCGGGCCGCCACGCCATGCGCGCGCGCATGCAGGACCTTGAGCAGGTCCGACAATCTGCGCGGACCGGGCGCCGGTGGGACGGCCTGCGTGGATGGCGGCGCCTCCTCCACATGCGAGTCCCGGCGCGTCAGCCTGCGCCAGCCGTTGACGATCGGCCTCAGGACGCGCGCAAGACCGTTGGGGCGACCATTCATCGAAAAGCACTCCGCGCCTGCCCCCGCGCCGAGCCTTCCGCCCGAAGGCTTACGCCGGTCTCAACGAGATGGCTTGAGGCCACGGTAAGGATGATGGCACATCAACCCTCCACGCTCGCGCCATGCTCATAGCCCAGCCGCGCGGGCAGCGGCACGGCGCGGCCGTCCAGCCGCAGGGCGAGCCCCTCACCCGCGCGGCAATGGCCGATGGGGATGAGGCCGGGCGGGGTCGCGCGATCGTTGGGCAGCACGATCAGCAGCACATAATCGTCACCCGCCGTCGCCGCCGCCAGCCGCGCCGCCACGCTCTCCCCGCGCAGTTCCGCATAGTGCGGCGAGAGCGGAATATCGACGATCAACAGGCCGCAGCCGCTCGCCTCGGCCAGCCGCGCCGCGTCGATCAGCAGCCCGTCCGACACGTCCATCATGGCATGGGCATCGGGTGCGATGGTCTGGCCGATCGAGAGATGCGGCACCGGCACGCGATAGGCGCGGATGAGTTCGGGCGGTTCGGCCAGCCCCGCCGCCAGCATCGCCAGCCCCGCGCCGGAATCGCCGACCGGGCCGGAGAGATAGAGCCGGTCGCCCGGCCGCGCCCCGCCCCGCCCCGGCACGCGCTGCCCGGCGGGGACCGATCCGATCGCGGTGAGGCTGCTCACCCGGGGCGCGCCGGCCGGCAGCGCCACCGTATCCCCGCCGATCAGCGGCAGGCCATAGCTCTTCATCGCCCGGCCGAGACCATCCAGAAAGCCCGCGTCCCACGCCGCATCGCCGGTGAGCGCATGGTTGAGCAGGCAGGCGCGCGGAAAGGCGCCCTTGGCGGCGAGATCGGAGAGATTGACCGCCGCCAGCTTCCAGCCGACCGTCTCGGGCGGATCGTCGGGGCGATAGTGCACGCCCTCGACCATCGTGTCGCTGGTGAGGACGAGCTGCTCGCCCTCGGTGGGGAACAGCGCCACATCATCCAGCAACCCGCGCGCCGCAGGATCAGTGACCATGGCGCGCAACTGGCGGTGGAAGGCCGCCTCGCCGCTCATCTCAGCCCCGCGTTTCCCGCGCGATGGCATCGAGCAGGCCGTTGACGAAGCCCACTTCGCGCTTGTCGTAGAAAGCATGGGCGACGTCGATATATTCGCTGATGATGCTGGCGGTCGGCACGTCCGCCCGGGCCAGCAGCTCATAGGTGCCCGCGCGCAGGATCTGGCGCATGGGCTTGTCCAGCCGCTCCAGCGTCCAGCCCTTGGCCAGCCGCGCCACGATCTGCGCGTCGACCTCCTCGCGGCGCGCATCCACGCCTTTCACGATGTCATCGAAAAAGTCGCTCTCGGCAGGGTGGTAGGTCACATCCTCGATGGTCGCGCCGAGCCGGTGCTGGTGGAACTCGTGGAGCAGCATCGCCATCGGCGTGCCTTCCATCTCGAGCTGATAGAGCGCCTGCACGGCGGCGAGGCGCGCGGCGGAACGGGTCTTGGAGCGGGGAGCGTTCATCTGGGCAATCATATCCATTCGGCCCGAGCCTGTCGAAGGGTCGTTCTGTCTTGAGGGAATATCGGGGCGCCGACAGGCTGTGCCCCGCAGGATCAGGCGATCCGCAAGGCCACGCTGGCGGCATGGGCGGGCAGCCCCTCCGCCTGCGCCAGCGCGACGGCGGCCGGGCCGATGGCGCCGATCGCCCGCGCATCGAGTTGCAGGAAGCTGGTGCGCTTCATGAAATCGAGCACCGAAAGGCCCGAGGAGAAGCGCGCCCGCCGGCCGGTGGGCAGCACATGGTTGGGCCCGGCGACATAATCGCCGATCGCCTCGGGCGTCATGCGACCCATGAACACGGAGCCGGCATGGCGCACGGCGTCGAACAGCGGCTGCGGATCGTCCACGGCCAGCTCCAGATGCTCGGGCGCGAGGCGGTCGACCAGCGGCATGGCGGCCATGAGATCGGGCACGAGGATGATCGCGCCATTGTCCCGCCAGCTTGTCGCGGCGCGCTCCCCCGTCGTCAGAGTGGGAAGCTGCCGCTCGACCTGCGCGGCGACCGCATCGGCAAAGGCCGCGTCGTCGGTGAACAGGATGGACTGGCTGGTCGGATCATGCTCGGCCTGGCTCAGCAGGTCCGCGGCGATCCAGGCGGGATCGTTGCGGCCATCGGCCACCACCACGATCTCGGACGGGCCGGCCACCATGTCGATGCCCACCACGCCATAGACCTGCCGCTTGGCCTCGGCCACCCAGGCATTGCCCGGCCCGACGATGACGTCCACCGGGCGGATGCGCGCCGTGCCATAGGCGAGCGCCGCGACCGCCTGCGCGCCGCCCACCCGCCAGATCTCGGTCACGCCGGCGATGTGCGCGGCGGCCAGCACGGCCTCGTTGAGCGCGCCGCCGGGCGTGGGCGACATCATGACGACCCGCTCGACGCCCGCGACCCGCGCCGGCACCGCGTTCATCAGCAGCGAGCTGGGATAGGCGGCGAGGCCACCGGGCACATAGATACCGGCCGCCTCCACCGCATTCCACCGCGCGCCGAGGCGCACGCCGGCCTCGTCCGTCCAGCCGCTGTCCGCCGGCTTCTGCTTCTCATGATAGGCCGCGATCCGCTGCGCCGCGAGATTGAGCGCATCGCGCAGCGACGCATCGATGCGCGCATAGGCCGCCGCGCACTGGTCTGCGCCGATCGTCCAGCCCTCCGCCTCGGGATCGAACCCGTCGAAGCGCGCGGTCAGCGCGGCCAGCGCCTCGTCGCCCTCGGCCCGCACGCGCGCGATGATGCCGCGCACGGCATCGGCGACATTCTCGTCCGCCTCGCGCCGGCCGCTGACCAGCGCATCGAAGGCCCGCGCGAATCCGTCCGCGCCCGCATCCAGCCTAAGCGGCACGGCTCGCCTCCACGGCGGCGCGGAAGCGCTCGACCATCGGCACCAGCTCCGCCGCGCGCATCTTCATCGCCGCGCGATTGACGATGAGCCGGGCGGAAATCTCCATGATCGTCGCGGTTTCCACCAGCCCGTTGGCCTTGAGCGTCGCGCCCGAGGAGACGAGGTCCACGATCCGCCGCGAGAGGCCGAGCGAAGGCGCCAGCTCCATCGCGCCGTTGAGCTTCACGCATTCGGCCTGCACGCCCTGCCGCTCGTAATAGTCGCGCGTGAGGTGCGGATATTTGGTGGCAACGCGCACATGGCTCGCCTGGCTCAGGGCCTCCGGCGCGGCGTCGGCGGGCTCGGCGACGGAGAGCCGGCAATGGCCGATGCCCAGGTCCACCGGGGCATAAAGTTCGGAATAGCCGAATTCGGCGATCACATCCGATCCCACGATGCCGACCTGCGCCGCGCCATGCGCCACGAAGGTCGCCACGTCGAACGCGCGCACCCGGATGATCGAGAGCCCCTCGACATTGGTGGCGAAGCGCAGCGCGCGGCTCTCCTTGCGGTGGAATTCCGCTTCCGGTTCGATGCCCGCACGCGCGAGCAGAGGCAGCGCTTCATCAAGGATGCGCCCCTTGGGAATGGCAAAGACGATGGGCCGGGTCATGATGCGCCGCGCCTTAGGCCCTTGTGGGCGAAAGGGCAATGCGATGCCCGCGCGAAGCCGCTATGCAGGGCTGCATGATGACTCGCCCAGCCCCGGGGACAGGAGATTTTTCATGCCCAGCCATGCCGAGCTCGCCGCCAAGCTGCTCAACGATGCCGCCGTCTTCTTCGACAATGTCGCCGTCCAGAATCCGGACATCGGCCAGCAGATGATGGAAAATGCCGAAGTCTATCGGCAGGTGGCCACGCTGGTCGCCACCGATCCGCTCGGCACGATCAACATCGATGGCGACATCGATGGCGACGGTGACGGCGGCGGGCAATGACATCCCAGGGAACTTCCGCGCCGCTCGCGCACTCTCCTTCCAACACACAAGAAAATGGGCAAGGCTGCACTACTCTGGCTCGTCGGGATTCCGCTCCCGCTGGTATTGATTCTCTGGATCTTCTTCTTCCGGTGAGGCTGGTGCCTCACACCGCCTGACGCCGTCCGGCGCTCCTCAAGGCTCCATATCCGGCATTTCCGCATTCATGACCGCCAGGAAGCGCTCATGCGCCGCGTCCTGGCGGTCGAGCGCCGCCAGATATTCTTCGTGGGTCTCGCCCTCGATCTGGCGGCGCATGTCCTCGGCGATCGCCAGCGCATCGGGATCGTCGACCTGCTTCAGGAGGTCCGCCCGTCGCGCCGCGAGCGCGTCCTTCCACTGGTCGCGCGGCAGGCGGGCGATCACGAGATATTCGCCGACCGCGCGCGTCCAGCGCCCGTCCCGGCCGGCCACATCCTCGGCCACGCGCGCGAAGGGCAGGTCCATGATCCGCATCCGGCCGCGCGCATCCCGCTTGAGGAACAGCAGCACATGGCCGTGACGGACGAAGATGGTCCGGACGCAGGCCCCCGCATAGGCGTCGGGGTGGGCCAGCATCAGCTCGTCGGGATCGCTCGCCCCTTCCGGCGCATCGATGAGCGCGGCCCACTCCACCTCGATCCGGTTCTGCTCGGTGCCGTTCTTCATGACATATTCGAGCTCGAACATGACCGGCGGCGCATGCGTCCGATCGGTCGCCACCGCGCGCAGATCGGGGCCCGAAGCGACCAATCCGATCGCGATGGCATCGGCCTGCGCGACCAGCTCCAGACTGGAGGGGACGCGGTAGCCCGGCGCGGGCGAACAGGCGAGGGCCGGCGCGCCGAGCCCCAGCCCGGCGAGCGCGGCCAGCGGCGCGGCGATCCGGCGGAGGCGGCCCATCAACCGCTCAATCCTCGAACGGATCGCGCACCAGGATCGTGTCGTCCCGCTCGGGCGAGGTGGAGACGCTCGCCACCGGGCACTCGATCAGCTCCTCGATGCGGCGGATATATTTGATGGCCTGCGCCGGCAGGTCCGCCCAGCTGCGGGCGCCGACGGTGGTGCCGTCCCAGCCCTCCATCTCCTCATAGACCGGCTCAACCGCCGCCTGATCGGCCGCATGGGCCGGCAGATAGTCGATGATCTCGCCATTGAGCCGGTAGCCGGTGCAGATCCTGATCGTCTCGAACCCGTCCAGCACGTCGATCTTGGTGAGCGCGATGCCGGTGACGCCGGAAAGCGCGCAGGTCTGGCGCACCAGCACCGCGTCGAACCAGCCGCAGCGCCGCTTGCGCGCGGTCACGGTGCCGAACTCGTGGCCGCGCGTGCCCAGCCGCTCGCCGATCTCGTCGTCAAGCTCGCTCGGGAACGGGCCGGAGCCCACCCGCGTCGTATAGGCCTTGACGATGCCGAGCACGAAGCCCGCCGCGCTCGGGCCCACGCCCGAACCGGACGCAACGGTGCCGCTCACCGTGTTCGAGCTGGTCACGAACGGATAGGTGCCATGGTCGACATCGAGCAGCACGCCCTGCGCGCCTTCGAACAGGATGCGCTTGCCGGCCTTGCGCACGTCGCGCAGGCGCTTCCACACCGGCTCGGCGAACTGCAGGACGAAATCGGCGATCTCGCGCAGCTCCGCGACCAGCTTGGCGCGGTCGATCGGCGGCTCGCCGAAGCCGGCGCGCAGCGCATCATGATGGGCGCACAGGCGATCGAGCTGCGGCTCCAGCGCGTCGAGATGGGCCAGGTCGCACACGCGGATGGCGCGGCGGCCCACCTTGTCCTCATAGGCCGGGCCGATGCCGCGCCCGGTGGTGCCGATCTTGCCCTTGCCCGCCGCCGTCTCGCGCAGCGCATCGAGATCGCGGTGGAAGGGGAGGATCAGCGGGCAATTGTCCGCGACCGCGAAATTGCCGCGATTCACGGTGACGCCCTGCGCCGCCAGCTTCTCCAGCTCGGCCTTGAGCGCCCAGGGATCGAGCACCACGCCATTGCCGATGATGGACAGCGTGCCGGTTACGATGCCGGAGGGAACGAGGCTGATCTTGTAGACCTGGCCGTCGACGACGAGCGTGTGGCCGGCGTTGTGGCCGCCCTGGAAGCGCACCACGCAGTCCGCGCGGCTGGCCAGCCAGTCGACGATCTTGCCTTTGCCCTCATCGCCCCACTGGGCGCCGATCACGGTAACATTTGCCATGGATATGCGTCTCCGCCTGCCGGGCGGATCACGACCACCCTTCGACAGGACTCGATGGTCGGATTGGATCATCGAACGCCGCATGCGTCCGGTCCGGGGCGCGCCCTAGCCAAGCCGGGCCGGGCGAGTCAAGGCATAGGAGAGCGCCGACACGCTCCATCGGGGGTTTCGCGGCCCCGGTCCGGCGCGCTCGCCAAGTTCGGCATAGGCAGGGCGCGCGCGCCGGTTTATGCTCGCCTTTCCAACAAGGAGAGTGAATGATGCGCCTCATCCTGATCGGCCTGGCTACGCTGGCGCTCGCCGCGTGCGGGCAGAAGACGCCGCACGAGACCGGCAACGCCGCGATGAATGCCGCCGCGCAAGTCCCCGGCAACGAAGCCAATGTCGTCGCCGCGATCGGCAATCTCAACGAAGTCAGCCAGCAGGCGGTGTTCTTCCGCGCCATCCGCGACGCGGGGCTGGAGTGCCGGGACGTCGTCGAGGTGGCGCAGATCGATCCGATCGGCGGCATCCCGACCTGGCGCGCGCAATGCCAGGGCGGCGCCGAGCATGTCATCCAGGTGAAGCCGGACGGCAACGCCGTGGTCATCAGCCCCACGACGCGCTGAACCGCGCGGGGATGATGCGAGCGGAGACGGCACGCGCCGCCCCGCTCGCCTCCCCCTTATTCGAAATAGGCCGTGCAGCGCACCTCGATGCTCGACCGGGTGTGCGTGCCGGGCATCGTGCCGTCATGGAAGGCGGTGTGCGGGCAGCGCCATGTCGTGCTCTGGTCGCTGTCGAAGAATTTGAACAGCAGCACGTCATCGGCCGCCATGTTGGAGAAATACCACCAGCGATGCCCGGGCCGGTAGCGGAAGATCGACGCGGCGATCATCTCCTCCTCGCCCGGCACCAGCGCGATCGCCGCCTCGCCCTGCGGAAATTCATCGACGATGAACAGCGTGTTGCTGCCCAGCTCGTCGCCCACGATCGATCGGCCGTCCATCACGGCGAGCGGCCAGTCCTGCGGGCCGGGCGAGAAGGTGCGCCAGAAGGAGAAGCAGATGTGCCGCCTGAAGCCCGGCCCGTCGGGCCGGTGCTGGCGGTAGCCGCGCTCGCCCACCATCGCGCCGGTGCGCGGGTTATAGTCGATATGCGCCTCGCCCGCCGGGGGCTGGATGCCGCCGACATGCTGGTAATTCTCCACCTTCTGCGCGGCGCGGGCGGTGAGGTCCGCGCTGGTGCGGATCATCCAGCCCTGCGCGACGACGAAGCTGGCCCCCGTCATCGCCTTGACCACCTCTTCCACCTCGCGATTATAGACGCGGTTGACCAGGTCCCTGTCGTCGAAATCGGTCACGGCGCTGGCGTGCCGGCCCAGCGTGAAGCCATGCGTGTCGAGCGTGAAATGGTCGCGGATCGGCATGCCGTCGCGCACATTCACGGGATGGTCGACATAGTCGCCGGTGTTCATCTCGGCACCCTGGCTGACATAGCGGCGCGTCACATAGTCGCCCTCGCCCAGATAGCGGATCAGCGCCGGGGCCACCCGCACCTGCTCCTCGATATCCGCCGTCCGGTCCGCCAAAGTCGCCATGATCCTGTCCATCTCCATAGGGCACGGGTCCGAACCCGTGCTTCATTCGCCGATGACCTTATACAAACGTATAAATTGTCGCAAGCGCATTTCTGCAATTGTATAATCCAGGCGACTGGATCATGCCCCCCGCATGGCGAGCGCAGAGCCTTCACGATCCGAGGAGACCCGCATCCGGCTGCTGCAGGCGGCCGAGCGCATCCTGCTGGAACGGGGCATCCATGCCCTGACCGTGCGGCATGTGGGGGATGTCTCGGGCTTCAACGGCACGCTCGTGACCTATCATTTCGGCTCGATCGTCGGCCTGCTGACCGAACTGGCCGAGCGCAATCTCGCGCCGATGATCGCGGACTGGGCCGCGCTGCCGCCGGCCGGCGCGCCGCTGGACGAGACCCTCGCCGTCTGGCTGCGGCCACTGCTGCGCCCCGCCGCCTTCAACCCGGAAGGCCGCGCGCTCATCGTGCTCGACGAGATCGCCGCCCATGGTTCGGCGGAGCTGAGCGGCCGGGTGATGGTCGCCATGGGTGGCATCGGGGCGGCCGTGCAGCAGGCGCTCGCCCCGCAACTGCCCCGGCTCGATGAAACCACCCTGCGGGCACGGCTGCGCTTCATCGCCGGCGCCGCCCTCGGCCCGCCCCCGCGCCTGCCGACACCGGGCGGACCGCTCGATGAACTGGCCGGATTCGACCAGCTCTTCGCCTTCGCGCGGGCGGCGCTGACGGCGTAGGAGGGCAGTTCTGGAGGTTGTCCGGATGAAATAGAGGCATGGCCCCTTCGAACCGGACGAATTCTAGCCCGCGACCAGGTCCGCGCTCTCGGTCTCGGCGATCCAGCCGCCGCCCAGCACGCGGTCGCCCGCATAGAGCACCGCCGCCTGCCCCGGCGCGACGCCATATTCCGGCGCATCGAACCGCAGCCGCTCGCCCTCCAGCCGCGCCGGCACGGGCCGGGCCATCGAACGGACCTTGGCAGTGAGCGGCCCGCCATGATCGCCGCCGATCCAGTTGATCTCGTCGAGCCGCGCCGCGCGCACCGCCAGCGCTGCTTTGGGCCCCACGATCACGCGGCGGCTCGCCGGGTCCAGCCGCACGACATAGAGCGGATCGGCCTGCCCGCCGATCTCCAGCCCGCGGCGCTGGCCGACCGTATAATGGATCAGCCCCTTGTGCGGCCCCAGCACGCGCCCGTCGACATGGACGATCTCGCCGCCATCGTCCGCTTCCGGCCGCACCTTGCGCACGATCCGGGCATAGTCGCCGTCCGGCACGAAGCAGATATCCTGGCTGTCGGGCTTGAGGGCCACGCCCAGCCCGAGTTCGGCGGCGATGGCGCGCACCGCCGGCTTTTCCATGCCGCCGAGCGGGAAGCGCAGATAATCGAGCTGGGCCTGGGTGGTGGCGAACAGGAAATAGCTCTGGTCGCGCGCCGGATCGATCGCGCGGTGCATCTGCGCGCGTCCGCCATCCATCACGCGACGGACATAATGGCCGGTCGCCAGGCAATCGGCGCCCAGATCGCGGGCGAGCTGGAACAGATCGGTGAACTTGACGCCCATATTGCAGCGCACGCAGGGAATGGGCGTGCGGCCGGCCAGATATTCATCGGCGAATCGCTCGATCACCGATTCGCGAAAGCGGCTTTCATAATCAAAGACATAATGGGCGATGCCGAGTCGATCCGCGACGGCGCGCGCATCGCGTATATCCTGCCCCGCGCAGCAGCTTCCGGTGCGGCCGACCGCCGCGCCATGATCGTAGAGCTGGAGCGTCACGCCGATCGTCTCGGCGCCCGTGCGCGCGGCCAGCGCGGCCACGACGCTGGAATCGACGCCGCCCGACATGGCGACGACGATGCGCTTGCCCTGCATATCCGGGCCGAGCTGGAAAAGATCGGTCATCGCGCCAGCATATAGGCGGCGGCGCGCCATTCGACCAGTCGTTGGAAAAACTGGTTGATCGGCCATCAAGCCTAACAAGACATGACCAGCGCTTTTACGGCCTTTTACCCTTTGCGCGCTAGACCGCGCCCATGGGCATGGAAGCCGCATTCGAAGGATCGCACCCGATCGTCACCCACGTGGCGGGCCGGGGCACGCGAATCCTTGATCTTCCGCGTCTCCTGGCCGTGCTCGCCGCACGGCAGGCGGCGGGGGGAACGGTGCGGCTCATGCGCGAGGACGATCCGTCTTTCGTGCCCGGCGACGAGCCGGACCGATTGACCCTGATCTTTGCCGCGCCGGCCGTCAGTCCGGCGGCGCTGCAACGGGCAGGTGGGTCGTTCAATACAAGGGTCGCAGCGTGCATGGCGACAGGGGTGAAAGGTGAAAGCGAGGTTTACTCTGGGAGTTAGGCCGGAGGAAAATCTTTGCTGCCAGAAAGGGTTAGGCAAGGAAACACTGCCAAAGCCGATCCCTGTCGGTGAATGAGGATAAAATGATCGAGAACCAGAAAATCCGCCCCGCACAAGTCGTTGGTCCGCTCGGTGAGCCGCTGACGCTGGAGTCGTTGCCGTCGCCCAACACCAGCAGATGGGTGGTGCGACGCAAGGCGGAAGTCGTGGCCGCCGTGAATGGCGGGCTGCTCACCGTGGACGAAGCCTGTGAGCGATATTCGCTCACTCTGGAGGAATTCGCCGGCTGGCAGCGCGCCGTCGATCGCTCCGGCATGCCCGGCCTGCGCGTCACGCGCATCCAGCACTACAAGTCCCTCTACGAGCGCCAGCAACGCTACTGATCGCGCGCCGACACCGGCATGGTTGATGGGGCGGCCTCTCCTCGGAGCGGCCGCCCCAACCATTTTTGGGCTTGTCCTGTCGCCCCGCCGCCGTGCAACTGTCGCGCCGGCGAGACGAGACGAGCCGAAACAAGACCAGCCCCAAGGAGAGACCATGCCCCGCGTTGCCGTGACCTTCCCCTATTTCGACTTCTTCCCCGAACTGCGCGCCGAACTTTCCGAGCGCTATCCGGGCACGAAATTCCCCGAGCATCGCCGCGTGCTGGAGGGGCAGGAACTGATCGACTATCTGCAGGGCTATGATACCGCCGTCATCGGCGTGCAGCGCTATGACGAAGCCGTGCTGAAGGCCTGCCCGGAGCTGAAGGTGATCTCGCTCTGCTCGGCCGGCGTCGATCATGTCGATCCCGCGCTGCTCAAGAAATATGGCATCAAAATGTGGTGGCAGGCCGGCATCAACCGTGTCTCCGTCTCGGAGCTTGCGGTCTCCTACATGGTGCTCGCGCTGCGCCGCATCCACGAATTCGCGTCCATCCTGCGCGCCGGCCAGTGGGGCGGTCCGGTCGGCTTCGGCACGGACCTGCGCGGCAAGACGGTGGGCGTGCATGGCGTGGGCCATATCGGCAAGGCAGTGATCGAGCTGCTGCAGGGCTATGGCGTGCATATCCTCGCCAGCGACCGGATCGACGTCTCCGGCTTCGCCGCACGCTTCCCCAATGTCGAGGTGGTGAGCGCGGAGGAGATGCGGGCGCGCAGCGACGTGCTCACCATCCACCTCTCCAAGAACGCCACCACCATCGGCCTCTATGACGGCGCGGTGCTGGACCAGATCAAGCCGGGCGCGGTGATCGTCAACTGCGCGCGCGGCGGCATGTTCGACGAGGAGGCGCTGGCGCAGCGGCTGGAGAGCGGGCGCATCGCCGCCGCCGCCTTCGACGTCTATGCGATCGAGCCCGCCAACGGCAACCGGCTGCTCACCTTGCCGACCTTCTTCGGCTCGCCCCATATCGGCGCCACCACGCGCGAAAGCTGGGGCGCCATGCTCCGCTCGGGCATGCACGGCATCGAGCATGCCTATGTGCAGGAGCCGGGCGTCTATCCGTTCGACTGACGACGCGGGGAGGCGGGCGATCCCTGCGCCCTCATGACGAGGCCCCCTCCCCCGGCCCGATCCGCTTGAGCGCCTCGCGCGTGCTGAGCGGACTCAACCGATCCGCATGCGCCGCCACATAATGCCGGACCGCATCCGGATCGGTCCGCGCATATTGGCGCAGCGCCCAGCCGATCGCCTTGCGCAGGAAGAAGTCCCGCGCCTCCAGCGACGGCGCGATGCAGGCCCGCAGCAGGTCGAAATCCGTCCCGGCCCCGGCATTGAGCTGGCAGAGGATGGCGCCGCGCCGCTTCCACATGTCCGCGCCCGCCGCCCAGTCCAGCATCGCGGCCCGCATCGGCGCGGGTTCGGCCCGCAGGATGGCGGGCAGCCGTTGCGCGGCGATGGTATCGACATAGTCCCACCAGGCGCCGGCCACGATCATCTCCTCATAGAGGCCGAGCGCGTCCATCCGCTGGAAGGCGCGCGCCGCCCGGATGCCGGACAGCGCGATCGCCGCATAGCGCTCCTCGCGAAAATGCGCGCCGCGCCAGAGCGCCAGCACATCGGCCTGCCACGCCGCGCTGTCGGCATAGGCACGCTCGGCGAACAGCGCCTTGCACGCCTGCCGCAGCGGCACGGCGGAAACGCCGAGATAGGGCATGGCGGATTTCATATAGGCCTGCATCGCCGGTGCCCGCACCGGATCGGCGATGGCGGCGAGCGTTGCGCGGACCTGCGCCGGCAGCCCGCTCATGACGCCGCGCGCCGCCGTCTCACCCGCACCGCCACGCCGCACAGCAGCAGCACCGGCAGCCAGATCAGCGTCAGTTCGGACCAGACCGTCTCCAGCCCCCGCGCCGTGAAGAAGCGCGCGCCGATTGGCGAGACGCGGATCGGCTGCCAGGGCAGGAACCAGCGGGTCTCGCTGAATGGCCAGAACAGCATCACGCCCTGCCCACCATCGGTCATGAGGTCGAGCAGCGCATGGGAGGCCATGCAGGCGAGCAGGAAAAGGAAGGCGCCGGGCCGGCGCGCCGATCGCCAGAGCAGCGCGATGCCGCCCGCCACCAGCACCGCGACAAGCAGCGAATGCGAAAACCCGCGATGTCCCCAGCCGCTTTCATAGCCCAGCCCCATGCGGAAGCCGATCACGTCGAGGTCCGGCAGGATGGCAAGCGCCGCGCCGGTCAGCGCCAGCGGCACGGAAACGCGCTTGCGGCCGAGCGCGACGCCCATCGCCAGCGGCAGCAGGGCATGGCTGAAGATCGTCGGCATGGCGCCCTTCTGCCCGCAAAAGCCGGCAAGGGGAACCGGGGAGATGCGCGGCGATCGACCGGATCGAGCCGCTGTCGGCGGCCCGCGACCGGCGAGGCCTGGGTCGTATCGCCATTCAGCGTCGGATTTACAAACGCGCGTCATGCTGAACTTGTTTCAGCATCCATCCTGCCTTCAATTTCAGGTCTCAAAGGGGCAATGGATGCTGAAACAAGTTCAGCATGACGGAGAATAGGAGTAGCGGGCCGGCCTGCTATTCCAGAAACTTGAATGTCGATCGGTCCTAGTAGCCCACGGTCAGGCCGACCGAGATATATTTCGGCCCCGCATTCCCCTTGAGGGCAATCCTGGGCATCAGCGGTATGGCGATCGTCGCATAGGGGCGCGGTTCGTCGCCGCTGATCCGCACGCCCGCGCCGATGCGGAAGGAAAGCGGGATCTGATAGGCAGCCTCGATGCGGCCATAGGCGGCGGTGTCGCCGTCGCGCAGATAGAGGCCGCCGCCGGGCGTGAGGCTGAAGCCGGCGAGCCCGAAGGAATAGCCCGCGCCCAGCTCCGTGCCCCAATGGCCGTTCGCGCGGCCGTAATTGGCCTCCGCGCCGAGCCCCTCGGCCTGCGCCGGCATGGCCGCGACGCCGAGCATGAGCACGGCGCCCAGCGTGGAAATGATGCGACCCGTCATAATCTTGTCTCCTGCCCAGGCGTTCGGCGCGGGGCTAGGCGGCCACCCCGGCCGCCGCAAGCGCCGGGGAGACGAAGCGAGTCGCGATGACGACCGGACGAGTCAGCCCACCCGCCCGGCCGGCACGACCTTCAAAACCGGCGCGAGACGGACAGCCGCCAGTTGCGCGGCTCGCCGATGGAGACGCGGCTGAAATAGCTCGCTTCCGGATAATAATGCTTGTCCAGGATGTTGTTGACGTTGAGCGCGATCCGCCAGTCCGCGATCCGGTAGGAGAGGCCCGCGTCAACGATGGCATAGCCCGGCAGGCGGAAGGCCGCATCGTTGGTGCCGTCCCCGTCGGCATCGAAATAATAGGAGGAATCGGCGACCTTGTGGCTGTTCCACAGCAATCCGAGGCTGGCGCCCAGCCCCTTGAGGACGCCCTCCTGCAACTCATAGTCGCCCCGGACATAGAGATTGTGCCGGGGGACATTGCCCAGCTTCGTGCCCACGGGAATCACATTGTCCTCGGTGACCACGGCATCGAGATTGGTATAGGCCAGCGAAAGGTTCGCACCCGTCACCGGCGCCCAGGCGGCCTCGACCTCGAAGCCCCGGCTGCGCTGCTCGCCCGTGATAAGGTAGAAGCCGGGATGGAGGGCATCATCCGTCGGCACATTGGTGCGCACGAGCTGGAAGATCGCCGCCGAGGCGGAAAAGGCACTGCCCGGACTGCCGATCTTCAGGCCCGCCTCGATGTTGCGGCCATGGCCGTTGGGCAAGGCGCTGCCGTCATAGGCCTCGATCCACCCGAACTGGGGCGAGAAGGAGCGCGACCAGCTCGCATAGACGGCCACGGCCGGGGTGATGAGATAGTTGAGGCCGATGCGCGGCGAGAAGTCCGAATCCTTCTTGCCGTCATTCACCACCCAGTCCCAGCGCCCGCCCAGGGTCAGGAACAGCCTGTCGCCCAGCCCGAGCTGATCCTGCACATAGATGCCGGACTGATGCCCCTTGCTGTCCGAGCTGTAGGCCCAGACCGGATCGTGGATCAGCGTCACCGAGTAATTCGGGTTGAGATAATCGAGGACGTTGGCGGTGATGTCGTAATTGCCGCCATCCTCATACGCATGGCTGCGGATCTCGCGATAATCATAGCCGGCCAGGATGCGGTGGCTGATCGGCCCCGTATCGATCCTGGCGTTGAGCCGGCTGTCCACGCCGAAGCTCTTGTCGGTCTGGTGGAAGGGCCCATAGACATTGAGCCCGAAGACATGCCCCTGCTGGACGCCATCGACATAGGCGCTGTCCGCATAGGCGTCCGGGAACAGCCAGTTGTTCCAGTAGGTCTCGGCATGGGTGTAGCGCAGGGTCTGGGTGAAGTTCAGCCCCTCGCCGAACTTGTGATCGAAGATATAGCCGGTCGACCAGCGGTTCTGGTTGTTGACCACCTGCTCGTCGCCGGGGAAATTGACCGGGAAGGCATAGGGGATCGGGCCGTTGGCGTTGGGCAGCACCGTCCCCTCGGCCGGCAGCGGCGACCAGGGCGTATCATGGTCGCGCTGCCAGCGGCCGAGCAGCGTGAGGTGCGTATCCTCGCCGATGACCACGGTGAGCGCCGGGGCCACGAACAGCCGGTTCTTCGCCGCATATGGCACGAAGTCGTCCTGATCGGCATAGAGCGCGTTGAGGCGGAAGAGGAAGCGGCCATTGCTGTCGAGCGGCACATTGGCGTCCAGCCGGGCCTCGATCAGATTATAGGAGCCGGTCGCCACGCCGACATCGAGAAACGCCTGCTCCTGCGGCCGCTTGCTGACGAGATTGACGATGCCGCCGATCGGCGCGGAGCCGTAGAGCGAGGAGGCCGGCCCCTTGAGCACCTCGATGCGCTCCAGGCCCGCCAGGTCGTAATTGGTGCCGGCGACGCTGTTGGTGATGAGCCCGTCGAGATACAGGCTGTCATAGGCGGTGTCGTAGCCGCGAATGGTATAGGCGTCATAATAGCCATAGGTGCTGCTGCGCGAGATGCCCGCGACGCTGCGCAGCGCCTCGTTCAGATCTGTGATGCCGCGCTCGCGGATCATGTCGCCGGTGACGACGGAGATCGCCTGCGGCGTGCGGATGAGCGGCGTGTCCGACTTGCTGATCTCCCCTTCCAGGAAGGCCTGCGCGGTGACGACGATGTCCGCCGGGTCCGACTCGGCCCCGGGCGCTTGCGCGCCTGCGGCGGATGCGGTTGCGAGCGCAAGGCAAAGCGCGGACGACGCCATGAATGGCGTAATAAAATGACGCATGGAACCCCTTTCTGGATCGTTTCGATCTCTGAATGTCGGCGATAATGAGACTCACTCTTATTAGCAAGTCTTGCAACATGGCCCCCCGGCGCGCTATTAGGCCTGCGATGTGGAGTGGTGAGATGGCGTTATTGTCGCAGAAGGCGCGTAAATGGCTCAGGATCGGCCTTGCCGGTCCGGGGGCGGTCATCGTCGCCGTCGTGACGATGGCCGGCATGGCGCTCTGGCTGCCGGCCGGCGCGGCCAATATCGACAATATCGTCCTGCCGCTCGTGCTGTTTCCGCTGATCTGGGCCGCCTTGTTCTTCCATGCCTGTCTCGACCGGCGGCTGGGCCGCGTCGCCCTCGTCGCCATCGGCCTGTTCGCGCTGCATGCCGGGCTGGTCACGCAGAAATTCATCGCCCAGTCCGCCGCGAAGGAGAGCCGGGGATGATCCATCTTCCCAAGGACGAAACCAAGCTGATGGTCGCCGTCCATGGCTGGTCGGGCATCGTGCTCGGATTGCTGCTCTATGCCGTGGTCTTCACCGGCATGGCGGCGGTGTTCGCGGAGGAGATCGGCGCCTGGTCCGCCGGCCATGTCGAGCGGCAGTCGGCGTTTGAGCGCCCGCTCGACGGCGCGATCCAGGCGCTGGGCGCCCGCACGCCCGAGAAATATCATGAGGGCGTCGACCTCTTCGAGATCGGCGACCATAATCTCGGCGTCTTCTTCCACCATCATGAGGTGAAGCCGAACGGCCAGCTTTCCAGCCGGGGCATCTATTATCAGCTCGATCGCGACGGCAAGATCGTCGGCGAGCAGACCGGCAACGCGGAGGATGTGTTCGGCCCGCGCAACGACGATGCGCTGAGCAGCTTCCTGGTCGATACCCATGTGCGCCTGCACGTGCCCGATCCATGGGGTCTGCTGCTGACCGGCATCCTCGGCCTCGCCATGCTGGTCGCGGCGATTTCCGGCCTGCTGATCCACCGCCATCTGCTCAAGGACATCTTCACGCTGCGCCGCAAGGCCAGCCCCGTGCTGGCCGAGCGCGATCGGCACAGCGTGGCGGGCACCTGGAGCCTGCCCTTCGCCTTCCTCCTCGCCTTCACCGGCAGCTTCTTCTCCTTCTACGGCACGGTCGGCGTGCCGATCGTCGCCATGGCCGCGTTCGGCGGCGATCAGGAGGCGCTCAGCGAGGCGGTCTTCGGCAACCCCGCCAAGCCCGATCCTCGTCCGCACGCGATCGGCAGCCTCGACCGGATCAGCGCGGACGCGATCCGCCGCACCGGCGAGATCCCGACCTTTATGGCGATCGAGAATTTCGGCCGCACCGATGCGCTGGTCACCACCTATCATCAGCCCGGCCCCGGCGACATCGAGCCGGTGACGCTGCTCTACAACGGCGCGACCGCCATGTTCGAGCATGAGAAGCCGTCGATCGGCCAGCGTCCCTCCGCCGGCGGCTCGCTCGTGGCGATCATGGGCCCGCTCCACTTCGGCAATTTCGCGGGCCTGTTCTCCAAGGCCATCTGGTTCGGCCTGGGCTTCGCGACCTGCTATGTGACGCTCACCGGCTTGCGACTGTGGCTGACCCGCCGGCAGGACGATCTGCGCTCGCTGGCCTGGCTGGACCGCACCGTCGTCGTGGTCGGCTTCGGCCTGCCGCTGGCGCTGCTGGCCTCCGCCGCCGCGTTCCTGGTCGCCATGCCGCTGGGCAGCGCCGTCTACTGGACGCCGGCCGGCTTCCTGCTCGCATCGGCCGCGATCATCGCGGCGGGCATCGCCCTGCCCGCCCGCCGGCTGGAGCGACTGCTCCAGATCGCGATCAGCCTGCTGCTCATCGCCCTCCCGCTGATCCGCCTCATGACCGGCGGACCGGGCTGGCCACGCGCGATCGAGGCCGGCCAGCCGATCATCATCGCGGTCGACATCGCCCTGCTGGTCGCGGGCGGCTGGATGCTGTGGCTGGGGAAGACCCGCACGGCCCGCCCCCGTCAGACCCGCAAGATCAGCCTGCAGCCCGCCGAATGACCTATGCCCTGCTCATCGCGATCGGCTGGTCGCTGGCCATCATCCTGCTGCTGTGCCGGGGCGACCCCAAGCGCCGCCGCACCATCGGCCTCGCCGGGCCCGCCCACGACACCCGCGCGCGGCGCCTGCTGGGCGCCGCCATCTTCGCGCCCGGCCTGCTGCTGGCGCTGAGCGGCGACAGCGCCAGTTTCCTGATCTGGCTGGGCAGTTGCACGGTCGGCGGCTGGCTCCTCGCCCTGCTGAGCAACGACGGGCCGGCCCCGCGCGCCAGCGCCGGCGGACGCAGGCCGGAGCGCGATTGATCGGCGCAGGGCGTGCCGGCCAGAATATCGCCCCCTGCATAGCGGCCCCGCATCGCGGGCCTATGATCGAGGGGCTCATGATCTCCATAAGGAACTGGCCGCCGCTTTATTCCCTCCTCCGGTCGAAAGATCCGAAATCGGCGTAGCTGTGCATCAGGTCCGGCGGTATGATCCGCCCAGGCAGCAGCCGAACCCTTCAAACACAGGCCCACGCTCTTACATCAAGCCGATGATTGCTCATCCCTTTCGATTCAGCAGGCGGGTCCTGATGATTTCAGGCGCGGCCGCCACTGCCGGCGCACTCGCCCGATCCGGCCCGTTGACCGCCGTTCCGCCTAGTCCGGAAAGCACGCCGATCTTGCCGCCGGTCGCGGACGCGGTGAAGGTAGCGCCCGCTTCCTCGCTCGATCCTGGGCTCATGCGCAAAGCGCTGGCCGCGCTGGACCGGCATGCGCACGCGATCCCGCTACGCGATCGCATCGCCATCGCGGACTTCTCCGCGCCCTCTTCCCAGGCAAGGCTCCATTTCCTCGATGTGGCCAGCGGCGAGCTATCCCGCCTGCATGTGGCGCATGGCATCGGCTCCGACCCGCGCCACACCGGCTTCCTCCAGAGCTTCTCGAACGACTTCGGCTCCAACGCCTCCAGCGAAGGCGCCTTCCTGACCGGCGATTATTATGTCGGCAAACATGGCCGGTCCCAGCGGCTCGTGGGGCTCGATCCCACCAACAACAATGCGCTGGACCGCGCCATCGTCATCCATGGCGCCTGGTATGCCAATGCCGACATGATCGCGACGCATGGCAAGCTGGGCCGCAGCCAGGGCTGCTTCGCCGTGGGCGAGAATGCGCTCGACATCGTGTTCGGCCATCTCGGGCAAGGGCGGCTGCTATACGCGGCGCGAACCTGATTTCGCGAGACGGGTCCGTCCCCGCCAGCGGGTATGGCTGTTGCGCGTCCTTAACCATCAATTTGCGCCGGCCGGCGGAACGCACGCTCCATTTCGGGGTTATCTGCCTAGATTCCTGAGGAGATATGCGTGCGTAAAGGTGTGATTGCTTGTTCGCTGTTCGCCCTGTCATTCACACTTTCCGGCTGCGATTCCCTATCCGGCAGACATGCGGGCGACACCGTCCAGGAAGCGCAATGGAGCCGGACCACGGCGCGGCAGTTGCGCGAGGCGATCGACCGGCGCGCTGTCCACGCGCTCGACCACATGCGTTTCGCCATGGAGGGTGAGCCCGGCAGCGCCGATGGCCAGGCTGCGCTCACGCAAAGCGCGCTACGCTATGCCACGGCGGTGGCGCGCGGTGCGTCCGACCCGACCCGGCTTTACGACATCTACACGATCCCGCGCCCCGCGCCCGATCTGCGCCGCGGCCTCGCCGAGGCGCTGGCGGCGGGCAAGCTGGGCGACTGGATCGACAGCCTCGCGCCGCAGGACGACAATTACCGCAAGCTTTCGCGCGCCTATCTCGCGCTGCGCCAGCAGGGTCAGGCGCCGGCCGCCGCGATCCCCGATGCGGCCGAACCGCTCAAGCCGGGCGATACCGATCCGCGCGTGCCGGCGATCGCGCGCCAGCTCGTGGCATCCGACTATCTCGACCGCGCCGCCGCGCAGGGCGATCGCTACAATCCGGCGATGGCGCGCGCGGTGCAGCGCATGCAGGCCGATTATGGGATCAAGCCGGACGGTGTCATCGGCAGCGATGCGCTGGAGATCCTCAACCTGTCCGATGCCGATCGGGCACGGGCGATCGCCGTGGCGATGGAGCGCATGCGCTGGCTCGACCGCAGCCCGCCGGACACGCGCATCGACGTCAATCTCGCCTCGGCGCGGCTGACCTACTGGCGCGACGGCAAGGTGGCCGACAGCCGCAAGGTGGTGGTCGGCAAGCCGGAGACGGAGACCCCGCAACTGGGGTCGCCGATCTACCGGCTGGTCGCCAATCCCACCTGGACGGTGCCGCGCTCGATCCAGAACCGGGAGATCGCCGGCAAGGGCAGCGCCTATCTGCGCCGCAACAACATGGCGTGGAAGGACGGCTGGATCGTGCAGCAGCCCGGTCCGCAGAACTCGCTGGGGCTCGTCAAGTTCGACATGAGGAACGAGCATCAGATCTACCTCCACGACACCCCTGCCAAGCAGCTTTTCAGCGAGGTGCAGCGCCAGCGCAGCCATGGCTGCGTGCGGGTCGAGGATGCGCCGGGCTTCGCCGAGATGCTCGCGCGCGACGAAGGCATATTGGACGAATGGCACAAGGCGCGCGCGACGGGCAAGGAGAGCTTCGTTCCCCTCCCGCGTGAGATCCCGGTCCGGCTCTTCTATCAGACGGTCTCGTTCGACGACCAGGGCGATCCCGTGATCCGGGCCGATCCCTATGGCTGGAACGACCGCATATCCGCAGCGCTCGGCTTCCCGGCCAGCGAAGGCTACCGGCTGCGGCCGGCGACCTCCGACGTGGGGCCGTGAGGGGCTGCCCTTCTACGCCGCCTCGAATTCGATCGCGGAACAATCGTCCACCAGCGCGACATGGCGGCGATAGGCAAAGCCGGCGTCCGCTCCTATCCGCCGATATTCGTCCAGCGTCCGTTCCTTGCCGTTGATCGGCATCATGACCAGATCCGAGCGCACCACGCCCTCATCGTCGGGACCGACCGTGTCGGGCAGCAGCTTCTCGATGACGATGAGCTTGCTCCCGAGCGGCGCCGCCGCACGGCAGTTCGCCATGATGATCGCCACCTCCGGGTCGGACCAGTCGTGCAGGATATATTTGAGCAGCAGGCAATCCGCGAGCGCGGGTACGCCGTCGAAGAAGCTGCCCGGCACGAAGCGCGTGCGCGCGCTCATGCCGATCTCCTCGACATAGCGCCGCGCGCCGGCCGCCACGCCTTCGAGATCGTAGATGACGCCCTGCACGGACGGGCAGGCGCGCAGCACTTGCGCGAGCACCGCGCCATAGCCGGCGCCGACGTCCATCACCGTCGCGAAGGCGGAGAAGTCATAGGCCGCCACCAGCGCCCGCGCGACAGGCGCCGACTGCTCGGCCATCGCCCGATAGAAAATATCGCCTTCGACCGGGTCCGCGATCAGCGCCGCGAAATTGCCGTTGCCCCGGCCGGGCTCCCCCGTTTCGAGGGTCTGGCCGATGGTCTCCAGCGATGCCATCGTCCGGCCGCCCCAATGCAGCGCCACGCCGCGCATCGAATCCCCCGCATCCCGGCGCAGGCGCGCGCCAAGCGGCGTCTGCGCGAAGCTGCGCGCGGAGACATGATCGCACAGGCCGAACGTGGCGAGCGCGCGCATGACCCGCAGGACCGTCCCGGTATGCAGCCCCAGCCCGGCCGCGAGCGCATCGACGGAGCGCGGCTCCGCGCCCAGCGCGTCGATCAGGCCGGATCGCACGCCCTCGTGGATCAACCGGGTGCGCCAGCCGCCGGTAATCAGTTCGCGTAGCCGGGCCGCCTGAACATCCGCTTCCGTCATGTCGCTCTCCCCATCATGGCGGCGAGCGGCTTGTGCGGCTCGTCCGGCTGGATGGGCGTAACCGGCGGCAATATTTATTTCAAGTTGGATATAATAGATTGCGGCATAGCCGGCGTTGATCTATGCCAGACGCCGTCGAAAGCGGCCGCGGCAAACCCCCGGGAATGCGCGGCGCGACATGGGGAGGGAACCTCGTGCGGGTCCACAGATCAGCCATGGCACGTCATGCGATCCTGCTTTCGCTGGTCGCCGGCGCGAGCACCGCGCTATCGGCCCAGCCGGGCGGTGGCGGGGCATCCGCGCCTCCGATCATGATCGCGCGGCAGGGCGCCTTCGCGGCCGGCGGAACCTCGATCGGCGACCGGCCCGACGCCACCTCCGTGTGCGACCATGGCTATGTCGACTATGAGATACCGCCCGATGCCCGCCCGGTCGGCCTGTTCCTGTGGCACAGTTCGAGCGCGCGGGTCTGGAAGAACCGCTGGGACGGCGGCGAGGGTTTCGAGAGCATCTTCCTGCGTCGCGGCTTCCCGATCTATCTGTGGGACGGCCCGCGTGTCGGCCGCGCCAATCTGCCGTGCGCGCCGGTGCAGGCCACGCCGCATCCCGGATCGGACCAGACCAGCTTCACCTCCTGGCGCTTTGGCCCCAGCTATCTCCACTGGCACCCCGGCGTGCAGTTTCCGGTGGATGACCCGGATGCGTGGGATCAGGCCGTGCGGGCCCGCTATGAGGAATTCGACACGGTCGACAATGCGGTCCTCCAGGCCCATGCCGCTGCCGCCGCGCTGGAGCGGACCGGGCCGGTCGTGCTCGTCACCAATTCGGCCGGCGGCCTGCGCGCCTTGCTGACCGCGATCGAGAGCGACAAGGTCAGGGCCATCGTCGCTTATGAGAATGTCGGCTTCGTGCTGCCCGAGAGCGAGAATGACGGCAGCCCGCCCGGACCCTACGGCCCGGTCTATGTGCCGCTGGAGCAGTTCAGGAAGCTCGCGAAAATACCCATGCAGTTCGTCTGGGGCGATCATCTCGATCAGCCCCGGGGCCCGCAACTGGCCCTGCCGGCCAATCGGCGCTTCGTCGAACTCATCAACAGCTATGGCGGCAAGGCCGAGATCCTCGAACTGGCCAGCGTGGGCCTCAAGGGCAACACGCACCTGCCCTTTGCGGACATGAACAATGTCGCGGTGGCGGACCAGCTCCAGCATTTCCTCGATCGCCATCATCTCACCGATCCCGCCCCGGCCGCGGCGAACCCGGATACACCGCCCGGTAATTAAAATTATATAGAATATATTGCCTGCGCGCCGCCGGGCTGTTAGCAACGCCGGCAAGCGCCGCCGGAACGAATGCGGCCCTGGGGAGGAACGCGATGGCTTCGGCGGTCCATTCGATTGATGCAGTGCTCGAACGTCCGGCCATGGGCCGCTATCGCTGGCACATCTACCTGATGTGCGGCCTGCTGATGGCGCTCGAAGGCTATGACGCCTATATCGTCGCCAATCTGGCGCCGATGATCGCGCGCGGCCTGTCCATCCCCATTCCATCCATGGCGTTCGTGTTCACCGCGCAGGCGGCGGGCATGGCGATCGGCTTCTATACCATCCCCATCCTCGCGGATCGCATCGGACGGCGCGGCATCGTGCTGGTCGGATCGGCGCTGTTCGGGCTGCTCACCCTGCTGTCGACGGCCGTGGATACGCTCGGCGCGTTCACCGCCGTGCGCTTCCTCGCCTTCGCCGCGATGGGCGGCACCATGCCCAACATCGTGGCGCTCGCGACCGAGTTCATGCCGGAGGTCCGGCGCGGCAAGCTCCTGACCTGGCTCTATATCGGCCACGGCCTTGGCGCATCGGTAGCGGGGCTGGTGGGGCCGACCTTCGTCCACTATCATTCATGGCAGGCGGCGCTCTGGGCCGGCGGCGCGGCGCTGCTGCTCTTCGTGCCCGTCCTCTATCTCTACCTGCCGGAAAGCTGCCGCTATCTGATGACGCGCGACCCCCGCGATCCGCGCATCGCCAGGACGCTGGCCAAGGTCGATCCCACGCTGGACTGTCCGCCCGGCACCACCTTCGTGACGATCGAGGAGCGCACCCACGGATCGCCGGTCGCCGCCCTGTTCCGGGACGGCCGCGCGACGATGACATGGCTGCTCTGGGCCGCCATGGGGAGCGCGCTCTGCGTGGTCGCCACGCTGACATCCTGGATGCCCAGCTATCTCCATGTGCTTGGCGGCGTGGACGTCAGCACGGCCACGCGCATGTCGTCCTTCTCGGCATTCGGCGCGATCGCCGGCCCCGTCCTGCTGACGATGATGATGCGCCGGCTCGGCCTGCCCGCATCGCTGACCCTGATGTCGCTGCTGGGATTTTTCGCGATGTCGGCGCTCTACTTCGTCGGCGCGATCCAGTTTCTCGGCTGGGTCCTGGGGTTCGCCTACGGGCTGTTCGTCATCGGTACGCAGGCGGGGCTGAATTCGCTGGTCGCCTCCAGCTACCCGACCTCCAATCGCTCGACGGGCATTGGCTGGGCGGGCGGCATCGGGCGCGTCACCTCGATGATCGGGCCCGGGCTGGGCGGCTTCATGCTCGCCGAGCAATTGCCGGCCGCGTGGATCTACACCGCCGTCGCCGCGCCGCTTCTGCTGACCGCGGCGGCGATGCTGGCCTTCCATCATCTCTGCTCGCGTGACGCCTTGAAGACGTCCGCGGCCCCGGCCTGACCCATGACCGCATCTCTCGCCACGCCCGCCCTGTCGCGCCGTTCGCTCCTTGGCGCCGCCGCAATGCTGCCGCTGACGGGCCCGGCACTGGCCGCCGCGCCCGTCCCGGCCGCTCGACCGGACGCCGGGCTGGTCGACGCCCATATCCACTTCTTCACCAACGACCTGCGCCATTATCCCGTTGACCTGCGCAATGCGCGCGAGCCCGAGGCGGTGATGCAGGCCCGCATCCTGAACGCGCCGGTGACGCCAGAAGCGATCCTGCCGCTATGGAGCCGGATGGGCATCATGGGCGGCCTCGGCGTCCAGTATAGTGGCGCCTACAAGACCGATAACAGCTATGTGCTCGACACGGCAGACGCGCATCCGGGCCAGATCCGCACCGAGATCATCCTGAGTTCCGCCGCGCCCGAAAGCGTCGGGCGCCTCGCCACCCTCGCGCAGAGCCGGCATGTGTCGGCAATCCGCCTGACCGGCTTTGCGGATGCGGACGGCGATCTGCCCTGGCTGAAGTCCCCCACCGCGCTCGAGCTCTGGGCGCTCGCGCAGTCACTGGGCCTGCCGATCGGCATAACCTATCTCCGCCCGGACCCGACCAGCGCCGCGCTGCACACGATCCGCACGCTCGCGGACCGTTTCCCGGACTGCGTGGTGATGCTCGAACATCTCGGCTGGACGGGCGGCGCGGGCAGCGAGGACGGGCTGCTGCCCGAGCATCTCGCGCTCAGGGACCACGCCAACATCCGCTTCAAATGGACCACGCTGAATATCGATGCGCTGTCCGGCGCGGGGATCGATCCCGCCGCCTTCCTGCGCGCTGCCGTCGATCTGTTCGGCCCGGCGCGCCTGATGTGGGGGTCGGACTTCGGCAACACCACGCGGCCCTATGCCGGCATCGTCGCCGACGCGCGCGATGCCACGCGCCTGCTGAACGCGGCCGAAGCCGCCGCCGTGCTCGGCGGCACGGCGCAAAGCCTGTTCCGGCTTTAAGGCCCCGGCCCTCGCGCGCGAAGCGGCGCGCGATCGCGCACCGCCCCGCACAGCAAGCCTACCAGGGCACCGCGCCCGTCTCTCCGAAAAGCCCGCCGGTCGGCCCGTCGGCATCGAGAAGCGCAAGGCCGACGGCAACCCTGGCGCCCTCGCTCGGCGGCCGGCCCTTGCCCTGTGACAGGGCGGTGGCGCATAGACCCGGATTGGCGGCATTGACCTTGATCGGCGTGCCCGCCAGCTCGTTGGCGAACTGCACGGTCACCGCGTTGAGCGCCGTTTTCGAGCTGTTATAGGCCAGCAGACGGCTGAAACTCATCGGCGCGTCCGGCCCGCGCGTGAGCGTGAGCGAAGCCAGGCCCGTCGACATGTTGACGATCCGCCCGGCCGGCGACCTGCGCAGCAAGGGCAGCATCGCCTGGATCACGCAGACCACGCCGAACACATTGGTCTCATAGACCTGACGCATCTCGTCGAGATCGGCCTGACTGGGCAAGGCATCCTTGCCCAGCGAAATGCCGGCATTGTTCACCAGCACGTCGAGCCGGCCCCACCGATCTTCCAGCAATGTCGCGGCAGCGCGGACCGATGCCGCATCCGTCACGTCGATCCGGAGCGGCTCGGCGGCGAGGCCCTGATCGCGCAGCGCGGCGGCGGCCGAGGCCCCTGCCTCCTCGCCCCGCGCGCCGACCAGCACCAAAAACCCCTGCACCGCCAAGCCTCTGGCGATCTCGAAGCCGTTACCCTTGTTCGCGCCGGTCACCAGCGCGATGCGTTGTTCTCCGGTCATGCCGGCGCCTCCCCGCATGTCATGGCCATCCGGTCACACATCGAATGGCGCGGAGCGGGGATATTGCTCGATATATTGCAGGAACTGCCCGAAATATTTGTCGGCCCGCAGCAGGGCGCTCTTGCCATAGCCGCGAAAGCGCAGGGCGAAGAGGATCGGCTCATCCTCCCCGTAGAGCTTGTGCATATAGGCGATGCGGTTGGCCAGCTCCTCCTGCGTCGCCTCCTCGCCCATCTCCTCGGCCTGCGAGCGACGCATGGCGACCACGAAGAAGGCGTCCGACCAGCCGGGCCGCACCTGCGAGCTGCCAGCCATGAACAGGCGCTCCGATCCATTGGGGAACTGCATGTGCGCGGTGAGCCAGGTGCCGCCCCACAGCTTGGTGTCGGCGATGCGCGTCGCCGATTCCTGGCGCACGGTGATGAGATGATCGTCGAACACCACGCTGACCGGATTGGGATCGGGAATGCCATGCACGGTCGAGAGATGCTGGAAATCGACCAGATTGGACGAGCCGATCCAGCCCTCTATCTCCCGCTCGCCCCGGTGGAAGGCCCGGTAGACGAGGTCTTCCTCGGCGAGATTGGGCATTTCCGGCAGATCGAACAGCGCGGTTTCGCCGTTGAACGCCCAGATCATGCCCCAGCGCTCGGCCGCGGGATAATTATAGATGCGCGCGGCGCGCGGGATGTGCGCCTCGCCGGGGATCTTGGCGCAGCGTCCGTCCCGGGCGAACTGCCAGTGATGATAGGGACAGCGGACCTGCCCCTCGACGATCTGGCCGCCGGAAAGATCCGCGCCCACATGGGGGCAATAGGCGCTCTGGACGATCGGCTGGCCGTTCTCGTCGCGGTAGATGATGACGCGCGTGCCGAGGAAATCCTTGCCGACGATCTTCCCCTGCTCGAGCTCGGACGCGAGCATCAGCGGGTTCCAGTTCCTGAGATAGGTGCCGTCGTGAACCCGGCCATATTCCTGCCCCGCGAAAGGGCGCTTCGGCGCAGTGACCGGCTCCGCACCGAGCGTCTTCATGACAGACATCGCTTTCCTCCTGATTTTCGGCTCACCTATCACGGCCGGACGGGCAAGGGAAGTTTTTTATAGGATACTATAAATAACTTTTCGCGGCGTCCCACGGGACAGCCCCGCGCGCCGCGCCCAGGGAATCGCGGAAGCACGCAGGACGGGCACGCAACATCCCCGTGCGCGCGCCAGGCATGCGCAGCGATCGCCTTCATACAAATATATATGGCTATAATTCAGGAGACGCCGCGGCCCGCAATGCGCCAGCTTTCAGGCCGGCCGCCCCGCCCTCGCGGTATCTACGTCTTGCTCACGCCCACGCCGTGCAGCATCAGGTCATAGACGAAGGTCTTATATTCAGCGGCCACGTCCGCATGCTTCTTGGCGCCTGCGGCGCTCGCCTGCTCCACGAACCGGGAGGCATGCTGATATTGCTCGCACAGGCCCATGATCGCCACGAAGGTGAAATAGGGATCGATCGGCCGCAGCGATCCTTCCTGCACGCCGGAATCGATGATGTCCCGGTAGATATCGAGCGTCTTGACCATCCACAGATTGATGAGTTCGGCGGCCAGCGGATCGCCGTCGTCCCCGATGATCTCCATCATCAGCCGATGATAGAAGGGATTGAGGAAGAAGAAATCGACCATCGTGTCGATGCGCACGCGAAACCGTTCGGGTGCCGAAAGCTCCCGCGTTTCGATCGCCGCTACCCCCTCGCCGAGCGACATGGCCAGCGTGCGCGCGACATCCACGAGAAGCCGGGTGCGATCCGTGAAATAATATTTGAACAGCGTGAGGTGCACGCCGGCATGGCGCGCCGCCATGGAGAGCGAGAGCTTCTCCGGCGGAACCGTGCGCAGCAGTTCCACGGTCTTGTCGATCAGCAGTTTCTTGCCGATGCTGCGCTGCCCCGCCGGCCGGCCGATCGAACGCTTCCTGGTCTTGGGATTGCGCGCGGCAGTCGTGCCTGCCTTGTCCGCTTCCGTCTTCTGAGCCATCTGCTCTTCACCCCGTTCGCGCCGCGCCGGAAAATTATCCGGCATTTCGAAAAAGATCGCGGTCCCGCGTCCCTTCCCAATAACTTCCCTTCGATGGTTGGGCAACAGCCAGCCGCGCCCCGGCCATGATGCGGCATGGTCGAAGCGCTTACCCTTGCCCTGTTCGAGCCGGGGCCCGGACTTCGGGCAATCATCGTGACGCCGGCGCCTCGCCGTCCGGCATTCCGTCCCGCGCCCGCCCGGCCTCGGCACGCCTTTAATTATAGATTGATTGAAATATAGTCCGGCATCCGCTAGATCGCATTGGAATCGAATGCAGATGGAGAGCGCGGGATGGACAAGTTCGTGAAACGCTTGCGGAGGCCGCCCAACAGCCCCGCATTCCGGGGCGCCCGCCCCCGCCGCCATGAACGCATCGAGCGCGACGGCATGGTCATCGAGCGCGACCTGCGCGTGCGCACCCGCGCGGGCTTCGACCTGTGGATCGACCTGTTCCGCCCCGCCGCGCCCACCGGCCCGCTGCCCGTGCTCGTCGCCTGGACGCCTTATGGCAAGCATGATCCCGCACCGCTCGCCACGCTCTACCCATCGTCGGGCGTGCAGGCCGAATGGCAATCGGACCTCACCATCTTCGAGGCGCCCGATCCGGTCTACTGGACGAGCCGGGGCTATGCGGTCATCACCGCCGACACGCCCGGCACCTGGTTCGCCGAGACCACCGCCAGCTATTTCTCCCGCGAGGAAGGCGAGGCGCATTACGACCTGATCGAATGGGCCGGCACGCAGGACTGGAGCAATGGCCGCGTCGGCCTCTCCGGCGTCTCCTATCTCTCCTCCTCGCAATGGAATGTCGCCGCGCTGAAGCCGCCGCATCTCGCCGCGATCAATCCGTGGGAGGGCTGGTCGGACACCTATAACGAGATCGTCCGCCATGGCGGCATTCCCGAGACGCATTTCTGGCCGCATATCCAGGTGCGCTGGGGCGCTTCCGACACGATGGTCGAGGATCTCTGGGCGCTGACCGCCGAGCATCCCTTCTTCGACGATTACTGGAAATCCAAGGTTCCCGATTTCAGCCGGATCGACGTGCCGGCCTATGTCGTGGCGAGCTGGAGCGACCATGGCGTCCATACGCGCGGCACGCTGGAGGGCTTCAAGAAGATCGCCTCGCCGCGCAAATGGCTGGAGGTCCATGGCAGCAAGAAATGGGGCTATTATTATGAGCCCCCTTCGATCGCGCGGCAGACCGCCTTTTTCGACCATATCCTCAAGGGCATGTCGAACGAGGTCGCCGCCTGGCCGCCGGTGACGCTGCATGTGCGCGAGCGCGCCGGCGCCGCGACGCTCAAGCGCGCCGAGCAATGGCCGGTCGAGCACACCGATTATCGCCGCCTCCATCTGGACGCGGCATCCGGCACGCTGTCGGAAACGGCCCCCGCGACCGCATCGGTGCTGCGCTACGATCCGCTGGACGATGCCGCCGAAGCCCGGTTCAACTATCGCTTCGAAGCAGACACCGAGCTGGTCGGCCATATGAAGCTCCAGCTCGCCGTCTCGACCCAGGACGCGGACGACATGGACCTGTTCGTGGCGATCGAGAAGGTCGAGCATGGCAGGCATGTCGGCTTCATCCACTGGGCCGTGTTCGAGGATGGCGCCGCCGCCTATGGCTGGCTGCGCCTCTCCCGCCGGGCGCTCGATCCCGCGCGCTCGACCGACCATCAGCCCGTGCTCACCAACGCCTCCGAGCAGAAAGTGGCACCGGGCGAGATCGTGCAGGCGCAGATCGAGATCCTGCCCTCCGGCACGCGCTTCAAGGCCGGCGACGTGCTGCGCATACGGATCAAGGGGCGCGACATTTATCAATATCCCAAGCCGATGCTCTACATGCGGCACGAGGACACGGTGAATGCGGGCATGCATCACATCCATACCGGGCCGGATGCCGAATGCTTCCTCCTCATCCCCGTCGTGGAGCTGCGCAATGTCTGACGATGGGTTCCCCATGTCGTTCCCGGCGCTCGATACGCTCGAATATGGCGGCATCGAGGGGGATGAAGGCGCGGTCTGCGGGCAGTTCGGCTGCGCACCGCCCCGGATCTTCTCCACGATCCCCGAACTCATCGAGGATGTCCGCATGGGCAAGCCGATCATCCTGGTCGATTCCCATGATCGCGAGAATGAAGGCGACATCGTCATGCCCGCCCAGTTCGCGGACGATCGCGCGGTCAACTTCATGGCACGCCATGCACGCGGTCTGATCTGCCTCGCGATCACGCCGGATCGGGCGGCGGCGCTGCGCCTGCGCCCGATGGTGGCGCGCAACGGCTCGCCCCACGGCACCGCCTTCACCGTCTCGATCGAGGCGGCGCGCGGCGTCACCCCCATGATCGCGCCCGCACGATCGCCGTCGCGGTCGATCTGGCAGCGGGGCCGGCCGATCTGGTCTCGCCCGGCCACATCTTCCCGCTCGTGGCGCGCGCGCAAGGCGTGCTCGAACGGCCCGGCCATACCGAGGCGGCGGTCGACATCGCCCGGCTCGCCGGCCTCGTCCCGGCCGGCGTCATCTGCGAGATCATGAACGACGATGGCAGCATGGCCCGCCTGCCGGACCTGCGCCGCTTCGCGCGGACCCATGGCCTGCGCATCGGCGCCATCGAGGATCTGATCGCCCATCGCCGAGCGACCGAGGGCGGCGCGACGACAGGGAGCGCATCGGCATGAGCGAACTCTCCCCCGTCGCCCTGCGCCTGCGCGAAGGCTTGCGCAGGCTGGCCAAGGCCGTCGTGGTCATCACCTGCCGGCACGAGGGCCAGCGCTATGCCATGGCCGCGACGGCGGTGAGCGAGCTGAGCATGGACCCGCCCTCCCTGCTGGTCTGCGTCAACCGCACCGCGAGCCTCCATGGTCCGCTCTCCCGGGGCGCCGACTTCTGCGTCAACATCCTGCACCGCAGTCACGGCCCGATCTCCGCCGCATGCAGCGGCAAGGCCCGTGGCGAAGCGCGTTTCGCGATCGGCGACTGGGGCGCGACGGCGCAGGGCTGTCCGCTGCTCAGGGATGCGCAGGCCAGCTTCGTCTGCCGCAACGCGCAGGCGATGGATTATGGCACCCACCGCATCGTGATCGGCCGTGTGGAAGAGGTGCTGATCGCGGGCGAGATCGATCCGCTGGTCTATGCGGACGGGCGCTATCTGAGCCTGGGCGAAGCGATCGAGCCCGGTTGAACACGGCGCGCTTGTGAACCACCGATTGCGGCGGCCTTACCGAACCAGCGCGTGCTTCCGCCGGAGATCATGCAAACAGTGCTCCTGCGCAGGCAGGAGCACAATATGTTTCAGCCTCAATAGGATAGCATCCAGACTTCGGAGCCCAGCCGAACGCTTCGCTCCGCCCTAGCCGCGCGCGCCGTCCGCCACGGCCTTGGCAATGGCCGCCTGATTGGCGCCGCTGAATTCCTCGCGACGATCGAACACCCAGTCGAACGAGCGCTCCCGGCGCACATTGGCGCGGTTGAAGCGGGGCATCACATAGCGCATCATCAGCTCGTAGGAGCGCTTGGTCGCCTCGAAATCCATCCAGTTCGTGCCCGCCATGGTGACATGGCCGAAGCCGCCGGTCTTCTCCCAGAGCGCTTCGAGGAAGGCCACCGCATCGTCGGGCGTGCCGACCAGGCCGCCGCGCGCGGCGATCAGCTTTTCGGGATCGGTGCCGCCCTTGGCGCGCGTCTCGGCATGGCTTTTGGGATTGAGCGCTTCGAGATAGTCCATCCAGGACTCCAGGCCGAAGCGCATGGCGGCCAGCGCGTCGGCGCGCGTCTCGGCAAGGTGGAAGGAGACGACGACGCGCAGATTGCTGCGATCGAGCTGGTTGCCATGCTCGGCGCCGGCCTCTTCCGCCAGCTTCCACGAGGCCGCGACATCGCCGCCGCCATGGGTGAGGATACCGAGGCCATATTTGCCGGCGAGGCGGGAGCCGATCGGCGTGCGGGATGTCACCACCGCGAGATCGGGGCGCGGGAAGCTGTAAGGCGCCATCTGCAGGCTAGCCTCGCGCAGGGAGAACCAGTCGCTCTGCTGCGTGACCACTTCGCCCTGGAGCAGGCGCACGATGACGTCGAGCCCCTCGACCAGGCGGGCGCGCTGCTGCTCGGGCTTGATGTCGAGCATATAGGCATCGGACACCAGCATGCCGGGGCCGAAGCCGAACATGGCGCGCCCGCGCGTCTGATGGTCGAGCTGCACGATGCGGTCGGCGATCATATAGGGGTGATGATAGGGCACCGAGATCACGCCGGCGCCCAGCTTGATCCGCGAGGTCCGCTCGGCGGCGGCGGCGATGAACAGTTCGGGCGATCCATAGACCTGCATGCCGCCCGAATGATGCTCGCCCATCCAGAGCTCGGCAAAGCCCAGATGCTCCAGCCACTCGACCAGCTCGAAATCGCGCCGCATGCACAGCGCCACATCCTCATCATTGCCATGATGGGGGGGCAGGAATACTCCCGTGCGAACATTGCGCATTTCGGCCAAGGGCTTTCTCCCGGTCAGCTTTCTGTTTTCCACAACGGCGCCGCCGCCTTTCGCGCGGCGCCGGGACAGTCCCTAGCGCCATCATCGCCGCCGCACAATAAAATTTATAGTCATATATAAAATATGAGACGGCCCGCTGGCGCATGGCTTGCGAGCGAGACGCGGATGGCCGACGCCCATGCCGGCATCGCGGAATCGATCCGCTCCGGATCAATCCTATAACTGTCTATATTTGCTGATTTTAATTTGAAAATCTGGCTATTCATCCAACGGATCCGACGAACGAGCGATCGCCCGTATGTCGCATGCGATCAATCCTGACCGCTTTCCCCGGAATCATGGCATGTTCAGAGAACCAATGATTTTTTATCCTCCGTGTTTAATTTATGGAGAGCGAGACGGTCGCGACGCACAGCCCTCCCCATGCGGTGCTGGCCAGCGCATATAGCCCCTGGGCGAGAGTCATCGCGCAAAGCGATCCATGCGGCCCGTCGCCAGACGTTCCGCAGCCATTGCATCATGCTTGAATCGGCTCAGTCTTCCGGCGTGATCTCCGCGACGAGCCCGTCGAGCGCATCGCTCAGCATGATCTGGCAGGAGAGCCGCGACTCCGGCCGGCGATGGTCGGAACTGTCCAGCAGATCATCCTCATCCGCCGACATCGGCTCCAGCCGATCGGCATGCTCCCCGCCGATATAGACATGGCAGGTCGCGCAGGAGAGGCAGCCGCCGCACAGGGCGAGCAGTTCGTCGATGCCAGCGTCGCGCATGGCCTCCATGAGGGAGTGGCCCGCCCGCGTCTCCAGCATCCGCGTGCGTCCCTCGCGATCGACGATCGAAATCCTCGGCATATCGGCTTGAACCCATTCTTCCGTTCGGTGGATCTTCCGCCCGGCGAGGCTATTGCGAGCCCGGCGCCGCGACGCGCCGCACATGCCCGTCCCGATCGCCGAACAGCCGCTCGAACATGCCGAGCCGGGCGAAATGATGCGCGGCGGGATATTCCTCGGCGAGCCCCATGCCGCCATGGATCTGGACACAATGGTGGGCGATCTCCCGCCCCGCATCCCCTACGGCCACCTTGGCCGCGGATACCGCGCGCGCGCGGCGCGCCGCATCGGTTTGCGCGCAGGCAGCGAGCGCCGCGGCTGTGATCGATGCCGCCAGTTCCTCCGCGATCGCCATGTCGGCCATGCGATGCTGAAGGACCTGGAAACTCGCGATCGCCACGCCGAACTGCCGGCGCGACCGGGCATAGTCCCGCGTCAGGCGATTGGCGGCGCGCATGGCGCCCACGGCATCCGCGCAGGCCAGCATCACGGCCTCGTCCAGAGCCTGCGCCAGCGCTTCTTCGCCGCCGTCGAGCTTCGCATCCGGGGGCACCGGGATGCCGTCCAGCACGATATCCGCCGCGCCCGTCCAATCGAAACAGCCATAGCCGCGCCGCGCCACGGCCCGCGCCGGGACCAGAAACAGGCCGACCGCGCCTTCGGCATGCGCGGGCACGATGAACAGGTCCGCCGCATCTCCGCCCGGAATGACCGACGCGCGGCCATCGAGGCGCCAGCCCTCCCCGGCATGCGAGGCTTCGGCAAGCGATCGATCGTCCGGCGCCATATGGGCCAGCACGGCCTTGCATGTGCCGGCGGCCAGACCCGGCAGCCATCGCGCCTGCTGCGCATGTGTTCCCCCGCGCGCCAGCAGGCGGGCGGCGACCATGGTCGCGCGATATGGCTCCAGCGCCAGCACGCCGCCGAGCAGTTCGGCGATCATCGCAAGTTCTGCCAGGCCGCCGGGCAGTCCGCCATGCGCGTCGGGCAGGCTCACCGCCGTCAGACCAAGCGCGGCATAGGCCGCCCATGCCCCGGTCGAATGGCGTGCGGCGGAATGATGGGCCGCGCGGCGCTGCTCGAAGCTGTAATGGCGCGCCAGCGCGGTTTCGAGGGACTGGCGCAGGAGCGCCCGCACCTGCGCGCCATCCTCCTCCATCTCCGGCGCGATCGCGTTCATGCCGCGCTCCCCAGCCCGAGCGAGCGGGCGATGATGTTGCGCTGGATTTCGTTCGAACCGCCATAGATGGTGGCGACCCGCGCATAGAAATGGCTCGGAAAGGCATGGGCCACCCAGCCCTGCCCCACATCGCCCCCGCCCGCGCCGAACGGCACCGCGCGCGGGCCCGCGACCTCGACGAGCAGTTCGGCAATCCGCTGCTGCAATTCGGACCCCTTGATCTTGAGCATGTTCGCCTCCACGCCCGGCGCCTCCCATGCGCGCGCGCGTTCGAGCGTCGCCACCACCATGGCCTCGAGCGCGATCAGCGCGATCTCGGCCTCGGCGATCCGCGCGGCGAGCAAGGGCGAACGCGATGCCCCGTCCGCCGCCGCGACGCGTTTGAGATGGGCAAGCTGGCGCCGGTTCCAGCCTATGCGCGCGATCGAGATGCGCTCGGCGCCCAGCAGCGCGCGCGAATAGGTCCAGCCCTTATTGACCGCGCCCACCAGATTTTCCGCCGGCACGCGCACATTGTCGAAGAACACTTCGTTCGTGTGCTGTTTGCCGTTGAGCAGGATGACGGGCCGCACCGTGATGCCCGGCATATCCATGTCCAGCAGCAGCAGGGAGAGGCCCATCTGCGGTTTGGGCGCGTCCCGATCGGTGCGCACCAGCGCGAACATCCGGTTCGCTTCATGCGCCATCGTCGTCCAGATCTTCTGGCCGTTCACGACCCATGTGTCGCCGTCCGGCACGGCGCTGGTCTTCAGCGAGGCAAGGTCGGAGCCCGAGCCGGGCTCGGAGAAGCCCTGGCACCAGAAGTCGTCACCCGCGAGCAGAGGCGGCAGATAGCGCGCGCGTTGCGCATCGCTGCCGTGGCGGATCAGCAGCGGGCCGAGCATCTTGAAGCCGAACACGCCGAGATCGGGCGCGCCCTCCTCCGCGAGCGTCTCGGTGAAGAGATGGGTCTGCGCTCCGGTCCAGCCCGTGCCGCCATGGTCGAGCGGCCAGTGCGGCGCTACCCAGCCGCGATCATACAGGGCCTTGTGCCATGCGCGCCGCTCGGCGGGCTCGATCTGGACGCCGTTCACCACCTTCTCGCGCACGGCATCCGGAAGCCGGGCGCGCACGAATGCACGCACCTCCTGGATGAAGGCCGCGCCTTCCTCCGGCCCCATCGCGCTCCCCATGTCAGTCGGCCTGCTCGAGGATGGTGAAGAGGCGCGTCTGCAGATAGGGCTCGATCGCCTCAGCGCCGCCTTCGACCCCGAAGCCGGAATCGCGCACGCCGCCGAACGGCGTTTCCGCCGCGCCGAGCCCGAAATGATTGACCGAGAGCATGCCGCATTCGATCCGGCCGTAAAGCTGCCGCGCCCGCGCCGAGGATCGCGTGAAGACATAGGCGGCGAGACCGTAGGGCAGCCGGTTCGCTTCCGTCACCGCCTCGTCGATCGTCGCGAAGGGCTGCACCGTCAGGAGCGGACCGAACGGCTCCTCGTTCATCACCCGCGCGCTCACGGGCGCCTCTGCCAACACGGTCGGCGGGAAGAATGTGCCGCTCTCGCCCGCCCGCTTGCCGCCGATGTGCAGGCGCGCGCCCCGGGCCACGGCATCCTCGACGAGCGCTTCCAGCGCCTCGATCCGGCGCATGTTCGCCATCGGCCCCATGGTCGTGGCCGGGTCCGCGCCATCGCCCATCCGCACCGTGGCGAATGCGGCGAGCAGCGCCTCGACGAAGCGATCATGCACCGGCGCCTCGATCAGCAGCCGGGTCGGGCTGATGCAGGACTGGCCGGAGGTGCGCGTCTTGAAGCCCGCGACCGCCCGGGCCGTGGCGTCGATATCGGCATCGGCGAGCACCAGCACGGGGGCATGGCCGCCCAGTTCCATCGTCACCGGCTTCATATGCCGGCCGGCCAGCGCCGCGAGATGCTTGCCGACCGCGGTCGAGCCGGTGAACGATATCTTGCGGATCGCCGGATGCGGGATCAGATGCTCCGAAATCTCCGCCGGCTCGCCGAACACCAGATTGACCACGCCCGCAGGCACGCCGGCCTCGGCAAAGGCCTTCACCAGTTCCACGCAGGAGGCGGGCGTCTCCTCCGGCCCCTTCACGATGATCGAGCAGCCGGCGGCGAGCGCGCCGGCGATCTTGCGCACCATCTGGTTGATGGGGAAGTTCCACGGCGTGAAGGCGGCGACCGGACCGACCGGCTCCCGGTTCACAAGCTGGAGCACGCCGGGCGCGCGGGCCGGCACGATGCGGCCATAGTTGCGCTGGGCCTCCCCGGCCATCCAGTCGATGAACTCGGCGCCGCGCTGCACCTCCCCCAGCGCCTCGGCGACCGGCTTGCCCTGTTCCAGGCTCATCAGCCGCGCCGTCTCGTCCGCGTCCCGGCGCAGCACATGCGCCGCCCGCCGCAGGATCTCGGCCCGATTGACCGCCGGCGTCTCCCGCCAGAGCGCGAAACCGCGCGCCGCCGCATCCGCCGCGCGGTCGAGATCGGCGATCTCCGCCCTGGCCACGGCGCCGATGCGGCGGCCGTCGAGCGGGTTGACGACCGGGAGCGTGACGGCGCCCGCGCCGTCGACCCATTCGCCATCGATGAACAACTGCGTATCCGGATACATGGAGTCCGACCTTTCGCGCAGATCGCGCACTGGATTGAGGATCAACGTCACGCTGCGCCGAGCACCGGCCTGCGGCGCCATGCCTGCATCGCGAGCAGCAGGGCGAGGAACGGCAACACCGATACGGCGGCGAGCACCAGGAACATGGCGGAGCGTCCGAAACCCAGTTCGAGCAGCAAGCCGCCGAACAATGGCCCGGCGATCGAGCCGAGCCGGGCGATGCCGACCAGCATCGCGATGCTCGCCGTGCGCACTGCCGCGGGATAGGAATTCAGCCCGATCAGCAGCAGCCCGGTGAAGACGCCGACATTGCAGAAGGACGTGAAGCCCGCGCTCAGTATGAGCGCCCATGGCGTGGCGGGCAGCAGGCCGAACAGCAGGAGCGAGATGCACAGCAGCACGAAGAAGACCAGGGTCGAGCGCGTCTCGCGCCCGTCGCGCGAGACATAGCCGACGACGATATGCCCCAGCACGCCGGCGAACCCGCCCACAAGGCCGCTGAGGCCCGCCTGGGTCGGCGTGAGGCCGGCATTGACCAGCACGGTGGGCTTCCAGTTGAGCAGCAGATAGCTGATGACCGCGAAGGCGAACTGCGCGATCCACAGCAGCAGCGTGGCGTTGCGATGCGACTCTCCGAGCAGCGCGGCGAACTTCGCCCGCGCCGTGGCGACCGCCGCCGCCGGAAGCCTCTCGATCGGCGACTGGCCGATCTTCGCCAGCACCCGATTGAGGCGATCGAGCGCCCCCGCGCCACCGCGCGCGACGATATGGGACGGCGTCTCCGGCACGAGCAACAGCACCAGCAGGAACGTGAGGACATTCAGCAGCCCGGTCGCGACGAACATCGAGCGCCAGCCATAAGGCGCGAGCAGGAGCGCGGCGAACGTGCCGCCGACCATCGTGCCGATGGAGAAGCCGGTGTGGAGGATGGCGACCGACATGTTGCGCCAGCGCGCATTGCTGAACTCGGCAACGGCGATGTTGAGGCAGACCGCCAGCGTGCCGAGGCATGCGCCCGTCGCGAAGCGGAGCACCGCCATCTGCGCCACGCTCGTGGTGACGGCGGTCAGCAGCATGGCGAGGGCGATCGTGCCGGTCGCGATCAGCATGAGGGTCCGGCGGCCGAACCTGTCGGCGAGGGGCGCGAGGAGGAACGCGCCGATCGCCAGGCCGGTTGCCGTCGCGCCGAACAGGCTGGCCATGACGCCCGGGCGCAGGCCCCAATCCTTGACCAGCACCGGCGCCGCGAAGGCCAGCGAGGCGATATCGACGCCGTCCGCGATATTGGTCAGGCAACAGACGATGACGATGACGATCTGCATCGTCCGCATCGGCCGGTCGAAAAGCAGGCCCTGTGATGTGGTGCTGGACAAGCTCGCCTCTCCTCGTTTCGCGGCGTCATGCCCCAGCCGCAGGGGTAATGTTCGCCGACGGGAGGACCGATGTCATCCTGCCGGCGCCGGGAAACGCTCAGTCGCCCGCCTTGACCCGCATCGCCAGCGACGTGCGCTTGGTGGCGATCCGCCATCCCTCCGCCGTGCGCCTGTGCGTCTCGACGGTCGGGAACACGCCGCTCACACCGCGCGTCCAGCCGGTGGCATCGCCCCCGGACCCACGCGATCCGGGAATGACGAGCGTGGTCGCGCGCACCTGCGCATTGTCTTCGTCGATCACGGTCGCCTCGATATTGCAGACGATGTGGAAGACCTGGCGCTCGGCCTCCGGGATATCCGGATTTCCGCGCTGGCGCACGCTGTCGACATGCGCGGCGATCTCGGCGCGGCCGCGATAGCCCTCCTCGCTGTTCATCCGGAACCAGATGCCGTCCTCGGCGAACAGCGCGGCCGCCTCCGCGCCGCGCGCGCCATCGAGGCAGTTATAGAAGCGCACGGTGTTCTGCGCGCACTCCCATTCGATCATGCGCCGGTCGGTATCATGCATGGCCTTCTCCCTCCGGCGCCGTCCGGAACTCGTCCGCCACCTTCTGTTCCGTCGTCTCGGCGACAGCCTGCACCACGTCCGCGAAATCCGAGCCGGTCTCGATCAGGACGTCGAACGAGATCATGTCGCCGAACTGATTTTCGGCGGCGGTGCGCACCACGCCTTGCGGGTCCTTGCCCGCCTGCACATCCGCGATCGCGCGCAGCATCAGCCGCCGTGCCGCCGCGATGGCGAGATCGGTCTTGCCCAGATGCTCCTTGGTGCGATCCTGGATCGAGCCCTGCGATTCGGTCGCGAAGGCGTCGTGCACGCTGAAATTGGGGCCCATGCCCGTGAAGCTCTCGGCGAAGCTCCGGCGATCCTGCAGATAGCGATTGTCCAGCCGCTGCCGGTGATGGAACTCCCCCTCGAAATATTCGGGATCGCGCGCCCGGATCGATGGCGCGAACTCGTCGTCCTTGCGGGCGTCCGCGATCGGCGTGTCGCGCCGCAGCGTGAAGCCGAAGCGCCAGTGGACATGATCGTTGATCGGCACATGCCAGATGCCGACATGCCCCTCGCCGCCCTGCGGGCCCGCGATCACCGAGAAATTCGGCATGCCGAAGGTGGTCACGCGCAGATAGGTCTTGTCCGGCCCGCCCTCGCGCACCTGGAAGATGCGCAGGCCGAAAGGCGCATCCTCGACCTTGATCTGCGGCGTCGAGAAGGGATCGACGTCCGCATCGGCAATGTCGACCCAGCCGAAGCGGCGCATATTGCCGAAGACGAGCCCCGAGCGATTGAGGGTCTGGCTCGATCGATGCAGGAAGCCGACATGCGCCGGATCATAATTGCCTTCGTTCGCCTGCAGATAGTTGCATTCCTTGAACAGCTTGCGGGCGAAGACATGCTCGCGCGGAAACTGGAAGAAATCATAGGCCGGGAACAGCGGCGGCTCCCCCGGCCCCATATAGGCGAATATGGCGCCGCCGCGCTCCACCACCGGGTAGGATGTCTGGCACACCCGGTTCTTGAAGGTCGATCCCGCAGGTTCCGCCGGCTGGTCCAGGCACTTGCCGTTCACATCGAACAGCCAGCCATGATAGAGGCAGCGCAGGCCGCCATCCTCCAGCCGGCCATAGGAGAGGTCGGCGCCGCGATGCGGGCAATGCCGCCCGAGCAGCCCGGGCCGGCCGGCCTCGTCGCGGAACAGCACCAGCTTCTCGCTCAATATGTCGATCGGCAGCGGCGGGCCGCCCGGCGGAAGCTCGTTCGCCAGCGCCACCGGCTGCCAGTAGCGGCGCAGCAGGTCGCCGCCCGGCGTGCCCGGGCCGGTCTGGGTGAGCAGGTCATTCTGTTCGGCTGTCAGCATGCAAAACTCCAGGATGGTCTTGGCCGGCGACCGCGCCTGCCCCGGCGATCGCCGCGCATCAGGCGCCGCCGAAGCGCTGGCGGTTGAATGTAATCATCTGCAGCATCGGGTCGCGCCGCTCGAGGCCGCTATCGGGATCGACCAGCACATTGACGACCGCGACGCGCCCCGCCCGCACGGCCGCGAGGGCGCGGTCGAACGCGGGGCCGACCTCGGCCGGCGTGGCCGCGGTCTCGCCATGGCATTCCAGCCCCTCGGCCACGAGATCGTAGCGGCTCTGCGCGAAATCGACGCCATAGGTGCCATCGAACAGATGCAGCGTGATGTTCCGGCTCGATCCCCAGGCGCCATCATTGGCGACCATGACGAACAGCGGCAGCCCATGCAGCGATGCGGTCGCCAGCTCGCCCAGATATTGCCCGAAGGCGCCGTCGCCCGTGCCCAGGAAGACCGGACGATCCTCACCCGCCTCCTGCAAGGCAGCTGCCGCGCCGATCGCGTGCGGCAGGCCGACGCCCATCGCGCCGAACGGCTCATGGTCGATGAAGCCGGGCGACTGGCTGCATCGCACGATCGCCTTGAACCAGTTGTTGCAGTTTGCGCCATCGCCCACGAACAGGGCGTTCCGCGGCATCCGCGCCACCAGTTCGCGCGCCATGCGCAGCGGATGGACCTGGCCGTCCTCCGCCCGCCCTGCGCTCTCGATCCGCTCCAGCTTGGGCGCCACTGCGGCCTTCACCCAGCCCGCATCGCGTGCCGCCGGAGCGCGCCCGGAAAGGGCGGCCGCGATGGCGGAGAGGCTGCGGCGGCAATCGGCGGCGACCGGCGCTTCCACCGGGCGGTTCCGCCCGATTTCCGAAGCCTCATTGTCGATCTGGATGAAGCGCGCATCGGCGGCGAATACCGGCGACGTCCCGAAGCCGATCGCGCCCGCGATCCGGCAACCGGCGAACAGCACCACGTCCGCCTGCTGCGCCGCCATGCTGGCGACCGGCCAGGGGAACACCGTCTCCATATCCTCGGGCATGAGGCCGCGCGCGGAACCCTGCAGCAGGACGGGAATGCCGAAATCGCGATTGAGCGCGGCCAGTTCATCACCCGCTCCCGCCCAATAGGCGCCGGCGCCGGCCACGATGAGCGGCCGCTGCGCGCCGGCCAGCAACTCGGCCGCGCGCTCCACGTCTTCCGTTGCGGGCGCCGGGGCGTGCGCGCGCAGCACCGGACCGAGCGAGGCCGCCGCAATCGCGTCGTCCGCCTCGCCATTGGCGACATCGCGCGGGATCTCCAGCAGCACCGGGCCCGGCTGGCCCGACAGCGCGATCCGCGCCGCCATCTCCACATATTCGCCGAGCCGCGACGGATCATGGACGACCTGCGCCCATTTCACGATCGAGCGGACCAGCCGCACATGATCGAGCTCCTGCATCGGGCGCGCATCCAGCATGCGCAGCGGATTGCGGCCGGCGATGATGAGCACCGGCGAGCCATTGTCGAACGCGGAAGCGATGCCGCCCACGGCATTCGCCAGCCCCGGCCCCGCGGTGACGCAGGCCACCCCCAGGCCGCGGCGCACCTGCGCATAGGCGTCGGCGGCCAGCACGCAGGGGCTTTCATGCCGCATATGGATGAGGCGAATTTTCTCGCGCTGCAACGCGCCGAACACCGATTCCAGGTGGCCGGGGAGGCCGAAGACGGTCCCGACGCCCTGACGCGCGATCGCCTTCGCAATTAGATCGGCACCAAGCATCGCTCCCCCGCATCCTGTTTCTGACTGAACCTTATGGCCTCGTTCTAGGCCGGCCATATGCCTTTGCAAGAATTTTCTCATTTTATGCGATAATTTGATTTTATCGTATAATGGGATTGACGTCCAATTCGGATTGGATAAGTTGAGCGCGACGTTGCACGAATCCGCGCCCTTCCCGGGACGCATAGCTCGGTCTTCGCCAGGAATTTCGATGCCGCCGGTCCTCCCGGCCCGATCGGCGCCGCCGTCTTAAATTGTCTATTTTAGATAATAATAGACGCGCGAGGGATCGGGCGAAGCGGATCGGAGGCGAATGAAACGGGCCATGCAGAGCTGCGCCTTTCCGACGAAGGCGCGATTGCAGGCTATTTCTTGTTATTTAAAGGGAATAAAATGTGTTTCGACCCCCTATGAAGAGCACATCGCCCGCCTGCCCGGCAGCCGCCGGGACACCGACCGGCCAACGCACCCAATCGGATCGGCGCCAGCGGATTTTCCTGATCATTTTTATATTCATCTATAAATATATTGTGCGGCCGGCAGGGGCGCGCTAAGAGGTCGGCGGCCCCACGCATGATGCCGCACGAAGCAAGGTGCGGGCCCCTTCAGAAGACCATCGCGAAAAACCTAGAAGGCGGAGCGATGCCGCCAAGAGCAGGAAGGAGAGGAGGATCATGGATTCGACGAGGAAGACCGCCGCGCACAGGCGCGCCTTGCGGACGACGACCGCGCTGCTGGCGACACTGGCCACCGGCCTTGCGCTCCCGGCACATGCGCAGGACGCACCCCCGCCGACGGCAGAGCCCCGGGCCGCCGATGCACCGCAGGACGCCAACGCCGGCAATCGCCGCAACGAGACGGAAGAGATCATCGTCACCGGCTCGCGCGCGGCCGTCAACGGTTTCGCCGCGCCGTCCGCCGTCTCCATCATCGGCAGCGACATCATCGATCGCCAGTCGCCCATCTCCGTCGCCGACGTCCTGCAACAGGAGCCGGCCTTCAAGGCGACCCGCTCGGCGGGCGGCAATGCGAACAACTTCTCCAGCCCCGGCCAGTCCACCGCGGACCTGCGCGGCCTGGGCGGGCAGCGCACGCTGGTGCTGGTGGACGGATCGCGCGTCGTGCCGCAGGCGCCCGCGGTGACCACCGGCGTCCCGGTCACGACCGATCTCAACGTCATCCCCACGAACATGATCGAGCGCGTCGAGGTCGTGACCGGCGGCGCCTCCGCCCAATATGGTTCGGATGCCGTGGCCGGCGTGGTCAACATCCTGCTCAGGAAGACGTTCGAAGGCATCGAACTGACCGCGCAATCCGGCATCACCGGCTATGGCGACAATGCCCGCTACAAGTTCGGCGCCGTCGGCGGCTTCGCCTTCGCGGACGGGCGCGGCCATGTCGTGCTGAGCGCGGAGGCAGCCGGCTTCGACGGGATCGACGACATCTATTCGCGCGACTGGGGTCGCGAGGAATATATGACCGTCAGCAACGCCAACTTTGCGACCAACGGCATGCCCGCGAGCATCGTCGCCGCGCATGTCCACAATGCGAACAGCATCGGCGGCAAGATCCTGGGGCCGGTCGGGTTCAGCCTGCGCAACTACACCTTCAATGACGACGGCACGATCCGTCCCTATGACGGCGGCTCGCTCAGCGACGGCACCTACCAGATCGGCGGCGAGGGCCTCAGCCGCAATTCCGGCTCCAGCCTGGTCCCCGGCCTGGATCGCTTCGTCGCCTATGGGCGGGCAAGCTTCCAGGTCTCGCCCGCGCTGACCCTGATCCTCGAAGGCGGATATTCCCAGACCATCGGCAAGTTCACCGGCGGCCTGCCCAATTTCGCGAGCTTAACGATCCAGGACGACAACGCCTATCTGCCGCAGGTCGTCAAGGATGCGATGGCCGCGCAGGGGCTGACCAGCATCACCGTGTCGAAGGGCGTCTACGACGTCGGCAACATCAATTTCCGGGTCAAGAACGAGACGCCGCACGGCACCATCGGCATCGAAGGCGCGCTGGGCGGCTCATGGCATTATGACGCCCATTATTCCTATGGCGAAAATCATTTCCGCAGCGATTTCGACAATAATTTCTCACCCGTCTTCTGGAATCTCGCGGTCGACGCGGTCGTCAATCCGGCCAACGGACAGATCGTCTGTCGCTCGACGCTGGCCGGCGTGAATCCGCTCGCGGCGGGCTGCGTTCCGGTCGACATCTTCGGGCCCAACGCGGTGAGTTCGTCCGATCCTGGCGCCCTCGCCTATGTCAACCGCGCGGACTATAACGCCGTGCTGTACAAGCAGCATGCCGCTGGGGTGAACATACGCGGCGATCTGTTCTCGACCTGGGCAGGCCCGGTCGCAGCGGCGTTCGGCGGCGAATATCGCAAGGAATCGGAGGTCCTGACCGCCGGTCCGCTCTCCACCTCCGGCCGGTTCGCGATCGGCAATGCCACGCCTTTCTCCGGCAAGTTCGACGTCAAGGAAGTCTATGCCGAGGCGATCGTGCCGCTGGCGCGGGACCTGTCATTCGCCCGATCGCTCGATATCAACGGCGCGATCCGCTACGCCGACTATAGCGCCGCCGGCGGCCAGACGACCTGGAAGCTGGGCGGCGTCTATGAGCCGACCGACTGGCTGCGCTTCCGCGTCACGCGCTCGCACGACATCAGGGCGCCCGCCATCTACGAGCTGTTCTCGCCGGGCTCCTACACCAATACGGCGCTGACGGTGAACGGCGTCACCGCCGTCATCCCGCAGAACCGCACGGTCGGCAATCTCGACCTGCGGCCGGAAAAGGCGGATACGCTCACCGTGGGTGTGGTGCTGCAACCGGCCGCCATTCCCAGCCTTCGCCTGTCGGTCGACTATTACAAGATCGACCTGAAGGACGCGATCGACTCGCTGTCGGCCGCCAATATCGGCAATGCCTGCACCGCCGGCGACGCCGAGGCCTGCAGCTTCATCACCTTCTCCGGGGTGACGCCCGTCCGGCTGCTGGCTCCGGTGCAGAATATCTCGCAGTTCGAGACGAGCGGGCTGGACATCGCGCTGTCCCACCGCCTGCAACTGGGCGGCGGCAGCACGCTGACGTCGCGGTTCAGCGGCACCTATACGCTCCACGCCTATATCAACGGCATCGACCGGGCAGGCGAGAACGGCATGGGCAGTCTGGGATCGCAGCCGCGCTTCCGGGGCAATCTCTCGGAAACCTATGCCGCCGGCCCCTTCTCGCTCACCGCGCAGCTGCTCTACATCAGCAAGGGCAACAACGATAACCAGTTCAACACCATCCCGGCGCTGTCGATCAACCGGAACGACATTCCGGCGGCTGCCTATGTGAATCTCTATTCCTCGGTGAAGGTCTCGGAGCATTTCGAACTGGGCGCGAGCATCGACAATCTGTTGGACAAGGATCCGCCGGTGAGTCCCTATTCCACCCAGGGCCAGCCGGTGAACGGCCAGCTCTACGACAAGATCGGCCGCGTGTTCGAAGTGAACGCCAAGATCAGGTTCTGACGACCAGAGCCGGCGCGGTCAGGGATCGCGCCGGCATTTTTTGCGCCTGCGGACCGGAACGCCGCCCCGCATGGCGCTGGCGACTCTTGCAGGATGACGAGCATGACAGCACATCTCACGCGCCGCACAGTCCTCGCCGCTGCCTGTTCGCTCCCCGCCTGGCCGGCGCTGGCCGCCATCGCGCCCCTCGACCTCTATGACAGCCATCTCCATTTCTTCACCAACGACATCGCCCATTATCCGATCGACCCACGCAACGCGCGCGAGGACGAGGCGGTGATGCGCGCGCGGATCATGAACGACCCCGGCACGCCGGAGAAGATCTTCGCATGGTGGGCGAAGGTGGGCGTCACCGGCGGCACGGGCGTGCAATATAGCGGCGCCTACAAGACCGATAACAGCTACATCCTCGATCTGGCCGACCGGTATCCGGACCGGATCCATGCCGAGATCATCGTCGACGCCCGCGATCCCGCCAGCCCGGAGAGGCTGCGCCAACTGGTCGCCACCCGGCGCGTCGCGGCGATGCGGCTCACCGGCTTCGTCGACGGCAGCGAGACCATCCCATGGCTCAATTCCGCGCCCGCGCTCGATATATGGGCGGTCGCCGACGAACTGGCCCTGCCCGTCGGCATCACTTTCCTGCCCCCACGCGGGACGCGCGGCGCGCTGACCGCCGTGCGGCGGCTGGCGGAGCGTTTCCGGCGCTGCCCGATCCTGCTCGAACATTTCGGCCGGCTCGTGGACGGCGACCTCTCCGACGCGCATCTGGCCCTGCGCGACCATCCCAACGTCCACTTCAAATGGACGACCAACGTCATCGACGAGATCAAGGCGAACGGCCGTTCGACATCCGCCTTCCTGCGCGATGCGGCGGATCGGTTCGGGGTGGAACGACTGATGTGGGGCTCCGATTGCGGCAACACCCTGCGGCCCTATGCCGACATGGCGGCCGACGCGATCGGATCGACCCACGACCTGACCGCGCGCGAGCGTGGCCGGGTTCTGCACGACAATGGGCTGGCGATGTTCACGCGCGGCGCCTGACCGCCGGGACAATGCGCATGCCGCACGAACTGGAGAATTGAATGACCGAGGAACGCAAACGCCAGGCTGTGACCGGCAAGGCCGCGGTGGACCTGCTGATGCGCCCCCGCTCGGTGGCGGTGATCGGCGTATCCGCCAAGCCGCGTTCGGCCGGGCGCATGGTGCTCGCCAGCCTGCAGGCCAACCATTATGCCGGCGACATCCATCTCGTCGGACGCAGCGGCGGCGAGATTGAGGGCCTGCCCGTGCTGGCATCGGTCGATATGCTGCCGGAGGGCGTGGATCTCGCCATCTTCGCGCTGCCGGCGACGGCCGTGAAGGATGCGCTGGCGGGCTGCGCGCGCCGGGGCGTGCGCGCCGCCGTCATCTTCTCCTCGGGATTCGCCGAGGTCGGCAATCGCGAGGCGCAGGACGAGCTGGCCCGCATCGCCCGCGAGGGCGGCATCGCCATGCTCGGCCCCAATTGCCTGGGCTACACCAATTTCGCGGACGGCTTTGCCGTGACCTTCTCGGTCGCGCGCGAGGTGCCGCGGCTCAAGCCGGACCGCATCGATCCCGCCGTGGCGATCGTCTCGCAGAGCGGCGGCCTCATGGCCTTCGCGCGCGCCGCGCTGGAAGCGGCGAACCTGCCCACCGCCTATCTCGCCTCCACCGGCAACGAAGCTGGCGTGGGCCTCGCCGACTTCATCAATTTCTTCGCCGACGATCCCGCGACCAGCGTCATCGCGCTCTATCTGGAGGAAGTGCGCGATCCGCAGGCCTTCCTCGCCGCCGCCCGCCACGCCCGCAGCAAGGGCAAGCCGGTCGTGATGATCCATCCCGGCCGCAGCGCGCAGGCCAAGGCGGCCGTACAGTCGCACACCGGCGCACTGGCCGGCGACTATGAGACGATGCGCGTGCACCTCGCCCATGCCGGCGTGGCGCTGGTCGAGACGCTCGAACAATGGGTGGACGTGACCGAGCTGTTCGCCCGCTATCCCGAGCCGCCCACGCAGGGGCCGGGCATCGTCACATTCTCGGGCGGGTTCGTGGCGCTCGTCCATGATTATTGCGCCGACATCGGCCTCGACCTGCCGCCGCTCTCGCCCGCGATCGAGACCGCGCTGACCCCGCATCTCCCGGATTTCATGCACCCGCGCAACCCGCTCGATCTCGGCACGGAAGTGCTGTGGAAGCCGGAACTGACCGGCATCGGCACGCAGGCCCTGCTCGACGATCCGGCGATCGGATCGATCTGCATCTGCATCGCCAATGCGCCACCCGCCGCGCAGCGCAGCTTCGGCGGGCATTTCGTCGAGGCGCTCAAGGCGCATCGCAAGCCGGCGATCTTCTCGCTGCCCAATTCGGCGCTGGCGCCCGAGTTCGCCGATGCCCTCAGAGAAAACCGCATCATCTTCAGCCGCTCGGCCGAGCGCTCCGTCCACACCATCGCGCTGGCGACGGCGCACGGCCGCGCGCTCGAACGCGCCGCACGCGCCGTGGCGCCCGCGCCTTTCGCGGACCTGCCAGCGCTCCGCACCGGCGTGCTGCCCGAATGGCAGGGCAAGGACCTGCTGCGCGCGATCGGCGTGCGCGTGCCCGAAGGCGGGCTGGCGACGAGCCTTGCGGATGCCGAGGCGATCGCCGCGCGCATCGGCTATCCGGTCGCCATCAAGGCGCAGGCGGCGGCGCTCGCGCACAAGACCGAGGCCGGCGGCGTGATCCTCGCCCTCGCAGATGCGGACGCGCTGCGTGATGGCTGGGCGACGCTCCACGCCAATGTGGCGCGCGTCCAGCCGGGCCTCACGCTGGATGGCGTGCTGGTCGAGAGGATGGCGCCCAGGGGGCTGGAGCTGGTGGTCGGCGCACGGCGCGATCCGCAATGGGGACCGGTGCTGCTGGTCGGCCTGGGCGGCATCTGGATCGAGGCGATCGGCGATGTGCGGCTCATGCCCTGCGACCTCGCCGAAGAGGATATTATCGCGGAGATCGGCAAGCTGCGCAGCGCCAGGCTGCTCGGCGCCTTCCGGGGCGCGCCGCCGGTGGACGTGGCTGCCCTCGCCCGCACCGCCGCGCTGATCGGCCGGCTCATGCTCACCCGGCCCGATATCGTGGAGATCGACATCAATCCGTTGTTTGCGCATGCAGAGGGGGACGGCGTCACGGCAGTGGACGCGCTGGTCGTCACCCGGAACGCGCCTTGAGCGGAGCGAGGACAGAAATGAGCGAGCACCATGTAACCTATGAGCTGGACGGCGATGTCGCGCTGGTCGGCATAAACCGCGCGGAGAAGCGCAACGCCATCAGCGAGCCGGTGATGGCGCAGCTTCACGAGGCGTTCCTGCGCGCGGCGGACGAGGCGCGCTGCGGCGTGCTGTTCGGCCATGGCGACAATTTCTCGGCCGGCCTCGACCTTGCCGAGGCGGCGGCGCGCTTCAAGTCCGGCGCGCCTTCCACCCACCGCACGCGCGGCCGCTGGACGGTGCCGCTCGATCAGGTGGCGCGCGGCGGGCTGCCGTGGATCGCGGCGCTGCGCGGCGCCTGCATCGGCGGCGGGCTGGAGATCGCCAGCGCCTGCCACATCCGCGTCGCCGACGAAACGACCTTCTTCGCCCTGCCGGAGGGCAAGCGCGGCATCTTCGTGGGCGGCGGCGGATCGGTGCGCATCCAGCGGCTGATCGGCTATGCGCGCATGGCCGACATGATGCTGACCGGCCGCACGCTGAGCGCCGCCGAGGGGGAGCGCGCCAATCTCTGCCAATATGTCGTCCCCGCCGGGCAGAGCCTGGAGAAGGCGAGGGAGCTGGCGCGCGCGGTCGCCGCCAATGCCGCCAGCACCAACTGGGGCATCTGCTCGGCCCTGCCCCGCGTCAACGACATGGGCCATGAGGACGGGCTGTTCTTCGAGGGGCTCATCAGCCTCGCCGCGCGCAGCACGGACAATGCGGCGCGGATCGGCGCGTTCCTCAAGGGCGCGGACAAGGTCGCCAGGCCGGACGGGGAGGACTGAGCCGGTGGCGCTGCACGATGCCGCGATCATCGCCTATGGCGAAACCAAGATCGTGCCGGTCAGCGACCGGGATGTCTGGGCGCTGGGCGCGGACATCCTCGAGCAGATCCTCGACCGCAGCGGGTTCGAGAAAGGCGAGATCGACGGGCTGATCCTTTCCGCATCGATGACCGGCGCGGGCAATCCATTCTGGTCGCAGACCACCGCCGACTATCTCGGGCTGGAGCTGGACTTGTGCCAGAGCCTCGACATTGGCGGCGCCTCGCCGCTGGGCGCAGTGGCGCGCGCCGCCGCCGCGATCGACGCCGGGCTCGCCTCCACGATCCTGTGCCTCTATGCCGACACCGCCGTCGCCGAGACCAATGCGCGCGGCCGCGCCTATAATCAGGAATGGACGGTGCCGATCGGTTCCATCGGCCCGCCCGCCGCCTTCGGCCTGCTGACGACCTATTATGAGGCGCATCACGGGCTCGACCATGGCGCCCTTGCCAAGCTCGCCGTCACCCAGCGCGAACATGCCCTGCTCAACGATCTCGCCTGCGAGAAGCTGCGCAAGCCGATCACGGTCGATGACTATCTGCAATCGCGCATGATCAACGATCCGGTGCGCCTGCTCGACAGCGTGATGCCGTGCGACGGCGCCAGCGGGCTGCTCGTCACCAGCCGCCGCACGGCCGGGAGGCGCGGGCTCACCCGCTGCGCGGTGCCGGTCGGCTATGGCGAGCGCACCCATCTGGGCGCGGCGCAGGCGATCGTCGACCCGACCATCACCGGCCATCGCGTCGCGGGCGAGAGATGTTTCGCGCAGGCCGGCATGACGCCCGCCGACATCGCCTCCTTCCACCCCTATGACGATTTCATCATCGCCATCATGATGCAGATGGAGATGCTCGGCTTCTGCGGACACGGCCAGGGCAGCGCCTTCATCCGCGAGACCGGTTTCCGCTTCGATGAAGACCTGCCGCTCAACACCGGCGGCGGGCAGATCTCGGCAGGGCAGGCAGGGCTTGCCGGCGGCGGCACCAACCTCATCGAGGCGGTGCGGCAATTGTTCGGCGAGGGCGGCGCACGGCAGGTGAAGGACCGCCGCAACGCGCTCGTCACGGGTATCGGCGGCATTCCCTATGGGCGCAACTGGAGCACCAGCACCGCCATGATCCTGACCTCCGATGGCTGAGGAACGCCTCATGACCGAGTTCAACGACCTGGCGGGCGTCGACCGCCCGCTCCCCGTCGAGCGCAGTTTCTCGAAGCCCTTCTGGGATGCCACGCGCGAGAAGCGGCTGCTGCTGCAATATGATCGCGTCGCCGGCGCCTGGCAATTCTATCCCCGGCCGACGAGCATCCATACCGGCCGTGCGTCCAATCTCGAATGGCGCGAGGTCTCCGGCCGGGGCACCGTCTTCTCCTATACGATCGCCCGGCGCGCCCGCCCGCCCTTCCGCGAGCATGAGCCGTTCTGGCTGGCGCTGGTGACGCTGGAGGAAGGCGTCAACATCATGGCCAATATCGTCAGGTGCAGTCAGGCGCAGATGGCGATCGGCCTGCCGGTGCGGCCGCATTGGGCGCCGCTGTCCGATGGCCGTCACCTGCTGCTGTTCGAGCCGGCGGCATAGGTCATTGCACGCATCAGCCCGAATGCGGGGCGGAACCGGCTCAGGCGCTCCTCGCGGATGCGCCGCCCCTGTCCGATCGGGCCGCTGTCCAGTCCGTCGTCTCCAGCCTCTCCTCTATCTCGCGGATCGCCTCGGCGAGCGGGGGGATGAGCGTTTCACGCGGCGGCATGGTGCGCGATTCCTCCATCACGATCGACAGGCTGCCGATCACGACCTGCTGCTCGAAGATGGGCAGCGCGATGCCCTGCATCTCGCCCTGCAACTCGCCCTTGGTGACGATCGCCCCGGCATTGCGGAGCGCGCGCAGGCCGCGCTTCACTTCCGTCCAGGTCTTGCCGAGGCCGATGGAGGCCATCGCCTCGGGATTCTCCTGATAGATCGGCCGGACGAGGCGGAAGTTCATGTTGGCGAGCACCACCTTGGACGGCGCGCCGCGATGCAGCGGCATCGGCTGGCCGCGCCCGTAGCTGACCGGCTGCCGCTCGAAATCGCTCGCCAGGTCGGGCGGATCGAGCGTCTCCTGGTGCACGCACAGCACTTCGTTGCGATACAGGCGGCACAGCAGCACCCACACATGCGGGCCGAGCTGGCGGGCGAGCCGCCGCATCACGCCCGTGGCCGAGACGATCAGCGGATCGAGCAGGCGCAGCTGCCGGTCGTAGCGGATGATCGCCGGGCCGAGCGTGTAGCGGCTCGGCGTGTGCGCCACGATCAGGCCGGCATCGACCAGGCTCTTGAAATAGCGATAGGTCGTGCTGCGCGTCATATCGAGTTCGCACGCGGCTTCTTCGACCGTCCATTCGGGCCGGTCCATCGTGAACAGTTCGAGCACATTGAGGAGGCGGTCGGCCGTGGACATCCTCCGCTCATGCAACGCCCCGGCGATGTTTCCAATCAAAAGTCGCCGTGGCGCGCCGCCAGAAGCGCGACGGGCTCAATTTTATCGACAGCTTCGGTCGGCGCGCATGCCTGAACCGACATATCCGGAGGAAACAGGATGCAGGATCTTTCTCGCCACACCGCCATCATCACCGGCGCCAGCTCCGGCATAGGCGCCGCCATCGCGCGCAGCTTCGTCGCCGCGGGCGCGCGGGTCGTGCTCGCCGCGCGGCGGGCGAGCAGGCTGGAGGAACTGGCCGGCGCGCTGCGCGCGGATGGCGGCCAGGTTCTGGTCCGGCCCACCGATGTCACCGACGAGGCGGATGTCGCCGGCCTGTTCGCGGACGCGGAGGCGTTTTCGCCCGTCACCCTGCTCATCGTCAATGCCGGGGTCGCCCGGCTCTGCCCGACCGTCGACATGACGCTCGACGCATGGCGGGAGGTGGTCGACATCAACCTGACCGCGCCTTTCCTGTGCGGCCGCGAGGCGCTGCGCGTGATGAAGCCGCGCGGACGCGGGCGCATCATCACCATCGGCAGCCTTTCGGCCCAGTCGCCACGGGCGGACACCATCGCCTATACCGCGACCAAGTTCGGGCTGGAGGGACTGACCCGCTCGCTGGCGCTGGACGGCCGCCCGTTCGGCATCACCGCCTCCATCGTCCATCCCGGCTCCACGATCAGCGAGCTTTTCGGCGAGCGCACGCTCAGCGCCCGGCCCTCCGACACGACAATGGCGGCCGGGCCCGTCGCGCAGCTGGTCGCCACCATGGCGGCCGTGCCGGATGAGATCAACGTCCTGACCGCCACGATCCTGCCGATCGCCCAGCCCTATCTCGGCCGGGGATAATCAGCGGCAGCCAGCGCGCCCGGCGGTGGTCCGCCGCCGGCCCAGTCGAGCAGCTCGATGACATGGACGACCGGCACGGCGGCGCGCTGTCCGATCTGCATCGCGCAGCCGATATTGCCGGTCGCGATCACATCGGCCGCGAGGCGTTCCAGATTGGCGACCTTGCGATCCCCCAGCTGTCCGGCGATGTCCGGCTGGAGCAGATTATAGGTTCCAGCCGAGCCGCAGCACAGATGCGCCTCGGCCGGGACGACGACCTCATAACCCGCCTGCCGCAGCAGGTGCCGGGGCGCGTCCGTCACCTTCTGGCCGTGCTGGAGCGAGCAGGCGGCATGATAGGCGACGCGCAGCCCGCGCGCGGCGGCCGGCGGCATGGCAAGCCCGGCGAGGAACTCCGATATGTCCCGGGCCAGCGCCGATACCCGCGCGGCCTTCTGCGCATAGGCCGGATCGTCGCGCAGCATGAAGCCATAATCCTTGATCGTGGTTCCGCAGCCCGAGGCGGTGATGACGATCGCGGCCAGTCCGCCCTGCTCGATCTCGCGCGTCCATGCGTCGACATTGCGCCGGGCCGCATCGAGGCCGGCCAGCTCCTTGCCCATATGATGGACGAGCGCGCCGCAGCAGCCCTCGCCACGCGCGAACACCACGTCGAAACCCGCCCGGTTGAGCACCCGCACCGTCGCCGCGCGGACCTCCGGCCGCAGGACCGGCTCGGCACAGCCCTGCAGCAGGGCGACCCGGCCCGAGGGCGAGGCCACGCTTGCGGCGCGGGCGGATGCAGGCGCGGGCACCGTGCGGGGCGCGAGCGCCAGCATGGCGGCCAGCGGGCGCAGGGCCGGGATGCGCGCGACGAGCGGCGTCGCGGAACGAGCCCAGCGCGCAAGGCCGAGCGCCAGCCGGAACCGGCGCGGATAGGGAAGCACGGCCGCGAGCAGCGCGCGGAAGAACCGCTCCGTCCAGGGGCGCCGGTAGCGCGCTTCGATATAGGCGCGGGCATGGTCGACCAGGTGCATGTAATGCACCCCGGACGGGCAGGTGGTCATGCAGGAGAGGCAGGAGAGACAGCGATCGATATGCTTGACCACCCCGGCGGTGGGCACGCGCTCATTCTCCAGCATGTCCTTGATGAGGTAGATGCGCCCGCGCGGGCTATCCAGTTCGTCGCCCAGCAGCACATAGGTGGGGCAGGTCGCCGTGCAGAAGCCGCAATGGACGCATTTGCGAATGACGGTTTCGGAGTTCCGCATGGCCGGATCGGCGAGAAGCTCGGGAGAAAAGCCGGTCTGCATCAGAAGCGCCCCGTCTCGAACAGGCCGGACGGATCGAAGGCGCCCCGCACCCGCGCCTCCAGGCGGGCGACGCCCTCCGTCGGCGGATGAAAGGCCGGGATCGCGGCCCGCGCCGCGTCGTCCGCGCGGACCAGCATGGCGTGCCCGCCGGCATCAAGGGCGGCGGCCCTGATCGCATCCGCCCCGCCTGACGAGGCGATCCAGATCAGGCCCCCGGCCCAGTCGAACAGGCAGGCGGCATCGCTGCCCAGCGCATCGACCACCCGGCCGGCGCGGCTCGGCGCCACGTTCACCCGCCAGATCGGCCGGTCCTGCCCGAGCGGCGCAAGCGTCCGCAGGCTTTCCCACATCGCGTCCGCTTCATCATCGGGGAGCGTCGCGAGCGGCCCGAACGCCGCCAGCAAGTCTTCGAGCATGGCGCAGCGGGCCGCGACGGACGGACCGAAGCCCTGCACGCGCAGGATGGTCGCGCCGGGCGCACCCGCCAGGCCCGCCGGAACATGCGCGGCCGCCGCCACATCGGCCTGCGATCCCATGGCGCGCGACATCGCCGCCAGCGCCGCAGCGTCCGGCAGGCCCGTGAGCATCAGCGTCCGCGTCTCGCGCGGGGCGGGCAGCACTTTGAGCGTCAATTCGGTCATGGCGAAGAGCCGCCCCCAGCTCCCCGCCGCCAGCTTGGGCAGATCGAACCCGGTGACGTTCTTGACCACCCTGGCGCCGGCCGCGAAAATCTCCGCGCGGCCCGAAACGGCCCGAAAGCCCAGCAGATGATCGCGCGCGGCGCCCGCCGAAACGCGCTGCGAGCCCGAGATGCCGGCCGCGACGACACCGCCGATCGTGGCGGCGCCGGCAGCCGAGCCGAAGATCGGGCCATGGTCGAACGGCTCGAAGGCAAGCATTTGCCCCGCCCCGGCGACAAGCGACCGGACCTCGGCCAGCGGCGTGCCGGGCCGCACGGTCAGCACCAGTTCTGCCGGATCATAGTCCACCACGCCGCGCAGCCCCGCCATCGGGAGCATGCGCGCGGCGACCGGCGATCCGATCCCCGCCTTGCTCCCGCCGCCGGCGATCGCCAGCCGGCCGCCCTCGCGCAAGGCATCGGCCACCGCATCGGCGACATCCTGCTCGCAGGCCGGCATGCTGGTCCCGCTGGTCATCAGAAGCGCGGCAGGTCCGGGAAGCGGAGCGCGCCGCCATGCACATGCACCCGGCCCAGCTCCGCGCAGCGATGCAGCTGCGGGAAGACCTTGCCCGGATTGAGCAGCAGGTCGGGATCGAACGCGCATTTGAGGCTCTGCTGCTGCTTGAGGTCGATCTGCGAGAACATGTCCGGCATCAGGTCCCGCTTCTCCACGCCCACGCCATGCTCGCCGGTCAGCACGCCGCCGACCCGCACGCACAGCCGCAATATGTCGCTGCCGAACGCCTCGGCGCGATCCAGCTCGCCCGGCTTGTTGGCGTCATAGAGGATCAGCGGGTGGAGGTTGCCATCCCCCGCATGGAAGACATTGGCGACGGCGAGGCCATAATGTTCGGACAGCCGCCGCATCTGCTCCAGCACCTCGGGCAGGCGGCGGCGCGGGATGGTGCCGTCCATGCAATAATAGTCCGGCGCCAGCCGCCCGACCGCCGGGAACGCCGCCTTGCGACCGGCCCAGAACACCGCCCGCTCCGCCTCGTCGCGGGACATGCGCACGCTCGACGCCCCGTTGCGGCGCGCAATGCCCTCGACCGCCTCGATCAGATGGTCGCACTCGGCCGCGGGCCCGTCCAGCTCGACGATCAGCAGCGCCTCGACATCGAGCGGGTAGCCCGCATCCACGAACGCCTCGGCCGCGTGGATGGCGGGCCGGTCCATCATCTCCATGCCGGCGGGAATGATACCGGCGGCGATCGTGTCCGCGACACACTGGCCGGCGCTCTCGACATCGGGGAAACCGATCAGCAGCGCGCGCGCCGTCTGCGGCTGCGGCAGGATGCGGACCGTCACTTCGGTCACGACGCCCAGCAGGCCCTCGGAGCCGACCAGCACGCCCAGCAGATCCAGCCCCGCCGGGTCCAGCTGGCGCCCGCCGATGCGCAATATCTCCCCATCCATCAGCACGATTTCACAGCCCAGCACATTGTTGGTCGTCAGGCCATATTTGAGGCAATGCACGCCGCCGCTATTCTCCGCGAAATTGCCGCCGATGGAGCAGGCGATCTGGCTGGACGGATCGGGCGCATAATAGAATCCGCGCGCCTCGACCGCCCGGGTGATCGCCAGGTTCGTCACCCCCGGCTGCGCCACGACGAGCCGGTCGTCATAATCGATATCGAGGATGCGCTTGAATTTCCCGAGCCCGAGCAGGACCGCATCGGCGAGCGGCAGGGCTCCGCCGGAGAGGGACGTGCCCGAGCCGCGCGGCACGACCTTCACCCCATTCTCGTGACACCAGGCGAGAATGCGCGACACCTGCTGCGTCGTCTCGGGCAGCACCACCATGAGCGGCCGCTGGCGATAGGCGGTCAAGCCATCGGACTCATAGGGAGCCAGCCGCTCTTCATCGGTAATCACGCCTTCCCCCGGCACGATAGCGCGCAGCGCCGCGGCGATCTCGGCGCGCCGGGACAGGATGGCTTGCGCAGGCGGGGGCATCGATAACGACATGGCTTCCTCTCGGGACCGGCTTAGCCCCTCTCGCCCTCCCATGCCACCCGGGCATCCAGGCAAAGGAAAGCGCGGTCAAACCCGCATCCCGCCGGATCGACAGGCGGCACCGCGGACATGATTTGTTACCGAGCGGCGCGGATCGCGAAACAAAGGGCTGACAGACTGGAATCGACCGTGATGTTCAGGGAGATTCCAATTGATCGCCAGATTCTGGCTCGCCGCTGCCGTCGCCTCGATGCCCGCCACGGCCTTCGCGCAGAATTTGACCGACACCCATGAGCGGGTGTCGACCCCGGGAAAGACGATCAGCGCCTATCGCCCCATCGAGCGCAACTCTCCCGTCGCATTGCGGTGCCATCCCGACGCGACCAAGGCCGTCGCCTGCGAAGCGACGGCCCGGCACGCACGCGCGGCGGCGCGGGCGGACGAGCGGGACATGGCGGCGGCCGGCATCGCTCGCCGCTGACCCACGGCCGGCCCGCCGCTCGCGCAACGGCAAGGGCGGGATCGGAAGGGACGCGGCCGCCGCCGCATCCGGATTGCCGAAAAGCACGACGGGTCCATGGAGAGGAAGCCCGGCACATATGGCGCTATTGTCAGCGGTGCCATATTGGAACTGCCGGCCGAGCCACTATCTAAGACGCACATTCGAAGAGACATATCCAGAGCCGCATGACCGCCCAGACCATCATTCTCGTCGAGGACGATCCAGGCCTCCGCACCCTCATCTCGCGTCTCCTTCAGGAAAACGGGTTCCTCGTGCGCACGGCCGCGACCGCGCCGGAAATGTGGATCGCGCTGGAGAACGGACCGGCCGCGAACCTCATCATTCTCGACATCATGCTGCCGGGCACCAACGGCCTCGACCTGTGCCGCCAGATCCGGCGAACGAGCGACATTCCGATCGTGTTCATCAGCGCCAAGGGCGGCGATGAGGATCGCATTCTCGGGCTGGAGCTGGGCGCCGACGATTTCCTCGCCAAGCCCTTCCAGCCCCGCGAGCTGGTCGCGCGGGCGCGCGCGGTGCTGCGGCGCGGCCCGATGACGGACCGCGACACCGCCGGCGCCCGCAATGAAGCGACCTTCAATGGCTGGACGGTCTTCTTCGCGCGGCGCGAGCTGCGCTCCCCCTCGGGCGCCGTGGTCGACCTGACGGGCGCCGAGTTCGATCTGCTCAACACCTTCATCTCCCAGCCGCTGCGCGTCATCGGGCGTGAACGGCTGATCGAGATGTCGCGGACGCGCCTGGGCGACAGTTCGGACCGGAGCATCGACGTGCTCGTCAGCCGGCTGCGCCGCAAGCTGACGGCCGCCGGCGGCGACCCGCCGATCCTGACCGTCCGCGGCATCGGATATATGTTCAGCGCCACCGTCTCCGCGGCCTGATGCGCTGGCCGTCGATCGGCCTGCTCGGCAGGATGGTCCTCATCCTGACATTCGTGCTCGGCACGGAATTCATCGCCAACACGCTGATCTTCGAGCGGGTGAGCAAGTTCGCGCTGCAGGATGACGAAGCTCATCGCATGGCCGAATATCTGGTGGTGGCGCGCCGCGTGATGGACCGCACCCCGCCGGCCGGCCGCGCGGCGCTGGGCCGGGAGCTCAGCTCCGCCCGGCTCGACGTGCGCTGGAACAAGGGCATCGATACGCAATCGACCAGCTTTCGCCTCCACGAGCTGCGCGCGCAGATGCTGGACCTGGAGCCCGAGCTGCTCGAAGCCAAGCTGCGGCTCCATCTGATGCCGCTGCGCACGGGCGGCGATATCGGCGGCAGCGTCGAACTCACCGATCATTCGACCATGGTCTTCCGCACCACGCAGCAGAAGGGCTTCTGGCCCCTCACGCTCGGCCGGATCGTGGCGCTCGCGCTCCCCATGCTGGCGCTGGCGCTGGTGGGCGGCGCCCTGATCCGGGCGACGCTGCGGCCGCTGCGGGTGCTGATGCGCGCGACCAGCAAGGTCGGGCGGCAGGACCCGGTCCCCGTTCCGGAGAAGGGGCCGGGCGAAGTGCGCGATCTCATCCGCGATTTCAACGTGATGCAGCTGCGCATCCATCGGCTCATCACCACGCGGACCCAGGCGCTGGCCGCGGTCGGGCACGATCTGCGCACGCCGCTCGCGCGCATGGAGCTGCGGCTGGAGGACGCGAAGATCGACGCGGAGACGCGCGACGCCATCCGGAAAGACATTGTCGAGATGGGCGACCTGCTGCGCTCCCTGCAAATCTATCTCGGCGGGGAGGGCGAGCGCCTGCCCCCCGAAAAGATCGATCTCGCCGTGATGGCCTCCACCATCGTCGATACGGCGCGCGACGCCGGGCAGGACGCCTTCTTCCACGGCCCCGCCAGCATGGAGATAGCGGCGCGGCCCGTCTCGATCCGCCGCGCCATCGTCAATCTCGTCGAGAATGCCCTGCATTATGGCGGCAATGTCCGCCTCGCGATCCGGCAGGAGGACGACACGACCCTGATCTGCGTAGACGATGACGGCCCCGGCATCCCCGCCGACAAGCTGGAGGATGTGCTGCAGCCCTTCGTGCGGCTCGACGAAGGGCGCGCGCGCAACACCAGCGGCATGGGCCTCGGCCTCGCCATCGTCGACAATGCGGCCCGGCAGGAGGGCGGCGCCCTCACTCTCTCGAACCGGCCCGAAGGCGGCCTGCGCGCACTCATCAGCCTGCCGCATCGCCCGGCCTGACCGGCGCGCAGCAATCTTTTCTTACAGCGTTGTGCGGTCGCAGCAAATTTCGCTGCCTAGCTTTCCATATCTGCCGACGCCCGGCTCCCTCATGGAGAGTATGGACAATGAACGAATTAATCGGACGCGTTTTCAGCTTCGAAAAGAGTGTCTTTCCCGATAGCAGCGAGCTTTACGCAAAGCTGGCGAGGGACGGGCAAAGCCCCAAGGCGCTGATGATCTCCTGCGCGGATTCCCGGATCGTGCCCGAGCTCATCATGCAGGCGCAGCCGGGCGAGATCTTCGTCTGCCGCAATGCGGGCAACATCGTGCCGCCCTTCGCGACGCAGAATGGCGGCGTCTCATCCACGGTCGAATATGCCGTGGTCGCGCTCGGCGTGCGGGACATCATCGTGTGCGGCCATTCGGACTGTGGCGCGATGAAGGCGCTGAGCAAGCCGGAAAGCCTGGGCAGCATGCCCAATGTCGCGGCGTGGCTGCGGCACGGCACGGCCGCCCAGCATGTGGTGGACACCTGCTACCCCCATTTGCACGATGGCGATCGCGTGCATGCGATCAGCCTCGAGAATGTCGTGGCCCAGCTCGCGCACCTGCGCACCCACCCCGCGGTCTCGGCGGCGATCGTCCGCGGCGAGATGGCGCTGCATGGCTGGTTCGTGGACATCCATGCCGGCCAGATCCTCGGCCTCGATGGTGTGAGCGGCCGGTTCAGGCCGCTGCGTGAGGACCAGCCGCTGCCGGTGGCCGTCCCCTCCAGCCAGCGGCCGGCTGCGGACTTCCACGCCGTCGAGGCCGCCGAATGATCGGCGCGATCAGGGCAAGAGCGTCGGGCGGGACCTGGGTGCGGGATTTCACGGCGTCGATCGTGGTCTTCCTGGTGGCGATGCCGCTGTGCATGGGCATCGCCATCGCCTCCGGCGTCCCGCCGGAAAAGGGCCTCATCACCGGTATCATCGGCGGCCTCGTCGTCGGCTTTCTCGCCGGCTCGCCCTTGCAGGTCAGCGGCCCGGCGGCGGGCCTTGCGGTCATCGTGTTCGAGTTCGTGCATACGCATGGACTCGCCGCGCTCGCGCCTGTGCTCTTCCTCGCCGGCCTGCTGCAATTGCTGGCCGGCATGGCGCGCATGGGCGGCTTTTTCCGCTCGATCTCGCCGGCCGTCGTGCACGGCATGCTCGCCGGTATCGGCGCGCTGATCGTCATCGGCCAGTTCCATATCCTGTTCGACGGGCGGCCGATGTCGAGCGGGCTGGAGAATATCGCGGCAATGCCGGACAAGATATTCGGCCTGTCGTCCAGCATGGCGGCGGCGGAATATGCGCTGTTCATCGGCATCGTCACGATCGCATTCATGCTCGGCTGGGAAAAATTGCGGCCCGCCAGCATGAAGCTGGTGCCGGGCGCCCTGCTCGGCGTCACCGCCGCCACCCTGATCGCCTGGTTCGCCCAGCTCGACATCGCGCGCATCGACGTTCCGGCGTCCATCATGGGCGCGATCGACGCGCCCGGCTCAGGCTTCTTCGCCCCCTTCGCGCAACCCGCGATGCTCGTGACGGCGCTCGCCATCGCCTTCATCGCCAGCGCCGAGACCCTGCTGTCGGCGGCGGCTGTCGACCGCATGCATGACGGTGTCCGCACGGATTATAACAAGGAGCTGCGCGCGCAGGGCGTCGGCAATCTGCTCTGCGGCCTGGCCGGCGCGCTCCCGATGACGGGCGTGATCGTGCGCAGTTCCGCCAATGTGCAGGCCGGCGCGAAGACCCGCTGGTCGACCATATTCCATGGCGCCTGGATTCTCGGCTTCGTCGCCCTGCTCCCCGGCCTGCTCCGCGAAATTCCGATGGCGGCGCTGGGCGGTATCCTGGTCGTGACCGGTTGGCGGCTCATCAGCATCAGCCATGTCCGCCATCTCTTCGCGAACTATGGCCTGTTGCCGGCCGCCATCTGGGCGGTCACGTTCATCCTCGTCGTGACGACAGACCTGCTCACTGGTGTGCTGGTCGGCCTCGGCCTCTCGATGGTGGAGCTCATCCAGCATCGCAAGAGCCTGCGCCTCAGGGTCGAGGAGGAGGACGCCGACAGCGCTCGCCGCGTCCGGCTGGAGGGATCGGCGACCTTCGTCAGCCTCACCCGCCTCACCCATATCCTGGAGCGGATCCCGAGCGCGCACGCGGTGCATCTGGACCTGCACGGCCTGCACGGCATCGATCACACCAGTGCCGAGATGATGCGCGAGTGGGTGGCCCGGCGCAATGGCGCCGGCCAGAGCGTCGCGCTGGTCGGCTCCGATCATCTGGTCGCGCGCCTCGCCCCCGCGCATTAAGAGCATCGCGCCAAAAAGTGGGAGCCGGTTTTTGGCAACAGGCGATGCGACCACAAATGTATGGCGCGGGCATCGTGATCCGGATTTCACGCTGCCCGCTCTGACCCTTCGAGGCGCACTCCCCCCGCGCCTCACCCCGCCGGGCCGTGGCAATGATTTGTCACGGTCCGGCAAATCTTCAGCCAAGCTCACGGCCTAGACTGGCCTCCTCTGCGGGACGGAGCACCGATCGTTTCCGAGATGCGATCGAGATGTCTCCGCCCGCGGAGCGCAGGATGGAACAGATACACCTAAGATAAAGGGGTTTGTTCCATGAATAAGATCATGCTTGCCGCCGTCCTTTCGACGGCGGCCGCGCCGGCTTTCGCGCAGGGCGAGGCCGCCGGGCCGATCTCGGTCTCCGGATCGGTGGCGCTCGTGTCGGACTATATGTTCCGGGGCGTTTCGCAGACGGACGAGGCCATGGCGATCCAGGGCGGGCTGTCCGTCGCCCATGAGAGCGGCTTCTATGTCGGCACCTGGGCGACCAACCTGGCCGGCTGGGGCACGTTCGGCGGCTCCAACATGGAACTCGACATCTATGGCGGCTACACCGCGCCGATCGGCGTGGCGACGCTGGATGTCGGGCTGACCTGGTACATGTATCCCAACGGCGCGGACACGACCGACTTCGCCGAGGTCTCGGTCAAGCTCAGCGGCGACCTGGGCCCGGCCTCGGCGCTGGTCGGCGTCGCCTATGCGCCCTCGCAGAAGGCGCTCGGCAACTGGAGCAACACGCCGCAAAGCGCCGTGGGCGACAAGGAAGACAATCTCTACATCTGGGCAGATCTTTCGAGCGGCATCCCCAATACGCCGATCACGCTCAAGGGCCATCTGGGCTATTCGGATGGCAATCCGGGACTGGGCCCCAACGGCACCAGCATCGCGCCGACCGGCACCTATTGGGACTGGACGCTGGGCGCGGACCTGACGCTGGGCCCGATCACGCTGGGCGTCGCCTATGTCGATACCAGCATCAGCAACGCCGATCGCCAATATATCCTGCCCGGCTTCGCCAACAGCAAGGACGGCAGCAACATCGCCGCCGGCCGCGTCATCGCCTCGATCAGCGCAGCCTTCTGATCCGATCCGGAAACGCGGCGGACAGGGACGCCGCGTTTCCATTCGCCCGAGATGGATGGGTCGTCAGACCGGCCGGGGGACCTGCACGCGGACGATCAACCCGCCTTCGCTGGCGGTGAAGAAGGAGAGCTTTCCGCCAAATCGGGTCAGCAGCCGGTGCGCCGTGGGAATGCCGAGGCCGAACCCCTTGGTGGTGCGCCCGCGCGCTTCGTCCAGCCGGAAGAACGGCGCCAGCACATCCTCGAAATGCTCGGCGGGAATGCCCGGCCCATCGTCCTTGATCTCGATGAACCAGTCGCGCCCCACCTGCTCGACCGTCACCTCGATCGTCTCGCCGAACTGGAGCGCATTCTCGAACAGGGCTTCGAGAGCGACGCGCAGCGGCTCATAATAGGTCTCGACATCGGCGGGCGCGAGGGGGGCGAGACGCACGCGATCCCCCAGCGGCGCCAGCAGGCCCCGCAGCAGGGCGTCAAGATCGACCGGGCCCGGCTCGGTCGACATGTGCTGCGCGCGCAGGAACCGCTGCAAGGACTGGAGCATCGCTTCCATTTCGTCCACGCTGTGGTCAAGGATATCGCGCACCTCCGCGTCCCTGACCATCTCCGTGGCGATCTTCTGGCGGGCGAGCGGGGTTCGCAGATCGTGGCTTATGGCCTCGAACGACCGTGCCTGATCCTCGAGCAGCCGCGCGATGCGCTGCTGCATCTCGTTCATGGCGCGCCCCAGGTTGCGCAGGTCGGTCGGCCCGCTTTCCCGGATCGCGATATGCCGGCCCTGGCCGATCTCGCGCGCGGCTTCGGACAGGCGGCGCAGGGGCTGTGTGAGCAGGCGGATCGCGACGAGGCCGACGCACAGGCAGGCGAAGGCCGTCACCAGCGTCATCCAGGTGGCCCGCAGCGCGATCGGCCACATCGAGGAGATGTCGCGCGAGCGGAAATTGAGCCAGACGCCGTCGCCAAGTTGCATGGAGCCGACAAGATCCCGCCGCCCGCCATCGGCCGGCTGGATGGCCAGATGCAGCGGCCTGTCCGCCAGCGAGGGCTCCCAGCTCACGATCTGCCGGCCGATCCGCTCCAGATCGTCATTCATCTGCGCCCGGCCGACCGTCGCCACGGGCGCGAGCGTCACTTCCAGATGGCGCGAGGTCATGATTTTCGCGGTCAGCCCGTCTTCGAGCCGGAAGACCCGATCGCTGACCACCAGCATCTCGGCGACGCGGCGGGCATGGTCCTCGCGCAGCGTATGCTCGTCTATGGACCGATAGAAGAGCAGGCTGGCGACGAGCTGGACGACGCCGATGGCAGCGAGGAGCATGGCCGCATAGACCGACAGCCGCGGAGAATGGATTCCGGCCAAACGCTCCTGCTCTCCCTGGGCCACGGGCATCACGCGCACATCGGCCGCCACAGGCGCTGGCACCATCAGCCACCTGCGTCAACCGCTCGCGCCGGGCAGCAATATTTTGTCATGCCCGCTCGTCCCCTCGTTCACCCGCCCCTGACACGCGCAGCCTTCGATCCAAATTGACGTTCCCCTCCATTCGCCTCATGAATGCTGCATGTGCGAAGGGAGTTCGGGTGCGAATCGTCATTGTCGATGACAGCGGCGCGCGGGCGACGGTCCTGGAAGATGGACTGCGCGACGCGGGCTATGACGACATCCATGTCGTGCCGACCCATGGCGCCTTCGTCGCGCGCATCGAGCGCATGGCGCCCGATGTGGTGCTGATGGATCTGGGCAATCCCAGCCGTGACACGCTGGAGGAAATGCTGGTCGTCAGCCGCGCGCTCGCCAAGCCGATCGCCATGTTCGTCGACCAGTCGGACGACAATATGATCGGCGCGGCGATCGATGCCGGCATTTCCGCCTATGTCGTCGACGGCCTGCGCAAGGAGCGGGTGAAGCCGATCCTCGATCTCGCCATTCGCCGCTTCAGCGCCTTCGCGCGCATGCAGTCGGAGCTGGACGAGGCGCGCACGCAGCTGGCGGACCGCAAGACGATCGACCGGGCCAAGGCGATCCTGATGCGCACGCGCGGCCTCCCCGAGCCGGAGGCCTATGCCCTGCTGCGCACCAGTGCGATGAACCAGGGCAAGAAGATGGTCGAGGTCGCCGCGGCGCTGATTACCGCGAGCGATCTGCTGGGAGGGACATTGTGACGCCGATCCGCATCGCCTTCCTGGCGCTTACCGACGCCGCCCCGCTGATCGTCGCGCGGGAACGGGGATTTGCCGAGGCGCAGGGCATCGCCCTCGATCTGGTGCGCGACACCAGTTGGGCGACGCTGCGCGATCGGCTGGTCTACGGGCAGGTGCAGGCGGCGCACATGCTCGCGCCGCTGGCGGTCGCGGTGACGCTCGGCCTCAGCCAGCAGCCCTGCGCGCTTTCCGCGCCCTACAAGCTCAACGTGAACGGCAACCAGCTCGTCATGGCGCCCGATTTCGCGGCGGCGCTGGAGCCGGACCCGGCGGCGCGCCTGCATGATCCGCTGGCGACCGCGCATGATTTCGCCAATGCGATCGGCCTCCATCATCGCAAGCCCGTCATCGGCGTGGTGCACCGCTTCTCCAGCCACGCGCTGATCCTGCGCTACTGGCTGGCCAGCGCGGGGATCGAGCCGGACCGCGACGTTATCCTGCGTGTGCTGCCCCCCTCGCTGATGGTGGAGGCGATGCGCGCGGGCGAGATCGATGGATTCATAGCGGGCGAGCCCTGGGGCAGCGCCGCGATCGAGGCGGGCCTTGCCGAAGCCGTGGCGGCCGGCGCACGCCTGTGGCAGCGTGGCGTGGAAAAGACGCTCACCCTCCGCACGGACTGGATGGAGCAAAATCCCGATCCGGTGGACCGCCTGCTGCGCGCCATGTCCGGCGCGGCGGCCTGGTGCGACGATCCGGCCAATCGCGATGCGCTGGCCGATCTGCTGGCACGCCATGCCTATGTCGACCAGCCGGCGGACCTGATCGCGCGGGCGCTCGCGGGACGCATCATTGCCCGGCAGGGCGAGGCGCCGGTCGATCTGCCCGATTTCCTGCTGTTCGCGCGGGAGGCGACGGCCTTTCCGTGGCGCAGCCAGGCCCTGTGGATCTATTCCCAGCTCGTGCGCTGGCGGATGGTGGAGGCGAGCGCGGACGCCCGGACCAGGGCCGCGAACATGTTCCGCCCCGACATCTATCGCCGCGCCCTGGCCGACAGCGATACGCCCATGCCCGGCGCGAGCATGAAGGTGGAAGGCGCGCTCGACGCGCCGCTGGCGATCGGCGTGCCCAAGGGCGCGATCACGCTGGGACCGGATCGCTTCTTCGACAAACGCGCTTTCGACCCCGACCGGATCGCCGACTATGTCGCGGGCTTTGAAGTGCCGCGCTGAGCCATGTCCATGATTGTGCCTTGCAACATGGCCCGAATCACGAGATAAGCCGGCCGTCGCGCAACGATGCGCGCCCAGCGGGATAGCGTGCTCCACGGATGGAGCCTGGGCTGTCCCACCCCATTTTCGCAGCAAAGCCGCTGATCGGATGTCTCGCCACGCGCGTGGACGTCCATCGAGCGGCTTTTTCTTTTTCCGGATCATCGCGCATCCTCGGGAGGACGTGACATGGCAACGATATTGGACGAGATTTCGGGAGCGCCGCGCGCGGCGGCCGCAACGGGCACGAACAGCTTCTGGCGGGCCGGCCACAAGCCGACGCTGATCGCCGCTTTCCTCTATTTCGACCTCGCCTTCATGGTGTGGGTGCTGCTCGGGCCACTCGCGCCCGACATCGCCACCACCCTCATGCTGACCCCGGCCGAAAAAGGGCTGATGGTCGCCACGCCGACGCTGATGGGCGCGCTGCTGCGGGTCGCCAACGGCCTGCTGGTCGACCGTATCGGCCCCAAGCTCGCCGGCGCGATCAGCCAGCTGATCGTGATCGCCGGCCTGCTCGCGGCGTGGCTGATGGGCATCAACAGCTTCGGCGGCACGCTGGCGCTGGGCGTCATCCTGGGCTTTGCGGGCGCGAGCTTCGCGATCGCCCTGCCCCTCGCCAGCCGCTGGTATCCGCCCGAGCATCAGGGCAAGGCCATGGGCCTGGCCGGCATGGGCAATTCCGGCACGGTGCTGGCGTCCCTGTTCGCCCCCACGCTCGCCAGGCTGTTCGGCTGGAACGCCGTGCTCGGCCTGGCCTGCATCCCGCTCGTCCTCGTGCTCGTCGTCTACATGCTGCTGGCGAAGGACGCGCCCGACCAGCCCGCGCCGAAGAAGCTCGCCGAATATTTCCAGCCGCTCGCCAGCGCGGACGCCTGGTGGCTGATGGGCTTCTATGCCGTCACCTTCGGCGGTTTCTCGGGGCTGGCCTCCTCGCTCACCATCTACTTCACCGATCAGTTCGGCCTCACCACCATCCTGGCCGGCTATTGCACCGCCGCCTGCGTGTTCGCCGGATCGCTGGTGCGGCCGATGGGCGGCGCATTGGCGGACAGGATCGGCGGCATCAACATGCTGACGATGGTGTTCGCGGTCGCGGCGCTGGCGCTCGCGGGCGTGGGCATGGCGCCGACGCTGGGCACCGCGCTCGGGCTGTTCGTGCTGGCCATGCTGGCGCTCGGCACCGGCAATGGCGCGGTGTTCCAGCTCGTGCCGCAGCGCTTCCAGGCGGAGATCGGCATCATGACCGGGCTGGTCGGCATGGCCGGCGGCGTGGGCGGCTTCTACCTCGCCTCCTCGCTCGGTGTCGCGAGACAGATTACCGGCAGTTTCGCGCCCGGCTTTCTGATCTTCGCGGCGCTGGCCCTGCTCGCACTGGGCGGGATCATGCTGGTCAAGGGCAAATGGCGCGCCAGCTGGAGCACGGGCGCGCGCATCTGATCCGGGCGGGTGAGCGGCGGCGCGTTGCGGCCGCGACGAGAGCCACCTGCTCGCCAGCATGACGGTGAAGCGCACCGCCATCCCGGCGCGCTTTGCCCGCTACGATGCTTTGGTGACCGATCCGCGCAAGCTCCGACTACAGGTCGACTGGGTGTTTTGAATGGGCGCATGCAGAATCGCTTGCACGATCGGGCGATTCATTTCATGTTGCAGTGCGAAGGGCAAAGACGCCCGACACTTTCATAGCCGCGATGGCCCGAGGACGGGCCGCCAAGGCGCGACGTGATGGCAAAGCCGCCATCCAGGTTCCGGTTCAGACCGGAGCCCGGATGGCGGCTTTTTTTTCGTTTTGGAGCATGGGACATGGATTTCCAGGACTATCAACCCGGCGAGAGCGGGGCCGAGGCGCCGGATGCGGCCGCCGCCGATCCGCGCGAGCATCTGGTCGTCATCGGCAACGGCATGGCCGGCTGCCGGGCGATCGAGGAGCTGCTGGCGCGCGATGCCGGCCGCTACCGCATCACCATCTTCGGCGCCGAACCCTATGTGAACTACAACCGGATCATGCTCTCGCCCGTGCTCGCCGGCGAGAAGAGCTTCGACGACATCGTCATCAACGGCCATGACTGGTATGCCGACAATGGCATCGCGCTGATCGCCGGCGACCCGGTCGTCGCCATCGATCGCGAAGCCGGGACGGTGACCAGCCGCTCGGGCCGCACGCTCGGCTACGACCGGCTGCTGATCGCCACCGGCTCCGATCCGTTCATCATTCCCGTGCCGGGCAAGGACCTGCCGGGCGTCATCAGCTTCCGCGACATGAAGGATGTCGACACGATGGTGGCCGCGGCGCAGGCCGGCGGCGACGCGATCGTGATCGGCGGCGGTCTCCTCGGCCTCGAAGCGGCGCATGGCCTGACCCTGCGCGGCATGAAAGTGACGGTGCTGCACCTGCCCGGCACGCTGATGGAGCGCCAGCTCGACGAGGCGGCCGGCTGGCTGCTCAAGACCGCGCTCGAAGAGCGTGGCCAGACCATCCTCACCCAGGCCGACACCGCCGAGATCTTCGGCGACGGCAAGGTGGAGGGCATCCGCCTGAAGGACGGGCGGGAAATCCCCGCGAGCCTCGTCGTCATGGCCGTCGGCATCCGCCCCTCGGTCGGTCTCGCCCGCGCGGCGGGGCTGGAGATCGGCCGCGGCATCAAGGTCGACGATCATATGGTGACGTCCGATCCCGCCATCCTCGCGGTCGGCGAATGCGTGGAGCATGACGGGAACATCTATGGCCTGGTCGCGCCGCTGTGGGACATGTGCCGCAGCCTCGCGGACGGCCTCACCGGCAAGTCCAATCCCTATCGCGGCTCGGTCACGTCCACCAAGCTCAAGGTCGCGGGCCTCGACGTCTTCTCGGCCGGGGATTTCTCGGGCGGCGGGGGCGGCTGCGAGGACATCGTCCTGCGCGATGCCAGCCGTGGCATCTACAAGCGCCTGATCCTGCAGGACGACCGCATCGTCGGCGCGGTGCTCTATGGCGACACCGCCGACGGCGGCTGGTATTTCGACCTGCTGCGCAAGGGCGAGCCCGTCGCCGAGCTGCGCGATCTGCTGATCTTCGGCCAGGCCTTCGCCTCCGGAGGGGGGCAGGCGGACCCTAAGGCGGCCGTTGCGGCGCTCTCGGACGATGCCGAGATCTGCGGCTGCAACGGCGTCACCAAGGGCAAGGTCGTCGCCTGCATCGCCCGCGGCGCGCACAGCCTGGACGCGGTGCGCAGCGGCTGCAAGGCCTCGGCCAGTTGCGGCTCGTGCACCGGCCTCGTCGAGAGCCTGCTTGCCCTGACGCTGGGCGAGGAGGTGCAGACCGGCCCGAAGACGATGTGCCCGTGCACCAGCTTCACCCATGACGATGTGCGCCGCGAGATCGTGGCGCAGGGGATGCGTTCGATCCCGGAGGTGATGCAGAAGCTGCACTGGTCCACGCCGGACGGCTGCGCCGCCTGCCGGCCGGCGCTCAACTATTATCTGCTCTGCGCGCTGCCCGGCGACTATGTGGACGATCAGCAGAGCCGCTTCGTCAACGAGCGCGTGCATGCCAATATCCAGAAGGACGGCACCTATTCGGTCGTGCCGCGCATGTGGGGTGGCCTCACCAATCCGCGCGAGCTGCGCGCCATCGCGGACGTGGTCGAGAAATACAACGCGCCGATGGTCAAGGTGACGGGCGGCCAGCGGCTCGACATTTTCGGCATCAGGAAGGAAGACCTCCCCGCCGTCTGGGCCGATCTCAATGCCGCCGGCATGGTCTCGGGCCATGCCTATGGCAAATCCCTGCGCACGGTGAAGACCTGTGTCGGGTCGGAATGGTGCCGCTTCGGCACGCAGGATTCGACCGGCCTCGGCGTCAGGCTGGAGCGCATGAGCTGGGGCTCGTGGATGCCCCACAAGTTCAAGATCGCCGTCTCGGGCTGCCCGCGCAATTGCGCCGAGGCCACGATCAAGGACTTCGGCGTGGTCTGCGTGGACTCCGGCTATGAACTGCATGTCGCCGGCAATGGCGGCATCCACGTCCGCGCCACCGATCTGCTCTGCAAGGTCGCGACCGAGCAGGACGCGATGGATTATTGCGCGGCCTTCATCCAGCTCTATCGCGAGGAAGCGCGCTATCTGGAGCGGACCGCGCCCTGGGTGGAGCGGGTGGGCATCGATTATGTCCGCCAGCGCATCGCGCAGGACGAAGCCGGCCGCGAGGCGCTGCGCGCGCGCTTCCTCTATGCGCAGAGCTTCAGCCAGGACGATCCATGGGCCGCGCGCGCCCGCGGCGACGAGCGCGAGCAGCATGCGCACATGGCGCAGTTCAAACCCTTCAGGCTGGAGGAAATCGCATGATCGGCGAATGGCTGGATATCGGCTGGGTGAACGAAATCCCCGTGCGCGGCAGCCGCACCGTGCCGGTGGAGGGCGGCGAGGAGATCGCCGTCTTCCGCACGGGCGACGGCAAGGTCTTCGCGCTGGTCAACCGCTGCCCGCACAAGCATGGCCCGCTCAGCCAGGGCATCGTCCATGGCCACAGCGTCTCCTGCCCGCTGCACAACTGGAACATCGCGCTGGCCACCGGCGAGGCGCAGGGGGAGGACAAGGGCTGCACGCCGGTCATCCCGGTGAAGATCGATGGTGGCCGCGTGCTGATCTGCCGCGCGAGCACGCTGAAGGCGGCGGCGTGAACGCGGGGACAACCAAGCCCCTCCCCTTGAGGGGAAGGTAGATGACGGGCATCCGCACCACCTGCGCCTATTGCGGCGTCGGCTGCGGCATCCGGGCGCGGCAGACGGGCGAGCGGACGGTCGAGATCAAGGGCGATCCGGATCATCCCGCCAATGCGGGCCGGCTCTGCTCCAAGGGCACGCATCTGGGCGAGACGGTCGGCCTGCAGGGGCGGCTGCTGCATCCCATGATCGGCAATCGCCGGGCGAGCTGGGACAAGGCGCTCGATCTCGTCGCCCGGCGCTTGCGCGACACCATCGCGCGGCACGGGCCGGACAGCGTGGCCTTCTACGTCTCGGGGCAATTGCTCACCGAGGATTATTATGTCGCCAACAAGCTGATGAAGGGCTTCATCGGCTCCGCGAACATCGACACCAATTCGCGCCTGTGCATGTCGAGCGCGGTCGCCGGCCACCAGCGCGCGTTCGGCGAGGATATCGTGCCGGCCGGCTATGCCGATCTGGACGAGGCCGATCTGGTCGTCCTGGTCGGCTCGAACACCGCATGGTGCCATCCGATCGTCTATCAGCGCATCATGGCGGCCCGGGCGGCGCGCGGCACCAGGCTCGTCATCATCGATCCGCGCCGCACCGAGACCTGCGAGGATGCCGACCTGCACCTCGCGCTCAAGCCGGGCACCGATGTCGCCCTGATGAACGGCCTGCTCGCCCATGTCCGCCGCGCGGGACTGGTCGACGAGGCCTATCTCGCCGCGCATGTCGACGTGCCCGAAGGCTTCTGGACCGCGCTCGATACGGATCACGACCTGTGGAGCATCGCGCGCGCCTGCGATCTGCCGCCGGCCGATCTCCAGCGCTTCTACGAGTTGTTCGCCGCCACGCCGCGGACCGTCACCATGTTCAGCCAGGGCATCAACCAGTCGATCCGCGGCACCGATCAGGTGAACGCCATCATCAACGTCCATCTCGCCACCGGCCGCATCGGCAAGCCGGGCGCGGCGCCGTTCTCGATCACCGGCCAGCCCAATGCGATGGGCGGGCGCGAGGTCGGCGGGCTTGCGTCCACATTGGCCGCCCATCGCGGCTTTGGCGCCGGGGATGTCGCCGATGTCGGCCGGTTCTGGGCGGCCGGGCGCATGGCCACGAAACCCGGCCTCAAGGCGGTCGACCTGTTTCGCGCGATGGGCGAAGGGCGGATCAAGGCGGTCTGGGTCATGGCGACCAATCCCGCCGTCTCCCTGCCCGATGCCGGGCGCGTGCGCGAGGCGCTCGATCGCTGCCCGTTCGTCGTCGTCTCGGACGTCATCGCCGATACCGATACCGGCCGCTTCGCCCATGTCCGCCTGCCCGCCGCCGCATGGGGCGAGAAGGATGGCACCGTCACCAACAGCGAGCGCACGATCAGTCGCCAGCGCGCCGTGCTGCCCCTGCCGGGCGAGGCAAAGCCGGACTGGTGGATCGTCAAGGAAGTCGCTCGCCGCATGGGCTGGCGCACTGCCTTCGGCTATGACCGGCCCGCCGATATCTGGCGCGAGCATGCCCGCCTCACCGCCTATCGCAATGATGGCGCGCGGGTTCTGGACCTGCGGGACAAGGCGGCCATCGGCAATGCCGATTATGACGCGATGGCGCCGTTCCAATGGGGCGGGCGCCCTTTCGCGGACGGTCGCTACGCCACGCCGGACGGCAAGGCGCGCCTGATCCCGGTCGCGCAGCGCGCGCCCGAAGCTGTGCTGCGGGACTGGCCGATGACGCTCAACACCGGCCGCTATCGCGACCAGTGGCACACGATGACGCGCACCGGCCTCAGCCCCAGGCTCGCCCGGCACCGCGAGGAGCCGCTGGTCGAGATCCATCCCGCCGATGCCGCCGCGCTCGGCCTTGCCGACAATGCGCTGGCCCGCGTCGCGACGCCGCAGGGCGAGAGCCTGTTCCGCGTCGCGCATAGCGAAGGGCAGCGCCGGGGCGAGTTGTTCACGCCCATCCACTGGACCGACCAGCAGTCGACCGGCGGCCGCAGCGGCCTGTTGACCCGCCCCCTCGTCGATCCCCACAGCGGCCAGCCGGGCTTCAAGCAAAGTCCCGCGCGGATCGCGCCGATGGCGATCGACTGGCACGGCTTCCTCATCGTCCATGGCGAGCCCGCGTCCGCTCCCACCTGCCTCTGGGCCACGCGCGTGACGGTGCCGGCCGGCGCGCTGTTCGAGCTGGCCGGCACCGGAGAGGCCGCCTCGCTCGAGGCTGCCTTGCCGAAGGGGGAGCGCATCGAGGCGAGCGATCCCGCGCGCGGCACGCGGCGGATCGCCGTGCTGCGCGAGGGCCGGCTGGTCGCCGCGCTGTTCCTCACCCGCACCGGCACCTTGCCGGCGCGCGACTGGCTCATTGCCCAGCTCGACCAGCCGCAGGGCCTGCAGGTCCTCGCCGGCCGCGCGCCGGGCGTGCAGGACGATCGCGGCGCCGTCGTCTGCGTCTGCTTCGACGTGGGCGTGCGCACCATCGTCGCGGCGATCCGCGATCAGGGGCTGGCCGATGTCGCCGCCATCGGCGCCGCGCTGGGCGCCGGCACCAATTGCGGCTCGTGCCGGCCCGCACTCGCCCAGCTTCTCGTCGCTCAAACCAGGGAGGCCGCCCATGGCTGATGATTTCCCGCCCGGCACCGTCTGGCTCGTCGGCGCCGGCCCCGGCGATCCGGATCTGCTCACCCGCAAGGCCGGCCGCCTGCTCGCCGCCGCCGACATCGTCTTCCACGATGCGCTGGTCGGCGCGCCGATCCTCGCGCTCGCGCGGCGGGCAGAACGCGTCAGCGTGGGCAAGCGCTCGGGCCGGCACAGCAAGGATCAGGGTGCGATCGACGCGCTCATCGTCGCGGCCGCCCTGGCCGGCAAGCGCGTGCTGCGGCTCAAGGGTGGCGATCCATCGGTGTTCGGCCGCTCGGCCGAGGAACTTGGCGCCTGCGGCCGCCACGGCGTGCCGGTCCAGATCTGCCCCGGCATCTCGGCGGCGAGCGCGGCGGCCGCAAGCGGCCTCGTCTCCCTGACCCTGCGCGGCGCCGCGCGGCAGCTCACCTTCCTCACCGCCCATGCGCGCGGTGACGAGCCGGCCGGGCACGACTGGAAGGCCCTCGCCCGCGCCGGAGGCACGCTCGCCATCTATATGGGCCGCGCGGCCGCCCCGACGATCGCCCGCGAGCTCATTGCCGCCGGCCTCGATCCGGCGACTCCGGTGCTGGTCGCGGTCAATGTCTCCCTGCCCGGCGAACGTCTGCTGCGCGGACGCCTCGACGCGCTGGCCTTCCTGGTCCGGATGATCGGCAAGGACGACCCGACCCTGCTGCTGATCGGCGAGGCGACCAGACCGGTGGCCAGCGCCGGCGCATCCCGGCAAGGCAGGGAGGATCAGCGCACCGGCACCCTGCCCGGCCTCGCCTGATTTCAGTATGTCGCCGGGCCGGCGCCGCAATCCGCCACAGGCGCGCGGCGCCCTGACCCCTTGCCCGACCGGCCCGGCCTCGGCCGGCCTTACTGGTGCCGATAGACCGCACGCTCGTGCGAGAAGGCCTTGAAGCCGAAATAGCCGTGATAGCTGCCCGTCCCGCTGTGGTTGACGCCACCGAAGGGGAGTTTGTTCTCCAGATAGTGCGAGAACACGCCATTGATGGTCACACCGCCGGAGGAGGTTCGGCCCAGCACCTTCTGGACGTTGGCTTCGTCATCGCTGTACATATACAGGGCCAGCGGCTTGTCGCGCGCCTCGATATAGCCGATGACCTGATCGAGATCGTCATAGGTCATGACCGGCAGCAGCGGCGCGAAAATCTCTTCTTGCAGGATCTTCATCTGCGGCGTCACGTCGGTGAGCAGCGTGGGGTGGATCGTCAGATCGGTCTCGTCCAGCTCACCGCCCACGGCGACCGTCGCGCCCTGCGCCACCGCATCGTCGAACAGGGATTTGACGCGGGCGAAATTGCCCTCGTTCACGATCTGCGCGATGCTGTCCTTCCTGATCTCGCCATCCTCGGAATAGAGGTTCTTCGCGATATTGGCCTTGAAGCCTTCGACTAGGCGCGCTTTCTGGTCCTCCCGGACGAAGACATAATCCGGGCAGATACAGGCCTGACCGCCATTGAACTGCTTGGCCGCGGCAAGGTCCGCGGCGATTTTCTCCACGTCCGCGCCCGCATCGACAATCACCGGGGATTTCCCGCCCAGTTCCAGCGTCACGGTCGCCAGATGCCTGGCGGCGGCGGCCATCACCAGCTTGCCGACGCGCGTGCTGCCCGTGAAGAAGATGTGGTTGAACGGCAGTTCGAGCAGCGCCTGCGCAACGCTCACATCGCCTTCGAACAGGGCCACTTCATTCTCGTCGAACACCTCGCGGATGATCCTGGCGGCGACCCGCGCCGTGGCCGGGCACAGATCCGTGAGCTTGACCATGCAGCAATTGCCGGCGGCCACGGCCGCCGCGACCGGGCCGAGCGCCAGGCCCAGCGGAAAATTCCACGGCCCCAGCACGAGGCACACGCCGCGCGCCTCGTAGATGATCTGCGCCTTGTCATCGGGATTGCGCGTGGGCGTGATCTCCGTCGGCGTCATCCAGGCATCGAGATTGTCGATGTTCAGCTGGATATTGCCCACGATGTTCAGCACTTCGGTCACCCGGATTTCAGCCTCGGGCTTGCGGGTGTCCTCCTGAACCGCCGCGACGATATCATCGGCATGCGCTTCCACGGCCGCCTTCAGCTTCGCGAGCTTCGCCTTGCGCTGGGCCGCCGTGGTGGCTTTGACATCCCATTGATGCGCCTGCTGCAGCGCAAAAATGCGCGCGATCTCTTTGGATATGTCGGCGGTGTGCGAGGCGCTGGTCATGAGGCTTCCCGTCTGTGATCGAATTGGAATCGGCCGCCTTGTAGAGGGTCCTGCCGCAGGATGACAAGCACCGGCCCGTCCCGATCGACACGACGCTCCGGAAGCCGGGCCACCCATGCCACGGCTCGCTTCCGTTTCGCATCCATGAGTTTGTCCGAATGAAATGGCATCAATGCGCCTGCGCGGGCAGGCCTGCATCATGGCGCCATCAAGAGCGGACGGCCCCTAGCCCGAACCGCGCGCGCCGAGCAGGGCGCGGGCGTCCTGGATCAACTGCTTGTTGGTGGCGCGCAGCTTCAGGTTGCGCAGGATCACCACGGTCGCCAGGCCAATGGCGCCGATAATGCCCAGCACCGATCCTCCGATCAGAGCGCCGATGCCGCCGCCGGCCACCACCGCCGCGACGAGCAGGCCGCAGCCATTGCCGCCCGCCACATCGATCACGCCATTATAGACGCGCTCGTCATTGCTCGCATGATTCTTGAACAGCACGGCCCGGCCGGCCTGCTTCTCCTTGCGCTTCACATAGACCACGCTCGCCGGCTGCCCGTCGCGCAGCGGCACGGCGCCGGTCAGCGAGATCGCCGACTCCTTGTTGCCGTCGACGAGGAAGAACTCGTTCCGCGTCGTGACATGGGTGCTGATGTTCACCGGCGTGTTGTTATGCCCGCCGCCGCCGCTCACCCGGCTCTCGCTCCATGTCTTCACGCCTGCGGCGGTGCCATATTCCGTCCAAAGCTCGAAATCGTCCACGCCCACATTGAAGAAGGATATCATCGGCTGTTTTCCCCATTCCCGTCCTGTCGATCGGCGCCTCCGCGTCCGGCGCGCCTCATTGCGGCACCGTCACGCGCGCGATGGTCGTGCCCGAGCCGTTGTTCTTGAGTTCGTAGGAGATCACGCGCGTGCGGATCGTGCCGCCGTCGCTCTCGGGCGCGGCGCCGGCGATCTGCAGCAGGGCCTCGACCACCACGCTGGAATTATACTGGATGCGGTCCTTGATGGACTGGGCGTCCTCCTTGGGGATACTCCAGCGCTGCGCGGCCTGCGCATTGTCGAACTTCACCTGCACATGCTCGCCGGCGCGATTGAAGGTCAGCGACGAACTGGGTGCGAAGGCCCGCACCGTATATTCGCTGTAGCTGGGATCATAGTCGCTGAGGCTGGCATTGACGGTGAGGCGCAGCCGGCCGACATCCTTGACCGATTGCAGGCCCGCCGCGATCCGGGCGCGCACCGCGTCGCGCGCGGCGGCCTTGTCGGCCGGCGCGGCCGTGCGCACGCTCATGTCGTCCTCCACCCATTTGTCGACGGGCGGCTGCAGGCCGGAGAGGCTGTAATAGAGCATCAGCATCGCGAAATCGTCCGGCGCGGTCAGTTCGCCGGTACGCTGCGCAATGGCCGCCGGGATCGGCGCGGCCGGCGGCGCGGCGTCGGCGGGCAGAGCCCCGGAGGGTGCCGGCGGCGCGCTGTCGCTGATCGCCCCGCCCGACCCGCCCGGCGCGGCCGCCGCATTGCCGCCCGCCTCGTTCCCGGACGAGCAGGCGGAGAGGCCGGCGAGCACCGCCAGCGCCGGCACGATCGCGCCATGGCGCATCATCGGCGCCCTCACAGCTTCGGCCTCGCGGCGCCCTGCTCGGCCTGCCGCATCTCGTTGGCCTGCCGCTGCTGGTCGGCATTCGCCAGCGCCTGCTCGGTATTCTCGATGGCGGCATAGCCCGCCGCGCCGTTCTGTGAAGCCACCGCCAGACTATGCGCCAGCCCGTTATTGTCGGAGGAGCGCTTGATGTCCGCCGCGACGGTGACGCCGCAATCCGGCGACAGGCTGGTGCCTGCATCCGGCGAGGAATTCATCGAGCAGCTGTTGTAGAGCGGCGAGGTCTCCGTCACGAGCCGCCCGGTGGGATCATATTTCCACATGAGCGAGCGGGAGGAGCCATTGTCGCGCTGCTGGGTCGGCGTGCCATATTTGGCGATGAGCGCCTGTTCGATGCTGCCGACCGTCGGCAACTGGCCTTCGGGATAATATTCCTCGCGCGAGACGGAGATGACGCGCTCCTGCCCGGGCAGGCCTATCGTGCCGACATAATAGCGCGTCTGCCCCGGCTGGAGCGGCGCCACATAGGCATTGTTGGCGCGGCGCATCGCGTCCTGCTGCATCTCGCGCATGATTTCCTGGCCGGTCTTCTGGACCCGCGCCTCGGCGAACCTCGCGTCGAAGCCCTGGCGGATCTTCGCGCCATGCGTCTCGATCCGATAGGTGCGGGACTTGTTCTCCGTGACCACCAGCATGGGGTTGTCGCATTGGACGATATTGACCGCCTCGCCCCAGCCCATGCCGGGGCGCACGCCCACCACATCGTCCACCGGCGCGCCGGCCGGACGCGGCGTGGCGACACGCGGCGGGCAGGTGACGTCGCCGCGCAGCTCGCGGGCGACCTGTTCGGCCGAGGCATTGCCCGAGGGGGGGGCCGAGGGGGGCGCCGCGCTCGCCGCGCCGGCATCCTCGCCGCCCTGCGCGCTGTTGCCGCCCCCGCCGCCGCCGCAACCGGCCAGCGCCAGCGCCATGGCCGAACTGATGATGAGTCGCTTCATGGTCTTGCTCCTCGCTTGTCCAGTGGAAGATGTCGGGAAGGCGCGGAGCCGCTCATGCCCGCGCGGCCAGCGGATTGCGCACGATGCCGAGGCCGGCGAGCACCAGCCCCACGCCGATCAGGCCGATGAGCCAGGTGCCCATGCCGACCGAGATCACCGCGTCCAGATTGGCCGAGAGCATCGCGCCGATCGAATTCTCGCTCGCGCCGCCCAGCCCGACGATCGACTGGCGATAGACGTAGATGACGATCGCGGTGAGGATCGAAACGCCGCCCGTGGCCAGCGTCATCGTCCTGGCGGGCTTGCCGGCCCAGCAGAACCAGAGCAGCAGGCCGGCGAGCAGCGGCACCAGCCAGCGCACCCCCAGCAGTGCGGTGACGGTCTTCGCCGTGCGCGCGGCACCGAGCTGCGCCTCGACCCGGTCGCGTTCGTCTGCGATCATCTTGAGTTCCGGCCCGTTGTCGATCGGCATGCCGCCGAAACCGGTCGTGTGCGTCTTGAGATCGGCCGCGCGCGCATCGAGCGCCTCCAACGCCTCCTGCGCGCCCGACACATCGTCATTGGCGAGGAACGGGTTGGCGCTGATCTGCTTCTGCAGCGTGCCCAGGCTCCACAGCGACACGCTCTGCTGCGGCGAACTGATCGCCGGCAGCAGGGTCGCCACCAGCAGCAGGATCGCCAGCGGGAAGGCGAGCGTCGTCGTCGCCAGCGTGCGGATCTTCTGCGTGACGGGCGAGGCAGCAAGGTGCGACAGATCGACCGATCCCCCCAGGGCGTTCCCCACCGGATAGATCTCCGTCGCAACTCCCGACATGGGCTCGAAGTCCACAGTCAGGCCGCCCTGGATGGCTTGCTGCCCCCGCCACTGCGCGGCGACGAACGTGAACCGCTCGCCGCCCTCGCTCGCGATGGCCCCCGATCCGCTCGATGCATCGAAGCCGAGTATCCTGCCTCTCATTGCCGCTGCCCCCTTCACCGACTATGCCATGCTGATCGTTGGCGATCCCGTCCGCCACACCGGCGAACGCTGCCGGATATGGCGGGGTTGCGTGCCGGGCGTCTTGATGGAATTCTCAAGAGATTATGAAGTTGGCAGTGGTGTGGGGGCAGCATGGGGGGAAGAGCCGAGGAACGGCCGGAATCGAGCCGGCGCAGGCGGCGGCGCTGGAGTTTCGGCACGGTCGCCTTTGACGAGGCGAGCTGGTCCCTGCTGGTCGACGGGGCGCCGGTCACGCTCGAGGCCAAGCCGCTGGAGCTCTTGCTCGAGCTGTGCCTGCGTGCCGGCGAGACGGTCTCCAAGGACGAACTGCTCGACGCGGTGTGGAACGGCATCAATGTCGTCGAGAATTCCCTGCCCACCGCCATCGCCAAGCTGCGCCGCGCGCTGGGGCCGGCCAACGAGGATGCGATCGCCACGGTCACGCGCATCGGCTACCGGCTCGTCGCGCCCGTCACCGTCGAGACGCTGACCGTGCCGGCGCCGCCGCGCTTCGCCTTCACGCCCGGCGATCCGGTGCCCGGCCGTCCGCAATGGCGCCTGGTCGAGGCGCTCGGCGACAGTCCCGCCAATGACGTCTGGCGCAGCCGGCATGAAAAGACCGGCGAGACGCGCGTCTTCAAGTTCGCCGACACGCCCGACGGCCTGCGCCAGCTCAAGCGCGAGGCGATGGTGGCGCGGCTGCTGCTTTCCGCGCTGGGGCAGGACGGTCCGTTCGTCCCGCTGCTCGAATGGAATTTCGAGAGCGCGCCCTATTTCCTGGAGAGCCGGGACAGCGGCATGAGCCTGATCGACTGGGCGCGGGCGGCCGGCGACCTCGCGGCCATCCCGCTCGGCAACCGGATCGAGATCGCCGCGCGCAGCGCACGGGCGCTGGCGGCGGTGCATGATGTGGGCGTACTCCACAAGGATGTGAAGCCGGCCAATATCCTGATCGAGGCCGCCGGCAACGCGGCGCGGGTGCGCCTCGCCGATTTCGGCAGCGGGCTGGTCGTCGACGATGCCTTGCTCGGCCCCTATGCCATCACGCCGCAGCCGGCGGACGAAGCGGGCAGCGACGGACTCTCCGGCACGCCCTTCTATCGTGCGCCCGAGCTGGCGGCGGGATCGGTGCCGACCGTCAAGTCGGACATCTATTCGCTCGGCCTCATCCTGTTCCAGCTGGCGGTCGGCGATTTCGGCCGCGTGCCCGCGCCGGGCTGGGAACGCGAGATCGGGGACCCGCTGCTGCGCGAGGACATCGCCGCCGCGGCCGCCGGCAATCCGGGCGACCGGATCGAATCCGCCGCCCTGCTCGCGGACCGGCTGGAGCGGATCGAGGAACGGCGCGCCGAGGCGGAAGCCGCGCAGGACGCCGCGCGGCGCTTCGAGGAACTGGCGCGGCAGGACACGCGCCGCCGCGCCCGCCGGCCCTGGGTGCTCGCGGCAGGCGTGGCCGCAGCGCTGGGCATCGTCGGCACGTCCGCCGCCGCCTTCATTGCCGTGCACCAGCGCGACGAGGCGCGTCATCAGCGCGAGGTCGCCGAGGCGTCCTACAGCTTCCTGACCGACGATCTGCTGGGCCGCGCCGATCCGGCCAAGGCCTCGTCGGCGGAGGAAACGATCGCCGAGGCCTCGCGCCGCGCCAGTGCCGAGATCGACGTGCGCTTCCGCACCGCGCCGCTGGTCGCGGGCCGGCTGCACGAGGCGCTCGCCCGCGCGTTCGACCAGCGCACCGATCTCGATGCCGCCCGCGCCGAATATGCCAAGGCCGACGCCGCCTATGCCCGCGCCGGCGAGGCCGGGCACAGCGAGCGCGCCATCGCCAAGCTGCATCTGGCCGAGATGGATGCGCTCAGCGGCGATCCGAGCCTGCTGCCCGGCGCGCGGGCGCTGTTCGCCGAGGCGCGCGGGATGCTGGGCACGCCAGGCGGCGTCCCGGCGGTCTGGCTCGCCTCGACCGAGGGCTCCATCGCGCTCGCCTCGGAAGATGTGCCGGCGGCCGGGACGGCTTTCACCCGCGCGTCCGAACTGGCCGAGACCATGCCGGACGAGTTCACGCTGCGCCAGCGGCTCAACATGCGCCAGCGCGTCGCCTTCATGGCGATCCGCATGGGCGACGGCGCGGAGGCGGAACGGCAGCTCCGGCCGCTCGCCGAGGCGTTCGCCAGCCTGGAGGGACCGGAAAGCCCCGATGCGCTCAACATCCGCCTCAACCTCATCCAGGCGCTGATGATCGAGAAGCGGCATGCCGATGTGGTCAATGCCGCGACGCAGCTCCTGCCGCTGATGGAGAAGCGCTTCGGCAGCCAGCATCGCCGCACCATGCAATTGCTCGCGGTGCGCCTGCAGTCGCTCGGCAGCCTGGAGCGCTATGCCGAGGCGGCGGCGGATGGCGAGCGCGTCTGGCGCACCTCGGCCGAGCATGAGGGCGCCAATGCCTTCCAGGCCGTCGCCGGCCGCGCCGATACGGCGACCTCGCAATGCCGCGCCGGCCTCTATGATGCGGGCATCGCCAATGCGCGCGCCGCCGCCGCCGCCGCCCGGGCGGCGCCGGGGCCGGAGACCGCTCTCTCCATGGCGGTGCGCGCCGTGCTCGCCGATTGCCTCATCGCCATCGGCCGACCGGCCGAGGCGCGGCCGCTGCTGGCCGCCATCGATCGCCGGAAAGTGTCCGAGCTGGTGGGCGATCGCGACTGGGCCGCGAATCTCGACCTGGCGCTCGCGGAGGTCGCGCTGGCGGCCGGCGATCGGGCCGAAGCACGGCAGCGGCTGGATGCGGCGCGGCCGGTCTTCTCCCAGGCCACCGCCGATGCGTATCAGGCGCGCAAGCTGGCCAGTCTGGAGCGCAACTGGGCATCGAGCGCCCATTGATCGCGCCCGGCCATGGCGGACGCAAACCCGGCGCATCGCCGAGCTGCGGGCACGGCCCCGCGGCGGTTGCTGGCGGGGACGGGCCTGGCACGAAGGCCATCCAGCCCACTGACTGACAAAAAAGGGAGCGAAAACCGCCCCCTTCAATTTTGAGTCGTCCTGTTAAATCAACCGAAGTTGATTGCCCGCCTGATTTGACGGCGGCGCATCGATGCACCAACCAAGCCGAAGCCAGCAATCATCATCGCCCATGTAGCGGGTTCAGGGACTGAAGCAGTAGCCAGATGAGCATTATCGGCCGTCCCATACATGACCACCATGAGGCCAGTATCGAGATTTCGAGTGGCGAAACTGAAAGTTCGGCTCGAAAAGGCTTCCATCGGAAGCAAATCTTCGATGAGATCATTGTCCCTGACCCAAGCATACGGATCGTCCGCTCGAATGCTCATGCTTTGAATCCGCACGCCGTCACCCAATTCGAACGGCCCCTGCTGGTCGGGACCAAAGGCGTACGAAAACTGGAATCGTTGAGCATCATAGGGGTATTGAGCCACAGGATTTGGAAAATGATCGTTCCAGATTTCCAGATACGAAGGCACAAAGTCATTCAAGGAAAGCTGGCTTTCATAAGCACCGATCCTGAGTGAAACCGTAGCGCCCGGAAGGGCGTAGAGGTTCATTGTAGGATCAGCATCATAAAGGTCGCTGAGCTGCGCAAGCGACAAATCGAACGTCGCAGTCAACTCATACTCATCACCATTATTGATGAGGCCTGCAGGGACGGTCACTTGCTCAGTGCCCTGTTGGGCGAAAAGCGTAAAAATGGTTCCGGTGGCAGTCAGGGTGGTCAGTTCAGCCTGCGCACTGAAAGGCACCGCCACCAGACAGGCGGCGGCAATGAAAACATGCTTCATCAGATATCCCCCACTCAGGCGAGGGATAACGGAGGGCAGGATTGCTCGATACAGCGGTGCAAGCCACGACGATGAGGGGCAACCCGGCGCACCCAGGCTGACGCTGATAGCGCTGCCCCGGCGACCGATGATGGAAAGAGCGGCCCATTATTTGGGCGACCACGACCTCCTGCCGTGCGCGTCTCCAAACGGGATATCTCTCTCCGCTCCCGAGCAGGATTACTGCCTTGAGCGCCGATGACTTGTCGGATTCACACCATAACGATGCCGGAAGCGACGTGCGAAATGACTTTGTTCGGCAAAGCCACAATCAAAGCCGATGTCCGCGATGGACCGCCGTGCATGGCGCGGATCCTCGAGCATCGTTTTCGCCCGCTCCAGGCGCATATCGAGCAGTTCCTTGCCGAAGGTCGTGCCCATATTCGCAAAGAGCATGTGCAGATATCGCTTTGAGATGCCGCAGGACCGGGCAAGCCCTTCGGGGTTGAGCCCGGTATCTTCCAGGCGCCCTCGCATCATCGTGCGCAAGCGGGCGACGAGCATTTGCTGGTTCCTGGTCTGGCCAGCGCTGTCATGGCGGCTCATCAGGGCGAACAATGCCCCGATCTGATCGGCGATCACGGACCGTGGCAGTGTTGCGCCCTCCAGCCCGTTCTGCGCGATCGCAGTGAACAGCGCGGCAAGCGGACCGCCCCATGCCTGGCGCGTTTCATGAGAGACATGGGTGAAATTATCATGGCTGACCACCCAGCGGCGCAGCCAGCTATCGCTGACATGCGCGGTCAGCGCATTGCTTTGCTCCGGGCAGGTGAAGCTATAAGGTTCGGCGTTGCGCAACAGGGTGAAGCTGCCCTCCGGCACATATTCGCGCTCATGCTCATAAGCGACGATCATCGCGCCGGATTGCATATAGACCAGCTCATAGGATGGCTCTGCGCCGCGCACGATCATCTGGGGAGAGCGGCGACATTTTTGGGCCGCGGCGTTGATGAAGTTCAGTTCCAGCGGCCCCAGCCCATATTGACGCCAGACGGCGCTGAAGTGGCGCGGGGCCGTGCTGTCCACGCACATTTCGGTCATATGTTCCGAGACGATGCTGGTCCAGCGCGTCATTTTGGTCTGGCTGTCGAACCCGGACGTGGACCAGATATTGTCCATCCCTGCTTCATGGCGGGAGACTGGCGACACTGCCACGGCGCTCTCCTGTAACGACGGCGTCCAAATCCAACAGCGCAGTTTAGGTCAGGCCGCGCCGTCATGCAAATTGCACCCTCGGACCGAAGTTCATGCACCGGGAGGCGGGACAGGGCCGGCCGGCACGATCTATTTTCGGGCGAGTTTTAGCGAAGGGGAATGCGATGCTTACGAGGCGTCGTTTCGTTCAGGGAACGGCTGCGGCCGCCGCCCTGACGCATTTTGGCGGGGCCTGGGCGGTGTCGTCCGCCGCCAATATCCTGCCGGCAAATATCTCGCCCAAGGCCTTTGCCGAGGCGCTGGACGCCATGCGCGCCATTGTCGGCAATGCCTATGTGTTCGTCAGCGAACCTGACCTTGTGGGGTATGCGGATCATTTCCGCATGACGCCGGTCGCGACCCATGCGGCGTCCGGTGCGGTCGCGCCGCGCTCGGTCGACGAGGTGCAGCGCCTGCTCAAGGTGGCGAGCGACTTCGGCATTCCGGTCTGGACGATCTCCACGGGGCGCAATCTGGGTTATGGCGGCGCGGCGCCGGCCATGCCCGGCACGCTGATGCTCGACCTCAAGCGCATGAACCGCATTCTCGAGGTCAACGAGAAGCATGCCTATGCCGTGGTGGAACCCGGCGTCTCCTACAAGGACCTCTATGCGCATCTCCAGCGCATCGGGTCGAAGCTGTGGATCGACTGCGCGGCGCCCGGCTGGGGCGGCGTCATCGGCAATATGGTCGATCGCGGTGTTGGCTATACGCCGATGGGAGAGCATTTCCTCCAGCAGCAATGCGGCATGCAGGTCGTCCTGTCCGATGGCACCGTTATCGATACCGGGATGGGTGGACAGGCCGGCGACAAAGCCATGTACGCCTATCGCTACGGCCATGGCCCCTGGCTGGATGGCCTGTTCACTCAGTCCAATTTCGGCGTGGTCACCCGGCTTGGCGTGCAGCTCATGCCCGAGCCGCCCGGTTATCGCCCCTATATGGTCACCTTCCCGGACGAGGCCGACATCGAGCCCCTGACCGAGGCGATCCGCCCCCTCAAGCTGGCCCAGATCATTCCCAACGCCGCGACCAGCACCGAATTGCTGTGGGAAGCGGCCGTCGAAGTCCGCAAGGATCAATATTATAGCGGCACGGGGCCGACACCGGACAGCGCCCGCAGGAAGATGATGGACGATCTCCACGTCGGTGCGTGGAATTTCTACGGCGCGCTTTACGGGCCCGAAGCGGTGATGGATGCGACCTGGCCCGTCATCCAGGATGCGCTCGGGTCGATCAAGGGCGCGAAATTCTATTTCGCGGACGATCGCAAGGGCGGCGCGGCCTTCGATTATCGCGCCAAGCTGATGCGTGGCGTGCCCAACATGACCGAGTTCGGCGTGGTCACCTGGATTCCCAATGCCGGTCATGTCGGCTTTGGCCCGGTCGTTCCGGTCGACGGCGCGCTCGCGCTCGATCAGTATCGCAAGGTCCGCCAACTCACCCATGACGCCGGGTTCGATTATTTCGGCGAGTTCATCGTCGGCTGGCGCGACATGCATCACATCTTCATGCCGGCCTTCCAGCGCGACAATGAAGAAGAGGGCAAGCGACTACTCAAGCTCGTCGACGCGCTGATCGACGACGCCGCGGCCGATCATTACGGTGTCTACCGCACTCACCTCGACTTCATGGACAAGGTCGCGAACAGCTATAGCTGGAACGAGGGAGCCCTGGCCCGCTTCAACGGCAAGCTGAAGGCAGCGCTTGATCCAGTCGGAATTCTGGCACCGGGCAAAAGCGGCATCTGGCCGGAGAAGAAGGCATGAAGGGTCCCGCGACACACCAGCTCGCCCTGCTCGCGGCGTTGGCCGGCCTCAGCCTGTCGGCCTGCTCGAAAGAGGGCGGAGAGACGGGCAACGGCGCCTCGGTGCCGCGCGAGATGTCCGGCAAGGAACTCTACGACCATTGGTGCGCCGACTGCCATAATCCCGGCCCCGGCCATCCCGGCACGCTGCGGCTGGCCGGCGACATGGGCGCGGAAAATTCCGTCCTGCTCCAGAAGCAGATGGATCCCGAGGTGGTCAAATATGCCGTGCGCAACGGCTTCCAGATGATGCCGCCCTTCCGCCCGACCGAGATCACCGATGAGGAACTCGCCCGGTTGACCGACTATCTGGTGAAGAAGCAATGAGCATAACATCCACCCCCACCGCTCCAATCAGCGCCATCGCCAACGCCGGAGAATTCCACGCGCCGGGCAGCGACATCTTCGCCGCGACCCTGCGCCGCCTGCCGACCATCCTGGGCGCGAGACCGGATTTTGTAGGGCTGGTGAGGCCGGGATCGGCCGAGGAACTCGCCACGGCGATCCGCTTCGCGCGCGCGCAGAAACTGGCCATCTTCCGGCTTTACAACGCCTCCAACACAGGCGCGCGCCTCAGCGGCGACGGGAAGACGCTGATCGTCGACCTCAGCCGCATGAACCGCATCCTGGAGGTCAACGCGACCTATGCCTATGCGCGCGTGGAGCCCGGCGTGAGTTTCGCCGAGCTTGCGGCGCATCTCGTCGCGAACGGACTCCCGCTGCTGGTCGATAGCGAGCGTGATCCGCAGGCCTCCATCGCAGGCAGCATCTTCTCCAAGGGCTTCGGATACACGCCTTATGGCGACCATCTGCTGGTCCAGTGCGGCGCGGAATATGTCCTGCCCGATGGCGAGCGACTGCGCAGCGGCATGGGCGCGATGGAGAATAACCGCACCTGGCAACTCTACAAATTCGCGCTTGGCCCCTATTCGGATGGGCTCGCCGTCCAGTCCGACGTCATGATCCCCGCCCAGACCGGCCTTTGGCTGATGGGGCACGCGCCCGCCTTCCGCCCGTTCGCGATTGATCTTGAAGACGACAGGGCGCTCGCCGGGGCCGTCGAAACGCTCCGCGGGCTCAAGATATCGAACACGCTGCCCGGCACCATCGCCATCACGCATCGGGACTTCGACGCCCGGCGCTCGGGTGGAGCTGCCCGCAAGGCGCAATGGCGCCTGCATGGCGCGCTTTATGGAATACCCAAAGCCGTAGATCTGGGCATGGCCGCCGTGCAGGCCAGCCTGGGCGCCGTGAACGGAGCGGCGCTTCTGGGTGACGACACGCTCGCATCCGAGCCTCTCTGGCAAGAACATAGGGCATTGATGGCGGGCGAGCCGGGCGCGGGGGCGCTGCGCTTGTCCGGCGGGGCGGGCAGCGCGTCACTCACCTTCGTCGCGCCCATTGAAGGTGATCTGGCGACAGCGATGCTGGCCGTTGCCCGCCGCATATCCGACAGCAAGGACGGGCCGTTGCTCTGCGAATTTTCCGTCCTTGGCCGCGCACTCATGTTGACGGTCCATCTGCCGCATGATGCTACACAAGCGGCCTCGGCAGACCGACTGACCGGGTCTGGCCGTTCGCTCATTCAGGCAATGGGTGATGCCGGCTTTGGTCTGGTATCCTACAGTCCCGAATATGGCCGCCTGGCGCCGAGCCTGTTGAACGGGAAGCCATTGGGCGCTCTGCGAAGCCGCATCGAAACCGCGCTTTTGTAACGCTATCCGCCTATATTTCTCCCCCTCAACACGGTGTATCAAATGATTGTCCCTGCACAAATTAGTGCTCCTTCTCGAGCTTCGCAATCTCGACATAGTCATGCCAGGCTGAGAGCTGCCGCTCGAGCAATGCTTGGCTTTGGTCAGGCGTCTGACTCCAAGGATCGCAAATGATGCCGTTGAAGAATTGTCGGCATTCTTCGCTAGCGACGACTTGGTCGAGCGCTGCGTTGAGATAATTGACAATCGAACGAGGCGTCGCACTCGGGACGTAGCCGGCCCACCATCCGTCAACATCAACCGGATAACCATATTCATTGAAGGTCGGATATTGCGGAGCGGCGTGCAGGCGTTCCTTCAGGCTCATTGCAAGGATCCGGACCCGTCTTCCGAACGGATATCTGCATGGCGAAGGCCAAGCTCCTTGGCGCGGCGCGTCGATTTGCCAGCTTCCTCGTCGTCGAGTTCGAAGCCGATGAGGCTAGCCTTTTGAAAGCCGCCAACGTCGGCCATCGCCTGGAAGAAGACGCCATCGCCGCAACTCGGCTCTAGGATTTTGCTCGGCTTAAGGTCGGCAACCCAGCGGGAAATGAAGGACGCGAGATCGAGGGGGGTGTAGTAACCACCCCGTAGCTTCTGAGCCGTTTGATCCTCGATGAATTTCACGGCCACTCCCTTGACGTTACCCCATTTGGGGAATCTTAGAGTCTGCGATTCCGAGGGGCAAACTAATAATAAATTATGCTCCCCCGCCTGCTCCCCAAAGCCCAGAAACAACGAAGGCTGCCTCTCGGCAGCCTCGCTAACCATCCGCAATTACACCGTAAAACTGGAGCGGGCGAAGGGATTCGAACCCTCGACCCCAACCTTGGCAAGGTCCCTCAACGCCTACGCTGCAATATCCGAAATCACGATAAATCACTATTTTTCAATAGATAAATCTGAATGTCGTTCGATAGGCTTCGCCACAGCGACCCGATTTTTCCATCCATCTGCTTACATATTGCTTACATGGATGCTATGATCCAGCCGTGTAAGCAGATGGACGGTGAGAATGTGAAATGGCCAAACTGACAAAGAGAGCTGTGGACGCTTTGCAGGCACCGACATCGGCTCAAGCGTTCCTCTGGGATGGGGAATTGAAAGGTTTCGGCGTGCGGGTGACCAGGGCCGGAGTGAAAACCTTTATCATCCAGTATCGCAACGCGGCAGGAAAAAGCCGCCGCATCAATTTGGGGCGATACGGAACGCTGACCGTCGAACTCGCTCGCGACCAGGCCAAGATCAAACTCGGCGCCGTCGCTGCCGGCGAGGATCCCGCTGACGCGGAAGACAATCCTCGCGACCAGGTGACAGTTGCGACCCTGTGCGATTGGTATCTCAAGGAAGCTGAAGCGGGGCGCATCCTCGGTCGTCGCAATCGCCCGATCAAGAAATCGACACTCGCGATGGATAAAAGTCGCATCGAAACGCACATCAAACCTCTCCTTGGCGCGCGCCTCGCCCAAGGGCTGAAGGTGGCTGATATCGAGGGAATGCAGTCTGATATTGCTGCCGGTAGGACAGCGAAGCCGAAGGACAAGCGGCGCGGTGGTGCAACGACCGGCGGTCCCGGAGTTGCCGCACGAACGGTCGCGACCTTACAGGCGATCCTTGGCCATGCTGCCCGTTTGGACCAGATTGAAAATCACCCCAGTCGGGGTGCCCGAAAACTGGCTGGGCAAAAGAAGACACGGCGACTGAGTGTCGCCGAGATCCGGATGCTGGGTCTGGCGATGCGCCATGCCGAGCGGAACGGCGAGCATCCCGTCGCGCTGGCGATCGTGCGCTTTCTCCTCCTTACCGGTTTTCGTATTTCGGAAGGTCAGGGCCTCAAGCGCGCATGGCTTCATGCCGATGCTGGCTATGTGAGCTTCCCCGACACCAAAGGGGATGCCCAAATCAGGTCTATTGGCCCCGCCGCCGCGAAACTGGCCTCCGGCCAGCCCTTTCGCCCGAATTGCCCTTACGTCTTTCCCGCCGATTTCGGCGACGGCTATTTCACAGCTGCCAAAGCCTGCCTCTCGCGGCTGTGTGCGTCAGTTGGCATTGAGGGGATCACGCCTCACACCTTACGCCATACGTTCGGTAGCGTTGCCGGTGATCTCGGCTTTTCCGAGCTGACGATCCGCGCGCTTCTCGGCCACGCTGCACAGAGCGTCACCCAAGGGTACGTGCATATCGACGAAGCCTTGAAACTCGCCGTTACCCGTACCTGCGGTGAAATTGCCGGGCTTTTGGATTCCTCGGACGATCAGGCTCTGCAAAGTCCGGAGGAACGAAAGGCGGCATGATTGCCACTCCAGCGGCGCGACGCTTTGCATCCGCCTCGGGGCGCCGCACGGCGTGTGGTAGTGATGTCTAAGGCCAAATGCCTGGTGTCGGGGCATTGAGCATTGCCGCGGACGGACTGCCCCCGCCTAGACCGAGACATCACGTTAGAAAACCTCGACGCGGGCATTGTGCTTGCCGCATTTTGAGCACTTAAGCCGAGTTTTCAGATCTTCTAGGCTCAATCCCGCTGAGACGTGCCGCTTCAGGTCGTTTTTGGTGAGGATCGCGGGCTTGCGACAGAAATACCCTGAGGCGCATCTTACAAGCATCTCCAAGTCGTCCGCGATCCATCCAGCCAAAGTTTCCGGGGACCTCGAAAGACGTTCGATGTCCAATCTCCACTGCTGAACTTCGTCACTGTTCCAGTCGATTAGCATTGTGGCCGATTGGGCCACGAACCGGTGCTTGCCCTTGTTGACAGTGGGCTCGTAGTCTTTGCCGCGATCCATGATGAGGTCGGCTTCATAGAGGAACTCGCCATCCTTTTTGTAGGTTTGTTGAAAAATGACTTGGATCAAATCTGGCGATCCCCTCTCGTCGTCTTCCTTTTTGATATACAGGCCCTGCGTTCCGCTGCCGTTCAAGTCCCTGCTAAATCTGATGTTGAGGCCTCGGCGAAGTGAGAAGAAGTAGCTGTGCTCATGCATAGCCAGTGCGAGCCGGGCTATGTCGTCGCAAGTGATCTCCTGCGGCGTGTCTCCGTCGCCCCCTAACTTGACCGTTTCCCCCTGACGCACGCGCACGTTACGGATGATCGATTTGTCGGCGTGTGCGTTCATGATGCTTCCCACGTTTAGTATCCAGTCTAGCCCGTTTCAGCTTTGTCAGAAGGCCCGAAACGAAATCACGAATGCAATAAAGCTGCGACTCTGTTCCACTCAGGGATATTGTCGAAACGATACTTCCGCAGACTGGATAGCTTCGTGAAGAGATTGAAGGAATGAAGTGTTTTCAGGATCAAGAGGGGCGCATTGCATGAAGCCATGACCACGCCCGAAAGGGTACTGCGGTTTTCGGCTAACAAATCCTGCAAGACAACGCTTTCGTTGAAAGGGTCAACGATCCAATTTCCATCTTTCGCAACAAAGGTTACTGCAACTGACTCGGCAGCAGGGTGAACGATCTCGCAAAACCTGGCATATAGTTCCTTGACGCCCGGAATTTTCATTTGATCGACGTAGTCGATATATTTGTACGATTGCATCGCCTTATGGCTGTCCGGCGCCTCTTCGGTTTTTCCCACCTTGCGAGCGTGCGTGAAATGTATCAGCGAATCTTCGAGTTCCTTTGAAATCAGCCCTGGCTCAGAAGACCTTCCGGCAATCTCGGCTTTTACTTGATCTTTGATGCTTGCGAGCGTGTGGGCCACCGGACCCAAACTTAGGCCAATGTCGCCTGCCGACTCGATCAAACTGCGACAGGCGGCAGCGCAGCCATACAGGCTTCCAGCCTCGTGCTCACGTATTGCCACTTGGATCCATCGGGTTGTCCTGAAGACTGCGGCGACCGATGCCATGTGCGCCCGATATAGCATTTCCGTCCAATATACGCGGCCAGCATGCTCCCTGCCAGTTTCCGCATCGAGGGCATTGAGCTGAAATTCATCGAGATCCTCAAAGCTGTACCTGTCCTTTGCGAGATCAGAAGCGATATCGTTTACGATAAATCCATATACCTTGGATTGCTCGCCGAAGAGCGCGGCCATACCTTGTAGATCGAGACTTGGAGCGTGCATCGCGGTCGGAACTGTAGCCATAAAATATTTCATCATTTGAGTGAGATCACCGCGCGAATTCACGTCACCCGCGCGCACAGCATAAAGTCAAAGTGGCCGCCGCCACCATTATTGGAGCAGTTCGAAAACAAAAGCGGTCGTCGAGCTGTTCGCGGGGCCAGTTCGCCGGGTTAGCTTGACCCTGCACATGTCGGCGATCTTTCGTCCGGCGAGCGCATTACAAACCGACGGGAATGCATTGCGCAGCCTGAGACCGTCGTGAATCTCCCGCGCAGAAACTTCAACAAGGGGCTGACCAGCATTCCTGGCTGGGCCGAAAAACTTGCTTTCCGCATAGTCGCGAATGCGATCGGCGGTATTCGGCCTTTCACCTGTATCTGCGATTTCACAGGAAGCCACGGTCTCGGACAGATCGGACGGGGGCCGTCCCTTCGATGCAGATTGCATCCGCGCTGGAACTGTTCCTCGACGATTCCATGACAGGCGAAAGCCACGGATAATCGCAGCTTCGAGACCTTCGGCGCCGGAAACCTTCCACCCATTCCACTCAAGGTCAGGCGGGCTCGCCACATATACATCGATGATTTCGCCGTTCGCGAGCTCATTTCGGAGAACCGCGTTCAGGCGGATATTGGTTCGCTGGCTGCTGCCAGGGCGACCGTACATGTAGAGGCGCTGTGCGAGATTTCTTGACGCGACGCCAACATACCGCGCAGTTCCGGCCTGCACGAAAATGTAGACGCCGGGCTGCTTCGGGGCATTGCCGGCAAAAACCAGCACTCCTTCAGGATTGAGCGCCCACCGGCCAGTGTGGACGAAACCCCCATCAGCGATCTGGGAGAGCAAGAGTTCGGGTAGCTCGTCCGTCATGCCGGCTTGGCTTGCTTTGCCTGTGCCGGCTTCGCCTTAGCACTTTGGTTCGCACGTATCTGTATGTGTCCAGCGTCGGTTCGGCGCGACTCGAACCCTCCTGCCTTTTCGACCAGATCGCTGAGCTTGCTCTGGCCGTAGCTTCTGGGGTCAAAATCAGAGGCAAGGGCTGCCAGGCGATGGCCTACCCGGCCAAGGGCAACCCATCCCGCCTCATCATCCAGCTGCGAAATTGCGATTCGGATCAATGGGGCCGCAGCGCTGGGCGGCTTTTTAACGCTGGCTGGACGCGTATCGGGCCGCTCCGGCTCATCCGACGCCGGTGCCTCGGGCAACAGATTCTCCGTATAGATGAACCGGTGACATGCTTGGCGGAAGCTTTCCGGGGTCTTTTGCTCTCCAAAACCATAGACGTCGATGCCTTGCTCGCGGATACGCGACGCCAGACCGGTGAAGTCGCTGTCGGACGACACGAGGCAAAAGCCGTCGAAGCGGCCGGTATGCAGCAGGTCCATCGCGTCGATGACCAGGGCGATGTCCGACGCATTTTTGCCGCTGGTATATGCGAAGCTTTGGTGGGCCTTGATGGCATGGGGCGCAAGAACGTCGGCCCAGGATTTCAGCCTGGTTCCCGAAAAATCGCCGTAGATTCGGCGAACGCTCGCTTCGCCTATCTTTGCAATTTCTTCGAACAGACGGGGCGCAATTCGCGAAGAGGCGTTATCAGCATCAATCAACACTGCAAGTCTGGGCGCGCGCGGTTCAGTAGCCATTGGCGAACCATGCCTCAATTTTCATTAATCAGCAGATAAAATTGCGCCAGAGCGTGTTTGTGGCCCGAATTCATGAAGGCGGAGGCTAACGACGTCCTTGTCTCGGGCAACCCTGAGCAGGCGCTTGGCTCCATCATGGGCAAACTCGGCTACCTCGAGCACCACGAGCGTGTAACCGTGTCGCGGCAATAAATTGCAACGCCGCTCGTCATATCGCCGGCGCTGCTCACCACGAGGTACTCCCGAGACCGTCGGCTTGTCATCGAAAAAGCCGACACGCTCGCGATGCTGGCGCTCATGATATTCCACGACGAGGTTGAGGCTTGGGTAAAAGCCATCGACAGGCAGGGCTTTGCGGCGGCCACGCCGATCGGGATCTCCGGTCAGAAATGGAAAGCAATGCTGACGCACGGCTTTCAGGCCTAGAAATTCGTCGCAGAGATCGAGCACATAATGTTCATCGCGCAATGCTGCCTTGGGAACGGCGCGGGGAGCCTTTGTGGCCAAAGGTTGCTTGAAGCCCCCTCCACAAATCTGCGCCATGACCGTTTCCATGTCCTGATGCTGATCGCTTCCACGCATGGCCTCCCAACGACCGTTGTGCGGATGCCAGCCCAGACCCGCGGCTCGGAGGGCCGCACGGAAACGCTTTGGATCGATGCCATTGGCATTGGCCATATCGACGGCGGTGATCAGTTGGCCTGGAATTATCATGTCTCCCGCAATCTGGAGCACCGCTGATCTGCCGCAATTGAGCACCCTATCAGTCCTGTGCCGTCGCACATGCCCCCATGGCGGGGCGATGCCGGTGCATGGCCGCTAGGCCGCCAGGACCTGGGTGATCCCGCACAAATCTTCCGGGGAATATTGGACGTCAGAGGCAAACGAGTAAACGGTGCGGACGCGACTGCCATCCCAAACGAACTTGAAATGATCGCGTTGAACCGCGCGCTCCAGCACGTCGCCCCTGAGCACGCTCACGCAAAGGCCTGACGGTCGCTCGGCAGGCCGGAAAAGAAGGCCATCGAAGCCCGCTTCTGCAATCTGCCGACCGCGACGGCGCCGTTCGGCAAGATCAAGCTCGGGATCCCAGTCACGGCCATCGACAAACCGTCCCTTCACCTGCCGCGAGAGTTCGCGCATTTCCAGGCCGATCGGCGCTTCATCAGTCTTGCTGAGGAACGTCTCGCGCTTTCGGATCGAGATCGCCAATGCCGTTTGCATATCCGCGGCCAGTTCGAGCGCAGGGCGATCCGCGTCGAAGAAACGCGTACCGTCCGGGTTCGGGTAGGTGAATGGCGCGTGGTTCCAGTTTTGCAGAAGCGGACCATTTCCGTCCACGACTTGCGCCCCGTTCATCAGGCGATCCCGTTCGCGCAAGCGCGGATTGGTCAGCGATTCAATCTCCGCCAGCGCATGGCTGCGATCATTTGCCACACGGGCGAACACGTCGATGGTGGGGAAGCGCGATGGAATGAGCGTGAAGAAGGGCTGCTCGATATCTTTCGCGATGAATTCATCCGCCACGTTGCGCATCCACATATTGTCTCACGCGATAGATATCCATCACCTGGCCGCCGCGCATGACATCAAGGGCAGTTTGCCCGTTGAACTGGGCATTGGGCCGGCGAATCCAACCATCGGCAGCGCGAGTGTCGGGTAACAGAATCTCGAGCGCCTTATGAATCGCCAGAAGGTGGGAAACGCGTTCGACCGTGTCGCGCGGGAGAGATCCGCCATCCTTCTTCCATTTAAAAAAGGTCGATCGGCCGGGTGATCCGAGCAGTAGCAACTGGTCCTCGGTCGACAGCTGCCACAATTCCGCCAGCCCCTGGAATGCCTCCATTGCCGCCGGAATCGCGGACCGCCCCTCGCCCGCTTGGGCGGTGGGTTCGAGCTTAGCCACGCATAATTCTCCCTCTCATCCAGATTTGTACTTGAAACACAAATTGGTCCCGATATAGATAGTCCACATCGGGACTCGATGACGATCCTAGTCCATGGTGAATTCGGGATCAAGAGTCGGCAGAAGATGGAGCACCGTTATGGCCAAGGGCCACGACAAATTTCAGTTTAGCGTCAACGGTGCCCTTCATGGCACCGGAGACAAAGTCCTGGACGGTAGCCAGATCCGCGAGATTGCGGGCCTGGAACCTGCCAGCGATTTCGTCCTGATCCAGATCGAAGGCGGCCTCGCCCGCTCGATCAGCATCGAGGAGGAGGTCAAGTTCGCCAGTGGCGAGATCCCGGTCTTCCTCTCGTTCGCCAGCGACCGCACCTACAACTTCACCGTCAACGAGCGGGGCTGGGAATGGGGTTCCCCGTCGATCCTCGCCGCCGACATCTATCGCTATGGCGAGATCGACGAAGAGCTTGAGCTCATCCTCGACAGCGCTGGTGATGCGGTGATCCCCACCGATGGCGAGGTGGCGCTGGATGGCGCTGGGGTCGAACGGATCCGCAGCCGTGAACCCAAGATGGTAACCATCAAGGTCAATGGACGTCCCAGGGCCGTGGAAAAGCGTCCGCACAGCTACCGGGAGATCGCGGCGATTGCATATCCCAACCCCGACTTTGAGAACTTCAACTACACGATCACCTATCTCCACGGCGTCCATGGCGCCGAGGGCGATCTCGTCGAAGGCGAGACCATTCAGGTGAAGAAAGGGATGGTCTTCAATGTCCGCCGCTCTGATAAGTCGTGATCCCCATCTCAAGCGCCTCGCTGACGAGGGCTTCGAGATCGAGGTGCGCAACAGCCACTTGATCGTGCGGAGCGTTCCGCACGTCACGGTTGACGGGAATTTGGCAAGGGGCGTGCTCACCTGCGCCCTGTCGCTCGACGGCACGGGCCTTACGGCAACGCCGCAGGGCGATCACACGATGTTTTTCGCAGGCGGGACGCCGTGCCATCGCAACGGCGCCCCCATGGGGAACATCATCAACAATTCCCAGAAACAGCGCTGCGGCGAAATGGACGTGGATCACTATCTCTCGTCCAAGCCCGAGGTCACCCACCGGTACGAGAATATCTATGACAAGGTGGTCGCCTATGAGCGCCTGATCGGCGGCGCCGCCCGGTCTCTCGATCGGACGGCCAACGCCCGGACTCATGCTAAGGCGATGATCGCCAATGACGATAGCCCGTTTGCCATTCCCGATTCCGCCTCGGCCCGCTATCGGATCGGCGGCGTGAACCGCAAGCTGAAAGGGCGGGTCGCGATCATCGGCCTGGGGGGAACCGGATCGTTTCTGCTCGACCTGCTGGCGAAGACCTGGGTCACCGAAATTCATCTTTATGATGGCGACCAGCTCTTGAACCACAATCTGTTCCGGTCGCCTGGCTCACCCGATCCGGAACTGCTCAAGGATTTCCCGTACAAGGTCGCCTATTACGCGCAGGTCTATGCCCGAATGCATACCGGCATCACCCCGCATCCTGTTCGGGTGACAGCGGCCAATGTGGACGAACTTGCAGGCTTCGATTTCGTATTCGTCTGCGTCGATAAGGGGTCTTCACGCCGTGAGATAGCCGAGGGATTGCTTGGGTTGAAGATCCCCTTCGTCGACACAGGGATCGGAGTAGGGCTGGAAGAGGATTGTCTTGATGGCTGCGCCCGAGCAACGTTCATCCGCCCCGGCACGGCCTGGTCCGAGGTCGAACGGCTGCTGCCATTCGGCGATGACAAGGAGGACGACGACCTCTACCGGACCGATATTCAGATCGCGGCTGTCAATTCGCTCAACGCCATCATGGCGATCATGCGATGGAAGCGCTGGTCGAACTATTTCCGCGACGAACGGAACGAGGTGAACTCGGTGTACATGATCGAGGGAAACAACATCTCGAACAGGGCTGCGTAATGACCCGGGTCGATAGGCTCCAAACCGTCTTCGTGGATGAGATACCCGAGATCCTCGAAGACGGTATCCTGTATGTCTCGGAAGAATGCTGCGTCGCCTTGCATAATTGCGCATGTGGGTGCGGGGAAGAAGTGTCCACGCCTCTCGTGCGCACCGAATATCGACTGACGATGGAAGGGGATGCAGCATCGATCTGGCCTTCGATCGGCAATCACGACTTCGCTTGCGCTTCACATTATGTGATCAAGCAGGGCAAGATCCTCTGGGCAGGCAGGATGTCTCGCGGTGCAATCGAGGCGGGACGGAAGCGTGATCGGAGGCTCAAGCGGCCGCCTGCGCCAAAGCCAGCGCCCATCGGCACGCCGACGCCCAAACCCAGGCCGCCGTCCGGAACTGGTTTGGTCCAACGCACCCTTGCTTGGATCAAGGCGATCTGCCGCAAGCTGATCGGCCGAGAATAATGTCCTGCGGCGAGGTTCTCTAACCTCGCCGCAGCGCATGCTCGCGTTCCTGTGGGATCGGACGTCATTCACCCTGTCGGGATTGAGGTCAGCGCTGCGGTCGTCTTGCAGGAAGGGTAAGCTGAGCAAGCCAGGAACGGTTGATATGCGCCGCCGGAGCGGACGACCATCAATCCGTCGCCGCAGGTAGGACAGGCATCTCCGGCTGATATCGGATGGGTGATCCTCACCCGGTTGGAGGGCGGGGGCGCGGCAGAACCCTCCCCTGAGACATTGCGTTTGAAATCGCACCGGGGGTGGGTGCTGCACGCTTCAAACGGGCCATATTGGCCATCGTACCGCCTCATCGTGCCCTCGCCGCACTTCGGGCACGGGGTCAGAACCCCTCCCTCAGTTTCCACCTCTATCGCGCTAGACTTCGCCAATTCGCTCAGGAAGCGCGAAGGCGAGTCTGCTAGGGTGTAGATGCGTACCTGGCGGCGCGCCCGGGTCAGTGCGACGTAAAAGAGGCGGCGCTCCTCGGCCAAGGGATAGGGATCGGGTTCGGGCATCGCGATCTGTAGGACCGGATCGTCGGTAATCTGGCTTGGAAAGCCCATCATCCCCTCGACGACGTTGAGGAGCATCACATAGTCCGCTTCGAGACCCTTGGAGGAATGGACCGTGCGGTACTCGATACTCAGAAAATCGCCAAAGCGCCGTTGCCAGCGCCGCCAGCCACGGGGTTCGTCATTGTTGTACCGGCCGAGCATCATCACGCTGATGCGGTCGCCGACATCCGGGCTCAGCCGGCCGTCCCGCGCAAAGTCGTACATGCTTTGCAGATCCTGCTCGAGCCGCTCTTGCGCCAAAGCAGGCGTTTCCGCAGCGAAGGCATGCAGCGCCTTTTTCGCATAGAGGTTCGTCGTCTCGACCGCCTTTTTGATCTGCCGGGGATTGGCCTGAACGAAGGTGCTTGAGGCCTCGCACAATTGCGCAGGACAGCGGAACGTCGTGTTCAGCATGAGCCGGGTCGAATGATCGAACACCTTTTCGAACTCGGTCATGACCGCGATATCGGCTCCGGCAAATCGATTGATACCCTGCCAATCATCGCCGACGACACACAGATGCGCCTCTTCGCCGGCGTTCTTCAACAGGGCCTTCAACATGCGCACCTTGGCCCGTGAGGTGTCCTGAAATTCATCGGCCAGCACCATCAAATAGGGGCTGGCGAACCTGCCACTCTCGATATGCTCGATCGCCATCAGCAGCATGTCATCGAAATCGATACAGTCAGCCTCACGCAGCCGCCGTTCCCACTCGTTCGCGATCCGTTCGAAGAGTGCCAGGAATCGGGCTGAGCGGTCGGCATGACCCTGCGCATCCTTGGCAGCGGCATCCCGGAGCTGCTCGTGGGAAAGTCCGTTGCTTTTGACGTGCTGCTGGAAAATCCGGATTGGGTCTGGATTGGCGCGCCTGTCCCGATCTGACGATCGCGCTCGCGGATACGCACGGGGACATGAGTTATCTCCCAGCGCCCTTCCTCGCGGCGCTTGATCCGGCCACCCAGATGCTGGAACGCCTCGACAAAGAAGCTCTGGATGTGGTGCGGCTGCCTTCTATCTGGGCTTGGCGATCGACCGCGTTGCAATGTCGGGAAGGCGGCGCTGCGGGTTTCGGATTGCGGCGTTATCTCGTCGATGAGCACCGGCAGCCCAAGGCCGTGCTCAGTCGCGGTGAGCAGAAGAGCCTGCAAACCGACCGCGTCATTTTGAAACCCGGCCCTCCCGAAGAGGTCGAGGTGGTTCGGCGGCTCTACCGGATGTTCGTGGTGCAACGACGCACGGAAACCGAGATCGCCGCAGCACTGAACGAGGAAGGCATTCTTACCGATCTCGGCCGTCCCTGGACACGCGGCACGGTTCATCAGGTACTGACCAACGAGAAGTATATCGGCAACAATGTCTATAACCGTGCATCCTTCAAGCTGAAGGCCATCCGGCAGCGGCGTCACCTGCTGTCCGGGATCAGCGCGGATGTCGCTGAGTTGCTCAAGGACAAGCCGGTTGGGCATCATGCCTTCCAGAAGCTGCGCAAGATGAAGCCTATCCGGCAACTCGAGGTCGCCGAGCTCATGGTGTCGGCGAACAATTACACGGTGAGCTATGCCAAGGCCCTGCTCGCGACATCAAAGCCTGCCGATTTGCACAAGCCCGACGAGCTGAAGAAAGCGACGGGCCTTTCCGCCGAGCAGATGGCCAGGCTCGAACGCGAGATGGCCTCGGTGAGCGAGGATTATAAGGAACTCGAGGCGTCCTATGGCGATGACATGCTGGTGCTAGTGGTTGCCTCGGGCTTTATCGAACGGCTCCTTTCCAAGCCCGAGATCGAGGGCTTTCTGGAGCGCCGTCATCCGGAGTTTCTGGAAAATTTCCGCGCCATTGTTCAGGCCACATCGCTCGACCAGTCGACGTCTGCCTGACGGTAAGAGGCATATGGGGACCGGGACCCAAAAGCGCCGGGACCGTCGGAGAAGCCGTCGTATGGGGCGGATCAAGGACGGCGGCGGGGATGGCGGCGAACCCGCTCGGAGCCCGCTAGGTCAGCCGTCATAGGGCTGGCTGCTTGCCGTGATTACGGCATGATCGTCCAAGGAGCGCGCCGGTGGCAGCTGCCCATTGGCGCGCTCCATAATGGCCTTAGGAATTATCGCGCATGTGAGATGAGAGATAATTCTTGCCCACCACGTCCAATAGTGGAATTATCGCGCATCTGAAATGCGAGATAATTCCATGACGATCCATCTGGTTGGCGAGACGATCGATGCCAAGCGCGCGCACCAGCGCGCGCAAGCCGGCGAACTCGTGCAACTCGTGCGAGGCATATATGTCGATCAAGATGTCGATGCCGACGCCACGATAATGAACCATGCGATCCGCATCGCCCATTATCTCTATCCCCATGCCTATCTGTCGTCGGCGAGCGCCGTGCTGCTTGCGCCGACACCCGACGGCCGGCTCTTTATCAGCGGCAGGCGCAACCAGCGCACGAGGCTGCGCAGCCTGGAGATCGTTCAGAACGAAGCGCCGCCGCATCCTTCGACCGCCTCAGCGGTGATCGGCGACGAACTGGGCGAGTTGCGCATCGACGCATCCTCACCCCGGCAGCGGTTTCTGGAAGCCTTTCGTCTGCGCAGCGAGCATGCCAGCGCCATTACTGCCGAAATGCGCGTCCAGATGGCCGCGCGCCTAGTCGAGGAGCATGGCGCGCCCAAGGATGCCGCCGATGCAGTCTGGGCGCTGGCGCGCGAAAATGGCTGGTATCGCGAAGGCGAAGGCGCTGAACGCTTCCTCCTGGCGCAACCGGGCACATCCAAAGCGCCCGTCAACAAGGCGGCGCTAGATCTGATGATCGCCTGGCACGGCGACCCGCTCGGCCGCCTGATTCATGACGGCTTTGAGTGGCGCTGGAAGCCGGCTCGGCGTTCAGGACCGGCGCTCGTCCGGGAGACAACACCCGGGAAACTCCCGGCATTTGTCGAATCCCTCTTACCGGAAGGCTGGCTCGCCCAGGTGCTTCACGAGCGCGACGAGCGCGAGGCGTTGAAGCGTGGGCGGCGTTACATGTCGAACATCACCGTGGTCGAGGCCCGCGACGAGCTGGCGGCGCTACCGGCGGACATTCTCACGACGAGGCTGAACGGCTTTATCGACGCAGGCCGTTTCACCGGTCGCTATGATGGCCCGGCACGCGGCGCGATCGAGGAGAGTTTCGAGCAGAACCTCGCGCGCATCTTCGCTCGCGCGGAAACGCCGCGCCTGTCAGGTGTCCAGATCAAGGCGCCGATGCATCTGGCGTCCGATGGCGCGCTCCTCCCGGCCATCGATCTGCCATTCACCCATATCCTCAAGCCGGCAGGTACCGCTGGCTTCGAGATGCTGCCGATCGTGGAATGGCTCTGCCTTCAACTTGGCCGAGCGGCCGGCTTCGCGGCGCCTGACGTCGCCCTGACGGCGATGCCCGATGGCATGGCCCCAGCCCTCGTCGTGGAGCGGTTCGACATCCGCCAGGGACCGGACGATCAAAGGCGGATCGCGCTTGAGGATTTCTGTTCGATCCTGGATCTTCCCGCCTCGGCCAAATATGATGGGACGATAGAGCGGATGGCGCGCGGACTGCGGCCGCTGTCGACCGACCCTGCGGCCGATCTCGATATTCTCTTTCGCCGCGCGGTTTTCGCCTGGCTGATCGCCGATGGCGACATGCACCTCAAAAACCTCGCGCTGCTCAAAATCGCTGAACCGGATGCCAAGGCCTTCACCTCGGTTCGTTTCGCCCCGCTTTATGATGCGGTCACGACGCGGGTATTCCCGGGTCTTGGCGGCGATCGCATGGCGCTCAAGCTCAACGGCAAGGATGATCGGCTGACGCGCCGAGATTTCATGACGCTGGCGCGCACCATCGGCCTGCCCCAGAGCGATGCGGAGGCGGCGATTGCCGAATTGACGAGCAGCCTCGCCCAAGCCGTCGAAACCGTCAGGCTACCGGCTTTTGCGGCGGAGGCCGAGGCCGCTGCTACCGTCCAAGGCCAGATATTGGCCATCGTCGGCGAGCGCTGCACTGCGCTCGCCGACGATGCGGGTTAGCTTACGGCTGAAGCTGGATTTGAAGCTCGGCCAGGGTCGCCGGTCACGTCGTCGCGCATCCAGAGCTGGCTGCCGCCGTGCTCGGGCTGGATCGAAAGGAGGAAGCCATCGGAGGGCGGTTCCTCCGATGCGCCATCCTCGAAGAGCGTGTTGTAGAGGTCGAGCGCACGGGCGGCGTTGTCGGGCGTGCCGACGTCGAACAGGCACGAGAAATGGGTGAAATAATCGGCCATGACAGGCTCCTGAAACGAGAAAGCCCGGACCGCACGGCACAGCCATGCAGACTGTCGACCGTGGGACCGGGCAGAAGGAAGATCGGGATGGCGCGCGAGACGAACGGAGCCGCCCCGCGCTGCCCGCGCTATTCGGCGGCGACCGCGTGCTGGATTTCGTCCTCGTCATCGACCGCGTCTTCGTCCTCACCCTCATCGGTGAGAAAATCCGGCAGGTCGGTGTCTTCGCCGGCGTCGGTCTGATCGTCCGGGATGGGCTGATCGCCATCAAGGGATGTCAGGCGCAGGGGCTCCGGCAGCCAGCAGGTGTCGGCGAGCAGGCGCTCGGCCTCCTTGGCCATGTCGCCCTTCTTCAGGTGGTCGATGAGCTGGGCGGCCCGTTCGCCCGCGCCCTCCCGGACGGCTTCGAGGATGCGGGGCTTGGTGACGCGGCCGAGGTAATTGCCGACGGTCGGCCTCCAGCCCGCCGTCACCATGTCGAGGCCGGTCTCGCGTGCCAGGCGGTCGGCCTGCGCGAGACGGACATCCAGACCATGCTGACTGACGCCCGATCCGTAGGGGTTGGGCCGCTCGAACAGCGCGTTGACGCCGAAGCTGACGCAGTGGGCGAGCAGATCGAGCCGTGTGCCGGGATCGAGTTGGGTGAGCCAGTCCCACAGCGCCTGGTCGTCGGCCGGAACGTGATCACCCCAGCGGGCGTGCCGGTCGGCGATCTCGTGCGCCGCCGGACTGTCTTTCAGCTCCTCCGATTGGGCGGAGAAGAAGATGTGGCGGACACTGGCTTCCAGGCAGCCGGTCGGAGCAGTGCGCCGGAAGGTGTCGCTGGCCAGCTTGTGCAGCAACAGGGTCATGGCGACGTCGGGATGCTCGGCTACGGTATTGCGCAGCGCCAGGGTGCGATGCGCGGTCAGTTCGATCACGAGACGCTCGGGCAATGGCTTTGCGCCGTCCTCTTCCTCGTCCTCCGGCTCCGCGGGCTGGCCGCCGATGGTGATGACGGCGCGTTGCACGGCAGGCGTAGCCGCAGGACCGTCGCCGCCGTCGAACTCGGGGGTGTCGTCCCCTTCGGCATCGACCGGACGCTCGTCCTCGGGACGGACATAGCCGCGATCCACCGACAGCGAACCATCGGAGTCCAGACTGACGAAGACGCCGGCGATGGCGATGTCGGCCGGATCATAGACCGTCGGACGCTGCTCGAAGGCCTCGAGCGCCTGTTCGATCTCGCCGAGACGCACGTCGATTGCGTCGGGCAGTTCGTCGGTTTCGGAATATTCGGCCTCGAGCCGGTCATATTCGTCGCGCAGCGCATCGCGGGTCGCGCGCTCCTCGTCGGTCAGATCGACCGCAGTCCCGACAAGTTCGCGCAAGCCCTGCTCGTGGCCATAGGGAAAGCTCAGGGCAGCATCGACCCACTTCCAGCCCTCGCTGGCAATCTCGTCGGCGGCGAGCTTGAGCTTTTCGGCCACGAGACGGTCGAGCAGGGCCGGATCTTGCAGCCAGCCGCCATCGTCGGACTGGAACAGATCGCGCAGCATCAGGCCGCCCGCCGCTTCATAGGCTTCGACGCCCACGAAGATGGCCCGCCGATCGGACGCCCGCACCGTGGTTTCGGTGAGCATCCGGCGGATGTGGTAGGGCTCCTTCTGCCAGCCTTCCTTGATCGCGTCCCAGACCTGTTGCTGGCGGTCATGGTCGGGGCTGACGGTGAAGGCCATCAGCTGTTCGAGCGTCATGCCGTCTTCGGCATAAATCTCCAGCAGCGCGGGGGCGACGGCGGCGAGCCGCAGGCGCTGTTTCACGATCGTGACGCCGACGAAGAAGGCGGCGGCGATGGCTTCCTCTGTCATGCCCTTGTCGCGCATGGCCTGGAAAGCACGGAACTGATCAAGCGGATGCAGCGGCGCGCGCTCCATGTTTTCGACCAGCGAGACCTCATCGATGAGGATGTCGCTGTTGGCGTCGCCGACGACGCAGGGCACCGGCGCGGTCCTGGCCAGGCGCTTCTGCTTCACCAGCACCTCGAGCGCGCGATAGCGGCGGCCGCCGGCGGGCACCTCGAACATTCCGGTCTCATGGCCATCGGCGTCGAGGACGGGCCGGACATGCAGGCTCTGGATGAGGCCGCGCCGGGCGATCGATTCCGCCATCTCGTCGATCGAGACGCCGGCCTTGATGCGCCGGACGTTGGCCTGGCTCAGCACGAGCTTGTTGAAGGGGATGTCGCGGGCCGACGACAGGGTGATTTTTTGAATGGCGGTCGCCATGATCTTTACTCCGCGACGGGCGGCCGGGAGACTCTCTCTCGACCTCCAACCCGTCACGAAGCGAAGCGCCGCCCTCTCACTCTAAGAGGGCAGCGCCACGCGGGCGGAAAGGCGCAAAGCCGCAAAGCCGCGTCTTCGTCTTTCCGGTTTTCAGGCCAGTTTTCAGGATCGTCACGCTGCCCGCCGTTCGTCATCGGCGCAGCCGGCAGCGGTGTCCGGCAGGAATCCGAGCAACCAGTCCGCCGCCTTGCTCGCCTGCGAGGCGGCGCGAACGATGGCGCGGTTGTCCTCGCGCAGCACCTCGAGCCAGGAGCCGAGATAATCGGCGTGCCGCACGGTGGGCGTGATGCCGAGCGAGGCGCAGCAGAAGGCGGCGTTAATCTCCGCGATCAGTTCCTCGAAGGCGTATTTTTTCGAGCCGAATGAACCTGAGAAATCACGGTTCAGGCGTGAGGGGTGGCCCGTGGCGTGGCCCAGTTCATGCAGGGCCGTCCGGTGCCAGTTGATCGGCTCGAAATAGGCCTGCGGCGGCGGCACCTGCACATAGTCGGACGTCGGGGCGTAGAAGGCTCGATCACCGCCGATGCGGAAATCGATGCCCGTCGCCCGGATCAGGGCTTCGACCTGCGGTTCGATGAGGCCGCGAGGAGGCGGTGGTGCGACGGTGGCGACACCTTCAGGCAGGCCGTCGCATTGCGCAGCGTTGAACACCGTGAAGCGCTTGAGGAACCGGATCACCGCGGCGTCGTCGCCGGTCTCGCGGGCGCGGCGCTTCTCGTCTTCCGGCGTGAAACGGTCGGCATAGACGACGGTGATGCCGTGCTCCCCGCGGCGGACATTGCCGCCCAGTGATAGGGCCTGGCGGAAGGTGAGCCAGCTCTGACTGGGAAAGCCGTGCTGGATGACCGCACCCCAGAGGATCAGCACATTGATCCCCGAATACTGCCGACCGGTCGCGGCGTTCTTCGGCATGGTGAGAGGAGCCTTCACCGAGGCTGATCCCCAAGGCTGGACCCAGGGGAACCGGCCGGCCTCCAGCTCGGCGATGATCGTGTCGGTGACTTCATCATAGAGGCTCGCCCGATTCTGACTGGCGCGAGCGGGTGCGGTTCTTCTGGACATCGCGGATCTCCGCGACGGGCGCCGGGAGCCTCTCTCCCAGCCCTCAACCCGTCACGGAAAACCCGTCTGCACTCTCACTCTATTGGGGGCGTTGCGGGGATCTCCCCGCAGAAGGGGTTGGGCGAGACCTTGGGCTCGACCGCAGGGGAAGGCATTCCCCCCTCCTGACATTCGAATCATAATGTGATCAACCAGCCCCGTAGCTTCGATCTGGCATATGCCAGAAAGCAGCGTCCCGGTTGCGCATCGAAACTATGGCGAGGGCATCCGCACTATCGCGCACTGACTGAGGGGCTTGTGGAGGCATTTGAAAGCGCCAAACCGTCGCTACGCTATCCGAACTTGCGCGTTGAGCTGCTTACATAGTGCTTACACGATGAGGTACGAATGTGCGTGTAAGCAAAGAGCCTCCCGAAGGAGGCTCTCTAATTCGCTGATTTCCCTAGGAAAACTGGAGCGGGCGAAGGGATTCGAACCCTCGACCCCAACCTTGGCAAGGTTGTGCTCTACCCCTGAGCTACGCCCGCTCTGGCGGTCGCCGGATGGTCCGGGCGACGGGTGAGGCGGGCACCTAGCATCGCCTCTGTGGGTCGGCAAGCCCCTTTTGCGATCCTCCCCAAAGAATCCCGCCCACCCTTGCGAAACCGGCGCTTTCCACCCCATATGCGAGCCACGCACAGCGCAGCAGGAGATGAAGTGTGGCCACCTTGGGCTTGAACGAGCAGGACAAACAGGCGGTTGCCGCGTTCCGCCGCGATGTCGTGGAACCCTCGCAGACCAAGCTCGTGCTCGTCGATTTCTGGGCGGAATGGTGCGGGCCGTGCAAGCAGCTCTCGCCGATCATCGAGAAGATCGCCGCGGAATATGCCGATCGCGGCGTGCTGCTGGTCAAGATCAATGTCGATGAGAATCGCTTCATCGCCAGCCAGTTCCAGGTCCAGTCGATCCCCACCGTCTATGCGGTGTTCCAGGGCCAGCCCGTCGCCGATCTCAGCCAGGCGCGCACGGAGGGCCAGTATCGCCAGATGCTCGACCAGATCCTGCCGCAGCTGCCCATCCAGAGCGAGGCCGGGCAGCTCGCCCAGGATCTCGCGCCACTGCTCGCCATGGGCGAGGAGGTTCTGGCCGGCGGCGATGCGGAGCGCGCCCTCTCCATCTTCGGCCAGATCGGCGAGATGGACCCGGACAATGTGGACGCGGCCGGCGGCCATGTCCGCGCGCTGGTGGCGCTCGGCCGGCTGGACGAGGCCGAAGCGCTGATCGCCGCGCTGCCCGCCGAGATCGCCGGGCAAGCGCCGATCGAGCGCGGCCGGGCCGCCATCGCCCTCGCCCGCTCCGCCACGCCGGGCGTGGACCTGGCGCCGCTGCAGGCCCGCCTCGCCGCGAATCCCGATGATCTGGACGCGCTGTTCGAGCTCTCCACCGCCCAGATGGCCGCCGGCAATCGCGATGCCGCCGCCGATGCGCTGCTCGACATCATTGCTAAAGACCGCGCATGGAGCGACGGCAAGGCGCGCAACCAGCTGCTGCAGCTTTTCGATGTGGTCGGGCTGGAGGATCCATGGGTCGCCGCGCAACGCCGGCGCCTGTCCACCATCCTGTTCGCATGAGCCTGCACGGGACATGAGCATCGTCCTATGACCCGCCGCCTGGCCATTTTCCCGCTGGGCGGCGCCATCCTGTTCCCGCGCATGCATCTGCCGCTGCACATCTTCGAGCCGCGCTACCGGGCGATGGTGAGCGAGGCGATGGCGCGCGACCAGCGCATCGGGATGATCCAGCCGAGCGGTCCGGGCGAGCCGCCGCCGCTCTACGCCGTTGGCTGCATCGGCCGCATCGCCGAGATCGAGGCGCTGGAGGATGGCCGCTTCAACATCATCCTGACCGGCGAGGCCCGCTTCCGCGTGGCGCGCGAGCTGGAGGTCTCCACCCTGTTCCGCCAGGTCGAGGCCGAATTGATCGCCGAGCCGGAGAATGATCCCGTGCTTGCTCCCAGCGAGCGCGCCGCGCTGGAGATGGAGGCGCGCCTCTTTGCCGACACGCTCGGCTACACGGTCGAGTGGGAGGCGGTCTCCACGCTGGACGACGAGACGCTGGTCAACGCCATCGCGCAGATCGCGCCGTTCGACGCGGCCGCCAAGCAGGCGCTGCTGGAGACGGACGGACTGGCCGATCGCTCCGAGCTCGCCATCCAGTTCATGCAGTTCCACCGGCATGCCGAGCAGGGCCAGGGCAGCAGCCGCCTGCAATAGCGCGCCGCCATCCGCGCGACGGTGCCGGCCTGGCGGCTGTCCGGAAATGCGCCGCGGTGCCGGTCCGCTCCCCCACCCGGCCATCCATAATATACTGCCGTTGGGTGGCCGGGTGGGGGAGCGGGCCGGTGCCGCCTCCCAATTCGCCCTTTCGCGAATTTGCGAACAGTCTCTTCGATCCGACCGGCCCCTCGCATGAAAAACCGGCCGGTCGCCGTGGGAGGAGCGACCAGCCGGTCTTGTGCGGCCCCGAGGGGGAGAAGGGCCGCTTTGTCGTTATCGTTCAAGCCGCGGCGAGCAGCGGCTCCCGGTCATTTTCGGCGACCACCGGCTCGGCCGGCGCTTCGCTGACCTGCTGCGGCATGGGCTTGCGCGGCGCGGGGTGGAACCAGCGGATCGCCGCGACGATCACGCCCAGGCCCAGATAAATGCCGACCGCCAGCGCGAGGTTGAAGAACACCGTGCAGGCCAGGGCGGCGCGCAACCAGGTGGGATTGAAGCCCAGATCCTCGCCAATGCCCTCGCAGACGCCCAGCAGCGTGTCGGAGCGGGCGATGAGGGAGGGCTGATAGGTCTGCATGTCTTGAAACTCCGGTGTTGGGCCGATCCGTTCGGCCCGATCATGTCCTCTCCTCTGCATGTGCCGTGCCAATTCGAAATCTGGTCGCGCCCATGGCCTGCAAATGGCTCTATTGCGCGATTCGGCTTAATCGGAACCGAATGGCGCCCATTCATGTTGCAAGCGCACATTTTCAAATATTGGTGAAAATCACCAATGCTTGGATTATCAGCCGGGCGGCGCGGCATCATTCTCATGCCGCATGCGCGGAGTCAGGCGGCCAGCAGCGTGCCGATACATGCGGAACTGCGCCGCCGCAGGATCGCCAGGACATCATCGAGCATGGCCGCCTGGCCGGGCCCTGCCGGGGGCGATGCATTCTTGAGGAACATCCGGGCCGTACGCGTCGACAATGGGAGCGCCCAGCCTTGCGCGGTTCGCTCGGCCACGATGTTGCGAACGACATAGAGGGCCTCGATCAGGCGACGCTCATAGAGGGGAAGCAGGCGATGATCGCCGCTCCGCGCCGTCCGCGCGACTTTGCGCCGGTGCAGCCACAGCAGCACGCCGCGCGGCAACCCGGCGCGCATGTTGAGCAGGCCGGCATGGACGGACCACAGGATGAAGAGCAGGCATTCGCGATGGGTGTCTTGGGACACGGCCACGCCCTGGCGGTCGAATATATCGGCGACTTCACCCCGGAGAAGATCGACCTGTTCATGGACGAGGGCCGGCATCCGCCGCCACACGCGCATCAGTTTCATGGTGCCTCCACGGGGATTCGCCCTTTGCGAGTCCCCCTTGCGCTCCCCATCTAGCGCGCCGCCGCATCACTGCAACGGACGATCATCGGGCGAGCCGCCTATATCGTCTCGCCGAGCAGCAGCCGGGGGCGCGGGCCGCTTTCGCCGCGCGCTTCGGCCATGAAGCGGTCCTTGAGGGGGCCGAGCCTCTGCACGGCCGAGAGGCCCATGCGGCGGGCGCGCGAGGCCGGCTTGCCGGGAATGCCGAACAGGCGGACCAGCCCGTCCATCATGATGGTGACGCTGAGCGAATCCAGCGCGCGCCAGCGCTGATAGCGCCCGAGCAGTTGCGCATCGCCCGGTTCCAGGCCGAGCCGCATGCCTTCCACGATGACTTCGGCGAGCGCGGCGGCATCCCGATAGCCCAGATTGACGCCCTGCCCCGCGATCGGGTGGATGGCGTGCGCCGCATCGCCCACCAGCGCCAGCCGCCTGTCGACGATCCGCGCGGCGCGGTGATAGCCGAGCGGATAGCTCTGCACCGGCGCGGCGAGACGGACGCCACCGAGGAAATCGCCCATGCGCTTCTCCGCCTCGGCGAGCAGGGCGCGCTCGGGCAGCTTGAGCATGGCGGGCGCATGCCGGGTGGGCACCGTCCAGACGATCGCCGAGCGCGTGCCCGGCAGCATCGGCAGCAGCGCGAAGGGACCGCCGGGATAGAATATCTCGTAGGCGGTGTTCCCATGCGGTTCGTCATGGTCGATCGCTGTTACCAGAGCGGTGTGCGGATAGGACCATTTGGCGACCGGAATGCCCGCCGCCTCCCGCGTCGGGCTGTTCCGCCCCTCCGCGCCGACCAGCAGGCTCGCGCCGATCTGCGCGCCGCTGGCCAGCCGCATGGTGACGCCATGCGCCCCGCGCACGACATCGCTCGCCCTGTCCGGCTGGAAGCGCGTCACGCCATCGGCCCCCTGCGCGGCCAGATCGATGGCGGCGCGCAGGTCGCGATTGCGCGCCATGAAGCCCATCGCGCCGTCATCGGGATCGGGCGCGAAGTCGAGCGCGCCGCCGGTCAGCCCCTCGCTCACCCAGATGCGGTCGATCGGGCAGACCTTGTCCGCCAGATGCGGCGCGACGCCGATCGCCTCGAACAGCTTCCAGCTCGCGCTCGATATGGCGGAGACGCGGCCGTCGAAACCGGGCGCCATGGTCGCGGCCGGCTCCGCGGGATCGACGACGGCGCAGGCCACGCCATGCCGGCCCAGCGCGATGGCCAGCGTCAGGCCGACAAGGCCGCCGCCGAGAATGATGACATCGAAGCGTTGCATGAGCCTGCTTTAGCCCGGTCCCATGCGGAAGGCGACTGGCAATAAAGCATCGCAGCGCGTTGGAGAGCGGGTTGGTCGCGGGCGCGGTCCCGAGGCCCCGAGACCCATGTCGATGCCAATCCGGAGAGCCGTCTCCAGAGGCAGCCCGTTTTGGATGGAACCATGTCGTGCTCCCGCGCGGGCGGGAGCGCTCACTCCATCACATTCGGCATGCGGCACGATTCCGCCAGAGGAGCGAAATCAACGCAGAACGCCTCAACCGCCCTGAACACCGCATCAACCCGGACGGGCGGAAGCCCCGCCCCCGATCAATCCCGAACGAGGATCAATCCTGCACGATGTCCGCGATGCGGCGATAGCGGAAGACGGTGGCGGGCGGCACGTTGCGCACCACGGTGCCGATACGCTCCACGCCAAGGTCCAGCACATCGGCGACGGAGTCGGCGAGCGGCGGGCGCGGCGAATAGGTGAACTGGATGAAGGCGCCGCCCGGCCGCAGCAGCCGGAACGCCTCGGCAAGGATCGCCTTCTGCAGGCCCTTGTTCATCGCGAGCAGCGGCAGTCCGCTGATGACGCACTGATAGCCGCCCGCGCCCCCGGCGGACTCGGCAAGGATCGACTGGGCCGGCGCCTCGAGAATGCGCACGCTGTGGAAATTGCGGCGCAGGTTGCGCGCCAGCGTCGTGTCGATCTCGACCACTTCCAGCTCGCTGGCCGGCAGGCCCGTCGCGATGATCTCACGCGTGAGCGCGCCGGTGCCGCCGCCAAACTCCATGACGCGGCCGCCCTGCGGATCGATCTGCGCGGCCATGAGCCGGCCCAGATGGGGACTGCTCGGCACGATCGACGCGGTCTGCCGCGGCTTGCGGATCCAGGCCTGGAGGAACTTCAGGTAGTCGCTCGCGCTCGAACGGCGCTCAGCCAGCATCGGTCCCTTGGTGGCCATGGCCCCTCACTCGAATGTCACAGGCGGCTGATGTAGGGACTGGCGGCCCCCAAGAAAAGCGCAAACTGACCTTTCGACGCACGCGCCGCGCGGCACGTCGATCAGGGAGAGGGACTGGCGCCCGGCGCGGAGGCGCATGGGCGATGGCGCGCGCCCCTCCCGATCCGGCTCGACATGGCCGGCGCGCGGGGCCCGGGCGGTGTTTTCATGGCATCGGGACCATGTGCCGGCGGCCGGCGGCAACGCGACATGGCGGCGCGCTGAACGCCGGCACGGCGTGGCTCAATGCACCACGCTGCGCACGGCCGCGATGAGCCGCTCGGGATCGAAGGGCTTGACGATCCAGCCGGTCGCTCCCGCCGCGCGGGCCTGCTCGCGCCGCTCCGCCGTGCATTCGGTCGTGAGCACGAGGATGGGGCGGTCGATATGGCGGCGCTGCTCGCCGCGCAGCCGCTCGATCAGGCCGAAGCCGTCGAGCCGGGGCATGTTGATGTCGGTGATGACCAGATCGACCTCATGATCCTCCAGCCAGTCCAGCGCGGCCTGTCCGTCCGGAGCCTCGGCCACGTCGAAGCCGGCGCCGCCCAGCGTCATGCGCAACAGCGCGCGCATGCTGCGACTGTCATCAACGGCAAGAATTCGGGTGCAGGACATGGCAAGGGCTCCATTCGCGGCCGTCCGGTGCCGCAGACAGCCAGTGCCGGATTAGCCGGCATATGCTTAACAATCCGTTCGGCACGCGCCGCAGATCCGGCGATGCATGCGCGGCACCCTGCTGCCGGCGCATTGAACCCTGCGTGAACGCATCGGCGCCCGGCGTGGGGCGTGGGGCGCCCGGCGTGGGGCGCGGCAAACACATCCAGCCTGGACCCGATATGGGCCAGGCTGGACTGGATCTCTGTGGGGGAGAACGCTCGCGCCGGCTGCCGCCCACCGTGGGAGAGAGTAGGGACAACCGGCGCGATCAAGCTCTTGTTAACGCAACAATCGTTGACGATTGGTTAACGCCGCATGTCCGCGCCGCTCAGATCTCGGCGTTGATGATCCAGTCACGGAACAGGCGCACCGCGCGCCGGTCCAGCGCCTTGTGCCGGCACACGAAGAAGTAGCGATACGGGCTCTCGACATGCTGGTCGAACAGCCGGGCGAGGCGCGGGTCCTGCGCATGTTTGAAATGCCGGCCGTGCATCACGGCGATGCCGAGGCCCTGCGCCGCCGCTTCCAGCATCAGCGCGCCGGAATCATAATAGTCCGTCGCGGCCGGGACGAGCTGCGGCACCCCGGCCGCTTCCTTCCACACATCGAACGTCGCCGCCATGTCGCGATGGATGAGGATGGTCTGGCCGGCCAGGTCCTCCGGCCTGCGGATGGCCTTCTCGCCCATGACGAGCCCGCGCGCGGCGATGAGATACACCTCGTCGCGATCCAGCTCGCAGGCATAGAGCGAGGAGTCCACGTCGCGCGCCAGCACGATCGCGGCATCGAGCCCCTCGCTCAGGCGGGAAATCGCATTGGGGCTGGTATCGACGTCGATATGCAGATCGGGATGCGCCCGGTGGAAATCGCCCAGGCGCGGGAACAGGCGCTGGCTGGCGAACAGCGGCAACATGCCCAGCCGGATGCGCTGCGTGCGCGCCCCGCTGGTCGCGACCTCGATGGCGGCGCCCAGCGCATCGAGCGCGGGCGCGATCTCCTTGAGCAGGTCGTTGCCATGCTGGTTGAGCTCGAGCTGCTGATGCTTGCGCTCGAACAGCGTGTAGCCGAGGAACCGCTCGAGCGCCTGGATGCGCCGGCTCAGCGCCGGAGCGGACAGCGCAAGCTCTTCCGCGGCGCCCTTCACGGACCCCGTGCGCGCCACCTGGACGAATGCCTCAAGCGCGGTCAGCGGTGGGAGGCGACGCATGGCAGGCCCTGTCCTCCTTTTGTGCGTTGCTGCATTGCACAAGCATGCCGCAACTGCGAGCGCGACTCCAGCATTGATTTGACATCGCCGCAAGCCGCTTTTCCGATCGGCCAGCGACCGGCTGCGCGCGGCATGGCAAAGCGAGCGAAAGCAGGTTCTGTTCACGCGCGACGCTTGCTAGAAGCGGGCATCGGCCCGTCGCGCGCGGGCACCATCATGATCCGAAAGGGCTTCCATGAACCGTTCCATCCTCTCCCTCGCCCTGGCCTCGGTGAGCCTCTCGGCCTGCGCCGCGCAGACCACCAGCCAATCGCCGACGGCCGATGCGGCGCCCGCCCCGGCCGCGCAGGCGGCGGCGCCCGCCCCCGCCATCGGCACCTATGGCTTCGACACGGCGGGGATGGATCCCAATGTGGCGCCGGGCGACGATTTCTACGGCTATGCCAACGGCGCCTGGGCGCGGAACACGCCGATCCCGGCGGACAAGTCCAACTATGGCATGTTCACCGCGCTCGACGATCTCTCCAAGCAGCGCACCCAGCAGATACTGGATGAAGCCAAGGGCGATCCGGCCAGCAAGATCGGCAATGCCTATGCCGCCTATCTGGATTTGGCGACGGTGGAGGCGCGCGGCCTCGCGCCGATCCAGCCCTGGCTCGCCGAGATCAAGGCCGTGAACACGCGGGCGGACTATGCCCGGCTCGTCGCCAAGGCGACGCGCAACGGCATCGGCTCGCCGTTCGGCGGCTTCGTCGGGCAGGACGACAAGGCGCCCGACACCTATATCTACACGCTGTTCCAGAGCGGCCTGGGCATGCCCGACCGCGATTATTACCTGCAGCAGAGCGACGACATGAAGTCGACGCGCCAGGCCTATGTCGCGCATCTCGCGAGGATGTTCGAGCTGACCGGCGAGAGCGACGGCCAGCGCCGCGCCGAGGCGATCATGGCCTTCGAGACGGAGATCGCCAAGGTCCACTGGACCCGCGTGGACAGCCGCGACGCGGAGAAGACCTACAACAAGATGAAAGTGGCCGATCTGGTCGCCCAGGCGCCCGGCTTCGACTTCGCCACCACGCTGCGCGAGAGCGGCGTCGATCTGGACACGATCCTCGTCGCCCAGCCGAGCGCCATCAAGGGCGAGGCCGCGCTGATCGGGCGCACGCCGGTCGCGGTGCTCAGGGATCAGCTGCTGATCCGCAGCCTGGACGAATATGCCGAGTTCCTGCCCGAGGCGATCGCACAGGAGAATTTCGCCTTCTACGGCACGACGCTCAACGGCACGCCCGAGCGCGAGGAGCGCTGGAAGCGCGCCGTCACTTTCGTCAAGGGCTCACTCGGCGAGGAAGTGGGCAAGGCCTATGTCGCGCGCTTCTTCCCGCCGGAGACCAAGGCGGCGGCCGACGAGCTGGTGCGCAATGTTCTGGAGGCGATGGGCCGGCGCATCGACGGCCTCACCTGGATGAGCGACGAGGCCAAGGCCCGCGCCCATGCCAAGCTCGCGGCCTTCAAGCCCAAGATCGGCTATCCGGACCGCTGGCGCGACTATGGCGGGCTGGAGATCCGCCGCGACGACCTGTTCGGCGATGCCATGCGCTCCCGCCAGTTCGAACATGCCTATAATGTCGGCAAGCTCGGCAAGCCGATCTACACCTGGGAATGGTTCATGACGCCGATGGAGATCAACGCCTATGCCAATTTCGGCATGGTCGAGATCGTCTTCCCCGCCGCCATCCTGCAGCCGCCCTTCTTCGATCCTCATGCCGATCCGGCGGTCAATTATGGCGGCATCGGCGCGGTGATCGGCCATGAGATCAGCCATCATTTCGACGATCAGGGCGCCAAATATGACGAGCAGGGCCGCCTCTCCCAATGGTGGACGGATCAGGACGTGCGCAATTTCAGCGCACTCACCCAGAAGCTCGTGAAGCAATATGACGCCTATGAGCCGCTGCCCGGCCAGCATGTGCAGGGCGCGCTGACCCTGGGCGAGAATATCGCCGATCTCGCCGGGCTGACCGTGGCCTATGACGCCTATCATCACGCGCTCGGCGGCGCGCAACCGCCGGTGATCGAGGGCACGACCGGGGACCAGCGCTTCTATCTGGGCTGGGCGCAGGTGTGGCGGCGCAACTATCGCGAGGCGAATCTGCGCCAGCGCCTGCTGACCGATCCGCACTCGCCCTCCGAGCAGCGCGCCGCGATGGTCCGCAACCTGGACCCCTGGTATGGCGCCTTCGCGGTGCCGCCGAGCGCGAAGCTGGCCCTGCCAGAGCAAGATCGTGTCCGCATCTGGTAAGGAAATGACACAGAACCGGGCAAGTTAAACAGCCCGCTGTTACTTGTTGAAAGCCGGCCCGGTTTCACACCGCGCCGGCTTTTATATTAACCTGCGGAAAAGGCGGAAAAGTGCTGTTTCATGCGCTCCAAACAGGCACAGTACTGCCTAACAAATCATCGCAAATAAATTGATAACCATAATGCGCCGTGCGATTATGGCGCTTGCCAGACAAGGCAATGTGGGAGAATAGTATGAACAAGATTCTTCTTGCAGCATCCGCTGCAGTGGCGGCCCTTGGCATGACGCCGGCCGCCAACGCATCAGTGAGCCTGACCTGCCCAAGTTCATCGGGCCTTGGTTACTGCACATTCGATGAAGTCAACGGGACCGGCAACTTCGGCGACAGCTTCGCAAGCGCGCAATCGTTTTCGGATACCTTCACCTTGATCCTGACACAGGATTATCAACTTTCCATCACGGCGACCAACACCGCCGCGACTGGCGGGCCGATCACCTTCACCGTCTCGGACCTGCTCGACAGCTCGATGACCTCGCTCGGCACGATCGCGTTCGGCGCCGTGCCGACCACCTTCATGCTGACGGCGGGCACCTATCATCTGCACTTCGTGGGCAATGCCATCAAGAGCGCCAGCTACAGCGGCACGATCGACATCTCGCCGATCCCCGAGCCCGCGACCTGGACGATGATGGTGGGCGGCATCGCTGCCGTGGGTGTCGCGATGCGCCGCCGCGCGCGGAATGTGCGCGTCGCCTTCAGCTAAGGCATCCGCGCGAGTTTCGGCGGTTCAGGCCAGCCGCCATCCTCTCCCGCTCTATCTGAGCGCTAGCTGCCGACCGGCGGCTGGCGCTTTTTTTTCATCCGGCCGCGCGGCGATTGCCCGGGCAGACGGATGGGGACCAGGCGGCCTTGTCGGCTGGATGCCGGGAGCGCCCGCGCCATGGCTCCGGCACGCCGGGGATTAACCATGCTCGTCAATATTTCATCGTCGCCATCCAAAGGGACCTTGCATCCCGTGAATTGCGGGAATCGCGCAAAAGCCACATTTCATCGCAGGGAAGGTGCGAATGCTGGTCTGAAACGGGACAGTCCGGCCCCAGGACGACGGTTCCTGCGCGCGAAGGACTTGAACTTCGCAGGCGCAATAGGTTAATGCCCGAATCGCCAAACCAAGGCTTGTGGGAGAATTCTTAATGAACAAATTGCTTCTTGCGGCATCGGCCGCCGTGGCCACGATGGCCTTGGCCCCGGCCGCCAACGCGTCGGTGAGCATCGCCTGCCCCGGTTTCTCGGGCCTGGGCTATTGCACGTTCGACGAAGTCAACGGCACCGGCAACTTCGGCGACAGCTTCGCGAGCGCCCAGTCGTTCACGGACACCTTCACGGTGACCCTCACGAGCGACTATCAGCTCTCCGTCACGGCGACCAACACCGCCGCGACCGGTGGCCCGATCAGCTTCTCCGCAGCCGAGCTGCTGGATAGCTCGCTGAACTCGCTCGGCCCGATCGCCTTCGGCGCGGTTCCGACCACGTTCATGCTGACGGCCGGCACCTACTATCTGAGCTTCGCCGGTTCGGCGACGCACAGCTCCAGCTACAGCGGCACGATCGACATCGCGCCGATTCCGGAACCCGCCACCTGGGCGATGATGGTTGCCGGTATCGCCGCCGTGGGCGTCGCCATGCGCCGCCGCGCGCAGAACGTGCGCGTCGCGTTCAGCTGAGTTCCACGGAGAGCGAGGTCATCCTGGCTTCGCTCTCCGACCAGCAAAGACATCGCGTGTCGGTATCCTGGATACCGGCACCCTTTTTTATTGGGCCGCCCATGGCCTCCGCGCGGGGCATGATCGGGCTGGGCCGGGCCGGATCGCAGAGCGTAAATCCCCTCCAGCCCTTGCGGCCGCTTCAGCCTGTGCGAAACGCGTGCTGGATGATTGGATGAGGAGCTTGCGCCTTCTCCATCCATGGCCCGCACAATCTCCAGACGGTCCGGTCCACCCATTTCTGAGGCGAGGACGCCTTGCCGCGACGCGCCTTGTGCGCTTGTCCCGAACCGGGAGGCGGCGTTGGTCGCCATCGGAGATATGCCGTGGTCGCGCCTGCGCGACGTCGATGGCCGCTCGCCCAGGCACGCTCCTACAAAATGCGCGTTTCCCGATCGATCGGCGCTGCGCTCCGGTCGGCAGAGCCTCGGTCGATTGCCGATCGCGCAATCGTCCAGATCGCATCGCAGATCGGGACGATCCGATGCTTTGGAGCCCCGTATCTGCGCGGCGGGAGGCCGCGAGGCAGCTGATCGAGCGTGAAGGGTCCCCTCGCGCCCGCCTCCGCCCGAGGCCCCGCCACGAGAGGGCGTTGAGCCACATCGTCCGCGGACCATCGTGCAAGCTATGCAGGGATACCCGCGCTCCATCCGGGATATCCTGACACACTCACTCATCATGTGCGCCTGCGCACATGACAGGGGCTGACCGGATATCGGGATAGCCATCGAACAGCCCCGCCCGCCCCATCATGACCGCCGGGCGGACACCAGGAGCGCAGGATTGGGCCGCCCGCGAGGCATGGCGCGCTTATCTGGCCGATGAATGGGATGCGCTGCCGGAATGGCCGGACCCTGCCGGCGCCCGCCAAGCGCGGCCGGCGCGATAAAGCGCCGCAAAACCTGCAAAAATGAGAGGGGCCGCCGGAACCGAAGTTCCGCGCGGCCCATCAACATGGTCAGCGGCCGGAAGTGCCGCCACCCGGGGATTGACGCCGCGCCTCGATCCGCTGGATCTGCGCGCGACCTGACGCCAATGCTTTAGCGGCAGGCTCCCCGAACGGACTTGACCGACCCCATTGCTGAACCATGAGACATCGGATCACCTCCTTTCGCTTGCGTTGAAACTGTTTCTCGGGGCGTTGGCTGGAAGCCCTTGTCCCTCGATGCCCCGAATGTGAGTCATTCCGCGCGCGCGAACAAGACTTGAATTTATCTTTTTTCGAATCATAATCATGCGTCCGCGTCGAACCGGCCTTGCCGCGTCCCGCGTCCCCTCAAATCCCTGATCCGATCGCAAGCCGCGCCGATAGCGCGCACGCGAACAGGCCCGAACGCCCGAACGAAGCCGGCCGCTAGCTGCGGCAATCCTCGATCACGCGCGCCACTTCCGGCCAGAGCGGCACGACCAGCCGCGTGGCGCCGGGCACTTCCAGCGCGATGCGGCCGCGCGAATAGGCGATCCAGTCGAACCCCGGATCGCTGGCCGGGCGCCGCGCCTCGATCATCACCTCGCCATTCGCCGCGCGCGCCGCGCCGGCCGTGGGCCATTGCAGCGTGCCGCTCGACGTGCGCACGGTGAGCGTGCGCGCGCTGCCGCCCGCGCCCAGCACGGAGAGGATGATCTCCCGCGCGCCGCCGTCACAGGCCAGGTCGATCTGCGGGCGCGCCGGATCGACGCCGAAGGATGCCGATGTGCGGCCGCTCATCCTGGCATAGCGCCAGTTGCCCAGCGCCGCCGGCGCCTGCTCCCAGCTCAGATCCTGCGCGGGTGCCGGCGCGGCGGGCGGCGGCGCGGCGGGCGCGGGCGCCGGGGTGGGCGCCTGCGTGGGCGGCGCTTCCACGCGCGGCACGGCCTGGCAGCCCGCCAGCAACGCAAGGCCTCCGGCAGCCAGGGTCAGGCGCGCGACGGCGAAGGCGCGTGCGGACGCCAGCCGGGCGGCGCTCACGACCGCACCTGCCCGGTGCCGCGCACCACCCATTTATAGGTCGTCAATCCTTCCAGCGCGACCGGACCGCGCGCATGCATGCGGCCGGTCGAAATGCCGATCTCCGCGCCCAGCCCGAACTCGCCGCCATCGGCGAACTGGCTGGAGGCATTCCACATCACGATGGCGCTGTCGCACCGGTTCAGGAACTGCTCCGCCACCGCCTCGTCCTGCGTCACGATCGCATCGGTATGCTGGCTGCCATGGTTCGCGATATGGGCCAGCGCCTCGTCAAGACCGGCGACCAGCCGCACCGATGCCACCGCATCGAGATATTCGGTGTCCCAGTCGCCGGGCTGGGCGGGCTCCACCCGGTCGTCCATCTTCCGCACCGCCGCATCCCCGCGCACGTCGCAGCGCGCGTCGAGCAGCGCCGTCACCAGCGCTTCCGGCTCGGGGAAGGCGCGGTCGATCAGCAGCGTCTCCATCGCGCCGCAGATGCCGGTCCGCCGCATCTTGGCGTTGACGACGATCTCGCGCGCCATCGCCACGTCGGCCGCGGCATGGACATAGGTGTGATTGATGCCGTCCAGATGCGCGAGCACCGGCACGCGCGCCTCCTCCTGCACCCGCGCGACGAGACTCTTGCCACCGCGCGGCACGATGATGTCGATGAGCCCGGCGGCGCGCAGCATGGCGCCGACCAGCGCCCGGTCGGTCGACGGCACGAGCTGCACCGCCTCGACCGGCAGGCCCGCCTCGCCGATCCCCTCGATCATCGCGGCATGGATGGCGCGATTGCTCTCGATCGCCTCGGAACCGCCACGCAGGATCACCGCATTGCCGGCGCGCAGGCCCAGCGCGGCCGCGTCCGCCGTCACATTGGGCCGGCTCTCATAGATGATGCCGATCACGCCCAGCGGCACGCGCCGGCGCTCCAGCACCAGCCCGTTGGGGCGCTCGGTCCGCTCGATGATCGTGCCGACCGGATCGGCCAGCGTCGCGACCTGCTCCACCGCGTCCGCCATCGCGTCGATCCGCGCATCGTCGAGCCGCAGCCGGTCGAGCATCGCCGAGGAGAGCCCGTTGGCGGCGCCGCGCTCCATGTCGGCGCGATTGGCGATGATGATCTTCCCCTTCGCCGCGCGCAGGCAGCGCGCCGCCCCGCGCAGCGCCTCGGCCTTGCGCGCGCTCGGCGCCTGCGCCAGCTCCACCGCGGCCCGGCGCGCCCGCGCGCCCATCGCGGCGATGAGCATGTCCGGCGTCTGGGTGAGATCGTTCATTCGAGAAGGTCCTGTGAAGCAAGGGGCATTTCCCATAGCATGCACATGGAGTCGCGCAAATGGGGCAACCCGATGGCGCGATCGAACGTTTCAAGCATCTGCCTGCGAGGGAGAGTGGACATGCAAATCACCCGAATCCTGCCGCTCACGGCGTTGCTGCCCTTGGCTCTGGCCGGTTGCGGTGGCGGCGGCGGCGCGTCGAACAACCAGACGGACATGACGCCCGAGGAAGCCGCAGCCGCGCTCGACAAGGCGCTCAATACCGTGGATGACGGCGACATCGGCCCGGCGACCCATGAAGGCACGCTCGTGCCGCCCGCACCGGGCGAACCGGGCGGCCTGCCCGACGATCGCGAGCCGCTCGACGAGGCCGCCGCGCGCGTGCCCACCAGCGTCGAGGCATCGGGCGCCACCGTCGAGCGCTGGGGCCTCGCCCTGGCCGAGGGCCGCTATGGCGACGCCTACAGGATGTGGCGGGACAATGGCCGGGCGAGTGGGATGAGCGAGGCCGCCTTCGCCGATTCCTACCGCAAATATAGCGAGATCCATGTGCTCGTGGGCCGACCGCAGGCCGGCGGCACGCAGACCGCGCGCGTGCCCGTGCAGGTCTATGGCCGGTTGCGCGAGGGCGGGCGGCCGTTCAATCTGCGCGGCACGATGACGCTCGCGCGCAATCCGCAGGGCCAGAATGGCGAGCATGGGCAAATGCCGTGGCTCATCGCCGAATCCGGCCTGAAGCCGGAAGGCACGGTGCACGTCGTGGGCGGGGACGAGGCGGCGGCGAACCAGCTCCCTGCTGCGTTCCAGGGCCGCTGGGCCAGCTCGGCGGCGGACTGCGCGCGGCAAGGCGACGATATGCGCCTGCAGGTGAAGGGCGACAGCCTGATCTTCTACGAAAGCGAAGGCAGCGTCAGCCGCGTCGACCGGCTCGCCGCCGGCCGCGTGCGCGTGACCGCGCGCTACAGCGGCGAAGGCGAGACATGGACGCGCAGCTCGACGCTGGCCCTCTCCGGCAATGGCGACGTGCTGACGCTCGACGGCACCCGGCGCGTGCGCTGCCGGACGTGATGCGGGCCGGGCGAACGGCGTGACCTGCGCTTTCGGGAAGGCGAGATGCTCGATGGCCTGTGCGCGGCTCGCATGCCCTCGTCATTCCCCGCCGCGCGCGGGAACAGCCCGCGACCGCGCGCTGCCGGGTTCCCGTATGCGGGAATGACGGGCGATGATCCCATCCGCCGGGCGGACGCGATCCGTCGACGAGACCCGTGGTCCCATCGTCGCAGGTGCCTGTAGATGTGGTTGAGGCGGACCGCCCGGCCCGGCCTCAGCCCTTGCCGAACGCCAGCATCAGCAGCGCGAGCAGCAGGATCGCCACCGCCTGGAAGGTGATGCGGCCCATCATCGCCTTGTTCTGCTTGAGGCTCGACTGGCTGGGGCCCGCGGCGTCGCTGCGCAGATCCGCCTCGGTCGTCTTGAGGAACGTCACGATGCCGCGGATCAGCATGAACAATGTCGCCGCCATGGCCAGCAGCAGCAGCAGGATGAGGAAGGCCTTGCCCATCGGATGATCTCCTTGAGCCGCCGATGTAGGCTCAGCCGAGCGCGATTCCAACCGGAAAGCGGCCCGCCCGCAAATCATCGGCCAGCACGCGCCCGTCCCTGCCCTGCGCCCGCAGGTCGGCGAGGGCGAGTCCGGCGGCGCGCTTGGCGAGGCGCTGGCCGGCGGCATCGACGATCAGCCCATGATGCCGATACAGCGGCGTTGGCAGGCCGAGCAGCGCCTGCAGCGTGCGGTGCGCATGGGTGGAGGCGAACACGTCCCGCCCGCGCACGACATGAGTGACGCCCTGCGCCGCATCGTCCACCACCACGGCGAGATGATAGCTGGCCGGCCGATCCCTGCCCTTGAGGATCAGGTCGCCAAGCTGCATCGGATCGACCGGGACATCGCCAGCCAGTTCGTCCCGCCAGACGAGCGGGCCGGTCCGCGCCAGCGCCGCGCCCATGTCCAGCCGCCAGCTATGCGGCTCCCCGCGCGCGATCCGCGCCGCGCGCTCGTCCGCGGCGATGTGCCGGCAGGTGCCCGGATAGAGCGGCCCGTCCGCGCCATGCGGGGCGTGCAGGCTCGCCGCCACCTCCCGCGCGATGTCGCCGCGCGAACAGAAGCAGGGATAGGCCAGGCCCATCGCCTTCAGCCGGCCAAGCGCCGCATCATAGTCCGCAAGGCGGGCGGACTGGATCATCAGCCTGTCCCAGTCGATCCCCAGCCAGCGCAGATCCTCGCAAATGCCATCGGTGAAGGCGGGCCGGCAGCGCGTCACGTCCGTATCCTCGATGCGCAGCAGGAAACGCCCGCCCGCGCCGCGCGCCAGATCGAAGGCCTGCAGCGCCGACCAGCCATGGCCGACATGCAGCCGGCCGGTGGGACTGGGGGCGAAACGCGTCACCAGATGTCGTGGAAGCGGGGGATGACTCATACAAGCTCTTGACGGGAACTCATCATATTTGCTGTCATGATGGCGTCACGCTTCTTGCCGATGGAGCGGGGCGGAACGAGAGGGGGACGAGAGTTCGCATGTATCATCCCGATCGAATACGCCATCCGGAAAACTGCCCCGCCCTGGTGCTCAACCCGGACTATACACCGCTTTCCTATTATCCGCTCAGCCTGTGGCCATGGCAGACCGCCATCAAGGCCGTGTTCCTGGAGCGGGTGGATATCGTGGCCAGCTATGAGCGGCAGGTCCATTCGCCCAGCTTCCGGATGTCGATCCCCTCGGTGATCGCGCTCAAGCAATATGTGAAGCCCAGCGAATATCCCGCCTTCACGCGGTTCAACCTGTTCCTGCGGGACAAGTTCGCCTGCCAATATTGCGGCTCGCTCAAGGATCTCACTTTCGATCATGTCGTGCCGCGCCGCTCGGGCGGGCGGACGACCTGGGAGAATGTGGCGACCGCCTGCTCGCCCTGCAACCTGCGCAAGGGCGGCCGCACCCCGCGCGAGGCGGGCATGACGCTGCACTGCCCGCCGATCCGCCCGACAAGCTGGCAGCTCCAGGACCATGGCCGCGCCTTCCCGCCCAATTATCTGCACAAGAGCTGGCATGACTGGCTCTATTGGGATGTGGAATTGCTGGCTTAGCGCGGATTGCCTCCCGCAAGGGCTGGAAACCCGGCCGCAAACGCGCTTATCCTCCCGGCATGACCAGTCTCTCCCGCGCCGCGCGCCTGCTCGCCCTTCCCGCCCTCGCCTTGGCCGCGGGCACCGCGCAGGCCCGGCTCTCGCCCACCGAGCAGCATATCGTGCGCGCGGTGGCGGCGGAGCAGGATTGGGGCGTGGCGCTGCTCGAGCGGCTGGTGAACCAGAATAGCGGCACGCGGAACATTCCCGGCGTCGTCAAGGTGGGCGAGATGGTGCGGCCGGAGCTGGAGTCGCTCGGCTTCACGGTGCGCTGGGTGCCGATGGACGCGGTCGAGCGCGCCGGGCACATCATCGCGACACATGCCGGCCGGCCCGGCACCACGCACATGCTGCTGATCGGCCATCTCGACACGGTGTTCGAGCCCGAGTCGCCGTTCCAGCGCTTCGAGCGGCAGGGCGATCGCGCGAAGGGGCCCGGCGTGGGCGACGACAAGGGCGGCATGGTGGTGATGCTGATGGCGCTCAGGGCCATGCAGGCCGCCGGCACGCTGGAGGACGCCAATATCGAAGTGGTGCTGACCGGCGACGAGGAAGCCGCCGGCGCGCCCACCGAAATCGCGCGGGCCGATCTGGTCGCGGCGGGCAAGCGCGCCGACGTGGCGCTGGACTTCGAGGGGCTGGTCGTGATCGACGGGCAGGACATGGGCTCCATCGCCCGGCGCTCGTCGACCAGCTATATCATCACCGCCACCGGCCAGTCCGCGCATTCCAGCGGTATCTTCGGGCCGGGCGTGGGTGACGGCGCGATCTTCGAGCTGGCGCGCATCATCGGCCGGTTCCGCGCCGATCTGCCCGAGCCCAACCTGACCTTCAACATCGGCCTGATCGCCGGCGGCGCACAGGCCAGCCTCAGCGGCAATGAAGGATCGGCCAGCGCCATCGGCAAGACCAACATCATTCCCGCGCAGGCCGTGGCGACCGGCGACTTCCGCGCGCTGACGGTCGAGCAGGCCGCGCGCGTGCAGGCGCGGATGGCGGCCATCGTGGCCGACCATGCGCCGCAGACGGACGCAAGCATCCGCTTCAAGGAGGGCTATCCGCCCATGCCGCCGACGGCGGGCAATCAGGCGCTGCTCGATCGCCTGAACGGCATCAACGCCGATCTCGACCTGCCCGCCATGCCCGCGCTCGATCCGCTCAAGCGCGGCGCGGGGGACATCAGCTTCGTGGCGGCCGATGTGGACGGGCTCGCCGGCCTCGGCCCGGACAGCGCCGGCGACCATACGCCCGAGGAGACGGTCGATCTCGCCAGCTTCCAGCGCCAGGCCCAGCGCGCCGCGCTGCTGATGACGCGGCTGAGCGGGGAGGCCGGCAAGCGCTGAGGCAGGTTGCACCGCAGCCGCGCCGACATCCCTCATCCTTCCCCTTTCCGCCTCTTGCGCAGCCCTGCGCACCCGCTAAGAAGCGGCGATGGACCGTATCCTCATCCGCGGCGGCAAGCCGCTCTCCGGCAAGCTCCCCATTTCCGGCGCGAAGAACGCGGCGCTCACGCTGCTGCCCTGCGCGCTGCTGACCGAGGAGCCGGTGACGCTGCGCAACCTGCCGCGCCTCGCCGATGTCGACAGTTTCGGCCATCTGCTCAACCAGCTCGGCGTCTCGACCATGGTCGAGGGCTCGCGCCAGGAGGATTTCGGCCGGGTGATGACGCTGCGCGCCAGCCGCGTCACCTCCTCCACCGCGCCCTATGACATCGTGCGCAAGATGCGCGCCTCCATCGTGGTGCTCGGCCCGCTGCTCGCCCGCGCCGGCGAGGCGACCGTCTCGCTGCCCGGCGGCTGCGCCATCGGCAACCGGCCGATCGACTTCCACCTCAAGGCCTTCCAGACGCTCGGCGCCACGATCGAGATGGCCAATGGCTATGTCCGCGCGCTGGCGCCCGACGGCGGCCTCAAGGGCGCGCTCGTCACCCTGCCCTTCCCCAGCGTCGGCGCGACCGAGAACACGCTGATGGCCGCCGCGCTGGCGAGCGGCGAGACGATCATCGAGAATGCCGCGCGCGAGCCGGAGATCGTCGACCTGTGCAACCTGCTCGTGGAGATGGGCAGCGAGATCGAGGGCATCGGCTCGGATCGCCTCGTCATCCACGGCAAGCCACGGCTCTACGGCGCCACCTACAAGGTGATGCCGGACCGGATCGAGGCCGGCTCCTATGCCTGCGCCGCCGCGATCACCGGCGGCGAGCTGGAACTGGTGGGCGCGGACGCGGCGGACATGCATGTCATCCTCGCCGGCCTCACCGATGCCGGCATCCATGTCGAGGAGACCAAGGGCGGGATCAAGGTGGCCGCGAACGGCCGATTGAAGCCCCTCACCCTCACCACCGCGCCGCACCCCGGCTTCCCCACCGACATGCAGGCGCAGTTCATGGCCATGCTCGCCCTGGCGGACGGCGCCAGCGTGCTCACCGAGACGATCTTCGAGAACCGCTACATGCATGTGCCCGAGCTGGCCCGCATGGGCGCCGAGATCACCGTCAACGGCCGCACCGCCGTGGTGCGCGGCGTGCCCAGCCTGACCGGCGCGCCCGTGATGGCGACGGACCTGCGCGCCTCGATGAGCCTCGTCCTGGCCGGCCTCGCCGCGAAGGGGGAGACCATCGTGAGCCGCGTCTACCATCTCGACCGGGGCTATGAGCGGCTGGAAGAGAAGTTGAGCGCGGTCGGCGCGGACATCGAGCGCGACAGCGACGGGTAAGCCCGGGGGCACTCGCCCCGCAGGAACGCGCCGTGCGCCTGCACAGGCAGGAGCCGATGGAGCCTGCGCCATTGCCCGTCGCTCCGGCGCGAACCCCTGCGCAGGATCGCGGCTCGCCATTCCCTTGCCCGCGCCATGCCGGGTTCCGGCGTCCTCCGGCCTCGCGGGAGTGACGGGCGGGGCCGACGCGGCTCCTCTTCCCACATTGCGCCCGCTCCCCGGATCGGCGATGCTCCGCCCACTTGCCCACGGCCGGCGTCTGCCCGGCACCAAGGAGCACCCGACATATGACCGACAACAGCCGCAAGACCCATATCGGCAACCACGCCCTGCATCCCGAGACGCAGATGCTGAACTATGGCTATGATCCCGCGCTTTCCGAAGGCGCGGTCAAGCCGCCGGTGTTTCTCACCTCCACCTTCGTGTTCAAGTCCGCCGAGGAAGGGCGCGATTTCTTCGACTATGTCTCGGGCCGCAAGGAGCCGCCGGCCGGGCAGGGATCGGGCCTCGTCTATTCGCGCTTCAACCATCCGAACAGCGAGATCGTGGAGGATCGGCTCGCCGTCTACGAGCGGGCCGAGGCGGGCGTGCTCTTCGCCTCCGGCATGGCGGCGATCACCACCAGCCTGCTCGCCTATGTGCAGCCCGGCGACGTGGTGCTGCACAGCCAGCCGCTCTATGGCGGCACGGAGACGCTGCTGCTCAATTTCCTGCGCAAGCTGAATGTCACGCCGGTCGGCTTCACCAGCGGCGTGGACCGCGCGACGGTGACGGCCGCCGCCGATGCCGCGCAGGCCAAGGGGCGCGTCGCCGTCATCTTCGTCGAGACGCCGGCCAACCCCACCAACTCCATGGTCGACATCGCCCTGATGCGCGAGATCGCCGAGGCCATCGCCGCGCGGCAGGATGGCTATCGCCCCGTCATCATGTGCGACAACACGCTGCTCGGCCCGGTCTTCCAGCGGCCGCTCGAGCATGGCGCGGACATCTCGCTCTATTCGCTCACCAAATATGTGGGCGGCCATTCGGACCTGATCGCGGGCGCGGCGCTGGGCACCAAGGCGATGATGCGCCCGGTGCGCGCGCTGCGCAGCGCCATCGGCACCCAGCTCGATCCGAACAGCTGCTGGATGCTCGGCCGCAGCCTGGAGACGCTGGGCCTGCGCATGGACCGGGCCAATGCCAACGCCGCCGCGATCGCCGCCTGGCTGAAGGATCATCCCAAGGTGGCGGGGCTGCACTATCTCGACTTCAGCGATCCCGCCACGCCCACCGGCCGCGCCTACCGGGCGCAATGCACCGGCGCGGGCTCGACCTTCTCGTTCGATATCGAGGGCGGGCTGCCGGCCGCGTTCAAATTCCTCAACGCACTCAAGATCATGAAGCTGGCGGTGAGCCTGGGCGGCACCGAATCGCTCGCCAGCCATCCGGCGACCATGACCCATTCGGGCGTGGCGGCGGACGTGCGCGCGCGGATCGGCGTGCTGGATTCGACCATCCGGCTCTCGATCGGCATCGAACATCCGGACGATCTGATCGCGGATCTGGAACAGGCGCTGGCGGTGAGCTGAGCGCAGCCACGGGCTCCGGCGCAGGCAGGAGCTCGTGGCCTGTCAGGCCAGCACCTGCTCGCGCGCCGCGCCGGTCCTCGCCACCGCCACCGCCGCCGCTTCCTCGGCAAGGCGGCGCTTCACTTCGCGGCGCACGAGGATGGCGCCGGAGTCGCGCGGCAGGATGAGCGGATCGAGATCGAACAGGTCCGCCTCGCCCATCTGCGTCTGGACATCCTGCATCATCGGGCCGTCCTCCTCCTCGAACACCTTGCTGAAGAAGGCGATCAGCCGCTCGTCCACCTCCGGCCCGCCATCGAGCTGGAAGATGCGGGCGAGGCCGGAGAAATAATGGCTCGACGTGCGTGTCTGCGGCGTGATGCAGTGGGACTGGATCATGTAGGGCTGGCTGGTGACCGGCGGCGCGCCGGCCGGCACCGCGCCCATGGTGAACTTCATGTTCGCGGGCGCCACCCATTCCGTATCGTTCCACTGGTCGAAGGGCTGGCCCTCCGCCACGCCATTGTAGAACACCGGCGGGCGTTCGATATTGGGCACGAAGGTGCGGCTGAGGACCTTCCCGCCCTCGTTGCGCGCGGTGTATTTCTCGCCCGGCGTGCCGCCCGCATCGGGCTTCCAGCCGCCGATGGTGCTGGTGTGCAGCCAGAAGAGATGGGTCAGCTCCATGAGATTGTCGTTGCCGAGCTGCCAGTTGCCCTCGAACGTCACATGCCAGCCCATCGGCCGCATATCCGCCCGGTCCATATGCGAATGGTCCGGGATGAGCGCGGGATCGGCCAGCGCCGGGTCGCCCATCCAGATCCAGATCATCCGATAGCGCTCGACGACCGGGAAGGACCGCACCGCGGCGCGCGCCGGCGGCGTCTTCTGATAGGGGCTGCGCGTGCAGGCGCCGTCCGGCCCGAAGCGCAGGCCGTGATAGATGCACTCCACCTCGTCGCCCAGCCGCCGGCCTTTCGAGAGATAGGCGAAGCGGTGCGGGCAGCGGTCCAGCATCGCGACCGGCGTGCCCGCCTCGGTGCGGTAGATCAGCACGGGCTGGTCCAGCAGGCGGCGGGCGAACAGGGCTTGCGGCCCCACCTCATGATCGCAGGCGGCGACATACCAGGCGTTCAGGATATAATCGGACATCGAGATCTTCCTCTCAAGACTTCTTGGCAGCGCCCCGCGCCTGCGGCAGGGAGCATGGATGGCAAACGACAGGGACGATGAAGGCAGCGGCGTGCGGATGGGGTTTCCCCACCTCGTCAAATGGGTGGAGATGGCCGTGCGCGCGCGGGTCGAGCGATCGATGCGCGGCCAGCCTGTCTCCAGCAGCCAGCTCTTCGCGCTGGTGCTGCTCGACGAGCGCGGCGAGGCGACGGCGGCGGAGCTGGCGCGGCTGATGCACCTGACCCCGCAATCGCTCACGACGCTGCTGCGGCCCCTGCGCGACCAGGGCCTGATCGAGCGCGAGCCTGACGAAGCGCATCGCAAGCGGCTGACCATGCGCCTCACCGCCGGGGGCCATGCCATGATCGCCCAGGCGCGCGAATTCACGCCGGTGATCGAAGCCGCCATGCTGGCCGACCTCTCGGCCGCGGAGCGCGAGACGCTGCTGCGCCTGCTTGCCCGCGTCGTGCGCCCGCTCGACTGACCGCATCCCCTCACATCCTGCTTGTCATCAATGTAAGGAAACCTTATACAGATGGCGACACGGTCCGGCAAGGCCCGTGCGACAGGCTGTTCAGGGAGGGATGCCATGACGGAGTTTTCGATCCGTCCGCTCACCGAGCGCTTCGGCGCCGAGATCACCGGACTGGATACCACGCAGCCACTGGCGCCGCGCACCCGCGACCGGATCGTCGCGGCCTATCATGCGCATCAAGCGCTGGTCGTGCGCGGGCCGGTGCTCACGCCGCACCAGTTCGTCGCCTTCGCCCGCAGCTTCGGCGATCCCGACCCGTCGGACACGTCGCGCTATCACGCGCCGATCGACGTCGATGGCTTCAAGGGCCTGCGCCTGGTCTCCAACATCGAGGAAGACGGGCGCAACAAGGGCCAGTTCGGCAACGACGAGATGGGCTGGCACCAGGACCGCTGGACGGACGCCGCGCCGCCGCCCGCCACCATGCTGCACGGCGTGGAGATCACCCGCGACGGCGGACGGACGGGCATCGTCAATCTGTGCGAGGCCTATGACGCCCTGCCCGGCGATCTGCGCGCGCGCATCGCCGGGCGCACCATCCATTTCCCGCTGCGCGTCAATGATTTCGAGGGCAGTCTGGCCGATGCCGATCCGGATGACGAGACGCTGTTCCGCATCGTGCCGCTGGTCCAGCGCCATGCCGTGACGGGCCGGGACTATCTGTTCTTCGGCGCGCGGCGCATCCTCGCCTATATCGATACCAGCCCGCGCATCTCCGGCCTCTCGCTGGCGGAGGGCGCCGCGCTGCTCGACGAGATCCACGCGCATATCTCGCAGCCCGCATTCGGCTATCTGCATGGCTGGCAGGCCGGCGACATATTGTTCTGGGACAATCGCTGCTGCGCTCACCGGCGCGAGCCCTTCGCGGCGGACGAGCGGCGCCTGCTCTATGCCGCGCCGCTGATCCACTCCGATCTTCTCTGGGGTGGCGCGCTGCCGCAAGCGGCCTGAACCCGCTCCATCGGCCGCCCGGCCCTTGCCAAGGCCGGGCGCCAGCGCCATGGGGAGCGGCATGTTCTCGCTCCTCTCCATCCTGATCGGCGCGGCCTCTCTCCTGATGATGCTGCCGGCCATGCTGCCGCTGCTCGGCTGGGCGAACTGGATCATCGTACCGATCGCCCTGTTCGGCGCGCTGATCGGCCAGGGCGCGCGGGGCACGGGCGCGCGCAACTTCTGCCTCACCGTCGCGGCCTTCGGGATGCTGCGGCTGTGGCTGGGCGGCGGCATATTGTGAGCAACGTCATGTCCGCAACCCAGGCGCAGGCCCATGCGCACGTCCAGCGGCGCGCCGGGCTGCTCGCGGGGCTGGGCGCCTATGGCATGTGGGGCCTGCTGCCGCTCTATTTCAAGCTGCTGCCCGGCATTTCGGCCATCGAGGTGGTCGCGCACCGGGTCATCTGGTCGGTCCTCTTCCTTGCCTTCGTGCTCGCCGGATACCGGCTCTTCCCCGCCCTGTGGAATGCGCTGCGCCAGCCGCGCATCATTGCCGCTCTAGGACTGAGCGCGGTGCTGATCGCGGTGAACTGGCTGGTCTATGTCTGGGCGGTGGATACCGGCCATGTCGTCGCGGCGAGCCTGGGCTATTTCCTCAATCCGCTGGTCAATGTGCTGATCGGCACGCTGATCCTCAAGGAAACGCTGCGGCGCGGGCAGTTCGTCGCGGTGCTGATCGCGGCGGCCGGCGTGGCGCTGCTGGCCATCGGCGAGATCCAGACATTGTGGATCAGCCTCACGCTGGCCACTTCCTTCGCCTTCTACGGTCTCGTCCGCAAGCTGACCCCGGTGCCCTCCTCGGTCGGCCTCGCCATCGAGACGCTGTTGCTGGCGCTGCCCGCGCTGGCGGCGCTCGGCTGGATCGCGCAGCATGGCGGCCTTGCCTTCGGTCGCGACGGCTCGACCACGGCCCTGCTGATCGGCCTTGGCGCGGTGACGTCCGTGCCGCTCATCCTCTTCGCCATGGCGGCGCGGGTGTTGCCGATGGTGACGCTGGGCCTCATGCAATATGTCGCGCCCACGCTGCAGTTCCTCTCCGGCGTGCTGCTGTTCGGCGAGCATCTCTCGCCCGGCCGCTGGGCGAGCTTCCTGCTGATCTGGTTCGCCCTCGCGCTGTTCATCGCGGACAGCCTGCGCGGCGCGCGGCGCAGGGCATGACCGGCGCGCCGGCGCCGCATGTGGACCGGCCGCTCTTCGCGATCGGCCTGCGGCTGGCGGCGATGATGATGCTCGCGGCGACCTATGCGCTCGGCAAGCTGCTGGTCACGCGGGACGTCGCGCTGGTCGAGATCGTCTTCTATCGCCAGCTCTTCGCGCTGCCCATCGTCACCATCTGGCTGCTCGCCACCATCGGCCCCGCCTTCGCGCCTCGCGCGCCGCTGCGCACGCATGGCACGCGCACCATGCTCGGCCTCATCGGCATGCTGCTCAATTTCGGCGCGGTCGCGCTGCTGCCGCTGGCCGAGGCGACCTCGATCGGCTTCACCATGCCGATCTTCGCGACCATCCTCTCCGCCCTGTTCCTCAAGGAGCCGACCGGCCTACACCGGTGGAGCGCGGTGGGGCTGGGCTTTGTCGGCGTGGTCATCATGGCCCATCCGGAATCGGCCAATCTCGCCTCGCCCGGCCTGTTCGTCGCGCTGGCCGGCGCTTTCGTGACTGCCCTGGTGGCGATCGTGCTGCGCGACCTCAGCCGCACCGAATCCGCGCCGGTGATCGTCTTCTGGTTCACCCTGCTCTCGCTGCCGCCGCTCGGCCTGCTGCTGATCTGGTGGGCCCAGTCGCATGATCCGCTCACCTGGGCGCTCATCGTGGCGCTCGGCTTCGCCGGCGGCGCGGCGCAGATGTTCATGACCTCCGCGCTCAAATGGGGGCCGGTCTCGCTCGTGATCCCCATGGATTACAGCCAGATGATCTGGGCGACCTGGGCCGGCTGGCTGCTCTGGTCGAGCTGGCCCACGCCCTCGACCTGGGCCGGCGCGGCGCTCATCGCCATCAGCGGGCTCTATATCGCCTGGCGCGAACATGTCCGCCACCGTCCGCGCAGGATCAGCCCGGCGGAGGATCTCGCCGGAAGATCAGGCTGAGATTGTTCGCCGGCATGGCGATCACATGGTCGAGCCGCAGCCCTTCCGCCCGGCCCGCCGCCGCGACATCGTCGACATGGCGCAGCCCCCAGGCCGGATCACGCGCGCGCAGCGACTCATCGAACGCGCGATTGCTCGGCGCGGTCTCCACGCCGGCCTGCACATAGGGCCCGTAGAGATAGAGCAGCCCCCCGGCCGGCAGCAGCCGCCCCGCTCCGCGCATCAGCCCCAGCGTCGCCGGCCATGGGCTGATATGGACCATGTTGATGCACAGCATCGCATCCGCCTGCGTCGCCGGCCAGTCCGCATCCGCCGCGTCGATCCGCAGCGGCGGTGCCAGATTGGGCAGGGCCGCCTCGGCCGCCCATGCGGCGATGGAGCGCAGCGCGGCGGGATCGGGATCGCTCGGCCGCCAGACCAGCGCCGGGAAGCGCGCGGCGAAGTGCAGGATATGCTCGCCCGATCCGCTCGCAACCTCCAGCACGTCACCCGCGCCGGGCAGATGCGCAGCGAGGACGTCGGCGATGGCATCGCGGTTGCGCTGCGTCGCCGGGGCGTGGCGCTTGTCGCCGGCCGCAGGAGCCTCGCCTGCCAGCCACGGGCTCATGCGCCCTGCTCCGAGCGCACGGCCGCCAGCAGCCGGCGCGCGCGCAGGCCCATCTCCAGCCGCTGGGTGACGATGAAGCCGAGGCCCAGCGCGAGCAATATGTCCGTCGCCACATAGGCGCCCTGCACGCCGCCGCCGCTCATCTGCTCGGCGCCGATGCGCGCGGCATAGCGGATGCCGACCAGCACGAGGATGAACAGCATCGCCGCGCGCGAGCCTTGCTGGCTCACCGCCTGGGTCGCCGGATCGACGCTGATCCGCATCGTCTGGCCGCGCCACCAGCCGAGCAGCGCGCCGGTCAGGCAGGCGAAGGCGGCATAGATCCAGACCGCGCCGTGCGGCGGATGCGCCCAGTAGAGCATGCCGACGATCAGCGCGTAGAAGGCCGGCAGCATCCACAGCCGCTCGACCCTGAGCGGTCGCGCGCGCCCCATGCGCCGCATCCGCAGCAGCAGGACGAAGGCCAGCAGGCCGAAGCTCACCAGCGTCGCGATCCATTGGTCCTGCGATTGCGGCACGGCCCCCTTCCCTTCCCTCGATCAGGCGGCGTCGGCCGGATTGTCCTGCCCGTCCGCCGTGCCGAAGATCCGCCGATGCGCCTGCGTCGCGAACCGATCCGTCATGCCGGCGATATAATCGGCGATATGCCGGCTGCGATAAGGCTCCTGCGCGCCGCACGCCGCCTCCCATCCCTCGCCCATCAGCGCAGGATCGCCCTGATAGGCCGCATAGAGATCGGTCACGATCACCTGTGCGCGCGCCGCCGCCGCGAGCTGCCGGGGATGATGGTAGAGATTGGCATACATGAAGCGCTTGAGCGTCCGCTCCTCCTCGCGCATCGCATCCGAGAAGGCGACGACCGGCCGGGCGGCGGCGCGGATGGCGGAGACGCCGGCGTCCTCCAGCCCCAGCGCGGCGAGATTGGCGCGCGTGGTCGCGATCAGGTCATTGACCATCAGGCCGATCTGCTCGCGCACCAGTTCGCGCAGGAGCTTCTCGTGCGGCACGCCGGGATGGCGGGCCGTCACTGCCTGCCAGCTGCGCGCGACGAGCGGCACGGCGAGCAGCTGGTCCAGCGTCAATATGCCGGCGCGCAGCCCATCGTCGATATCGTGATTGTCATAGGCGATGTCGTCGGACAGCGCGGCGACCTGCGCCTCCAGCGACGGCCAGCTCTCCAGCTCGAGCGGAAAGGCCTCGTCGATCTCGCGCATCGCCCAGTTGGGCGCGGTGACGGGCCCGTTATGCTTGGCCAGCCCCTCCAGCATCTCCCAGCTCAGATTGAGGCCGGGGAAGGCGGGATAGGCATTTTCCAGCAGCATGAGCGTACGCAGGCAATGCGCATTGTGATCGAAGCCGCCATGCGCGGCCAGCGCCGCCTCCAGCGCATCCTCGCCGCTATGGCCGAAGGGCGGATGGCCGATGTCATGCGCCAGGCACAGCGCCTCGGTCAGATCCTCGTTGAGGCCGAGCACGCGCGCGATGGTGCGGCCGATCTGCGCGACCTCCAGGCTGTGGGTCAGGCGCACGCGATAATGGTCGCCATCCGGGGCGACGAACACCTGCGTCTTGTGGCGCAGCCGGCGGAAGCTGATCGAGTGGATGATCCGATCCCGATCGCGCTGGAAGATGTCGCGCGGGCCCCGCTGCTCGCCGCCCGCCTCGGCATATTGCCGGCCCCGGCTGCGCGCCGGATCGCAGGCATAGGGCGCCATCGCCATCAGTTGCCGCCGATCTTGGCGACGTCCTCGCCCGCCTCGCTCTGCCAGACGAAGGCGTCGCCGCCCGCGCCCTTGATCTTGCTCACGACCGCCTGCGCGTCCGCCGCACGGCGATAGGGCCCGACGAGCAGGCGCCGCGTCTGGCCCCATTGGGCGGTCCAGCCGCTCTGATCGGCGATGGCGTCCGAATAGGAGCGGCGCATCCGGCGCAGATCGAAGCCCAGCGCATCCACATCCCGCCCGGTGGCGATCTGCACCCAGATGCGCGCGGGATTGGCGGCCAGCTTCGCCCGGCGCTCGGCCTCGGCACGGCGCTCGGCCTCGCGCTGCGCGCGCGCCGCGGCCTCGACCCGCGCGCGTTCGGCGGCGGCGGCCTGGGCGCGGCGACGCTCCTCCTGCAGCCGCTGCACGGCGGTCATGTCCGCAACGACCGTGGTCGGCGCACGTTCGGCCTCGGGAATGCTGAGGCTCGCCATGGCCTCTGCCAGCGAAGGCGGCGGCGAAGCGGGCGGCGCGCTGGCCGGCGGCGCGGCGGTGCCCTGCGCGAGCGGCTGCGCCGTCTGGCTGAAGCCGGGCTGCGGCGCCGGTCCACGCTGGGGATCGGCCGGGCCCTGCTGCCCGCTCGCGGCCGGTGGCGGCGATGCGGGCGGCGGGCTGGCGGGCGGTGCGCTGCCGGTCCGGCTATTGGCCGGGATGGGCTGCACCGTCGCGGGCGGCGGTGGCGGCGGCGCGGCCGCCATCTCCACGGCGGCGGGCGGCGGCGCGGCGGGTTGCTGCGCGGCGGCGGGCTGGCGATTGCGCGCCGCGGCCCTCTCGCGCGGCGTCTGATTGCGCTGCTGCCGCTCCGCGCTTTCGCGCTGCTGCCGTTCGCGCCGCGTCTCCGTGCGCTCGTTCGTCTCGGTCGCCGCGACCTGCACCTCGCGCTCGCGGGTCGGCGAAGGCGGCGCCATCTGCAGCACATTGGCGGGGAATTCGCCATAATGCACGGCGGCCGCCTTCTGGCCGGGGTTCAGCAGTGCGATGCGCGCCAGATAGGGATCGAGCGAATCGGCAAGGCCGCGCGGCATGACCGACTGGGTGATGCGCCGCGCTTCCGTCATCCGCCCGTTCATCGCCATGACGAGGGCACGGATACGCCATGCCTCGCGGTCGCCGGCCGCCAGTGGCGCCTCGAGCTGCGCATCGGCCTCGCGCACCTGGCCGGAGATGCCGAGCGAGGCGGCATAGCGCAGCCGCGCCGCCTCATCGGCCGGGTTCGCCTGGAGCGCGGCCAGATAATCGCGCTGCGCCTTGGCCTGCTGGCCGGTGAGATCATAGGCCAGGCCGCGATCGGCGAGATGGCCGGCAGCCGACTCGCCCAGCGCCGCGGCCGCGTCGAAATTCGCCGCGGCCTCCGTCGGCTGGCGCAGCGCGATCTGGACGATGGCGAGGCCGAGCTTGGCCTTGCCCAGCGAGGGATTGACCATGTTCGCGCGCGTGTAGAAGCCGTTGGCGGCCTGAAGGTCGCCCAGATCCAGCGCCGCCTGCCCCGCGCCGAGCAGCGCCTGCACATCCTGCGGATTGCGCGAAAGCAGCGAGAGATTGCGATTGAGCGCGTTCACGGCCTCGGCCGGCGGGGTCGCCTGAACGACCTCGCCCGATTGCGCGTGGGCGGGAAGCGGCGTGGCCAGCGCCACAGCCAGAATCCAGCATGTCCGTCTCACCAGGAGGAATCCTCTATGATATTTCATAACAAGGGCGGACCCCTGCTAGCTTGGTGAGCCCGGACATGCAACGCAGCGCCTGACGAACCGGCCCGCTGAACGCAGGGCCTGTCCGATGACGGGCGGACGCCGGAGCGCCCGCCCGCGGGATTCACTGGTTGTTCTGGCGGTTGAGGAAACGCGGCACTTCGAAATCGCTGCGCGCGCCCTCGCCTTCATCCTCATCGTCGGTCCGCGTATTGCCGCGCGCGAGCTGGGACATGCGCTCGAACAGCGTCCCGCCCGCCACTTTCTGCGGCTCGGGGGCCGGCACCGGAGCGGGCCGGACCGTCTCGGGCGTGGCCTGCAGCGAAGGATCGAGCACCAGCTCGTCCTCGCCCGTGATGTCATCGAACGTGGACGTGCGCGACACGGGCTCGGCGGACAAGGGCGCGGGCGCGGGCAAAGGCGCGGGCGCCGCCGGTTCCCGATCCACGGGGACGAAACGCCGTGGCTCGATCGACTCGGCCGCTTCCGGCTGCGTGTCCGTCGCGTCCTGCGCCTGCACGGGCTCCGGCTGGGCCGGCGCGGCCGCTGCCGCGGCGGGCACGGGCGAACGGGCGACGCCGATGTCCCCGAGCCGGAAAGGCTGGCTCTTGGGCTGCACCGCGCCGACCTCCGTATCGATGCCGGTCGCGACGACCGAGACGCGGATCTTGCCGTTCAGATTGTCGTTGAACGCCGAACCCCAGATGATGTTCGCATCCGGATCGACCAGCTCGCGGATATGGTTCGCGGCTTCGTCCACTTCCATGAGGCGCATGTCCTCGCCGCCGACGATGGAGACGATGACGCCCTTGGCGCCGCGCATCGACACGCCGTCGAGCAGCGGATTGGCGATCGCCTTCTCCGCCGCCTGCAGCGCGCGTCCATCGCCCTCGGCCTCGCCGGTGCCCATCATCGCCTTGCCCATCTCCTCCATCACGGAGCGCACGTCGGCAAAGTCGAGGTTGATGAGGCCGGGCATGACCATGAGGTCGGTGATGCCGCGCACGCCCTGCTGGAGCACTTCGTCCGCCATCTCGAACGCTTCCTTGAAGGTCGTGTTCGGATTGGCGATGAGGAACAGATTCTGGTTCGGGATGACGATCAGCGTATCGACATGCTTCTGCAGCTCGTCGATGCCCGACTCGGCCGAGCGCATGCGCCGCACGCCCTCGAAGGTGAAGGGCTTGGTCACGACGCCGACGGTCAGGATGCCCTTTTCACGCGCCGCCTTGGCGATGACGGGCGCGGCGCCCGTGCCGGTGCCGCCGCCCATGCCGGCCGCGATGAAGCACATATGCACGCCTTCCAGCGCTTCCTGCACTTCCGCGATCGTCTCCTCGGCGGCCGCGCGGCCGATATCGGGCCGCGAGCCTGCGCCCAGACCCTCGGTGATGCGCGGGCCGAGCTGGATGCGCCGTTCCGCCGGGGAAGCGTTGAGCGCCTGCGCATCGGTATTGGCGACGATGAAATCCACCCCGTCGACCGACGCGCCGATCATGTTCGCGATGGCATTTCCGCCTGCCCCGCCGACGCCGATCACGCTAATCCGTGGCTTCAGCTCGTCCACATGGGGCGGACCGATTTCAATGCTCATCAAATATTCTCCTCCAGGCGCATCGGCACCATCATCAAACCTGAATCATGCACCAGATAAGTCGCCAGTTCACGTTCTTTTTAACCATCGTCCACAAGATATTGCGTCGACCTAATAGCCTGCCCGCAACGCCAGGATGAGCCGTTGCAACATCGCGACGCCGCGTGCGCGATAGACGCGCTGCTCGCCGGCCGGGCTGTGCATCAGATCCGTGCGCTCCCTGGACGCATACATGGCCAGGCCTGTCAGCGTCGTGAACGCCGGGCCGCGATGCGCCTCCGGCAGGGCATCGAGCAGCTTGGGCTTGCCCACCCGCACGGCGCGCCCGAGCGCGGTCTGCGCATAGTCGGCAATGCCCTTGAGATCCGCGCCGCCGCCGGTCAGCACCACTTGCCGGCCGACGGGCGAATGGAAGCCCATCTCGTTCAGCGCCTTGCCGACTTCGCCCATCAGCCGGCCCAGCCGCTCGCAGATCACGCCGACCAGCTCGGCGCGGGTGACGCGGCGCGTCTCGGCCTGCTCGGCACTGCTGGCGGCGGGCGCGATCTCGATGATCTCGCGGAAGTCGCGGCGCGACTGCATGGCCGAGCCGTAGAAGCATTTCATGCGCTCGGCCTGGCTGCGGCGGATGCCGAAGGCCGAGGCGATGTCGTCCGTGATGTCCGACGCGCCGATGGGGATGGAGCGCAGGCCCACGAGCATGCCGCCGATGTGCAGCGAGACATTGGTGACGCCCGCGCCCAGCTCGACCAGCGCGACGCCCAGATCCCGCTCCTCGTCGGAGAGGCAGGCCGTGGCCGTGGCGATCGGCGCGGCGACGATGGCGCCGACATCCAGATAGGCGTCGCGCACCGCCGTCTCCAGGTTGCGCAGCGGCGCGCCGTCCGCCAGCACGACATGCACGTCCACGCCCAGCCGCTCGGCATGGAGGCCGAGCGGGCGCGCGACGCCGCGCATGCCGTCGATCGTGTAGAGGGTGGGATTGGCCTGCAGGATCACCCGGCCTTCCGGATCGATGCGCTCGCGCGCGCGCTTGAACAGCGCGTCCACATCCGCCTGCTCGACGCGGTTGCCGGCCACGGTCATCTCGACCGGCTCGACCTTGCTCTCGATGCTGCCGCCCGAGAAGCTGAGGATCACTTTCTCGATATTGGTGCCGGCGACCTTCTCGGCCTGCTCCACCGTCTCGCGCACGGCCAGTTCGGTGCGCTCCATGTCGATCACGAAGCCGCGCCGCACGCCCCGGCTCTCGCGCTGGCCGGTGCCGAGCACGGTCAGGCTGCCATCCTCCTGCTTGCGGGCGATCAGCGCGGAGACTTTCCAGCTGCCGATGTCGATGGCTGTTATGAGACCGTCATTGCGTGCCGCAGCCATGGGATCAGCCCTCCGTTCCGGTGTTGGTCGATGTGTCCGTCGCGTTCGGCGTGGCCGCCGGCGCGCCGCCATCGACGACGCGGCGCGCGCCCGCCGGGCGGGCGGTCGGCGCGTCGGCGCGGTTGAGGCCGGGCGGCAGGCGCAGCACGAAGCGCGCGGGGTCGCGCATGTCGAAACGCAGCACGCCCCGGCCGAGCAGGCGGTCGACGCCGTCCATCCGCGCGAAATTGACCAGCGCCGCGGCGGCATCCGCCTCGCCCTCCGGCAGCATCAGTTGCTCGCCGGACTGGAAGCGCAGGTCCCAGCGGCGATTGCCGATCCAGGTCGCGCCGGCCAGCATCGGCTTGAGCGCGGGCGCGGCATCCATCAGCCGGGCGAGCGCCTGGGTCTGGCGATAGGCGTCCGGCCCCACGACGAGCGGCAGGTCCGGCATCGCGTGCGGATCGACGCTGCCCAGCTCCACGCCGGTCGCATCGACCAGGCTGAGCTGCTCGCCATGCTGCCAGACGGCCACGGGCTGGCGCTCCACCACATTGACGACGATCGTATCGGGGAAGCGGCGCGAGACGCGCGCGTCCTGCACCCATTTGAGCTTGCCGGTCACTTCGCCGCGCAGCTGGTCGAGATCGACCGAGAGCATGGAGCGATCGACATATTGCACGGCGATGTCCTGCACGGGGAGCTGGTCCATCCGCTCGAGCCCGCGCACCTCGATCTTGGCGACCTGGAAGCCGGCGCGGCCCGCCAGCTCGCTCACTTCCGCGCCGATCATCGCGGGCAGGCCCAGGAAGCGGCCGAGCAGGCCCAGCGCCACCAGCACGAGCAGCGCCACCACCCAGGTCATGATCCGGGCGATCTGCTCATGGGTGAGCGGCACATGATCCAGCAGCCGGTCGAGCGTGCTGCGCTGGCGCGGCCGGCGACGCCCGCCGCCGCCCGCCATGCTCATGCGATTGTTCCGGCCCGCGCCACCGCGCTTGATCGTCGCCGAGTTCATGCCTTCGCTCCCTTGGCCGCAAGCGCCTCCGCGATGATCGCCTCGACCAGTTCGCCATAGCTCATGCCCAGATATTTCGCCTGCTCGGGCACGAGGCTCAGCGGCGTCATGCCGGGCTGGGTGTTGACCTCCAGCAGGAACAGGCCCTCGATCCCGCGTTCGTCGTCCCAGCGGAAATCCGAGCGCGAGGTGCCCGCGCAGCCGAGCAGCCGGTGCGCGCGCAGCGCGATGGCCAGCATCGCCTGCGCGATCTCGTCCGGCACGTCCGCCGGGCAGACATGCTCGGTCATGCCGTCGGTATATTTGGCGTCATAATCGTAGAAGCCGCTCCGGGGCCGCAATTCCGTGACGGCCAGCGCCTTGTCGCCCAGCACCGCGACGGTCAGCTCGCGGCCGCGAATGAAGGGCTCGGCGAGCAGCGTGTCGAAATCCTGCCAGGGCCCGGCGACATCGCGGCCGATCGGGTTGCCGTAATTGCCATCCGCCGTGACGATGGCGACGCCCACCGAGGAGCCCTCGTTGACCGGCTTCACCACATAGGGGCGGGGCAGCGGATCGGCGGCGAACAGCTCGGCCGACTGCACCACGCGCCCGCCCGGCATGGGGATGCCATGGGGCACGAGATGCTGCTTGGTGAGCTGCTTGTCGATCGCGATGACCGAGGTGGCCATGCCGCTGTGCGTATAGGTGAGCCCCATGATGTCCATGAGGCCCTGCACCGTGCCATCCTCGCCGGGGAAGCCGTGCAGCGCGTTGAACACCACATCGGCATCGGCGGCGAGCAGCTTGGCGGGCAGGTCGCGGCCCTGCGCGGGCGTGGCGCCCATGTCGACGGGGATCACGGTGTGGCCGCGCTCTTCCAGCGCCTTGACGATGCCTGCGCCGCTGGAGAGCGAGACCTCGCGCTCGGCGGACCAGCCGCCCATCAGGACAGCGACTTTCAGGGGGCCGGTCATGAACACGCCTCTGTCAAATCAGGTCCGTTCGGTTCGAGCAGCTTCGAGCGAAGTCGAGAAGCGTCCGTCGAGAAGCCTTCTCGACTGCGGTCTCGACAAGCTCGACCTTCACTCGAAGCGAACGGGGTGGTGGTGATGAGGATCGCGGAGTGGGTCACGCGCCCTCCCCCTTCACTGCACGTCCCACGCGCTGGATCTCCCATTCGAGCAGGATGCCGCTGTGCGCCTGCACGCGCCGGCGGACCTCCTCGCCCAGCGCCTCGATGTCCGCGCTGGTCGCCTCGCCCATGTTGATGAGGAAATTGGTGTGCTTCTCGCTCACCTGCGCGCCGCCCAGCACCAGACCCCGGCAGCCGGCCTTGTCGACCAGCGCCCAGGCCTTTTCGCCGTTCGAGATGTCTGGCGGCGGGTTCTTGAAGGTGGAGCCGCCGGTCTTGCTGCGCAGCGGCTGGCTGGCCTCGCGCGCGGCGGAGATGCGATCCATCTCGGCCTGCACCGTCTCGGGCGCTTCCCGATGGCCCCGGAACGTCGCGCAGACGACGATCGCGCCCGCCGGCAGGCTGCTGTGCCGATAGGTGAAGCCGAGCGCATCGAGCGGCAGCGTCACCCGCGCGCCGGAGCGCAGGATGATCTCCGCATCGACGAGGATGTCCTTCACTTCGCGGCCATAGGCGCCGCCGTTCATGCGCACGAAGCCGCCGACCGTGCCGGGGATGGAGCGCAGGAATTCGAGACCGCCGATGCCGGCGTCGCGCGCGGTCGAGGAGACGAGGATGCCCGACGCGCCGCCGCCGCAGCGCAGGCTCGTCCCGTCCAGCCGCTCGACCTTCGCGAACGCCTTGCCCAGGCGCACCACCACGCCCGGCACGCCGCCGTCGCGCACGATGAGATTGGAGCCGAGGCCCAGCGCCATCACCGGCATGGCGGGATCGAGCGCGGCGAGGAAGTCCGCCAGATCGTCCGCATCCTTCGGCTCGAACAGCCAGTCGGCCACCCCGCCGCTCTTGAACCAGACGAGCGGCGCCAGCGGCGCGCGCGCCGTCAGCCTGCCGCGCACGGCCGGCATTGCGGTATCGAGGGCGGCGGCCTGGCTCAAAGACGGCCGCTCCAGAATGTCAGCCAGCGGTCGAACAGATCGGCCTGCGCCTTGCCGGCCTTGTTGACCGCCTCGCCCATGCCGAGCGCGGCCTTGCCGACCTCGCCCTGCTTCTCGGCGGCGTCCATCATGGAGCGGGCCATGTCGAGGCCCTTGCTGTGCGCCTCGATCATGCGTTCCTGCATCTCGAGGCCGATGCGCATCAATTCCCACATCAGGCGGTCTCCTTGCGTGCGACATCGATCGCGCCGGCAAGCCCGGCGGCCCATTTGGTGATGTCGCCAGCGCCCAGGCAGACAATCATGTCGTCCGCCTGAAGGTCGGCGGCGAGGGCGGCGGCAAGTGCCTCCGGTCCAGCTATGGCCTGCGCGGCGCGGTGGCCCCGGCGCTTGAGCCCGGCGACCAGCGCCTCGGCATCCACGCCCTCGATCGGCGTCTCGCCGGCGGTGTAGACGGGCGCGACATAGACCATGTCGGCATCGTTGAAGGCCTGCTGGAACTCGTCCATCAGATCGTGCAGGCGCGTGAAGCGGTGCGGCTGGACGACCGCGATCACCCGGCCCTTCACGCCCTCGCGCGCGGCGGCGAGCACGGCGCGGATCTCGACCGGATGATGGCCATAATCGTCGATGATCGTCGCCGCGCCGCCATCCACCGCGACCTCGCCCACCTTGGTGAAGCGCCGCTTGACGCCGCCAAAGCCATCGAAGCCCGCGCAGATCGTCGCGTCGGGAATACCCATCTGCAGCGCCACGCCGATCGCGGCCATGGCGTTCAGCACATTGTGCCGGCCGGGCATGGGCAGCGCGACATCCTCGATCCGGCGCACGCTACCGTCGCGCTCGCGGATCTGCACGTCGAACATGTTGCCGCCGGGCACCGGGCGCACATTCTCGCCGCGAATGTCGGCCTGCGCCGAGAAGCCGTAGGTGACGATCCGCCGGTCCTGCACGCGCGGCAATATCGCCTGCACCTCCGGATGATCCAGGCAGAGCAGCGCCGCGCCATAGAAAGGCACATTCTCGACGAACTCGACGAAAGCGTCCTTCACCGCGTCGAAATCGCCATAATGGTCGAGATGCTCGGGATCGATATTGGTGACGATGGCATAGGTGCCGTCGAGCCGCAGGAAGCTGCCGTCGCTCTCGTCGGCCTCCACCACCATCCACTCGCTGTTGCCCAGCCGGGCGTTGGAGCCATAGCTGTTGATGATGCCGCCGTTGATGACGGTGGGATCGACCCCGCCCGCATCGAGCAGCGCGGCGACCATGGAGGTGGTCGTCGTCTTGCCATGCGTGCCCGCGACCGCGACCGTGGACTTGAGGCGCATCAGCTCGGCCAGCATCTCCGCCCGGCGGATGACCGGCACGCGCTTCTCCAGCGCCAGCTCCACCTCGGGATTGCCGCGCTTGATGGCGGTGGAGGTGACGACCACGGCGGCATCGCCCAGATTTTCCGCCTTGTGGCCGATCATCACATTGATGCCCAGATCACGCAGATGCTGGATCACATAGCCCTCGGCCATGTCCGATCCCTGCACGCTATAGCCCATATTGTGCATCACCTCGGCGATGCCGGACATGCCGATGCCGCCAATGCCGATGAAATGGATCGTGCCGATGTCGGTGCCGACACCTCTCATGCGTGGAACTCCGGAACTGCAATGATCCCTTGCGGGCGAAAGACAGGCGCCATCGTCATGCCGATGCCCCCGCGAGACCGGCCATCGAGGGCTGCTCGACGCGCACGGTATCGATCGTCTGCGGCGCGGGACCGAAACTCTCGATGAGGTCGCACATATCCCTGACCGCGTCGGGCCGTCCACAGGCGCGCGCGCGGTTCGCCGCATTCTGCAGGCCGCCCGGCTCCATGGCGAGCTTCTGCATCTGCTTGGCCAGTTCGGTGGGCGTGAATTTCTTCTGGTCGATGGCGCGCGCGCCGCCGGCCTTCACCATCTCCAGCACGTTGAACGCCTGGTGATTGTCCATGGCCGTGGGCAGCGGAATGAGGATCGCGGGGCGGCCGGCCGCGGTCAGCTCCGCGATGGTCGAGGCGCCGGCACGGCCGATGACCAGATGCGCCCAGCCCAGCTTGGTCGGCATATCCTCTATATAGGTGGCCAGATCGGCGGGGATTTCCATCTCCGCATAGATTTTGCGGACCTGCTCGATATCTTCGGGCCGGCATTGCTGCGTCACCTGCAATCGGCGGCGCAGGCTGATCGGCAGCATGGCGAGGCCGGCCGGGACGACGCTGGAGAGGATGGTCGCGCCCTGGCTGCCGCCGGTGACGAGCAGGCGCAGCACGCTCTCGTCCGAAAACACCGGATAGGGCTCCTCGCGCAGGGCGAGCACCTCCTCGCGCACCGGATTGCCGACGAGGTGGACCTTGTGCGCGTGGCGCGCCTTGAGGCGCTTCACGTCCGGATAGGCCGTGGCGATCGCCGCGACCTTGCCGGCGACCAGGCGGTTGACCCGGCCGAGCACGGCATTCTGCTCATGCACGATGGTCGGGATCTTCTCGGCAAAGGCGCCGAGCAGCGCGGGCAGCGCGGGATAGCCGCCAAAGCCGACCACGGCGGCCGGCTCGAACGCCTCATAGAGGCGGCGCGCCATCGCCCGCCCCTCGCGGATCGACTTCAGCCCCCTGATCCAGCCGGAGACCCCGCCGGACATGCGCCCGGCCGGCAGCACATGGGTCTGCACATCGTCGAACAGGCCGGGGATCTTCGCCCCGCGCTCGTCCGTCACCAGCGCGACGCGATGGCCGCGCGCGATCAGTTCCTGCGCGACGGCATGCGCGGGGACCATATGTCCCCCGGTGCCGCCAGCCGCCAGCACATAATGGCGGAAAATACTCATCGGCCGCTCCATGTCATCACATAGGGAGACCGGCTCATATACGGGTTGCGCCGTGTGAACGCCAGCAGCAGCCCCACCGCGCCGCACAGCGCGATCATCGAGGAGCCGCCATAGCTGACGAAGGGCAGCGTCATGCCCTTGGAGGGCGCGATGTCGATATTCACCGCGATATTGATCATCGCCTGCAGGCCGATCTGGATGACGAGCCCGGCCGCGGCGAGCAGCACGAAGGGGTCTTCCTCGTCCAGCAGGCGCAGCATCACGCGCACCACGATGGCGAGATAGACGAGCGCGATCGCCACGCAGGCGATGAGGCCGAACTCCTCGCCGACCACGGAGAAGATATAATCGGTATGCGCCTCGGGCAGGTTGAATTTGGCGGTGCCGCCGCCCGGGCCCACGCCGGTGAGGCCGCCATGGGTGATGGTGCGGTGCGCCAGCTCCACCTGATCGGGCCCGGCCATCGGGTCCTTGACCGGGAACAGGAAGCTGTTGATGCGCTCGCGGCCATTGTCGTAGAAAAGATAGACCAGCACGAACAGGCCGATGCCGGCGCCGCCGACCAGCGCCATCAGCCGCATCGAGGCGCCGCCGATGAGCAGCAGCGCGGCCCAGCAGGCGCAGAACACCACGGTCTGGCCGAAGTCGGGCTGGCGCATCAGCAGCAGCGCGACGATGACCGTCAGCATCGCGGTGAGCGGGATCACCGGCAGGGAAGGATCGCGCGCGCGCAGCGAGAGCAGCCAGGCGATGGTGATCGCGAACACGGGCTTGAGGAATTCGGAGGGCTGGAAGCGGAAGAAGCCATAGCCGATCCAGCGCGTCGCGCCCTTCGCATCGTCGCCCAGATAGGGCACCAGCGCGAGCAGGATCATGAAGGCGACCGTGGCCACCACGGCCATCCGCCGGATCTGCATGCGCGGCAACATGCTGGCGACGAACATGACCGGCAGACCGACCATGATCCAGATGATCTGGCGATAGAAATAATAGAGCGGCGCGACATCCTGCCCGCTATCCTTGGCGAGCTTGATCGACCCGACCGGCGAGGCGGCGGCGACAGCGACCAGCCCGATGGCGAGCAGCACGACGATGAGGCCGAGCAGCACGCGGTCGATCTCCCAGAACCAGATGGCCAGCGCCGTCCGCTCGCGCGGCAGCGGCTTGCGCGGCCGGGGACGCAGCGGCGAGAGCGCCATGTCGAGCTGGCCGAACTTGCGCGGACGCGGCGCATCGCCGTCGATCAGGGTGATGTCGCCATCGCTCTCGCCGCTCATGCCGCGTTCCCTCCCTGCAGCCGCTCGCCGAGCGCCGCCACGGCCGCCGTGAAGGCATCGCCGCGCGCCTCGAAATCCCGGAACTGGTCGAAGGACGCGCAGGCCGGCGAGAGCAGCACGATATCGCCCGGCCGCGCATGGGCCGCGGCCTCGGCCACCGCCGTCACCATCAGCTCGCACTCGGTGACGGGCACCTGCGCCTCGCCCAGCAGCCGCGCGAACAGCGGCCCGGCCTCCCCGATCGTGTAGGCGCGGGCGACATTGGGGAAGCCGGCGGCGCAATCGTCCAGCGAATCCGTCTTGGCGAGGCCGCCCAGTATCCAGTGGATGCGCGGCCGGCCCTCGATCGCGGGCCAGGCGGCGAGCGCGGGCGCGGTGGACGCGGCATTGGTGGCCTTGCTGTCGTTCACATAGAGCACGCCGCCCACTTCGGCGACGCGCTGCATGCGGTGCGGCAGGCTGGCATAGCTCTCCAGCCCCGCGGCGATATTGGCGTCCGAAATGCCGAGCGCCCGCGCGACCGCGACGGCGACGGCGACATTCTGCGCATTGTGCGGGCCCTGCAGCGCCGGCCACTGCGCCTGCGCCTGCGGCCCGATCGACGTGCCGGAGACCTGCGACGCCCGCGCGATGCCGGCCGCGACACGGCGCGTCACATCATCGTCGACCGCGATCACGGCGGCATGGGCCGGCGTCTGCATCGCGAAGAGGCGGGCCTTGGAGGCGACATAGCCCTCGAACCCGTCATAGCGGTCAAGATGGTCGGGCGTGATGTTGAGCAGCACCGCGACATCGCAATCGAGGCTGTAGGTGAGGTCGATCTGGTAGCTGGAGAGCTCCAGCACATAGACGCCGCCCGCTTTGAGCGGCTCCTGCCCCAGGATCGGCAGGCCGATATTGCCGCCCATGCGCGTGGGCAGGCCGGCATTGCGCACGATATGATGGATGAGCGCGGTGGTGGTCGACTTGCCGTTGGTGCCGGTGATGCCCACCACGCGATGCGGCGGCAGGGTCGGCCGGGCGAGCGCGAACAGCTCGATATCGCCGATGATCGGCACGCCCGCCTCACGCGCGCGCGCCGCGATCGGGTGGCGGTTGAGCGGCACGCCGGGCGAGACGATGATAGCGTCCAGCCCGTGCAGGTCCATCTCCAGCGGATCGCCCAGCACGGCCTTGCCGGCGACGAGCGCGCGCGCATCCTCGCGCTGGTCCCAGGCGATCACCCATGCCCCGCTGGCGGCGAGCGCATCGACCGTGGCGAGGCCCGAGCGCGCGAGGCCCAGCACCGCATAGCGCTTGCCGGCAAAGGCGTCCGAGACGATCATCGCAGCTTCAACGTGGCGAGGCCCGCCAGCGCGAGCACGAAGGACACGATCCAGAACCGCACGACGACGGTCGATTCCGCCCAGCCGAGTTGCTCGAAATGATGGTGGATGGGCGCCATGCGGAACACGCGCTTGCCGGTGCGCTTGTAGAAGAACACCTGGATCACCACCGAGAGCGCCTCCACCACGAACAGCCCGCCGATCACCGCCAGCACGATCTCGTGATGCGCGGCCACGGCGATCACGCCGATGGTGCCGCCCAGCGCCAGGCTGCCGGTATCGCCCATGAACACGGCGGCCGGCGGCGCGTTGAACCACAGGAAGGCGAGGCAGGCCCCCACCATGGCGCCGCACAGGATCACCAGATCGCCCGCGCCGGGCACATGGGGAATGCCCAGATAGGCGGCATAGTCCGCGCGGCCGACCAGATAGGCGATCAGCATGAAGGCCATGCAGGCGATGATGACCGGCATGGAGGCGAGCCCGTCCAGCCCGTCCGTCAGGTTCACGGCATTGCCGAACGCGACGATCACGAACGCGCCGAACAGATAATAGAACGGCCCCAGATCGAGCGCGCCGCCGCTCCAGAAGGGCAGATAGAGCAAAGTGCCGTTGCGGCTGACGATCAGCCATGTCGCGAAGCCGGCGATGGCGAACTCGGCGATCAGCCGCATCCGGGCGGAGAGGCCCTTGTGGCTCGCCTTCGTCACCTTGTCATAATCGTCCATGAAGCCGATCGCGCCGAAGCCGAGCGTGACGATGAGGCAGGCCCACAGATAGATGGACGCCACGTTCATCCAGCTCAGCACCGCGATCATCAGCGCGGTGAGGATCATGAGCCCGCCCATGGTCGGCGTGCCGCGCTTGGCGAGGTGCGTCTGGGGGCCGTCCGTGCGGATCGGCTGGCCCTTGCCCTGCCGCACGCGCAGCCAGCCGATGAAGCGCGGGCCGATGATGAGGCCGATCAGCAGCGCGGTGATGATCGCCGCCCCGGCGCGGAACGTGAGGTAGCGCACCAGGTTGAGGACACCGGGGAAATTCAGTTGTTCGGCGAGCCAGTAAAGCATCAGGCCTCCTCGAGCGTCGAGAGTGTCTCGACCAGTTTCGTCAGGCCGATGCTGTTCGATCCCTTGACCAGCACCACGTCCCCGCCGGCCAGCCGGCCGGCGAGCAGCGCGAACGCACCGGCCGCGTCGGCCGCGCGCTCGATGGCGATGTCGCCGGCCAGCGCGTCGGCGAGCGGCGCCATCTCGTCGCCGACCAATATGGCGAGCGCCACGCCGGCGGCGCGGACGGGATCGGCCAGGCCGGCATGCAGCGCGGCGGACTGCGCGCCCAGTTCCTTCATGGCGCCGAGCACGGCGATGCGGCGCACCGCCTTCTCCTCGCCGAGCTGGGCCAGCGTGACGGCCATGGAGGCGGGATTGGCGTTATAGGCCTCGTCGATGAGGAGCGCCTCGCCGCCGTCCGCCGTGTGGATCATGCGGCGCGCGCCCCGGCCGGGCAGGCCCGCCATATCGGCCAGCGCAAGCCCCGCCTGCGCCAGATCGCCGCCGACCGCCTCCACCGTCGCCAGCACGGCCAGCGCATTGCCGATCCAGTGACGGCCCGGCATGGCCACCGTGAAGCTCAGCCGCGCTTCCCGCAACTGGGCCGTGACCATGGTGCCGCCGCCGGCCGCCGGCATATCGTCGATCACGCGTACGTCAGCGCCGCTGCCGAAGCCGAAGGTGACGACCTGCCGGGCGTGGCGCGTGGCGACATTGTAGAGCCGCCGGACATGCGGGGAATCATAGGGGATGATCGCCACTGCCTCGCCGGTCAGCCCCTCGAAAATCTCGGCCTTGGCGTCCGCGATCTTCTCCTCGCTGCCGAAATATTCGATATGCGCCGGCGCGATGGTGGTGACGATCGCCACATGGGGCCGCACCAGCCGCGTCAGGGCGCGCAGCTCGCCCTCATGGTTCATGCCCATCTCGAACACGCCATAGCGGCTCGCGGCCGGCATGCGCGCAAGGCTCAGCGGCACGCCGACATGATTATTGTAGCTCTTGAGCGAGCGATGCGCCGCGCCGAAGCTCATCCGGTCGAAGGCCTGGAACAGCGCTTCCTTGGTGCCGGTCTTGCCGGCCGAGCCAGTGACGCCGATGATCTTCGCATCCGTGCGCTGGCGCGCGGCGCGGGCGAGATCGTTCAGGCCGGCGGTCGTGTCCCCCACCTGCACGCAGGGCCCGCGGACCGGCCGGTCGACCAGCAGCCCGGCCGCGCCCGCCGCGAGCGCGCGGGGGATGAAGTCGTGCCCGTCCGCATGCTCGCCCTTCATCGCGACGAACAGGTCGCCTTGCGCCACCTCGCGACTGTCGAAGGCGACGCCGTTCGCCTCGAACGGCCAGGACCCCGTCCCGCCCGTCGCCTCGGCGATCGCCTCCGATGTCCATAATGGCGTCATGCAGCGCATTCCCGCGCGACGGTCACATCGTCGAACGGCAGCACGCGGTCGCCGATGATCTGGCCCTGCTCATGCCCCTTGCCGGCCAGCAGCACGATATCCTCCGGCCCCGCCTGCGCGATGGCGGCGGCGATGGCGACGCGCCGGCCGCCGATCTCGCGCGCGCTGGGTGCTCCGGCCATGATCGCCGAGCGGATCACGCCGGGGTCCTCGCCGCGCGGATTGTCGTCGGTCACGATCACGATATCGCTCAGTTCGTCCGCCACCTGGCCCATCAGCGGCCGCTTGCCGGCATCGCGGTCGCCGCCCGCGCCGAACAGCGTGACGAGCCGGCCCCGCGTGTGCGGCCGCAGCGCCTCGATCGCGGCGCGCAGCCCGTCCGGCGTGTGGGCATAGTCGACATAGACCGGCGCGCCGGCCCGCGTGATGACCGCCCGCTCCAGCCGGCCGCGCACCGGCTGCACCCGCGCGAGCAGGCCCAGAATATCCTTGAGCGCCGCGCCGCTCGCCAGCACCAGCCCGGCGGCGGTGAGCGCATTGGCGGCCTGATAGGCGCCGATGAGCGGAAGCTGCATCTTGTGCGTCGCGCCCTCCGCCTCGATCGTCAGGACCTGCCCGAGCTGCGTGGGCGTGCGGTCGACCAGCCGGAGCGTCTCGCCCTTCTCGCCGACCGTGACGAGCGTGAGGCCGCGCAGCAGCGCATGCTCGATCGCCGCGCCCGAATGCTCGTCGTCAGCCCACACGACCGCCGTGCCGCCGCTCGCCACGACCTCGTCGAAGAGGCGCATCTTGGCCGTGAAATAAAGCTCCATCGTGCCGTGATAATCGAGATGGTCGCGGCTCAGATTGGTGAACGCGCCGGCCTGGACCGGCAGCCCCTCGCTGCGATACTGGGCAAGGCCATGGCTCGACGCCTCATAGGCGACATGGCTGACGCCTTCCTTGGCGAGCCCGGCCATGTTGGAGAGGAAGGTCACGATGTCCGGGCTGGTGAGGCCGGTCGAGACCTGATCGACCGAGGTGGTGACGCCCAGCGTGCCGATGGATGCCGCGCTGTGGCCGAGCATGCGCCAGATCTGGCGGGTCAGCTCCACCGTGGAGGTCTTGCCGTTGGTGCCGGTCACCGCCACAACCGTCTCCGGGAAGGGCGCGAAATAGCGCGCGGCGAGCTGCGCGAACAGGCGGCGCGGCTCATCGTCGGCGATATGGACCGCGCCTTCGACCGTGGCGCCGGGCGCCGCGACGATGGCGACCGCGCCGGCCGCGATGGCGGCGGGAATGAAATCCTCGCCGTTCATGCGCGCGCCGCGGAAGGCACCGAAGATATTGCCGGGCGCCACCTTGCGATGGTCGATGGCGAAGCCCGTCACCGGCGTGTCGCCGCTGGCGGAAGGGAGACCGGGCATGAGATCGGCGAGACGCATGGTCTGTCCTTTACCTCCCTTCGTGCAGAAGCGGCATCAGCGCCGAGGTGTCGATATCGCGGTTCGCCTCGGGAAACACACCGAGCAACGGCGCGACGCGGGTGATGAACTGGCTGACCACCGGCGCGGAGGTATAAGCGGCGGTGCGCGCGAAGCGTTGCGGTTCATCCATCATCACGATCACCACATAGCGTGGGCTGTCCATCGGGAAGGCGGCGGCGAAGGTCGCCACGATCGACCGCCGGGCATAGCCGCCGGCGCTCGGCTTCTCCGCGCTTCCCGTCTTGCCGCCGACGCGATAGCCCGGCGCCTCGGCGCTCCGGCCGGTGCCCGAAAGCACGATCATGCGCAAGAGTTGCCGCATCCGCGCGCTCGTCGCCTCGGTGAAAACGCGACGAGATGCGATCTGCTCGCCCGGCTTGCGCTTGAGGATGGTGGTGGGGTGCCACATGCCGCCATTGACCAGCGCGCCATAGGCGGCCGCGAGATGCAGCGGCGTCACGGCGATGCCATGGCCGTAGGAGACGGTCATGTTGACGATGCGGCTCCACTCGCGCGGCCAGAGCGTGTTGGCGCGCTCGCGCAGCTCGAAAGTCATGCGCTGGTGGAATTCCAGCGATCGGTAGGCGTTCTGCAGCGGCACCGGCCCCATTTCGTCGGCGATGCGGGCCGTGACGATATTGCTCGAATGCACCAGCGCCTCGGGCACGTTCAGCCAGCGGCCGAGCGCATGGTCGTCGCGCAGGCGGCGGCCGGCCACGACCAGCGGCTGGGTCGCATCATAGGTCTTGGCGAGATTGGTGACGACGCCGGCATCCATGGCCGCCGCGATGGAGAGCGGCTTGAAGGCGGAGCCCAGCTCGTAAAGCGCCTGCACCACGCGGTTGCAGCGCGGCGACATCTCGCAGGGAATCTTGTTCGGGTCGAGCTTGCCGTCCGCGCCCTGCAGCTCGGGCGGCAGCGGATCGGGCAAGGCCAGCGGTTCGAGATGATTGGGATTGAAGGTGGGCAGCGAGACCATGGCGATCACTTCGCCATTGTTCGCATCGAGCACCACGGCGGCCGCGCCCTTCGCGCCCTGCGCGGCGACACCGCGCGTCAGCTCGTCCTCCAGCGCCGCCTGCACGCGCACGTCCATGGCGAGCTGGAGCGGCGTGCCGCGCGACTGGTCGGCCAGCAACTGCTCGTCGAAGGCCCGCTCGGCGCCCAGCACGCCATGCCCGTCGCGATCGGTGAAGCCGACGAGATGCGCGGCCAGCGCACGCTGCGGATAGAGCCGCTCGGGCTCGCGGGGAAATTCGATGCCCGGCTCGCCCAGCGCATTCACCGCCGCCACATCCCTGGGCAGCGCGCGCGTGCGCAAATAGGCCCAGTTGGCCTTGCCGGTGGTGAGCAGCTTGTAGAAATGCTCCTCCGACTGGTCCGGGAAGATGCGGTGCAGCGAGCGGGCCAGCTCGCGCCTGTCGCCGATCACCCGATCCTTGCGGACCGAGATGGCATAGCCCGGAATGTCGCGGGCGAGCGGCACGCCGTTGCGATCGACGATGTCGCCGCGATGCGGCACCGGTATGGTGCCGACCGAACGCTCGACCCGGCTGCCGGCGGCGACGCCCATCCAGACCATCCGCCCCGCCATGCCGAGCACGACCGCCACGAACAGCAGAAGCACGAGCATGATCCGCCCGTGCGCCATGGTGATCAGGTTGACCTGTTCCTTGCTGCCTGCGCAGGGCTCCGGGCGCGCGATGATTGTCGCCATCAGTTGGCCCTGTCGCTCCGGCGCGATTCGCGGCCGGCGGCGGCTTCGGCGGAATCGCCCAGCAGCCGCGCGTCCAGCATGGCGAGACGCGCGGCGCGGCGCGCCGCCGGGTCCGGCGCGGCGGCGGCGCGGCGCGGCGCGGGCGCGGCGGCCGCCACATCGACCAGACGCTCGGTGCGCGGGCGCGCGGCGACCGGCGGCTCGGCGGCGGACGCGCTGCGGATCAGCGCGAAATCGGAGGCATGCACGCCGCCCGCGGCCGCCTTCGGCGCGGGCGCGGCGGGCTGCTCGGCCGGTGCGGCATCGGCCATGGCGGTCATGACCGGCGGGGCCGCGACTGTGGGGGCGGCCGGCTCGATCCCGTCCAGCCGCGCCAGCTCCCGCTCGCTGGAGAGATATTGCGAGGGCGCCGCGACGCGCAGGCCCAGGTCCTGATTGTTCCAGCTGGCGAGTTGCAGCATGTTCGCGCGCGCGCCGAACTCCGCCTCCAGATAGCGGATCTGGCTGCGCGTCTGGCGGATCTGCACGAGCATGTCATGCACCGCGTTGCGCTCCGTCGCGACGCGCAGGTTGATGAGATAGGCGGAGAGCGCGCCGACCGCGATGACCAGCAGCCACATGATGCTTTGCAGGCGCTTTATGGCGATCATGACTCATCTCCTTGGCTGGCAGTCCAGGCGGGGGCATCGGTCCGGACGGCGCTGCGCAGGGTCGCGGAGCGCGCGCGCGGGTTGGCATCGAGCTCCGCGTCGCCGGGGCGGACGGCGCGGGCGGGCTTGTCGAAGGTCGGGCGACGCGCGGCGCGCGCTTCCGGCCGGTGACGCGATGCGCCGGCCTCCTGCCCGCTGCGCAGCCGCAGGAAATTCTTGACGATGCGATCCTCCAGGCTCTGGAAGGTCACGACCGCGAGCCGGCCGCCGGGCCGCAAAATGGCCTCGGCCGCAGCGAGCCCGCGCTCCAGCGCATCCAGCTCGCCATTCACCTTGATCCGCACGGCCTGAAAGGTGCGCGTCGCCGGATCGGTCTTGTCACCGGGGCGGCGACCGAGCGCGCGATGCACGGCGCCGACCAGATCGCCGGTGGTGACGAGCGGCCGCGCGGCCCCGATCGCGCGGGCCACCCGACGCGACTGGCGCTCCTCGCCATAGGTGTAGAGGACGTCCGCGATCTCGCCCTCATCGGCGCGATTCAGCCAATCCGCCGCGCTCTCGCCGGCCTGGCTCATCCGCATGTCCAGCGGCGCATCCGGGAAGCGGAAGGCAAAGCCGCGCCGGGGCCGGTCGAGATGCATGGAGGACACGCCGATATCGAGCGCCACGCCATCGACCGCCTCGATGCCCGCCGCGTGCAGCAGCGTGTCCATATCCGCGAAATTGCCGGGGACGAGCCTGATCGCCCCATCGCTCGCGGCGACCACGTCCTGGCCTTCCGCGATCGCGTCCGGGTCCTGGTCGATCGCGAAGACATGCGCGCCGCGGTCGGCCATGGCGCAGCTGTAGCCGCCCGCGCCGAACGTGCCGTCGAGATGGATCTCGCCCGGGGAAATGGCGAGCGCCTGCAGCACTTCGTCGAGCAGCACGGGGCGGTGCGGCGCAGCGGGCGCGAGGGTGGACGCAGCGCCCGTCATTTCGCGCGCGCCTTCCGCTTTTCCTCGAGCTCGGCCATGAAGCGGCGGACGCGCTTCTCGGTCACGCTGTTGCGCGTGCCTTTCTCCAGATAGACGACCGGATTCCATAGCTGGATGAAGCGGTCCGCGCCGACCACGACGATGCCGTCGACGATGCCCACGCTTTCGCGCACATCGCGGTCGATGGCGAAACGGCCGCCGCCGTCGAGCGTGACCTCCTCGGTGCCGACCGAGCGCGCCACATCATATTCCACGCGGTCGAAATCCTGGCCGCGATCACGCGAAATGCGCGTGCGCTCCTCCGAATCCCGGCGGAATTCGGCCAGTTCAGCATCTCCGAAGACGGACAGATAGGGCACATTGTCCTCGTAACGGAGCTGGATGCGCGTCTCGACGACGCAGCTTTTGCGGAGATCGGCACGGAAGTTTGCGGGCATGACGAAGCGCCCCTTGGAATCCAGGGCACTGGTCCCGAACCCCTTGTAGAACACTTCCGACACCTGGGCTGACGCCTCCTCCGTGAGGCACGCGTCTCACCCCGTGCGGAAGCGCGATGCGCGACCGACACGATGGCTCACGAATGAGACGGTTGCCCCTGAGCAATCCCTATCAGTGCTCAGGGCGCGTTGGAAGCTTAAATCATGGGATTACATGGGATGGCCCATGTTTTTTGTGGGATCATTCAGGCTGAATCAGGGTATAGACCTGTTTTGTTCACTATTCGACCCTTTATTGCCGCGCCATCGCGTGCATCATGCGCGCCCGCCCGCCCCATCCAGGCCCCCATGCCGGCCAGTATCACGAGCAACCCGAAAGCAGCGCGAAGCCCGGAAATCAGCCGATTCTGGTCGATAAGCCAGATTCGGCCCGAGTCGCCATCCCAGGCATTCCCAGAGAGCCACATGGCCAGCGCCGCAATCGCATCGCTGGTCCAGCCCGCCAGCGCCGCCGGATGACCAGGATCATGCGTCCAGAGCGCATCATGGAGCCAGTCCGCATCGGCGATCAGCCGCGCCCGGCCCCGGCCGATCCGGCACTGCGCCACCAGCCCCGCCTCCGCCAGATCGCAGCGCGCCCCATCCGATCCCACGTCTGAACCGACCCGCGTGAAGCGCGAGGCCCCGGCCAGTTGCAGCAGCGTGCCATCGTCGAGCAGGCGCCGCTCGACCGGATCGGCATCGACATCATATTGGGCCGGCTCCAGCCGCAGGCCCCAATGCGCGAGCAGGGGATCGAGCAGGCTGGTGAGCGGCGGGCGGCGCGGATCGCCCAGCGGACGCCCGTCCGGCCAGTGGAGCAGCGGATCGGCGAGGATCACCACCTGCCCGCCAGCCCGCACCCAGTCGTCGAGCGCGACAAGCTCCGCCGGCGCCAGCAGGCGCGGCTGGGCGAGCAGCAGGCGATCGACGCCGGCAAGGCCCGGCGCGTCGAGCGCATCGAGCGGATGCAGCGCAAGGCGCCGCTCCAGCGCGCGCCAGAGCGGCGATCGCGCGCCGAGATCGGGCAGCGGATCGGCGCGATCCCCGAGCGCAGCCCCCTGCAACGGCAGCGCCGACATGATCGCGACCGCCGGCGCGCGCCCTCCAGCCGGCTGTGCGCCATCGCGCTCCGCCGCGATCCAGCGCGCGGCGCCGGTCAGCGCCAGCACCACCGCGAGACACGGCCACAGGATCGCCGGCGATCGCCGCACGGCGAGGCCGATCGCGAGCGCGACAAGCAGGAAGCCGGCGGCGAGCAGCGCGAGATCCCGCCACGGCACGCGCGAGGCCATGGTCAGGATGAGCAGCATGACAGGCAGCGTCGCCAGCATCCAGATGATGGCAAGCGCGGGCCAGGAAGGCGCCCGGCCGTCGCGCCGGGCCAGCAGGGCCAGCGCCGCGATGGCCAGCGCGCCCGGCATCAGCCAGTCGGCCGGCACGACCTGCCCGGTTCGCAGCGTCGAGGGCAGCAGGCCAGCGAGCAAGACGGCCGCGCCGGCCAGAAACCCGGCCAGGCCGACGAGGATGGATCTGGTCACGCCGGCCGGGCGACCTATCGCCGGTTCTGCTGGCGACCTTCCGGATCGCGGTCCATCGGCTGGCTCAGCCGCGGATCGGGCTCGAGATCCGGCACGGAGGGCGCAGCCTGCTCCACCGGCAGCACGGGAGGATCGATGGTCGCCTGATCGGCGGTGGGCGTGACGCCGAGATCGGCCAGCGGCTCGTTGCCGCCGCCCGTGAGATTGGCGAGCTGGCCGCCATTGACCTGATTGAGCGTGCCGGACGCAATGTCGCTCGCCGGGTCCGACCGCGCCGTCTGGATGACGATATTGGCCAGCGTCACGACCAGCAGCACGCCGGCCAGACCGACCAGGCCGACCTGAACCCGCTGCAATTCCTCGCGATGCGCCCGCAGCTCATGGCGTCGTGGCATGACCCGTCTCCCGCTTCGCGCCGTTGCGTCGTCGATCGCCGGCGCTTTCCCCCGAAGCCTCAATTTGACAGCCAATCAAGTGGCGTCAAGCCCTTCGATTGGAGCCACTCGCGGTCATAGAGGGTGGAGAGATAGCGCAGGCCGGTGTCGCACAGGATGGTCACGACGCGGCTGCCCGGCCCCAGATGCCGGCCGAGCGCGACCGCGCCGGCGACGTTGATGCCGCTGGACAGGCCCAGGCACAGCCCTTCCTCGGTCAGCAGCCGCTCGACCCAGACCAGCCCCTCGGCATCCGAGATGCGGAACTGCGTGTCGATCGGCGCGCCGTCGAGATTGGCGGTGATGCGCCCCTGGCCGATGCCCTCGGCGACCGAGGAGCCTTCCGACTTCAACTCGCCATGCGCATAATAATTGTAGAGCGCCGCGCCGTGCGGATCGGTGAGCGCGATGGTGATGCGCTCATCCTTCTGCTTGAGGCCCAGCCCCACGCCGGCAAGGGTGCCGCCCGTGCCCGCCGCGCAGGTGAAGCCGTCGACCCGCCCCTCCATCTGGTCCCAAATCTCATTGGCGGTGCCGACGATATGCGCCTTGCGGTTCGCGATATTGTCGAACTGGTTGGCCCAGATGGCGTTGGGCGTCTCCTCCGCGATGCGGCGCGACGTGTGCACGAAATGGCCGGGGTTGGAGAATGGCGCGGCCGGCACGGTCACCAGCTCGGCACGCAGCGCGCGCAGCGTGTCCATCTTCTCGCGGCTCTGCGTCTCGGGCATGACGATGATCGTCCGGTAGCCCTTGGCATTGGCGACGAGCGCGAGGCCGATGCCGGTATTGCCCGCCGTGCCTTCCACGATCGTGCCGCCGGGCTGGAGCAGGCCCTTCTCCTCGGCATCCTCGATGATGAACAGGGCGGCGCGGTCCTTGACGGACTGGCCGGGGTTCATGAACTCGCACTTGGCGTAGATCTCGGCACCGCTTTCGGCAGATGGGCCGGCAAGGCGCAGGAGCGGTGTGTTGCCGATCAGCTCGATGACATTCGCAGCATTGGTCATGGTCGATTGACCTAGGATGCGCGCGCACGGACCGCAAGCAAGGAGATGTGCGCCCCGGCCCAAGCACAGATTGCAGGCCAGGCGCGGCCTTGACGCGCACCGCCGGACGCACGCGATCGTTCCGGAAAATTTACGCTCGCCATGCTATGGCGGCGCCATGGCCGATCCCGCACATGAGGCGACGACCTTCCATCCCCCGGCTCCGGTGAGGGCGCGACCGCTCTCGGCGGTGCGCTGGCTCGCGCCCTTCGGCATCGTGGCGCTGGCGCTGCAGCTGGCGCCGCTCGCCATGGGCGGGGCGGGCCTGCCGCACGCCAATGCGGCGCAGGCGGCCGAGCGCGAAGCGGACGGCGCCGGCCCCATCGAGCAGCCCGGCCAGACCTTCCCCGGATCGGCCTGGTTCTTCGCGGACGGCGCATTCGCCCCACCGCGCGACGGCCCCGGCGATGGCGCGCGCGGCCTGCCGGCACAGTGGCGCGGCAACCGGCATATCCTTGCCATCGACATCGGCCCAGCGCCGGCGCCCTATCGGTTCGCCGGGCGCAGTCCCACCGATCGCGTCCGTGCCCTCGGCTGCCTCGCCAACGCCATCTATTACGAGGCCGGCAACGAGCCGGAGGAAGGCCAGCGCGCCGTGGCGCAGGTGGTGCTCAACCGGGTGCGGCACCCGGCCTGGCCGAACTCGGTCTGCGGCGTCGTCTATGAAGGCACGGAGCGGGACGACCTGCGCTGCCAGTTCACCTTCAGCTGCAACGGCGCGATGGCGCGTGCGCCCGATGCCGCGCGCTGGCGCCGCGCGCGGGACGTCGCGGCGGACGCGCTGGCCGGCAGGATATTCGCGCCGGCCGGACTGGCGACCTATTATCATACGCTCGCCGTCTTCCCCGGCTGGGCGCCGCGCATGCATGCGGGGGCGATCATCGGCGCGCATATCTTCTACCGCCTGCCCGGCGCGGACGGCGACCCGGCGCGTTTCAGCGCACCCTATGCGGGCGTGGAGACCCTCGCCGGGCCGGGCGCCAACGCCTATCTGGCGCCGCAGCCGCCGATGGACCTTGCCGCCGCGCCGATCCCGCCAGCAGGCAGCGACGTGGCGGCGCGCGCGCCGATCCCAGTCGCCAACTTGCCCCGGCTGCCCGAATCGGGCCTCGTGCGGAGCCTGCCGGACTCCGGCATAAGGGCGGAATATCGGGACAGCGACGGCCGATCGATCGACAGGCGCAATGATGCGGGCGCTACATTCCCCTTCCGCATGCGGAAGGGATGAACGCTATTCCGCGTTCGCCAGTGCCTTCTCTTCCGCCTTGGCGGCGCGGCGATCGGTGAACCAGATGGCGATCAGCGAGAGCTCGTAGAGCAGGCACAGCGGGATCGCGAGCATGAGCTGGGAGATCACGTCCGGCGGGGTCAGCACCGCCGCCAGCGCCACCGCGCCCACGATCACATAGCGCCGCGCGCCGGCAAGCTGCGCGCGCGAGACGATGCCCGCGCGATTGAGCAGCATCACCAGCACCGGCAGCAGGAAGCTGATGCCGAACGCCAGGACGAACTGCATGACGAGGCTGAGATAGCTGTCCACGCTGGGCAGCGCCTCCAGCTCCAGCCCGCCCGCCTGGCCCTGGAACTTCAGGAAGAAGTGGAAGGCGGTGGGCATCACCAGATAATAAGCGAAGGCCGCGCCGCCCACGAACAGGATGGGCGTCGCCAGCAGGAAAGGCAGCAGCGCGCGCTTCTCCTTGGCGTAGAGACCCGGCGCGATGAACATCCACAGCTGGTTCGCGGTGATCGGGAAGGAGATGAAGAAGGCGCCGAACATGGCGACTTTCAGCTCGACGAAGAAGGCCTCGTAGAGCTTGGTGTAGACGAGCCGGCCATTGCCGTCCCCGAACCCGTCCTTGAGCGGCTGGATGAGGAAGCCGAGCAGCTTGTCCGAGAAATAATAGCAGATCGCCCCTGAGATCACCAACGCCCACACGCAGGTGAGCAGCCGCTTGCGCAGCTCGATCAGATGGTCGAGCAAGGGCGCCTTGCTGTCGTCTATGTCCCTCATGAGGCGGCCGGCCCCTTGCGCGCATCGTCGCCGGGCGGCGGATCGAGCGGGAGCGCCGGCTGCGCGTCGGCCGCAGCGTCATGGACCGGAGCGGGCGCGGGCTCGCCCGATGCGGGCGCATCCGGCACGTTCGCGGCAGCGGCGGGCGCGCTCTGGTCCGGCGCTGTCTGGTCCGGCGCGGTCTGGTCGGTCAGCGGCGTCATCGTGCCGCCAAAGTCGGTTCCCTGCGTCTCGGCCATGATGCGGGCATTGTCCTTCGCCCACTGTTTCTGCAGCTCTTCCAGCTCGGCCTCGCGGACCATCGCGTCCAGCCCGGTGCGGAAATGGCGCGCCATGCCGCGCGCCTTGCCGACGACCTGCCCCAGCTTGTAGAGCGCGCGCGGCAGATCCTTGGGGCCGATCACCACGATCGCGACCACAATGATGAGAAGCAGCTCGGATGAGCCGATATCAAACATACGCGCTCGTCCGCGGCCTCAGTCTGCGGCGCTCAACCCTCGAGCTTCTGCTCGTCGCGGGTCGTGGCGGCCGGCTCGGCCGGCGGCGTCGGGCGCTGTTCGAGGCGCTGGGCGGGCTTGACGCCCACATCATCCTCATCGTCCGCCAGGCCCTTCTTGAAGCTCTTGATGCCCTTGGCGACGTCACCCATCAGGCTCGAGATACGGCCGCCACCGAACAACAGCACGACGACCAGGACCAGGACGATCCAGTGCAGGGGGGAACCGAAGCCCATTGGAAAATCTCCTATGATTGGGCCCTAACTAGTCATCGTCCCCGTCTTTTTCCAGTAGCGATTGCGCATCCAGCGATTCCATCGCCAGGTCGATCGGGTCGAGCAGGCCGGCGGCGCGCAGATCCTCGATCCCGGGCAGGTCGCGGCGGCTCGCCAGGCCGAAATGGCTGAGGAAATCCGGCGTGGTCGCATAGGTGAGCGGGCGGCCGGGCACTTCGCGGCGGCCCGCCGGGCGGATCCAGCCGGCCTCCATCAGCACGTCGAGCGTGCCGCGCGCCACCTGCACGCCGCGAATCGCCTCGATCTCGGCGCGGCTCACCGGCTCGTGATAGGCGATGATCGCCAGCGTCTCGACGCCGGCGCGGGAGAGCTTGCGCGGCTCCTCGCGCTCGCGGCGCAGGATGTGCGAAAGGTCGCTCGCGGTCTGGAAATGCCAGCGGCCGCCCCGGTGAACCAGCTCGATGCCGCGCCCGGCATAATGATCGGCCAGCGCGGCGAGATGGGGCAGCACGCTCTCCTCCAGGCCGGCATGGCGCGCGATCTCCTGCGGCGTGAGCGGTCCCTCGGCGGCGAACAGGATCGCCTCGACAAGGCGGGCTTCCATGCTCAGGCTCATGCCCTCCCCTCGGCCGCGCGCAGATAGAGCGGCGCGAAGATCGCCGCCTGATCCAGCTCCACCCGCCCTTGCCGGGCCAGTTCCAGCGCGGCCACGAAGCTGCTCGCCAGCGCCGAGCGGCGCAGTTGCGGGTCGGCCGTCTCGGGCAGGAAGCTCCTGAGCTCCGCCCAGTCCAGCCGCGTGCCGACCAGCCGGGAGACGCGCTCGATGGCTTCGTCCAGCGTCATCACCGGCCGCCGGGCGACGATGTGGACGCGCGGCGCGGTGCGCGCTTTCACCTGACCATAGGCCTGGATGAGATCGAACAGGCTGGCCTGCCACAGCGTCGTGCGCGGGCGATGCAGCCCCTCGGGCGCGGGCCGCACGAACACGTCGCGGCCGATCCGGTCGCGCGCCAGCAGCCGCGCGCCGGCCTCGCGCATCGCTTCCAGCCGCTGGAGGCGCAGGTGCAGCCGCAGCGCCAGCTCCTCGGGCGAGGGATCGGGCTGCGCCTCGCGGGGCAGCAGCAGGCCGGACTTGAGATAGGCGAGCCAGGCCGCCATCACCAGATAGTCGGCCGCCAGCTCCAGCCGCAGCTCGACGGCATCCTCGATGAAGCGCAGATATTGCTCGACCAGCGCGAGGATGGAAATTTCCCGCAGGTCCACTTTCTGCGTGCGGGCGAGCGCGAGCAGCAGGTCGAGCGGGCCTTCCCAGCTCTCGACGCTCACCGTCAGCACCGCCTCGCCCGGCGGCCCGCGCCGGACCGGCTCGGCCCAGTCCGCGTCGTCGGGCAAGGCGTCCCCGGTCATGCCGATATTCGCTCGAACAGATCGTCACGCGTGGCGATCGCCCGCGCCATCGGCCAGTCGGCGTCCGGGCCGCCGGCGATCGTCGCCATGGCGCGCGCCAGCCGCTCGCGGCCAGCCTCGCTCATCTCGGGCAGGCGCGCGGCGATGGCGGTCATCTCCTCCAGCCGCCCCCAGCAGTTGAGCGCGAGGTCGCAGCCCGCCGCGACCACGCCGGCGGCCAGATCGTCGGCCGCGCCGTTCAGCGCCTTCATGTCCAGATCGTCGGACATGAGCAGGCCGTCGAAGCCGATCTCGCCCCGGATGATGTCGCCGATCACGCGCGGCGAGAGGCTCGCGGGGCGCTCCGCATCCCAGGTCGTGTAGACGATGTGCGCGGTCATGCCGACCGGCGCGCGGTTGAGCGTGCGGAACGGCGCGAGGTCCAGCGCCAGGTCGTCCGCGCTCGCGGTGACGGTCGGCAGCGCATGATGGCTGTCCACCAGCGCGCGGCCATGGCCGGGCATATGCTTGACGATGCCGACCACGCCGCCCGCGCGCAGCCCGTCCAGCGTCGCCCGGCCAAGCGCCGCCACGCGCATCGGCTCGGCGCCATAGGCCCGGTCGCCGACGATGTCGCTCGCATCGGGCTGCCGCACGTCGAGCACGGGAGCGGCATTGGCGGTGATGCCGGCAGCGGCCAGCATCGCGCCCAGCGCCCGGCCATTGCAGCGCGCCGCCTCGATCGCGCTGGAAGGCGCGGCCTCATAGAGCGCATCGAAGCGAGCGGCGGGCGGAAAGGCAGGCCAGAGCGGCGGCTTCATGCGCGCGACACGGCCGCCTTCCTGATCGACCATGATGAACAGGTCCGCCCGCCCGGCAATGGCGCGCAGGTCGTCGGTGAGGGCGCGCAGTTGCGCAGGATCGACGATATTGCGGCCGAACAGGATGTAGCCCGCCGGATCGCAGGCGCTGAACAGCGCGCGCTCGTCCGCGCTCACGCTGGGGCCCGCCAGGCCGAAGATCACCGGTTTCATGCGCCTGGCCTCCTCGCGCCGGTCAGCGCCGGCCCGCCCATCGGGGCCGGGTCAGCGCACCACCATGCAATTCTCGCCGGCCACGCGCAACTTGCCGCATGCGGTGGCCGCGTCCGCCGCGGATGGCATGGTCACGCGCAGGCGATAGAGCGTGCGGCCACCGGTCTCGACCGGTTCCACCATATGCGTCTGGCTCGCCAGATAATCGAAACGCCCGCTCAGCCGGCGCCACACGCCTTCGGCCAGCGCCCGGCTGTTATAGGCGCCCACCTGGATGCGCGGATCGGCCGTGGCGGCGGCATCGGCCGGCGCGGCCGATCGCGTCGCGGCCGGCGGCGCGGCGGTCTCCCGCACGGTCGCCGAGACGGACGGACGGGCGGCCGGCGGCGGGGCGGCGGGCGCGGCGGCGCCGCTCGGCCGCAGGTCCGTGCGCGGCGCCTCGGGCACGCGGCTCGCATCGATATTGCCGCCGGCCTCGCCGCCGGCGCTGGCCTGGAAGCTCTCGTCGCCCTCACCCTCGAACGGCTTGGAATCGGACGCATTGGCCGGAATCTTGTAGGACCCGTTCTGCGCGGGGATCAGCCGGGCCGTGCCGTCGTCGACAGGCCCCGTCCGGTTCTTGAGCCAGTAGCCGCCGCCCAGGATCAGGGCCAGGAGGAACAGCCCGGCCAGCACGAGGCCCACGACCTTCGCCGACGAGACGCCCTCGGCCTCCTCCTCGATGCCCGCCGGCTCCAGCCAGGGCAGGCGATCGCGATCGTCCAGGTTGAAACTGTCGCTCTGATCGACCGGCATCAATTCATCTCCTCGAGCGCCGCGACCCCCATGAGCGCAAGGCCGTTCCTGATAACCTGTCCGATTCCGGCACTCAAGAACAGTCGGGATGCCGTCAGCACGGCATCGTCCGGCACGATGACCCGGCGCCCGGGCTGGTCGTTGCCAAGGTTCCACCAGCCATGGAAGGATGCCGCCAGATCATAGAGATAGAAGGCGATCCGATGCGGCTCGCGGGCGGCAGCGGCCCCCTCGACCACGCGCGGGAAGGTCGCGAGCTGGCGCACCAGATCGAGCTCCTCCGCCCCGAAGCGGGACAGGTCGGGATCCGGCAGCGTGGCGAAATGCTCGCTCACGCGCCGCCCGAGCGAGGCGATGCGCGCATGGGCATATTGCACGTAGAAGACCGGATTGTCCTTGGACGCCTCGACCACCTTGGCGAAATCGAAGTCCATCTGCGCGTCCGCCTTGCGGGTCAGCATGGTGAAGCGCACGACATCCTTGCCGACCTCCTCGACCACGTCCGCCAGCGTCACGAAATTGCCCAGGCGCTTGCCCATGCGGACCAGCTCGCCATTGCGCATGAGGCGCACCATCTGCACCAGCTTGACGTCGAACTGCACCTTGCCGCCGGTCAGCGCGGCGACGGCGGCCTTGATGCGCTTCACCGTGCCGGCATGGTCGGCGCCCCAGATGTCGATCAGCTGGTCGGCGCTTTCCGCCTTCTGCGCATGATAGGCGAGATCGGTGCCGAAATAGGTGAGCCCGCCATCGGACTTGCGCACCGGCCGGTCGCTGTCGTCGCCAAATTGGGTGGCGCGGAACAGCGTCATCTCGGTCGGCTCCCAATCGTCGGGCAGCTCCCCCTTGGGCGGCTCCAGCACGCCCTGGTAGATCAGCCCCTCGGCGGCCAGCCGGTCCAGCGCGGCATCCACGCGCCCGGCCTTCTGCACCGCCGCTTCGGAGGCGAACACGTCATGATGGATGCCGAGCAGCGCCAGGTCGGCGCGGATCAGGTCCATCATCGCGGCGACGGCGCGCTCGCGGAACAGGTCCAGCCACTCGGCCTCCGGTGCGGCGGCGTAGCGATCGCCGAACTCGGCGGCGAGCGCCTGCCCGATCGGGATCAGATATTCGCCCGGATAATAGCCCTCGGGAATGGTGATCGCCTCGCCCAGCGCCTCGCGGTAGCGCAGATGCACCGAGCGGCCCAGCGTCTGCACCTGCGCGCCGGCATCGTTGATATAATATTCGCGAGTGACGGGATGGCCCGCATATTCGAGCAGGGCGGCGAGCGCATCGCCCACCACCGCGCCCCGGCAATGGCCCATATGCATGGGGCCGGTCGGGTTGGCGGAGACATATTCGACATTGACGCGCACGCCTTCGCCCGCGCGCGAGCGGCCATAGTCGGCGCCCGCCGCGTGGAGGTCGCGCAGCTCGGCCTCCCAGGTAGCGCGGTCCAGCCGCAGGTTGATGAAGCCGGGCCCGGCGATGTCGACGCTCTCCACGGCCGGCACGGCGCGCAATCGCGCCGCGATCAGCGTGGCGAGCGCGCGCGGATTGGTGCCGGCCGGCTTGGCCAGCACCATGGCGGCGTTGGTCGCCATGTCACCATGCGCGGGGTCGCGCGGCGGCTCGACGGTCACGGCCTTGCGATCCAGGCCGGCGGGCAGCTCGCCCGCGTCGACCATGGCGTCGAGCAGCTCATCGAGGCTGGCCGAGAAACGGGCGAAAATGCTCATCGATCGATATATCCTGTCATCGGGCGGCCCGGCGACGGGATGACGCAGTCGACCGGCTGCCGCCGAAAGGGTCAGCGGGTTACGTTGTAGCGGAGCTGGTCGGAGGTCAGGTTGAAGCCCACGAGCAGCTCGAAGCTGCTTCGCTGGAGCGCCGCGCGCACATCCGGCCGCGCCAGCGGATCGAGCGCCGCATCCTCGTCGCCCGAGCGGCGCCGGCGATTGACCCGGTTCAGCACGTCGGGCGGCAGGGTCGCGGCTTCGCGATTGACATAGGCGTCGGCCCGGCCGGTCGCATGGGCACGCACCGCGCCCGCCGCGAAGCTCAGCCGGATCGAGGCGACGCGCTTGGCGATCACCGCGTTGCCGCCGCGCACCACCGTCGTGAAGACCGGCAGATCGATCTCGCGCGCCGGGCCCGCGTCGCGCCGCAGCGCGTTCACCACATAGGTGACGTCACTGTGGAAATCCTCGCCCACGGTCGCGCAGGTCGCGCGCACATCCGTGATGTTGGCGACGACGTCGATTGCCGCGGCTTCCCGGCTGTCGGCCGGATCGAACAATGTGATGTCGCCCGTCTGCGCGGCCACGGCCACGGTCGGGCAATTGGACCGGAACTGGACGATGCCCTGCCCGGACATGTCGATATCGCCGCGCTTGACGCCGCAGCCTCCCAGAACAGCGAGCACGGCCCCCAGCAGGGCTAGCTTTGGCGCAGCGGCAATCCGCACGATGGTCGTGATTCCTTCTGTCTCGGGCGCGTGTCCCGCGCCGGCTCGCAAACAAGTCCGCGCTTCTTAGTCATCGTCCCTTTGCCGCGCAACCGAAAGGAAGCGCCTTTCCCTTGGACGCGCGCCGGCCTAAAGGAGCCCACATGGCCGCTGCATTAACGCCCGCCGCGTGTGAACGCGATTCCGCCCCGCGCCCGCAGCTCAAGCTGCTCATCGCCGCGCCGCGCGGCTTCTGCGCGGGCGTGGACCGGGCCATCACCATCGTCGAGCGCGCGCTCGAGAAGCATGGCGCGCCGGTCTATGTGCGCCACGAGATCGTCCACAACCGCTTCGTCGTGGATGCGCTGCGCGCCAAGGGCGCCATTTTCGTCGACGAGCTGGACGAAGTGCCGGACGGGCGCCCGGTCGTCTTCTCCGCCCATGGCGTGCCCAAGCTGGTGCCGGCGACGGCGCAGGCGCGCGGGCTCGATTATCTGGATGCCACCTGCCCGCTCGTCTCCAAGGTGCATCGCCAGGCGGAACGGCAGGTCGCCGCCGACCGGCACATCCTGTTCATCGGCCATGCCCGCCATCCCGAAGTGATCGGCACGTTCGGCCAGGTGCCCGAGGGCAGCATGACGCTGATCGAGACCGAGGCGGCGGCCGAGGCGTTCGTCCCGCGCGAAGGGCAGGCCCTCGCCTTCCTCACCCAGACGACGCTCTCGGTCGACGATACCGCCGCGATCGTCGCGATCCTGGAGCGGCGCTTCCCCGGCATCGCCGCGCCCAAGGGCGAGGATATCTGCTACGCCACCTCCAATCGCCAGGCCGCGACCAAGGCGATCGCCGCGCAGGCCGATGCGGTGCTGGTGATCGGCGCGCCCAACAGCTCCAACTCCCTGCGGCTGGTCGAGGTCGCCGAGCGGCTGGGCGTGAAGGCGCGGCTCATCCAGACCGCCGCCGAGATCGATTTCGACTGGCTGGAGGGCGTTGCCACGCTCGGCCTGACCGCCGGCGCGAGCGCGCCCGAGATACTGGTGCGCGGCGTCGTCGATGCGCTCTGCGGCCAGTATGACGTGACCGAGGAAAGCGTGCGCACCGCCGAGGAGACGATCGCCTTCAAACTGCCGCGCGGCCTGGAGACCGACTGACCCCATGGCTGTCTATACGCAGGTGCCGGCCGAAGCGCTGGCCGTCTTCCTCGCGCGCTACGATGTCGGCACGCTGCAGGCCGCCAAGGGCATTGCCGAGGGAGTCGAGAACAGCAATTATCTGGTCGATACGACCGGGCCGGACGGGCGCGGCGCGCGGTTCATCCTGACGCTCTACGAGAAGCGCGTGAATGTGGCCGACCTGCCGTTCTTCATGGCCCTGCTCGATCATCTGGGCGCGCGCGGCTGCCCGGTGCCGCGCTTCATCCCCGATCGCGCGGGGCGGATGCTCCAGACGCTGTGCGACCGGCCCGCCTGCCTGATCGAGTTCCTCACCGGCGTCTCGGTGACGCAGCCCACGCCCGCGCAGGCCCGATCGGCCGGCGCGGCGCTCGGCCAGATGCACCGCGCGGCGGCGGACTTCACCGGCACGCGCCCCAATGCGCTGGGCCCCGCGGCCTGGCACCAGCTGGCGCGCGACTGCGGGACGGGGCTGGACGATATCCAGCCCGGCCTCGCCGCGCGCATCCATGCCGAGCTCGCCTTCATCGATGCGCACTGGCCGGTCAGCCTGCCGCACAGCGCCATCCATGCCGATCTCTTCCCGGACAATGTGCTGATGCGCGGCGATGCGGTGGGCGGCCTCATCGACTTCTATTTCAGCTGCACGGACATCCGCGCCTATGATGTGGCGGTGACGCACGGGGCCTGGTGCTTCTCGCCCGATGGCACGCGCTTCCACGCCGATGTCGCGGCGGGCATGATGGCCGGCTATGCGCAGGGACACGGCCTCTCGCCACAGGAGCATGCCGCCCTGCCGGTGCTGGTGCGCGGCGCGGCGCTGCGCTTCCTGCTCACCCGCGCCTATGACTGGCTCAACACCCCCCCGACCGCGCTGGTGACGCGCAAGGACCCGCTCGCCTATCTGCGCCGGCTCGATGCCTATGCCGCCACGCCGGCCGACATATTGTTCGGGCCGCAGCCATGAGCGGCGGCACGGTCGAGCTGTTCACCGACGGCGCCTGCAAGGGCAATCCGGGGCCCGGCGGCTGGGGCGCGGTGCTGCGCTTCAACGGGCGCGAGAAGGAGTTGTCCGGCGGCGAGGCGCTCACCACCAACAACCGCATGGAGATGATGGCGGCGATCGAGGGCCTCAAGGCACTGACGCGGCCATGTGCGGTCACGCTGTGGACCGACAGCGTCTATGTGAAGGACGGCATCACCAAATGGATCCACGGCTGGCAGCGCAATGGCTGGCGGACGGCGGATCGCAAGCCGGTGAAGAATGCCGACCTGTGGCAGGCCCTGCTCGAGGCGGCCCGCCCGCATCGCATCGAATGGCGCTGGGTGAAGGGCCATGCCGGCCATCCCGAGAATGAACGCGCGGACCGGCTGGCCAGCGCGGCGGCCGAGGCAGCGCGCGACGGCGGCACCACGGTGTCCGCCGGCTGAGCGGCGCTGCTCCGCATGGCGCACCGCGCCTGCGGGCGGCCGATGGAGCGGACATCCCGGCTTGTCTTCCCCCGGCGCAGCCCATAGGCCGGTGTCGATCAGTTGCGCGACGGCCCGGTCAGGGCCGCGCCCGGACGGACGGGAGAGGACATGGCAAAGCCGCTTGAGGACATCACCGTGCTGGAGATGGGCACGTTCATCACCGGACCGGCGGCCGGGATGCTGCTCGCCGATCTGGGCGCGCGGGTCATCAAGCTGGAGCAGGCCGGCCAGGGCGACCCGTTTCGCGCGTTCCAGGGCGGGCTCTACTCGCCGCATTTCCAGACCTATAATCGCGGCAAGCAGAGCGTCGAGCTGGACACGCGCCGCGACGCCGATCTGGCGGCGCTGGACGGGCTGGTGGCACAGGCCGATGTGTTCATCCAGAATTTCCGCCCCGGCGTGGCGGCGCGGCTGCGGATCGATGCGCCGCGCCTGCAGGCGCTCAACCCGCGCCTGATCTATGCCTCCATATCCGGCTTCGGCGCGGACGGGCCGGACCGCGACCGGCCGGCCTTCGACACCGTCGCGCAGGCGGCGAGCGGCTTCCTCCGCCTGCTCGTCAACCCCGCCCATCCGCGCGTGGTGGGGCCCGCGATCGCCGATGCGCTGACCGGCTTCTACGCCGCCTACGGCATTCTCGCCGCCCTGCACGAACGTGCGCGCACCGGCCGGGGCCGGCTGGTCGAAACCTCGATGTTCGAGGCGATGTGCCATTTCAACCTGGACGATTTCACCCATTATTTCTCGGAAGATCTGGTCATGGGGCCGACGAGCCGGCCCCATGTCAGCCAGAGCTATGTGTTCGAATGCGCCGATGGCCGCTGGCTGGCGCTGCACATGTCCTCGCCGCCCAAATTCTGGGAGAATCTGGCGGCTGTCGTCGGCCGGCCGGACATGCTGGCGATGCCGGCCTTCGCCACGCGCGAGGTGCGCATCGTCCATTATGAGGATGTCGTCGCCTTCCTCGCGCCGATCTTCGCGACGCGCGCGCGGGACGCATGGTGCGCGGCGCTGGAAGCGGGCGAAGTGCCCCATTCCCCGGTTCGCACCTCGGCCGAAGTGGCGGCGAGCGCGCAGGCCGGGACGCTCGGCCTCGTCGTGACCGATCCGGACGGCCCGCACGGCCCGTTCCGCACCATCCGCTCGCCGGTCAGCTTCGATGGCGAGCGCCAGACCGCCGTCACCGCCCCGCCCGTGCTGGGCGCCGACAATGGCCTGATCGCCGAAACGCTGCGACGGAGCGCGGTGAACGACTGAGGCAAAGGGAGACGGGATGATGCGCAGGATCATGACGGGACTGGGCGCGGCGCTGCTGCTGGCCGCCGCGCCGGCCATGGCGGGCGATACCGGCGAGGCGAGTGCCGCCCTGCCCGGCTGGATGGCGGGCTGCTGGGTCGCCGATCATGGCGAAGGCCGCCAGAGCGAGGAATGCTGGAGCGCCCCGCGCGGCGACATGATGCTGGGCAGCGGGCACATGGTCGCGGGCGACAGGAGCCTGAGCTTCGAGCATATGCGGATCGTGCGCGAGGGCGATGCGTTGATCTTCATCGCCCAGCCGGGCGGCGCGCCGCCGACCCGCTTCACGCTGGAGCGGGAGGGCGAGACCACGCTTCCGCGCGCCAGCTTCGTGAATGCCGCCAACGACTATCCCCAGCGCGTCACCTACTGGCTCGTCGACGGGCATCTCGAAGCGGAGATCGCCATGCTGGACGGATCGCAGCCGACGCGCTGGACCTTCCGCCGGGCAAGCACGGACCGGGACTGACCGCCACGCGCTCCGGCGCGGATGAGGTCGAGCCCGGCCTTGCTCAGCCTGCTCAGTCGCTCGCGCCGGACGCTTCGCCACCCACCGGGAAGCCCCGGCGGCGCAGCAGCGCGTCGACATCGGGATCGCGGCCGCGGAAGGCGCGATAGGCCTCGGCGCGGTCGGTCTCGTTGCCGGTCGCGAGCAGCGAGGCGCGGAAGCGCTCGGCGGTCGCGGGGTCCCAGACATTGCCGGTCTCCTCGAAGGCCGCCCAGGTGTCCGCGTCCATCGTCTCGGACCAGAGATAGCTGTAATAGCCCGCCGAATAGGAATCCGACGAGAACAGATGCCCGAACTGCGGCAGGCGATGGCGCATCACCATCTCCTTCGGCATGCCGATCTCCGCCAGCGTCTCGCGCTCGAAGGCGTCGATGTCGGTCACGGGCGTGTCGCGGTCATGCAGCTTCATGTCGAGGATGGCGGAGGAGAGATATTCCACCGTGCCGAACCCCTCGTTGAAGGTCTTGCTCGCCATGATCTTGTCGACCAGCGCCTGCGGGATCGGCTCGCCGGTCTGGTAGTGGCGGGCATAGGTCTGCAGGATATAGGGCGTCAGCAGCCAGTTCTCGTTCACCTGGCTGGGATATTCCACGAAATCGCGCGGCACATTGCCCAGGCCCGGCCAGGTGATGTCATAGTTGAGATAGTGGATGGCGTGGCCGAACTCGTGGAACAGCGTGCTCGCGTCGTCCAGGCTGATGAGCGTCGGCGCGCCGGGCTGGCCCTTGGCGAAGTTGTTGTTGTTCGAGGCGAGCACGATCTCATTGTGGTTGAGATGATCCTGGCTGCGATAGGTAGTCATCCACGCGCCCGAGCGCTTGCCGGCCCGCGCCCAGGTATCGAGGTAGAACAGCCCGACCACGCGGCCCTGCCGCTTCACCTCGAAGGTGCGCACATCCGGGTGGAACACCGGCACCGCGCCGCTATTCTCGGTGAAGGAGAGGCCATAGAGCCGTCCAGCGGCGTCGAACATGGCGGCGACCATCTTGTCGAGCTGGAAATAGGGCTTCAGCTCGTTCTGATCGAGGTCATATTTCGCCTTGCGGACCTTCTCGGCATAGAAGCGATAGTCCCAGGGCTCGATGGTGATGCGCGCGCCCTGCCCGGCGGCGGCCTCCGCATCGGCAATGGCCTGCATGTCCGCCACTTCCTGATGCACCCGCGCGACGGCCGCTGGCCACACGCGCATCATCAGGTCCATGGCGCGCTCGGGCGTGCCGGCCATGGTGTCGCGCATGCGATATTCCGCATGGTTGCGGAAGCCGAGCAGATGCGCCCGCTCGGAGCGCAGCGCGAGGATCTGCGCGATGGTGGCGTTGGTGTCGTTCGCATCGCCATTGTCGCCGCGATTGACGAACATCTCGAACACCTTCTGGCGCAGGTCGCGCCGGGTCGCGCTTTCGAGGAAGGGCGAGACATAGGAGCGGGTATTGACCAACACCCAGCCCTCGACGCCATGCTCCTGCGCCGCCGAGCGCATGGTGGCGACGAGGTCGGCCGGCAGTCCGGCCAGATCGTCCTGGCTGGTGAAGGTCAGGAACTTCTCCTCGTCCGCGAGCAGCTTGTTGGAGAAGTCGCTATAATGCTGCGCCAGCCGGGTCTCGATGCCGATCAGCTGCTGCTTCTGCGCGGGGTCGAGCTGGGCGCCATTGGCGAGCAGATTCTCGTAGGTGCGAGTGAGCAGCCGCGTCTGCTGCGCGTCGAGGCCAGCGCTCTCGCGCGCGTCATAGATCGCCTTCACACGCGCGAAATAGCGCGGATCGAGCTGCAGTTCGTTGAAGAAGGCGCTGATCTTCGGGCTCCATTCCGCCTGCAGCGCACGCACTTCGTCGCTGGAGAGGTTGGAGGTATAGACGCCCCAGACCGGGAAGACGCGCGCCGCCAGCGTGTCCATCTCCAGCGGCTTCATGCTGTTGTCGAAGGTCGGCGCCTCGGGATTGGACAGCACCCGCTCATATTCCGCGCGCACCGCCGCCATCATCGCCTCGAACGCGCCGGGGAAATCGCTCGGCTTCACCTTGTCCCAGGCGGGCACCCCGTCATAGCCGCCGACCCATGGCGCAACGATGGGATTCTCCGGCGCGTCCTCGGCGGCGGCCGGCGTGGCGAGGGCCGCAAGGGCGGACAATGGGGCGATAACGAGCTTGGAGCGCATGGCGGAGAGTGTCCCTGAATCTGTTGAGGCCCGCGCGGAGCGGGTGGATGAGGTGTTCTAGCCCCTCAACACGGACTTGCAAGGGCGCGCGCCCCGATCAGCAGATGCGACGCAGCCCCCGCCGGCATGCGGGCGGGGGCTGGATGACAGGGGCGCGTCCGATCGAAAACCGCGCCCGTTTCGCAACATTGGAAAGCGCTCTCTCGCCCCTCCCGCACATGGGAGAATGGACGGTCAGGCCGCTTCCGCCTGCTCCTCGGCCGGGGCGAGGCGGATCAGATAGTCGAAGGCGGAGAGCGCGGCGGTGGAGCCCTGCCCCATGGCGATGACGATCTGCTTGTAGGGCACGGTCGTGCAGTCGCCGGCCGCGAAGATGCCCTGCTGCGAGGTGTGCGCCCGCGCATCGACCTCGATCTCGCCGCGATTGCTCAGGCCGATCGCATCGGTGAGGAACTCCGTGTTCGGCACGAGGCCGATCTGCACGAAAATCCCCTCCAGCTCGACCAGATGCGACTCATCGGTGTCGCGATCCTTGTAGGTCAGGCCGACCACCTTCTCGCCGTCGCCATGGACCTGCGTGGTCAGCGCGGAAGTGATGACATCGACATTGGGCAGGCTCAACAGCTTGCGCTGCAGCACCGCGTCCGCCCGCAACTGGCTGTCATATTCGATCAGCGTCACATGCGCGACGAGGCCGGCCAGATCGATCGCCGCCTCGACGCCGCTGTTGCCGCCGCCGATCACCGCCACGCGCTTGCCCTTGAACAGCGGGCCGTCGCAGTGCGGGCAATAGGCCACGCCCTTGTTGCGATACTCGTCCTCGCCCGGCACGTTCATCTGCCTCCAGCGCGCGCCGGTGGCGAGGATGACGGCCTTGGCCTTGAGCGATGCGCCGCTCTCCAGCTCCACCTCGGCGAGGCCGCCGGGCGTGCGGGCGGGCACGAGCTTCTTCGCCCTCTGGAGGTTCATGATGTCGACATCATAGTCCTTGACGTGCTGCTCCAGCGCGGCGGCGAGCTTGGGCCCCTCCGTGTGCGAGACGGAGATGAAATTCTCGATCGCCATGGTGTCGAGCACCTGCCCGCCGAACCGCTCGGCGACGACGCCGGTGCGGATGCCCTTGCGCGCGGCATAGATGGCGGCCGCCGCGCCGGCCGGGCCACCGCCCACCACGAGGATGTCGAACGGCTCCTTGGCGGCGATCTTCTCGGCCGCGCGGGCGACCGCGCCGGTGTCCAGCTTCGCGAGGATCTGCTCCAGGTCCATGCGGCCGGAGGCGAACTCCTCGCCGTTCAGATAGACGGTCGGCACCGCCATGATCTTGCGCGCGTCCACTTCCGCCTTGAACAGCGCGCCGTCCACGGCGGTGTGGCGAATGCGCGGATTGAGCACGCTCATCGTGTTGAGCGCCTGCACGACATCCGGGCAGTTCTGGCAGGAGAGCGAGAAATAGGTCTCGAACAGATAGTCGCCGTCCAGCGCCTTGACCTGCTCGATCACGTCCGCGTCCAGCTTGGGCGGGTGTCCGCCGACCTGCAGCAGCGCCAGCACGAGCGAGGTGAATTCATGGCCGAGCGGGATGCCGGCGAAGCGCACGCCGATGTCCGTGCCCGTGCGGCGGATGAGGAAGCTTGGCTTGCGCGCGTCGCCATCGTCGGGCGCCAGCGTCACCAGATCGGACAGGCCCGCGATCTCCTCCAGCAGCTGGCGCAGCTCCGATGCCTTGGCGCTGTCGTCCAGCGACGGCACCAGCTCGATCGGCTGCTTGATGTTGGCCATATAGGCCTGCAACTGGGACTTGATTGCCGGGTCCAGCATGTCGGGCTCCGTTTCCTTCGAAATTCCGGGGGGTGGGTTCCGGAGCCCCGAAGGGCCCCGGAACCGCGGGGGGATTGTTCAGATGCTCCGGGTCGCCCTCACCCGTCCCGCTCCCCGTGGGAGAGGGAGGCGCGGGAGAGTGAGGGCTCGGCCGGTGCGACGGCAGGCGTCAGATCTTGCCGACGAGATCGAGCGAGGGGGCCAGGGTCTTCTCGCCCTCTTCCCACTTGGCCGGGCACACTTCACCCGGGTGGCTCGCCCAATATTGCAGCGCCTTGATCTTGCGCAGCAGCTCGGCAGCGTTGCGGCCAACGCCTTCCGGCGTCACTTCGACCAGCTGGATCGTACCCTCGGGATCGACGACGAACGTGCCGCGATCGGCCAGGCCGACGCCCTGACGCAGAATCTCGAAATTGTTCGAGAGATTGTGGTTCTGGTCGCCGAGCATGAAATAGTTGATCTTGCCGATCGCCGGCGAGGTGTCATGCCAGGCCTTGTGGCAGAAATGCGTGTCGGTCGAGACCGAGAACACTTCCACGTCCATGCCCTGCAGCGTCGGGTAGATGTCGGCCAGGTCTTCCAGCTCGGTCGGGCAGACGAAGGTGAAGTCGGCCGGGTAGAAGAAGAAGACGGCCCACTTGCCCTTCACGTCGGCGTCGGTGACGTCGACGAACTTGCCCTGCTTGAAGGCAGTGGCGGAAAACGGCTTCAGCGGTGTGTTGACGAGGCTCATGTCTGCTCCTTGGTTGAATTGCACATGGGGGATAGCAACACCGGTTCTAAATGCAAAATTGATAAGTCGAGCCATAAAGATCGATTGGATCGATCAGTGCTGGTTATCGGAAACGGTCCGGATTTGATCGGGTCGCATCGTCCTCCTGCACAGAAAGAAGCCCAGGAGGCATAGGCCGTTCACGACCGCGCAGTGCGCCTGCTGTCGCGGGAGCACTGGATATGGGATGGGACGCAAGGCCGCGACTTGATGTCGATCAGAGACGGCAAGCGCGGCGCATGGCACCGCGTCCGGCGACGGGAAGGATGCCGGGGGCTTGCCCCGGCGCGTCCCCCTACTCCCCACCTTCCTCCTGCAGCAGCGTCTTGGCCTGTTCATTCACGAAGGCGCGGATGGCTTCGGCTTCCTCGGGCTTCAGATAGGCCGAGAAGCTCGCCATGCCGTTCTGCGAGAGCGCCCCGCCGATTACCACCTGCTGCCAGGCGTCGCGGTTCTGGAGCAGCGCCGAGCGGCGCAGGTCCGGGTTGACCGGGCCATTATGGCAGATGGTGCAATAGGTGTAGTAGAAGCGATTGCCGGTCGCGATCTGCTCGGCGGTGAAGCGCTCGTCGCTCGGCGCCGGCTTGTCCAGCGACACCGGCGTGTAGGGCGGCAGTTGCGCTTTCCCACCCAGCTTGAACACGACGATCATGCCGTTGGGCATCTTGCGCTTTTCCCAGTCGGATGCGGTCGCCATGCCCATGGAGCCGCCATAGCCGGCCATCACCGCCACATATTGCTCGCCATTCACGCGGTAGGTGATCGGCCCGGCCATGATGCCGCGATGGGTCTGGAAGGACCACAGCTTGGTGCCGTTCTCGGCATTATAAGCCTCGAAATCGCCATGCGCTGTGCCTTCGAACACGAGATTGCCCGCCGTCGCCAGCGTGCCGCCGTTCCACGGCCAGTCGCGCTTGATCTCCCAGCGCACTTCCTGCTTCACCGGATCATAGGCGACGAGCTTGCCCTTGATCATCGCGGCGAGCGCGGCGCGCCGGCCCTCGACGGTATCGGGCAGGCCCGGAATGGGCGGCGGATCGAGGAAGGAGACGGCGGTGTTCCATCGCCCCGGATGGATATTGAACGGCTTGGCGTCGCCATAGACGAGCGGATGCTCCATCGCCGGGATGTAGACGAGCCCGGTCTTGGGCGAATAACTCATCGGATGCCAGGCATGCGCGCCGATTCCCGAGGGAATGATGAGCGCCGGCCCATCGGTATAGCGGACATTGGGCCGCTCGACCGGCCGTCCGGTGACGAGGTCGATGCGCTCCGCCCAGTTCTGCGGCGCATAGGGCTTGGCCGAGATCAGCTTCCCGTTGGTGCGGTCGATCACGTAGAAGAAGCCGTTCTTGGGCGCCTGCATGGCGACCTTGCGGACCTGCCCGTCAATATTGAGGTCCGCGAGCGTGATCTGCTGGGTGGCGGTATAATCCCAGCTCTCGCCCGGATTGATCTGATAGTGCCACTTATATTTGCCGGTGTCCGGGTCGACCGCAACGATGGACGAGAGGAACAGATTGTCGCCGCGCCCTTCGCTGCGCCATTTATGGTTCCATGGCGAGCCGTTGCCCACGCCGATCAGCAGCTGGTTGAGCTCCTGGTCATAGACCACCGAGTCCCACACCGTGCCGCCGCCGCCCAGCTTCCAGTAATTGTCGCCGAACCAGGTCGGCCGCGCGATCTTGTCGATCGCCTCGTCCGAGGCCGCGCCATCGGGCCCGTCGGCCGGGTTGCCGGGGACGGTGTAGAAGCGCCAGACCAGCTTGCCGCTGTCCGTATCATAGGCCGAGACATAGCCGCGCACGCCCAGTTCCGCGCCGCTGTTGCCGATGATGACCTTGTCGCGCACCACGCGCGGGGCCATGGTGATGGTATAGGGCTTGGACTGGTCGACAGTGACGACCTCCCAGACCTTGTGGCCGTCCTTCGCGTCGAGCGCGATCAGCCGGCCGTCGATGGTGCCGACATAGACGCGGCCCTTCCAGACCGCGACGCCGCGATTGACCACGTCGCAACAGGCATGGGCGGCCTTGGACCCGTCATTCTCCGGATCGAAGCGCCAGAGCACTTCGCCCGTCGCCGCATTGAGCGCCATGACCTTGGACCATGCGGTCGAGGTATACATGACCCCGTCCACGACGATCGGCGTGGCTTCCTGCCCGCGCGCGGTATCCAACTCCGCCGCCCAGGCCAGCCCGAGCTGCGTGACGTTGCCGTCATTGACCTGGGTGAGTCCGGAATAGCGCTGCTCGGCATAGGTGCGGCCATAGGTGAGCCAGTTGTCCTGATCGCTGTCCGCCGCTTCCAGACGCTGCTGGTCGATCTGGCCGGCCCCCTGGCGGGTCGCGTCCCGAGTCCCGCAGGCGGCCAGAAGCAACGTCCCGATGGTGAGCGCCGTGGTGCCCAGCCGCATTGCCTGCCTCGCCATATCCCTCTCCTTCCGTCCAGTCTCGTTATCGTCTCGCTGCTCGCGCCCATCATGGCAGGGCGCCGGCAGATGTGAAGGGGCCGTCCACCGGGCGGCCCCTTCACCTCATTCGCCGTCGATCAGAATTTGAAGCTCGCGCCGACATAGAAGCGGCGACCGTTTAGATCGTAGAAGTAGGCGTTGAACACATTGGCGCCGATGCTGTTGGCAAGGCCGCTCGTGCTGCCATTATACTCGGTATAGGGCGGCGCCTTGTCGAGCAGGTTGTCGATGCCCCAGCGCAGCGTCGCATTGTCCGTGATCGCGAACGATCCGCTCAGGTTGAACACATCATAGGCTGGTGCGCCCACCGTCGTCGTCGCATTGTTCGCCGGATAGGTGAACGACTTGACCGCGGGCAGGTGCTGCCATTGCACCGAGAGCGTTGCCGGGCCGATGGCATAGCTGAACGTATTCAGCATCTTCCAGCGGAAGGCACCGGGATTGAGCCCGTTCTCGGCAATGGCGGCGCTGCCGGCCGGGCCCAGCGTGCCCGCATATTCGACCAGCTGGCCTGCCGCTCCGGCGGAGGCCGGAAGCGGCGCGGACTTGAGCGTGATCAGATAGTTGAACACCGAGTTCAGGCTGAACGTGCCGGGACCGACCGGGAAGCTCCAGTCGAGCTGGGCATCGATGCCCTGCGTGCGGAAGCGACCATTGTTGAGATAGGTCACCCGCACATTGCCGAGCGCGCCGTCGCCCGCCACGCGGCCGACCGCCTGGCACATGGCGGTTGCCGCCGCCGCCACCGGATCATTGGCGATCGCGGGGTTGAAGGTCGGGTCGAAGCAGTTGCGCTGCGCCGTATCCAGCGTCAGCGCGCCGATCGCGTCGTCGACCTTGATGTTGTAATAGTCGACCGACAGGCGCAGGCGGCGGAAGGCCTCACCCTGGAAGGGCGAGCTGATGACGAAGCCCGCCGTCCAGGTCTTGGCCTTTTCCGGCTGGACATCGGGATTCCCGACCAGCGTCGGGAAGGCGAAGGCCGGACCCGTTTCCAGATAGAATTGCGGATCGCTGTAGAATTTGCTCGATGTGCCCGCGATGGTCTGATCCATCAGGATCTTGCAGACCGCCAGGACATTGGCGGCATTGGGGTTCCTGTCGGCATTCGCGGACCAGCCCTGCGCATTGTTGATCTTGCAGACGTCACCGCCGCCGGCGGCCGTGAAGGTCTGCTGCGGGGCGAGGTAGAGCTCGGCCACGTTGGGCGCGCGGATCGCCTTGTTGAAGCCGCCGCGAATGCGCAGCCAGTCGCTGACTTCCCAGTCGACCATCGCCTTCCAGGTGAAGGCATGGCCGGTGGTGTTATAGTCGGAACTGCGCCCGCCGATATTGAGCTCCAGCCGCTTGACCAGCGGCAGGTCGCCCAGCACGGGGATCAGCAGCTCGCCATACAGCTCGTCGACCTTGATCGAGCCTTCCGAACTGCCGCCCGGATAGATGCCGATCGCCTGATCGAGGAAGGAGGTGCCCTGCGAGGTCACGGTATCGTTGTGGAACTCGTAATTATTCTCGCGATGGCTGGCGCCGATGGCGGCGCGCACCTGGCCGGCGGGCAGATCGAACAGGCCACCCTGGGCGTTGCCCTCGAAGATGGACTGCCGCATGACCGCGCGGTTGGAGAGCGGGGCGCTGATCGCGTCGATACAATCCTGCGTGATCGGCGCGTTCTTGTTGAACGGATCGAAGCCGCTGGTGCAGGTGGCCGACGAGGCGCCGAAGCCGCCAAAGGCCTGGTTGCCCTGCGCCGAGAAGCCGCGGCCCCAGTTCGGCGCGGAGATGACGGCGCGGAACCGCTCGAGCGACGCCGTGCCGGTGATCAGCGCGTTGGTCTCCGATTCACCTTGCGAGCCATAGAGTTCCCAGGTCCAGTCAGTGCCGGGGATCTTGCCCTCGAAACCCGCCACGATGTTGTAGGTGAAGACGTCCGTGCGCCCCTCGCGATTGGCATAGTCGAGCAGATAGGTGAGCTGCCAGGGCGCGGTCGGATCGGGCCGGGCCGCCAGGATGCTCGCCAGCTCGTCCGGGATCGCCCGGCCATCGACCGGAATGAACGCCGCCCAGCCGTTCACGGATGGGGACGGCTGCTGGATCGTGTTCGTCTGGACGCGGGTGAACATGCCCTGCGCGAAGACGCCGACCCAGTCGTTGATCTCATACTGGCCGCGCGCATAGAGATTGTAGCGCTCGAGCGGCAGCACGATCAGATCATCCTGGAAGTTCTGGCCGAGCGTGCCGTCCGCCTGGCGCTTCCACTTGAGGCCGGTCAGATCGCCATTGAAGCGCGAGGCGCCGCCGCCCGGGCTCTGGAAGAAGCCGGTGAAGGCCGTGCCATCGTCGTTGAAATAGAAGCGGCTGGAGTTGAAGCCGGTCGGCACCCCCGCCCCGTCCCGATCGCCGGGCACGACATTGGTGCCGAAGATCGCATCGATCGCCCCCTGGCTCGGCGCATTGCCGGGCAGCGCCTGATAGCCGGAGAAATGCGGGAAGAACTCCGTGCCCGTGAAGCGCGGGTCCTGCCACGCCTCGCGGAACCATGGACGGTCGCGACGATAGGCGCTTTGCCGGTTGTTCATCGAGAGGCCGATGGTGATGTTGCCGCGTCCATCGTCGAAGTTCGATCCCATGATGCCGCCGATCGAGAATTCCTGGCCATCGCCGCGCTGGGAGATGCCGATCTGTCCATCGAGCTGGAGGCCCTGGAAATTCTTCTTGAGGACGAAGTTCACCACGCCGCCCACAGCGTCCGCGCCATAGGTGGCCGAGGCGCCGCCGGTGATGATCTCCACCCGCTCGATCGCGGCGGCGGGGATGGTGTTGATGTCCACCACGCCCAGCGCGTTGGCCGGCGTCGCGCGACGCCCGTCGACGAGCACGAGGTTGCGGTTGGTGCCAAGGTTGCGCAGCGAGACCGTGGCCGCGCCCGGCGTGCTGGTCGCGGTCGGCTGGATGTCGCCGCCAAGGGCCGGCGTCTGCACCGGCGTGAAGGCCGGCAGCTTGTTGAGGCTGGTTTCGATCGCGGCCGTGGCGCTGTTCTGGAGCAGTTCCTGGCCCGCGGTCACGATGGGGCTGTTGGATTCATAGTCGCGCCGGACGATGCGCGATCCGGTCACGACGATCGCCTGATCCTGGCCGGCATCGGAGACTTCGGGGTCGCCCTGCGCCATGGCGGCAGGCGCCTGGGCGAAGAGATAGAGCGCGCTCGTGGCGATCAATGCCGCGCGGACGCAATTATGGCGGGGTGCAGTAGACATGTTCCTCTCCCTTTCCAGTTGATCCGCCATATGCGGATCAGCCAGCAGACGGGTGGCGGTCTCTTCTGTTCTGTTTATCGAGACCGCACGAGGAGCGTGAAAACCACCCGCCGGAACCAGCCCGCCGATGATTAGCTATCATGCTAGATTGTTTCAAGCGGTGTTTCCGACACAGTCAACACCGCGCATTTTTTTACTTGGGACTGCGGCAAGTCGGTCACGTTCCGCTGGGGAAACAACTAGACCTAGTCAACAAGAACAAGCGGCTCCGGCACCATCAACTGGTCCGCCGGCGCCTCGATCGCCGCCAGCCCGGCCAGCGCGAGCGGCAGTTGCTGGGTGAGGAAGAAGGTCGCGACCGCCCGCTTGGCGGCGAGGAAATCGGGGTCGCCCTCGCCCGCGGCCGCCATCGCGGCGGCACGCGCCGCCTGCCTGCCCAGCAGCCAGCCGCCGACCACGGCCCCGCACAGCGCCAGGAACGGGCTCGCTGCCGCGCCGAGGCCGGGCGCATCATGGGCGAGCATGGCGGCCCGCGCGCGCGCCAGTTGCGCAAGCGCGCCCGCCATGGCCTCGCGCGCATCGCCGTCGGCCCAGCCGGCAATCTCCTCCGCGATCTCCACCTCCAGCTCGGCCATGGCCGCGCCATTGTCGAGACGCAGCTTGCGCCCGGCCAGATCCATCGCCTGGATGCCGTTCGTGCCTTCGTAGATGGCGGCGATGCGCGCATCGCGATAGTGCCGCGCCACGCCCGTCTCCTCGATATAGCCGGCGCCGCCATGCACCTGGATGGTCAGGCTCGTGACCGCGATGCCCACATCGGTGGACCAGGCCTTGCTGATCGGCGTCAGCAGGTCCGCGCGGCGCTTCCAATAGGCGCGCCGCCCGGCGTCCGGTGCCTTGTGGGCGCGGTCGACGGCGGCGGCATTGGCATAGACGATCGCCCGCGCGGCCTGGGTGAGCGCCCGCATCGTCATCAGCATCCGGCGCACATCGGGATGGCCGATGATCGGCCCGGACTGCACCCGCTCGGCCGCATAGGCCCGCGCGTCCTGCATGGCCCGCTCGGCAATGGCGACGCCCTGGTTGCCGACATTGATCCGTGCATGGTTCATCATCGTGAACATCGCCGCCAGGCCGCCATGCGGCTTGCCGATCAGCCAGCCGACGCAGGGCGCTTCCTCACCGAAGATCATGGTGCAGGTGGGCGAGGCATGGATGCCCATCTTGTGCTCGATGGAGACGCACTGGACGCCGTTGCGCGCGCCCGGCCGGCCATCGGCATCGGGCAGATATTTGGGCACCAGGAACAGGCTGATCCCCTTCGATCCCGCCGGCGCGTCCGGCAGGCGCGCGAGGATGAAGTGGACGATATTGTCGGCGACGTCATGCTCGCCCCAGGTGATGAAGATCTTCTGGCCCTTGAGATGCCAGGTGCCGTCGCCCGCCGGCGTCGCGGCGGTGCGCAGCGCGCCGACATCGGAGCCCGCCTGCGGCTCGGTGAGCAGCATCGTGCCGGTCCATTCGCCGGAAATCAGCTTGTCCAGATAGAGCGCCTGCAGGTCCGGCGTCGCATGGGCCTGCATCGCCTCAATCGCGCTCAGCGTCAGCATGGGGCAGAGCGCCAGCGCCATGTTGGCGGCCGTGAACTGCTCCTGCACGGCCACGGAGAGGGCGAAAGGCAGCCCCTGCCCGCCATGGGCCGGATCGGCCGAAAGCCCGTTCCACCCCGCCGCCGCATAGTCGCGATAGGCCTGCGCGAAGCCCTCCGGCAGCGTCACCCTGCCATCCGCGAACCGCGCGCCGACCTGATCGCCGCGCGCATTGAGCGGCGCGAACCCCTGTTCGGCAAGCCGCGCCGACTCGGCCAGGATCTGCGCGGCCATCTCCGGGCCAGCCTCCTCGAAGCCCGGCAGCGCCGCAAGCTCGCCAAGTTCCGCTACGGTTTCCAGCACGAACAGCTGCTCCCGCACGGGTGCGCGATAATCGGCCATGAACTGCTCTCCCAATCTCGAATATCAGCCGATGTATCGCGAAACCCGACCCTCGTGTAGGGCTTGCGGCCATGCAGGATCACGAGGCGGACGGAACGAGGATGGGCGGCATGACGACGCGGACCGGCTGGTGGCGGCATCTCTATGTGCAGGTGCTCATCGCCATCGTCGCGGGCGTGCTGCTCGGCGCACTGCGGCCGGACTGGGGCGGCGCGATGAAACCGCTCGCCGACGCGTTCATCGCAGCGATCAAGATGGTCATCGCCCCGGTCATCTTCCTCACCCTGACCAGCGGCATCGCCCATATGCGCGCGCTCGGCGAGCTGGGCCGGGTGGTGCTGCGCGCCTTCGCCTATTTCATCGCGGTGTCCACGCTCGCGCTCGTCATCGGCCTGATCGTCGCCAATGTCGTGCAGCCGGGCGCGGGCCTGGGCATCGATCCGCGCACGCTCGATGGCGGCGCGGTCGCCAGCTATGTCGGCGAGGCACGGCACGCCACCGTCTCCGCCTTCCTGCTGAGCATCATCCCGACCACGCCGCTCTCCGCGCTGACCGAGGGCTCCATCCTGCAGGTGCTGTTCGTCGCCATCCTGTTCGGCATCTCCATCGCGCTGGTCGGCGAGCCGGCCGAGCCGGTGGTGGCGCTGCTCGACCGGCTGTCGATCGTCATGTTCCGACTCGTCGCCATCATCATGCGCTTCGCCCCGATCGGCGCGTTCGCGGCCATGGCCTTCACCATCGGCCATTATGGCCTGGGCGTGCTGACCAACCTGCTCGGGCTGCTCGCGACCGTCTATCTCACCTCCATCCTGTTCGTGGTGGTAGTGCTCGGCCTCATCGCGCGGGCGGCGGGCTTCTCGCTGTTCCGGCTCATCGCCTATCTCAGGAACGAGCTGATGCTGGTGCTCGGCACCTCCTCATCCGAGGCTGCGCTGCCGCCGCTCATGGCGCGGCTGGAATCGGCGGGATGCGAGCCCGGCGTGGTCGGCCTCGTCGTGCCGCTCGGCTATTCCTTCAATCTGGACGGCACCAACATCTACATGACCATGGCCGCGCTGTTCATCGCGCAGGCCTGCGGCGTGGACCTCTCGCTGGGCGATCAGCTCATGCTGCTCGGCGTCGCCGTCATTTCCAGCAAGGGCGCGGCGGGCGTGACCGGCGCCGGCTTCATCACGCTGGCGGCGACACTCGCGGTCGTCCCCAGCGTGCCCGTCGCCGGCATGGCGCTCATCCTGGGCGTCGACCGGTTCATGAGCGAGTGCCGCGCGCTGGTGAACTTCATCGGCAATGCGGTCGCCACCATCGTCATCGCCCGCTGGGAAGGCGCGCTCGATCGCGATATGCTGACGCGGGCGCTGGGGAAGTAAACGAACCCAGCGCCCGCGTCCCCCCTTATTCCGTGGCCAGGTGCCCGGCGAAGAACGGCAGCACCGCATCGCGGAACCGCACCGCGACGCGATTGACATGATCGCCCTCGTAGAGGGTGAAATCGTGCGTGACGCCGAAGCGATCGAGCGCGCGGGTCATCGCCTGATTGTCGGCGAGCAGGAAATCGGCATCGCCCACATCCATGGCGATCGCGCTCATGCCCTTGAGCGCGGCCGCATATTGCGGGACCAGCGCGATCGGCGCGTTCGCCGCCCATTCCGCCAGCACATCGTCCTGCACGACGCCGTCGCGCGTGCCGAGATCGAGAAAGAAAGGCGGCTTGTCCGGCGCCGGCGACCAGGCCGCCGCGGCCGCGAAATCCGCGCGCGTGCCGAAATCACCGGCCAGCGCCTGCTCCGCCGTCATCGCCTCCAGCTCCCGCCCGCGCTCGGGCGTGACCGTGCGCGCCGAGAGGCAGCAGCCGCTCATCGCATAGAGGCTGGAGAAGGTCTGCGGGAACTTCATGCCGATCTTGAACGTGCCGTAGCCGCCCATGGAATGACCGGCCAGGCCCCGGCCCTCGCGCCGGGCGACGGTGCGGTAATGGCCGTCCACATAGGCGACCAGGTCGCGCGCGACGAACCCCTCGAAATCGCCCACCGTGGGCGAGTTGGAATACATGGAGCCGCCATGTTTCGTGTAGCTGTCCGGCACGACCAGGATCATCTCGTGGCCGCGCGCGGCTTCCGCTTCCATCGCCGCGCGGAAATCGACGAATTCGTCATATTTCTGCGCGGTCGCGGAAAAGCCGTGCAGGAAATAGACCACCGGATAGCGCCGCGCGGTCTCCCGGCCATAGCCGGGCGGCAGGACGACGATCACGTCCCGGTCCGCGTCATTCCCCTCGAGATTGCCTTCGAGCGAGGGCCCATGCACCCTGATGCGCTCGACCGTCACCTGCGCCGCGACCGGCACGGACGCCATGGCGAGCCCCAGCCCCATCACGGCCCGGATGATGCGCGACACATGCCCCACGACTCGCCCCCTCATTATTGACTTTGTCTATTCATGGATTGCACGCCTGCCAAGGCTTGTCCAGTCGCCCCGCGAGGCATAGATTGATGGCATGGCCCAAAATGCTGCCCATGTGCACGATCATCACGAACCCGCGACCGGCGCCCAGCTCACCAAGGCCGCCCGCGCGGCGCTGGAGCAGCAGGGCGAGCAATGGACCGACATGCGCGGCGACATCTTCGCGGTGCTCGCCGCCGAGGAGAAGCCCGCCTCGGCCTATGACATCGCCGACAAGGTCTCCAGGAAGCGCGGCAAGCGCGTGGCGCCCAACAGCGTCTATCGCATCCTCGACCTGTTCGTGACGAACAACCTGGCCCAGCGGGTGGAGAGCGCCAACGCCTATATCGTCAATGCCCATCCCGGCTGCCTGCACGACTGCATCTTCCTCGTCTGCCGCACCTGTGGCGAGGCGACTCATATCGACGACGACGCGCTGACCGGACAGGTGCGCCATATCGCCGCGCATGAGGGCTTCAAGGCCGATCGCCCGGTGATCGAAGTGCTCGGCACCTGCGGCAAGTGCGCGGCCTGAACCGAGGCCCTGCGCCACCGTTGACCGCGGCGACGGCCGGCTAATATCCCCCTCCGCGAACCCCTTGCGCCCCGCGCATCCCGGTGTCAGTAGCATCCCGAAAAACAGAATGAGGGGCGCCACGATGACCGGTTCGACCACGCTTTCGCCGTTGCGCTACCGCATCTTCCTGTATCTGCTGGTGGGCAGTCTGCTCTCCAATTTCGGCAACGCCATCCAGTCCGTGGGCGCGGCCTGGCACCTGACGGTGACGCATCAGCCGGCGGACGTCATCGCGCTGGTGCAGAGCGCGACCAACCTGCCCATCATGCTGCTCGCCCTGCCCGCCGGCGCCTGGGCCGACATGTTCGATCGCCGCATGGTGATGCTCGCCGCGCAATGCGTCATGCTGCTCTTCTCGGTCGTGCTGGCCCTGCTCGCCTTCCGGGAGAGCGCGCCGCCGGCCGCGATCATCGGCCTCACCGCCCTGCTCGCCTGCGGCGTCGCGGCCTTCAATCCCGCGCTTTCGGCGACGATCGGCAACCTCGTGCCGCGCACGGAGCTGGCGGCGGCGGTCGCGCTCAACATCCTCGCCTTCAATGTCGCGCGCAGCCTGGGGCCGGCGATCGGCGGCGGGATCGTCGCGGTGGGCGGCGCGAAGGCGGCGTTCGTCGCCAATGCGCTCTCCTATCTCGCGGTCATCGTCATCCTGTGGCGCTGGCGGCCGACGAACGTCGCACGGCCGGAGCGCAAGCCGCTGCTCGCCGCCATTGCCGAGGGGTTCCGTTTCGCCCGCCAGTCCGTGGCGGTGCGCACCATCATGCTGCGCGCCGTCACCTTCACCACCACGGGCAGCGCCGCCTGGGCGCTGATGCCGCTCGTCGCCGCCGATCTCCTCGGGCAGGGATCGGTCACGTTCGGCCTGCTGCTCGGCGCGCTGGGCCTGGGCGCGGTGATCGGCGCGGCGAGCGCCACATGGTTCCGCACCCGCTTTGCGAGCGAGGCGATCATCCGCGCGGCCGGCATCATCTACGGGCTGGGCTGCATCGGCGTCTCCTTCGCGCCGCCGCTGCCGGTCATGCTCGTGCTGCTGGTGGTGAGCGGCGCCGGCTGGGTGCAGGCGCTCTCCGGCTTCTCCGTCGCCGGCCAGCTCTGGTCGCCGCGCCCGCTGGTGGGGCGCATCACCGCCATGGTGAGCAGCCTCACCTTCGGCGGCATCGCGCTGGGCAGCTGGCTGTGGGGGCATGTCGCCGAAGCCCATGGCGTGAGCGCCGCGCTGCTTGCCTCCGGCATGGGCATGGTGGTGCTCCCGCTCATCGGCCTGCTGCTGCCGATGCCGCGCCACGAGGCATCGGCCACACCATGATCGCGAACCGGCACGGCGAACCTCTCTCGGCAATCGACATTTGCCCGGCGCATCGCTAGGGTCCAGCGCATGACGGACCTTCCACAAACGCCCCTGCTCGATCAGGTGCGGGAACCAGCCGACCTGCGCGCGCTTGCGCCGGGCCAACTTCGACAGCTTGCCGATGAACTCCGTGCGGAAACCATCTCCGCCGTAGGCACGACCGGCGGGCACCTGGGCTCGGGACTCGGCGTGGTCGAACTGACCACGGCGATCCATTATGTGTTCAACACGCCCGAGGACCGGCTGATCTGGGACGTGGGGCATCAATGCTATCCCCACAAGATCCTGACCGGCCGGCGCGATCGCATCCGCACGCTGCGGCAGGGCGGCGGCCTTTCCGGTTTCACCCGGCGCTCCGAGAGCGATTATGATCCGTTCGGCGCGGCGCATTCCTCCACCTCGATCAGCGCGGCGCTGGGCTTTGCCGTGGCCAACAAGCTCGCCGGCACGCCGGGCAAGGCGATCGCCGTGATCGGTGACGGCGCCATGTCCGCCGGCATGGCCTATGAGGCGATGAACAATGCCGAGCAGGCCGGCAACCGGCTGATCGTCATCCTCAACGACAATGACATGTCGATCGCGCCGCCGGTGGGCGGGCTCTCGGCCTATCTCGCACGGATCGTCTCCAGCCGCGAGTTCCTCTCGGTGCGCGAGACGTTCAGGCGCCTGGCCCGCCGGCTGCCCCGCCCGCTCCACAAGGCCGCCCGCAAGACCGACGAATTCGCGCGCGGCATGGCGATGGGCGGCACGCTGTTCGAGGAGCTGGGCTTCTATTATGTCGGCCCGATCGACGGGCATAATCTCGATCAGCTCATCCCCGTGCTGGAGAATGTGCGCGACATGGCGGAAGGGCCGGTGCTGGTCCATGTCGTCACGCAGAAAGGCAAGGGCTATGCCCCGGCCGAGGCCGCGGCCGACAAATATCATGGCGTGCAGAAGTTCAATGTCGTCACCGGCGAGCAGGCCAAGGCCCCGGCCGGCCCGCCCAGCTATACCGGCATCTTCGCCAGGGCGCTGATGGCCGAGGCCGAGCGCGACCCCGCCGTGGTGGCGATCACCGCCGCCATGCCCTCCGGCACCGGGCTCGACAAGTTCCAGCAAGCCTTCCCGGAGCGCTGCTTCGACGTCGGCATCGCCGAGCAGCATGCGGTTACCTTCGCCGCCGGCCTCGCCGCGCAGGGCATGCGGCCGTTCTGCGCCATCTACTCCACCTTCCTGCAGCGCGCCTATGACCAGGTGGTGCATGACGTGGCGATCCAGAACCTGCCGGTGCGCTTCGCCATCGATCGCGCCGGGCTGGTCGGCGCGGACGGCGCGACCCATGCGGGCAGTTTCGACGTCACCTATCTCGCCACGCTGCCCAACATGGTGGTGATGGCGGCGGCGGACGAGGCCGAGCTGGTCCATATGGTCCACACCGCCGCCTGCCATGACAGCGGACCGATCGCCCTGCGCTATCCGCGCGGCAATGGCATCGGCATTCCCCTGCCCGCCACGCCCGAGCGGCTGGCGATCGGCAAGGGACGCATCCTGCGCGAGGGCAAGAAGGTGGCGATCCTCTCGCTCGGCACCCGACTGGAGGAAGCGCTCAAGGCCGCCGACGCGCTGGACGCGCGCGGGCTCTCCACCACCGTGGCGGACCTGCGCTTCGCCAAGCCGCTCGACACCGCCCTCATCCGCAAGCTGCTGACCACGCATGACGTGGCCGTGACCATCGAGGAAGGCGCCATTGGCGGGCTGGGCGCCCATGTGCTGACGCTGGCGAGCGACGAGGGACTGATCGACGCCGGCCTCAGGCTGCGCACCATGCGCCTGCCCGATGCCTTCCAGGATCAGGACAAGCCCGAGAAGCAATATGACGAAGCCCGGCTCAACGCGCCGCACATCGTGGAGACCGTGCTGACGGCGCTGCGCCACAACAGCACGGGCGTGGAGGAAGCGGGCGCGCGAGCATGAGCGCACTCGGCGCTCGGCGCGCATGATCCACGGTCGATGATTGCCGAACTGGAGACGATTGCGATGAGTGACGCCCCCATCCGCACCGGCATCGGCGGCTGGACCTATGAGCCATGGCGCGAGACCTTCTATCCCAAGGGCCTGCCCAAGGCGAAGGAGATGGACTATGCCGTCGGCCATCTCGGCACCATCGAGATCAACGGCACTTTCTATCGCACGCAGACGCAAGCGACCTTCGCGAAATGGCGGGACGCCGCGCCCGACGGCTTCGTCTATGCGGTGAAGGCGCTGCAATATTGCGTGGCCAAGAAGAAGCTGGCCGAGGCGGAGGAGTCGATCGGGCGCTTCCTGGCATCGGGCCTCAGCGAACTGGGCGAGCGGCTGGGGCCGATCCTCTGGCAGTTCCGCCAGACCCGCAAGTTCGATGCGGAGGATATCGCCGCCTTCCTCGCCATGCTTCCCGCGACCCTCGATGGCGTGCGCGCCCGGCATGTGCTGGAAGTGCGGCACGAAAGCTTCGCCTGCGCCGAGTTCGTGGCGCTGGCCCGCGAGCATGGCGTGGCCATCGTCGTGGCGGATCATGTGGACCATCCCCAGATCGCCGACCTGACCGCCGATTTCGCCTATGCACGGCTGATGCGCACGCAAGCCGCCGAGCCGGCCGGCTATGACGTAGCGGGTCTGGACCGCTGGGCGGAGATCGCCCGGACATGGGCCGCGGGCGGCCGGCCGGAGGGGCTGACCTATGTGACGGACAGTCCGGCCGATGCGCAGCCGCGCGCGGTGTTCGCCTATTTCATCGCGGGCGCGAAGGAGCGCAATCCGGCGGCGGCGATGGCATTGGCCGAGCGCGTCTCGGCATAATCGCGCGGCCGGATACGCCCTGCGGGTTCATCGGCTACAATGTTCCCTGCACATGATACCCGGCCTCGCCGGCGGCCAGCTTGCGGCCGATCACCAGCTTGAACCAGCCCTTCAGGCTCAGGTCCGCCGTCCAGATCTCGACATCGTCGATATCCATGCGGAGCATGAGCAGGTTCGGATCGTCGCGGCCATGCGGGTACCAGGCGGAGACGCCGCTCGACCAGAAACGGTCGATCAGCGCGGCATCACGCTCCGCGACCAGCTGGCCGGAGAGGCAGGCAAAGAGATGATGATCCAGCGATGCGAACTGCGCCATGGCCGCCCCGCCGGGCGCCAGGCGATTGTCCTTCGCGGTGAAGAACCAGATCGCGCCGCCATGTTGCGGGCCCAGTTCGCCATCGAGTTGCGCGGTCATGGGGATGGCATGCTCGCCGCTGCCGTCCCGCCGGACCATGAGGATGGGGCTGCGCGCCAGCGCGAGCCAGAAATCCAGTTTCACATCATGGGCGACATCGTCGGGCGATTTGTCCTGCGGCATGGGAGCTCTCCTCTGTCTCCCCTGCAACGACCGGCGATGGCAATGGTTGCCCCGGCCCGCCGCCACGCGAACTGCGGCGGGCCGGGGCGGACAGGTCAGGCGAAGCGCACGGTCGCGCGCGCACGGCGGCGCATCGCCGTGCCGACAAGGCCGAACCCGGCGATCATCATCGCCCATGTGGCGGGCTCGGGGACCGCGCCGGGCGCCAGAACCAGCGTGAGATTGCTCCCGGTGGAATGCTTCACCGGAAGGCCGATCTCGGAATAAGCGAGATCCCAGGTGGCGAGGATGAAAGGATTGAACGTGAAGTAGAAATCCTCGGTGGTGCCCTGCACGCCCTGGCCGTAGGGATTGTTGACGTCACCCCACAGGATGAAGGCATCCTTGCTGCCCGTGACATTGTTGGGCGACAGGAAGGCCGTCGTGGTGGTGTAGACGGTGGAGCCGATCGTGAAGTCGATCGCCCGCAGCGTGGCGGCCTGGGTATCGGCATCCTGCAGCAGCGTGAAGCCGCCGGTCACGACCTTCGAGCCGTCGTTCAATATGCCTTCGAACAGATAGGACTGCTCGACCAGAGCGGCCTGCGAAGCGGTGGCCGAAGCGGCGGCCAGCAGTCCGAGCGTATAAGCGATCATCTTCATGATGTGTTCCCTCGCGCGGGCGCCCGACCCCATGAAGGAACGCCCATGCAGGGCGGCTATCCCCGCCACGGGACACATTCGTGACAAGGCTAATGATTTCTTAAGGCATGTTTCCGGGCGTCCAGCATCGGGACGGATCGGCGCTCCGCCCGCGCTGGAGCGCGGCGCCGGGCCTATGCTCAAGCCGCCCCGACATCCATGCCGGGGGGAAACCGGAAATGTCGATCCGTGCGCGCCCTCGCGGCGAGGCGGCGCGACGGGTGCCTTACTGGCCGCCCGTCGTCACCCGCGCGAATTGCCCGTCGCCTTCCGGCGCGGCGATGATGTCCATGGTCGTCTGGCCCTTGTCGACCACATTGGTCTCGCCATCGCCCACCGAGGAGCGGATGCCCGCATCGGCCATCGCCGAGCCGGCCTGGCGCAGGTTCGAGGTTTCGCCGGGGCTGCGCGGCGCCGGGCCACCGAACATGGCCTCCAGCGCCTGCTGCTGCAGGCCGCTCTGGTTGTTCACGCTGGCGCCCGGTGCCGGCGGCTCGAGCGCGAAGTCCGGCGGAATCACCAGCGGCGGCTGGCGCGAGACGGCCATCTCGTCCGGACGGTCCCGATTGAACAGGCTGGTGCCGCCGCAAGCCGAGAGCAGGACGACGCCGGCAAGCGCCACGGACGAACGAATTGGAAAGCGCATCTTAACGAGACTCCTTGGACCCGGTCTTTTCGCGCAGCAGCAGCGCACGCGCAAGCAGGATGAGCACGCCGATGGTGATGGCGGCATCGGCGAGATTGAAGATGAGGAACGGGCGCCACTCCCCGATATGGAGATCGGCATAGTCGATCACATAGCCCAGCCGCACCCGGTCGATGATGTTGCCGATCGCCCCGCCCAGCACGAGCGAGAGCGCGACGGCATCGTCCCGCTGCTTCTCGCGCCACATCCACCAGGCCACGAAACCGGCGATGGCCATGGTCATGGCGACGAGCAGCCAGCGCATGAGATGCGTCTCGGCATAGAAGAAGCCCATCGAGACGCCGCGATTCTCCGTCCAGGTCAGGTTGAAGAAGGGCAGCAGCTCTATGCCCGCCGGCCCGCGCGAGGCGAGCTGGAGCGTCTGGCTGACGAACAGCTTGATGAGCTGGTCGAACAGCACGATGACGCCCGCGACCGTGAGCCCAAGCTTGCGATGGAGGCCCGTGAGGGCGTGCTCGCTCACGCCAGCACCCCGTCGCAGCGGCCGCACAGCGCGCCATCCTCGGTCACGTCCGGCAGCAGCCGCCAGCAGCGGCCACATTTGTGGTGCGCGGTCGGCGTGACGAGCGGGCTCGCCTGGCTTGCATCCTCCGTCACGCTGGCCACGATGCACATCTCCGCGAAGTCGACATCCTCGGGCACATCGGCCATGCGCACATCCGCCTCCAGGCTGGAGCGCACGACCTTCTCCCGACGCAGCGGCTCAATGGCCTCGTTCACCTGATCGCGCGATGAACGCAGCGCGGCCCAGCGCACGCCCAGCGACGGATCGAGCCAGCGATGCTCCACCTGCGGCCATTCGAGCAGATGCACCGAGCCGTCCCCGGACGGATAGCGCGCCTGCCACACCTCCTCCGCCGTGAACGGAATGAGCGGCGCGGCATAGCGCACCAGCGCATGGAAGAGATGATCGAGCACCGTGCGATAGGCGCGGCGCTTGTCCGTCTCCGCGCCGCTCGCCGGGTTCACGTCGCAATAGAGGCAGTCCTTGCGGATATCGAAATAGAAGGCGGAGAGATCATTATTGGCGAAGTCCCCGAGCGCGCGGGAATAGCGGCCGAACTCCAGCCACAGCTCGCTCTCCTCCTTGCGATCGACCACGGCGCGCAGCTCCCCGTCCAGCTCGGCGAGCTTGTGGAGCATGTAGCGCTCCAGCTCCGGCATGGCCGAGACCGGCACGCGGTCTGCCTGCGAGAAGCCGGCCAGCGCGCCCAGCAGATAGCGGAAGGTGTTGCGCAGCTTGCGATAGGCGTCGGAGGCGCCGGCCAGCACTTCCTTGCCGATGCGCACATCGTCGAAATAATCGGTGCTGGCGGCCCACAGGCGCAATATGTCCGCGCCGCTCTCGTCCATCACCTTGAGCGGGTCGACCGTGTTGCCGAGGCTCTTGGACATTTTGCGGCCCTGCCCGTCGAGCGCGAAGCCATGGGTGAGCACAGCCTTGAACGGCGCATGGCCGCGCGTGCCGCAGCTCTCCAGCAGCGAGGACTGGAACCAGCCGCGATGCTGGTCCGAGCCTTCGATATAGAGGTCCGCGCGCGCATCCGCGCCATAGCGCGCCTCGACCACGAAGCTGTGCGTCGAGCCGCTGTCGAACCACACGTCGAGAATGTCGTTCACCACCTCATAGTCGTCCAGCGCGTAGTCCGGGCCGAGCAGCGCCTGATGATCGGCGCTGAACCAGGCATCCGCCCCGCCCGCCTCGAACGCCGCGACGATGCGCGCATTGACCAGCGGATCGTCCAGATACTGGCCGCTCTCGCGGTTCACATAGAGCGCGATCGGCACGCCCCAGGCGCGCTGGCGGGAGATCACCCAGTCCGGCCGGTCGCTGACCATGGCATGGATGCGGTTGCGCGCGCGCGCCGGCACCCAGCGCGTCTGCTCGATGGCCTCCAGCGCGACCTCGCGCAGCGTCGGGCCGTTGGTCATGACATGATCGGGCGTGGCGGGATTGACCGCGAGCGCGATGCCCGCGCCGATGCCGGCCAGCGGGACCACGTCGAAGTCGGACGCCTTCGCGGCCCGGTCCATGGGGATGAACCATTGCGGCGTGCAGCGATAGATGATGCGCGCCTTGGAGCGCCACGAGTGCGGATAGCTGTGCTTGAGTTCACCCACCGCAGCCAGCGCGCCCACCGCGCGCAGATCGGTCAGGATCGGGCCATCCGGGCCGTTGAACTTGGTGTTGATGACGCTGCCCTGCCCGCCCAGCCACAGCCAGTCTTCGCGGTAGCGGCCATCGTCGGTGACGGCGAACACCGGATCGATGCCATGGGCCTTGCACAGCGCGAAATCATCCTCGCCATGGTCGGGGGACATGTGGACGAAGCCGGTGCCGGCGTCGTCCGTCACGAAATCGCCGGCCAGCAGCGGACGCGGCCGCGCGAAGAAGCCGCCCAGATGGTGCATGGGATGCCGCGCGACGGCGCCCGCCAGCGTGCTGCCCGGATAGATGCCCGCGCCGACATTCCATCGCGCGCCCTCGGGCAGATGCCTGAGCAGCCGCTCGGCGACCGATTGCACGAGCTTGCGCGCGACCAGATAGCTGGCGACCTGCGCCTGCCCCGCTTCCTCCCAGCTCAGGTCGAGCAGGATATAGTCGAGGTCCGGATTATAGGCGATCGCCTGGTTGACCGGGATGGTCCAGGGCGTGGTCGTCCAGATGAGCAGCTTGACGCCCTTGAGGAACATATCCGGCGCATCGACGATCTCGAACGCGAGGTCGATCTGCGTCGAGACGACATCCTCATATTCCACCTCGGCCTCGGCCAGCGCGGTCTTCTCGACCGGGGACCACATGACCGGCTTGGCGCCGCGATAGAGCTGGCCGCTCGACGCGAACTTGAGCAGCTCGGCCACGATCGCCGCCTCGGCCGCATATTTCATGGTCAGATAGGGATCATCCCAGTCGCCCATGATGCCCAGCCGCTTGAACTCCTCCTTCTGCACATCGACCCATTTGGCCGCATAGGCACGGCACTGGGCGCGGAACTCCTGTGGAGGCACCTCGTCCTTGTTCAGCTTCTTCTTGCGATATTCCTCCTCGATCTTCCATTCGATGGGGAGGCCATGGCAATCCCAGCCGGGCACATAGGGCGCATCCTTGCCGAGCAGCGACTGGCTGCGCACGATGATGTCTTTGAGCACCTTGTTCATGGCGTGGCCCATATGGATGTCGCCATTCGCATAGGGCGGGCCGTCATGCAGGATGAAACGCTCGCGGCCGGCGCGCAGTTCGCGCAGCTTGCCATAGAGGTCCATCGCCTCCCAGCGCGCCAGGATCGTCGGTTCCTTCTGCGCAAGGCCCGCCTTCATGGGGAAGTCGGTCTGGGGCAGGAAGACGGTGGATTTATAGTCGGGCTGGTCGGTCATGGGCGTCGCGAGTCTCGATACCGTCTTTCTGGCCGGCCACCGAGATCATCGACGCCGCGTCGCGAGCACCATTCGGCAGGTCGACTTTGCTCGGTGCCTGGCCAGGGCGAACGGGGAAAAGGTCAGCGCCCGCCCCTACGCGAGCGCCGCCGCCCATGCAAGCGCGCGGCGGAGGCGCTTCCCCGGCCGCGCCGCTGAACCAGCCGTCGGCCTGCCGGTCAGGCCCCGGTCGAGAGGATCGTGCGGGCCTTCAGCACGTCGCCGTCCATCCGCATGACCAGCGCCTCCAGACTGTCGAACTTCTCCTCGCCGCGCAGCCGCTCGATCAGTTCCACCTCGATGACCTGGTCGTAGAGGCTGCCGGAAAAGTCGAACAGGAAGGTCTCGAGCAACTCCTTGGGCGGATCGAAGGTGGGGCGGATGCCGAGATTGGCCGCGCCGGGCAGCAGTCGCCCGTCCGGCAGGCGCACCCGCACGGCATAGATGCCGTAGGCCGGGCGCAGATAATGATCGAGCTCCATGTTCGCGGTGGGGAAGCCGATGGTGCGGCCGCGCTTGTCGCCATGGATGACAGGGCCGCGAATGGCGAAGGGCCGGGTCAGCAGGCGGCTCGCCGTCGCGCAATCGCCCGCGACCAGCGCATCGCGGATGCGGCTGGAGGAGATCACTTCGCCATGCTCGTCCAGCACCGGCGGCACAGCCTGCGCGATCAGGCCATGGGCCGCGCCGAGCTGGCGCAGCACCTCGACATCGCCGCTGCGCCCGTGCCCGAAGGTGAAATCCTCGCCGGTGACGACGCCCGCCGCGCCGAACCGCTCGACCAGCAGCGCGACGAACTCCCCGGCGCTCTTCGCGGCCAGCGCGGCGTCGAAGTGGAAGACCAGCATCGCATCCGCCCCCGCCGCCGCGAACAGGCGCTCGCGCTGGTCGAGCGTGGTCAGGCGGAAGAAGACGGCCTCCGGATGGAACAGGCGGACCGGGTGCGGATCGAATGTCGCGACGATGACCGGGCGGCCCTGCGCACGCGCCAGCGCGACCGCGCGGGCGACCACGGCCTGATGCCCCGCGTGGAACCCGTCGAAATTGCCCAGCGCGATGATCGCCCCGCGCAGCGCCGTCGGGATCGCCTCATCACTGAAGATCCGTTCCATCCATCGCGCCTATAGGGAGCCGCGCGGCGGCGCGCCAGCCCTTCGCGTCGTTGCCGATAAGCGGGCCGATGGCGCCTGCCGCCGGCCCCGCCGCGTCATCAACCCGTCATTAACCATATATAGCGGGGCAGCGCCGGCACCATCACATCATCGACGTGGGAGACTATCAATGTCGTCATTCGCAATCCGCCTCGGCGGAGCCGCGCTCGCTTGTCTTGCGATCGCCACCGGCGCACAGGCCGGCACGCTCGGCCTTTCCAACTATGCGGTGTCCTTCACCGCCGCCCTGCCGGGCGTTCCGGAAGCCAGCGCGATCACCTATAATTGGGACCGCAACTCGCTGATGGTCATCGGCGACGAAGGCGCGACGCAGGAATATGGCCTCGATGGCAAGGTCTATCCCGGTGTTTTCGATTATCTGGGCGGCACCTATTTCAACGACCCCGAGGGCATCACCTATATCGGCAACGGCGAATATGTGATCGCCGAGGAGCGCACGACCCGCATCGCCAAGGTCGGCATCGCCAATGCCGTCGATACCGGCTCCGGCATCCGCTACATCTTCTCGGCGCCGACCCCGGAATATTCCTATGTCGTCAGCGGCGGCCCGAACTGGGGCAATTCCGGCCTGGAAGGCATCAGCTACGATCCGATCACCGGCGGCTTCTTCGGCGTGAAGCAGGAAAATCCGCAAGGCGTGTTCTTCATCTCCAAGGATTTCGGCACGCCGAACAGCGCCGGCAGCACGACCAGCCTGTTCGATCCCGCGCTGCTGGGCCTGACGACGCTCTCGGACATCGCGACCTTCTCCACCGTCAGCGCGTTCCAGGGCACGGACATCGCGGAAAACCTGCTGGTCCTGAGCACCAGCTCGATGCTGCTGCTCGAAGTGTCGCGCAGCGGTGATGTGCTGAGCAGCTTCGACCTGAACGGCATATTGGGCACGACCGGCTTCACGATCAACACGATCGAAGGCGTGACCTTCGACAATGCCGGCAACATCTACCTCGCCGCCGAACTGGGCGAAGGCGCCGGTGGCGGCACGTCCGCGCTCATCGCGCTGGCGCTCCAGCAGCAAGCCGCCGTGCCCGAGCCGGCGACCTGGGCGATGATGATCGCGGGCTTCGGCCTCGTCGGCGGCACGCTGCGCCGCCGCGCGCGCACGGTATCGTTCGCCTGACCATCATGGAACGTCCGGGGCCGGCCCAGCGCCGGTCCCGGACGCCGTTGCCTCGCCTGGTCAGTCGCGCAGATAGGTGACGTAGCTATAGGCTGGCACGCCGTCCGCCGCCGGAAAATCCTCCCGCGCCGCTTCCCGCCACCGCTCCGGGTCCGGCAGGTCGATATGCGCATCGCCCGGCGGTGACAGCGCCACCAGCGTCAGCTCGATGCGCGTCGCGACCGGCTCGAACAGGCGATAGACCCCGCCCCCGCCGATCACCGAGATGACCGGCGCATCGGCCACCCGGATCGCCTCCGCCACGCTCGTCACCGGCTCCGCCCCCGCGGCGCGCCATGCCGGATCGCGCGTCAGCACGATGTGGCGCCGGCCGGGCAGCAGGCCGGGCAGGCTCTCGAAGGTCTTGCGGCCCATCACCATCGGCGTGCCCATGGTCATCGCCTTGAAGCGACGCTGCTCGCCGGGAATGTGCCAGGGAATATCGCCCTCCGCGCCGATCACGCCATTTTCCGCGCGTGCCAGCAGCAGCACGATCTCCGGCGTGCTGCCCTGCACGCTCATGCGGGGGCGTCCGCCAGCAGCCGCGTCACATGGCCCATCTTGCGGCCGGGGCGCGCCTCATGCTTGCCGTAGAGATGCAGATGCGCCGTCTCCTCGGCGAGGATCGCGGGCCAGGCATCGGCCTGATCGCCGATGAGATTCTCCATCACCACGCCGGTCGCGACCAGCCCGGTCGCACCGAGCGGCAGGCCGCAGACGGCGCGGACATGATTCTCGAACTGGCTGGTGATCGCGCCTTCGATCGTCCAGTGGCCGCTATTGTGCACGCGCGGCGCCATCTCGTTGAAGATCGGTCCATCCGCGCCGGCGAAGAATTCGAGCGTGAGCACGCCCACATAATCGAGCGCCTCGGCGACCTTCGCCGCGAGCCCGCGCGCCTCGTCCAGTTGCGCCAGCACGGTGGCGGGCGCGGGCACGCTCGACGTGGCCAGGATGCCCTGTTCATGCCGGTTGAGCGGGCTGTCCCAGAAGCGCACCGCGCCATCCTGCCCGCGCACGAGGATCACCGAGAATTCATGCGCGAAGGTGACGAAGCCTTCCAGCACGGCCGGCTGCCCGCCAATCTCCGCCCAAGCGCGATCGAGCGTATCGGCGCCGTCGTCGGCGAGGCGCGCCTGGCCCTTGCCGTCATAGCCGAAGCGGCGGGTCTTGAGGATCGCGGGCGCGCCCACCTGCGCGATGGCCGCCGCCAGACCCGCCCGGTCCTCGACCGGAGCATAGGGCGCCGCGCGGCCGCCCAGCGTGGCGACGAACTGCTTTTCCAGCAGCCGGTCCTGCGCCACTTCCAGCGCCTGCGCATTGGGCTGGACATGGCCGAGCCCGGCCAGATGCGCCACCGCCGCGCTCGGCACATTCTCGAACTCATAGGTGATGACGCTCACCGATTCGGCGAAACGGCCCAGCGCCGCGCCATCCTCATAGGCGGCCTGCGTCCAGGCCGCGGACACTTCCGCCGCCGGCCCGCTCGCCTCCGGGGCATAGACATGGCTGCGATAGCCCAGTTGCGCCGCCGCCATGGCGAGCATCCGGCCGAGCTGGCCGCCGCCGACGATGCCGATGGTCGAGCCGGGGGGCACGCGCTTCATTCCGGCGTATCCGCCACCGCCTCGGTCTGGCGCGCGCGCCACGCGTCGACGCGCCCGGCCAGCGCCGGATCGTCATTGGCGAGGATGGCGGCCGCGAGCAGCGCCGCATTGATCGCCCCCGCCTTGCCGATCGCCAGCGTGCCGACCGGGATGCCGGCCGGCATCTGGACGATGGAGAGCAGGCTATCCATGCCGGAGAGCGTCGCCGACTGCACCGGCACGCCGAGCACCGGCAGGCGCGTCATCGCGGCCGTCATGCCCGGCAGATGCGCCGCGCCGCCCGCGCCGGCGATGATGACCTTGAGCCCGCGCCCGGCGGCGCCCTTGGCATAGTCCACCAGCCGGTCCGGCGTGCGGTGCGCCGAGACCACCTTGCACTCGTGCGGCACATCCAGCGCCGCCAGCGTCTCGGCCGCGTGCCGCATCGTCTCCCAGTCCGAGCGGGACCCCATGATAATGCCGATTTTCACCATGGCCTGTGCTTTGCCCGTCCTTGTCGATCAACGCCCCTCACGGCGCGGCGAAGCGCGGACCGTGGAAACCTTTCGTTAATTCGCCCGCCAATAGAGACGAGGCCAAGGTCGCACAACCGCTCAAAGGAGTTGGAAAGCCGATCAGCTCCGCTTTTTTGGGCTTCAATTCGTCGATAATCACTATATGCTTCCCACAACATCATCTCTTCCGGTCGCGCAATGGAGGTAGAGTTTGACCCGAGCAACAGCCCGGGACGTTTCGCGCGACGCCGAGAGCGAAAACGTCACGGACATCGAACAGGAAATCGTCGCGCTGCGCAAGGAAGTGCGGCTGCTTCGGCTGGCCAATGAGGAGCTGGAACGGCTCGTCATCCGGGACACGCTGACGCCGCTCTTCAATCGCAGGCACTTCATCAACAGCCTCGCGGAACGGCTCAACCGGCTGGAACGCTATGGCAGCGGATCAGCGCTGGTCTTCGTCGATGTCGACGGGATGAAGCGGATCAACGACAATTTCGGCCATGGCGCGGGCGATCATGCGCTCAACCATATCGCCCGGCTGCTGGGCAGCTCGATCCGCTCGACGGACATCGCCGCGCGCGTGGGTGGCGACGAGTTCGCGCTGCTGCTCGATGGCGTGGGCGAGGAAGCGGCGAACGACAAGGCGGGCCAGCTCGCCGCGCTCATCGCCATGACCCAGTGCCATTTCGACGGCATGCTGCTGCCGCTCGCCGCCTCGTTCGGCTGCACGGCCCTGCGGCCGGGCGACAGCGATTTCGCCGCCATCGCGCGCGCGGACATGGCGATGTATGCCGCCAAGCGCCGGGCGAGCCAGCACTGATGCCGGCGCCGGACTCCGCCGCCGTCCGCGACAATATCGAGCGCCAGCGCTACGAACTTGCCGTCGAGGACGGGCTGGCCTTCGCCCAGTATCGGCGGGAGGGCGACAATCTGCTGATCGTCCATACCGAGACGCCACCCGCGCTGCAGGGCCGGGGCCTGGCGAGTCGGCTGGTGCGCGGCATGATCGCGGACGTGCGGGCACGCGGCCTGCGAATCGTGCCGCGGTGCAGCTTCATCGTCGATTATCTGGACCGCCACCCCGAGGATCGGGATGTGGTGGCCGAGGGGCATTGAGCCCGCCCCCGGGCCGCCGTCGCCGCTCGATGTCGAATCGGACGGGGCTCAGCGCTCCGAGAGATAATAGCGGTCGAGCGCGGACAGGTCGTCGGCCAGCTCATAGACGATCGGCTGCCCGGTCGGGATCTCCAGCTCGGTGATCTCGTCGTCCGGGATGTTCGAGAGATGCTTGACCAGCGCCCGCAGCGAATTGCCATGGGCGGAGATGAGCACGCGCTTGCCGGCCCTGAGCTCGGGCGCGATGCGGTTCTCCCAATAGGGCAGCACGCGCGCGATCGTGTCCTTGAGGCTCTCCGTCGCGGGGATGGCGATGCCGGCATAGCGCCGGTCGGCGCTCAGATCATAGGCGCTGCCCGGCTCCAGTGGCGGCGGCGGCACGTCGAAGCTGCGGCGCCAGATCTTCACCTGCGCGTCGCCATGCTTCGCTGCCGTCTCCGCCTTGTCGAGCCCGGTGAGCCCGCCATAATGGCGCTCGTTGAGGTGCCAGTCCTTCTCGACCGGCAGCCAGAGCCGGCCCATCGCCTCCAGCGCGAGGTTGAGAGTCTTGATCGCGCGGGTCTGCACCGAGGTGAAGCACTGGTCGAAGTCCAGCCCCTTCACCTTCATCAGCTCGCCCGCCGCAACGGCCTCGGCCGCGCCTTTCGCGGTCACGTCCACGTCCCACCAGCCGGTGAAGCGATTCTCCAGGTTCCAGGCGGACTGACCGTGGCGGATGAGGACGAGGGTGGGCATGGGATGGACGCTCCAGCTTGTCTGTGTTCCGGCGCCTGATAGCGCGATTTCACGACCATGCAACTTGTCGGGCGCAGGACAATCCGCCATTGAGGCCGCCAGTCAGCAAGTGAGGAGCAGGATCATGGCGATCACCCGGACCACGCATGTCCATGGCGGCCCCGGCGGGCCCTTCGAATCGATGTTCGTCGCGGACGGCGACGCGGGCACCCAGCCCGGCATGCTGCTCTTCCCCAATTTCTGGGGCCCCAAGGAATGGGATTTCGCCAAGGCGGAGACGCTGGCGGAACTCGGCTACAAGGTGCTGGTGGTCGACTATTACGGCCAGGGCAAGCGCGCCACTTCCATGGAGGAAGCGGGCCATCTGCTGCATGACTTCATGGCCGATCGCACCGTCGTGAAGGGCCGCGTGCTCGATGCGCTGGCCGAACTGAAGGCGCAGCCCGGCGTGGATCCGGCGCGCTGCGGCGCCATCGGCTTTTGCGCGGGCGGCAAATGCGTGCTGGACCTCGCGCGCGCCGGCGCCGACATCAAGGGCGCGGTCTCCTTCCACGGCGTCTATGATGCCCCGCCCTTCCCCAACGCGGCGATCACCACGCGGCTGATGATCTGCGACGGATGGAACGACAAGCTCTGCCCGCCGCAAGCCAAGGTGGCGCTGTGCGAGGAACTGACGGCGCACGGCGTCGACTGGCAGTTCCTCAGCTACAGCAACACCGGCCACGCCTTCACCGCCAACGACGTGCCGCTGGACGCGGACAGGACGTTCGGCTTCCAGCCCGATACCGACCGGCGCAGCTGGGCTGCGATGACGGCGTTCCTTGAGGAAGCACTGGCCTGAAGGAAGCGCAGGGCTGAGCCGGCCGGGATCGCTCGGGCGTCCGGGCAAACCCTGTTCCGCCTTCAGCCCGCACACCCGCGCCGCGACGATCAGGGGGATGCTTCCAGGATCGTCGGCCGCATCGGCCGCTCGCCGACGGGCACTTTGGGCCGCAGCATATAGACCGGCACCGCCGTCAGCGTCAGCGCCATGCTCCAGCCGGCCGCCTCCAGACCGCTGCCCCAGAAGGCGAAGCCGGCGAAGCCCAACCCCACCAGCCCCGGCAGGACAGCCACCCGGCGCATGATCGCGGCGAGGCAGATGGCCACATAGAGCCACAGCGCCGTGCAGGCGGTGAGCAGGGCCGCGAAGGTGAACACGCCGGAGAGCGAGCGGCTCGCGGTGGAGAGCACCAGGATGCTCGCGGCGGCGGCGGAGAGAATCAGCACGCGGACCGGCACGTCACGGCGCGAGACCCGGCCGAACCAGCGCGGCAGCAGCCCCGCGCGCGCCATGCCGAGCGGCACCTCGCCCTGCACCAGCGTCCAGCAATTGAGCGCGCCGATCGCCGAGATGGCGGCGAAGGCGGCGATGACCAGGCCGATGCCGGGCCGCCAGAACGTCCCGATGAAGAGCTGGAACGGCGCCGGGCTCGTCGCCAGCACGGCCTGCGGGAGCAGCAGCACCATCGCGCTGCAGACGATGATGTAGACGAGGCCGGTGGCCAGCGTGCCGGCGATGGTGGCGCGCGCGACATTGCGCTCGGGATCGCGCACCCGCTCGGCGACGACCGCCGCCGATTCGAAGCCCACCAGCGGGAACAGGGTGAGCGCGACGGCCGCGCCCAGCCCCGCGAACAGCGTCGCGGGCGGCGGCACCGGCGACGGCGCGGCGACGCCCGTGCCCGCCACCCAGAGGCCGATCGCCATGACCAGTATCAGCGGCACGATCTTGAGGATGGTCGTGAGCAGCTGGAAGATGCCCGCGCTGCGCGCGCCGGCAAGGTTGAGCAGGGTCAGCAGCCAGATCAGCGCCACCGCGTTCGCCGCGCCGAGCAATGGGGAACTGGCCAGGCCGGGGAAGAAGGCGGCGAGATAGCTGGTCGCGCCCACCGCGATGGAGGCATTGGCCGTCCAGCAGGAGACCCAGTAGCTCCAGCCGATCAGCACGCCCGGCAAGGGGCCGAAGACCCGGCCGGTGATGGCGATGGCCCCGGTCTGCTCCGGCATGGTCCGCACGAGCCGGGCCATGGCGATGGCCATGGCGCAGATGCCGACGATGCTCACCGCCCAGGCCACCACGCTGGTCCAGCCGAACGGCGCGAGCGCGACCGGCATCATGAAGATGCCGGTGCCGATCATGCCGCCGACGACCAGCGCCGTGGCGGTCCAGAAACCGAATGGCCGCGCGCGCGCCTGATCCAAATGCGATTCCCCCGGAAAGGGGAAACTAGATCATGACTGGCGGGGAATTAACAGGATTAATGCGCGATCGACCCTGAGCCGTATCGACATTCAGCGTCGGATTTACAAACCCACGTCATGCTGAACTTGTTTCAGCATCCATTGCCCCTTTGAGACCTGAACTTGAAGGCAGGATGGATGCTGAAACAAGTTCAGCATGACGGAGAATAAGAATAGTGGGGCGGCCTGCTATTCCAGAAACTTGAATGTCGATCGACCCTGAGCCGATCTATCGGGCCGGCCTCACATTTCCCCGATCACCTCCGCCAGCGTCGCCAGGCAGTCGCGGGCGAGTTGCATGGAGCGCTCGGGGCTCCAGCCCTGCGCGGGATCGGGCATATCGTCATTGTCCTTGAACGGCATTTCCAGCGTCATGGCGACGGCGCCGTAACGCTCCGCGATCTGGGCGGTGGCCATGGAGAGATTGGCCTTGCCGGGGCGCGACTCGGGATAGCCGAGCCGCGTCTGGAAATCCGGCGTGCGGATGGCCAGCGTATCGCGATAGCGGCGGAACAGCCCCATCTGCGCGTCCTTGATGGACGGAATGCCCTCGAACCCGGCGAGGAACACGGCGGGGATCGCCTCGTCGCCATGCACGTCCATGCAGAAGGCGACGCCGGTCTGGTCCATCCGGTCGCGCACGCACAGCACTTCGGGCGAGCGCTCCAATGTGGGCGCATGCCATTCGCGGTTGAGGTTGATCCCGGCCGCATTGGTCCTCAGATTCCCCCGGAAGGAGCCGTCCGGATTCATGTTCGGCACGATATGGAGCCGCGCGGCCGTCAGCAGCTTGCGGGCGTGGACATTGGCGGGGTCGGTCAGCATGTCGAGCGCGCCTTCCATCCACCACTCCGCCATCGACTCGCCGGGATGCTGGCGCGCGATGATCCAGACCGGCCTGTCACCGCTGCCCATCTCCAGGCAGTCGATCGTCCGCCCGTCCAGCGTCAGCCCGAGCTGGCGCAGGGTGACGCCCTCGCAGGCGGCCGTCTGGGCGATCAGGTCGGCATGGCGCTCCTGCGAATAGGGCGCGAAATAGGCGAACCAGGCGACATCGCCCGCCAGCATGTGGCGGATGGTGAGCGTGCCGCCGGCCTCGTCCGCCGCATAGCTGGAGGTCGCGCGGTTCCATGTCTCGCGATCCCCGGAGACGGCGGCGTTATAGCCCGGCCAGCCATCCGGATAGGCGGAGCCGGCAAGGCCGGTGATGCGCAGCGTGAGCTGCGTGCCGGCCGGCGCGGCGACGCGGAAGTGGAACCACTGGTAGAAGTCGCTCTGGTGATCCTTGCGGATCGAGAGCGTGGCGGTGGCGCCGTCGATCGATTCGACGACGATATTGCCGCTGTCGAACGCGCTGTTGACGCGCAGGGCGGGCGAGCTGTGCGGATGGGCTGTCATTGCACCGTGATAGTCTCGCCGGACTGTCCGGGGAAGCCCCGGAACAGCGCATCGGCCAGCTTGCCGGCGGCGATGCCGGGCTGGGCCGCGGGCGCGGTCGATTTGGCCGCCATCTCGGCCCGCCCTTCCCAGAACACGGCCTGCTCGCCGGCCCGGCGCAGTTGCACGCGCATCCGCGTGACGACGATCGGCTTGGGCTTGCCCGAGAGGTTGATGCCCACGCCAAGCCCCACGCCCGAGCCGAAGCTGCCGGTCGACCCGCCGACCCCGACGCTCACCGGCGAGCGCCGCTCGCCCGGCTCATAGGTCTCGCGGCCGATCTCGACCACCGCCTCATAATCGCTCGCGCCGCCATCGCGCACGGTGAAGCCGGTGCGGGCGAGCGACGCGCCCACGGCATTGGCGACGGTGCGGAACTCCAGGCTGGAGGCGAGCGCGGGATCGCTCGGCACGACCGTCACGCTGCCCTGCCGCGCCACCGCGTCATTGTGGAAGCGCGTCACGTCCACCGGGGGGATGGCCGTCGCGCAGCCGGCCAGCGACAACGCCGAGAGCGCGGTCGCGATCATGGCGATGCGCCTGCGCGGTCCGGATTTCATGGCCATGGCACCCTCTCCCTATCGATCATATCTCCAACGCATCGCGAGGCGCGGCGTTGCATGCAAGGGGCGACGTGATGATCTTTGCGCTTTTGATGCATGGCCGCAGATGCGATAGCGCCGGGCGGCATGGCAGGCATGGGCAGTCTTGCCTCTCCTCGTCCTGCCCGCGAATGCCGCCCTCATCGCGCCATCGCGCCCTTGACTTTCCGGCCGCCCCCCCATAGAGGCGCGGCTTCGATTTTCCGCAGCAATGCTAGATTCTGGACGCCCGATCATGAAGATCCGCAATTCTCTGAAGTCGCTCAAGGACCGCCACCGGGACAACCGGGTGATTCGCCGTCGCGGGCGCACCTATGTGATCAACAAGACCCAGCGTCGCTTCAAGGCCCGCCAGGGCTGATCCGGCACGCGGCGAGCCGTCACCGGCCCGCTTGACGAGATAGCAAGCGCCCGGCCAGCATCTGGCCGGGCGTTTTGGCGTGTCCGCGATCGTCTGCGAAGGGGCCTGCACGGCGTGGCGCTGCCGCGCGAATCGGTGGGCGTGATCGTCGATACGCTGTACTTCTGACGCGGCCACGGCGTGCTGGTCTATCCGCGCGCCTGGACGGAGGCGAGAAGCGCGCTTGAGGCCGAGGCCGCGCGAATCGGCGCCGCGCTGGCCCGCCCGTGACAGGCCGCCGCCGGGGATACAGCGCCGCGCCGCGATTCCCCCGGCCATGCGCCTCATGCCCCACTCGCCTGATGGTGCGCGACTCGTGCTGGCCCGCGGGGATGCGCCGGCCATGACCGGTTGCCTGCGCAACGCGCGCGCGGTGGGCGAGGCCGCCCGCGCTTTCGCCGGCGGTCGCGACATCGCGCTCATCCCGGTCGGCGCACCTTCCGGCAACAAGCCGGGCGCGCCTACCCTTCGATCCGCGTCGACCAGCCGTCGATCAGCACATCGAGCGCAATCACGAAACTGTCCCGATCCGCCGCGACGGCATCGGGACGGGCCGAGCGCAGGGTCGTCCAGCCCGTCACCAGCGCCTGCACGGCGCGCTGCGCGATCAGCGACTGGGGCGCGGGCAGGCCCAGCCGCTCCAGCGTCGTCACGATGCGGGTTAGCGACGCTTCCGCCAGATCCGCCGAGGACCGCGCGACCACGATCAGCCGGCGCGCATCGGGTATCGATATCTGGGCGTCCCACAGCGCGATGCCGAAGGCGTGCAGCCATTGCCGCCAGTTCGCGACCGGCGGCATCGCGTCCAGACAGGCGCGGAAGATCGATGCCGACATGTAGCAATGGAGCATGTTCTTGTCCGCCACATGCCAATAGAGCGAGGAGACGCTGACGCCCAGGCGGCCCGCGACCTTGCGCAGGCTCACCGCATCCAGCCCCTCCGCCTCGAGCAGCGCCAGCGCTTCCCGGACGATCATATCCCGGTCGAGTTTTGAAAAGGACATGAGAAGCGCCTTGACAGCAACGCGCTCAAAAAGCATCCATCTCAAAACGAACATTGTTCGATTAGAGTCGGGAGATGATCCATGTACCCCTTCACACCGGGCAGCTATGCACCGCGCAACGGCTGGTATGTCGCGGCCTTCACGCGCGAAATCGGCGAGGCCCTGCTCAGTCGCTGGATCCTCAACGAGCCGGTGGTGCTCTACCGCAAGGCGGACGGCACGGCGGTGGCGGTGGAAGGGCGCTGCCCGCACCGGCATTTCCCGCTGGGCGCGAGCAAGCGCGTGGGCGATGCGATCCAGTGCGGCTATCATGGCATCACCTTCGGCGCGGACGGCAAATGCACCTTCGTGCCGAGCCAGACGACCATTCCGGGCGTCTATGCGATCAAGGCCTATCCGCTGGTCGAGCGCGGCCTGTGGGCGTGGATCTGGCCGGGCGATCCGGCCCTGGCGGACGAGGCGCTGATCCCCACGCTCGACGAAATCGGCTTCGAACTGCCCGGCATGATCCCGGACGCCTTCTATTCCATGCATGTGAAGGGCCGCTACCAGCTGCTCAACGACAATCTGCTGGACCTCACCCATCTGGGCTATCTGCACTCCAGCTCGATCGGCACGCAGGACGATGCCGCGACGCCCGAGGTGCGCGACCTCGATGAGCGCCGCCTCTCCAGCCGGCGCTACATGAAGAACACGCCCATGCCGCCCATCCATGACCGCCGCGACTATGACGGGCCGGTCGATCGCGTCTCCGGCATGGATTTCTACTTCCCGGGCTTTCATGCCGGCATCGGCGAATCGCGGATTCCGCAAGACCGTCCACGCGGCGGGCATCTCCTCCATGCCAGCCGGGTCTGGCACGCGGTCACGCCGGCCACGAAGACGAGCTGCAACTATTTCTTCGGCATGAGCTCGACATCCCCCGAGAAGCTGGCGCAGGCGAAGATCGCGCTCGAACCGGTGCTGGCGGAGGATGCCTTCGCCACCGAGGAGATCGAGAAGATCATCGGCACCATGGACGCGCTGCCGCCCGAACTGATGCTCAAGAGCGACGTGACAGCCGTGCAGGGCCGCCGTATCCTCCAGAAGATGATGGACAAGGAGAAGGCCGCGGCAAGCGCGGCCGCCATCACCGAGAGGAGCAAGGTGGATGAACCGGTTTGAACAGGCCGTCTATGACTGCATGAAGCCCACGCAGGCGCTCTACGAGCAGACGACCAATCCTTTCCACCGCAAGATCATCCTCAATTTCTGGCGCCATGTGCATCTGGAAGGCGCGGGCCTCTACGACCAGATCTGCAGCGACGACATGATGGTCGAAAACCCGGTCTACCGCGTCACCTGGGGCGCCAGTCCGGCGGTGATCGAAGGACGCGAGGGCGTGATGGCCTTCTACAACAGCGTGGGCGACGTGGTGCTGTGGAACAGCGACGATCGCATCGCGGTGGGCGACTGGGGCATTGCCGACGAGCTGACCTTCAACCTGCTCGGCCTGGGCTCGATCATGCAGGCGATCGGCTATGCGGTGCCCGATCCGGACAGATATTATCATGTCGCCAGCCGCCAGGCCTTCATCTGGCCCTATGACGAGAATGCCCGCCTGGCCGGCGAGCATCTCTATGAGGACAAGACCAGCCTCACCTGGACCGAGGTGGACGAAGCCGAGCTGACCACGGCGGCGCGGGTGCGCGAGATCCAGAAGGAACTGCTCGGCCAGCTCCACGAGCGGTTCGGCGAGCGCTTCTGGGTCTATGAGCGCGAGGCGGTGGGCGCCTGAAGCCGGAGCGAGAGCGGAGCATCGACAAGGTCGCGGCAGGCTCCATCGGAAAAGGAACCATGCTCCGCCCGCCGGAGCGCCGCCGCGCCCTCACCCCTCGCCATGCGCCTTCAGTTCGTCGCCATGGACGGTGGCGACGTGCAGCACGTTGGTGGAGCCGGGCGTGCCGAAGGGGACGCCGGCGAGGATGATGATCTTGTCGCCGCCGGTCGCCATGCCGGTGCGCAGGGCCATGCGCTTGGCCTTGCCGATCATCTCCTCGAAACTGCCGATATCCTTGGTGCGCACGGCATGGACGCCCCAGAACAGCCCCATGCGCCGCGCCGTGGAGATGCGCGGGGTGAGCGCCAGGATCGGCGCGGAGGGCCGCTCGCGCGCGATGCGGCGCACGGTGCTGCCGGACGCGGTGAAGCAGACGATCGCCGCGGCCGAGACCGTGTTGGTGATCGACTGGCTCGCCTCGGCCAGCGCGTCCGACGTGGTGGGGTCCGGTATCGTCTTGGTGAAGTGCAGCCGGTCGAGATAGCCCGGATCATGCTCCACGCTGTGGGCGATGCTGTCCATCATCGCCACGGCCTGCTCGGGCCAGTCGCCTGCCGCCGTCTCCGCCGAGAGCATCACCGCGTCGGCGCCGTCATACACCGCCGTCGCCACGTCGGACACTTCGGCGCGGGTCGGGCTGGGCGATTTTATCATCGATTCGAGCATCTGCGTCGCCACGACGACGGGCTTGCCCAGACGGCGCGCCGTCTCGACGATCTGCTTCTGCAGCGGCGGCACCGCCTGGGGCGGCAGTTCCACGCCCAGATCGCCGCGCGCCACCATCACCGCGTCGGCCATCTCCAATATCTCGTCGAGGCGCGTCAGCGCCGCCGGCTTCTCGATCTTGGCGAGCAACTGGCCGTGCCCGCCCATCAGCCGTCGCGCCTCGGCCAGATCGTCCGGCCGCTGCACGAAGGACAGCGCGATCCAGTCCGCCCCCGCATCCACGGCGAAGGCCAGGTCGCGCCGGTCCTTGTCGGTCAGCGCGGCCATGGGCAGCACGACATCCGGCACGTTCACGCCCTTGCGCTCGGACAGCGGACCGCCGACCTCGACCACCGTCTCGATCACATCGTCGTTCACGGCGCTGACCCGCAGCACCAGCTTGCCATCATCGAGCAGCAGCCGGCTGCCCGGCACGAGGCTCGCGAAAATCTCCGGATGCGGCAGGCTGACCCGGCTGACATCGCCAAGCGCGCTGTCCCGGTCGAGCCGGAAGGTCGCGCCCTTCACCAGCTCGACCGGCCCCTTGGCGAAGGCGCCGATGCGCAGCTTGGGGCCCTGCAGGTCCGCGAGGATCGTGGTCGGCCGGCCATATTCCTTCTCCAGCCCCCGGATGATCTCGATATTGGCGGCATGGCCCTCATGATTGCCATGGCTCATATTGATGCGGAACGCATCCGCGCCGGCCAGGAACAGCTTGCGGATCATCGCCTCGCTGCTGCTCGACGGGCCGAGCGTCGCCACGATGCGGACCTTGCGGGAACGGGGAGCAAGCTTCTTCATGACCGGCAACGACCTCTCGCGATGGCTCTTGTGATGGCGCCCGTCCTGCCCACATGGAGACGACGCCGGAATGACATGCCGCGCCATCTCGCGGCTTATTTTTTGCTCAGGGAGCATTCAATGACGATAGACACGCTCGATGACAAGATCGCTGCAGCCGCTTTCCGCCGACTGGTCCACCATCTGCGGCACCGCGCGGACGCGCAGAATGTCGATCTGATGGGCCTGGCCGGCTTCTGCCGCAATTGCCTGGCCGACTGGGTGGCCGAGGCGGACGGCGCGATGGACAAGGACATGGCCCGCACCCTCGTCTACGGCATGCCCCAGGCCGAATGGAAGGCCCGCCACCAGAGCGAGGCCACGCCCGAGCAGCTCGCGCGGATGCAGGAGAGCATGGCGAAGAACCCGCATTGAGCGCGCTGCGGGAACGGCTATGCTTTTCATACGTTGTTCCGGGCACTTGCATAAACAGACAAGGATTTGGGGTAGCCCATGAAGAAGTTGACGATCGCAGCCCTCATCGCGGCACTGTCCCTCCCGATGACGCCGGCCCTGGCGGACCGGCATGACCGCCGCGACCGGCAGGAGCGCCGCGCCCATGAGCGCCAGCGCGAGGCCCGCGTCATGCATCGCAACGACCGCGTGTGGCGCGACAATGACGGCCGCTATCGCTGCAAGCGCAATGACGGCACGACCGGCCTGATCGTCGGCGCCGGCGTCGGCGCGTTGCTGGGCCGCACCATCGATACCGAAGGCGACCGCACGCTCGGCACGCTGGCCGGCGCGGTCGGCGGCGGCCTGCTGGGCCGTCAGGTCGATCGCGGCGGGATGAAGTGCCAGTAGGCCGCCCCCGCGCCGCCCAGCACGTAACCTGCCATCACGTAACATGATTGCGACAGGATGCCCGATCTCGACAGATTTCGGGCATCTTTTCCATTTACATGATCGCATCGCGCCGGTAGAGGCCCGCGCCATGTCCATCATGGTCGCCACGTCGATTATTACCAAACCGACCCGCATGCGCGGGGCGGTTCGGATGCGTGCGGGCTGACGCCCAGACCGTTCGGACAAGGAGCCCCGCGAAACGCGCGGGGCCGACTTTCACGATGAAAGCCTGATCGCCGCGCCTTCGCTCGAAAGAAGGAGACGTCGTTCATGGTTGCCCGTTTTTCCCCCGATGCCCGCCTGAATATCGGCGTGGTCGGCGCCACCGGCCTGGTCGGCTCGATGATGCGCCAGTTGTTGGCCGAGCGGGATTTCCCGGTCGGCACGCTGCGCCTGTTCGCCTCCGCCCGCTCGGCCGGCACGCAGGTCGATTTCAACGGCCGGCCAGTGACTATCGAGGATGCCGCCACCGCCGATTTCGCGGGGCTGGACATCGTCTTCTTCTCGGCCGGCGGGTCGACCAGCAAGGCGCTGGCGCCCAGGGTCGCGGCGGCGGGCGCCATCGTGATTGACAACAGCTCGGCCTGGCGATCCGACCCGGACGTGCCGCTCGTCGTCTCCGAAGTGAACCCGCAAGCGCTGGCCAACCTGCCGCGCGGCATCGTCGCCAATCCCAACTGCACCACCATGGCCGCCATGCCGGTCCTCAAGCCCCTGCATGAAGCCGCCGGCCTCAAGCGGCTGATCGTCGCCACCTATCAGGCCGTTTCGGGCGGCGGCATGGAAGGCATCGACGTGCTGGCGCGGCAGATCGCCGCGGTCGGCGACAAGGGGCCGCAGCTCGCCTTCGACGGCAAGGCTGCATTCGTGCCGCAGCCGGAGAAGTGGGCCGTCCCCATCGCCAACAATGTCGTGCCGCTCAACTATGTGCTGGGCGAGGACGGCTATACCGAGGAAGAGCTCAAGCTGCGCGACGAGAGCCGCAAGATCCTGGAGATCCCTGGCCTCCCCGTCTCGGGCACCTGCGTGCGCGTGCCCGTGTTCACCGGCCATGCGCTCTCGATCAATGCCGAGTTCGAGCGGCCGATCGATGTGGAGACCGCGCTCGGCCTGCTCACCCGCGCGCCCGGCGTGGTGCTGAGCGAGGTGCCCAATCCGCTGGAGGCGAGCGGCGCCGATCCGGTGTTCGTCGGCCGCGTACGCCCGGACCGCACGGTCGAGCATGGCCTCGCGCTGTTCGTCGCGGGCGACAATCTGCGCAAGGGCGCGGCGCTCAACGCCATCCAGATCGGCGAGGTGCTCTGCGGGCGCTAGGACCGCCCGGTCATCGATGCGGGCCGGGGGCGGCCAATCGCCGCCGGCCCGCATCGCTTCTTCGGATCAGCCCGGCGTCGCGTGGAAGACGCCGCACGCGATCCTGCCGCCGCTCGCGCCGGAGGGATCGGTCTTCTGGTCGTCCCGCGCCGCATGCACGACGAAGGCGGCGCCATCGGTATCGAGCAGTTCGGCCAAGATGCCGCCCTTGAGCACATAGTCGAGCGCGCCATGGCCGTCCTGGCCGACGATCAGGTTCGGCATGTCGCCGGCATGCTGGCCCTGCGGGCTTTCCAGGCCATGCTTCTTGCCGGACGGGTTCCAGTGGCCGCCCGCCGATTCGAAACCGGGCGCCTCGCACTTGCCGGTCATGTGGATATGGACGCCATGCTCGCCCGGCGGCAGGCCCTCGACGGTGAGCGAGACGCGCAGCGCGCCGCCCGATTCCGTGACGCGCGCCGTGCCGGCCGGCGTGCCCTGCGCGGTCTGCAGGCTGGCCTCGGCCCCCGGCCCGGTCATGGCGTTGGATGCCATATTGACCATCGCATTGTCGGAGAGCGGGCCTGCCGGCGTCGCGGTATTGCCCGATGGGGGCGCCTCGTTACGGCCGCCGCATGCGGAAAGGCCGATCGTCGCTGCCAATAGGAGGAGCGTTGCGTTGCGCATCTTTCTGTTCCTTCGCCTGTGGGTGGGCTGCTGACAGAACAGAGCAGCGGCCGCATCGTTCCAATCGCGGGCCGCCGGCCCGATGCGGCGTCCACTTCGCCGCATCTTGCCTTTTCGCATCGAAGCGCTTATGTGCACCGCAGCATACGGCGTCGGGACCAAATCGTCCGGCGCAATCCCAGCAGCGTGAGCCCCCCGCAACTTGCAGGTCGGGCCGCCGGGACGGACGGATGCCAGACAGTATCCGAGCTTCCTTTCTCACGCAGGGTGGCATTGACGCAAACCCTGCCGCGTCGCGCCCGAAGAAGCGCGCGTGCGCTCTATCATATCGAGAGTTTTCATGTCCTATTTCAATGACCTCGGCCTCGCCGAGCCCATCCTGCGTGCATTGGGCACGAAGGGCTATTCGGAGCCGACGCCGATCCAGCGCCAGGCCATTCCGGCGCTGATGGAAGGCCGCGACCTGCTGGGCATCGCCCAGACCGGCACCGGCAAGACCGCCGCTTTCTCGCTGCCTTCGCTGCACCGGCTGATGACCAATCCGCAGGCCCGCAACCCGGCCGCCTGCCGCATGCTCATCCTCTCGCCCACGCGTGAGCTGGCCGCGCAGATCGCCGAGAATATGCGCGGCTATGCCAAATATCTCTCGCTCAGCGTGCAGTGCGTGTTCGGCGGCGTGCCCGTGGGCAAGCAGGCCCGCGCGCTGGTGCCCGGCTGCGACGTGCTCGTCGCCACGCCCGGCCGCCTGCTCGACCTGATCGACCAGCGCGCCCTCACCCTGCGCCATGTCGAGATCTTCGTGCTCGACGAGGCCGACCAGATGATGGACCTGGGCTTCATCCACCCGCTCACGCGCATCGCCAAGATGCTGCCGGCCGAGCGGCAGAGCCTGTTCTTCTCCGCCACCATGCCGCAGGCGATCGCCAATCTCGGCAAGCGCTTCATCCATGATCCGGTGAAGGTGGAAGTGGCGCCCCAGGCGACCACCGCCGAGCGCGTCGAGCAATATGCGACCATGGTGAACCAGCCCGAGAAGCAGGCGCTGCTCACGCTGCGGCTGCGCGAGGCGATCGCCTCCGGCGCGCTCGACCGGGCCCTGGTGTTCACCCGCACCAAGCATGGCGCGGACCGCGTGGCGCGGCACCTCGTCGCCGCCGGCATCGGCGCGGCCGCCATCCATGGCAACAAGAGCCAGGGCCAGCGCACCGCCGCGCTCAAGGGCTTCCGCGAGGGCAGCGTGCAGGTGCTGGTGGCGACCGACATCGCCGCGCGCGGCATCGACGTGTCCGGCGTGTCCCACGTCTTCAATTTCGAGCTGCCCAATGTGCCCGAGCAATATGTCCACCGCATCGGCCGCACCGCCCGCGCCGGCGCGGACGGCATCGCGATGAGCTTCGTGGCCCCGGACGAGAAGCCCTATCTGCGCGACATCGAGAAGCTGACCCGCGTGAAGCTGGAAGTGCTGCCGCTGCCCGAGAATTTCGTCGTGGAAGCCAGGCGCCTGCCGCTGCCGTCCAAGAAGGCTGTCGAGGAAGCGGTCGGCGATGCGCATGCGGCGCGTCGTCCCGGTCGCGGCGCGGGCAACCGGCCCGAGCGTGCCGGCCGCCCCGGCGAGCGTCCCCGGCGCGAGGGCGGTGCCGATGGCGCCCGTGCCGATCGCCCGGCCCGCGAGGATCGCCGCCCCCGGCCGGACCAGCGTGGCGATGCGCCGCGCGGCGGCCGTCGTGACGACCAGCGCGGTGCCGCGCAGGGCCGTCCCGGCTTCGATCCGCTCGCGGTCTATGGCGATCGCGCCGCGCAGCCGCGCAAGGATGGCGAAGTGCTGCCCAAGCGCCTGCGCGACGACACGCGCGCCGCATCCACCGCTCCGGCGGCCGGCGGCGAACGCCGCGAGGCCGGCCAGGATCGCCCGCGTCGCTTCGGCGGCGGTGGCCGCCCCGGCGGCAATGGCGGCAATGGCGGTGGCGGTCGCCGCAGCCGGGCCGGCCGCGCCGGCTGAAGCCTGACATCCCGTATCCACAGGGGGCCGGCGCATGACAATCATGCGCCGGCCCTTTTCAATGCAGGTGGCGCAGCTTGTCCGGATTGCGCATCACATAGATGCCGACGATGCGGTCCTCCTCGATCTCCAGCGCGGTGGTCTGATATTCGCCATCGGCCTCCAGCGTCACGAAGCCCGGCAGCCCGTTGATGCGGCAGACCCGCGCGAGCTGCGAACCATGTTTGCGGAACAGCACGCCCAGCGCCTTGTGAAGCTGCAGGATATGCCGCGCGCCCAGCACGACCGTCACGGCCGCGGAGCGCTTGCCGCCACCATCGGCATGCATGCTGACATCGTCGCTCAGCATGGCCCCGAGCGCGGTCATGTCGCCGCTGCGCGAAGCGTCGAAAAAGGCCTGCGCGATCTCCAGCCCGCGCGCCCGCTCCACCGCATAGCGCGGCCGGGCTTCGCGCACATGGCTGCGGGCCCGCGCGGCGAGCTGGCGGCAGGCGGCGGCATCTCGGCCCACCGTCGCGGCGACCTCCGCGAAATCGAGGCCGAACACATCGTGCAGCAGGAAGGCGGCCCGCTCCAGCGGCGAGAGCCGTTCCAGCGCCAGCATCAGCGGCAGCGTGACGTCTTCCTCGTCCTCGTCATCCTCCCCCACGACCGGATCGGGCAGCCACGGCCCGACATAGGCCTCGCGCCGGTGACGGGCGGACTTGAGCTGATCGAGGCAGATGCGCGTCACCACGCGGCGCAGGAACGCCTCGGGCTCGCGCACCGCCCGATGATCCGTGCCCAGCCAGCGGATGCCGGCCTCCTGCACCGCATCCTCGGCATCGGCGAGCGAGCCGAGCATGCGATAGGCGACCCGCACCAGCCGGGGACGCAGCGGGTCGAAGGTCGCCGCCGCCGCATCCGCCTGCCGGTCCGGCGTCATCAGGCGGCCACCGTCTGCTTGACCGGCGCGTCCGTCCACAGGCCGAAGCCCACGGCGATGCGGTTCCACCCATTGATGACATTGATGATGAGCGTGAGATTGGCCTGCTCTTCCGGCGTGAACTGCGCGGCGAGCGCGCCATGGGCGGCATCATGGGCATGCCCTTCGCAGAGGCGCGTCAGCGCTTCGGTCCAGGCGAGGGCCGCGCGCTCGCGATCGGTATAGCAGGGCGCCTCGCGCCAGGCGGAGAGCAGATAGATGCGCTGCTCGCTCTCGCCCTGCGCGCGGGCATCGGCGGTGTGCATGTTGATGCAGTTGGCGCACTGGTTGATCTGCGATGCGCGGATCTTCACCAGCTCGACGAGGCTCGGCTCCAGGCTGTTGTTGGCGGCGATGGAGAAGCCCATCCAGCTCTTCATGAGCGCGGGCGCGGCGGCATAGGGATCGAGCTTGGCAGTCATGGATATGTCCTTTCATCAGGTTGCACTGACATGACGAGCCGGCATCGGCGAATGTGACATGGGCCTCAAAAAAAGATCATCGGCAAGCGCGCCCCGGCCACTTGCGGACCCATCGCTTGCCCGGCGCTGGACAGCGCCCCGTCCCGGTGGTTAGGAGCCCCATTCGATTCTGATCCCAACCAAACCACCCGGAGACCCCATCATCATGAGCGACAATGTTGCCGCCGACCAGCTGCGCCTTCTGATCGAGCGCATCGAGCGCCTCGAAGAGGAGAAGAAGGGCATCGCCGACGACATCAAGGATGTCTATCTCGAGGCGAAGGCGACCGGCTATGACGTGAAGACGATGCGCTCCATCGTCCGCCTGCGGAAGATGGAAAAAAATGCCCGGCAGGAAGCCGAGGCCCTGCTGGAAACCTACAAGGCCGCGCTCGGCCTCGAATAGGCCGACACCGCCGCGCCGGGGCATCGCGCCGCCGCCCGACACCTCATGGGAGGGATACCTCATGAGAGGACCGGGCGGCGCGTGCACCCACCTGCCGCACGGACTGGGCCGGTGGCGTCACGCGCGAACACCCGCCCGATCCACCGCCGGCTTGTCGACGGACGCTTTTTCCTTGATGAAGCGCCAGAGCGAAAAGGAGAGATGGCATGTCCGATAGCCCCTGGGGCGGCAACCCGAGCGAAATGATCGTCACCACCACCAACGGCGTGGATGGCCGGCCGGTGCAGCGCTATCATGGCATCGTCACCGGCGAAGTGATCGTGGGCGCCAATCTCTTCCGCGACCTGTTCGCCAGCGTGCGCGACATCGTGGGCGGCCGCTCGGGCGCCTATGAGGAAGTGCTGGGCCGCGCCCGCGAGGAAGCCCTTGCCGAGATGCGCCAGCGCGCCGCCGCGCTGGGCGGCAATGCCGTGATCGGCGTCGATCTCGACTATGAAGCGCTCGGCTCCAACGGATCGATGCTGATGGTCTCCGCCACCGGCACCGCCGTCCATGTCTGAGGGCGCGGGCATGACCGGCCGCATCGCCATCATCACCGGCGCGGGCAGCGGCATCGGCCGCGCCGTCGCCATCGCGCTCGCCGGCAAGGGCTACCGGCTGGCGCTCGCCGGCCGCCGCGCCGCGCCGCTGGACGAGACCGCCGCGCTCTGCGCCGGCAGCCCCGCGCCGATCCTGTGCGTGCCCACCGACGTCGCCGATCCCGCATCCGTGCAGGCGCTGTTCGATCGCACGGTCGCCACCTTCGGGCGGCTCGACCTGTTATTCAACAATGCCGGGCTGAACGGCGGGCGGTTCGGCATCGCGGACATGGAGATCGAGCGGTTCCGCGAGGTGGTCGACGTCAACCTCACCGGCGCCTTCCTCTGCCTGCAGGCAGCGTTCCGCGTGATGAAGGCGCAGGAGCCGCGCGGCGGGCGGATCATCAACAACGGCTCCATCTCCGCCTACAGCCCCCGCCCCGATACGGTGGCCTATTGCGCGAGCAAGCATGGCGTGCTCGGCCTCACCAAAGCGGGATCGCTGGAAGGCCGCCAATATGACATCGCGGTCGGCCAGATCGACATCGGCAATGCCGCCAGCGGTTTCTCCGAGAGCTTCGCGCGCGGCGTGCCGCAGGCGGACGGCCGGCTGGTGCCCGAGCCGGTGATGGACGTGAGCATCGTAGGCGAAAGCATCATCTACATGGACAGCCTGCCGCTGGACGCCAATGCGCAGTTCCTCACCGTGATGCCGAGCAAGATGCCGTTCATCGGACGGGGCTGAGCGCGGACGGGGCGCGCGGGCCACTGATGGAGCAGGCATCGCATCCAAGGCATGTGCTCCTGCGCAGGCAGGAGCACATGCCTCTATTTCATTCGGACGGCCTCTAACTTCCGCTTTCCCGCAAACGCGTCCTATCGCCCGGCCATCCTCACCGGGCAGGGTCGGGGCCCTTCAGCCGGCCGGTGTCGGGATCGGGCTCGTGCAGGGGATCGTCGAGCACGGTCCAGCCGTCCGACCCGGTCGCCAGCCAGGTGGAATAGCCGCTCCACCCGCGTCCGGTGCGCTGTTGCCAGCGGCAGCTGAATTCGGTGGGCGCCTCTGCGGAGCCTTCGCAGGCGATGGCCCGCAGGTCGGCCGGGGCGACGCTGCCCTGACCATAGGCCCCCAGCGCCTGCGCGAGCTGGTCAGGCGTGGGCTCGGCCGCACCGGCCGGCGTGGCGAGGGCCAGCGCGAGGCCGGCCGTCACGCACGACAGGAGCGATACCTTCGTCGAACGCACGCGACGTCCCGCTAGTCCGCGACCTTGGCGACGCCGACCAGCGCGGGGCGCAGCAGGCGGTCCTTGATCATGTAGCCGGACTGCATCTCATGCACGATCGTGCCGGGCGCGGCGTCGGCGGAGGGCACTTCGAGCATCGCCTGATGCTTGTTGGGATCGAGCGCCTCGCCCACCGAGGTGAATTTCTCGACGCCATGCTTGCGGAAGGCGCTCTCAAGCTCCCGGCCGGTCGCTTCGAGGCCCGCGATCAGGCCCTTGAGCTTCTCGTCCTCGCGCTGTTCGACAGGGATCGCCTCCAGCGCACGCGAGAGATTGTCGGCGACAGACAGCAGGTCGCGGGCGAACGCCGTCGCCGCATAGGCCCGCGCGTCGCTCAGCTCCTTCTCGAGCCGGCGGCGGACATTCTGCGTATCGGCGAGCGCATAGAGCCGCTCCTGCTGGGCCGTGGCCAGCTCTTCCTCCAGCGCGGCGATGCGCGCCATCGCGGCATCCTCCTCGCCGGCGCCGGCGGCGCCGCTCTCGGCCATGTCGGCCGCCAGCGTCTCGTTCTCGTCCTTGGTCTGTTCAGTCATGGCTTTCCGTCATTGCAACAGTTTCGTCAGCGTTTGCGCCGTGAAATCCACCATGGGGACGACACGGGCATAGTTCAACCTCGTCGGACCGATCACGCCGACCACGCCGACCACGCGGCCGCCGGGGCCGCGATATGGCGCGGCTATGACCGAAGAGCCGCTCAGGGAAAAGAGCTTGTTCTCCGATCCGATGAAGATCTTGGTCGCGGCGCCCGTCCGCGCGCTGTCCAGCAGCCGGGCGATCTCGCTCTTGCCTTCCAGTTCCTCAAGCAATTGCCGCACGCGCTCTAGGTCGGCCGCGGCGGTCTCGTCGATGAGATTGGCCTGCCCGCGCACGATGAGCACCGGACGATCCTCCGGATCGCGGCTCCAGGCGGCAAGCCCCCGCGCCACCAGATCGCGCGAGGCTTCGTCCAGCGCATGATGGCCCGCGTCGATCTCCAGCGCGAGCAGCGCCTGCGCGTCCGCCAGGGTGCGGCCGCCGGCATTGGCCGAGAGATAATTGGCCGCCTCGGCCAGCATCGAGGGCGTGGTGCCGGGCGCGAGATCGACGATGCGGTTCTCCACGCTGCCATCGGCGCCGACCAGCACCGCCAGCGCCTGCCGCTCCGAGAGCCAGGCAAAGCCGAACTGGCGCACCACCGTCTCGCGGTGCGGCACCATGACCAGCCCCGCGCAGGTCGAGAGGCCGGAGAGCAGCGCGGAGGCGGTGTTGAGCGCGTCCTCGATCGGCCCCTCGCCGGTCAGCTCGCGCTCGATGGCGCGCTTGTCCTCGTCATGCGGCTCGGCCGTCTGCATCATCGCATCCACGAACAGGCGCAGCCCGGCCTGGGTCGGCATGCGCCCCGCCGACGTATGCGGCGCGGCGAGCAGGCCGGCCTCCTCCAGATCCTGCATCACGTTGCGGATCGAGGCCGGCGAGAGGTTGAGCCCCGGCAGCCGGCTGAGCGTGCGCGAGCCGACCGGCACGCCGTTGCCCAGATAGGATTCGACGACCAGACGGAAAATGTCGCGCGCACGATCGTTCAGCAGATTGATGGCGGGACTGGACATGCTCTCCTATGTAGGCACAAGTGCGGCGCAGGCCAAGCGAGCCGCCATCCCGCATCGCCATCGGCACGCAGGACCGGCGCCATGACGCAAGGCCGCCTGCAGAGGGAAACGGCATGCCGCGCCGCTATATCATCTCCCACACCTCGCTGCGCGGCGTCGCGGCCCTGCTCGTCGTCTTCTATCATCTCCAGTTCGGCAGCGCGATCCGCTTCGGCTGGGAAACGGCCACGCCCTTCTTCGCCAAGGGCTATCTGTGGGTGGACCTGTTCTTCATCCTCTCCGGCTTCGTGATCGCCTATTCCGCGCAGGCGGACGAGCGCGCGCCCTATGACTGGCCGCAGATCAGGCGCTTCTGGGTCGCCCGATTCGCGCGCATCTATCCGCTGCATCTGGTGTGCCTGCTGGCGCTCCTCGCGATCCAGGTCGCGCTGCTGCTGCTGGGCCGGGCGAGCGGGCTCAAGATCGGCAATCCGGCGCTGCTGACGACCGATTCGATGCTCAATTTCCTCGAACAGCTCGTGCTGCTCAATGCCTGGGGCATCACCGGGCGGGTGGGCTGGAACATCCCGAGCTGGTCGATCAGCGCGGAGATGTTCGCCTATTTCCTCTTCCCCGCGCTCGCCGCCCTGCTGGTGCGCGGCGGCAGGCCGGCGGCGGCCGCGCTGCTCGCCTGCGCCATCGCCTTCTATGCGTGGATCGGCGCGACCAGCGGCAATCTCGATATCGTCATCGGCCTGGCCATCCTGCGCTGCCTCGCCGGCTTCTCGCTCGGCATGCTCATCTACCGGCAGCGCGAGCGGCTGGATTGCCTGCCCGGCGCGGTGCTGGGGCTGATGCAGGCGGCCGGCCTCGCCCTCATCCTCGCGACATTGCTGCTCGGCCTCAACGATGTGGTCGCCATTCCCGGCTTCGTGCTGCTGATCGCGGCGACCTGGCCGGATCGCGGCTGGCTGGCGCGCCCGCTCGCCTTCCCCACGCTCGTCTGGCTCGGCGAGATCAGCTATTCGGTCTATCTGGTCCATGTCGTGCTGCTGCCGAGCTGGAGCGTCATCCTGGGCGCGATCCTCGGCAAGCTCGGCCTCGCGCCGGTGCTCGCCCGCACCATCATCATGGCCGGCGGGCTCGCGCTGGTGCTGGGCGTGGCGACGCTCACCTATCGCTTCGTGGAGATACCGGCGCGCAAGGCGCTGCTGCGCTGGTACGGCGCGCGCCGGGCCCATGCGCAAGATGCCGCCCTGCGAGCACCCGACAGGCTGACCTAAGCGGGCCGCGTGAAATCCGGGTCACGCTGCCCGCGCCATATATTTGCGGTCGCATCGCTTTTTGCCAAAAACCGGTTCCCACTTTCTGGCGCGATGCTCTAAAGGAGCGCCATCCGTCTCCTTCCAGCTTGAAAGTCATTGCCCATGCGCCCCTCCGGCCGTGCCCCAGACGAAATGCGCGCCATCTCCATGGAACCGGGCTTCACCGTCCATGCCGAAGGCAGCTGCCTCATCTCCTTCGGCGACACCCGCGTGCTGTGCACCGCCAGCGTGGAGGAGCGCGTGCCGCCCTTCCTGCGCGGCAAGGGCGAGGGCTGGGTGACGGCCGAATATGGCATGCTGCCCCGCGCCACCCACACGCGCGGCTCGCGCGAGGCGGCCAAGGGCAAGCAATCCGGCCGCACGCAGGAAATCCAGCGGCTGATCGGCCGCTCGCTGCGCTCCGTGGTGGACCTCAAGGCGCTTGGCGAGCGGCAGATCACCATCGATTGCGACGTGATCCAGGCCGATGGCGGCACGCGCACCGCCAGCATCTCCGGCGCATGGGTGGCGCTGCGCATCGCCATCGACAAGCTGATCGCCAGCGGCGCGCTCAAGACCGACCCCATCCAGGCGAAGGTCGCCGCGGTCTCCTGCGGCATCTACGAAGGCACGCCGGTGCTGGACCTCGATTATGTCGAGGACAGCAATGCCCATGCCGACGGCAATTTCGTGCTGCTCTCCACCGGCAACATCGCCGAGGTGCAGGCGACGGCCGAAGGCGCGACCTATGACGAGGAAGCGCTGCTCCGCCTGCTGCGCCTCGCCCGCATCGGCTGCGCGAAGATCTTCGATGCGCAGGACAAGGCGACAGGGCGGTAACGCATCCTTCCGGAGTTCGACATGATCCGCAAGCTCATGCCCGGCCGCCTCGTCATCGCCAGCCACAATGAGGGCAAGGTGCGCGAGATCACGGCGCTGCTCGGCCCCCATGGCATGGAGCCGGTCTCGGCCGGCGCGCTCGGCCTGCCCGAGCCGGAGGAGACCGGCACGACCTTCGCCGAGAATGCGCGGATCAAGGCGCTGGCATCGGCGACGGCGTCCGGCCTGCCGGCGCTGGCCGACGATAGCGGGCTGGAGGTCATGGCGCTGGGCGGACGGCCGGGCGTCTACACCGCCGACTGGGCGGAGCGGCAATGGTTCGAGGGCGCGAAGGGCCGCGACTGGTATATGGCGATGGGCAAGGTCGAGGGGCTGCTCTGCGCCCAGGGCCCGGCCGTCGACCGCGCCGCCGCCTTCGTCTGCACGCTCTGCCTCGCCTGGCCGGACGGCGAGACCGCGCTGTTCGAAGGGCGCGCGCAAGGCAGCCTCGTCTGGCCGCCGCGCGGGACGATGGGCTTCGGCTATGATCCGGTGTTCCTGCCCCTCGGCGCCGCGCTGACATTCGCCGAGATGGACCCGGCCGCCAAGACCGCGATCAGCCATCGCGCCCGGGCCTTCGCCGCGCTGGTGGCGCGCGCCTTCTGACGAACCGGTCCGGCGCGGCGGCCGGCCTCCATGCGCACTCTTGCGGCGGACGCGCGCGCCCGATACGCTGCATGCCGGTTGCCGCTACCCGACGCGTGGCGCGGCTTGGTCCGATGGCATGGCCCGAACAGATCGGCCGGCCATCGCAGCATCGAGTATCGCGCGATGGGTATCTTCCGGGCCTTGGCGGGCAAATTGCGTCAGTGGCGGCTCAGCCGCCTGCCGCCGCGCGACTATGCCGAACATCTCCGGCGCCAGGGCCTGTTCCATGCGATGGGCGAGCATTGCGCGATCAGCCCGCATGCCAATATCCACGACGCCGGCTTCATCCAGCTCGGCAACAATGTGCGGATGAGCGTCTGCTCGCTGTTCGGCCATGATGGCTCGGTCAACATGATAAACCAGACGCTGGGCACGGCCTATGACGCGGTCGGCCCGATCATCATCGGCGACGATGTGTTCATCGGCCATCAGGCGATCATCCTGCCCAATGTGCGGATCGGCTCGCGCGTGATCGTCGCGGCGGGCGCGGTGGTGGCCTCCGACATTCCGGACAACAGCGTCGCGGCCGGCGTGCCGGCGCGCGTGGTCCGCTCCTTCGACGAGCATGTCGAGCGAGTGCGCCGGAACAATGAAGGGCTGCCCTGGCTGCACCTGATGGCGGATCGCAAGGATTATGACCCGGCGCTGGAGCGGCGGCTGCGGCCCTTGCGCGCGGCCTATTTCTTCGGCCGATAGCGGCGGCGGGCTCCGCTCGCCCAGCTCATCCGATCGTGCATGTCCCCGCGCCGCGCTTGGCGCTATAGCGCGGCGATGACCGCCCCCGACGAGCCCCTCGCGCTCTACATCCACTGGCCCTTCTGCGTCGCCAAATGTCCCTATTGCGACTTCAACAGCCATGTCCGCGAGACCGTGGACCAGCCCGCCTGGCGCGCCGCGCTGCTCGCCGATCTGGCGCATGAAGCCGCGGCGCTGCCCGGTCGCCAGCTCGGCTCCATCTTCTTCGGCGGGGGCACGCCCTCGCTCATGCCGCCCGAGACGATCGCCGCGCTGATCGATGCCGCCGCGAGGCACTGGTCCTTCGCCGACGATATCGAGATCAGCATGGAGGCCAACCCCAACAGCGCCGAGGCCGCCCGCTTCGCGCAGGTCGCGAGCGCGGGCGTCAACCGCCTCTCGCTCGGCCTGCAGGCGCTGGACGACGATGCGCTGCGCTTCCTGGGCCGGGCGCATGGCACGGCGGAAGGGCTCGCGGCGCTGGAGGCCGCGCAGCGCAGCGTGGCGCGCGTGAGCATCGACCTCATCTATGCCCGGCCGGGCCAGAGCGAAGCCGACTGGGCGGCGGAACTGGCCCGCGCGCTCGGCTTCGGCACCGATCATCTCTCGCTCTACCAGCTCACCATCGAGCCCAGCACGCGGTTCGAGACGGACGTGCGCCTCGGCCGGTTCATGCCGGCCGACCCCGATCATGCGGCGGGTCTCTTCGAGCTGACGCGCGCCATGACGGACGCGGCGGGACGCCCGGCCTATGAAGTCTCCAACCATGCCGCGCCGGGGCAGGAGAGCCGCCACAATCTCGCCTACTGGCGCTACCGCGACTATGCCGGCGTCGGCCCCGGCGCGCATGGCCGGCGCGGCGGCTGCGCGACCACGCGTCACCGCAAGCCGGAGAACTGGCTGGGCGCCCTCGCCCGCAACGGCCATGGCATCGCCAGCGAGCAGCCGCTCGACGCCGCCGAGCAGGCCGGCGAAGCGCTGATGATGGGGCTGCGCCTGGCCGAAGGGGTCGATCTCGCCCGGCTCGCCGCACGTACGGGGCTACCGCGTGACGCCCTGATCCATGCCGATGCCGTCGCCCGGCTGGCGACCCACGGCCTGCTGGAGCAGCACGGCGACCATCTGCGCGTGACGCCGGCCGGCATGTTGCTGCTCGACGGCATCCTGGCCGAGATCGTCGCGGTCTGAGCGGGCGGACGGACACACGGACAGACGGGGAGAGCATCGCATGTGCGTTCTGGCATTCGCCTGGCAGGCCCATCCGCGCTGGCATCTGGTGCTGGCCGGCAATCGCGACGAACTCCACGCCCGCCCCGCCGCGCCGCTCGCGCTCTGGCCGGGCGCGGGAGAGGTCATTGCGGGGCGCGATCTGGAGGCGGGCGGCACATGGCTCGGCGTCTCCGGGCAGGGCAGGCTCGCCGTCGTCACCAACCTGCGCGGCCATGGCGGGCCGGCGCCGGGCATGGCCTCGCGCGGCGCGCTTGTCGCGGACATATTGGCCGGCAGCGGCGCCCATGCCGATATAGCGACGACCGACCTCGCCCGCTTCAACCCGTTCAACCTGATCGTCGCCGATGGCGCGCAGGCCCGGTTCCTCACCAACCGGCCCGCCCCCGCGCGCACCGCGCTGGCGCACGGTCTTTACGGCCTCTCCAACGGCACGCTGGACGAGCCCTGGCCCAAGACCATGCAGCTCAAGGCCGCGCTGCTCGACTGGATGGTGCGGGATCGCGCGGACCCCGCGGCGCTGCTGGACAGCCTGCGCAATGACACGCTGCCGGACTTCGGCCTGACGCCCGGCGCCCCCTCCGACATCCCGCAGGAACCGCGCCTCTCGCCCGTCTTCATCCGCAATCCGGTCTATGGCACGCGGTGCAGCACCGTGGTGACGATCGACCGGGCGGGCAAGGGCATGATCGTCGAGCGGCGTTTCGATGCGGATGGGGCGGCGATCGGCGAAACCGCCCTGTCCTTCGACTGGCAGTCGTGAGCGCGGCGGGTGGGCGCCGGGGGCCTGCCCGACTGGAACAGACCCAGAGCGCGAAACAGCCTCTACAGCAGCAGGCTCAGGACGTGCAGCGTCACGCCGACCAGCCCGCCGACCAGCGTGCCGTTGATGCGGATATATTGGAGATCGCGTCCGACCGCGTTTTCCAGCCGATCGGTCACGGTCCGCGCATCCCACCCGCGCACCGTCTCGGAGACGAGCGTGACGATGCTCGCGCCATAGCGCGCCGCCGTGCCCGCCGCCGCCCGCCGCGCGAAGCGGTTGACCAGCGCCTTGAGGGCGGGGTCGTCGCGCAGCGTCTCGCCGATCTGGCGGGCGAACTCGCCGAGCCGCCCGGCCAGCACCGCGTCCGGATCGCGCGCGGCGCGCAGCAGACCGGCGCGCGCGGCCTGCCAGATGCCGTCGAGCCAGCGCTGCATCGCCGGATTGGCGATCATCTCGTCGCGGATGCGATCGACCCGCGCGCGCATCTTCTCGTCATGCTGCAGGTCGACCGCCAGGATCATCAGCCCTTCCTCCACCTTCACGCGGAGCTGATGGGCGGGATCGTCGGCGGCCTCCTGCAACAGCCTGTCCAGCCCCTCGATGATCTTGGTGGCCAGCGTCTCGTCCAGGCCCGTCCAGCGCATGATGGAGCCGGAGCGCTCATGCACGATCTGGTGGATCAGCGTGCTGTTGGCCTGCAGGGTCTGCGCCGCCCAGCGGATCAGCGCGTCCATCACCGGCTGGTGGCGCCCGTCCTTCATGGCGGCGGTGAGCAGCTGGCCGAGCAGCGGGGCGATGCTGAGCTGGCCGATGCGCTGCACCAGCGCGGCCTTTATCATGCCGCCCAGCCGCTCATCGTCGAGCGCGTCGAGGCTGTCCGCGAGCAGGCGGGAAGCGCCGCGGCGCAGGCGATCATCCCCCCCGGAGGGCGCCGCGAGCAGCCGGCCGGCCGCGCCCGCGACGTCGAGACTGGCCATGCGCCGCGCGACGACGGCCGGCGTCAGGAAATTCTCGCGCAGGAAGGCGGCCAGCGTATCGCCGATCCGGTCCTTGTTGCGCGGGATGATCGCCGTATGCGGGATCGGCAGGCCCAGCGGATGGCGGAACAGCGCCGTGACCGCGAACCAGTCGGCCAGCCCGCCGACCATCGCCGCCTCGGTAAAGGCCCGCAGGAAGCCGATCGCGGGATGCACGGGCTCATAGATGCGCGCGGCGATATAAAGCGCCGCCATGACGATGAGGAGGCCGGTCGCGACGATGCGCATGCGCCGCGCGCCATTCACCGCTCTCCACGTCATGCTCTGCCGCCCGCCGCTCATGCCTCTACCGTCATGCCGCTCAAGCGGCATGGAGACAAGTCCCGGCCCGCGCCTTTGGTTCCCCGCGCCTATTCGGCCGGCAGCGTGCTCGGTGTCTCGCCCTTGCCGTCATAGGTGAGCAGGCGGCGCCGCAGCCAGGGGCCGAGCCGCTTCTCCAGCCCGTCCGCCAGGCTGAACGCCGCCGGCACGATGGCCAGGGTGAGCAGCGTGGAGAGCACCAGTCCGCCGATCACGGTGATGCCCATCGGCGAGCGCCAGGCGCCGTCGCCGGTCAGCGAGAGGGCCGTGGGGATCATGCCCGCCGTCATCGCGACGGTGGTCATGACGATCGGCTGCGCGCGCTTGTGGCCCGCCTCCATGATCGCCGCGAACTTGGGCACGCCGCGATCCATCTCCTCGAGCGCGAAGTCGATGAGCAGGATCGAGTTCTTCGCCACGATGCCGAGCAGCATCAGCAGGCCGATATAGACCGGCAGCGAGATCGGCTGTCCCAGCGCGAGCAGGAAGAGCAGGCCGCCCAGCGGCGCCAGCGCGAGCGAGCACATGTTCACCAGCGGCGAGATGAAGCGCTTGTAGAGCAGCACCAGCACCGCGAACACGAGCATCACGCCGGACGCCACCGCGATGATGAAGTTGACGATCAGCTCCGCCTGCCACTTGTCGTTGCCCACCGCCTCGTTGGTCACGCCGGTCGGCAGGTCCTTCATGATCGGCAGGGCCTTGATCTTGTCCATCACCGGCCCCTTGACCGCGCCCTTGGCGAGGTCCGCGCCCACGAAGATGCGGCGCTGCTGGGCATAGCGCTGGATGGTGGTCGGGCCGGCGCCGAAGCTGATCTCGGCCACGCGGCTCAGCGGCACCGAGCCGCCGGAGGTCGTCTGCACCGGCAGGTTCTGGATGGTCGAGAGATCGCGGCGCGAATTTTCCGGCAGCATCACGCGGATCGGCACCTGCCGGTCGGACAGCGAGAATTTGGCGCTGTTCTGGTCGATGTCGCCGAGCGTGGCGATGCGGATCGTCTGGCTGAGCGAGGCGGTCGTCACCCCGAGCTGCGCGGCCAGCTCGAGGCGCGGCTTGATGATGAGCTCGGGCCGCTGCATGTCCGCATTGACGCGCGGCGCGACGACTTCCGGAATGCCCTTCATCTGCTCGGCCAGCTTGGTCGCCGTAGCCTCCAGCACCGCGGGATCGGAACCGTTGAGCATCACCGAAATGTCACGCCCGGTGCCGAAACCGCCCTGCTGCGAGGCGAAGCTCACCCGCGCATCGGGGAAATCGGCGAGTTTCGGCGCCAGATCCCGCTCGAACTCGATGCTGCTGCGCTTGCGGTCGGGCCTGAGGGTGATGAAGATCCGCGCATTGCCCTCGCGGATATTCTCCATCGCCGTGTCGACTTCCGGCTGCTGGTTGATGAGATCGGCCACGCGATCGGTGACGACCTCGGTCTGCCTGATCGTGGTGCCGGGCACCATCTCGATATTGATGCGGCTGAAATCCTGGTCCTGGTTCGGCTCGAACTGCTGCGGCATCATCACCAGCAGGACGATGGTCAGCACGAACGCGCCGAGGCCGAAGCCCATCATCCACACGCGATGATCGAGGAACTTGGCGAGAATGCGCCGCCGCATGCCGCCGCGCGCGGCATAGGCCTTGGCGCGCCGCGTATCGAGCGCCCAGCCGAGCAGGCTCATATAGCGATCCATCAGCCAGCCCTCGCCATGCTTCGCCTCGCCATGCGGCTCGAGGAAATAGGCGGCGACCATGGGCGTGACCATGCGCGCCACAGCCAGGCTGATGAGCACCGAGATGACGACGGTGAAGCCGAAATTCTTGAAGAACTGGCCGGAAATGCCCGGCATGAGGCCGACCGGCAGGAACACCGCGACGATGGACATGGTGGTCGCGACCACGGCGAGGCCGATCTCGTCGGCCGCGTCGATCGAGGCCTGATAGGCCGATTTGCCCATGCGCATGTGGCGCACGATATTCTCGATCTCCACGATCGCGTCGTCGACCAGCACGCCCGCCACCAGGCCAAGGGCGAGCAGCGACAGGAAGTTGAGGTTGAACCCCATCAGATCCATGAAGAAGAAGGTCGGGATCGCCGCGAGCGGGATGGCGATGGCGCTGATGACCGTCGCGCGCCAGTCGCGCAGGAAGATGAACACCACGATGACGGCAAGCACCGCGCCCTCGACGATCGCGTGCATCGAGCTGGAATACTGGTTCTTGGTGTAGTTCACGCTGGTGAACAGCCGGCGGAACTTGATGCCCGGATTGTCCACCTCCAGCTTGTGCAGCGCCTCGATGGAATCGTCATAGACGTTCACGTCGGACGCGCCCTTGGCGCGCTCGAGCGAGAAGGTGACGACCTGCTTGCCGGAAACCTTGCTCAGGCGGGTCTGCTCGCCATAGCCGTCCGACACGGTCGCGATCTCGGACAGCAGGACGCTGCGGCCGTTGCCGAGCGAAATCTGCGTCTGGCCCAGCTCATAGGCATTGAGCGCATTGCCGAGCACGCGCACGGACTGGCGCGATCCGGCGATCTCCGCCTGGCCGCCCGCCGCGTTCATGTTGATCTGCCGCAGCGTCTGGTTGACCTGTGTCGCGGTGACGCCGAGCGACTGCATCTTGGCCGGGTCGAGGATCACGCGGATCTCGCGGTCCACGCCGCCGCCACGCTGGACGCGCGCCATGCCTTCGATGCCGAGCAGCCGCTTGGCGACGGTATCGTCGACGAACCAGCTGAGCTGCTCGATGGTCATGTCGGTCGCCTGGACCGCGAAATAGGCGATCTCGCTGCCGCCCACATCAACCTTCTGCACGAACGGCTCGAGAATGCCGTCGGGCAGGTCGCTGCGGATCTGGTCCACCGCGTTCTTGACTTCCTGCGTGGCGACGTTGGGATCGATGCCGATCTGGAACTGCACGAACGTGTCGCTGCTGCCCTCGCGCGCGGTCGACTGGATCTCGTCCACGCCGCTGATGCCGCGCACGGCGGCCTCGACACGCTGGGTGATCTGCGTCTCGATCTCGGTCGGCGCGGCGCCGGGCTGGCTGATCGAGATCTCGACCGCCGGGAAATCGATGTCCGGATTGTCGACGACCGCCATCTTGCTGAACGAGATGACCCCGGCCAGCAGCAGACCCAGGAAGATGACGATCGGCGGCACCGGATTGCGGATGCACCAGGCCGAAATATTGCGCATAGTCACAGGCTCCGTGGTGCTCGACCGCGCCGATCCCGGCCGGCGCGGCGCACGCGTTTAACTGCTGCTGTTCTCGAGCTTCGGCCGCACCGTCTCGCCCGGGTTGAGGAAGCCGCCCGCATAGAGCACGACCTTCTCCTTGCCGGTAAGGCCGCTGGTGATCGCGAGACCGCGCGACGTCACCGCGCCGGTCGTCACCTGACGGCGCTCCACCTTGTTGTCCTTGCCGACGATATAGACATAATTGCCGTGCTGATCGCTCTGCACCGCTGATTCCGGCAGCACCGCCGCCTGCACTTCCGCCATGGCGATCTGCGCATTGGCGAAACCGCCCGGCCGCAGCGCCTGATTGAAGGGCAGCGCGATGCGCACCACGCCCTGGCGATTGACCTGGTCGATGACCGGGGCCACCTGCCACACGCGACCTTCAACGACAGTCGTGGTGCCGACCGGGGTCACGCTGGCCAGCGTGCCCTCATGGACCAGCGCCAGTTCGTCCTCGGAAAGCTGCGCGCGCATTTCCATCTCGCCATCGCGCGCGATGCGGAACAGCACGCCGCTGCCGCCGCTCACGACCTGGCCCGGCTCCACCGAGCGGGTGAGCACCAGCCCGGCCTCGGGCGCCCGGATATCGAGCCGGCCGACCTGCGCGCGCTGCTGGTTGAGCTGGGCGATCGCGACATTGACGCGCGCCACGGCGGCATCGCGCGTCGCGGTCTTCTGATCGATATCGGCCTGCGAGACGAACCCGTCGGCCACCAGCGCCTTGGCACGGTCCAGATTATTCTGGGCCAGCCGCGCATCGGCCTTGGCCACATCGATGCTCGCGGCGAGCTGCGCGATCTGCTCGGTCTGCACCGAGCGCTCGATCGTCGCCAGTATCTGCCCGTTGCGGACCCAGTCGCCCGGCTGGACGAGCACCGCGACCACGCGGCCGCCCTCGCCCACCACGCCGACCGGCATGTCCACCCGCGCCGCCAGCGATCCGGTGGCGTTGGCGACGCGCGTCACCGCCTCCTGCGCCGGCACGGTGATCGTCACCAGCGGCACCTGGCTGACCTCGTCGCCACCGCTCGACGAACCGCCGAACATGCGCATCGCGACCAGCGCCGCGAGGCCGAGCGCGACCACGGCGCCGACGATGAGCAGGAGCCGGCGCCGCTTGCGCCGCGTGTCCTCGTCGACGGACTGGCCAGCCTCCAGCGACTGGTAATTGATGTTCGTTTCGTAGTTCATGTGTCCCATCGCCTTGGCACCGACGCGCCGTTCGCCGCATGAGCTGTGTTATCTCAATACATCACTTCCGGCAAGCCGGTTTCGTCGCAACTTCGCAATTGCAAAACCGCACGCCTTGCGGCACTCCACGCCGGAGCGGGCGCACAGGTCTCCCATATTCGCATGAACGGGGCCTGAAGCGCCGGATCGGCCTCCCCCTGCCCCATCCGCGCGGCGCACGATCGCGTCGCCCTGTAGACTTTGTCTACTGGTGTCAACCCGATGACGCGCGTCATCGACGACGCGGGCGGCGATGCGCGGACATCGCGGGAGAAAGGGCTTCGGAAGGCATCGCGCAGCGCCGAACTATCGCCACAACGTTGCGCGATGCCATGACTTTGTGCATTATCGTGTCGCGTGGACTAAAAATGCCGTAGAGAATGGATTTTATGATGGCGGCACGAGACAGGCCCGCGCCTGGCGCGTCCACGCGCATGACGGTGGGGCTCTTCCTTGGCGCCTGGGCCATCGCGACTCTATATCTCGTCCAGCACGGCACGGACTGGATGCGTCCGGTCGCCACGCTGCTGGTCTATGGCGCGCTGCTTCCGGCGCTGGCCGTCTGGATGACCCGCGCCACCGACGCGGCGCCCGTGCCGGTCGACGATCCACCGCGCGAATCGATCGCGATGCTCCTCTACATGCTGCTCTTCTACCCGATCTTCGTGCTCGGCTGGCTGTTCAGCCAGGTCAACGACGTGTTCTCGCCGGGTCAGGCGCACGAGGTCGTGATGCTGGTGGTCAAGCTCATCATGCATGTCGCCTTGCCGACCCTGCTCATCCTCGCGCTGGGCGGCCATGTGCGGGCGCTGTGGTCGGTCGGCCTTGGCCGCAAGGGCGTCTTCACGACCTTGCTGGTCTTCTCGGCTCTGCTCTTCGCCCTTTCCGCGCTGAGCACCCCGGCGCTGGAGCGGATCGCCAGCACGGGCCTCGCCCCGGCCCAGGCGCTGCCCTGGGTGCTCGGCGCGTGGCTCTGGGCGTCGGTGCAGGGCGGATTGTGCGAGGAATATCTGTTCCGCGCCGTGCTCCAATCGCGACTCAACGCCTGGCTGGGCTCGCCCGTCACGGCGATCGGGCTGACCGCGCTCATCTTCGCCCTCGCCCATGTGCCGGGCATCTATTGGCGCGGCACGCCGGACACGAGCGGCTGGTCGAGCAATCTGCTCGAAGTGATGGCCTATGCCATCGCCATGCTCGCGCCGCTCGGCATCCTGTTCGGCGTGCTGTGGCTGCGCACCCGCAGCCTGCTGCTGATCGTGCTGGTCCACAGCGCGCTCGACGCCCTGCCGCACACCGCATCCTTCTTCGACCTGTGGCGGTAGAGGCTCCGGCCGCGGCCTATCGCCCCGGCCTGCGCTGCGTCTTGCCGTAGCGCATCTTGCGCGTGCCCGGCTTGCCCTCGGTCGCGCGGCCCTGATAGCGCGGCGCGGCGCCAGTGACCTGCTGGTCCGTGGGCAGGCCCAGTTCCTCGGCCTCCAGCTTGCGGATCTCGTCGCGCAGGCGGCCGGCCTCCTCGAACTCCAGATCGGCCGCGGCGGCGCGCATCTTCTTCTCCAGATCCTCGATATAGGCGCGCAGATTGTGGCCGACGAGGTGCGGCGCATCCTCCAGCCCGGTCTCGACCGTCACCTGATCCTTGCTGGCGACATGGGCGATGATGTCGCCGATCTGCTTGCGCACGCTCTCCGGCGTGATGCCATGCTCCAGATTATAGGCCACCTGCTTCTCGCGGCGGCGGCCCGTCTCGCCCAGCGCGCGCTCCATGCTGCCGGTGATCCGGTCCGCATAGAGGATCACGCGCCCATCCACGTTGCGCGCCGCGCGGCCGATGGTCTGGATGAGGCTGGTCTCCGAGCGCAGGAAGCCTTCCTTGTCCGCATCGAGAATGCCGACCAGCCCGCATTCGGGAATATCCAGCCCCTCGCGCAGCAGGTTGATGCCGACCAGCACGTCATAGACGCCCAGCCGCAGGTCGCGGATCAGCTCGATGCGCTCCAGCGTCTCGACGTCGCTGTGCATGTAGCGCACCTTGAGGCCGGCCTCGTGCATGAACTCGGTCAGATCCTCGGCCATGCGCTTGGTGAGCGTCGTTACCAGCGTGCGATAGCCCCGGGCGGCGGTGATGCGCGCCTCGTTGATGAGATCGTCGACCTGATCCTCGACCGGCTTGATCTCCACCGGCGGATCGATGAGCCCGGTCGGGCGGATCACCTGCTCGGAGAAGACGCCGCCGGTCTGCTCCATCTCCCATGGGCCCGGCGTGGCCGAGACGCTGACCGTCTGCGGGCGCATGGCGTCCCATTCGTTGAAGCGCAGCGGCCGGTTGTCGATGCAACTGGGCAGGCGGAAGCCATATTCGGCGAGCGTCACCTTGCGGCGATGGTCGCCGCGCGCCATCGCGCCGATCTGCGGCACGGTCTGATGGCTCTCGTCGACGAACAATATGGCGTTTTCCGGCAGATATTCGAACAGCGTCGGCGGCGGCTCGCCGGGCAGGCGGCCGGTCAGGAAGCGCGAATAATTCTCGATGCCCGCGCATGATCCGGTCGCCGCGATCATCTCCAGGTCGAAATTGGTGCGCTGCTCCAGCCGCTGCGCTTCCAGCAGCCGCCTCTCGGCGGTCAGTTCCTTGAGCCGCTCGGTCAGTTCGTGGCGGATCGCCTCCATCGCCTGCTTGAGCGTGGGGCCGGGCGTCACATGGTGGCTGTTGGGGAAGACCTTCACATAATCGAGGGTCGCCGCCTTCTTGCCGGTCAGCGGATCGAACTCGGCAATCTCCTCGATCTCGTCGCCGAAGAAGCTCACCCGCCAGGCATTATCCTCATAATGGCTGGGGAAAATCTCCAGATTGTCACCGCGCACGCGGAAATTGCCGCGCGCGAAGGCGGCGTCGTTGCGCTTATATTGCAGGGCGACGAGCTTGCGGATGATGTCGCGCTGGTCGACGCTCTGGCCCTTCTTGAGGCTGAAGGTCATCGCCGAATAGGTCTCGACCGAGCCGATGCCGTAGAGGCAGGAGACCGAGGCGACGATGATGACGTCGTCGCGCTCCAGCAGCGCGCGGGTGGCCGAGTGGCGCATCCGGTCGATCGCCTCGTTTACCGAGCTTTCCTTCTCGATATAGGTGTCCGACCGGGCGACATAGGCCTCGGGCTGGTAATAGTCGTAATAGCTGACGAAATATTCGACCGCATTGTCCGGGAAGAAGCTCTTGAACTCGCCATAGAGCTGCGCGGCGAGGATCTTGTTGGGCGCGAGCACCAGCGCGGGGCGCTGCACCGCCTCGATCACCTTGGCCATGGTGAAGGTCTTGCCCGATCCGGTGACGCCGAGCAGTACCTGGTCCTTCTCGCCGGCATGGGCGCTCTCGACCAGTTCCGCGATCGCCGTCGGCTGGTCGCCCGCCGGCTGATAATCGGACACGAGCTTGAACGCGCGCCCGCCTTCCGCCTTTTCCGGCCGGTCGGGCCGATGCGGCACGAAGGACCGGTCTGTTTCCGGCTCTGCGAGAGTCGTACGGATCTGGATCGCCATGCGCGCGAATATGGCGATGACATGCGCGCGGGGCAATGGGCTATCGGGAACAAAGCGGGATCATGCAGCGCGGCCGGCCCGGGCCTCGACCGCCGAAATTGAAATCACCCCGCCTTCTGCTAAGCATCCCGGGCGGGCGCGGGCGTCAACAATCGAGAGGCATGCGGATGAAGCGGACTTTGGCACTGATCGGCATCGCGGCGCTGCTGCCGCTGGCCGCCTGCAACAAGAGCGCCGAACCGGGCGCCAATGCCGGCGGGGCGAACGACGCGGCCGGCGCCAATGGCGCGGAGACGGCGCAGGGCGCGGTCGCGGGCAGCAGCGGCGCGCCCGCGGGCGGCATCAAGATCACGCCCGGCGAGTGGGAAACCGTCAACGAGGTCGTCGACCTCAAGATCGAGGGCCTGCCTCAGGGCACGCCGCCGGGCGCGATGGACCAGATGCGGCCGCCCAAGACCACCGTGAAGAGCTGCGTCACGCCCGAGGACGCGGAAAATCCGAATGCGCGCATGCTGGCGGCACAGAAGGACAATCGCTGCACCACCTCGCGGATGGACATGAGCGGCGGACGCATCGACATCGCCATGGCCTGTCCGGCCGCGGACGGGCGCGGCAGCGCGACCATCAGCATGACCGGCCAATATAGCGCCACCAGCTACGAGATGAACGGCGACATGGTCATGAACGGTCCCAACGGCATGAACATGACGCTCAAGTCACGCACCACCGGCCGCCGCATCGGCGACTGCCCGGCCTGACAGCGCCTCGACCCCGGGGCGGCGCGCAACATCGCGCCGCCCCGACCCCAAACAACGGCGCGCGCCGGGCGATCATCGCGCGCATGGCCGCATGTGCCGCCCCCGCCCATCGCTCCGTCGCGCATGCATGGACCGCCCGCAATTTACCAAATATGCGCTTTTGTCACCGAGACGCCGCTTTGATAGAATGTGGCCGACCGGATCAGGGAGTCTGTGGGACATGGCGATTTTGCAGCCGCTCGAACGCGACGGCTATATCTATTTCGACGACGCACAGAGCAAGGCGGCGGGCGCGGCGCTCGCGGAACAATATCAGAATGCCCAGCCCTTCCCGCATGTGGCGCTCGACGATTTCCTGCCCATGGACTTCCTGCGCGACGTGATCCGCGAATTTCCCGGCAGCAGCGGCAAGACCTTTTTCGACCGCGCGCAGGAGCGCTTCAAGTTCACCTACGCGCCCAACGAGATTCCCGGCTCCCGCCTGCGCGGCCTGCTGATGGAACTGAACAGCCCGGCCGTGCTCCGCTTCCTGGAGGCCATGACCGGCATCAAGGGCCTCATCGCGGACCCCTTCTATGTCGGCGGCGGCCTGCACGAGACCAAGAGCGGCGGGCATCTGAGCGTCCATGCCGATTTCAATATCCACAAGGGCATGAAGGTGGAGCGGCGGCTCAACCTGCTGGTCTATCTCAATGACGACTGGCCGGACGATTATGGCGGCCATCTGGAACTGTGGGACCAGAAGATGGAGACATGCTGCCACCGGATCGCGCCCGTGCTGGGCCGCGCCGTCGTGTTCAACACCTCGCTGGACAGCTATCATGGCCAGCCCGATCCGGTGCGTTGCCCGCCGGACCGCTCGCGCCGCTCGATCGCCACTTATTATTATACCGCCAGCGCCGAGGGTGTGGCGGCGCTGCCGAGCCGGACCACGACCTTCCAGCGCCGCCCGGACAGCGGCGACCGGACGGATCGCAAGTTCGCCATCGATCATTTCATGCGCGACTGGATTCCGCCCCGGCTCTATCGATACGCGGCCAAGCTCAACCGTTTCAAATAGGGACAACGGCGCAGCGTGCGCCGGCCACGACTGCACTTGTGCCGCCTGTTACACACAAGCCGGTTCTGCTACAGGCCACGCATCGCTCGCGCGGACGAGTCGCGTGTCGTGAAGCCACGATCGGAGCGGAACCGATGATCGGCTACATCACGGTTGGCACCAATGATCTGCAGAGGGCGATGGCCTTCTACGATGCCCTTTTCGCGTCCGTGGGTATCCGGCGGCTGCTCGAACTGCCGCAACTCGCCGCATGGGGCGTCAACTGGAACCGCTCGATGTTCGGCGTGGCCCGCCCCATCGATGGCGAGCCCGCATCCGCCGGCAATGGCACGATGATCGCGCTGCGCCAGCGCACGCGCGAGAAGGTCCGCCTGCTCCACGCCAAGGCCCTCGAACTGGGCGGCGCCGACGAAGGCCCGCCCGGCGTGCGCGGCGCCGACGGCAGCCAGGCCTTCTACGCGGCCTATGTGCGCGATCTGGATGGCAACAAGCTGTGCTTCTACCGGGTCGGCCCGGCGGACGATTAGAGCTTGTCCTGATCGCGGCAGGTCATGTCGGCTTTCACAGGCTCCTCGCTCCGCATCGCTCCCCCGATGGCGGGCAGGCCGCGCCTCGGCTCGCCATCCACGCCATGTCCGTCGCGCAATGATTGAGCCCGGCCGCGCGACGTGCCACAGCGGCGCCATGACCATGCCGGATCGCCTCGCCGCCTATCTCGCCCGCATCGGCCTCGCGCCAAGCGCGCCCGCGCCCGACGCCGCCGGGCTCGCCCGGCTGCAGGCCGCGCACCGCCGCGCCATCGCCTTCGAGAATCTGGACATCCGCCTCGGCCGGCCGATCCGCATCGACAGCGACAGCGTGTTCGACAAGCTGGTGACGCGCCGGCGCGGCGGCTATTGCTTCGAGCAGAACCGGCTGTTCTCGGACATGCTGGAGCTGCTCGGCCTGCCCAACCGGCCCTTGCTCGCACGGGTCTGGCTCGGCGTGGCGCCGGGCATCGTGCCACCGCGCACCCATGTGCTGCTGCTCACCGAACTGGACGGCGCGCCGTGGATCGCGGACGCCGGGTTCGGCGGCAGTTTCGTGCCGCCCATGCCGCTCGTCGACGACGCGCAGGCCCACACGCCGGACGGCGCCGCGCATCGGCTGCGCAAGGTGGGCGAAAGCGGCGATCTGACCGGCATGTGGCTGCTCGAGCGCGCCGGCCCGCCTGCCACGACCGACGGGCGCGGCGCTCCGCATGGCGACTGGCAGCCGCAATATAGCTTCGATCTCGCGCCGGTCGCCCCGGTCGATCTGGAGCAGGGCAATCACTGGACCTCGACCCGGCCCGCCACGCGCTTCACCGATGTCCATATCGTCAGCATCGTGCTGGCGGACGGTTTCGCGACGCTGAGCGAGGGCGAATTCAGCATCCATCGCGCCGGCACAGGCGAGCGGCGCAGCATCGCGGACGCCGCCGCTTATGCGCGGATACTGGCCGACCGGTTCGGCCTGGCCCTGCCGCTGGAGGATGTCGCGCGGCTCCCCCTGTTCATGCGGGGTCCGGCGGCCTGATCGCGCGCCGCGCCTGCCCCAGCCTGGCACGCGTGGGACAGGTCGCGCGGCATCCGCGCCGCTTGCCGGCACCCCCGCCGATCCGGTAAAAGCCGGCGGGGGTTGCAGATGGAAGCGGACGTCGAGTCTCTAGATCGCGTGGCTGCGGACAATCGGGAACGCTATGCGTCCGCCGCGCCCTTCCCCCATATCGCGATCGACGATTTTCTCGATCCCGTCCTGCTCGACCATGTGCTTGCCGAGTTCAGGGACCGCCCCCGTGCGAGCGGCTTCATCATGGACGATCGCTACCAGCAAAAATGGGCCTGCAACCGGATGCGCGACATGGGGCCCCACACCCGCGCGCTCATCCAGTTCCTGAACGGCCAGGAGATTACGGGCTTCCTGGAGCGGCTCACCGGCATCACCGGCCTGGTCCCCGATCCGCAGCTCGCCGGCGGCGGCATGCACGAGCTGCGCGACGCCGGCTTCCTCAAGGTCCATGCCGACTTCAACTATCATGAGTCGATCAGGCTCTACCGGCGGATCAACCTGATCGTCTATCTGAACAAGGACTGGGACGCCGCGATGGGCGGCGAGCTGCAGCTCTGGAACCAGGCGATGACGGCGTGCGAGAGGAGCTATCTGCCACTGTTCAACCGGTGCGTGATCTTCAACACCACCGAGACGAGCTACCATGGCAACCCCAATCCGGTGCGCCTGCCCGATCCGGCCGACGCGCGCCGCTCGATCGCGCTATTCTATTATACCAGTATACCAGCGCCCGCGCCATGGGCGAGACGGGCGAGGCGCACGCTTCCATCTACAAATATCCCAGGGGGCAGGAGAGCATATCCGCGCGGATGCGCCGCATCGGCCGGCGCTGGCTGCCGCCGATCGTCGCCGATGCCGTCGTGGCGCTGAGCGGCCGCAAGCGCCGGCTGCGCAAGCGCACGCGGCGGCTGGACGGGGCCCGGCGCGCGCCGGGCGCATAGCCTATCCGCAATGATGTCCGCCGGAGCCGTGGTCCCCGGACGACGGCCCCGGCGGTCAGCCCTGTGCCTTACAGGGAGCGTATGATGAAGATGAGCAGCATGCCGCCCAGCACCGAGCCGATCAGGCCGACCGGCTGGAAGGTCGCCGCGCGATCGCGGCTGATGAGTCCGGCGATGAAGCCGCCCACGACCGAACCGCCTATGCCCAGCAGGATGGTCCATATCCAGTTCATGTGAACCGCGCCGGGATAGAAGAAACGCGACAACACGCCAACGATGAGACCCACGACGATATAGCTGATGATTTGACCCATGGCGGTCCATACTCCCCTATTGGCCGGTCGATCACGATCCAACGCTTGCCGACTCGACCGGTTCCCGGATCATCTGCCCTTTGCCCGGTCGCGACAATAGCCTCCCATGCCGCCCGCCCCGGCTCGATGCGTCCCGGATCGCCGGTCGCGACTTGTCTGATGCCATGGCAAGGCTATAGCCCGGCCAACGCGCGCAAAAATCCTCCGGGGACTCGTCATGACCGTCATCATCAAGACCGCCGATCTCATCGAAAGCGTCGCCGACGCGCTCCAATATATCAGCTACTATCACCCGATGGACTATATCCGCGCGCTGGGCGCGGCCTATGAGGCCGAGCAGAGCCCCGCCGCCAAGGATGCGATCGCGCAGATCCTCACCAACAGCCGCATGTGCGCCGAGGGGCACCGGCCGATCTGCCAGGATACCGGCATCGTCAATGTGTTCGTGCAATGGGGCATGGACTGCCGGCTCGACGACACGACGAAATCGCTGCAGGACGTGATCGACGAAGGCGTGCGCCGCGCCTATCTCAACCCGCAGAACAAGCTGCGCGCCTCGGTGCTGGCCGATCCCGCCTTCACCCGCCGCAACACGAAGGACAATACGCCCTGCGTGCTGCATGTCGACATGGTGCCGGGCAGCACCGTCTCCATCGACGTGGCGGCCAAGGGCGGCGGCAGCGAGAACAAGAGCAAGTTCAAGATGATGAACCCCAGCGACAATATCGTCGACTGGGTGCTGGAGATGCTGCCCCAGATGGGCGCCGGCTGGTGCCCGCCGGGCATGCTGGGCATCGGCATCGGCGGCACGGCGGAGCATTGCGTGCTGCTCGCCAAGAAGGCGCTGATGGAGCAGATCGACATGAGCCTGCTCAAGCAGCGCGGCCCGCAGACCGACATCGAGGCGCTGCGCATCGAGATTTTCGACAAGGTGAACGCGCTGGGCATCGGCGCGCAGGGACTGGGGGGGCTCTCGACCATCCTCGACGTCAAGATCATGGATGCGCCCTGCCATGCCGCCGGCAAGCCGGTCGCGATGATCCCCAACTGCGCCGCCACGCGCCATGCCCATGTCACGCTGGATGGCGCCGGCCCCGCTTATCTGGAAGCGCCGAAGCTGGACGAGTGGCCCAAGGTCGACTGGCAGCCGGACGCCGCCGCGATCCGCGTCGATCTCGATGCGCTGACGCCGGAGATGGTGCGCAGCTGGAAGCAGGGCGACCGGCTGCTGCTCAACGGCCGGATGCTCACCGGGCGCGACGCCGCGCACAAGCGCATCGCGGACATGCTGGCGAACGGCGAGGAGCTGCCCGTCGAGTTCAGGGGGCGCGTCATCTATTATGTCGGCCCGGTCGATCCGGTCGGCGAGGAGATTGTCGGCCCGGCCGGCCCCACCACCGCCACGCGCATGGACAAGTTCACGCGCATGATGCTGGAACAGGGGCTGCTGGCGATGGTCGGCAAGGCCGAGCGCGGGCCGATGGCGGTGGAGGCCATCCGCGATCACAAGAGCGCCTATCTGATGGCGGTGGGCGGCGCGGCCTATCTGGTCGCCCGCGCGATCAAGGGCAGCAAGGTCGTGGGCTTTGCCGATCTGGGCATGGAAGCCATTTACGAGTTCGAGGTGCAGGACTTCCCCGTGACCGTCGCGGTCGACAGCCAGGGCAATAATGTCCACCAGCTCGCGCCGCTCGTCTGGAAGGAGAAGATCGCCCGGGAAGGTCTGCTGGAAACCGCATGAGCGACACCGGGCCGACCGCGCGCGGGGCGGGCGCCGCCGATGGCCCGGCGATGCGGTTCGTCCGGTTCGCGGACGCCTCCGCCGGGCAGATCGCGGCCTTCCACGCCATCTATCACGAAGCGCTGCCGGACAGCGAGCGCAAGCCGGACGAGGCGATCGCGGCGCTGGCCGGGCGCGGCGACTATGTCGTGGAACTGGCCGAGCGGGGCGGCGTGGTCGTCGGCTTTCTCATCCTCTATCGCTCCGCCGCCTGCCCCATGGCCCTGCTGGAATATGTCGGCATAGCGGCGACGCAGCGCAATGGCGGGCTGGGCGGCCAGCTGTTTGCGCGCGCGGCCGCACTGGCCAGAAACCGCACGATGCTGCTCGAAGTGGAGTCGGATCGCGCGAGCGATGCGGGCGGCGCGGACCTGCGGGCGCGGCGCAAGGGCTTCTATGCGCGGCATGGCTGCCGACAACTGGCCGGCGTGGACTATATCATGCCCCATATCGGCGCGCAGAAGCCGCCGGCGATGGACCTGCTCGCCTTCACCAGCCTCGATCGCGTGGCGCGCGACACGCTGCGCGCGTGGCTGGAGGATGTCTATCGCCATGTCTATGCGCGCGGGCCGGACGATCCCGCGATCGACACGATGGTGGCGAATCTGCCGCGGGCGGTTATGCTGCGGGCCATCTGAGGACAATGCTGTGGGGGGCATATGTCGAAACCGGGGACGAATCGGCTGTTCAGGGACGTGAAGGGGTGGGCGTCCCATCCGCTTTCGCTCGCTCTCGTCTGTATCTGCCTCGTCCTGCTGTTCAGTTCCCTGCCGATCGGGAAGATCCCGTTTCCCGATCCGGAAGCAGCGCAGCACGCGGCGCAGGCGCAACCCGGCGTCCGGGTGCAATATGGCGATCTGATCGAGCTGATCGCCGTCGTGGCCACGATCCTCTATGCGGCGCTGTCGCTGATCCCCAGCCTGCGGACCATGGCCGACAGTTCCCGCTTCGAACATTATGCCGAGCTGGACCAGATGTATCTCAGCCTTCTCACCATGGCGGTGGAGCGCCCCGAGCTGCGCCAGCCCGACCGGAAAAGGCGCACGATCGAGCAGAATGTGCGCTACGACACCTATGCCTTCATGATGTGGAACTTCCTCGAGACGATCCGTGATCGCTGCGTCGACGACGATCGCCTGAAAGCGACCTGGGCGCCGATCATCCGGTCCGAGGGGTTTCTCCACGGCGCATGGTTCAGGCGGGAAGCGGGCCCCGATGCCAATGGCAACCCGCCGAAATTCTGCCTCGACTTCCGCGACTTCGTGGCGCGCATGGGTCTGCTGGAAAAGGAGCCGAGCGCCCGGCAGCGCGCGGCATGGACCGCCGAGGGCTGGAATCACGGCACCCATGAGAAGGCCCGGATCGAACCGGCGCGCCCACGGTCCTGGCTCGACCGCTGCCGCACCGCCGTCAAAATGCATGCGAGGCGCCTGGGCCTGCCTGTCCGGCGCCCGCTTCCCGCCGAGCTGGACTGAGGCGGCTCTCGCGCCGCATGCCGACGGCCGCGCAACCCAAAGTGCCGCGACGCGTTTTCCGGCGATAGATCGGAGAACGACCATGGCCTTCACGCAGCTCGATCCGCCCATGCCTGTCCATGTTCTGGAGAAGGGCAACGGCCTTGCCTTCGGCGTGATCGACTATGGGCCCGAGCATCATCTGGTCTGGGTGACGGCGATCGACGCGACCAGCGAGATCTGGTGCGCGCCCAATCCCAAGGTGCGGATGCAGTCCAACTGGACGATGGGCCGCCCCCGCGCGCCCGAGCTGGAAGGCGCAAGCCCCCGGCCCGATCTCAAGATCGCCTGAGGTCCGCTATCGTCTGGCGGTCGCGATCATCTCTTCCGCCACGGCGCGGTAGGCCGAACGCCCCCTGGGCGTGTCCTCGGGAAGGCCGGTGACGAAATAGGCCACGCCCTTGCCGCTGGCCGGGTCCAGCCACAGCCCGGAGCGCAGGCCGTAAGCCTCGCCGCTATGGCCGATCCGCAGGACGCCGTCGCCGAACGGATCGTCATGGCAATCGGCCGGCGCATCGGGCGCGGCGAGGACCATCACCGCCAGGCCGAACGCGCAATGTATGCCGCCCTCGGTCTCGCCGTTCGATCCGTCATAGCGCCATTGCGGCCGCGCCATCTCCGCCAGGCTGGCCGGGGAGAGGAAGCCCGGCACCGCCCCCGCCAGCACCTGCCCCAGCCGCGCAAGCCCGCGCGCGGAAATCCGCATGCCGCCCTGCGGCGAGAAGAAAGCGCCCTGCCGCCCGAGCCGGTAGGTCGAGACGTCGCAACCGCCGTCGCGCGCGGGGATCGCACCGCAGGCCGGGCGGACACCATGGATATCGTCCCGCGCCACGGCGCCGTCCGGTTCGTAGAGGACCACCGCATGCGCGACCGCCGCGTCGCTGCACGTCGTCCAGTTGAAGCAGGCGTCGAGGCCGAGCGGCGTGAACACCCGCGCCGCCATCAGCCGGTCGAACCGCTCGCCCGTCGCCGCTTCCATCACCGCCGCGACGATGGGGAAGTTGAGATTGCTGTATGTGAAATAGCCCGCCGACGGGCCATGCGCGGCGTCCCACGCCTCGGGCCGGCGCATCTCGCGCTCCAGGTCGGCGTCGAGCGGCAGCGCATAGTCGATGCCGTCGCGCACGCCGGCCGTGTGCGAGAGCAGCCGCCGCAGCGTGACCGGCGCATCGGCAAAGCCGGGATGGCGCAGCCGCCAGCCCAGATAGTCCGACACGTCCCGATCCAGATCGAGTACACCCGCCTCGACCAGCCGCATGACGCCCAGCGCCACCGCGAGCTTGGAGATGGAGGCGATGCGCACCGGATCGTCGGCCGTGACCGCGCGCGCCGCGCCCCGGTCGGCCAGCCCTTGCGCGCCCTGCGCCACCACCTCGCTGCGGTCGAACGCCGCCCAGGCACGCGCGGCCGGCTGATCCATCTGCGCATGGGCGGCACCGCAAAGCATCAGGCAGGCGAGAGGGAGGACCGACAGCCCCGAATAGCGGACCGCCACCCCTCTCAGACCTGCTGGAAGTTGAGCTTGAGGCCGGCGCGCGGCCAGCGGCATTTGAATAGCCGCCCCGTGGCCGATCCGGTGATCCACGCATCCCGCATGTCCGCGCCGCCGAAGCAGATGTTGGTCGTCACCGGATCGGGCACGGGCACATGCGCGACGCTGCCGTCCGCCGGATCGACGATGCTGATGCCGCCATTGAACAGCGTCGCCAAGCAGACCTTGCCCGAGGCTTCCACCGCCAGGCTGTCGAACCATTGCAGGCCCGGCAGGTTGGTCAGCACCGCGCCGCTGTCATGGCCCGCCGCGCGCGCCACCATGCCCGGCTCGACGATGTCGAGCGACCACAGGCGCTGGAGCATCGAATCCGCCCAGTAGAGCGTCTTCTCGTCCGGCGAGAGGCCGATGCCGTTGGGCGAGATCTGCTCGGAGCGCCAGCGCGTGATGCCCGATCCGTCCGGCCATGCATGATAGATGCCGCCCAGGCGCCGGTTCTCCCCGTCCGAGAAGCCGAAGCAGGTGATCCACATGCCGCCCGTCCGGTCAAAGACGATGTCGTTCGGCGCATTGAGCGGCTTGCCGTCGCAATGGTCGTAGAGCGTCTTCACCGCGCCGGTCGTCAGGTCCACGCGCTGGATGGAACCGCCCTCATAGCGCTCCGGCAGGCCGAGCTTGCCGGCCTTTTGCCACCCCTCCGGGAAGGTCAGGGCGCCGCCATTGTTCACCACATAGGCCGCGCCGTCCGGGCCGATCGCGGCGCCATTGGGGCCGCCGCCCAGATGCGCGACGATCTCCAGCCCGCCATCCGGCCGCACCCGCGTCAGCGTCTGCCGCGCCATCTCCACGAGGAGCAGCGATCCATCGGCGCAGGCGATCGGTCCTTCCGGAAATTCAAGACCTTCGGCGACGATTTCCATGTCCATGCGCGTTCCTCTCCCGCTCTGTCGTCGGCGCCGCGATGCGGCGTCCGCCATGGCCGTATCCACAGATAGCGCGCCCGCCCGCCCCGCGCGAGCCTGGATTGACCGGCGTCCGCGGCGCAGCGGAATTCGGGCGCCCACGGAACGGCTTGTTAACCGGCCGCGCCGTACCAGACCTTGTATGTCCGTCATCGGGATGGGGAAATAGTGCTGCCAGAACGCGATATTCAGGCGACCGTGGTCCAGGCGGCCGAGCGCGTCGGCGATCTGGGCATGCGCACGCTCGACCTGCAGGTGGACATCGCCGAGCTGGCCGACCGCGTGACCGATCAGGCCGCGATGCTCGAAACGCTCGAAAGCGCCGCCATCCATCTCGCCCAGTCCAGCGACCAGGTCGAGCAGAAGGTGGAGGACGCCCGCGCCCAGGCCGCCACGGCGCGCGCGGTGGTCGATACGTCCAGCCAGCAGCTCACCGCCGCGTCGGACAATGTGCGCGGGCTCATCGAGCAGGTCTCGCGCATCCATCACGGACTCGGCAGCTTCAACGATGCGCTGTCCAGCGTCGGCAAGACCAGCAAGCTCATCGGCGCCATCGCCGCGCAGACCAATCTGCTCGCGCTCAACGCCGCGATCGAGGCGGCGCGGGCGGGCGACGCCGGGCGCGGCTTCGCCGTGGTCGCGAGCGAGGTGAAGAAGCTGGCGCAGGAAACCGCGCTCGCCACCCAGCAGATCGAAGGCTCCATCCGCGAGCTGACCAACGAGGCCGGCACCATGCTCTCGCGCATCGCGAGCGGCGCGGAGAAGGCCAATGACGCGCATCGCGCATCCGGGGAGATCGGCACGCTGGTGGAGCGTCTGCGCGAGCTGATCCTGGGCCTCTCCGGCAACAGCGAGACCGTCTCCGGCAAGGTGCAGGGCATATTGGGCTCGATCGGCGAGATCCGCTCCGGCCTCTCGGAGCTGGCGGACACGTCGGTCGACAACGCCATCGGCCTGCAGCGCATGTCCGCGCGGGTCACGACGGTGAGCGACGATACCAACATGTTGCTCCAGAACCTTGCCGAGAGCGGCGTGGACATTCCGGATTCGCCCTATATCCGCTTCGGGCTGGAGTCCGCGCGGAGCATCGTCGCGGCGCTGGAGGAGGCGCTCGATGCCGGCCAGATCGATCTGGCGAGCATGTTCGACGACAGCTATCCGCCGGTGCCCGGCAGCAATCCGCCGCTGTTCAGCCATCCCATCCAGCCGTTCATCACCCGCGCCGCCCGCCCCTGGCAGGAGAAGGCGCGCGCCTTGCCGGGCTTTTTCGGCATGACCTGCACGGATCGCAACGCCTTCGGCGCCGTCGCCATGCCCGAGCGCTCGCTGGCCCAGCGGCCCGGGGAGATCGAGTGGAATCTCGAATATGCGCGCGCCGGCCAGATGTTCAATTTCGCGGACACGCGCGAGCAGTCCAGGCTGGTGCAGCCCTTCTGCCTCAAGGCCTATCGCCGCCCGATCGCGACCGGCGGCGTCATGCTGCTCAAGCAGGTGATCGCTTCCATCATCGTGCGGGGCCGCCCCTGGGGCGTGCTCCAGCTCGCCTATGAGGATCAGGCGAACAAGCCGGTCACGCCGATCGAGAACTGACGCCGCGATGTGACGTCGCCTGCTCAGTCATGCGCATGCGCGCCATGGTGGATGAAGGCCCATGCGACGAGCGCGGCCGTCACCGCGCAGAAGGCCATGCCCAGCGCCAGCGAGACGGGGCTGCCATCGGCCAGCCGCGCGAACAGCGCCACCACGACGCCGGCGATGGCGAGTTGGCCGAAGCCGAGCACGGCCGAGGCCTGGCCGATCGCGCGCGGGTGCAGCGAGAGCGCGCCGGCCTGCATCTGCGGCTGCACCAGACCCCAGCCGAACGTGTAGACGATCTCGGGAAAGATGAGCGCGGCCCAGCTGCTGGGCGCGGCCCATGTCGCCCCGATCATCAGCGCCGTGCCGGCGACCTGGAAGAGCGTGCCCAGGCGCAGCGTCGCTTCCACGCCGCGCCCATGCACGATCCGGCTCGACACGAAGCTGCCGATGATGAAGCCGGCGGTGGAGAGCGCCAGCATCATGGCGAATTGCCCGGCGCTATGGCCCAGATGATCGACGATCACCTGCGGCCCGGCGGCCGAGAACAGCAGGATGCCGGTATAGGCGAAGGCATTGCCGAACACATAGGCGAGCAGCGGCCGGGAGCGCGCGACGCCGGCCAGCGAGCGGGCCACGCCGCGCGGATCGAGCGGCAGGCGATGCTCGGGCCGCAGCGTCTCGGGCAGCGTGCGCAGGCTCAGCAACAGGACGAGCGCGCATACTATGCCCATGCCGAGCAGCGGCGCCCGCCAGCCCGACAGCATGACCAGCCCTCCGCTCAGCAGCGGCGCGAGGATCGGCACCGGCCCGTAGATCGCGCCGACGACCGCCAGGGTGCGCGCCGCCGCCACGCGATCGAGCAGGTCGCGCACGATCGTCCGCGCGAGCAGCACCACGGCCGCGCAGCCCAGCCCCTGCAGCACGCGCGCGGCGATGAGCAGGGGAAAGTCGCGCGCGGCCGCGGCCGTCAGGCTCGCCGCGATATAGAGGATCAGCCCGCCATAGATGACCGGCCGCCGCCCGAGCGTATCGGCCAGCATGCCGCAGACCAGTTGCGCGGCCGCGAAGGCGATGACGAAGGCGCTCATCAGCCCCGCGACATCGGCTGTGGAGACGTGCAGGCCGGCCGCCACGGCGGGCAGCGCGGGCGACAGGCCGTCATTGGACATGGGCAGGATCGCGGTCAGCGCGGCGACGAGCAGCAGCAGCGCGCGCGGCAGATGCCCGGGTCTGGCCGGCGCGGGCGCGCCGGCGGATGATGGGGTGCTGGTCATGAGGGGATAGGCTGCGTGCGGATCAGCCCTGCGGCGGTGCGCTGAGATTGCCGAATTTCGCGGCGAAGCCGGCCGTGTCGCCGCTGGCCAGGAAGCCCGCCTGCTCGACCCAGCTATCGCGCGTGATGCGCCCCTGGAACGTGCCCAGATGCGCATCGACCCTGGCGATGTCCGCCGCGTCCCATCGCGCGATCTGGTCATAGCGGGTGATGCCCAGATCGTTCAGCAGGCTGCTGAGCTTGGGGCCGATGCCCTTGATCCTGCGCAGGTCGTCCGGATCGCCCTGCGCCGCCGGCACGCCGATGTCCGTGAGCGTGACCGCGCCGGCAATCGCCCCGCCGCTCGCCATGATCGCGGCGGCATTGCTCATCACCGCCTGCGAATCGGCCGGCGCCGCGCCGCTCGCCGCCACGTCGCTGTCGATCGCGCGCTCGACCGTGTCGGCGACCTGCTCGGCCATGTTGCGCGCCGTCTCGCTGGCAAGGCCGACCGCCGTCGCGCTGGCGTCGACATGACGGCCGGCCTGGCTGGTGCGGGAGCGCAGCAGCCAGATGATGACGCAGGCGGCGAGCACCGCGCCGATAAGCACAAGCAGGCTGGTCGTGGACATGGCGGGCTCCCTCTTTGGCTGCGGCACCCGGCCGGGGTCGGGCGCCGGACCATAAGCCGGCCGTTCGCCATTTTCCAGCCACGGATGCGCAGGACGCGCGCCATCCCCGCCGGATCGCCCGCATGCGGCGCCACGCCCGTCCGGCGCGCGGCGTCCGCGCCTCAGCGACCCATGGTGCGTCTTTGCATTTCGGCCAGCACGGCGGCCTGTAGCGGCGTCACCTTGTCCTGCCCGGCAATCTTGCGATCGATCGCGATCAATTCGGCGTCGAGCATGTCCGCGGCCATGGCGGCGCATCTTTTCTCAAGTTCACGCATGGGAATGTCCCGTGCCTTTCTCGGGCGGACCAGCATCGATGTCAGCAGATGCGACAGGGATTTATAGCGACTCGCAGCATGGCAGCGCCTGCGGCCATCCTAACATGGCGCGCGACGCGGGGCATGCGCCTATCGCGCCGGTTCCAACGGCTCGTCCCGTGCGCCCGTCGGGACAGCCGGTCCGCACGGGCAGGGAGCGGCTATCGGCCTCAAACTCCAAAAATATTTTTCGTTCCCGCTTTGCGCTCTTGCGCGTGACGAAAGCCTTGGGAAGTCCGCGCGTCGCTGCACTGCAGCATACATTTTTAAGCCATGAAACGAGTCTGGCCAGCGACGAGCCGAGGCGCTACGAGCCATTAAACGCGCTTGCATCGCCGCACCAATCTGGCACTATCGCTAGTGGTCGAGCACCAGGGGCAACTCAACAGATTGTGTTCAAAGGCAATGGCACTTGCTTAAGCCAAAGGCCTTCTCGTCCCATGGACGAGCCACCATATCATGGGAGTCGGGGCATCTTGACCGAATTGAACGAAGAGAGAACAACGGGGGCCTTGGGCATGGAGTTTCGAGATTTGCAGGCGGAAGCATCAGCGGAGATTTCGACGGGCGCGGTCCTGACCGACGAACCCGTGGACGCGCGCGCGCAAAGCGACGCCGCGGACCGCGATGTCAGCACCTCGCACCGGGTGGACGCGCGCCGCTTCCCCGTGACCACGGACGCATCGCGCGATGCGCTGCTCACCGAGTTCGGCAAGGAGACGCTGAAGGACCGCTATCTGCTGCCCGGCGAATCCTATCAGGACCTCTTCGCCCGCGTCGCGGCCGCCTATGCCGATGATGCCGAGCATGCCCAGCGGCTCTACGACTATATCTCGCGCCTCTGGTTCATGCCGGCGACGCCCGTGCTCTCCAATGGCGGCACCGGGCGCGGCCTGCCGATCAGCTGCTATCTCAACAGCGTGGACGACAGCCTGGAAGGCATCGTCAACACCTGGAACGAGAATGTGTGGCTGGCCGCGCGCGGCGGCGGCATCGGCACCTATTGGGGCAGCGTGCGCGGCATCGGCGAGCCGGTCGGCCTCAACGGCAAGACCAGCGGCATCATCCCCTTCGTGCGGGTGATGGATTCGCTCACGCTCGCCATCTCGCAGGGCTCGCTGCGGCGCGGCTCGGCAGCCTGCTATCTGGACGTCTCGCACCCGGAGATCGAGGAGTTTCTCGAGATCCGCAAGGCCAGCGGCGACTTCAACCGCAAGGCGCTCAACCTGCACCATGGCGTGCTGCTCACCGACGATTTCATGGAAGCGGTGCGCGACGGCCGGGAGTTCGAGCTCAAATCCCCCAAGGACGGCAGCGTGCGCGGCAAGGTGGATGCGCGCAGCCTGTTCCAGAAGCTGGTCGAGACGCGCCTCGCCACCGGCGAGCCCTATATCGTCTTCTCGGACACGGTGAACCGGATGATGCCCAAGCATCATCGCGATCTGGGCCTCAAGGTCTCGACCTCGAACCTGTGCTCGGAAATCACCCTGCCGACCGGCCGCGACCATCTCGGCAACGACCGCACGGCCGTGTGCTGCCTCTCCTCGCTCAACCTGGAATGCTGGGACGAGTGGAACGGCGACAAGCTGTTCGTCGAGGACGTCATGCGTTTCCTCGACAATGTGCTGCAGGACTATATCGACCGCGCCCCTCCCGAGATGGCCCGCGCCAAATACAGCGCCAGCCGCGAGCGTTCGGTGGGGCTGGGCGTCATGGGCTTCCACAGCTTCCTGCAGGCGCGCGGCATCCCGTTCGAAAGCGCGCTGGCCAAGAGCGCGAACCTGCGCATCTTCAAGCATATCAACGCCAAGGCCAACGAGGCCTCGATGCTGCTCGCCCATGAGCGCGGCCCCTGCCCGGACGCCGCCGACCAGGGCGTGATGGAGCGTTTCTCCTGCAAGATGGCGATCGCGCCGACCGCCTCGATCAGCATCATCTGCGGCGGCACGTCCGCGTGCATCGAGCCGATCCCGGCCAATATCTACACGCACAAGACGCTGTCCGGCAATTTCGCGGTGAAGAACCCCTATCTGGAGAAGCTGCTGGCGGACAAATCCAAGGATTCCACCAATGTGTGGAATTCGATCCTGGAGCGCGGCGGCAGCATCCAGCATCTCGATTTCCTGAGCCAGGACGAGAAGGACACCTACAAGACCAGCTTCGAGATCGACCAGCGCTGGCTGCTCGAACTGGCCGCCGACCGCGCGCCCTATATCGATCAGGCGCAGTCGCTCAACCTGTTCATCCCGGCCGATGTGGAGAAGTGGGATCTGCTCATGCTCCACTATCGCGCCTGGGAACTGGGCGTGAAGTCGCTCTACTATCTGCGCTCCAAGTCGATCCAGCGCGCCGGTTTCGCCGGCGGCGTCGAGGCGGACAACACGCCCGAGCTCAAGAAGATCGAGGCCGAGACGACCGACTATGACGAGTGCCTCGCCTGCCAGTGAGATCGCCGCGCGAATGCTGAAAAGGGAAAGGGGCTCGCGGGCCCCTTTTCGATATCAACGGCGGGATAAACGGCGGGCGCCATAGCGGCTCACCGGCATCGGTTCGCCATTCCTGCGCAGGCTCGCGGGCATGCGGGAGCCACGCGGGAAAAGCCCGGCCCCTCGAAAGAAGCCGGGCCCGTGGATCGTCCGCCGGCCTATGGGGAACCGGCGGCGATCTCACCCCCTTTTTGGGCACGATCGCTGATCTGGCGTGGGAGGGGGCAAGGGACCAAATCGCGGATCGCGCCGCTTCAACTCGTTCCGGAACCGCCCATGCCCGTGCCGTGGCCGCTCGTGCCGAACAGCGGCGCATCGACCCGCCCGGCGGGCGCATCCGATGAGAGCCGCTCGCCGGCATAGCTTTCCGCTTCGGCCTCCGCCGCGCGATTGGCGGCTTCATGCCTGGCCTCGCGATCAGCCCGATCGGCCACGCCGGTCTCCGCGGCATCGACGCCGGGAAGGGGCACGTCCGGCTTCAGCCACGCCCGGTTCTCGGCGATCCGGTCTACGCAGTCGACATCCAGATAATGATGCCGTCCATCTCCCGAATCGCTGCGGGTCAGCTTGATCCTGTCGCCGTCGACGGAGTCGACGGTGCCGACATGCCGGCCCTGGCTGTCGGCAATTTCCATATGTTCCTTGAGGCGCCATTTCTCGAACATCGTTCAATCTCCTGATGTCTGCTGGGCTGCCTGGAAAACGCGCGCGGCGGGGTCTTGTTCCGGGCATCGTTGTCGGGCGAGCCCGCACGCGCAACGCTCCGGCCCGGGCGAGGTCCGGGCGCCCCTCGAGCGCCTATTGTCAGGCCGATATATGGCGGTTAGGCAGGCCCATGATCGCACCGCGCGCCCCATCCGCCTTCCCGGCCGCTCTCCCCGCCGCGGCCCTCATCCCGCTGCTCGCCGGCTGTGCGCGCCAGAGCGCCGCCGCCGTCAGCCAGGCGTCCGATGCGCCCGGCTTCCTGCTCGGCGTCTGGCACGGGTTCATCTTCCCGGTCGCCTGGCTGCTCTCGCTGGTGATGCCGCAGGTCGCCATCTACGCGGTGCCCAACAATGGCGGCTGGTATGATTTCGGCTTCTTCCTCGGCATCATGGTGTTCGGCGTCGGCGCGCGGAAGACGCAGCGGGAAACCGTCATCCGCTGGCGCGACCGATGAGCGGCGCGATCTCCCGCGCATGAGCTGGGCAGCGATCATCATGGCCGGCGTCTCCGCGACAGCCGGACTGGCCGGCCTCATCATCGTCGCGCGGCCGGCGCGCAGCCCGCAAATGGTCTATGCCAGGCGCATCGCCGGCACGATGACGCTCGCCTTCGCGCTGATGCTGGCCATATTCGCCTATGGCCTGACCGTCCTCGGAGGATGAAGCGGCCTCCTAATCGGCCGAACCGGCTTGCCTGCCGGGCGGGTCCGGCCTAGCGCGGCGGACAGGACGCGCCGGGCGACCGCCCGGCGTCCAGCCGGACGTCGCGGGCGTGATGGACACGGGGCATGCCAGCATGCGCCGATGGTGATTAGATGTGGTGAAGGGACAGAGGGGACAGCCCCATGCCATTATATATCCAGCCGAATTTCACGCTCTATTTCGCGCATGTTCCCAAGACCGGCGGCTCCAGCCTGCGCATCTACCTCCACGAGCGCTTCGGCCCGCCGCTGCTCTCGGGCTGGACCTATGTGAAGACCAAGCGCTTCCCGATGATGCTCTCCCCTGCCGAGCATGGCACGGTGGAGGAGATCACGCCCTATCTGCCCGAGCGCATCGACTACAAGCTGGCGCTGGTGCGCGATCCGCTGGGCCGCATGTTCAGCCAGTATCGCTTCCAGACCGGCAAGTCGCTGATGAGCTGGCTGAGCTTCTCGTCCTGGCTGCGCGTCATGCTGCGCGCCGTGGCGAGCGAGCCGAAGATCCATGAGAATCATATCCGCCCGCAGGTCGACCTGATCCTGGACGGCAGCGAGATCTTCCATCTGGAGGACGGGTTCGACCGGCTGACCGCGCGCCTGGACGATGTCTGCGGCGTGGCACGGCCGGATATCTCCGTGCCGCATGTGCTCAAGAGCGCGCGCAAGAAGACGATCCACTGCACGCGGCAGGATATCGAGCTCATCACGCGCTTCTATGCCGAGGATTACCGGCTGCTCGACTATCCGCTGCCCGATCCCGCCGATTATCCCGACGACCGGCTGGCCGGCCTGCGCGGCCTGCTTGCCGCGCCGCTCGCCCGGCTGCTCGTCCTGTGGCAGCGCTACCGCCTGAAGCGTTGAGCGGCCCGCCACGCCGGACGGGTGGACCGGGGGCGGGCTTCAGGCCGGCATATAGTCGGTGACGAAACGGCGCAGATAATCCGCCCAATGCTCGCGGTCGTGGAAAGCCCGCTCGGCCGGGGCATCGCGCCGGGCGGCCGCGTCGAGCGCCGCATGATCCTGCACCAGTTGCTCGATCAGCAGCCGATAGGCGGCCGGGTCGCCCGGCTCGCATTGCAGCACGCCCGCCCGGCCCTCGCAATATTCCACCGTCGCCTCGGAATATGTGGTGGCGATCGGGATGCCGAGCAGCTTGGCCGCCACCAGCGTGACATGCCCGCAGCAGGTCTCGCGCGATTTCAGCGGCACCAGCACGCCCATGCTGTCGCAGGCGATCCGCCAGCAGCGCGGGCTCGCGATGTTGGTGAGCACTTCGACATGATCCGGCACGTCGAGCCCGATCAGGCTGTGCGGCCGGGCGATCACCACCACGCGCAGCGCCGGGCCGATCCGCCGCACCGCCTCCAGCAGGGTCGCGAAGTCGCGCCCCTCCCCGCCGATCGCGCAGACATAGGGGGCGCCGGGCGCAAGGCCGGGATGGGCCTGGGGCTGTGGCGCCGCCTGCGTCCAGATCACAGGCTGCAGCTTCGCCGGATCGAGATCGAAATAGCGCGCATAGAGCGGCGCCTCATAGCGCGAGAAGACCGCGAACCGATCGACCCCGCGCAGCGAGCGGGCGAGGAAATCGCGCCGCCGCCCCGTCGGCAGGGCCGTGAAGTTGAAGGCGAAGGCGAGGTGCGGCGCGCGCCGGCGCAGCAGCCGCAGCGCCCGCGCCGTCACCGCCGACATGCTCGGCAGATGCGAGACCACGAACCGCCCGTCCCGCGCCGCCAGCGCCGCCTGCATCGCGGCGCGATAGCGCGAGAGGCGGAACCCCGGCATGTGCCGCTCGATCGCGTTGCGCGGCATTCCGCTCAGCCCGATCCAGTCCAGCCTGTCATGCGCAAGCTCGATGAAGCGGTCATTGGCCGGGGAGAGGTCCGGCACGTTGATGGCGACGGGGCGACCCGCCGCGCCTGGCATGGGCATGGGCCGGAGATATCCTCCCTCAAGGCTCGGCCCCACCGCATAAAGGATCGGCGCCCCACCACGCAAGCGCGACGCGGCATGGCTGTGGGACAGGGCGGACCGGACGACGCAGCGAATGCCGGATCGCCCCTGGACCGACCGGGCTCCTGCCTGCGCAGAAGCACGGGCGTCGGATGGTCGCACATGCCGCGCGCATCTCCATCAACCGGGCTGGATCCCGGTCAGCGGCGGGGGCCGGATCGCGTCGGCGGATAACCGCCTCGCAGCCCGCCGCGAGCACCCGCGCATCCTGCGCCGCGCACCCAAAATGCTGTGCATAAGACGCATCAACCCACTAGACTTTGTAGTGGATAAGCGTAGCATGACCCCTCATCTTGCCTTGTTCACGATAGGTTCCGGAGTTCGCGTCAATGCCGCTTTCGCCCCGGCAAGGCTCTGTAGAAAACCCCGCAAATCGTCCGCTGGACGATGTGGCGGCGCCCGCCCGGTCCATCCATTCAATCTCGTTCGTCCCGGAGTAAACCCAATGCCTCTTCTTCAAGCCTCCAAGGTCTACAAGCCCTTCGAATATCCGTGGGCCTATGACTTCTGGAAGCGCCAGCAGCAGCTTCACTGGCTGCCCGAGGAAGTGCCCCTGGGCGAGGATTGCCGCGACTGGGCGCAGAAGCTCTCGGACCATGAGCGCAACCTGCTCACCCAGATCTTCCGCTTCTTCACCCAGGCCGACGTGGAAGTGCAGGATTGCTATCACGAGAAATATGGCCGGGTGTTCAAGCCGACCGAGATCAAAATGATGCTCACCGCCTTCTCCAACATGGAGACGGTGCATATCGCGGCCTATTCGCACCTGCTCGACACGATCGGCATGCCCGAGACCGAATATAGCGCCTTCCTCGATTACAAGGAGATGAAGGACAAGCACGACTATCTGTCGACCTTCGGCGTGGATACGGACGAGGACATCGCCAAGACGCTCGCCATGTTCGGCGGCTTCACCGAGGGGCTGCAGCTCTTTGCCAGCTTCGCCATGCTGATGAACTTCCCGCGCTTCAACAAGATGAAGGGCATGGGGCAGATCGTGAGCTGGTCCGTGCGCGACGAATCGCTGCACTGCGAGGGCATCATCAAGCTGTTCCACGCCTTCTGCGCCGAGCGTGACTGCCTCACGGCGAGCGTGAAGGACGACATCCTCGACATGTGCCAGAAGACGGTGCGCATCGAGGATGCGTTCATCGACCTCGTCTTCGAGATGGGGCCGGTGCCGGGCATGACGCCCAAGGACATCAAGAAATATGTCCGCTACATCGCCGACTGGCGGCTGGGCCAGCTCGGCCTCAAGCCGATCTACATGATCGACGAGCATCCGCTGCCCTGGCTCACCCCGCTGCTCAACGGCGTGGAGCACGCCAATTTCTTCGAGACCCGCGCCACCGAATATTCCAAGGGCGCCACGCGCGGCCAGTGGAGCGAGGTGTGGGACAGCTTCGATCGCCGCAAGAAGCTCAAGGCCAATGACGGCGAGGACGATCCGAACGGCGGCGGCGAGGACATGTTCTCCAAGGCGGGCATCGCCGCGGAATAAGCCGGATGCGCGGGCCCTCTCCGACGGGGGGGAGGGCCACGCTGCCACCGCCGGCGCGACCGGCCCCGCCGTCCCGGACATGAGCGGCCGCCACGCAACGCCCGTCGCCGCCAGACGCCAGACGCCAGACGCCAGACGCCCACCGGGGCGAGCGCGCTTCCCTTTCTCCTGCATGAACCGCGCGTCGCTACCGGTTCAGCCGGTCCGGCGTAGACTCCGAATCATTCCCTCCGCAGGGAATGCCAGAACGGATTCGGAGTGAGGCAAATGTACAAGGCTCTCAAGAACGCAATCGTCGCCCTGTCGCTGGGTGCCATGACCATCGGCGGCATCGCGGCCACGCCCGCCGCCGCGCAGTCGCGCCATGACCGGCGCGATCATCGCGCGGATCGCCGCGACGACCATCGCAATGATCGCCGCAACGATCGCCACTATCGCGACCGCCGCCCGAACCGTGTCGTCGTGGTGCGGGATCGCCGCCCGGCCCCGCCGCGCCGCGTGATCTACGCCTATGACTATAACCGGCCGGACCCCGCCTATCGCGGCTATTATGCCGATCGCTACTATCGCGGCGGCTATGCGCCGATCCGCGTGACGCGCCAGACCCGCATCTATCGCGGCTATGACGATCGCTATTATTGCCGCCGCTCGGACGGCACGACCGGCCTCATCGTCGGCGCGGTGCTCGGCGGCGTGGTCGGCGACAGCATGGATCGCGGACGCTCCTCCATCCTTGGCGCGGTGCTCGGCGCGGGCACGGGTGCCCTGATCGGCCGGGAGATCGATCGCGGCGACGTGGTCTGCCGCTGAGGCGAGCCCGGTCGGCCGCCCCGGCGCGGCCATCGCTCTCAAAGAAAAGGCGCGAAGCGGTCATCCGCCTCGCGCCTTTCCCTTTTGCAGTGTCGTGACGAAAAAGCCGGATTGGTGCCAACCAAGACTTGAAAAGGCCTCGTCACAGTCGGTTCAACGCGCGGTCGGCCGGTTCGTTGCGGCGAAAACGACGTCGCGGGCCGGCGCCGCGCGCCCCGTCCCGCCCCGGAGCCGGCTTGTCCCGCCGCTCGCCTTTGTGTATTGCTAAAGCAACACACTAGAAAGGCCGCCCATGCTCCCGCTCATTCTCGCCGCCCTCGCCCAGGCCGCGTCCACCCCGCCGCCGCCCGCCCCCGTGCCGCAAGGCGCCGCGCTCACGGACGCCGTCCGGGCCGCGGACACCGCCTTGTTCGACCTCTTCTTCACGCGCTGCGACCCGGCCGCCCTCGCCGCGATGGTGACGCCCGACTTCGAAATGTATCATGACAAGGGCGGCGTGGTCGCGACCAGCGGGCAGGCCTTCGTCTCGCTCTATGCCGAGCAATGCGCGGCCCGCGCGGCCACGCCCGATTCATGGCGCAGCCGCCGTGCGCTGGTGCCGGACAGCCTGCATGTCGATCCGGTGCCGGGCTATGGCGCGATCGAGGAAGGCGACCATCTCTTCTACGAGCGCAAGGGCGAGGGGCCCGAGCGCCTCGCCGGGCGCGCGCATTTCGTCCAGCTCTGGAAGCTCGAGGATGGGCAATGGCGGCTCGCCCGCGTGCTCAGCTATGCCCACCAGGCGGCCGAATGAATGCAGCCATCCTGCGGGAGCGGCCGGTGGCGCATTGCACGCCCCGGCCCCGATCTCAGTTGATCGCGTCCTCGCCGGCCTGCCCGACCGACTGGATATCGCGCCCCAGCCCCTTCACGGTGGCGCAGGCGGAAAGCGTGAGCATCGCGCCGATCAGCGCGGCCAGCAGGACGGATGGTTTCATGGCGGACCCCTTCTGATCTCTTGGTCGAATTCCGCCCCGGCATCTCCCACAAAGCGGCCCGCCACGCAATCGCCGCCGCGTCATGAGGGAGGGCGCCGCCAAAGACCTTCCCTCCCCCGCGCCGGTCGGCCAAGATGACGGAACCCGGCGCACGGCCGGGCGTATTGGACGCATATCGGATTGCCGCCAGGGCTAAGGAGAAGGCTGCCATGGATCCCGTCACCATCGATGATCGCAAGAAGGAGTTGCGCACGCTGCTCGAGCAGATGCAGGCCACCCCGTCGCGCGACTGGACCCGCGAGCGCGAGCGCGTGGTCGTGCTCCAGCAGATGATCGCGGCCGACGAGAAGCACATGCACGCCTGAGGCGACCCGCCTCTCGATTTTCCGAGCCTTGCCGGATTCATTTGCGTGCCTGTTGCAAATATGTCGCGACACAGGGGCGCGACGAGCCGAGTCGCGCGGACTCTTGCCATCGCGCCCCGCGCAAACGATAAAGGCGCGACGGGTGACGGTCTGGCGTCATCAGGCGCCGCAGCAAGATTTTGGGAGGATCAACATGGCCCCGCGCATGCCCAGGAATTACGGCCTGGTGGCGCTTGCCTTGCCGCTGGTGATGACGGCTTGCGCCCAAAAGGCTGTCGAAGCCCCGCCGATCGCCACGATCACGGTGCCGCTGCCGCAGAATGTGCCGCTCGAGCCCCCGCCGCCTCCGCCGCCCACGCTCATCAACCAGAGCAAGGGCGAGGATCTCTGGCATCTGCGCTCCGGGCTGAACGTGGCCGTGCTGCTCTGCATGGGCGCGGACAATCAGGCGATGGTCGCCAATTACAACACCATCCTCAACACGCATCGCGGCCTGCTATCGGCCGCCGCGCAGCATGAGGTGGATCATTTCAAGTCGAAGGGCGGCCGCTGGCAGGACGCCTATGACGACCATATGACCAAGATCTACAATGCCTATTCCGGAACGCTGACGCGCGATGCCTTCTGCGGCAGGGCGCGCGAGATTCTGGGCCAGGCGGCGACATCCAGCGCCGATTCCTTCAACGACAACGCCACGGTGATGCTCTGGGAACTGAACAAGGCCGCCGGCCTGCCCGACCCCGACGGCGCGCTGGCCCGCGCGGCCGGCGCACCGGGCACGCCGCCGCCCGCCGCCACATCGCAGGCCCCCGTGGCGGCGCCGGCCACGCTGGTCTCCTCGCGCTGACCCCGAGGCACTGATCGCAGGCAAGGATCGCGGCCCGCTCAGTCGGGCAGCGATCCATCCTCGTCGTCCATCGACTCCTCGCCCTCGAACGCATCCATGTCGATGCGTCCGCTGTTCACCATGTCGGTCATGTGATCGACCACGTCCTGCTCGTCGTCCGGCGTGAGACTGGTGCGATCGGCCCGGCCGCCATGCTCGGTTTCCACATCGGCCAGCCGGGCCGGATCGGCCAGCGCGTCGGCCGCCACATCCTGCGCCTGGCTGCCGCTCTCCTCCTGCTCGGCATTCTGCCGGTCAGGATCATTATAGTCGCTCCGCGCGCGCGGCTCCGCGATGGTCATGGGACCGGGCTCCTGCTGGCCTTCACTGGCCGTTGATGACGTCCTCGCCGGCCTGGCCGGCCGACTGGATGTCCTTGCCCGCGCCCTTCACGGTCGCGCAGGCCTGCAGCACCAGCGTTGCGCCAAGCAGCAGGGCGAGAATGGCATTGCGCTTCATGGGAAATCCTTTTCTGTCGTCTCCGTCGGATCAACAACGCCTCGCTGCGACTTCGGTTGCCGCCCGTCGATCAGGCGCCGCCGGCCTGCCATGAGCGGACCGCGTCGATCGGCCAGGCCAGCATCAGGATATTGAGCGTCAGATTGTCGCGGATGACGAGGAGGGTCGTCACCTCCATCGCGATCGCCAGACCGAGCGTCCATCGCCAGGGCAGTTTCGCCGCGATCAGGAAGCCCAGCGCCATCATCAGCACGTCGCTCAGGCTGTTGAGGATGGAATCGCCGGTATAGCCGACCGCGATCGTCGCATGCCGGTAGCGATCGATGATGATCGGCGAATTCTCCAATATCTCCCAGCCGCATTCGATCATCACCGCGATCGCCAGCCGCCAGCGCACCGGCACATGGCGCGCGAGCGGCCAGAGCAGGGCGAAGAAGATCATGCCATGGATGATGTGGCTGAAACTGTACCAGTCCGCGAATTGCTGGCTGTTGTCCGGCGTGTGCACCCCGCCCGCCCAGAGCCGCACCCGCCCGCAGGTGCAGAAGAAGACGCGGCCCATGCCGTGGAGGATGGCCCCCATCGCGGCGATCGCGGCCAGGATGAGCGCCCATGCCGGCCATGCGCGCACGGCCCGTCTGCGCCTGCGTTTGCGGATCATCCTCGCCTCCCCTTTGCCATTCCCCTTGCTAGCCCGATTGACGCCGGCCGCAAGTCGCGGCAGGAGCAGACATGCCCGAGACGACTTCGACCGCGACGACTTCGACCAACGCGAGCGACCTGCTCGCCCAGCCCCCCTCATTCAAGCGGCGGGGCCTGCTCTTCGTCCTTTCCTCTCCATCCGGCGCGGGCAAGTCGACCATCTCGCGCAAGCTGCTGGCGAGCGATGGCGGCCTGACCATGTCGGTCTCGGCGACCACGCGGCCCATGCGCCCCGGCGAGGTCGACGGCGTGGATTATCATTTCGTCGATCTGGCGGCCTTCCGCCAGATGGTCTCGGACAATGAGTTCCTCGAATGGGCGCATGTGTTCGATCATCGCTACGGCACGCCGCGCAAGCCGGTAGACGGCATGCTGGAGGCGGGGCACGACGTGCTGTTCGACATCGACTGGCAGGGCGCGCAGCAGCTCCATCAGATCGCCGGCGGTGACGTGGTGCGCGTGTTCATCCTGCCGCCCTCCATGATCGAGCTGGAGCGCCGCCTGCGCGGCCGCCAGACCGACAGCGACGAGGTGGTCGACCGCCGCATGGAGCGCGCCCATGGCGAGATCGCGCACTGGGACGGCTATGATTATGTGCTCGTGAATGACGATGCCGAGGCCTGCTTCGCCAAGGTGCGCACCATCCTGCAGGCCGAGCGCCTGAAGCGCAGCCGCCAGACCGGCCTCATCGGCTTCATCCGCAAGCTGGACACGAACGAGGTCTAGGGCCGATCGACATTCAGTGTAGCCAGAGCATGGTGGCGGCGAGGCATATGAAGCCGATGAAGTGGAGTGTGCGGCGTTCGTAGCGCGTGGCGAAGCGACGGAAGTGCTTGAGGCGGTTGAAGCATCGCTCG
>Ga0180219_1000028_pt1 | contig 271839 bp, 254 predicted proteins | sample eDN3rd30CBELigMG_FD_151338 | JGI IMG/M metagenome (GOLD analysis project Ga0180219, IMG submission 151338) | Enriched Miracle-Growth compost microbial communities from Emeryville, California, USA - eDNA 3rd pass 30_C BE-Lig MG (version 2)... ...
CGGTGTCGGTCATGGCATCATCCTTCTGGCACGTTGAACCGGACAGAATGAACCATATGGGTGTATTGTAGGAAAGGGGTTTTTTACGCCGGGGGCGTCCTGTCCTGTGTTCGCGGGTGAGACACGGCGAAAGCGGGGGTCCTGCGATGCAGGCGCGCGCCATCTGGGCCCCGGCTTGCGCCGGGGCTCGCGATGGGGACGTCGGGATGCCGGGGAGTGCCCCCTCTCGTCGCCCCGGGCTCGACCCGGGGTCCCGCTCAGCGACGTTCGAAAGCGGGACCCCGGGTCGAGCCCGGGGTGACGATGGAAGAGGGGCGTGAACTCTACTGCCGAGTCTGAAGGCTAGTCCAGTTTTGCGCGGATTTCGGGGGAGACGGGGGTGGTTCGGGCGAGTTCGTCGAGGGTGGCGTGCGCCATGGCGCGGTAGGCGGGGAGGAGGTCGGGGGCGTGGGCGGCCAGCGCCTCGACATGCTCGCCGATCGTCCGGGCGTCGCCGCGTAGCAAGGGGCCGGAAAGGGCGGCGAAGCCATGGTCGAGGCTGTTTTCGAGCGCGGCGCGGACGAGCGGGGCGAGGAGTGCCGCGGGGTCGTCGACGCCGGCGCCGGCGAGCGCGTGCGCGGCGCCGGCGATCAGGGTGACGAGGTGGTTGGACGCATGGCAGAGGCCGGCGTGGTAGAGCGCGCGGCGGTCCTCGGCAATCTCGACCGCGATGCCACCGAGCCGGGCGACAAGCCGCGTCGCCCGCCGCGTCGCCGCGGCGGTCGCGCCGGTGATCGCGAAGCGCGCCTGCGCCATGCGGCGGACCTCGGCCGGAGGGTCGCCGGTGAAAGTCATCGCGGGGTGGATCGCCGCGGTCGATGCGCCGGCCGCCTGCAAGGGGGCGAGGATCGCGGCGCCGCTGCGGCCGCTGACGTGAAAGGCGAAGGGAGCGCGATCCGCGGGCAGCGCGGCGGCGAGATCGGCGGCGACGGCGGCCACCGCGTCGTCGGACACGGCGAGGACGAGGAGGTCGGCTGCGGCGAGCAGGGGCTCGACCTGCGGCGCGGCGACGGCGCGGCCGATCCGCGCCGCGGCGGCCCGCGCCTTGTCCGGCGAGCGGGCCCAGAGCAGCGGCGGCGCGGCCGAATGCGGCGCGAGGGCGAGCGCGAACGCCTGCGCGACGCGGCCCGCGCCGATCAGGCCGATCTGGTGATAGGCGGTCATGGGCGGGGTTTAGAGCGGTTGCGGGGGGTAGCCAATGGGGGAGGTCGATCTCCCCTCCCGCTTGCGGGAGGGGTCGGGGGTGGGCCGGCGGCGTTGCAACGGCCCACCCCGCTGCGAGTAGCGAGCAAGCTCGCAACTCTCGCTGCCCCTCCCGCAGGCGGGAGGGGAGATAGGCGTTTCCTTCAAGCGCCTTTCGCATTCCCGCTTGCGCCCGCCTGCCCGATCCGGTCAAAGCGGCGGCGGTTTTCATGACGGAGGGCGGGGTTTCGTGGATCTGGCACCCTATCGCGCGCATCGGCGCATCCTGATCGCAAGCCTGGTCGGCACCGCGGTCGAATTCTATGATTTCTATATCTATGGCACCGCGGCGGCGCTGGTGTTCGGGCCGCTCTTCTTTCCCTCCGAGTCCGAATCGGCGCAACTGATGCTGAGCTTCATGAGCTTCGGGCTCGCCTTTTTCGCGCGGCCCGTGGGCGCGGTGGTGTTCGGCCATTTCGGCGACCGGATCGGGCGCAAGTCGACGCTCGTCGCCTCGCTGATGCTGATGGGGGGATCGACGCTGCTGATCGCCTTTCTGCCGACCTATGCGATGGCGGGGTGGATCGCGCCGCTGCTGCTGTGCACGCTGCGTTTCGGGCAGGGTTTCGGGCTGGGCGGCGAGTGGGGCGGGGCGGCGCTGCTCGCGGTCGAGAATGCGCCGCCGGGCTGGCGCGGGCGGTTCGGCATGGCGCCGCAGCTCGGCGCGCCGGTCGGGTTCATCGCGGCGAACGGGCTGTTCCTGCTGCTCGGCCTGTGGCTGAGCGATGCCGAGTTCGCGGCGTGGGGGTGGCGGATTCCCTTCCTCGTCTCGGCGGTGCTGGTCGGGCTGGGGCTGTGGGTGCGGCTGAAGATCCACGAGACGCCCGCCTTTGCCGAGGCGATGGAACGCGAGCCGCCGGTCGGGGTGCCGCTGGGCGCGGTGCTGCGCGATCATGGCGTGGCGCTGCTCGCGGGCACCTTCGCGGTCGTCGCCTGCTTCGCGATCTTCTATCTCGCGACCAGCTTCGCGCTTGCGCACGGGACGACCGCGCTCGGCTATCCGAAGGAGGAATTCCTGCTGATCCAGCTCGGCGCGATCCTGTTCATGGCGGCGGGGATCGTCTTCGCGGGCTATTGGAGCGACGCGGCGAGCGCGCAGCGGGTGCTGAGCTGGGGCTGCGCGGCGACGGTGGCGATCGGCTTCCTGTTCGGGCCGTCGCTGGCGTCGGGATCGTGGGTCGTCGTCGCGCTGGGCCTGTCGGCGTCGCTGTTCGTGATGGGGCTGGTCTATGGGCCGCTCGGCGTATGGCTGCCGGGGCTGTTCCCGGTGCGGGTGCGCTATACGGGCGCGTCGGTGGCGTTCAACGTCGGCGGCATATTGGGCGGCGCCGGCGCGCCGATCGCGGCGCAATGGCTGAGCGATCGGGGCGGGACGAGCTTCGTCGGGTTGTATCTGGGGGTGGCGGGGCTGCTTAGCCTGCTTGGGCTGTTGCTGGTCAGATCGCGCGTCGATTGATCCGTTGAAAATGGCGAAGAAGTGCGAGTTACATCGACACTACCTCCTTTTCCGTGGCTATTATATCGTTTGCAAATACCTGCTTTGGACAAGGTCCGTCTTCTATGACTCGTCACCCTGAACTTGTTTCAGGGTCCATGGCCTGCCCTCGAAATTGGCGCCGCGTGGAAAGAGAGACCTGGCCATGGATGCTGAAACAAGTTCAGCATGACGAAGGCAGAGAGGAAGGGCTACCTGCGGCCAGCCTCGTATTTGCAAACGATAGATTCATCTCTTCCGTTCGTGTCGAGCGAAGTCGAGACACGAACGTGGTGGGTCGGATTGAGAGTGCTCGTCCTAGGCGCGGCGCAGTAGGGTGAGGCGGGCCTTGCCGACCTTGCGCTCGGCATCGACTTCGAAACCGGCGATCTCGACAGCCTCCTTGTCGGCGGTTTCGATCGAGACCCAGCTTTCGGGGCCGACCCAGCCGAGGCGGGTGAGCTTGTCGAGCGCGACGCTGCCGGCGCCGGTGCCATAGGGGGCGTCGAGGAGCAGCAGGTCGAAGGCGCGCGGCGCGGGGCCGAGCGCGAGGACCGAGCCGGCGCGGACGTCGGCGCGGCTCGCGGCGCCGAGCGCGGCGAGATTCTTCCTGAGCGCGTCGAGCGCGTCGCGGTCATGCTCGCCGAACAGGCAGTGGGCGGCGCCGCGCGACAGCGCCTCGATGCCGAGCGCGCCCGAGCCTGCGAAGAGATCGGCGACGTAAAGCCCCTCGAAGCCGCCGAGGCGGCTTGCGAGCATCGAGAAGAGCGTCTCGCGCGTGCGGTCGGCGGTGGGGCGGGTGGCGTCGTTTTTCGGTGCGAGCAGCTTGCGGCCGCGCCATTCGCCAGAAATCACCCTCATTTTTCGAGCCGGCGGCGGAACTGGAACAAGGCGTCGCGCGGGACGATCTCGACCTGCCCGGTATCGAGGCCGGCGATGCTGAACTCGCCATAGCGGGTGCGGATCAGGCGGCTGACCTGGAGGCCGAGATGTTCGAGGACGCGGCGCACCTCGCGATTCTTGCCCTCGGTCAGGGTCAGCTCGATCCACTGGTTGCGCCCGGTGCGGCGTTCGAGATTGGCGTCGATCTTGCCGTAACGGATGCCGTCGATGGCGATGCCTTCGACCAGGTCCTCAAGCTGCGTCTGGCTGATGTCGCCGAAGGCGCGCGCGCGATAGGTGCGCTCGACCCCGCTCGCGGGCAGTTCGAGCTGGCGCTTGAATTCGCCGTCGTTGGTGAGGAGCAGCAGCCCCTCGGTATTATAGTCGAGCCGCCCGACCGGCATCAGGCGCGGCAGCCCCTTGGGCAAGATATCGTAGATCGTCTTGCGCCCCTTGGGATCGCGCGCGGCGGTCAGACACCCCGAGGGCTTGTGGAAGCGGTAGAGGCGGGTCGAGACGGGTTTGGCGACCGGGTTGCCGTCGACGGTCAGGCCGTCGAGTGACGACAGCAGCGGCGCGGGCTGAGCCAGGACCTCGCCATTCAGCGCGATGCGGCCCTCCTCGATCATCCGCTCGACGTCGCGGCGCGAACCGACGCCGGCACGCGCGAGCAGCTTGGCGATGCGCTGCGGGCCATCCTCGCGCTCGGGTTCGGCGGGCGGTTTACGGGGCGGCTGGGCGGCGCGCGCGGCGCGGCGACCGCGCGGGGCGGGACGGTCGGGCGCGGTCCGGGGAGGGTGGCGGGTCGTCATCGGAACGGAAAGGCTTTCTGCGTCGTTTTTCGGAAGGAAGGTGTTGCGTTGTGATCACGCTCATAGCCGGAAAAGTGTCGCTTCGTCGATGGCAAGTCGAAGCGATATTGCAGGACGGACGGGAGCGCGTCATGGCGCGGTTGAACGGAGTTTCTATGCTCTTTGCGTCTCGCCCGTCGTGCTTCAAGCGGCTGCTGGTCATCGAGGATGATCCGCTGGTCGCGTTCGATTACGAGCATACGCTGCAGCACGGCGGCTACGCCGTCGTCGCGACGGTCGATTCGGGCGAGGCGGCGGTGGCGGTGATGGCGGCGGAAGCGGTCGACGCGATCGTGCTCGACCTGGGCCTCGCCGGCCATATGAGCGGACGCGAGGTGGCGCGGCTGGCGCGCGACCGCGGCATCGCGGTGCTGCTCGTCACCGGGCAATGCCCCGAGGACGCGGGCGAGATCGCGCTCGCCTGCCTGAACAAGCCGCACAGCCCCGCGGCGCTGATCGGCGCGTTGCGGGCGATCGAGACGATGATCTGCAAGAACAAGGCGCCGCGCAAGGTGACAGGGTTGCAGACCTATTGGCGGCCGAAGGCGGCTTAGAGGTCCTGTCCCTCCCCCTTGATGGGGGAGGCAGCGAAACTTGCCAGCTTGCTGGCTGGAGTCAGGACCTACTAATCCTGATCTTCTCATGTCTTCTTCGTCATTCCGGCTTTCCCGAGCACAGCTTTGTTATAATTTGCTGGAGATCGCCATTTATCGTTCCGCGAGGCTCCAAGGGCCGGACTGGCAGGCCGTCGCTTGTTGGCGGAATCCTCGGCTGTCGTCGGATATCGAAGATATCGATCGAATACCGCGGCGCAATCTTGCAGCGATGCGCATCGCTGAAAGTGATTGAACGGGTGATTTGTGCGAGCGTGCCCTTTCTCGACCGTGGTCCGATCATTCTCTAAACGCATCAATTCATCGGGATTAATCGTGAGGAAAATAGGGAGGGGCAGGCTTAATTATCCGTCGAACCAGATAGGAGAGGGCAGGATTTCATGACTACAGAACATGGGTTGCATCGCGCGCTTTCGGATCATCAGGATATCGCCGATGTCGGGCGCCGCGAGTTTTTTCAACGCGCCGGGGCGGCCGGCCTGGTGGGTGCGGCAGTCGGCACGGCGCTGATTCCCGTCGGTGCTCAGGCGGCACAAGGCGCCGCCGAATTCCCGATGCCCAAAGGAATTCTGCCGGGCGGGCAGTCCGATTCGCGCTTCCCCGTATCTTTTGCCGAACCGGTGAAGCAGGGTATGCGGCTGGTCACCGAATATTTCACGGCGCTGAACCAGCGCGATCTTCCGGCGCTGGCCAAGACCTTGCACTTTCCCTTTGCGATCTATGAGCACATCGAACCGCTCGTCTATCAGACGGAGGCCGAGTTTCTCCGCAATCCTCCGCCGAGCCTCAATTCGACGGGACGGGGGCGGACAACCATCCTTCCCAAATCATACGACTTGCTCGAATCGATGAACGTGCATCTCTATTGCCCGGTCGGGGGCGTCTTCTCCCTCGGCTTCACGCGCTACAAGCCCGACAGCGACAAGCTGTTCGATTGCGAGGGGATTTATGCCGTCACGAACAACGACGGCCGCTGGGCGATCGAGCTCGTTTCGACGATCATCCACGAGCGCGGATATGAGGGCGATCCCTATCCCGACGCCGAGACGACGGAGCGTCTGGCCAGTCAGGGCTATCTCGCGGCGTTCGGCTATGGCGACGAAGAATTGCTCAACGACCGCAGCAAGGGGCGCGGCTCCTATGAACCGCGTCTGCCGGTCGGGACCAGGACGGCCCGGGTCGATTTCGGATATGGACCGCGTGACCGCACACGCAATGCCCGCAACAACGAACCGATGGCAGGATGGAAGGTCGCCGGGGTAAAGAGCCGGCTCTCCGTTTCGACCATCTCGGACGACGTCGGCGAACAGAACACCAACCTCAAGGAATTCGTCGAACTCGCGGGCGGCACGGTCGGCGAATATGGCTATACGCGGATCAACGAGAAGCGGCCGCTTGTCCTGCATGCGACGCAGGACAAGGCGCATGTGCTGGGCGGATACACGCGCTTCACCACCGACAACCGCTTCATCTCGGAAACCCGCAGCGTCGGCATCCGCGTCCGCAAGGGCGGCCACTGGGGAAGCTCCGGCGGCATCGGCCAGGTGACGCATCACGACGCCTCCAATTCGAAGGGATGAACCGGCTGGCGGAGTCTGCTGTTGCAGGCTCCGCAGTCATTTCCTTCGAAGGCATCAGAGCGGGCGCCATGTTCGGTGCCGGCCGCCTTCTCACATGAGGCCGCAAATCGCCCGGCTTTGAAACGATACGGGATCACCTGACTTGACCATCGACCTCGCACCTGACTGGCAGGATCTCCTGCATGTCGAAGAGCAGCTTTCCGACGAAGAGCGCATGATCGCGGAGTCCGCCCGCGACTTTGCGTCGGCGCGGCTGGCTCCGCGAATCCTGATGGCCAACCGACGGGAGGAGTTCGATCCCGCCATCATGCGCGAAATGGGCGAGATGGGTTTGCTCGCGCCCATGGCGCCCGCCGAATATGGCGGCACGGCGGCGAACCACGTCGCTTATGGCCTGATCGCGCGCGAGATCGAGCGGATCGATTCGGGCTATCGGTCGGCGATGAGCGTCCAGTCCTCGCTCGTCATCTATCCGATCCTGCAATTCGGGTCGGATGCCCAAAAGGAACACTATGTCCCCGCGCTCGCGTCGGGCGAGCGCATCGGCTGCTTCGGGCTGACCGAGGCCGCCGGCGGGTCCGACCCGGGCGCGATGCGCACCGTCGCCGAGCGCGTTGCGGGCGGGTTCGTCCTCAATGGATCGAAGAACTGGATCACCAATGCGCCGGTCGCGGATATCGCGATCGTCTGGGCGAAGCTCGACGGCAAGATCCGCGGCTTCATCGTCGAACGCGGCCAGCCGGGCTTTTCCGCCGAGGCGATCGAAGGAAAAATGAGCCTTCGCGCCTCATCGACCGGGATGCTGTTCCTTTCCGACTGCCGCGTGTCCGAGGATGCCCTGCTTCCCGGCGTCGAAGGGTTGAAGGGGCCGTTTTCCTGCCTCAACAAGGCGCGCTACGGCATTAGCTGGGGATCGTTGGGGGCCGCCGAATTCTGCTGGCACGCAGCCCGCTCCTATGCGCTCGAGCGAACGATCTTCGACAAGCCGCTCGCTGCGATGCAACTCGTCCAGGCCAAGCTCGCCGCCATGCAGACCGACATCGCGTTGGGGCTTCAGGGCGCGCTGCGCCTTGGCCGGCTTCTCGACGAGGGGCGGGCGTCGCCGGCGGCAATCAGCCTTATGAAGCGGAACAATTGCGCAAAGGCGCTCGATATCGCGCGCGCCGCTCGCGACATCCATGGCGGCAACGGAATCTCCGATGAATATCACGTCATCCGGCATCTGGTGAACCTTGAAACGGTGAATACTTATGAAGGAACCTTCGACATCCACTCGCTGATCCTGGGCCGCGCGCAGACCGGTCTGCCTGCCTTCGCCTGAAGGAGCGTTTCAGGTCATGGGCGCGACATCGAAGGCGATGGTCAGGCGGCGCCCCGCAGCGAAGGGCAGCGTTCCGTGCCACATGACCGACGGGAAAAGGACCAGTCGTCCGGGTCTGGGTTCCACAAGGCGGATCGGCGCGAGAGCGATGCCCATTTCCTCGGGCGGCAGGCCGAAGGTCAGCCAGCCGTCGGGCCGCGAGAGATCGGCACCGATCGCGGCTGGCAGATCGAGATACAGCGCCGAACTGAGCCAGCCATTGGGGTGGACATGATTGGTATGCCGTCCTCCTGCCGTCAGCAGCGACGACCAGGAGCCGCTGAAACGAAAGGCATCGCGGGATACGCCGAGCACCGGATGGTCGGCATCGAAAGGCGGCAGGCCGGCAATATGATCGGCGATGGCATCGGCGAGCATCGCGCGGAGGACCGCGATCTCCTGTTCGGTGCGGTCGAGGATCGCGCCCGCGGTTTGCGTACCGCCCCGCAGGGTCTGGTCGAACGGATGATGGCGCGCCCGATGCAGATCGACGAGCAGCGCCGTCAACGCGCCGCATGCCGTATCCGTCAGCGGCAGATCGACCATGCTGATCAGGCGTGGATCGCCTTCCAGCCAGTCCCAGCGCGGATCGCCCAGCATCCGCCAGGCAGTCGCAAGATAGGGCCAGGCACCGGTTCCACCGGGAAGGCTGACGACTTCGGTTCCTCGCTCGGACGCGCGTTCGGGACGGCCGGCGCGAAGCAGGTGCCGCATATAGGCCGTGGCGGCGCCGACATCCATCATGCAGTCCAGATGCGCGAACAGCCGGTCGGCCCGGGCGATGTCGCCAAGCTCGCTCGCACAGGCCGCTTCGCTCTCGTCGAACCATTGCGCTTCGCCGAACTGCCGTCGCGCCCTGTCGATCCGTTCGATCGCCTCGCGGTAACGACCGGCTTTCATGAGCACGGCGATATGGGCGGTGCGGATCGACGGTTCGTCGGGCAGCTTTGCGGCCGCAACCTCGAATCCGCGAGCGAAGTCCCCGGTTCGCCCTTCTTCCCAGGTCAGTTTCGCCAGCGCGGCGTGCGCCTGAATCCAGGCCGGATGCGCGTCGCTGAGCGCCGCAACGGCCGCAAATCCCTCGCGCCAATGCCCCTCCTCATAGAGCGCGATCGCCTCATCGAGCGCCAGTTCGGCGCTTTGCGGCGTCTTGGCGCGCGCGGCGCGAAAGAGATGCGATGCCGGCTGGCCGCGCTCGGTGGCGATCAGCGCGCGCAGATGGAGCAGAGTCGGGTCCCCGGGGCGCAACGCAACCGCTCTTTCCACCGCTGCCGCGGCGTTCTTCAAATCGCCCGCGGCGCGTTCGGCAAGCGCCCGGCCGTGCCAGCCGCGCACCTCTTCGGGCGCCAGTCCGACCGCCTTCTCCAGAAGCGCTCGCGCTTTGCCGGGTTTGCCATTCTGCTGGTTCAGCAGTCCGTAGTTGATCAGGGCATCGACGAAATCGGGTTCCAGAGCGAGCGCCTGCTCATAGTGTCGCGCTGCTTCGATTGGCTCGCCGAGTTCGTCCAGCAGATTGGCAAAATTGGCGTGAATAGCCGCGTTTTCGGGATCGAGGGCCAGCGCTTGCGCATAATGGATGCGGGCCGCCTCGTGCCTGGCCAACCGGCGCTCGCACAGCGCGACGAGGTGAAAGGCGCGGGCCGATTGCGGGTGAAGTCTCGTCAGCGCCTCGCCCAGGCGGAGGCCGTGCACGAAATCGCGCCGCGCAATCGCCGCTTCGGCCTCTTCGAAGCGCGCGGTCATGAACTGCGGCCATGCGGGTCAAGCAAGGAACGGACCATCGGGACCAACCTGTCACGGCATGAAAATCGTCGGGACCGGACGATGCGGCAAGAGGCATGTCGCAGCAATCCCCATATAGCAGGAGGTCGATCATGAGCGTCGCGAACATCGTCGCACTGGCGGAACGCAACCGCCTCCGCTGTCCCGACAAGGTCGCGATCGTCGATCGGGGACGGCACCTGACCTATGCCGATTTCGCGCGGCGGATGGAGGCGGGCGCCCGCGCGCTTGCAGCGATGGGCGTGAAACCCGGCGACCGCGTTGCGATTCTGGCGCGCAATTGCGCCGCTTTCTATGAGCTGTTCGCGGCGGCGGGGCGGGCAGGCGCTTGCCTGGTGCCGCTCAATCATCGGCTTGCCGCGGCGGAGATAGCATGGATTCTGGCGGATGCCCGCCCCAGGCTGCTGTTCGCGGATGTCGAGTTCGCGGGATTGGCGCAAACCGCGTCGGACGAATCCGGGACGGACACGACGCTGGTGACGTTCGACGACGATCCGTGGTCCGCGCTGCCCGCGGCGACCGGGTTGGACGCGCCGGCCGCAGACCGTTTCCCCACGGCCGATGACAGGATTCTCCAGCTCTATACCAGCGGCACGACCGGCCGGCCGAAGGGCGTGTGCCTGGATAACCGGAACTTGCGAGCGGTCTGGAAAATGAGTTCGGCGGTCCCCGGTTTCGATTATGCCGAAGAGGATATGGTGCTCGCCATCATGCCGCAGTTTCACGTTGCCGGCATCAACAATGGCCTGCTGGCGCTGCTCAGCGGTGCGACGATGATCGTGGGACGCGCGTTCGAGCCGGACGCCGTACTGGCTCTGATCGAGGAGCATCGATGCACTCGGGCTTTTCTTGTTCCATCGATGATCGGCATGCTGGTCGAACATCCGGATCTCGACCCCGCTCGGTGCGCGTCGTTGAAGCAGATCGCCTATGGCGGATCGGCGATCACCGGCGCCGCGCTCGCCAAGGCCCGCGCGCGGCTGGGCTGCGCCTTCGCACAGCTCTATGGCATGACCGAAAGCTTTGGCGCGGGCACGGTCCTGTCCCCTGACGAGCACGACCTGAACGGAAAGGCTGGATCGTGCGGCCGGGCGTGGCCCGGGGTCGCCATCACGATCGTCGATGAAGACGGTGCGCCGCTGCCTTCCGGACAGCGCGGCGAGATCGTCCTCGGCGGCGACTGCGTGATGACGGGTTATTGGAATAATCCCGACGCGACGCGTGCGGCCTGCTGCCAGTTCGGTCTGTTGACCGGCGACGGAGGATATCTCGATACCGACGGCTTCCTGTTCATCGAGGATCGGATCAAGGACATGATCATTTCGGGCGGCGAGAATGTCGCGCCGACGGAGGTCGAAAATGCCATCGCCGGGTGTCCGGGGGTGCGCGATGTGGCGGTCGTCGGAGTCGAATCGGAGCAATGGGGAGAAGAAATCCGCGCCTTCATTGTCGCCGAAGAGGACGCCCGGCCGAGCGCAGCGGATATCATCGCCTGGGCGCGCCGGCATATTGCGGCGTTCAAATGTCCGAAATCCATCCAGTTCGTCGACGACATTCCGCGCAACGCGTCGGGCAAGATTCTGCGGCGCGAGTTGCGCGAGTCCGCTGCGCGGGTCTAGTTGCCGCCGAACGCGCTCGCGCCGCGCCGCTCGTCCCGCCGACACGTCATGCCTCCACTGCCGGCTCGCCCGCCGCGCGGGCGCGTTCGAATTTGGTTGCTTCGGCCTCGCCGGCGACGCGGCCGACCCACCAGAGAAGCAGCAGCGAGACCGGCGCCATGACGAGCAGGCTGTACATGCCCGCCTGCAGCGATCCCGTGATCGTCGCGATCTTGCCGACGAAATAGGGTCCGAGCGCCAGTCCCAGCATCGTCGCGCCAAGCAGGTAGGTTGCCCCGATCGTGCCGCGCATCCGCGGCAGGACGAAATCCTGATAGGCGGCGATGGCCGAACCGAGCCACAGGCTGTTCAGCAGATAGACCGCCGCGCTGAGCAGGCAGTAGAGCGCGAAATTGCCGATCGCGAACATCGCGACCGCGAAGGGGACGGGCAGCACGACTGCCAGCATGCAGACAAAGATGCGCCCGCGCGCATCGCGGGCCTTCCAGGCGTCGGACAGCCGGCCGCCGATGATCACGCCCGCCGCCGATGCGAGGGCGGCGGGGAGGCCGATGTAGAGACCAGCCGCGTCCTTTCCGACCTCGAAGGTGCGGATAGCGAAAGGCGCGACCCAGAACATATAGCCATAGGTGAAGAAGGAGAGGCTTCCGAAACCCAGGATCGCGATCCGGACCGCATGGCTACCCCAGATCAGGCAATAGGTGGGCGCATCGGTGAAGCGCAGCATCTGTATCCACGAGAAGACCGCATAGAGGCCGATGCCATAACCGATCCATTGCGCGCCATCGCCGGTCGCCCAGGCGAGTCCGGCCATCGCCGTGCCGACGACGGCAATGGCGATGAGGTTGACCTTGAGCGCGCCCGGAAAGCGCGACACGCTCCACAGCGTCAGCGGCGGCAGCACGGCCGCCATTTCCAGCCCGAAGCGCCGCCACGCGTTCGGGCGTGCCGGATGGGTCGGCATCCCGTCGAGCGCGCCGCGCATCGGTTCCCTGAGCGTCAGGACCCAGGCCGCCATCAGCAGGCCGGGGAGGCCGACGGCGAGGAACGCCGCCTGCCATCCCGCGAGCCCCATCGGTGCGCCGCCGCCCTGATACGCCTGGTTCCAGCTGTCGGCGACCCAGCCGCCGAGCGGCAGGCTGAGTCCCATGCCGAGATAGAGGCCGGCGGAATAGATGGAGATGGCGAGCGCGCGGCGCCGTTCGGTAAAATAATCGGCGAGCATGGAAAAGGCGGCGGGCGACGCCGCGGCCTCCCCGATGCCGACGCCGATCCGCGCCGCGGCGAGTTGCGGGAAATTGCCGGCGAGCCCCGACAGCGCCGTCATGCTGGACCAGATGAGAAGCCCCAGCGCGATCAGCCGGCCGCGATACCATTCATCGGCAAGGCGACCGAGCGGGATACCGAAAAGCGCATAGAAGATCGCGAAGGCCGTTCCATAGAGAAAGCCGAGCTGCGCGTCGGTCAGTGCCAGATCGGCCTTAATGTCCTCGGCAAGGATCGAGATGATCTGCCGGTCGATGAAATTCAGCGCATAAACGAGAAACAGGACTCCGAGCGCATACCAGGCATAGGGACGATCGCCCCCGGACGTGTCGATCCTCTCTCCAGCGTTCATCGCACCCTCTATTTTATGGCTCCCAAGAGAGCAGTCGCAAATTGCGCCTGAAAAATCTCACAAATATATGGACTGCTATTATGATTTCTGGGAATTGATCCGGATGCGCCGGATTCTTCCTTCGCTGCCCGCGCTTGAGGCATTCGAGGCCGTGGCCCGGATCGGCCACGTCACCCGCGCTGCGGAAGAATTGGGCCGGACGCAAAGCGCGATCAGTCGCCAGATCGCTAATCTCGAGGACTTTGCGCGGCGCCCGCTGTTCGTACGCAGTCGAAAGCGGCTGGTCCTGAACGAAGCAGGGGAATCCTTTTATTTGGCGGTTTCCCGGCTGCTGAACGACCTTGAGATCGAGACTGCCCGGCTGCTGACATTCGGATCGACCGAGCATGTGCTGCGACTTGGAGTGCTTCCGACATTCGGGTCGCGGTGGCTGATGCCGCGCCTCGCCGAATTCAAACATGATTTCGACGATATCGAACTTCATCTGGTGCGCGGACTGTCGAGCGCGGATTTCGCACGCGAGCGGGTCGATGCGGCTTTCGAATGTTCAGAAGGGGAACCGCAAGGGCTGGAGCATTACAAGCTGCTCGAAGAAGAGATCGTCGCGGTGGCCACGCCCGAACATTATGCGGAGATCATGCGCGGATCCGGCATCTTCAACAAGCTTCACATGCCGTCGCGTCCCGAATTGTGGCGACGCTGGTCCGATGTTTCGCCTGCTCCCGACATCCAGTCGGGCCTTCAGTTCGAGAATTACAGCATGATGATCGAGGCGGTCTCATTGGGACTGGGGGTTGCGGTTCTTCCGACGATCTACATCGGCAGGGAGCTTGGCAGCAAAAGGCTCATCTCCCCGTTCGGCGTGCCCATCAAGAGCGGGCGCTCCTATTGGCTCACCTTTCCCGGCGGAACGGCGAATCATGAGAAGGTTCGCGCCTTTGCCGAATGGATCATCGACCAGAGTCGGGAGACAGCAATCCGCTCGCCGCAAGATGCCTCCGCGCGATGACGATCTTCTGAACCTCGGACGCGCCTTCGTAGATGCGCAAGGCGCGAATCTCGCGATAGAGCGATTCCACGACCACGCCTTTCACGACCCCCAATCCGCCATGGATCTGGACCGCCTTGTCGATGACGGCCTGAGCCGCTTCCGTGGCATAGAGTTTGGCGACCGCTGCCTCGCGGCTGTTGAAGGCGCCCGCGACGTCGTGAATCCAGGCAGCGCGATAGATCAACAGCGCCGCCGCATCCGCGTCGACGACCATTTCCGCGAGCTTGCTCTGTGTTACGGCATTATCCGAAAGCGGCTTGCCAAACAGCTTGCGTCCTATCGCTCGCTGTGTGGCGTCGGCAAGGGCACGCTCGGCAAAGCCCAGTGCCGCCGCTCCGACCGTGGGTCTGAACAGATCGAGCGTCGCCATCGACTGCGCAAAGCCGGCGCCGGCCGTGCCGACGAGCGCGGTGGCGGAAACCCTGCAGTTTTCGAGGCGCAGCCGTGCCAGCGGATGCGGTGCGATCACCTCGATTCTTTCGGCCACGGAAAATCCCTCGCTGCCGGCATCGACGACGAAGGTCGAGATACCCCTGGCACCGGGGGCTTCGCCGGTCCGGGCAAGCAGAAGATAGAAATCGGCAATGCCGCCGTTCGAGATGAAGGTCTTTTCGCCGGTGATGAGATAATGGTCGCCGTTCAGGGTGGCCCGGGTTTCCATGTTCGCGACGTCGGATCCGGTGCCGACTTCGGTCATGGCGAAGGCGGCGATCTTCTCCCCTGCGGCCACGGCAGGCAGATAAGCCGCCTTCTGCGCCTCCGTCCCATAGAGGATGATGGTTCCCGAGCCGAGCCCCTGCATGGCAAAGGCAAAATCGGCAAGTCCCGAATGATAGCCGAGAATCTGCCGGATCAGGCATAGCGATCGAATATCGGTGCGGGGATTCACGCCGCCATGCGATTCGGGAACGCAGTAGCGCAGCCAGCCACCCTCGGCGAGACGCCGGACGAGGTCCCGGCATCGATCGTCGAGATCGATGTCCGTGTCGTCGTCGTGGAGCACGAATTCGCGACTGCACCACCCATGAAGCTTCGCGGCCAGTTCGCGGTGGCGATCGTCAAAAAAGGGTAGCGAGAGAAATGCGGCGAGCCGGGGCGGGAGAATGCCGCCGGGCGTGGGCATCTGATCGGGAGAAGCCTTGGTTTCGCTGTTCATCTGCAAAGTCCATATGCTGGCGCGGCGACCGGCGCCCCGGTCGCTGCGACGGGAGGTGAATGTCATGAGCGCCCTCATCCGGACGACCGGGCCGGTGTGGAAAACCCGGCCGCCCGAATGGTCCGGCGGGGAGGAAGGCGTCGGCCGGTTCGCGGACGAACCGGCCCCTGGAGGTTAGAAGCGGAAGCGCACGCCCGCCGTGTAATAACGGCCTATCGCGTCATAGAGCGAATAGTTGGACCAGCTCAGATGCGTGCCGGATACCTGGGGAGCGAGCGGTGGCGCCTTGTTGAACAGATTGTTGGCGGTGAGATAGAATTCATTCCCTTCCCGTTCACCGAACCGAAAGTTGAGCGACACGTCGGTGTACCAGACGTCGGGTATGTCGTTTTCATTGATGTCGACGCCCTCGACGAAGGTGACGTCATATTTGCCGCCCTGGATGTAACGCTCCTTGATCGTCACGCCGAACGGCCCGTTTTCATAGTTGAGGGTGAGCGTGCCCCGCCATTCGGGGTTGTCGCTGAGGCCCACCTCGCCAGCGCGGTCGATGGCCGTTCCGCTCGGCACGGTGCGCTCGTTCTTCCATTGATAGTTGGCCAGCGCGGAGAGGCTGAGCTTTCCGCCAAGGAAGGGAGTGCGGTACTGCGCCTCGATATCGATGCCGCGCAGCCGCAACTGGTCGAGGTTCAGGAACGGAAGATCGACGCGATAGCGGGTGCCGCCGACAAGCTCGATATTATCGCATGCGACCTGGTTGTCGCGCAGGAAGCATTCGTCGAAGGTTTCCTGGCGCCCGAGGCTCGATATCGCGCCTTCCATGTCGATGCTGTAATAGTCGACCGACGCGCGGACGCCGGGCAGGAAACTCGGCTCCAGAACCACGCCGGCGGTCAGCGTATCGGCTTTTTCCGGCTGAAGGTCCGGATTGCCGCGGGTCAGCGTCACGACATCGACCGTTTCCCCGGTGATCGGATGTCGCGCCGTGCCGATCCCCTGACGGCTGCCGGTGAACAGCTCCGCAATATTGGGACCCCTGATGTCGCGCGACCGCGTTGCCCGAAAGCGGATATCGGGAATCGGCATGTAGCTGATCCCGAGTTTCCAGGTCGTGGCGACGCCGCTGTTGCTATAGTCGGCCACACGGACCGCGGCATTGAGTTCGAGGAGTTCAAAGCCCGGCCGTCCATCGATGATCGGCGCGCCGATCTCCGCAAAGGCCTCCTTGATATTATAATTACCGGAAAGCACATCGGGATTGCCGACGATGAAGGGCCCGCGACCTCCGGCGAGACCCGCCGGACCGCCCCGAATGCCTTCATAATCCACGATCTCGTTCGTGTTGTCGGAAACCGTCTGGTCCGCGGATTCGGCGCGATATTCGATACCCGCGGCAAAGGATATCGGGCGCGACCAGAGCGAGAACAGATCGCGCGAGACGGTCAGCGATGCGACGTCCTGGACCAGCTTGAGCCGACGCCACTCGTCGCCCGTTACATAGGCAACGGCTTCGGGCGAAGGCGATCCCGCGCCGAAGGGGTTGAAGGGCACGCATCCCGGATCATATCCCGCTAGCGTCGAGCGGCAGACGATCTCGTTGGTGTCCGGGTCGCGCACGGCGTCGATTGCCGCATAATAGCGGCGATTGTGAAGGACGTCGAAGTTCGAGATCCGGATGTCATTTTCGCCATGGGTATAATAGCCGTCGATCGTCCATCCGCCGGCCGTCGCGCGAAAGCCCGTCGCAACGCGCCACAGCTCCTTTTCATTCCTGGCCTTGATCATGCTCTCGGAATGAATCCGGCCCAGGCGGAAGGATTCGATACCGGCGTCGATCATGCGCTGCCGGGTGGCGGTATCGAGAAAAGCATTGTCGGCGAAGATCGTCGCGGCCGCGGAAGAATAGGAATAGTTGTAATATTGGTCCCATCCGGTGTCGCCTCTGCCGTAATTGCCTTCCAGGAAAAGCTCGACATCGTCGCTGATGTCGTAGGAGACATGGGCGAAGGCCGTGAAACGACTGGTATCGGCCGAGATGTTCCGGTCGTTGCGAATGCCGTCGCCGCCGAGCATGAAGCTTGGCGACAGAAGCGAGCCGAATTCGAAATCCGCGGGCCGTCCGTCCGGCAGGAACTGGGTTCCGGCGAGCGGCCCGCTGTTGATGAGCCCCCCGAAGGTTGCGGCGGATACCACGGCGCCGTCGGCGACGATGATGCGATCCGGGCCATCGCCCGAATTGGGCAGCAGGCCGGACCCCCGGGCGTTCCATTTCCGATCCGTGGCATAGGGTCCGATACCCTTGCTGTCGTAATATTCCAGACTGGCGACCACATGCCCGCGGTCGTCCGCGAAGGCCATGCCGCCCGTCAGCGTTGCTTTCCAGTGCTGGGCATCCCCATAGTCGGAGATCCCCGACTGAATCGAAGCCTTGAGTCCGGTGAAGCGCGTATCGAGAATGAAGTTGATGACGCCAGCGACGGCGTCCGAGCCATAGGCCGCCGACGCGCCGCCGGTGACCACCTCGACGCGCTGGACCAGGCTCTGCGGCAGCGTGTTGATGTCGGTCGCGCTCGCATCGGTCCCCGCGACGACGCGCCGGCCGTCGAGAAGCACGAGGTTTCGCGGCGCACCGAGCCCGCGCAGGTTGAGAAGATTGGCACCCGCGGCGCCATTGGCCGAAACGCCGCCGGCCTGCGGAACGTCGGACCCGCGAAACTGCGGAAGCTGATTGAGACCGTCGGCCAGGGTTCCCGGAGCCGTGGTCTGCAGTTCCTCCGTCGTCTGCACGGTGACCGGCGTCGGCGTTTCGAAACCGGAGGTGGTTCGGGTTCCGGTGACGATGATCGCCTCGCTGTCCGGCGCGTCCGCTGCAGGAGGCGTCGCCTCGGGCGCCGTGTCCTGTTCCTGCTGCGCCCAGAGGGGAGACGTCAGATTCGCGGCCACCAATGCCGCTGCCGAAACCGCACAGCGCAACCCATATCTTCTCGTCATGATCTATCTCCCTCTCCACGGCTTTTGGAGGGAGCATAAGAGGAATGCCGGCCGCGGCCTCACGATTAATCTGTATTAGATAATGATCTTTGGTAATGGATCCGAGGTTTCTGCACCCCGCGTCCAGACAATGCAGGGATCGCGAAAATCCCGATATCCTGAATTGTTGCAGGGTTTCGCCGATGGGCGAGTGGGCGCAGCCTATCAGATCATGTCATGAATCCATGAAGACCTTCGTTACCAACATGGGAGCACGGGCCTTCGCTCCGATCTCAGCGTCGATGGTGCGATGGTCCGACAGGGCACGAATGACGCACCCGCGGCTCGATGCCTCAAGCGATATCCGGCCGGTCGTGGGCAAGACGCGGCAAAGCCCACGCCACGCCGCACAGGTCGCTCATGGACATTCTGAATTTCGCGAACGCAATCCAGCGCCCAACGCGTACCGAATTATAGCATCGGCGCCTCCGCTTTCGCGGGAATGACGAAGGGACGAAACGGGGCGACCTGCGGCTTGTTTCGGGGGCGCGGGCGATGTTATTTGCCGCTTGCGACGGGGATGGACGGGAGATGAGGGGATGCGAGTCCTGCTCGGCGTGGGAGGCCTGCTGCTGGCGGCGGCGGGACTGGTCCTGGGCCTTTCGCATATCGCGGCGACCGCGAACCATGCGCACGCGGCGGCACCGCGGCCGGTGCTGGTCGAGCTGTTCACGAGCCAGGGCTGTTCGTCCTGCCCGCCCGCCGACGCGCTGCTCGCCCGGCTCGACGCGGCGGGCGCGGTGGTGGCGCTGAGCCGCCCGGTGACGAGCTGGGACGAGCTGGGGTGGACTGACACGCTGGCGCGCGGGGGCAACGACCGGTTGCAGCGCGACTATGCGGCGCGCGATATTCCCGGCAGCGGCAGCTATACGCCCGAGGCGGTCGTCGGGGGCGCCGCGGCAACCGCGGGCGCCGATGCGGCGGCGCTGCGCGGCCTGATCGCGGCGCAGCGCAAGGCGGGGGCGGTGACGCTGGCGCAGGAGGGGCGGGAGGTCGTCGCCTCGGCGGCGCGGGCCAATGTCGAGCTGCGCTTCCTCGCCATCGCGCACAAGACCGCGGTGGCGGTGAAGACGGGCGAGAATCGCGGGCGCACGCTCGGCTATACCAATGTCGTGCTGGGCGAGGCGATCCGGCCGTGCGACCCGTCGCTCGCCTGCCGCGCGCCGATTCCGCAATCGATCGCGCGCAAGACGGGCGCCGACCGCTGGGCGGCGGTGCTGCAGGACCGCGACGGCGGCGCGGTGCGCGCCGTGCGCTGGATACGCCCGGCCGCCGAATAGCGGCTTTCCAATTCGGGATCGGAGCTTTAGGCCGGAACCGAGGCGCCCGATCGGGACGCAGGGAGGAGCCGCAGGTGCAGCAAGACAGCGTGACGCCGCCGCCGCAGGACTGGTGGTCGAGCATCCGGCCCTATCTCGAGCGCGCGCCGCTGGCGGCCTTTCTGCTCGGCGTGTCGTCGGGCTTTCCCTATGCGATGATCGGCGCGACGCTGACGACGCGGCTGGCGCAGGACGGCATCGACAAGAAGACCGTCACTGCGTTCACGCTGGCTTTCCTCGTCTATAACCTCAAACCCCTGTGGTCTTGGGTGGTCGACGGGGTGCGCCTGCCCGGCCTGGGGCGGCTGGGGCAGCGCGTGTCGTGGATGATCCTGGCGGCGGTATTGGTCATGCTGGCGGTGGCGAACCTGGCGTTGCAGAACCCGCAGGCGGACATATGGCAGACCGCGCTCGCGGCGATCCTGGTCGGGCTGGCGGGCGCGACGTTCGACATCGTCATCGACGCCTATCGCATCGAGATATTGAAGCCCGAGCAGTTGGGTATCGGATCGGGGATGAGCCAGTACGGCTGGCGCATCGGGTCGGTGTCGGCGGGCGCGCTGGCGCTGTTCCTGGCGGCGCGGGTCGGGTGGGAAGCGGCCTATCTCGCCTGCGCGCTGTTCGCGCTGCCGGCGGTGATCGCGGCGCTGTGGGTCGGCGAGCCGGAGCGCCACCGCGACCCCGCGGCGCGCAAAGGGGGCAGCGCGATCGTCGAGTCGATCGTCGGCCCCTTCGTCGAATTCTTCCAGCGTCAGGGCGCGGTGCTGGTGCTGCTGTTCATCCTGATCCACAAGATCGGCGACACGCTTGCCAACCTGACCTTTCGCCTGCTGTTCGACGACATGGGCTACAGCAATGACGAAATCGCCATCTTCGACGTCGGCTTCGGCTTCTGGGCCTATATGATCGGCATCTTCGTCGGAGGCATCCTCTATGCGCGCATGGGCATGAAACGGTCGGTGCTGCTCAGTCTGATCCTGATGGCGGTTTCCAACTTCAGCTTCGCGTGGCTGGCGGCGACCGGCAAGAGCAATTGGGGCATGGCCGGGGCGATCGGGTTCGAGAATTTCGCCAGCGGCATCGGCGGGGTGGTCGTCATCGCCTATTTCTCGGCACTGTGCGACCTGCGCTTCACCGCCGCCCATTATGCGCTAATCTCTTCGGCCGCGAGCATCGTCGGGCGGATCGTGACGGGAACCACGGCCGGCGCGCTGATCGAGCGGTTCGGCTATGTGCAATTCTATCTGCTGACCACGGCGGCGGCGGTGCCCGGCATATTGCTTTTCTGGTGGATGATGCGGAGCGGGCTGGTCGACCTGTCGGTCGGCACCGCGGGGAAGGTCGAGCCGAGCGGAGACGAGGCGCCCAAGCCGGCGGAGTAGGGCTGCGGCCGGGGTTGGCGCTTCTTCGCGCTGTCCCGCTGTCCTTGTGGCGTCGCGCAGGATTTGTTTCGCGCAAAGACGCAAAGACACGAAGGAGCCGGCTCAGGCCGATTCGCGGCAAATCTCGCCGCCTTCGTGACTTTACGTCTTTGCGTGAAATATCTGGAGGCACGCCCAAACGCGACGAATCTGCGCTCAAACCGGTAGATGAAGATTGAAAGCGGGATTCCCGCTTTCGCGGGAATGACGGGGGTTTTTTTGGCCCTATTCCGGCAGTTCCCCGTTGAGGGCGAGCACCGCGCCCGCGAGGTAGAGCGAGCCGGCGATCAGGACGGTTTCGGCTGTGGGATCGACGGTCAGGCCGCTTAGCGCCGCCTCGACCGAGGGGGCCGGCCGCGCGTCGGGGCCGAAGGCGGCGGCGGGGTGGTGGTCGTGGCCGGGGACCGGGACGACGGTGATCGAGGCGAGGCGGGGCGCGAGCGGGGCGAGGATCGCGTCGGGGTGCTTGTTGGCGAGCATGCCGGTGACGAGGTGGATGCGGCGCGGCTCGGCCGCGAAATGGCGGGCGAGCTGGATGCCGGCGTCGGCATTGTGGGCGCCGTCGAGCCAGACCTCGGTCGCGGGCGGAAGCAGACCGGTGAGCGGACCCGGCGCCAGCCGCTGCAGGCGCGCGGGCCAGAAGGCGGCGGCGACACCCTGCGCGATCGCGTCGGCGTCGGGCTTGTCGCCCGGTGCGAGGTGGAGCATCGCGATCGCGAGGCCGGCGTTGCGCATCTGGTGGACGCCGGCCATCCGGGGGCGCAGCAGGGGGGGCGGGGCGGCGTCCATCGATGTCCAGCGAAAGGCGTCGCCGACCGGCTCGACCGACCAGGCCTCGCCCTCGACGAAGGGGACGACATTCGCGGCTTCGGCGCGGGCGGCGATGACATGGCCGAGCGGCGGCGGATAGGCGAGGGTGGCGAGCGCGGCGCCCGGCTTGACGATGCCGGCCTTTTCCCACGCGATGCGCATCGCGGGTTCGGACGGCGTGCCGGCCTCGGGCGCGAGCAGGAAGGCTTCGTGGTCGATGCCGAGCGAGGCGATGCCGCACACCGCGGGCGGCGGGATGACGTTGGTCGCGTCGAGGCGGCCGCCGAGCCCGACCTCGACGATGCAGTCGTCGGCGGGGGTGCGCGCGAAGGCGAGGAAGGCGGCGGCGGTCGTGACCTCGAAGAAGCTCGCGTGCAGGTCTTCGGCCTTGTCGAGCACCTCGGCGAGGAGCGCGGCGAGGAGGGCGTCGTCGATGAGACGGCCCGCGAGGCGGATGCGCTCGTTGAAGCGGACGAGGTGCGGGCTGGTGTAGGCGTGGACGCGGCGCCCCTGCGCCTCGAGGATCGCGCGAAGCCAGGCGCAGGTCGAGCCCTTGCCGTTGGTGCCCGCGACGTGGAAGGTGCGGGGCAGGTTGTCCTGCGGGTTGCCGAGGCGGTCGCACAGCTCGGCGATGCGTTCGAGGCCGAGGATATCGCGGCCCGGCGACAGCGCGGCGAGGCGGTCGAGCTGGGCCTGGACGGCGGTGTCAGAGCTATGGGCGTGGTCGGGCATGTTTCCCCCTCTCCCCTTCAGGGGAGAGGGCCGGGGAGAGGGGGAGTCTCCGTAAACCGGCCTGACTGGATGGTTCGGAAGAGAGTCCCCCTCTCCCTAACCCTCTCCCCTGAAGGGGAGAGGGAATTACGCCGCCTTTTCGGGCGCGAGATAGGCGATCAGGCGACCGAGCGTCGCGGGCAGGTCCTTGCGGTGCACCACCATGTCGATCATGCCGTGGTCGAGCAGATATTCGGCGCGCTGGAAGCCTTCGGGCAGCTTTTCGCGGATCGTGTTCTCGATCACGCGCTGGCCCGCGAAGCCGATCAGCGCCTTGGGCTCGCTGATCTGGATATCGCCGAGCATCGCATAGCTGGCGGTGACGCCGCCCGTGGTCGGATCGGTGAGGAGGACGATATAGGGCAGGCCGGCGCGGCGCAGGCGGGCGAGCGCGACGGTGGCGCGCGGCATCTGCATCAGCGACAGCGTGCCCTCCTGCATCCGCGCGCCGCCGGCGGCGGTGATCGCCACATAGGGACAGCCGCGTTTGATCGCCTGCTCGACTCCGGCGACGAACGCCTCACCCACGGCGACGCCCATCGAGCCGCCCATGAAGGCGAAATCCTGCACGCCGATCACGACCGGACGGCCGTCGATGCGGCCGAAACCGTTCTGCCAGGCGTCGCGGTCGCCGGTCGAGGCGCGCGCGGCCTTGATGCGGTCGACATATTTCCTGGTATCGCGGAACTTCAGCGGGTCCTCGGGCGCCGCGGGGGCGGGGAGGATTTCGTGCAGGCCGCCGTCGAAAAGCTGCGCGAACCGCTGTTTCGCGCCGATGCGGTCGTGGTGGTCGCAGCGCGGGCAGACGTTCAGATTCTCTTCCCACTCCTTGACGAAGACCATCTGCTGGCACTGGCGGCACTTGTGCCAGAGATTGTCCGCGGTGTCGCGCTTGGCGGCGAAGGGCAGGGCGTTGCGGACGCGGTCGAGCCAGCTCATGCGGCATTCTCCTTTGCGCCGTGGATAGCATCGGCGAGGGTGCGGGTGAAGGCTTCGAGCGGGGCGGCGGCGGCCTCGCCATGCGCGGCGATGATCTCGACGAGCGCCGAGCCGACGACGACGCCGTCGGCGACGCGCGCGATCTGCGCGGCCTGCTCGGGGGTGCGGACGCCGAAGCCGACCGCGACGGGCAGGTCGGTCGCGGCCTTGAGGCGCGCCACCGCTTCCTCGATGCTCGCCTGCGCGGCCTGCTGGAGGCCGGTGATGCCGGCGACCGAGACATAATAGAGGAACCCGCCGGCCCCGTTCAGCACATCGGGCAGGCGCGCGGCGTCGGTGGTCGGGGTGGCGAGGCGGATCGGGGCGACGCCCGCGGCGCGCAGGCTCGGCCCCAGTTCGGCATCCTCCTCCGACGGGATGTCGACGCAGATGACGCCGTCGACGCCGGCCTTGGCGCATTCGGCGGCGAACCAGTCGGCGCCGCGGATCGTCATCGGGTTGGCATAGCCCATCAGGACGAGCGGGGTGTCGGGGTGACGGGTACGGAACGCAGCGGCTATCGCGAAGATATCGGCGGTGGTCGTGCCCTTGCCGAGCGCGCGCAGGTTGGCGGCCTGGATCGCGGGGCCGTCGGCCATCGGATCGGTGAAGGGCATGCCGAGCTCGATCACGTCGGCGCCCCCCGCGACCAGCGCGTCGAGGTTGGCGGAAGTGTCTCCGTCGCCCGCGGTGATGAAGGTGACGAGGGCGGGGCCTTTGCGGAAGGCGGATGCGAGGCGGGTCATCGAAGCGTTCCCCTCTCCCCGGCCCTCTCCCCTGAAGGGGAGAGGGAGGAGATGGTCCTCTCCCCTTCAGGGGAGAGGGTTGGGAGAGGGGGAATCAGGAACACCATCAGTTGCTCCAGCACACCGTCCATATTCGTCAGCACGTCGCGGTTGGTAAATCTGATCACCCGATAACCCTGTTCTTCGAAATAAGCCGTCCTGGACCGGTCATATGCTTCCTGACCCGCATGCGTGTCGCCGTCGATCTCTATCACCAGCATTGGCTCTCTGGACGAGAAATCGGCGATATACGGACCGATGATCTTTTGCCTGCGAAACTTGATTCCTTGAAAGCGTTGCGCACGCAGTTCGAGCCACAAGCGGGTTTCGGGCTCGGTCTGTTCGCGGCGCATCTGCTTGGCGAATTCGATCAGCCTTCGGTCCCGCATTCGTCCCCCTCTCCCAACCCTCTCCCCTGAAGGGGAGAGGGCTTTTAGAGCTTCACCCCCAGCGCGTCGGCGACGGTGAAGATATCCTTGTCGCCGCGGCCCGAGCAGTTGACGATCATCACCTTGTCCTGGCCGAGCGTCGGGGCGAGGCGTTCGGCGGCGGCGATGGCGTGGGCCGATTCGAGCGCGGGGATGATGCCTTCGAGCTTGGTCAGCTTCTGGAAGCTCGCCAGCGCCTCGGCGTCGGTGACGGGTTCGTAGCGGACGCGGCCGATGTCGTGGAGCCAGGCGTGCTCGGGGCCGATGCCGGGGTAATCGAGCCCCGCCGAGATGCTGTGCGCCTCGGTGATCTGGCCGTCGTCGTCCTGGAGGAGATAGGTCTTGTTGCCGTGGAGGATGCCGGGGCGGCCGCCGGCGAGGCTGGCGGCGTGTTTCCGGTCGAGCCCTTCGCCCGCGGCCTCGACGCCGACGATCTCGACCTCGGCATCGTCGAGGAAGGGGTGGAAGAGGCCGATGGCGTTCGAGCCGCCGCCGACGGGGGCGATCAGCATGTCGGGCAGGCGGCCCTCGGCCTGCAATATTTGATCGCGCGCTTCGTTGCCGATCACCGACTGGAAATCGCGGACAAGCTCGGGATAGGGGTGCGGGCCCGCCACCGTGCCGATGATGTAGAAGGTGTCGTGGACGTTGGCGACCCAGTGGCGCAGCGCCTCGTTCATCGCGTCCTTGAGCGTCTTCGCACCCGATTCGACCGCGACCACCTCGGCGCCGAGCAGCTTCATGCGGAACACGTTGGGCTGCTGCCGCGCGACATCGACCGCGCCCATGAAGATGGTGCAGGGCAGGCCGAACAGCGCGGCGACGGTCGCGGTCGCGACGCCGTGCTGGCCGGCGCCGGTCTCGGCGATGATCCGGGTCTTGCCCATCCGCCGGGCGAGCAGGATCTGGCCGATGCAATTGTTGATCTTGTGCGCGCCGGTGTGGTTGAGGTCCTCGCGCTTCAGATAGATTTTCGCCCCGCCGAGATCGGCCGTCAGCCGCTCGGCGAGCCACAGCGGGCTGGGGCGGCCGACATAATGTTCGAGCAGATGCTCGAACTCGGCGCGGAAGGCGGGGTCGGCCTGCGCGGCGCGATATTCGCGTTCGAGGTCGAGGATCAGCGGCATCAGCGTTTCGGCGACATAGCGGCCGCCGAAGGCGCCGAAATGGCCGCGCGGGTCAGGCTGGGTGCGGAGGCTGTTGGGAAGGTCGGTCATCGCCCCGCCGCTTTAAGGAAAGCCGCCATCTTGTCCACATCCTTGACGCCGGGCGCGCTTTCGACGCCGGTCGAGACGTCGACCAGCGGCGCGCCGGTCGCGGCGATCGCCGCGGCGACGTTGGACGGATCGAGCCCGCCGGCGATGCCCCAGTCCATCGTGTGGCGATGGTCCTTCAGCAGCGACCAGTCGAAGCGGGTGCCGGTACCGCCGGGAAGCGCCTGCGCGGGCGCGTCGAACAGGATGCGGTCGGCGATGCCGCGATATTTCTGCATCCGGTCAAGCGTGCCCGCATCCTTGAGGCCAATCGCCTTCCACGCCTCGATCGGCAGGCGCTGCTTGACCGCGGCGATCCATTCGGGGGTCTCGCTGCCGTGGAACTGGATGATGTCGGGCCGCACCGTCGCGATCGCGTTGCCGGTCAGTTCCGGCTGGGCGTTGACGAGCAACAGCGCGACCTTGACCGCCGATCCCGCGCGCTGGCGCAGCGCCGCGGCGGTCGCGAGGTCGACGTGGCGCTGGCTCGGTTCGTAATGGACGAGGCCGATATGGGTGGCGCCGAGGCGGATGGCGGCATCGACCGCGTCGGGAGTGGTGAGGCCGCAGATTTTCACGAATGGGGGCATGGGTTTCCAACGATTGCTTTTTCCGTTCGTGTCGAACGGAGTCGAGATGCCCATCGGTGGTGCGCAAGGCCGACGGATGTCTCGACTTTGCTCGACACGAACGGATCTAGGGGGCGCGGTCCGCCTTCTAAAGCGTCGCTTCGATTTCGCGCGCGGCGAGGTCCGGGTCCTGGGACTGGCTGATCGGGCGGCCGACGACGAGGATCGAGGCGCCGTCGGACAGTGCCTGCGCGGGGGTGACGACGCGTTTCTGGTCGCCGGCCTTGCCGTTCGCGGGGCGGACGCCGGGGACGACGAAGAAGCCGCCCGGCCACGCCGCGCGCGCCGCCTTCACCTCCTGCCCCGAGCAGACGATGCCGTCTAGCCCCGCGTCGTGCGCGAGGGCGGCGAGGCGGACGACCTGGTCGTGCGGGGTGCCGCCGACGCCGATGTCCTGAAGGTCCGGCGTGTCGAGGCTGGTCAGCACCGTGACCGCGACGACCTTCGTATTGAGGCCTGCGGCCGCCTTTGCCTGTTCGAGCATCGCGCGGCCGCCCGCGGCGTGGACGGTGAGGACCGCGGGTTCGAGCGGGCGCAACGCCTGGATCGCCTTCGCGACGGTGTTCGGAATGTCGTGGAGCTTGAGGTCGAGGAAGATCGGCAGGCCGAGCTTCGCCATTTCATGGACGCCGTGATGGCCGTTGGCGCAGAAGAATTCGAGCCCGAGCTTGAGCCCGCCGACATGGTGGCGCACCTTTTGCGCCAGCGTTTGCGCGGCGTCGAGGTGTGGGGTGTCGATGGCGAGATAGAGCGGCGATGTCATGGCGCGTCCGTCATTGGGTGTCGAAGGGCGAAGGCGGAATGTCGTTGACCGGCGGCTGCGACGCCGGTGCCGGGGCGGGCGGCGGCGGCGGGGCGGGGGCCGGGTCGGCGGGCCGGTTGGCGAGGGCGCGCATGTCGGCGAGCTGGCGCTCACTGGTGTCGAGCCGCCGCTTGAGCGACCAGCGCGTCGTGCGCAGCGCGATCCACATCGGGAGGCTGCCGAGCAGGAAGGCGACGACGATCAGCACCGGCAATTTGGTGTCGAGCACCTGGCCGGGCCAGATGGTGACCGTCACCGGATTCCAGTTCGCCATCGCGAAGATGACGATGATGATGGTCACCAGGACCCAGATGATCGTGCGAAGATAGCCCACTTCGTTGCTCCTCGGTCGCCCCGGTTTCCGTCAGTAGGCGAGTTTTTTGCGCGTTTCCAGTCGGAGTGAATAGCGCTTTCCGTGGACGGAACCAATCAAGCGCCCGTCATTCCCGCGAAAGCGGGAATCTCGCTTTTCTTCGAACCTGCGTGCTTTTGTGCAAGACACAAAAAGGAACAGGAAGGAAATAGCGGGATTCCCGCTTTCGCGGGAATGACGAAGGGGAAAGAGTCCAAACGCCTGCTATTCTTCGCCGAACACGCGGGCGAAGATCGTGTCGACCTGTTTCATGTGATAGCCGAGGTCGAACAGGTCGGTGAGCTGATCGGCCGACAGGCGGGCGGTGACGTCGGGGTCGGCCTTGAGCAGGTCGAGCAGCGACAGCGCGCCGTCCGATTCCCACACCTTCATCGCGTTGCGCTGAACCAGCGCATAGCTGTCCTCGCGGCTCGCGCCCGCCTGGGTCAGCGCGAGGAGGACGCGCTGCGAGTGGACGAGGCCGCTCATGCGGTCGAGATTCTTCTGCATCCGCGCGGGGTAGACGAGCAGCTTGTCGACGACGCCGGTGAGCCGCGCGAGCGCGAAGTCGAGCGTGATCGTCGCGTCGGGGCCGATGAAGCGCTCGACCGACGAATGGCTGATGTCGCGTTCGTGCCACAGCGCGACATTCTCCATCGCCGGGATGGCGGCGCTGCGGACCATGCGTGCGAGGCCGGTCAGATTTTCGGTCAGCACCGGGTTGCGCTTGTGCGGCATCGCCGATGACCCCTTCTGGCCGGGCGAGAAATATTCCTCCGCCTCCAGAACCTCGGTGCGCTGGAGGTGGCGGATCTCGACCGCGAGGCGCTCGATCGACGAAGCGACGACGCCCAGCGTCGCGAAGAACATGGCATGGCGGTCGCGCGGGATGACCTGGGTCGAGACGGGCTCGATCGCGAGGCCCAGCTTCGCGGCGACATGCGCCTCGACCCGCGGGTCGATGTTGGCGAAGGTGCCGACCGCGCCCGAGATGGCGCAGGTCGCGATCTCGGCGCGCGCGGCGATCAGGCGCGTCTTGCAGCGCGAAAATTCGGCATAGGCCTCGGCGAGCTTGAGTCCGAAGGTGACGGGTTCGGCGTGGATGCCGTGGCTGCGGCCGATCGTCGGGGTCAGCTTGTGCTCGTAAGCGCGGCGCCGGATCGCGGCGAGCAGCGCGTCGAGGTCGGCGAGCAGGATATCGGACGCCTGCGTCAACTGCACCGCGAGGCAGGTGTCGAGCACGTCGCTGGAGGTCATGCCCTGGTGCATGAAGCGCGCTTCCTCGCCGACATTCTCTGCCACCCAGGTCAGGAAGGCGATGACGTCGTGCCTGGTCACCGCCTCGATCGCGTCGATCGCGGCGACGTCGATCGCGGGATTCGTCGCCCACCAGTCCCACAGCGCCCTGGCGGCGGATCGGGGCACCGTGCCGAGTTCGGCGAGCGCATCGGTGGCGTGCGCCTCTATCTCGAACCAGATGCGGTAGCGATTCTCGGCCGACCAGATCGCGGTCATGTCCGGCCGGGCGTAACGCGGAACCATTGAATTTCCTTCCTTCTGTGGCGCTTTACCGGAAAATCGCACCAAATCACGGCAGGGCGCGCCCTAGCAGGGGCGAGGCGTTTTTCCAATCGGGCGTGGCCCGCAACCTTTCCGGCGCCCGCCCGGTTGATCCCGTGCCCCTTCGATAAACAGAACCGGCGGCGGGTCGCAGCCTCGATCTTCTGCCGGATATCAGGAGATATATGATGTTGAAGCACATGCTTTTGATCGGTGCCGCCGCGATGAGCTTTCCCGCGCTGGCGCAGGAAACGCCGCCCCCCGGCGATGACATGACGACCCCGGACCAGCCGGTCCCGACCGATCCGACCGATCCTACTACGCCGCCGACCGACCCGACGACGACGGACCCGACGACTCCGCCCACCGATCCGACGACGACTCCGCCGACGGATCCGACCACGCCGTCGACCCCGCCGAGCGACCCGACCACGCCGGACCCGAGCACGCCGCCGAGCGATCCGACCGCGCCGCCCCCGGGCGACACGGCGACGCCGCCGGCTGACGACAGCGCTTCGTCGGGCGGTGCGGCGACGCCCGAGCAGGTCGCGCAGATCGTGAACCAGGAATTTCCGACCTATGACGCCGATACGTCGGGCGATCTCAACGAGACGGAATTCGCGACCTGGATGACCAAGCTGCGCACCGCCACCGACCCGACGGTCGATCCGCAGTCGGAGCAGGTCAAGACCTGGATTGGTCAGGCCTTTGCCGCCGCCGATGCCGACAAGTCGGGCGCGGTGAGCAAGGAAGAGCTGACCGGCTTCCTGTCGCGGGGCGCGTAAGCGTCCTTGACGGGGTGGTGCAGCCGTCGGGCATGGCCCGGCGGCTGCATCTGCGGCTCAAGCATTTCTTGATAGCCAGGGAATGAAGCTGGACGTCACCCCGCGATGGCGGGGCGGGTGACCTTGACGATCGACAGGCGGCGCTGCTGCCCGTCGCGGTCGGGCCAGAGGATCGACTGGCCTTCGCGCATACCGATCAGGCCGGCGCCGATCGGAGTCATGATCGAGACGCGGCCCGCGGCGATGTCGGCGTCGACCGGATAGACGAGTTCGACCGTGCGCGACTGGCCATTGCCTTCGTCGACGAATTCGACGCGGCTGTGCATCGTGACGATATCGCCCGGGATCCTGGCCGCGGTATAGATTTTGGCCCGGTCGATTTCCTGCAGCAGCAGGTCGGCCACCGCCGGCGACTGGTCCTGCCGGGCGAGCGCGAGGTCGGTCAGCGTATCCGCTTCGCTGTCGATCATATGGATGGGCGGCCGCTTGGCCGGGGCACGCTTGGTCATCGCAAAAGGCTTTCGAACGAGGGCAGCACGCGCTGCCGCATCAAGGTTTCGTCGGTAGGTGCAGTCGGACCCCGGGTTCGGGGCGCAATGCTCCGGACCCGGGGCTAAAGGCCCGCGAGCATTTGACCCGCATGCGAGTGGAGGCGGGAGGAGGAGAAGCGACTCTGCATCGCGGCATGATGTGCGCCTTTGCGGGGCAAGTCAAACGGATCGCGCGGTCGGCGGTGACGCCATTTGGCTTTGGAGGGCTCGCTTATCCTCCTCGTCACCCTCGACGTGATCGGCTTTTATGTCCTTGAGACAAGGAAGCTGGTGATCCCCGGCGAAAGCCGGGGTCCAGATGGTGCGCGCCTGCATCGCATGGACCCCGGCTTTCGCCGGGGATCACCCACTTGTCTGAAGGGGGTAATTGGCGACTGGATCCGGGGTTCCGCTCAGCAACGTTCGAAAAGCGGGACCCCGGATCAAGTCCGGGGTGACGAAGCAGGTTAAGCACGTGGCGCATACCCCGCCACGGGCGTCAGAGCAGGCCGAGAGCGCGTAGGCTGCGGTAGCCGGTGCCGCCGATGATGATATGGTCGTGGACGGCGATGCCCAGCCTGGCCGCGGCCTCGGCGATGTCGCGGGTGATCGCGATGTCCTGACGGCTCGGCTCGGGATTGCCGCTTGGGTGATTGTGGACGAGGATGAGCGCGGCGGCGCCGAGTTCGAGCGCGCGCTTCACCACCTCGCGGACATAGATGGCCGACTGGTCGATCGAGCCTTCGCTGACCAGCTCGTCGCGGATCAGCATGTTGCGCGCGTTGAGATAGAGGACGCGCACCCGCTCGACCTCGACCGGTCCCATGTCGGCGCGCAGCCAGTCGAGCAGCGCGTCCCAACTGGAGAGCAGCGGCTTGTCGCGGAATTCGCCCTTTAGCATCCGCAGGCTGGTGGCCTGGACGATCTTGAGCGCCGCAACCGCGGTGTCGCCCATGCCGGGGACGCGGCGGAGCGATTCGGGATCGGCAGCGACAAGCTGCGCGAGCGAGCCGAATTCGCGCAGTAGCGCTTTCGCCAGCGGCTTGGTGTCGCGGCGCGGGATAGCGAGCGCGAGCAGATATTCGACGAGTTCGTAATCGGCCATGCCGTCGGCGTCGCCGCCGAGCAGCCGCGCGCGTAGCCGGGCACGGTGGCCGGCGTGGTCGGGAGCAGGGGCGTCGGGCGCGTCGGCCATGGTCCGGGGCATAACCAGCTTGTCGGTGACGCTCAACGGTCATAGACAGGAAAGACGGCAATGCGGACCCATTTCACGACATCGGCGGCTTTTCGTTTGGCGACCCCGCGGTTTGCCCATAGGTCTGGTTTCGAGACGGCGAATCTTTCCGTGCCGCGTCACCCTGAACTTGTTTCAGGGTCCATGGTCGGCCCTCGAATGCGGCCCGGCGCGGGACGGAAGGGCGGGCCATGGATGCTGAAACAAGTTCAGCATGACGAAGAGGAAATGGCGTTTCGTCAGAACCGGCCGGGTGTTAGAAAATTATATGACCGCCCTTCGCCTTCCTTTCCCGATTGACGCCAGGGACGCGCGGCGGTGAGCGAGGTCGTCGACCGGCCGCGGCCGAAGCGGCTGTTCAGGAAGCGCTGGCTGACCGCCGGCGCGGTCGGCGTGCTGGCGCTCGGGCTGTGGATGGGGCGCGTGCCGCTCGCCGACCGCTTCATCCGCGACCAGCTCGACAGCCGCGGCATCCCGGCGCGCTATACGATCGACGCGATCGGCTTTCGCACCGAGCGGCTGGTCGATGTCGCGATCGGCGATCCGAGGCGGCCCGACCTGACCGCGCGGATCGTCGAAGTGTCGATCGGCTATGGCTTCACCGGCCCCTATGTGTCGGAGATTCGCGCCGACGGGGTGCGGCTTTACGGGCGCTTCGTCGATGGTCGGCTTTCGCTGGGCGCGCTCGACAAGTTCCGCGATCCCACCGACACGACGCCCTTCGCCTTGCCCGACCTGTCGGCGGTGCTGACCGACGCGCGGGCGCGGGTCGAGACGCCGTGGGGCAATGTCGGCGCGGCGCTGACCGGGCGCGGCAATCTGCGCAAGGCGTTCGCCGGCAAGCTCGCGCTGGTCGCGCCGCGGGTGCGCGCGGCGGGATGCAGCGCCGAGGGCGTGAGCTTCTATGGCGACGTGCGGGTACGCGATGTGCGGCCGCAGCTTGCCGGGCCGCTGCGCGGGACGCGTCTGTCGTGCGCCGACGGCGGCGTGACCGCGGCGTCGCCGCAGATCGCGCTCGACCTGTCGCTGTCCGAGGATCTGACGGGCTGGCGCGGCAGCGCCGACGCCGTGATCGCGCGCCTGACCGCGGGCAGCGCCGGGGCGGAGCGGCTGGGGGTGCGGGCGCGCTTCGAGGGCGATGCCGGGCGCACGGCGATCGACGTCGAGGCGCAAATGGCACGGCTCGGCGCCGGCGCGTTCGCCACGGACAGCGTCGACCTGACCGCGAAGGCAATCGTCGGCCGCGCGGCGCCGAGTGTCGCGGGCGAAATCCGTTTCGCGCGGGCGCGAGCGAGCGAAGCGTGGCGGCGCTCGCTGGCGGCGGGCGCGGGGGGGCTGGCGGGCAGCCCGGTCGGCCCGCTCGCGGACAAGGCGGCGAAGGCGGCGGCGCGGCTGTTCGCGGACGCCGGTGGCGAAGCGAAATTCGCGCTGACGGGAGCAGGCGAGACGGCGCGGCTCGACCTGATCGCGCCGATGCTGACGAGCGCAAGCGGCGCCTATGTGACCGGCGACGACGACAGTCGCATCGGCTGGCTGTTCGCGGCGCCGCGGCCCGCGGTGGTCGCGGCGGGTGGCTGGCGCTTCGGCGGCGGCGATCTGCCGACCGGATCGCTGACGCTCGACGCCCGCGCCGACGGGAGCGTGAGCGGCGAGGCGCGCTTTCTGCCCTATGGCGCGGATGGGGCGCGGCTGGCGCTCGATCCGGTGCGTTTTTCGGGCGGCAAGGACGGTGCGATGCGCTTTGCGACGCGCGCCGAACTGTCGGGGCCGCTGGCCGACGGGCGCGTCGAAGGGCTGACGCTGCCGCTGGCGGGCGCAATCGCGCCGACCGGCGATATCGCGCTCGACGGCGGCTGCACGCGGGTGACGGCCGCGCGGGTCGCGGTCGCGGGCTTTCGCCTCGCGCCAAGCCGCATCGACCTGTGCAGCCGGCCCGGCGCGCCGCTGCTCAGCGCCGGGGCCGGCGGGCTGAGAGGCACGATCCGGGTGCCGGGCGTCGCGCTGCGCGGGACGAGCGGCGATTCGCCCTTCGCCTTTAACGCCGGGCGCGGCGAGATCGACCTTGCCGCGATGCGCTGGGCGCTTGCGGGGGCCGAGGTGCGGCTGGGCGAGGGTGACAGTGTCACCCGCTTCGCCGCCGGGCGGATCGACGGGCGCACGGCGGCAGGCGGCATGGCGGGAACGCTGAGCGAGGCCGAAGGAAAGATCGGCGCGGTGCCGCTGAATCTGTCGCGAATCGCGGGGGGCTGGCGCTGGGCGGGCGGCGCGCTGACGCTCGACGGCGGCGTGCGGCTGACCGACGCCGCCGCCGACCCGCGCTTCTTCCCGCTCGTCAGCCGGGACGCGCATCTGCGCTTCGCGGACGGGGTCATCGACGCGACCGCGGGCTTCGGCGAGGAGAAGACGGGCCGCAAGGTGGTCGATACGGTGATCCGGCACGAGCTGGGCGCGGGGACCGGCTTCGCCGACCTGACGGTCGACGGGCTGCGCTTTGGCGACGGGTTCCAGCCCGACCAGCTCACCCGCCTCGCGCTCGGCGTCGTCGCCGACGTTCAGGGCGCGGTCGTCGGCAGCGGGCGGATCGACTGGACGCCCGAGGGGGTGACGAGCCGCGGCACCTTTGCCACCGCCGACGCGAATCTCGCCGCCGCCTTCGGCCCGGTGACCGGGCTGACGACGACGCTGACCTTCGAGGATCTGATCGACCTGCGCAGCGCGCCGGCGCAGGTCGCGACGGTGGCCGAGATCAATCCCGGCGTTCCGGTGACCGGCGGCACGATCGAATATCGACTGCTGGGCGACAATCGCATCCGCATCGAGGGCGGGCGCTGGCCGTTCGCGGGCGGCGAACTGGTCCTGCATCCCGCGACGCTCGACTTCAACGCCGACGAGCCCCGCCGCCTGTCGTTCGATCTTGTCGGCGTCGATGCCGCGATATTCCTGCAGCAGTTCGGGTTCGAGAATATCAACGCGACGGGCAAGTTCGACGGCACGCTGCCGGTCGAATTCGGTGGGCTGGGCGGACGGATCGTCGGCGGGCGCATCGATTCGCGCGGTGGCGGCACGCTCGCCTATGTCGGCGAATTGTCGAATCACGACCTGGGGACGATGGCCAATTTCGCTTTTGGTGTCCTGCGTTCGCTGAAATATGACGATCTGACGATCATCCTGAACGGGGACCTCGACGGCGAGATGGTGACCGATATCCGCTTTGGCGGCGTGGGGCAGGGCGAAGGCGCGACGCGCAATTTCCTGATCGACCAGGTCGCGAAACTGCCCTTCGTCTTCAACGTGAAGATCCACGCCCCCTTCCGCCAGCTCATCACTTCGGCCAAGGGATTCTATGACCCGACGGTGGTGATCGAACAGAATCTGCCGACCCTGCTGCGCGTGCAGGAGCAGGTCGACGCCGCCAGGGCGGGCGCAGAAACGCCCGTTCAGCCTCCAGAAAGCGAGCCAGTGCCATGATCTTATCGAACAAGGACGAAAGGAGGCTGACCATCGGCGGCCGAACTCTGGCGATCCTCTGCGCCGCGGTGGGCCTGTCCGCCTGTGTGCAGGTCGATACGCCCGACAAGCCGATCGAGATCAACCTCAACATCAACATCAAGCAGGAAATCGTATACAAGCTGGATGGCGATGCGAAGAAACTGATCGAGCAGAATGGCGACATTTTCTGATCGATCGCGACCATGGGGTAGAATGACGATGCGTTGGAACAAGGGAAATATCGGGCTGGCGATGGCCGCGGTCGCGGCGACCGCCGCGGTGGCCGTCCCCTCGGCGATGGCGCAGCGCGATCCCGCCTATGAACAGGCGCGCGCGAGCGGCGAGGTCGGCGAGCAGCCCGACGGCTATCTGGGATTCGTGACGACGCCGAACGCGCAGGTCCGCGCCCTCGTCACCGACATCAACATCAAGCGCAAGGCTGCCTATACCAAGGGCGCGCCGCAGGGCAGCACGGTCGAGCAGTTCGCCTTTGCCACCGGCTGCAACCTGATCGCCAAGACCAGGCCGGGCGAGAAGTACAAGGCGCCCGACGGTCGCTGGCTGACCCGCGACAGCGGCCCGCCGGTCCGCGACACGCGCTGTCCGTAAGCTTTCGTTTTTCAAGGGCGCCCGCGGGCGCCATATGCCGCCGCGCCCCTAAACGCGGCGGCATTTTTGTTCGGGTGCAGGGCGGAGAGGCTGAAGAAAGCTGCGTCACCCCGGGACTTGATCGGCAATTATCCCTTTCGACATGTAAAGGGTGATCCCCGGCGAAAGCCGGGGTCCAGATGGCGCGCGCCTGCCCCGCATGGACCCCGGCTTTCGCCGGGGATCGCTCACCTGTCTCAAGGTATAAGCGCCGACTTGATCCGGGGTCCCGCTAAGCGACGTTGGAAAAGCGGGACCCCGGATCAAGTCCGGGGTGACGAGGATTCTTTTCTTCGCCTTTGCGTCTTCGCGTCTTTGCACGCAATTCGGCGCCTTCCGGCCGACGGCTTGCCGCAGCGCAGCAGAGCATTGACTTCATGGGGCGGCATTCCTAAACGGACCGCGCCTTAGGGGTCCCCCGATTTTTCGGGCCTTTTTTCGCAGGCGGAATCGGGTAATTCCGATTTCGTTTCAGGAGGATGGCGGGAAGATGACGGGGAATGGCAGCGATCCGGAACCAGCTTCGGAGGATTCGCGCCTGGTCTCGCTCGAAGAGCGATTGGACCGGGCCGAAGCCGCAGAAGCGAAACGGAACGGGGTCAAGGCGCCCGAATCCGATGCCAATTACCGGCTCGGAAACCGGGTGCTGGCCGAATTGCTGGGCGGAATGCTCGGCGGGGCGTTGATCGGCTGGCTGATCGACCGCTTCGCAGGGACCGCTCCCTGGGGCTTGTTGGGGATGCTGGCCCTTGGGGTCGTCGTCGCCTTCAGGAATATCTTCCGGATCGCCAATGCGGCCTCGCGCGGCAGGGACGGTTCGGAATAGGTCAGGTTCAGCCCGGCGGCGCGATGGCCCCAGGGATAGTTTGGAGTGACGCGCGTGTCTGCTGAGGCCGGTAAATTCGACCCGATGCACCAGTTCACCGTTGAGCCGATCGCGAAGCTGTTCGCGGCGGGCGGGAACGAGGTGTGGCTGACCACCAGCGCGGTGTGGATGGGCGCGGCGGCGATCATCCTGTGGCTGTTCATGCTCGGCGGCATGAAGCGCCAGCTCGTCCCCGGCCGCTGGCAGATGGCGGTGGAAGGCTTCACCGGCTTCGTGTCGTCGATGATGGCGACGAACATCGGGCCGGAAGGGCGCAAATACACGCCCTACGTCTTTTCGCTCTTCATGTTCATATTGTTCTGCAACATCCTGGGAATGGTGCCTTTTGCGCTGGGCGGCGTGCATCCGCTGACCGTCACCAGCCACTTCACCATCACCGGCGTGCTCGCCGTGCTGTCCTTCGCGATCGTGCTGGTCGTCGGCTTCTGGCGCCACGGGCTGCACTTCTTCTCGCTGTTCGTGCCGCACGGCACCCCCTGGCCGATGATCCCGTTCATCGCGCCGATCGAGTTCGTGTCCTTCATGGTGCGCCCGTTCAGCCTCGGCCTGCGACTGTTCGTCGCGATGACCGCCGGGCACGTGCTGCTGGAGGTGTTCGCAAACTTCATCGTCCAGAGCTCGGGCGCCGGGGCCGCGATCGGGCTGCCGGTCGGCCTCGCCAGCATGGCGCTGATGATCGGCATCAGCGCGCTGGAACTGCTGGTCGCCGGCATCCAGGCCTATGTTTTCGCCCTGTTGACCTCGCTGTACATCAACGACGCGGTCAACCTTCACTAATCGTTTCAAATCCAATCTTTATCGCAAGGAGTTAAGTTCATGGACGCACAAGCAGCGACGCTCATCGGTGCCGGTCTCGCCGCGATCGGCGCCGGCATGGCCGCGATCGGCGTGGGCAATGTCTTCGGCAGCTTCCTGGAGAGCGCGCTGCGCAATCCGGCGGCGGCCGACGGTCAGCAGGGCCGCCTGTTCATCGGTTTCGCCGCGGCGGAGCTTCTGGGCCTGCTGTCGTTCCTGATCGCCATCCTTCTCTATCTGAAGGCGGCCTGACGCCGGCGCCGCGCGCGTCCGGTTCCGCCGGAGGCGCGCGGCCGTCCGTTCGATGCGCGTGCGTGCGCGCATCGGTTCGTCGTCAATCGGAAGAAGTCAAATGCCACAGATCAACCAGCTCGCGGAAAACTGGTACTTCGCCTCGCAGCTCTTCTGGCTCGCGCTGATTTTCGGCGCGGTCTTCGTGGTGATCGGTCTCGGCATGTATCCGAAGATCGAGGCGACGGTCGACGCGCGCGATCGCAAGGTCGCCGACGATCTGGCCGCCGCCAAGGCGGCGCACGCGGCGGCGGACCATCTGGAAGAGCAGTATCGCCAGCAGAACGACGCGGCGCGCGCCGCGGCGCAGAAGGCGGTGCAGGACGCGAAGGACAAGGCGGCGCGCGACGCCGAAAAGCGCCTCGCGAAGATCGATGCCGAGCTTGGCGGCAAGATGGCGGCGGCCGAGGCCGACGTCGCGGCGGCGCGCAAGTCGGCGATGGCCGAGATCGAATCGGTCGCGGCCGAAGCAGCAGGCGACCTGGTCGCCAGGCTGTCGGGCGTGACGGTCGCAGCGGCGGACGCCAAGGCGGCGGTGAAGGCGGTGCTTCATGGTTGAACTGATCCTGTCCGAAGCTGCGGGCGCGGCGCACGGCGGCGGCGCGCTGTGGTCGTCGCCGAGCTGGTGGGTCGCGCTGGCGATGACCATCTTCCTTGCGGTGCTGATCTGGAAGAAGGCGCCGGCCGCGCTCGGCGCGATGCTCGACAGGCGCATTGCGGAAATCCGGCAGCAGCTCAGCGAGGCCGAGCAGCTTCGGCTCGACGCCGAATCGCTGAAGGCCGAATATGAGGCGAAGCTGGCCGACGCCGCGAAGGACGCCGGCGAGCTGCGCACCCGCGCCGAAGCCGAGGCCGAGGCGCTCGTCGCCAAGGCGAAGGCCGACGCGACCGCGCTGATCGCACGCCGCAAGCAGATGGCCGAGGACCGCATCGCCGCGGCCGAAGCCCAGGCGTTGAGCGAAGTCCGCACTGCGGCAGCGAAAGCCGCGACCGACGCGGCGGCGAAGCTGATCGCCGACAAGCATGACGCCAAGGCCGACAAGGCGCTGGTCGATCAGGCGATCGCGGCGGTTGCCAAGGGCTGATCGCCCGGCATTGCCCGAGAGATATTGCTGACACAGGCGCCCGCGGATTTCCGCGGGCGTTCTGTATCAATTTCCCGTCATTCCCGCGAAAGCGGGAATCCCGCTTTTCTTCGCGCCTTCGCGCGAGTCTCAAAGAAAACTCACACAAAGGCACGAAGGCACAAGGGAGAAGAGAAAAAAGACAGCGGGATTCCCGCTTTCGCGGGAATGACGAAGAAGAAGCGCAGGAATGACGAAGAAGAAACGGGACGATCGGGAGAAGGCGGGGGAGGCGGCGCACCATGGCCCGCTCTCCCAACCCTCTCCCCTGAAGGGAGAGGGCCAATTGGTTCCAAATCCCTTGCACCCTATGGCGACCCGCATCGCCTTCGCCTACATGCGACACTATGGTTCGCCCCAACGCTCCCGACCGGTTCAACGAAGAGAAGGCCACCTATGTGATCCGCGGCAGCGGCGAGGACGGTGACAGGCCCGACCTCGAACGCGGCGCGGGGGTCATTCGCGGAGTGGTGCGGAAACTGCCGGTGCGGCCCGGCGTCTATCGGATGCTCGATGCGCGCGGCGACGTGCTCTATGTCGGCAAGGCGCGGGCGCTGAAGAACCGCGTGACCAATTATACGCAGGTCGCGCGCCTGCCGCAGCGATTGCAGCGCATGGTCGCGCAGACGCGGGCGATGGAGATCGTCACAACGAACAGCGAGGCGGAGGCGCTGCTGCTCGAGGCGCAGCTCATCAAGCGCTATCGGCCACCCTACAACGTCCTGCTGCGCGACGATAAGAGCTTTCCCTTCATCCTGCTCCGCATGGACCATGATTTCCCGCGCGTTCAGAAGCATCGCGGCGCCCGGCGCGCCAAGGGGCGCTATTACGGGCCGTTCGCGAGCGCGGGATCGGTGCATCGCACCCTCAACGCGCTGCAGAAAACCTTTCTGCTGCGAAGCTGCACCGACAGTTTCTTCGCCAACCGCTCGCGGCCGTGCCTGCTCTATCAGATCCGCCGCTGCTCGGCGCCGTGCGTCGGGCGGATCGGCAAGGATGAGTATGCCGGGCTGGTGAGCGACGCGCAGGATTTCCTCGAAGGGCGCTCGACCGCGGTGCAGAAGCGGCTCGGCGACGCGATGACCAAGGCCGCCGAGGCGATGGATTACGAACTGGCGGCGGTGCTGCGCGACCGGCTGAAGGCGCTGACCTTCATCCAGGGCAGCCAGTCGGTCCACGCCGACGGGCTGGGCGACGCCGACGTGTTCGCGCTGGCGGCGAAGGGCGGGCAGCTCTGCGTCGCGGGCTTCTTCATCCGCGGCGGGCAGAATTGGGGACATCGCAGCTTTTTCCCCGCGCATGTCGCCGGAGTGCCCGAGGAAGAGGTGATGGCGAGCTTCCTGATGCAATTCTACGAAGGCGTGCCGCCGCCGAAGCTGATCCTCGTCGACCGCGAGCCCCATGAATGCGCGCTGCTCGCCGAGGCGCTGGGCGAGACGGCGGGGCGCCGGGTCGAGATCAGCGTGCCGCAGCGCGGCAACCGGCGGCGGCTGCTGGAGCAGGCGGTGCGCAACGCGGGCGAGGAGCTCGACCGGCGGCTCGCCGAGAGCAGCAGCCAGGCGAAGCTGGGGCGCGAACTGGCCGAGCTGTTCGACCTCGACGAGGCGCCGCAGCGCATCGAAATCTACGACAACAGCCATATCCAGGGCACCAACGCCCTCGGCGCGATGGTCGTCGCGGGGCCGGAGGGCTGGATCAAGGGCGCCTATCGCAAATTCAACATCAAGCGCGCCGAAACGCAGCCCGGCGACGATTTCGCGATGATGCGCGAGGTGTTCCAGCGTCGCTTCGCGCGTGCGCTGGAGGAGGACCCGGAGCGGACGAAGGGCGAATGGCCCGACCTGGTGCTGATCGACGGCGGGCGGGGACAGGTGTCGGCGGTGTCGGCGGTGTTCGCCGAGCTGGGGATCGACGATCTGCCCTATGTGGGCGTCGCCAAGGGGCCCGACCGCAACGCCGGGCGCGAGGCCTTCTATCTGCCCGATGGGCGCGAGTTCACGCTGCCGCCGAACAATGCGGTGCTGTTCTACATCCAGCGGCTGCGCGACGAGGCGCACCGCTTCGCGATCGGTGCGCACCGGCAAAAGCGCGCGAAGGCGATGGGATCGTCGCCGCTCGACGAGGTGCCGGGGATTGGCCCGGCGCGCAAGAAGGCGCTGCTGATGCATTTCGGCACCGCGCGCGCGGTGCGCGGGGCAAGCCTGGAGGATCTGAAGCGCGCGCCGGGGGTCAGCGCGGGCGTCGCGCAGGCGGTGTATGATTATTATCATGCGGGGGGATGATCTTTTAAAGCCCCTCCTCTTCAGAGGAGGGGTTGGGGTGGTGGACGCCGGTGCGGGACACCACCCCGCTGCGACTAACGAGCAAGCTCGTAAGTCTCGCTACCCCTCCTCTGAAGAGGAGGGGGTAAAAGGGGAAGGATAGCTTATGGACTTCACCGCCATGATGCCGCTGGCCGGGACGCTGGGCGTCGCCATCGACGAAGGCAGCAAGGATCGCGTTGCGGGCCGGTTGCCGGTGCGTCCGGACATCTGCACCGCGGGGAATATCGCCCACGGTGGGGCGATCATGGCCTTTGCCGACTGTCTGGGCGCGGTCGGCGCCTTCCTGACGCTGCCCGAGGGGGCTACGGCCACGACGACGATTGAAAGCAAGACCAATTTCCTCGGTGCCGGGCCGGTGGGGTCGGTTCTGGTCGGCGAGGCCACGCCGGTGAAGGTCGGCAAAAGACTGTCGGTCTGGCAGACGCGCATCCGCACCGAGGAGGGGGCCGAGGTCGCGTTGGTGACGCAGACGCAGCTGGTGCTTTGGCCGTCCTGAGCGCCGAGGCGGTCGTCTGCGCGGTGCGCGCGCACGGCGAGCATGGCGCGATCCTGCGCGCGCTGACCCGCGAGGCGGGGCTGGTCGCGGGCTATGTGCGCGGCGGACGGTCGCGGCGGCTGCGGCCGATCCTGATGCCGGGCAATCTGGTCGCGCTCGAACTGCGGGCGCGGACCGAGGAGCAGCTCGGCGGGGCAACGGTCGAGCTGCTGGCGAGTCGCGCGCCGCTGCTCGCAGAGCCGCTGCCCGCGGCGGCGATCGATTGGGCCACGAGCCTGACCGCGGCGATGCTGCCCGAGGGACAGCCCTATCCGGCGCTTTACGCGGCGCTGTCGGCGCTGCTCGACGCGATCGCGGTGGCGCCGGCGGCGCGGCTGTGGGCGGCGGCGCTGGCGCGCTACGAACTGCTGCTGCTCGCCGAACTGGGCTTCGGGCTGGCGCTCGACGTCTGCGCGGCGACGGGCGGGACCGACGATCTCGCCTTCGTCAGCCCCCGCTCGGGCGGCGCGGTGAGCCGCGCGGCCGCTGAGGGGTACGAGCCGCGCCTGTTCCGCCTGCCATCCTTCCTGCGCGGGGCGGACGCCGACCCGGCACTGGGCGACGTGCTCGACGGGCTGGTGGTCACGGGGTATTTCCTGGGCCGCGACCTGCTCGACGGGCGCAACCGGGACTTGTTCGCCGCGAGGGAAAGATTGGTCGATCGGCTCAACAGGGCGGTTGCGTGACTCGGTCGGGCTGCCTAGAGCCGTGGCAACTCAAGCCCCTCCCCTTCAGGGGAGGGGTTGGGGTGGGGTCATCGGCATGGCGCGACATTCGATGCCCACCCCGCTGCGACTAGGCAGCAAGCTGCCAAGTCTCGCTGCCCCTCTCCTGAAGGGGAAGGGCGGTGGCATAGGAAAAGGGCGAAGCGTTGAAGATCCTGCTGCTGGCCGGCGACGGCATCGGTCCCGAAATCATGGCGGAGGCGGAGAAGGTGCTGGGCGCGCTCGCACTGCCGGTGACGCTCGACCGCGCGCTGGTCGGCGGGGCGGCCTATGAAGCGAGCGGGCATCCGCTTCCTCCCGAGACGCTCGCCAAGGCGAAGGCGGCCGATGCGCTGCTGTTCGGGGCGGTCGGCGATGCGCGGTTCGACGCCGTCGAGCGGCATCTGCGGCCCGAGCAGGCGATCCTGGGGCTTCGCGCGGAGCTGGGGCTGTTCGCCAATCTGCGGCCCGCGAAGCTGTTCGCGGGTCTGGAGGACAGTTCGGCGCTGCGGCCCGAGGTCGCGTCGGCGATCGACCTGCTGATCGTCCGCGAGCTGAACGGCGACGTCTATTTCGGCGAGAAGGGCACTCGCACGACGCCGGGCGGCGAGCGCGAGGGCTATGACGTCATGTCCTACAGCGAGAGCGAGGTGCGGCGGATCGCGCATGTCGCCTTCAAGGCGGCGCAGGGACGGGCGAAGCGGCTGTGCTCGGTCGACAAGGCGAATGTGCTGGAAACGTCGCAGCTCTGGCGCGACGTGGTGGCCGAGGTGGCGAAGGACTATCCCGACGTCGCGCTGACCCATATGTATGTCGACAATGCCGCGATGCAGCTTGTCCGCAACCCCGGCCAGTTCGACGTGATCGTCACCGGCAATCTGTTCGGCGATATCCTGTCCGATCAGGCGTCGATGTGCGTCGGGTCGATCGGGCTGCTCGCCTCGGCGTCACTGGGCGAGGGGCGGCTGGGGCTGTACGAGCCGATCCACGGCAGCGCGCCCGATATCGCGGGCAAAGGCATCGCCAATCCGCTCGCCATGATCCTGTCGCTCGCGATGCTGCTGCGCCATTCGGGCGGCGACGAGGCGAGCGCGGCGCGGATCGAGGCGGCGGTTGCGAAGGTGCTGGCCGACGGGTGCCGGGGCGCCGATCTGGGCGGCACCATGGGCACCGCGGCGCTGGGCGATGCGGTGGTGGCGGCGCTGGGCCAGAATGATCCCTGACCACCGTCAGCCCTTCGACAGGCTCAGGACTTCGGCAGGGTTTCCGACGGTGATTTGCAGGACACGGACAGGATCATGAAGAAAAAGACGGGTTTCGATCGCGACACGACGCGCAACTGGCGCCCCGCGACGCAGGCGGTGCGCGGCGGCACGTGGCGCAGCGAGCATGGCGAGACGTCGGAGGCGCTGTTCCTGACCTCCGGATACAGCTATGACAGCGCGGAGAGCGTCGCGGCGCGTTTCAGCGGCGACGAGGTCGGCATGACCTATTCGCGGCTTCAGAACCCGACCGTCCAGATGCTCGAGGAACGGATCGCGCTGATCGAGGGCGCCGAGGCGTGCCGGGTGCAGGCGAGCGGCATGGCGGCGATGACCGCGGCGCTGCTGTGCCAGCTTTCCGCCGGCGACCATGTCGTCGCGGCGAAGGCCGCGTTCGGGTCGTGCCGCTGGCTGGTCGATACGCTGTGTCCGCGCTTCGGGATCGAATCGACCGTGGTCGACGGCCGCGACAATGACGCGTGGGAAAAGGCGATCCGGCCCAATACCAAGGTCTTCTTCTTCGAGACGCCGGCCAATCCGACGCTCGATATCGTCGATTTGCAGCATGTCTGCGGCCTTGCCCGCGCGCACGGCATCACCAGTGTCGTCGACAACGCCTTCGCGACCGCGGTGCTGCAGCGCCCGCTCGATTTCGGCGCCGACGTCGTCGCCTATTCGGCGACCAAACTGATGGACGGGCAGGGCCGGGTGCTCGCCGGCGCGGTGTGCGGCAGCGCGACATTCATCAACGACGTGCTGCTGCCCTTTCAGCGCAACACCGGGCCGAACCTGTCGCCGTTCAACGCCTGGGTGGTGCTCAAGGGCCTCGAGACGCTCGACCTGCGCGCGCGGCGCCAGTCGGAGAATGCGCTGGCGGTCGGCAAGGCGATCGAGGGCCGCGTCGCGCGGATGCTGCACCCGGGGCTCGCCAGCCACCCGCAGCACGAACTGGCGATGCGCCAGATGGAGGCCGCCGGTCCGATCTTCGCCTTCGAGTTGCCGGGCGGCGCGGAACAGGCGATGGCGTTCCTCAACGCGCTCGAACTGGTCGACATCAGCAACAATATCGGGGACGCGCGCAGCCTGTGCTGCCACCCCTGGACGACCACCCATTATGGCGTCAGCCCCGATGTCCGGCGCGACATGGGGGTCGACGAGGGCCTGCTGCGGATCAATATCGGGCTGGAGGATGTGCGCGATGTCATCGCCGACCTCGACCAGGCATTGACCAGCGTGGGGCTATAGGCGACCCTATGGGCGTGATGATCGACTCTTTCTTCCCCTTCGCGGCGACGACCGGGCCGATCACCGTGCGCGTCTCGGTCAGCTATCTGCCCGAACAGTCGCACCCCGATCTCGGGCGCTGGTTCTGGGCCTATCATGTGCGGATCGAGAATGAGGGCGACGTCGCCGCGCAGCTCATCAGCCGCCACTGGCGGATCAGCGACGGACATGGCCAGGTCAGCGAGGTCGAGGGCGAAGGCGTGGTCGGCGAACAGCCGCTGATCGCACCGGGAGGCTCGTTCGACTATGTGTCCGGCTGTCCGCTGGCGACGCCCGAGGGGGCGATGGTCGGCAGCTTCATGATGGAGATGGGCGACGGGGCGCAGATGCTGGTCGCGATCCCGCAATTCCCGCTCGTGGCGCCCGCGACCGCGTCATGAAGCGCACCCACCTGCCCCTGAACGCGCTGCGCGTCCTCGATGCCGCTGCCCGGCACCTGAGCTTCACGCGCGCCGCCGACGAGCTGGCGGTGACCCCCGCCGCGGTCGGGCAGCAGATTCGCGCGCTCGAGGATATGCTGGGCGTCGTGCTGTTCCGCCGCACGCCCAAGGGACTGGAACTGACCGGCGAGGCGACCGCCGGGCTCGACGCGCTGCGCCAAGGGTTCCTGCAGTTCGAGGAATCGGTGCGGGCGATGCAGGCCGGGCAGTCGTCGCAGTCGCTGACGATCGCCGCGCCGCGCGACCTGACCGCCAAATGGCTGGCACCGCGGCTCGCGCGCTACAGCCAGCAGGCGCCCGACGTGCGCTTCACGCTGGTGTCGGCCGACGGCGGCATCGATTTCACCGAGGCGAACCTCGACCTCGCGATCTTCTGGACCGACGGTGCCGGCGAACATGAGGGCGTGCAATTGTCCGAGGCGGCGATGGTCACCGTCGCGGGTCCGGGGAGCGAAAGCGACACGCGCATCGCGTGGCCCGGCTGCCCGGTCGAGGACGGCGAACCCGCGCTGCGCCTTGGCGATGCGGGGCTGGCGATCGACGCGGCGGCGAACGGACTGGGACAGGCGTGCGTTCCCACGATGCTCGCCGAGGCCGACCTGGCGGCGGGCCGCGTCCGGCAGCTCGGCGAGCCGCTGACCGCGAAGCGCGGCTATTGGCTGGTCGCGCCGACGCCGCAATGGCGGCAGGCGAAGGTCAAGGCGTTGGTCGCGGCGCTGACGGCTTAAGGGATATTGGATACGCCCTCCCGAAGGGAAGGGGCTTCAGTGGTCCTGTTTCGCCGCCAGCGCCAGCAGGCGCGTGACCAGGGCGACCATGGTTTCGGTCGAAACCTCGGCCTTCGGGTCGTTCCAGCTTGCGGTGACGATGAAGTATTTGCCGTCGCGCTTGCGCTGGCCGAGCAGGCTCATTGCGACGACGCCGGTTTCCGATCCGCCCTTGTAACCGAGCCACGACCAGTCCCGGGTCGCGCCGGGCGGCACGCCGGGATTGATCGCGAGCGCCGCCATCGCGGCATCGGAGCCGCGGGCGCGCAGGTCGGCGAAGGCGCGCGCGATGTCGGCGGGACTGGCGAACCATTCGAGGCTGTCGATGAAGCGCGGCGCGGTGCCGAAGCTGACCCCGTCGACGTTGGCGAGGATCAGCTTGTCGCGGTTGGCGGCGATGATCCGGCGCTGCGCGACGTCATCGCCGGCAAGGAAGGCGGCGCGCTGGTCGGCGAAATTATTGCCCTTGAGCGCGAACGCCTCGACCGTGGTGAGGAAGGGGATGTTGCGCGACGGGTCGCTGTGGCCCGCCGCCTTCATCCGCGCCTCGATCGCCTCGCGGCCGAGCAGGTGGATCAGCGTATCGGTCGCGCTGTTGTCGCTGACCGAGATCATCCAGTTGGCGAGGCTCTGGAGCGTCACCGGCGTGTCCTTCGGCCAGTTGGCGGTACCTGCCGACGAGAAGCTCTGGTGCGCCAGCGGCACGACGTCGGACCAGCGGCGCTTGCCGGCGGCAACCTGCGCCGCGAGTTCGTCGAGGATATAGAGCTTGAAAGTCGAGCCGATCGCGAACTGCGTGTCGGGATGCGCCGAGGCGAGCGGGGTGATGGAATCGCCGTCGAGCGCGGCGACGAGGAAGCCGGTCCGGCCCGGCAGCGCGGCGATGTCGGCGGCGACCCGCGCGAAGCTATCGTCGGCCATGTCGAAGCCGGTCAGGCGCAGCCCCGTCACGCGCGCGTCGGGCGCGGCGCCGACGACGAGCGCGATGGTGCCGATGCCTTTTTCGAAGCGCAGCCGCACCGTGCCCGAGTGGCCGTCGGTCGAGGTCGCCGATTCGACCGCGAGCGGCTGGCCATATTGCGCGATCAGACCGGCGGTGATCGTCTTGAACTGCGCCTCTGGAATCGCGGCCTGAAAGCCGGGCGCGAAATAGTCGGCGAAGGCGAGCTTTCCGGTCAGCACCTCGACGAGCTGCGCGGCGCGCGCGTCGAAGGGGGGCGAGGCCGGGGCAGCGGTCTCGGCGGGCTGGGCGACGAGCGCGGAGGCGGGGACGGTCGCCGCGAGCAGGAGCGAGGAGAGCAGGGCGGTGCGGAGGCGGGTCATGGCGGTCTCCCTGTTTTCTCTCTCCCCTCAAGGGAAGAGAGCCGGTTTGCCTCAGGCGTCGATCGCGGCCTCGTCGAGGGTCGCGGCATTGGCCTGGATGAACTGGAAACGGTGTTCGGGATGTTTGCCCATCAGCCGGTCGACCAGATCCTTGACCAGATGGCGTTCCTCATATTCCTGCGGCAGGGTGACGCGGAGCAGCGAGCGGGTCGCGGGGGCCATCGTCGTTTCCTTGAGTTGGTTGGGGTTCATTTCGCCTAGGCCCTTGAAGCGGCCGACCTCGACCTTCTTGCCCTTGAATATGGTGGCTTCGAGCTCGGCGCGGTGCGCGTCGTCGCGCGCATAGGCCGAGGTCGCACCGGCGGTGAGGCGATAGAGCGGCGGCTGGGCGAGATAGACATGTCCCTCGCGCACGATGTCGGGCATCTCCTGAAAGAAGAAGGTCATCAGCAGCGTCGCGATATGCGCGCCGTCGACGTCGGCGTCGGTCATGATGACGATCTTGTCATAGCGCAGCCGGTCGGCGTCGCAATCCTTGCGCATCCCGCAGCCGAGCGCGAGCGCGAGGTCGGCGATTTCCTGATTGGCGCGAATCTTGTCGGCGCTGGCGCTGGCGACGTTCAAGATCTTGCCGCGGATCGGCAGGATCGCCTGCGTCTTGCGGTCGCGCGCCTGCTTGGCGCTGCCGCCGGCGCTGTCGCCCTCGACGATAAATAATTCCGTGCCTTCGGGGCCGTCGTTCGCACAGTCCGTGAGCTTGCCGGGCAGGCGTAGCTTGCGCGCGCTGGTCGCGGTCTTGCGCTTCACCTCGCGCTCGGCCTTGCGCTTGAGGCGCTCCTCCATCCGCTCGAGGATCAGGCCGAGCAGCGCGCGGCCGCGGTCCATGTTGTCGGAGAGGAAATGGTCGAAATGGTCGCGAATGGCGTTCTCGGTCAGGCGCGCGGCCTCGGGGCTCGACAGCCGGTCCTTGGTCTGGCTCTGGAACTGCGGGTCGCGGATGAAGACCGACAGCATCATCTCGCCGCCGTTGAACACGTCGTCGGCGGTGATCTGCGCCGCCTTCTTCTGTCCGATCAGCTCGCCGAAGGCGCGCAGTCCCCTGGTCAGCGCGGCGCGCAGCCCCGCTTCGTGGGTGCCGCCGGCGGGGGTCGGGATGGTGTTGCAATACCAGCTATAGCTGCCGTCCGACCACAGCGGCCAGGCGATCGCCCATTCGGCGCGGCCTTGCCCGTCGGGGAAATCCTGCCGCCCCGTGAAAGGCTCGGCGGTTGCGCATTCGCGGCTGCCGATCTGTTCCTTCAGATGATCGGCGAGGCCGCCGGGGAACTGGAACACCGCCTCGGCGGGAGTGTCGTCGCCGATCAGCTCGGGCGCGCATTTCCAGCGGATCTCGACCCCGGCGAACAGATAGGCTTTCGAGCGCGCCATGCGATAGAGGCGCTGCGGCTTGAAGCGGCCGTGCTCGCCGAAGATTTCGGGATCGGGAACGAAGGAGACGCTGGTGCCGCGACGGTTCGGCGTCGGGCCGAGCTCTTCGAGGCCCCCGAGCGGGAGCCCGCGCGAGAAACGCTGGCGGTAGAGCTGCTTGCCGCGCGCGACCTCGATCTCGGTCTCGACCGACAGCGCGTTGACGACGCTGACGCCGACGCCGTGGAGGCCGCCCGAGGTCGCATAGGCCTTGCCCTCGAACTTGCCGCCCGAGTGGAGCATGGTCATGATGACCTCGAGCGCCGACTTGCCGGGGAATTTCGGATGCGGATCGACCGGCATGCCGCGGCCGTTGTCGATGACGGTCAGCCGGTTGCCGGTGTCGAGGACGATCTCGATGCGGCTCGCGTGGCCGGCGACCGCCTCGTCCATGCTGTTGTCGATCACCTCGGCGGCGAGGTGGTGGAGCGCGCGTTCGTCGGTGCCGCCGATATACATGCCGGGGCGGCGGCGAACCGGTTCGAGCCCCTCGAGAACCTCGATCTGCGAGGCGTCGTAGCTGTCGGTCGCGGGGGCGGAGCTGTCGAACAAATCGTGACTCATGGTCCGGCTATAGGAGCGCGGAAACCCCGCTGGCAAGGGCGGTTTTCGGGGCCTCCGTCCATCAGCGTCGCGGCCCGGTTCGTCTCATTTCCGTCATGAAACGGAACCCCGCCAAAAGGCCGCGGGTTTTGCGGGAGGCTGTAAAGCCAATCAAAAATGGAGTAAAACAAATGAAGTTCGCAACTCTCCTCGCCGCCGTGGCCGCCGGCTCGATCGCCGCACCCGCCATGGCTCAGGACCGCGACCCCGCGGAGGATTTCAACGGCCCCTATATCGCGATCGGCGGCGGCGCCTCGCTGCAGCCGAACGACAGCGGCGAAACCTTGCTGTTCGATACCGATGGTGATGGCAATTACGGCGACACCGTTCGCGACGCGAATGGCGCCGACGTCTTTTCGCCGGGATTCTGCGGCGGCCGCGCGACCGGCACCGTCAACCGCGGCTGCGCCAACGACCGTGACGGCGCCGAATATTTCGGACGGATCGGCATGGACCGCCGCATGGGCAATTTCGTCGTCGGCGCGCTGATCGAAGGCGGCCGCAGCGAGGCCAAGGACAGCGTGTCCGGATTTTCGACCGACGGCGATGCCTATACGCTGACCCGCCGCGGCCAGTATCAGGCGGGCGCCCGGCTGCGCGCCGGCTATACGCCGGGCGGCGGCGCGCTCTTCTATGTGACGGGCGGCGGCGCCTATGCGAAGATGAAGAACAGCTTCGCGACCACCAACGCCGACAACAGCTTTGCCGACACCGGCAAGACCAACGCCTGGGGCTATAGCGTCGGCGGCGGTGCCGAGGTGATGGTGACCAACAAGCTGTCGCTGGGCCTCGAATATCTCTACACCGATCTCAAGGACAACGATTATCGGGTCGAGGCCGGCCAGGGCACGGCACCTGCGGGCAATCCGCTGATCGGCACGAACATCATCCGCGATTCGCAGTCGTTCAAGACGCACAGCGTACGCGGAACCCTGGGCTATCGCTTCTGATCCGTAGGAGGCAGAATGGAGGCGCCGGACCTGCGAGGGTTCGGCGCCTTTTTTCGTGGTTTGCGGCTGACCGCCAATCTCGTCTTATCGCGTCACCCTGAACTTGTTTGGCATGTGTACCGTTGGAGCATGTAAGCGATCCCCGGCGAAAGCCGGGGTCCATTTTGAACGGACAGCGCCCGACGTCTGGACCCCGGCTTGCGCCGGGGATCGCCCCTTACATGCCTTAAGGGGATAAACGCCAACTTGTTTCAGGGTCCATGGTCTGCCCTCGAATAAGGCGCGGCGCAGAAAGAGAGGTCAGGCCATGGATGCTGAAACAAGTTCAGCATGACGAAAATGGGAATATCTAGTCCGCGCCCGGCGCCGCGAAGATGGCGAAATTGCCGTTGGCGCTGCCGACGAGGCGGCCGCCCTGATAGAGGCGCGCGTCGATGTTGGCGACGCGCTTGCCGCGATGGCGCACCTCGGCCTCGCAGGTCAGGAGGCCTTCGCCGACGCGGACGTGATAGTTGAACTTGATCTCCAGCGTCGCGCACCATTGGCCGTCGGGCAGCAGGCTATGCAGGGCGCCGCCCATCGCCGTGTCGGCGAGCGAATAAGCGACGCCGCCGTGTGCGGCGCCCTGCGGATTGAAATGGCGGTCGCGGTCGACGTCGATCGCCATAGTGCAGCGCCCGTCGACGCGCTCGACCATCTGAAAGCCGAGGAAGCGCGCGAACTCGAACTCCTGCCCGAACGGCCTCACCGGACGCGCTTAACGAACGCGGGGACCGCCGAAGGGCGGTGGCGGGGGCGGGCGGCGCGTGCCGCGCGGCAGCTGCGCCTGATAGGCGCGGCCGCAATGTTCGACGCAATAGGGGAAGCCGGGGTTCACCGGCTCGCCGCAGAAATGGAAATCGGGCTCGCCCGGATGCCCCATCGGCCAGCGGCAGATGCGGTCGTTGAGGTCGAGCAGGCTCGTCTTGTCGGCGATCTCGGGGCTCGGCTTCGCGGGCACGAGGCGGCGCGGCGGCGCGGGCGGGATCGGCGCCTGCTGGTCGCCCGGTCCCTGGCGGATGAAGCCGCCGGGGCCGATCGAGACGATGCGCGGCGCATCGGGCTTGGGCGCCGGCGCGGCGCCGTCGGGCGTCGGAGGCGCAGCCACGGCGGGTCGGGGCTCGGGCTTCGGTGGCGGCGCGGCGGGACGGGGCGCGGCGGGAGCAGCGGCGCGCGGCGGCGCGGCGGCGGGCTTGGGCGCGGCGGGGCTCTTCGCGGGTTTCGCGGGCTTGGCGTCGGTCGCCTTCACCGGCGACGGGCGCGACTTGAGGCCGAGGCGGTGCGCCTTGCCGATCACCGCGTTGCGGCTGACCCCGCCGAGCTCGTCGGCGATCTGGCTGGCGGTCAGGCCCTTTTCCCACATGGTGCGCAATTGCTCGATGCGCTCGTCAGTCCAAGACATTCCTTATTCCTCATCTTTCGCGCGAGCGCGGAGCTGCGGCGCCTTATGCGATCCGGACGGATCGCCGCCGCCGCTGGCCCTGCTTGCGGTAAAGTCGGGGAGGCGATAGGCGAGATCGCCATGAACGACCAGCCCCAAATTACACGCCCCGACTCGGGAAAAGCCGCCGCGCCGCCGCCCTTTGCGGAGCCCGGCGTGCCGCATATCCGCACGCTCAACATTCCCGGCTTGCAGGCCCTCTATGTCAAGGAGGTGCGGCGCTTTTTCAAGGTCCAGCTCCAAACAATATGGGCACCGGCGGTCACGACCCTGCTGTTCCTGGTCATTTTCACCGTCGCGCTGGGCGGCGCGGGGCGCAGGGTCATCGGGGTTCCCTTCGCCGATTTCGTCGCGCCGGGCCTGATCATGATGGCGATGCTGCAGAACAGCTTCGCCAATGCGAGCTTTTCGCTGCTCGTCGGCAAGATCCAGGGCACGATCGTCGATTATCTGATGCCGCCGCTCGCGGTCGGCGAGTTGATCATCGCGCTGATCGGCGCCGCAGTCAGCCGCGCGGTGCTCGTCGGGCTCGCGCTGTGGGTCGCGATGCTGCTGTGGCCCGGCGTCCATGTGATGCCGCTCCATCCGTGGGCGGTCGTGACGTTCGGGCTGCTGGGGGCGGCGATGATCGGCTTCCTGGGGCTCATCACCTCGGTCTGGGCCGAGAAGTTCGACCATGCCGCGGCGGTGACCAATTTCGTCGTGACGCCGCTCGCGTTGCTGTCGGGCACCTTCTATTCGGTCGACCGGCTCGCGCCCTGGTTCCAGTCGGTCGCGCACGCCAACCCCGTCTATCACGCGATCATGGGCTTTCGCTACGGCTTCATCGGGTCGGTGGATTCGACGATGGCGCACCCGGTGGCGACCGCGGTCGCCTTTCTGGTCGCGATCAACCTGCTGCTGGGGGCGATCACCTATCGCCTGCTCGCCACGGGATGGAAGCTGAAGGCCTAGCCTAGCCGCCGAGCAGCGCGATGGCGCGGTCGGTATCGACGACTTCGGCCATCTTGGCCTGCATGTCGAACAGATTCGCCTCATGCGGGCGCGCGTCACGGTCGGCGCAGCAGTCGCGGACCACATAGGGCGCGAAACCGTGGCACAGCGCGTCGAGCGCGCTGGCGCGCACGCAGCCCGAGGTCGAATAGCCGGTGAGCAGCAGCGTATCGACCCCCATGGCATGCAGCATCGGGGCCAGCGCGGTGCCGAAGAAGGCCGAGGGATAGAATTTGCCGACGACGTGATCGCCGGGCTGTGGCGTGAGCTGCGGCGGGAAGGCGCCGAGCGGCGACCCGGCGTGAAACGCCTTCAGCGCGGGCACCTTGCGATAGAAGAGGCCGCCTTCGCGGCCGCCGGGCGCGTAGGAGATGTTGGTGAAGAAGACCGGCGCGCCGGCCCGGCGCGCGGCGTCGGTCAGCCGCGCCAGCTGCGGCAGCGCATTGTCGGGGCCGAGGTAGAGCGGCGACGCGGGATCGATATAGGCCATCACCACGTCGATCACGATGACCGCGGGCGACCGGCCGAAGGGCAGCGAGCCGTTGAAGCCGGCGGCCGCATAGTCGGAATCGATGTCGTCAGGCATATTGATCGGCGTCCTTCAGCAGGGCGGGCAGGCCGGTGAGCGCATTCATTTGGGCGAGGTCGGCGATCTCGCCGCGCAGGCCGTCGGTCGATCCGGTGTCACGCAGGGTTTCGAACAGGCGCGGGGCGGCGGCGACCAGCGCGTGCATCAACAGCAGCGGATGCAGCGTCGCGGCATAGCCGAGATCGAAGAAGGTTCCGCAGTCGGTGGCCGGCGTCACGCCGCCCTCGACCAGATTGTGGAAAAGCGGCACGCGTGCGGCGAAGCGCCCGGCGATCGCGCGGGCCTCGTCGAGGGTGCGGGGACCTTCGACGAAGAGGATATCGGCACCGGCGGCAAGATAGGCCTCCGCGCGGTCCATCGCCGCGTCGAGTCCCTCGACCGCGAGCGCGTCGGTGCGCGCGACGACCCGCATCGCTGCGCGCGCGTCCACCGCCGCCTTGATGCGGCCGACCGCCTCGTCGAGCGGCACGACCCGTTTGCCGGCCATATGGCCGCAGCGCTTGGGAAAGCTCTGGTCCTCGATCTGCACCGCGGCGGCGCCCGCGCGTTCGAGATGGCGCACCAGTCGCTGCAGCGTGAGCGCGTTGCCAAAGCCCGTGTCGCCGTCGACGATCAGCGGGATCGCGATGCGATCGGTGATCTGCGCGGTCGCATCGACCAGTTCGCCGGCGGTGACCAGCCCGATGTCGGGGCGGCCGAGCCGCGCCATGGCCAGCCCGCCGCCGGTCAGAAAGGCGGCGGGAAAACCGCTCTGCTCGACGAGCAGCGCGCTTAGCGCATCCCAGCAGCCGGGGAGTTGAATGCCCGGGCGCCGCCCGTCCGCGCCCGTAGCGAGCAGGTCGGCAAGGGCGGTCATCCGAGCTGGCCGGGGATGTGATCCTCATGATGCGCGAGATACCAGTCGGCGATTTCCTCGCGCGTCGCCCACCACACGCCGGGCAGGCCCTTCGCGTGGGTGATGAACTCGCGCAGCGCGCGGATGCGGTGCGCGCGGCCCGAGACGTGCGGATGCAGGCCGACGTTCATGATCCGGCCGCTGGTTGCGCCTTCCGCATGGAGGACGTCGAGTTCCTCGATCAATGCCTGCGCGAACTGGTCGGTGGTGAAATTCTTGCGCGTGATGAAGGTGAAGTCGTTGATCTCGTTCGAATAGGGGGTCGAGACGATCGGGCCGTTCGGGGTGCGTAGCAGATAGGGCTGATCGTCGTTCATGATGTCGCAGTAGAAGGTGCAGCCATGCTCGGCGAGGATGTCGGCGGTCTGCATCGTGCCGCGCAGCGAGGAGGACAGCCAGCCCTTGGCCTTGCGCCCGGTGAATTTCTCATAATGCGCCAGCGAACGCAGGATGATGTCGCGTTCCTTCGCCGGGTCCTGCGCGAAGCTGGTCAGGAGCTCGCCCTGTTCCCAATTGTGCGCGAGCAGTTCCCAGCCGCGCTCCAGCACCGCGTCGGTCATCGCCTTGCGGCGCTCGAAGGTCACAGCGTTGGTGGTGCAGGAAGCCTTAACGCCGAGTTCGTCGAACAGGTCGAACATCCGCCACAGGCCGACGCGCTGGCCGTATTCGCGCCACGTATAATTGGGGAAATCGGGCGTGTGGCCGGGCAGGATGTCGGGCAGGATCGCCGGGCCGCCCGCATAATAGGGCTTGTCGGTATCCTTGGTGAGGTCCCAGGTTTCGAGGTTGAACGTCAGGATCAAGGCGACGCGCGCGCCGTTCGGCCAGCGGAGCGGCCGGCGCTGCGGCATCGGGACGTAATCATATTCCATCGTGGTCGACTCCTGAAAGCTGTTCGGGATCAATGATCGCTCAGTAGCGCGCCGAATCCCTCGAACTGATCCTTAATGCCCATCGTGCGCAGGGCGTGCCAATAGGTCGCGGTGTTGATCGCGATCACCGGCTTTTCGAGCCAGAATTCCGCCATCGCGGCCACTTTGGCGAAGGCCAGGTTGGTGCCGCACTGGATGATCGCGTCGACGCCCTCCGACACCTCGATCGCCGCCTGCTTGAGCCGCTGCGGGGTTTCGTGCGCGATCAGCATGGGCGAGGGCGACTTGAGCCCGACCAGATGGACGACCTCATAGCCCTGATCCTCGAAGAAGCGGCGCACGTTGGCGTCGCCGACCGGCATATAGGGGGTGATGATGCCGATCCTGCGGATCCCGCCATAGGCCTTGATCGCGGCGTCGACGGCGGTGGAGCCCATCATCACGGGAATGCCGCCGGTGCGTTCCAGCATCCGCTGGTGCAGCCGCTCCGCCCCTTCGGCGCCGTCCCAGAAGGTTTCGGCCGACATGCCCATGATCAGGCAGTCGGGCGCCATCGTCATCGCGACGTCGGTCGCCTCGAAAGTCGCGGCGCGGATATTGTTCAGCATCACCATGAAGCTGTCTTCGTCATGCACCCTGGTATCGGGAATGGCGATGCGCGAGAAATGGTTGGTGACGCCGCGCGGGCGCATATCCTCATATTCGGGCTGCACGCTGGTGTTGGTCGACGGCGCGACCACCGCGAATTTGCAACGCCATCCCAGGGAATCCGTCATTTTCCGCTCCATCTGTGCATCTGTCGAATGGAGGCTTTCTGATCGGGTGGCGGCCATATCGCAAAGGCCGGCCGGGTTTGTAATCGCCTGTCGAATATTTCGCCAACGGCCCGGCGCGCGCGTCCGGCGCCGGTGGCATTCCCGATCGCGTCAACCGGGGCAAGCAAAGATGAGGAAGCAGCGATGGCCGCTTATATCGTAGCGACGGTCCGTATTTCGGACCCCGATAAATTCGCGCACTATGGCAAGGCGATCGCCGGCCTGAGCGAGCAGTTCGGCGGCGTTTCGGTCGTGAAGGGACCGGTCGCGGAGGTGCTGGAAGGCGGCTCCCCCGTCGGCGAGCGCGTGGTCGTCACCCGCTTCGAGACCGCCGAGGCCGCGCGCGCCTATATCGGATCGCCCGATTATCGGGCCGCAGCCGCGCGCCGCGAGGGCGCCGCCGAAGTCGAGATGCGCCTGCTGGTCGACTGACCCCGCGCCGCCATCCTGAATCAACCTGTCATTCAAAGAGATATTATGATCGTCAGAACGCGCGTTCTTGTTGTCGGGGCAGGCCCGGTGGGGGTGACTGCGGCCTATCGCCTGGCGCAGGCGGGGGTCGACACCATCCTGCTCGAGGCCAATACCGATTGCCCGGAGGACATGCGGGCGTCGACCTTTCACCCCCCGTCGCTCGAAATGATGGCGGAACTGGGCGTATTGGAGGAGCTGGAGGCGGCCGGCCTGCGGGCGCCCGTCTATCAATATCGCAACCGCAAGACGGGCAACCGGGTCGAGCTGGACCTGGCAGAGATCGGCGACGCGACGCCCTATCCCTATCGTCTGCAATGCGAGCAGTTCAAGCTGTCGCGGCTGCTCAGCGCCCGGATCGACGCGCACCCGCATGGCCGGTCGCTGTTCCAGCGCCGCATATTGGGCATCGAGCAGGACGCCGACGGGGTCACGGTCAGCGTCGAAAGCCCGCTGGCGATCGAGCAATATCGGGCCGACTATGTGATCGCCGCCGACGGCGCCAATTCGACGATCCGCAAGTGGCTGGACATCGAATTCGAGGGTTTCACCTATCCCGAACGCTTTCTGACGCTGTCGACCGACTATCCGATCGAAGACCATATCGAGGGGCTGGCGCATGTGAATTATGTCGCCGATTCGGCGGAATGGTGCGTGCTGCTGCGCGTCCCGTCGCTGTGGCGCATCCTGGTGCCGGCGCGCGACGGCGAGGACGACGCGATGCTGCTGTCCGACGCCAAGAAGGACCGCGTGTTCGCCGGATTGCTGGGCGACGACCGCCCGATCACCACCTATCACCGCACCCTCTATCGCGTGCATCAGCGGGTGGCGCATGATTTCCGCAAGGGGCGCGTCATTCTGGCCGGCGACGCCGCGCATCTCAACAATCCGCTGGGCGGCTTCGGGATGAATTCGGGTATCCACGACGCCTGGAACATCACGGCCAAGCTGCGCGAGATCCTGCTGGAAGGAGCGGAGGCGGAGCCGCTGCTCGACCGCTACGAGCGGCAGCGGCGCACGATCACGCGGCAGTTCGTCCAGTCGCAGACGATCAAGAACAAGGAAATGCTGGAAGCCGAACAGCGCGACGGCAAGAGCGCGCAGGAGCGCAAGCTGGAACGACTGGCGACCGATGCCGACGCCCGCCGCGACTATATGCTGCGCCAGGCGATGATCACCAGCCTGCGCGAGGAAGCCGCTATCGCCTGATACGCTCGTCCGTCGCGGCCTTGAGGTCTTCGGTGATCGCGGCGGCGCAGGCCTGGAGTTTGGGCAGGAATTGCCGGATCGCCTCGTCGATCTGGATCGCGGAGGCGAAGAAGGCGAGGGTGAGCGCGCCGGCGATCGCATCGTCCCGAAACAGCGGCACCGCGATCGACGAGGTCTTGCCCGGATTCTGGGTGAAGCGGTTGAATCCGCGCGCGGCATAGCCCGACGCGCGCACCGTTTCGATGACCCCGCCCTCGCGCACCAGTTGCAGCATGTGGTGGGTGTCGCGATCGCCGAGCCGCGCGAGGCTGTCGAGCAGGCTTTCGCGTTCCTCTTCGCGCGCATAGGCCAGATAGACGTGCCCCGCTGCGCAATCGAGGATCGGCACGGCATAGCCGGGGAAATAGGCATTGAACGTCAGCGACGTCTGCGCGTGCGTCGAATCGCGGATCACCATCGAACTGCCGACATGGGTAGTCAGCGAGATCGGCCAGCCGATGTCGCGGGTCAGCGCGGCGATGTGCGGGCGGGTCGCCTTGACCAGCGCCCCATGCCCCTGGAAACCGTGGGCGAGCGTCTGGACCAGCGCCGTCGGCTGATAGCGCTTGCGCGCGGATTCGCGTTCGACCAGCCCTTCGTGGAGCAGCGTCTGCACGATGCGGCAGGCGGTCGGATAGGGAACGGCGGAGGCCCGCGCGATTTCCATCATCGTCAGCGACCCGCCGCGGTTGATCGCCTGAAGCACCGCGATCGCGCGGCTGATCGATCGGATCGGAATGCCTCTTTCGAGGTCGCTGCCTGCCGTCATGTCGCGGTCGTCCTCTTCGGTTCGCCGTCTGTCGGATAGCGCGGGAATAGCGGTTGCCGGCTTTGGGGGGCAAGCTATGCCGTCGCGGATGGATGCGGCTTTCAGGGAGTATGACATGGCGGTCCTGCCTCGCTCATCGATCGGATTGGTGGTAGCGGCGGCGCTCGCCGCGGCTCCGGCGGCGACCGCCCGGAACACCCCGGAAGCCCGGGTGACCACGGTCGACCCGGTGCTGTTGCGCGATGGAAGCGCCGAAGGAATGGTGGTGCGACTCAGCTTTCCGAGCCGCGGGCGCGACCTGCCGGTGGTGATCCTGTCGCACGGGAACCGCCTGTCGCGCGAAGATTATCGGCCGCTCGTCGCGGCGCTCGCCCGCGCCGGATATCTGGTGGTGCAGCCCGACCACGCCGACGCCTCGATCGGCGGTTTCGCGCCACCGGGCCCGCAGCCCGACGATGTCTGGCGCACGCGGATCGAGCAGGTGCGCTGGCTCGCCGCGCATCCCGACGCGCCGGTGCGAAGCGTCGCGGCGCTGCGCGGGCGCGTCGACACCAGCCGGATCGCGATCATCGGACACAGCTTCGGCGGCCATACCGCGGCGCTGGCGATGGGCGCGACGATCGAGGAGCCGGACGGCGGACGGCTCGCCCGCCATGACGCCCCGTCGATCCGCGCCGCCGTGCTCCTCGCCCCGCCGGGCCATGCCGCGGGGCTGACCGAGGAATGGAAGCGCCGGGCGCCCTATCTGAAGCTCGACTGGACGACGATGCGCGGTCCGGTGCTGACCATCAACGGCGGTGCCGACATGACCCCGCTGACCGACCGCGGGCCGGGCTGGCACGACGATCCCTACAAGCTGGGGCCGGTCGGGCGCGACATGTGCCTGATGGTCGTGGCGGGCGCGGGGCATTATCTGGGCGGGATCGACAGCCCGCTGCGCCCCCCGGCGGGCGACGCGACGCCCGAGCGGCGGGCGCGGGTGATCGGCGCGACGGTCGGCTTTCTGGACGCCAAGCTGGGTCATGGCGCGGGCGCGGCGGCGGCGTGGAGCGGCATCAGGGCGGGGCTGGATTGCAAATAGGCCGCCTGTCTTCATCTCACCCGGCCTTCAGGGCCACCAGCACATTGTCGATCAACTGCTGCCGCCGGGCGTCGAGCGCGGCGCTCATCGCAGGATCGGGCTGATAGTTGTCGACCTTCGACATATCGATGCCCTGCTCGGCGAGGACCGCCTCCAGCACCGCCTGGCGGTCGGTCAGCACCCAGATCTCGCGGGTCAGCGCGATGATCGCCTCGCCCAGGTCGTCGAGGCGCGATTCGGGCAATATCCGCCGCGCTGCCGTCTTGTCGCTGCCGCTCATGCCGGTTTCCGTCCATAGATCACATAGGGGTCGCGGCCCGGCTGCGGGTGATAGCCGCGGACATCGACGAACCCCGCCTCGCGCGCCATCGGTTCCATGTCGAGCGCGGCGGTCGCGCGCCAGAAGGGCTCGCCGCCCCATTTCGCGGTCCAGTCCATGCGCCATGCCGCCATCTTGTCGAGTTCGCCGGTGCGGGTGACGTCGGCCATCACCATGTCGCCGCCGGGCTTCAGGACGCGGAAGGCTTCCTTGAAGATCGCGGCGATGATGCGCGGGGGCATTTCGTGATGGATCGCATAGGCAGTGACGAGGTCGAAGCTCGCGTCGTCGAACATCGGCATGTCCTCGCCGATGCCGACGTGCAATTGCCAGGCCTTGCCCTGTTCGTTGCCGACGCGCTGCGCCTGTTCCAGCATCCGCAGCGAGGGATCGATGCCGACGATCTTCGCATCGGGAAAGACTTCCGAAATCGCGACCGTGTGATGCCCCGACGAGGTGCCGATCTCCAGAATGCGGGCGTAGTCGTCGCGCGGCAGGTCGCGCAGGATCAGGCGCCGGTTGCCATAGATGTCGCCGGGAAAGATCTTCGACACATATTTCTTATGGACGATCTCGCCATGGACGAAGCCGTTATAGTCGCTCGCGTCCCAGCCGCCGTGGGTGCGGTGGAACCAGGTTTCCGACCAATAGCGCGGCGGGGTGAAGTCCCCCGCCGCGATGGTCGTGCCACCGTGGCGCAGCGCTTCGAGTTCGGGCAGGATATCGTCGCGGATTTCGTCGAACGCCTGTTCGGCGGCGCGGCCGTGCTGCTTGGCGCACCATTCGCCGAGCAGCGCGCGCGCCTGATAGAGGGGCGAGTCCGTCAGCGCCCGATCGATCAGGCGGTGCCGCGCCTCCATGTCGTCGGGCAGGGTCGCAGCGGTGATTCCCCGCTCGGCCAACTCTCCTTCGACCCTCTGGTGCAGGCGCGCCGCCGTCTGGCGCGCGCTCACCTCGAAATCCATCAGCGACCGGCCGCGCTGGCCCAGGTTGAATTGCATCTCGTCACTCCCGTCTGGCCCGATCATGTAATGCCCGAGGCGCGAGGCCAGCAACAACTCTGCAAAATGATCGCAGTGCGATTATTGGGCGGTCCCCGCATTTTGGAGTCGCGAGTCTCATGACAGCAGGATGACATCCGCCTGAGGGGACGGATCGGGTCCGTGCCGCGAACGGGATTTTGATAAGGGCATCTGAGATGAAGTCGGTTTTTCTGGTCAGCACCATTCTGGCGGCGGCAACGCTGGTCCAACCCGCCGTGGCGCAGGAAAGCGCCCCCGATGCCGAGGCCGGCGTCGCGACCCATGACGGGGGCGAGGGCGCCATCGTGGTGACGGCCCGGCGCCGCGAGGAATCGCTGCAATCGATCCCGGCCGCGGTCAGCGCCACGACGCAGGAGGATCTGTCCCGCGCCAGCGCGACGAGCATCGCCGACGTCGCGCGGCTGACCCCGGGGCTCAGCTATAATTCCGGCAACGCGGGCGGGCTGGGCGCGCCGACGCTGCGCGGCGTGACCAACGTCACCCCCACGACCTTCGACAACAATGTCGGCGTGTTCCTCGACGGCGTCTATCTTTCCGCCAAGTCGAACCTCGACATCGACCTATTCAACCTTGCCCGTGTCGAGGTGATCAAGGGACCGCAGAGCGCGCTCTATGGCAACAACGCCTTCGCGGGGGCGATCAATTATGTTCTCGACCGCCCCGCGGACTATCTGACCGGCCGGGTCAAGGCGAGCGTCGGCACAGACGGGCTTTACGAGGTCGCGGGCAAGATTTCGGTCCCGATCACCGAGACGCTGCGCGTGATGGCGGTCGGCAGCTATTCGAAGTTCGGCGGGACCATCGACGCGGTGGACGGCCCGAACCTGGGCGGATGGGACAATAAATGGTCGGCGTCGGGCCTGGTGGAATGGCGGCCGGTCGACGGGCTGGAGGCCTCTGCCTTCTATTATCATTATCAGGATCGGCTCGACGGCAGCGCCAACTATATCTTCACCAACAATTGCGGCGGCACGACATCGGCGATGGTCAATCGCGGCGGCAGCGACCGGCGCTATTTCTGCGGCACGCTGACCGCGCCCGATCAGGTCAACGTCGACCCCGCATCCTATTCGACGCACAAGACCGATCTCGCGATCGGCCGCCTGTCCTACGACTTCGGGCCGGTTACCCTGCGCTATACCGGCTCGTGGGCCAAATATCAGGCGTTCGCGTTGCAGGATCAGCATCTCAACACCTTCGGCGGCACCCTGCCGACCGCCTCGCGCCGCTTCACCCAGCCGTTCGTCGGGCCGGTGCGCGAGTGGAGCTCGGAACTGCGGCTCGAATCCTTCGGCAACAGCTTCCTCGACTGGGCTTTCGGCGGCTATTATTACGATCGCAAGGCCAGCCAGCTCAGCATCGTCGGGCTGGGCGTCGATCAGCAGAGCAAGAGCCTGAACAACGAGAATATCGAGAATTCGACGATGAAGTCGGTGTTCGGCCTCGTCGATTTCAAGCTGAGCGACAGCTTCGATATCGAGGCGCAGGGCCGCTGGACGTGGGAGGACAAGGATTCGCGCCTGACCAACCACCTGACCGGCGCGGTGCTGCTGCCCGAAGCCGATTTTTCCTACGGCACCTATCGCGTCACCGCCAACTGGCGCTGGGCCGATGGAAAGTCGCTCTATGCCGTCGTCGGAAGCGGCACCAAGTCGGGCGGCTTCAACAACACCGCCGTCGTTTCCGAGCAGGCGTTCGGTCCCGAAAAGAACACGACGGTCGAGATCGGCACCAAGAACGAGTTCCTGGGCGGCCGCGTCACGATCAACGCCAGCGCCTATTATATCGACTGGAAGGATCTGCAGCTTTCGGTACCGTCGGCGATCGTCGGGCAGACCAACCCGGTGACCAACGCCGGTTCGGCGACGGTCAAGGGCTTCGAGGTCGGCGTCGCGGTGCGGCCGTCGACCAACTGGGATCTGAATTTCGCCTATAGCTACAACGATCCGAAGTGGGACGAGGGCACGGTCGACTACAGCTCGTCGCGCCAGTGCCCGACCGCGGCCGATTGCGGGCTGGTCCAGGCCGGCACCGGCATCGACATCAGCGGTTTCCAGATTCCGCGCACCTCGCGTCATCAATATGTCGCCGCGACCACCTACACCATCCCGCTCGCGACGTCGGAAATCTATCTGCGCGGCGACCTGTCCTATCGCTCCGAACAGCCGACCTCTGCCATCGCGCTGCAGGAAACCGACGAGCAATTGCTGGTCAACACGCGCATCGGCTGGGTGAAGGACAATTACGAGATTTCGCTGTTCGCGAAGAATCTGTTCGACGCCCGCTATATCGTCAGCGCGATCACCGAGCCCGAATTCTTTCCCTCGACGACCTTCACGACAGGGTTCGTCGGCAATGGACGGGTGATCGGCCTGACCGCCGAGATGAAGTTCTGAGAGCGGCGGCGCGGTGAGGTCCGCCTTCTCCCGCCGCGCCGTCCGCGCCAGGGCAAGAGCGATCCTCCTGTCCGCGGCGCTGGTCGCATTGGGAGGCGGGGCTGCGGCGCAGGATTTCGACCGCGCCGTCCACCCCGCACCACCCGATTATGCCGACGCCGAAAGCTGGGCGCTGCGCGAAACCGGGACGGACGGGCGCGCGGCCGACGTCTTCTATATCCAGCCGACGACCTTTCGCTCCGCCGACTGGAACCAGGACATGGCCGACGCCGCGACCCGGCGGTGGACCGACCTTAGCGTCACAGCGCGGCAGGCGAGCCTGTTCGACGCCTGCTGCCGCCGCTTCATGCCGCGCTATCGCCAGGCCTCCTCGCGCGCCTTCGCGGAACGGCGTGGCGACGGGGCAAAGGCCTATGCGCTGGCCTATGGCGACGTGCTGCGCGCGTTCCGGTCCTATATCGCGCACGACAATCATGGCCGGCCCTTCATCATCGCGGGGCACAGCCAGGGCGCGCTGCACGGGCTGCGGCTGATCCGCGAGGAGATTGCCGGCACCCCGCTCGCCGCGCGTCTGGCGATCGCCTATCTTCCCGGCCTCGGCATTCCGATGAGCGCGCTGCCCGCCGATGTCGGCGCCTGCGCCGCCCCCGGCCAGACGCGCTGCGTGGTGAGCTGGAACAGCTTCGATGCCGACGCCGATACGGGCGGCTATGTCGCGCGATCGGTCGCCGATTATGGCGTGCCGGGTGGCGACGACCGGCTGCTGTGCATCAATCCGCTGAGTTTTTCGCTGGCCCGTCCCGTGGTTCGGAAGCCGGCAGGCAAGGGCGCGCTGCCGGGGCCGGCGACCGAAGGGGCGCCGCCCGCCCCGGTCCCGGGCGCGCTGACCGCATGGTGCGATGGGGGTGTCCTGCGGGTCGTCCCGCGCGGCGACCTTTTCGTCGAGCGCCTGCCGGGCGGCAATCTTCACATGAATGACATCGCCTTCTTCTGGGGCGATATCCGGGCCGACGCCGCGGCGCGGGTCGCGGCGTGGCAGGCGGCGCAGGGAGACGGGCATGACTGAGCGGCTGATGATGGTCGGACGCCGGGGCTTCGTGGCGGGAGCGGCGATGCTGTCGGCGGCGGTGGGCGCCGGGCGGGCCCGCGCAGCGACGGACGGGGACGCGGGTATCGAGGCGCCGTGGACCGGCGGCGACCGGATCGCGCGCGCCGGGGGCGTCATTCACTATCGCACGCTGGGGCCGGAGGCGGGCGAGCCGGTCGTGCTGCTGCCCAAGGTCGGCGGCTGGATCGCGGACTGGCGCCATGTTGCGCCACTGATCGGCGCGCGGCACCGCGTGATCGCGATGGACCTTCCGGGGCACGGCGGATCGGAATGGCTCGGCCCGCCGCCGCATGTGCAGACAGTGGCGGAGAGCGCGGCGATCATCCTGGCGGCGCTGTCGGACCTGGGTGTCGACCGCTTCACCATCGCCGGCAATTCGCTGGGCGGGGTGATCGGGGTGACGATGGCGGCGCGCTATCCCGAGCGCGTCGCGGGTCTGATCCTGGCGAGCGTCAGCCTGTTCGCCGGCCAGACGCGCGCCGAGCTCGACACGGTGGAGGAGGCGCGCGACCCGGCCGTCTGGACCGACGACTGGCGCCCGCTGCCGCGCACGATGGAGCAGGTCTCGCGCTTCGGCACCGTCGATCCGCGGATCGAGGCGGAACAGAATGCGAGCCGCGCAAAGGCCGACCGCTGGGTGCGTCCGTCGGAACGCGGTGTCGCGCTGACCGATACCGAGGCGTTGCTGGCGAAGACCCGCGCCCCGGCTTTGCTGATCTATGCCGATCGCGGCTATTATACCCGCTATGTCGCGATCGGACGCAAGGCGCGGCCCGATGCGACGATCGTCCAGATCGCCGGCGCGGGCTCGTTCGTGCATCAGGAAAAGCCCGTCGAGACCGCGCAGGCGATGCTCGATTTCCTGGAGCGCCGGTCGTGAGCGACACCCGGCCCCGGACCCATCCGGTGCCGCGCCATGCCATCGCGGGGATGAGCGAGAGCGACGATCAGCTGATCGGCATGGTGACGGCGCTCGCCGCGCAACTGGCGGTGACCCGCGAGCGGCTCGACACGGTCGAGCGGTTGGCCGAAGCGGCGGGGTTGTTCGGGCCCGACGCGGTCGATCGCTATGTTCCCGACGAGCGGGCGCAGGGCGCGCGCGACGCGATCCGCCAGACATTGATCGCCCGGATATTCCGTCCGATCCGCGATGCGGCGGCGCGGACCGCACGGGCGCTGGAGGAGTCCGGCCGATGAGCCATCCGATGCTGCCCGGCGCCAGCCACGACGAGATGGCCGAGCAATTGTTCGTCCGCGACCTGAAGGGCTTCGTTTCGGGCGCGGCGGAAGAGGGGCAGCGCGCGGCCGCGGCGGCGCTCGACCCCGGCGCGGGGCACAATGCACGGGCCGATGAGACGTTCGACCGGCTGCACGGCTTCGCGAGTTTCCGGAGCTGGGCGGCGCTACGGCGCGAATCGCAGGAACTGCTGTGGGACGCGGTCGGCGCGTCGGTGCGCCGACAGGCGGCGGAACTCGACGCGCACGCCGCCGCCGCCCCGGCGATCGGGTCGGTCGCGATCGACCCAGATTTCGCTGTTCCGTCCCACCTTGCGGACCATGACGTTCACCTGATGCCCGGCGGATACGCGGGCGATGACGGCGGCGTCGCGCAGGGCGCATTGATGGACCGCGGCGGCGCGGTCTATATGCTGGGGCGCAACGGCGGCCTGATGAACGATCGGCGCGGGCACACCGCGGCGGCGCATCTGCTCCATCGCTTCCCCGATCTCGCGCCGAGGCGCCTGCTGGAACTCGGCTGCGGAATCGGGGCGAGCCTTGTGCCGCTGGCAGGCTATTTTCCCGAGGCGGAGGCGCACGGGATCGATGTCGGGGCGGCGCAGCTTCGTTATGCCCATGCCCGCGCCGCACATCTGGGCGCGGCCGTGCATCTGCGACTCGGCGACGCGCTGGCGGCGCCCTTTCCCGACCAGTCCTTCGACCTTGTCTTCTCTTGCGCGACCATCCACGAGTTGCAGCCCGGCACCATCGGCGCGATGATGGCCGAATGCCACCGGCTGCTGCGGCCGGGCGGCGTCGTGCTGCACCTCGAAGTGCCGCAGCGCTATGCCGAGATGGACCTGTGGGGCCAGGTGCGCGGCGAGATCGAGGCGCGCTACAACAACGAACCCAATTGGAAGGCGGCGACCAGCGCCGATTATGCCGTCTTGCTGGGGCAGGCAGGGTTCCGCGACATCGCGACCGGCTATCAGGACGCCACCGATACCGCGGCTCGCGGCAATGCGGGTTTCGGCCCGACATCGAAGGGCGTCTTCCGGTCGTGGGCCGTGATGTCCGCTATCCGCTGATCGACGCTTTTTATCCGCCTGATGGACAAATCGGGGTAAGCCGTTGGTATCGCCGCACCGCTGGACAAGAGTGCTGCCGACCAGGGTCGATCGAGGAACAAGCCATATGACGAGCGCTGCGGACGAGGCGAACAAGGGGTCGGGCAAGGGCGGGGATGACAAGCTCCCCCTGATAACCTGCGTCGGCTGGGGCGCGGGCACGCTTGCCGTCGCGGCGCTGTTCAATTCGGTCAACGTGCTGCTGCTGCGCTATCTGGTCGACTATGTCGGGATCGGTGCGGCGCTGGCGGGGTCGCTGATGGCGTTATCCAAGCTTTACGACGCGCTGATCGACCCGATCGTCGGATCGTTCAGCGACCGCTCGCGATCGCGGCACGGTCGCCGCCGTCCCTTCGTCCTGGCGGGCGGGGTGATGCTGGCCGTATCGGCTCTGATCCTGTTCAACGTGCCGACCGGCCTGACGGCCACGGCCGCGGTGATCTACACGATCATCGGCCTCCTCTTCTACTCCACGGCCTATGCGGTGTTCAGCGTGCCCTATATGGCGATGCCGGCGGAGATGACCTCCGACTATCACGAGCGGTCGCGCCTGATCTCGTTCCGCGTCTATGCGGTCGGGCTCGCCAGCCTGGTCGCAACCTTCATCGGCCCGGTGCTGATCGCCCGCGGCGGCGGCGGCCAGACGGGACACACGATGATGTCGCTGTTCGTCGCCGCGCTCGCCATCGCCGGCACGCTCTTCTGCTTCCGGACCACCGCCAGCGCGCCCTTTCACTATGGCAGCGACCATGTACGCCTGAGCCTCGTCGAGAAGATGAAGCTGCTCGCCGGCAATAAGCCGTTCGTGCTGCTGCTGGTCATCAAGCTGCTGCAACTGACCGCGCTGGCGGTGACGCAGGCGGCGATGCCGTTTCTATTCAAGCAGATCCTGCATTTCACCGATACGATGCTCGGCCTCTATTTCCTGGTCTTCTACAGTTCGATGATGGTCTCGCAGCAGCTTTGGGTGCGGCTTGGCCGAAAGGCGGGCAAGCGCAAGATCTATCTGATCGCCAGCGGCGTCTATGCGCTCATGTACATGAGCTGGTATTTCGTCGAGACCGGCGAGCCGCTCTATCTGACCTTCGGCCGTGCGGTCGGGCTGGGCGTGACCGCGGGCGCGGTGCTGCTGTTCGGCCAGTCGCTGCTGCCCGACACGATGGAATGGGACTATCGCCGCACCGGGATGCGGCGCGAGGGTATGCTGTCGGCGGTCTATACGATCGTCGAGAAGCTGGCTTATGCGATCGGCGCTGGGCTCACCGGCCTGCTGCTCGGCGCGTCGGGCTATATCAAGGCGACCAGCGGCACCGCTGTCGTCCAGCCCCAATCGGCGATCGACGCGATCTATTTCCTCGCGTCGATCGGCCCGATGATCCTGCTCGCGCTGAGCTGCGTCGCGCTGAAATATTACGACCTGAGCGAAGAGAAGCTGTCCGAGTCTCCGGCGGACTGATCGCGCCGGCGCCGACGGGCGTCAGGGGCGGGGCAGGTCCGCAAGGCTCGCCTCGATCGCGCGCGCCGTGTCGCGCATGTCGGGAAGCAGGCGGTTGACCGCTTCGGCCATCCGCATCGCCGTCGCGAAATAGATCACCGTCATCGCGCCGATCGGCTCGCCGCCGTCGAACAGGGGCAGGGCGATTCCCGAGGTGCGGCCCGGATGGCGGGTGTAGGGAACGTTGCTGCGCGTCGCGAAGCCGTGGGCGCGAACCTGCTGGCGCAGGTCGCCATGGGCGATCAGGTCGAGCGCGTGCCGCGAATTGGGCAATTCCATCGCGCGCAGGCCGGCAATCACGTCCTGGAAATGCGCCTCCGGCAGGCTGCTGAGATAGGCGATACCCGCCGCGCATTCGAGGATCGGCAGGCTGTAGCCCGGATCGGGGCTGGAAAAGGCCATGGTCGTATGATCGTGGGTCGACGCCTCGACCACCATGTCGGGGCCGATGCGCGTCGTGATCGACACCGGCCAGCCGATGCGGCGCGTCAGGTCGAGGATATGGGGCCGCGCCGCGGTGGCAAGCCGGCCCGAACCCTGGAACCCCTGCGCCAGCGCGCGCACCAGGCCGGTAGCGCGATAGCGCTTGCGCCCGGGATCGCGCGCGATCATCCCCTCGAACACCAGCGTCTGGACAATGCGCGAGGTGGTCGCATAGGGCATGGCGCACGCTTCGCAGATTTCCATGATCGTCATCGATCCGTTGAGGTTGATCGCCTTCAGCACCGCGATGCCGCGGCTCAGCGATCGGATCGGAATGCCTCTATCCATGCGGAGTTTCCGTGCGCGCGAGGGTGGCCACCGGCTTGCCATATTCCAGTCCGAGAAGGCCGAGCGCCATCGCTATACCCAAAGCGCAGATCGCGGGCCATCCGCCGATCAGATAGGCGAGGGTGGCGACCGAGACGCTGATCGCGCCGCCCAGAAAATAGGCGACCATGTAGATGCTGTTGATGCGGCCGCGCGCGGCGGGATCGATCCGGAACGCCGACGACTGGTTGCCCGCATGGCTGAGCCCGCCGGCGACGTCGATCAGCAGCACGCCGACGCAGAAGAGCGGCAGGGCCGAGGCGCCCAGCCAGAGGCAGCCATATCCGGCGAGCATCAGTATCGCGGCGGCGAGCTGAATCTGGCGAAGGCGTCCGCCGTCGACCCATCGCCCGGCGAACGACGCGCCCGCGGCGCCGGCGACGCCGACCAGCCCGATCAGGCCGGTCTCGAGCGGGCCGAAGGCAAAGCTTTGCTGCACATGGCCGGCATAGGTGCCCCAGAACAGCATCAGCGCGCCGAAGGTCATCGCGCCGTTGAAGGCGTGACGGCGCAACTGCGGCATCGCGGCGATCATCGCCTTCATCGAGCGCATCAGCGCCGGATAGCTGCTCGCGTCCGGGTTTCGGCTGGGCGTGCCCGCGCGTGCGACGGCCAGCGCGACGAGGGCGGTGCAGACCGCCGATCCGCCATAGAGGTAGCGCCAGCCGATCGTCTGTTCGACGAAGCCCGCGACGACGCGCGACAGCAGCACCCCGGTCAATATGCCCGACAACACCAGCGACGAGGCCCGGCCTTCGCGGCCCGGCGGAGCGAGCAGCGCGGCATAGGGGGTCATCAACTGCGCCGAACAGCAGCCGAGTCCGATCAGGAAAGCGGTCGCCCAGAGCAGCGGCAGATCGGTCGCCAGCGAATGCGCCGCCGCCGCGGCGGCGAGCAGCAGCAGGGTCGCGACGATCATGCGCCGGCGTTCGAACAGATCATAGAGCGGCACGACGGTGAACAGGCCGATCGCCAGACCGAACTGGGTGATCGCGGGCAGGGCGCCCATCACCGCGGCGGGCTCGCCGAAGCTGCGCGCGATGGCGGGCAGCAGCGGCTGGTTGAAATGGCCATTGGCCGCGACGAACCCGCCGGCGACGGCGAGCAGCCCGATTCGGGCGTCCATTGCGGCATTCGCCGCCGGGGTGCGGGCGATGTCGGTCATCGGTTGCGGGTCCGGATCATGGGCGGAGCGTAAGAGCGGCTCCGGTCGCTGCCCATCGCGATGCTTCGTCTATCCAACAGGCGGATAAGGTCGCGCGCCGGCGTTCAATTGCCCGACGATCGGGGCGCATATCGGGGGCATGGGCAGTCATGCCAGGGCAAATGCGGAAGGAAGATCATGTCCAACACCTATCTCGGCCCCGACAATATCGACGATCTGGGGCGCATGGTCACCGCGCTGCTGACCGAGCTGTGGATCACGCGCGACCGGGTTGCGGTGCTCGAGCAGCTTCTGGAGGATAAGAAGATCGTCCTGCCCGGCGAGGTCGACGATTATATCCCGTCGGAGGACTTCGAGGCCGATCTCGAGCGGATTCGCGACCGGATGGCCGCCAATGTCATCGGCGCGCCGCTGGCGGCGCGCGAGCGCAGCGTCGACCAGATTCTCGCCCGCGCGGGGATGGAGCGCCCGAGGGTCGAGGCATGACGCGCAACGCTCCCGTCAGCGCGCTCGGCCAGCACGGCCGGGCCGGCGTCGACATGCTCGGCGCGATGCAGAAATTCGCCTCCAACCACGTCCGGCGCGCCGCGCGTCAGCAATTCGAGGCGAGCGCCGAGGCGCCCGCCCTGGCCGCAGGAGCGACGGGGGAGGACCGGGCCAGCATCATGGACTGGGTCGACCGCGCCCGCGACGTCGCCGAGCGGCAATCGCTCTATCGCCTGGAGCGCTTCACCCAGGCTTATGTCGCGCTGTCGATCTATGAGTTCGGCATCCCCGCGGTCGAGCGGAGCCGCGCGCGCTTCGCGGCGGAAGCCGATTCGGTGGTCGACGACGGGATCGAGGTCGACCCGCAGCTCACCATTCCCGACTATTTCGATTGCGACTGGCATCTGCGACCGGGCGGCTGGGACGGCTATGACCTCTATGGCCCGCATGGCCTGCACGTCGTCAAGCCGATCTTCGCGCTGGGCGGCTTCGCCGCGGCGCCGGTCGGGGCCAATATCGGACAGCATCGCCTGGACGTCGTCGCGCAATTGCCGCGCCGCGACTATCGCCGCATTTATGAGCCCGGCTGCGGCAACGGATCGACGCTGATCGCGATCCACAAGAGCTTCCCCGATGCCGAACTGATCGCGTGCGACCTTTCGGTCGAGCAGTTGCGCGCGGCGCGGCGGCTGACCGACACGCTGGGCATCCCCGCAACCCTGCGCCAGCGCGACGCGGCCACCGATACCCGCGAACCGGATGAAAGCGTGGACGCGGTCGTCACCTTCGCGCTGCATCACGAATTGCCGCATGCGGCCAACGTCGCGCTGCTGACCGAGATGTTCCGCATCCTGAAGCCGGGCGGCGACATCGTCCTGTCCGATCCGCCGCCGTTCCGTGCGATCGATCCTTTCCATGCGGTGCTGCTCGACTGGGACACCGAACACCGCGCCGAGCCCTTCTTCTCGGAAGCGGGCGCGTCGGACTGGGGCGCCGAAATGACGAAGATCGGCTTCGTCGACGTAAAGGCCTATGCGATCGGCCCCGACAGCTATCCCTGGGTCACGCTGGCGCGCAAGCCCGGCTGAGGCGACGCCCCGATGCGGGCGGCGAGCAGGCGGAACCGGTCCATCAGCGCGCCGACGGCCGGGGTGCGGACGATGTCGGGACGATAGATCAGCCCGCCGTCGGGCTCGCTCGCCGGCGTCTCGATTGCATCGATCCGGACGAAATGCTCGGCGAGCAGCGGCGCCTGCGCGACCGGATCGGGGAGCACCGTCAGCAAATCGTTGCGGCTGAGCATGTCCGCGAGCAGCGCGATCGAGCTCGACTGCACCAGCCGGGCGGGCGGGACGATGCCGCGTTCGGTAAAAAAGGCGGAAAAGGTGTCGCGCAGCGCGCTGCTGCCCGCGAGCGCCCAGTCCCATTCAGCCAGCGTCTCGATATCGACATTCTTCGCGTCGGCCAGCGGATGGCCGCGCCCCGCATAGGTGCTGCACGGCATCACGAACAGCGTTTCATAGACCAGGCGCGGGTCGCGAAAGCCGGGGACGAACAGGGTGAAGGCAAAATCCAGTTCTTCCTTCACCAGCCGGCGGCTCAGTTCCGGGTCGGACCGGGTCACCGCGGTCATGTCGACATTGCGATGCTCTTTCGCGAAATCGGCGAGCGTCCCGCCCGCCAGCGCATAGGCGAAGACGCTGTGGAGGCCGATCTCGACATGGCCGCTCTTCATCGCCTTATAGGCCATCATCTCGTTCAGCGTGCGCGCCCGGGCGTTCCAGATGCCCTGCGCGCGCGGGAGCAATTGCTGCCCGAACTCGGTCAGGGTGACGCCGCGCGCTTCGCGCTTGAACAGCGGCAGGCCGAGCAGATCCTCGAGCGTGCGGATCGAGCGGCTGACCCCCGATTGGGACAGGTTCAGCTCGACGGCAGCCTTGCCGACGCTGCCGAGTCGGGCGGTGACGATGAAATGGTGGAGATGCTGCATCTCCATGGCGCGGTCGCTTTCGCTGAGGATTTATATATGAGGAAATATCATTTAAACACGACTATATCCAGTTTGAAATCTCATAATATCATCCCTTATCCTGCGCCCCGAACTGATCAGGGAGTGTCGAGGATGACCTTTTTCACCAGCGCGGCGCCCACCGGTGCGCAGCCGGCTTTCGGACTGACCCAGAACGGCAGGGCCGGGATGCAGATGCTGGGCTCGATCCAGAAATTCTCCTCGACGCAGATGCGCGAGGCCGCGCGAGCCTGTTTCGAGGAAAGCGAGGCGGGGCAGGCGTTGGCCGCGGAACATCGGCAGGGAAGCGCCGAGCGCGCGGCGGTCCACGACCGGGTCAAGCGGGCGAAGGCGGTCGCCTATTCGGACCCGATGTTTCGGCTCGAACGGTTCCTGCAGCGCTATGTCGCCGAGGAGAATTTCAATCGCGGCATCCCCGCCGTCGAGGAGCGGCGCGCGATGTTCGCCGGCTTCATCGCCGCGGACCGCGAGCCGCTGGGCAGCCTGGAACTCGATCCCGCGATCGAGGCGCCCGCCTATCATGCGCAGACCGAATGGCACCTCGAACCGGGCGGCTGGGACGGCTATGATCTGTACGGCCCGCTGTTCGCCTTCGCTGTCGGGCCGCATGTCTTTCGCCATGGCGGCTATGCGGCGGTCGGCGCGGGCGCGGACATCACCGCCCAGCGCGTCGCCGCGGTCCGGCAGTTGCCGCGGGACGATTATGCCCGCATCTACGAGCCCGGCTGCGGAGGCGTATCGACCTTCCGCGCCATCGCCACCGTTCACCCGGAGGCCGAACTGGCCGGGTGCGACCTGTCGCTGCTGCTGCTGCGCAACGGCCATATGCTGGCCGAGCGGCAGGGGCTGAAGGTCGAACTGAAGCAGCGCGATGCCACCGCCACCGGCGAGCCCGACGAAAGCGTCGACGCGGTCGTGACCTATGCCCTGCATCACGAACTGCCGCCCAAGGAGAATGTCGCGCTGTTTCGCGAGATGTTCCGGATCATGAAGCCGGGCGGTGACATCGTGCTGAGCGATCCGCCGCCCTTTCGCGCCGTCGACATCTTTCATGCCGTGATCCTGGAATGGGATACCGATCACCGCGAAGAACCCTTCTTCACCGCATCGTGCCTTGCCGATTGGGGGGAAGAGCTGGAGAAGGCGGGTTTCACCGATGTCGAGGCCTATGCGATCGGCCCCGACGGCTATCCGTGGATCACCCGCGCGCGGAAGCCGGGCGGGCAGGCCGGCGAGGACCGCCGATCCACGCGGAGCGGAGCCGCGGTCGTATAGCTCGACGCCGGGCTCGCGAGCATCGGCGCGGCTGTGACGATATCGAGCAAGCGATCAGGCGGCCGGCCTTCGGTCTCGACGAACGACGCGGCGGGCTCTAGTGCGGACCCGGAAGGGAGCGCGCATGAGCATCGTCCAATATCGCGGCTTTGCCGGCGTGCGGCTGGAGGCAGAGGTCGCGGGCGCCGACGACGATCCGGCGGTGCTGCTGATCCACGGCGCCGGCCAGACGCGCGCGGTGTGGACCGGGGTGGCCGATGCGCTGGTGCAGGCCGGGCGGCGTGTCATCAGCCTCGACCTGCGCGGGCATGGCGGGAGCGAATGGCCCGCCGACGGGCGCTATGACGTCGAGGCGCTGGTCGAGGATCTGCGCGCGGTGCTGGCGCAGCTCGGCAGCCGGCCCATGGTGGTGGCGGCGACGCTCGGCGGCTGGATCGCCGGCGCGGCGCTCGCACGCGATGCCGCCCTCCTCGCCTCGGGCCTGGTGCTCGTCGACCTGCCGCTGCGGGTCGACGCCGCGACCGCGGCGCACATCAACGAGCGGTTGCACGAGGCGGGACTGCTGGCGCCGGGACAGGCGCAATGGGATTCACGGTTGCGCGGCGCGTTCGATCCGAACGAAATGGCGGCGCGCTTCGCGGATGTCGCCGCGAACATCATGCTGCCGACGCTCTATGTCCGCGGGGCGATGAGCGAACTCGTGTCGCCGGATGACGCGGCGGCGTTCGTCGGCAGCCTGCCCGACGGCGAACTCGTCGAGGTGGAGGATATGGCGCTTGTCGTGACCGACGACCGCAACGATGCGCTCGGCGCCCATCTGATCGATTTCCTCGAACGCCGCGCGCCGCGCGACATGCCGGAATATCGCGCCGGCTCGGACGCGCGGACCTTTCGCGACGCGCTTGGCTGTTTCGCGACCGGCGTGACGGTCGTGACCGCGGTATGTCCCGACGGAACGCCGGTGGGACTTACTGCTAACAGCTTCACCTCGGTCTCGCTCGACCCGCCGTTGTTGCTCGTCTGCATTGCCAACAGCGCCGGCACCGGCGCCATCCTGCGCGAGGCGGAGCGATTTGCCGTCAACGTCCTCCAGATCGGCCAGCAGCCGGCATCGAACCGCTTCGCCGGCCGGGGAGAGGACCGCTTTGCCATGACGCCCTGGGAGATCGGCGAGTTCGGCACACCCGTCCTGCACGGGTCGCTGAGCAGCTTCGAATGCGCCCGCGAGGCGGTGCATCCGGGCGGCGATCATTTCATCCTCATCGGGCGCGTCCTGAAAGCGATCTTCGAACCGCGCCGCGACCCCTTGCTCTATTTTCGCGGCAAATATCGCAAGCTGCATTTCGCCTGAGCTCCCTGGATCGTCGGCCTTTTCCCGCGGACCGTGCCGGTCGGGCGGCGAGCCGATGCTTCGCGTCCGGAACTGCCGGCGCCGATATCCGTTGCTGTTCCTGCAAGCGCTTGTTCAACCGATGGAGACGAAAATGGGCCTGCTCAAGAAGACCGCCTTTGCCCTGACGGCAGCGACGATCGTGACGATCCCGATTGCAGCCTCTGCGGCGCAATCCCTGGACGGCGCGCGGGCGACCTCCGCTCCCCGCGGTGCCAATGCACTGGAAGGCAATTCGGGCTGGCTCATCGGGCTGGCGGGTCTGCTCGCCGGCGTAGCGGCGATCATCATTATCGCCGACGACGACGATCAGCCTGCGAGCCCCTAAGGGGCGCCGACCGGTCAAGGATGCGAAGGGCTCCGGCGATGCCGGGGCCCTTTTCCTTTTGGGGCGGGCTTCGCTGCTGCGCGGCAAAGGTTTCAAACCGCCACTTGTCGCTTGTGGAAGCCGTGCCTCGATCCTAACGTCGTGGTCGATGACCGCGGCATAGGGAGAGAATGGTCCGTGACAGATGAAGCCGGCAGCGAAACCATGGTGCCGCTCGATCCCGCCTGGCCGAGAATGTCGATCGCCGAGGCGAACGCGGCGCTGACCGCGCCCGGTGCCCGGTTCGAGATGGAGACGGTGGCGATCGGCGGCATCCCGACCCGCGTCTGGAAGAATGCGCCGCACGATCTGGGCGTGCTGCTCGACCTGTCGCGGACGCATGGCGAGCGGTTGTTCACGATCCTCGACGACGAGCGGGTGACCTATGAGGCCAATTATCGCGCGACCGCGGCTTTCGCCCGGGCGCTTCAGGGCATGGGCGTAGGGAAGGGCGACCGCGTCGCCTTTGCGATGCGCAACCTGCCCGAATGGCCGATGATCTTTTTCGCGATCACGACGATCGGGGCGATCGCGGTGCCGCTCAACGCCTGGTGGACGGGCGCGGAACTGGCATACGGCATTCGCGATTCGGGCGCGAAGATATTGATCGTCGACCCCGAACGTCACGATCGGCTGCGCGAGCATTGCGACGCGATGCCCGACGTCGAGCAGTGGATCGTCACGCGCGCGGGACGGGTAATCGACGGCACGACCGCGCTCGAGGACATCGTCGGCGAACCCCGAAGCTGGGCGAGCCTGTCCGCGGACGACCGGCCGCGCGTCGATCTCGATAGCGACGACGAGGCGACGATCTTCTACACCAGCGGAACCACGGGCAGTCCCAAGGGGGCGCTCGGAACGCACCGCAACCTCGTCACCAACATATTGTCGGGCGGCTTTTCGGCGGCACGCAGCTTCCTGCGCCGCGGCGAGCCGGTGCCCGAGCCGCAGCCGCGCACCAGCCTGACCGTCATTCCGATGTTCCACGTCACCGCCTGCTCGGCCGGGTTGATGGGGACGATGGCGGGCGGCAGCACGACGATCTTCATGCGCAAGTGGGACCCGGTGCAGGCGATGGAGATCATCGAGCGCGAGAAGGTCAACATGACCGGCGGCGTGCCGACGATCGCCTGGCAGCTCATCGAGCATCCCGACCGTGCGAAATACGACCTCTCGTCGCTGGAGGCGATCGCCTATGGTGGCGCGCCGTCGGCGCCCGAACTGGTCAAGCGCATCTATGAGGAGTTCGGCGCGCTGCCCGGCAACGGCTGGGGAATGACCGAGACGATGGCGACGGTCACCTCGCACGGGGCGGAGGATTATCTGAACCGCCCGACCAGCGCCGGGCCGCCGGTCGCGGTCGCCGATCTGGAGATCCGTGCCGACGACGGCGTCACCGTGCTGCCCACCGGTGCGGTCGGCGAACTGTGGGCGCGGGGTCCGATGATCGTGAAGGGCTATTGGAACAAGCCCGAGGCGACGGCGGAGACCTTCGTCGACGGCTGGGTCCGCACCGGCGACCTCGCGCGGCTCGACGCGGAAGGTTTCGTCACTATCGTCGATCGCGCCAAGGACATGGTGCTGCGCGGCGGCGAGAATATCTATTCGTCGGAGGTCGAGAATGCGCTCTATGCGCATCCCGCGGTCACCGATTGCGCGGTCGTCGGTATTCCGCACCGCACGCTGGGCGAGGAACCGGCGGCGGTCGTCCATCTCGCGCCGGGCCAGTCGGCGACCGAGGCCGAATTGCAGGCCTGGGTGCGCGAGCGGCTCGCCGCCTTCAAGGTGCCGGTCGCGATCCGTTTCGTCGCCGACACGCTGCCGCGCAATGCCAATGGCAAGATATTGAAGAAGGATCTGAAGGCGCTGTTCGCGGATCGCGACGTCGCGGCGGCCTGACGCGAATCGCGGAAAAAAGGGTCCGCATGCCCGATTCATTATTGTAATTGCGAATCGTTCTCGATAATGGCGACGGACTTCTCTTTCAGACTGTCCCGATGCACGCACCGACCTCTCCCCGACCGGCCACCAAAAAGAGCCGCCGAGCCTTCTGGCTGAAACAGCTCCACATGTGGCACTGGATGAGCTCGGCGATCAGCCTGATCGGGCTGCTGCTGTTCGCGATCACCGGCTTCACGCTCAATCACGCCGCCGACATAGAGGCATCGCCGGTCGTCGCCGAAAAGGCGGCGCAGATGCCGCCGGCGCTGCTCGCGGAGCTCGGCCCCGACCCGGCGAGCGGCAAGGGCACGTTGCCGCGGCCCGTCGCCGCGTGGGTCGAGGGTCATTTCCCGGTCAAGGCGTCGGGCGAGGCCGAATGGTCGGCGGACGAGGTCTATCTGCCCGCCCCGCGCCCCGGCGGCGACGCCTGGGTGGCGATCGACCGCGCGACCGGCGCGGTGACGAGCGAGGTCACCGACCGCGGCTGGATTTCTTATCTCAATGACCTTCACAAAGGCCGCAATTCGGGCACGGCGTGGAGCTGGTTCATCGACATCTTCGCCTTCGCCTGCCTCGTCTTCGCGCTGACCGGCCTGGTGCTGCTTCAGCTTCACGCGGCCAAGCGCAGGAGCACCTGGCCGCTCGTCGGCGCCGGGCTCGTCCTGCCCGCGGCCATCGCGATCATCTTCATCCACTAGGAGAGACTTTCATGCAGCTTCGCCCGCACACCCTGTTCATCGGCGGTTCGCTGAGCGCGGCGCTCGTCGTGCCCGTGCTCGCCGCCGCGCCGGCGACGATGGACGTCACGGTCACCATTCCGCGCCTGAAGGTCGCCGAATATCATCGCCCCTATGTCGCGATCTGGGTCGAAAAGGCGGGGGCGCCCGCGAAGACGGTCGCGGTCTGGTACGACCATGACATGAAGAACAACGAGGGCACCAAATGGCTGCGCGACGTGCGGCAATGGTGGCGCGCCTCGGGCCGGTCGATGACCTTTCCGGCGAACGGGGTGACGGGGGCGACGCGCGCGCCCGGCACCCACAAGATTTCGTTCAGCCGCGCGCAGCTCGGCGCGACGGCGCCCGGCGCCTATGTGCTGGTGATCGAGGCGGCGCGCGAGGTGGGCGGCCGCGAACTGCTGCGCATCCCCTTCACCTGGCCGGCCAAGGCCGGTGCCGGCGGACGCGCCGCGGGCACGACAGAACTCGGCGCCGTTTCGGTCGCCTTCCGCTGATTTTTCGAAAGGACAGGGCCATGAAAAAGATTATCCTGGGTTTGACCGCCACGATCGCCGCCGCGACACTGGCTGCGGTTCCGGCAAGCGCGCATCGGCAATGGATGCTGCCTTCGGCGACCGTGCTGTCGGGCGACGATGTATGGGTGACCGTCGACGCTGCGATCTCGAACGACCTCTTCTATTTCGAGCATCACCCGCTGCGGCTCGATTCGGTGAAGGCGTGGGCGCCCGACGGCAGCGAAGCACCGATCGAGAATCAGGCGACCGGCCGCTATCGCAGCACCTTCGACGTGCATCTGACGCAGAAGGGCACCTGGCGCATCGCATCGGTGTCCGACGGGCTGATGGGCAGCTATGACCTGAACGGCAAGACCGAGCGGCTGCCGCGCGGCACCACCGCCGCCAATCTGGCCGAGCAGATCCCGGCGGGCGCGACCAATGTGCAGACGGCCGAATCGAGCAATCGCAACGAAGTCTTCGTGACCGTCGGCGAACCGACCGCGACGCTGTTCAAGCCGACCGGCAAGGGCATCGAGCTCGTCCCCGTGACGCACCCCAACGACCTGTTCGCGGGCGAGGCGGCGACCTTCCAGTTCCTGCTCGACGGCAAGCCGGCGACGGGACTGCCGGTCACGGTAATCCCCGGCGGCATCCGCTATCGCGACCAGTTGGGCCAGATCGACCTGACCACGGGCGCCGACGGCAAGGTCGAGATCACCTGGCCCGAACCGGGCATGTACTGGCTGAGCGTTTCGACCCCGCGCGCCGAACGCGGGGAGGGCGATGCCGGTCCGCAGCGCCGCGCGAACTATGTGACGACGCTCGAGGTGCTGGCGCCCTGAGCGACCGCATCCTGATCCCCCGCGCGCTGACGCCCGCCGCCTTCGCGGCGCGCGTCGCGGGCGGCGCCGTCGAGCGCTTCGGGGGCGAGACGATGGGGACGAACTGGTCGCTGCAGGCTGTGGCGTCGCCCGCAGGCGTCGCGCGCGGTGTGGAGGCGGCGTTCGACCGGGTGATCGGCCAGATGAGCCAGTGGGAGCCGGAGTCCGACCTGTCGCGCATCAACCGCGCGCCGCCGGACGAATGGCGCGCAGTGCCGCCCGAATGTGCGCGCGTCCTCGCCGCAGCGATGGAAATTGCCGAAGCGAGCGGCGGTGCCTTCGATCCGGGTCTGGGGTTGCTGACCGAACGCTGGGGCTTCGGCAGCGCCGGCCCGGTTGCCGGCGTACCGGACGACAGGTCGTCGCCCGACCGATCTATCGCCTTTGACCCGGCAGCCGCACGTGTTCGGCGCGGCGCCGACGCGGCGCTCGACCTGTCAGGGATCGCCAAGGGGTTCGGCGTCGATCTTGCCGCCGAATGGCTGCTGGCGCAGGGCGTGCGTCATTTCCTGATCGAGGTCGGCGGCGAGCTGCGCGGCGAGGGGGTGCGGCCCGACGGCCAGCCCTGGTGGGTCGACGTCGAGATGCCGCCTTCCTGCGCGGCGCCCGCGTGGCGTATCGCGCTCCACGATCTGTCGGTGGCGACGTCGGGCAACTATCGGCGCGGGTTCACGGCGGATGCGCAGCATTATTCGCACAGCTTCGACCCGCGCAGCGGACGCCCGATCGTCAACGGCGTGTCTTCGGTGACGGTGGTTCACCGGTCCTGCATGATGGCCGACGGCTGGGCGACGGCGCTGACCGTTCTAGGTCCGGAGCGGGGGATTGCCCTCGCCGATAGGCGCGAGCTTGCGGCGTGCGTCATCGTCGGCGACCGCGAACATGTCTCGCGCGGCTGGCGCGCGATGCTGGGTTAGAAGCTCGGTCGCCCTAATCCGCGCTCTTGCCGCGGAGGACGAACGGGATTTCGACCAGTCCCTTGACCTTCACCGCCTGTCCGCTGCGCATCGTGGGCGCCCAGCGCCATTTCCGTACCGCGCGCAACGCCGCTTCGTCGAGGCGCTGGAAGCCGCTGCTCTGCGCGACGGAAATGGCGGCGACCGAGCCGTCGACGTCGAGCGTCAGTGCGAGCACCACCGTGCCCTCTTCGTGATGGCGCCGGCTCTCGCGTGGATAACGCGGCGGCGCGCCTGACAACATCCGCGTGCCCAGATCGTCGGCCCGAACCGTCGCCGGCGGGGCGGGTGGCGCCGGCGGGGCCGGAGGAACGGCGATCGGCATTGGCGGCGCTGGGGTCGGATCGGGGGAGACGAGCATCGCGGGCTGGTCGTTCGGGACCACCACCAGCGGGCGGGGCGCGACGACCGGCGCTTCCTGCTGCGGTGGCACTTCTTTCGGCGGCGCCGGCGGGGGCGGAGGCGGGGCGATCGACAGATTGACCACCGCCAGCTTCGCCGCCTCGATCTCGGCGCGCTGATATCCCCTGTGCACCAGTGCGGCGAGCAGCGCAGCCGACAGCAGCAACGTCAGCGCGGCCGCCGGCAGATTGAGCCTGCGCTCCTCGCCATATCGGCTCGGCGTCCCGCCCACGACGGTCGGCACGCGCCGGATCGGCACGGTCGCGGTGCGCATCCTGCCCCCGACCTTCTCAGGTTTCGGACCAGCGCCGGAGGAGGTTGTGATAGACGCAAGTGAGTTGGAGGACAGCATTGTCGTCGGCTCCGTCGAGCGTGAGTTTCTGGATGGCGGTGTCCATTTCGAACAGCATTTGCCTCTGCCCATCGTCGCGTACCAAGCTCTGAATCCAGAAGAAGGAGGCGAGCCGGGCGCCGCGCGTCACCGGCTCGACGCGGTGAAGGCTGCTAGAAGGGTAGAGGATCGCATCGCCGGCGGGCAGCGCGATATCATGCTCGCCAAAGGTGTCGCTGACGATCAGTCGCCCGCCCTCATAATCGCCGGGATCGTTGAGGAAGAGAGTGCAGGACAGATCGGAGCGCAACTGCTCCCCTTCCGCCAGCTGCATCACCGCGCCATCGACGTGAAAGCCATATTCGCCGCCGCCCGCATAGCGGTTGAAGCGCGGCGGCAATATCTTTCGCGGCAGGGCGGCGGCGAAGAACAGCGGGCTGCGCTTCAGCGCCGCGAGCACCGCGGCGCCGAGCTCGGCCTTCAGCGGCGAGCCGTCCGGTAATTGCTCGTTGCGTTTGACCTTCGCGCCCTGCGCCCCGACCGTCTCGCGCCCGTCGGTCCAGTCGGCCGCATCGAGGCGGCGGCGGAACTCGGCCGCCTCCTCGGGCGTCAGGACGTTCGGAATATGCAGCAACATGCCGGTTCAAATCCTTTTCAAACGGCGAAGGCGGGGGGCACGCCCCCCGCCCAGGCCTTTGGTCCGCTCCGGCCTAGAAGCGGAAGTCGGCGCTGAACAGGAAGGTCTGCGGCTGCCCCGGAACATAGCGGTAGCCGCTCTTGTTGATCGCCGCGACATAATGTTTGTCGAACAGATTATAGGCGTTCGCGCGCAGCTTGAAATTGTCGTTGACGGCGTAGCCGAGCAGTGCGTCGACGACCGTATAGCCTTCGGTGCGCGGCGGCGTGCCGGCCGCGCCGTCGGTCCCGCGCCGCATTCCGCTGGTGTAGCGGACGCCGCCGGCGACCTCGAGGCCGAAGGGCGTGCGATAGCTGGTCCAGGACGAGAAGCTGTCGTCCGGGGCATAGGTCAGGCCGCTGCTGCCGTCGACCGCGACGGCGTTGCCGTTGGTGACCTTGGTTTTCTGATGCCCATATCCGGCAGAGAGCGACCAGGCGTCGGTGATGTTGCCGACCACCGACAGTTCGAAACCGCGCACCCGCTTCGAGCCGCTCTGGATGTCGGACGGGTCGGCGGCGTTGATCTCGTTCAGCACCTTGGTCTGGAACACCGCCGCGTTGAGCGCGAGCGCGCCGTCGAGCACGTCCCACTTAACCCCGGCCTCGATCGTCTTGGCCTTTTGCGGCGCGAAGTCGGGGTTGTTGGCGCTGTTGCCGGTCGCCAGGGTGAAGGCCTCGCCGCCCGGGGGCTGCTGTGACAGCGCATAGTTCACATAGAGGCTGACCGGCTCGCTCGGCTTGAGCACCGCACCCAGCTTCCAGTTGAACAGCGTGTCCTTGGCCTTCAGGTCGGCGGTGGTGACGATCGAGCCGACGGGGGCAGTGCCGCAAGGCACGGCACCGCGGCCCGTGCCGCCGCAGACAGCGTTGGCGAAATAGGTCGTCTTGTAATGATCGAGGCGGATGCCGCCGGTGATCAGCAGCAACCCGTCGAAGAATTTGGCGGTGTCGAACGCATAGAAGGCCAGCGTGGTCGTCTTGCCCCGCGCCGCGGCGCCACTGCGCGAGTGGGTGTAGTCGCTCGTGTCGTTCCAGTCGGGATTATAGAGGTTTGCGACCGGCAGCGTGCCTGTCGAGCTATGGCCATAGATAACCTGCTTCTCGCTGGTGAGTTCGGCGCCGATGCTCAGATTATGCTCGATCGCCCCGGTCGCGAAATCGGCGCGCAGGTTGAGTTGATCGGTCAGGATGCGGTTCCGCGCGTCGCGGATCGTGGGGTTGCCGCGCGTCATGGTATAGGCGGACAGATCGTCGGGATTGGCGGGGTCGCCGCTGATGTTGGCGCCCGTCGACATGAAGGCGGTCAGCAGATAATCCTGCTCTGTCTGGCCCACGCGCGCGACGTTCGACAGTCGCACGCTATCCGAAAAATCATGTTCGATGACGAGTGTCGCCATCTGCGCCTTCACATCGTCATGATCCTTGCGCGTGCCGTAGAAATTCTCCGAATCGACCGGATGGCCGACCAGCGCCTCCTGCCCGGCCTGGGGCTCCCAGCCGGGAAGCGCGATCGTCGGGACATAGCCGTCGGGAATATTGTCCTGATCGACATAGAGGAGATTGAGGTAGGCGCGCGTCGCGGTTTCGAGCCCGAGGCCGAGCGAGGCGGCGAGACCGAGCCGTTGATTTTCGACATGATCGCGCCCCGGAACGTCGCTGTCCTGCCACAGAACATTGAGCCGCAGCGCGCTGTTGCTGAGGCCGCCGAGCGTCTGGTTGACGTCGGCTGTTACGCGCCTTTGCCCGTCGACGCCGACCGACAGCGTGCCCGACAGGGCGCTTTCGAGCGAAGCCCGCTTGCTGACCAGATTGATCGCGCCGGTCGGTGCGGTGCGGCCGTTGTCGGTGCCTGCCGGCCCCTTCTGGACCTCGACCGCTTCGGTATTGAAGATATCGCGCGAGATCGAACCGAGGTCGCGGATGCCGTCGACGAAGATGCTGCTCGACGTGTCGAAACCGCGCATGCGGATCGAGTCGCCGCTCGTCGTATTACCATTCTCGCCGGCATAGAAGGTGCCGACGCCAGGGCTGTTGCGCAGCACCTCGGTCAGCGTCGTCGCGCCCTGTTCGTTGAACAATTCCTTGCTGATGACCTGAATGGTCTGTGGCGTATCGCGCAGCGGCTGGGTGAATTTGGGCGATGACGGCTTGTCGACCTTGTAGCCGTCGTCGTCGATCGCCGTATCGGTGACGGTGACGCCGCCGAGCACCGGTCGCTTCGCCTCCTGTCCGCCATCCTGCGCGGCTGCGGGAGAGGCAGCGAGACCGAAGCAACTGAGCGCCAGATAGGCCGGAGCCGCCGCCGACATGGTTTCGCGCAAACGCAAGAATGACATGATTTCCCCTTTTCGACTGGAACGCGTGACGGGCACGCCGCTATTGAGAGTCGTTCGCAGAGTCAATCAATATTGATAATCGTTCGCGATAATGTCGCTATTTTGTGGCGGGTAGTGCCTAGCGCCGCCGCTCCAGCCACCAGCTCTGGCGCCAGCCATAGGCACTGGCGATCGGCTCGCCGGCGGCATTGGTCGCGGGCCGGAACCGGAATCGGTCCTCGATCAAGCGGCAGGTGGTCGCATCGAGGACGGCGTCGCCGCTCGATCGGGTGATATGGCAGCCGGTGACCCGTCCGGTCGGCTGGATGGTGAAGCGCACTTCGACCTCGCCGCCGATCTTCGCGCGCGCCGCCTGCTTCGGATAATCGCGATCCTCGATCCGCCCGCTGACCAGCACGGGCCGGGCCCCGCCGCCCGTGCCGCTGCCGGCACCTCCCGATCCGGTGCCGTCGCCGCGTCCGCCGGCGCCCGATCCGGGGCCAGGGGTGGGAGCGGCCCCGGCAGAAGCGTCGTGGCCCGTGCCGGGATGCGGTGCGGCGGGAATGACCGGTTGGGGCAAAGACAGCTTCGGCTTCGGTGCGACGACCGGGGCTGCCTTGGCATGCTTGTTGGGGGGCGCGGCCTTGCCGGCGTCCCGGTCCTGTGCCCGGTCGACCGGCGCCGGCTGCTCCGGCGGTGGCGGAGCCGGGATGGCGAAGGCGCTGATCGATTCGGCGGCCGTCCGCACGACGCCGAGGTCGAGCCCGCTCGCCAGCCCGGCGCCGACCAGCAGCGCGGCGATCAGCGCGCCGCCCCCGGCGATCATCCGCTGCCGCCGCGGAAGCTGCCCCGTATAGACCATGCTATCCTTCCCCGGCGCACGACCATCGCGCGCCGTCGGCGCCCCGTTTAGAGGAATTCGTCTAGCGTGGACATGAACCGCGCGAACTGGTCGTGGTGCAGCCAATGGCCGGCATTCTCGAACTCGATGACCCTGGCGGTATGGAAATGCGCGATCCGCCCATCCTTTTCGGGGTTCGAAGCCCAGCTGTCGGCGCCATAAAGCAGCAGGGTGGGGCAGGTGATCGCCGACCATAGCGCTTCGATGTCCGCCTGCGGCAGGTCGAACACCGGCCAGACGTTCAGATAATTGTCGAACTTCCAGCTCCAGCTGCCATCCTCGTTGCGGTTGATGCCCTGCACGGTCAGGTGGCGCGCCTGTTCGGGGGTCAGATAGCCGTTCTCGGCCATCATCCGGGCGAGCGCGTCGTCGAGCGTCGCATAGCGCTTCGGAATGCGCCCCGCTGCCTGGCGCTTGTCCTCGATCCACTTGCGGAAGCGCTCGCCGACCGGCACTGCGGCGCGTTCCGCGAGCAGCTTCGGCGAAGGCCCGAGCCCCTCGATCGCGACGAGCTTGCGCACCTTGTCGGGATAGAGGCCGGTATAGCGCAGCGCGACATTGCCGCCCATCGAATGGGCGACGATCGTCACCGGCGCGAGGTCGAGCTGATGGATGAGCTGCGCGAGGTCGTAGACGAAGCTGTCCATGTCGTACTGCCCGTCGGGCGACCAGGCGCTGTCGCCGTGACCGCGCAGGTCGGGCGCGATGACATGATAGCGGTCCGCCAGCTTTTCGGCGACCCAGTCCCAGCTCCGGCAATGGTCGCGGCCGCCGTGGACGAGCAGCAGCGGCGGCGCCGCTTCATTCCCCCAGTCGACATAATGCAGCTTCAGCCGCTGGGAAATGAAGCTGTTCGAAGTCGGGCCGCTTGCCATCTGGTCGTCCTTGTGTCTGATTGGGTTTCAAAAGGCGACCGAATCCGATCCGTCAAGCCCGGATCGCTGCCATGGGAGAGATGACGCATGACGACATTCCGGGACAATCTGTTCGCGGGCAAGACCGCCTTCGTCGCCGGCGGGACGAGCGGGATCAATCTGGGCATCGCCAGGCGCTTCGCCGAACTGGGCGCGAAGGTTGCGGTGGCCGGGCGCGATCCCGACAAGGCGGCGCGCGCCGCGGGCGGGATCGGCGCAGGCGCGATCGGGCTGTCGGGCGACGTGCGCGACTATGCGGCGATTCGCGGCGTGATGGAGACGGTGGCGGAAAAGCTCGGGCCGATGGATATCGTGATTTCGGGCGCGGCGGGCAATTTCCTCGCGCCGGTGCTGGGCATGTCGGCGAACGCCTTTCGTACCGTCGTCGACATCGACCTCAACGGTACTTTCAACGTCTTTCGCGGCTGTCACGATCTGCTGAACAGGCCGGGCGCGTCGCTGATCGCGATCACCGCCAGACAGGCGGTCAACGCCTCGGCGCTGCAGGCGCACGCCTGCGCGGCCAAGGCCGGGATCAACCAGCTCATCCGCGTCCTCGCGCTCGAATGGGGCCCGGACGTGCGCGTCAACGGCATCTCGCCGGGGCCGATCGCCGACACCGAAGGCATGAAGCGCCTCGCTCCCGACGCCGCGTCGCGCGAGGCGCATTATGCGCGGATCGCGATGAAACGCTGGGGCAAGATCGAGGAGGTCGCCGAATCGGCGGTATTCCTCAGCTCGCCCGCCGCAAGCTATATCACCGGGACGATCCTCGATTGCGACGGCGGCAGCCAGGTCGGCGATGCGTCGCGCGGCGATCTGGCGCGCGGGATGGCATGACGGGAAGCGATGGGTGGTTTCGGCTGTATTTCATAACGTTGTCATTCGCGCGAAAGCGGGAATGACAAAGGTGGGGGACGTTAACTTCCCACCCCGAAGCCGCCGTTGAAGCCGTAAACCCATATGTCCAACCGCGAGTGCATAGGACGACCGCGCGACCGGTCACATATCGACGATGGGGAAGAAATGGTGGGCGTGGCAAGGATTGAACTTGCGACCCCTGCGATGTCAACACAGTGCTCTACCACTGAGCTACACGCCCACACGTTTTGGGGTGACGCGCGCCCTAATCGCCTCGGCGCGGCTTGGCAAGCCCCTCGCGCGCGGCGGGGGCATTATTGTTGGTTCGATCGGTCGGCGCGGCCGAACAGAGTATCGACCTCACGCACCAGATCCTTGAGGTGGAAGGGCTTCGACAGCAGCTTGGCCTGCGGCACATTCTCCTCCGCGCGCAGCGACACCGCGGCGAAGCCGGTGATGAACATCACCTGCGTCTGCGGCGCCGCCTTCGCGGTGTGCTGAGCCAGCTCGATCCCGTCCATCTCGGGCATCACGATGTCGGACAGCAGCAGGTCGAAGATGCCCGAATCGATATAGGGAACGGCGGCGGTGCCGCGGTCGACCGCGGTCACCTCATAGCCCGCGCTGGTCAGCGCGCGCGCCAGATACTCGCGCATCACATCATCGTCTTCGGCCAGCAAAATGCGAATCATGGAAAAGTCGAGCCCCTGGTCCCCTGGCGCCGCCACGGTCCGATGGCGCACGATTGTCCTGAACGCGCCTTGTAGCGCGAGAGATTTAACAAATTGACGCGGCGGCTGGATTTATGCGCGGTTTTTTGCCACGCATGGCCGATGCAGCGCCGCACCCTCCCGTCCGCCGCCATCGCTGTCAACCGGCCCGCGACGAGCGGCCCGGTGGTCGTGTCGATTCCTCACGCGGGCCGGCTCTATCCTCCGGAGATACTGGCCGACGCGCGGGTGTCCCGCGCCGATCTCGAACGGCTCGAGGATAGCTGGTGCGATGTCATCGCCGCGGGCGCCACCGACGCGAGCGCGACGGTGGTGCAGGCGCTCTGGGCGCGCGCGGTCGCCGACTGCAACCGCGGCGAAGGGCAAATGGCCCCTGGCGAGGTGGCGATGGTGCTGCGCCCGCAATTCTCCGCTCCCGGACGTAAGGAGCGCGCGGGGCTCGGCGTAGTGCCGACGCGGCTTTCCGATTGCGGCCCGCTGTGGAAACGGCCGCTCGACCGCGCCAGCCTGCATTGGCGACTCGAATCGCTGCACCGGCCCTATCACACCGCGCTGGCCGGCGAACTGACGGCGGCGCGTGTGCGCTTCGGGCGCGCGGTGCTGATCGACCTGCACAGCATGCCAGCCATTCCCCCCGGCCAACCAGGGCATGGCGCGCGAATCGTCGTCGGCGACCGGTTCGGCGACAGCGCGGGCGAAGGACTTGTCGAACGAATCATGATTCTGGCCGGTCGGCTGGGTGTGCAGGTGGCGCGCAACCAGCCCTATGCCGGCGGGCATATCGTCCGGACGCATGGCCGGCCCGATCTGGGAATCGAGGCGGTGCAGATCGAAATCGACCGCAGCCTTTACCTTACGCGGGACCGTATCCCCGATGCCGCGAAGGTCGACCGGCTTTCGCGCTGGTTTTCGGGCCTGATCGCGGATGTCGCGCGCGCCGAGCCGGGTGCCGATCCGCTGCCGGTCGCCGCCGAATAAAAAACCACCTCGTACCGGAGTACGAGGTGGCCAGGGTCCAGGGAGGACGCACCCGCGTCATGCGACGGGGCACTAGCCACAATGGTAAGGGGGAAACCATGGTGGCGTACCGACAATCTAGGCATTGTCCCGCCAGGTTACAAGGCCCGATGATTGCAAAAGATACTGGTCGGGGAGAGAGGATTCGAACCTCCGGCCCCTGCCTCCCGAAGACAGTGCTCTACCAGGCTGAGCTACTCCCCGACCGATCCGGCGCCGGCGGACCGGCGCGAGGGCAGGGCGGTCCTCTAGACGCGCGATTGGCGAACTTCAAGCGTCAATGCGCATGGCCGGTGGAATAGGCGATTCTACAGCAATCCGGCGCGGCGAAAGCTGAAATGCCCCGTGTCGATGAAAATCAGGTGATCGATCAGTTCGATCCCCAGCACGGCAAGGAAGGCAGCTGCGTCGCGCGTGCAGGCGATGTCAGCGCGGCTCGGCCGCGCCTCGGCGGACGGATGGTTGTGCGCCATCAGGACGAAGCGGACGCTGCCGCAGAGCAGGCTCCGCCAGCGGGCACGGCGCGATGGTGCAGCGCGCTGCGGTGCCCTCGTCGACCGACTCGAAGGCGGTCAGACGCTCGAACGCATCGAATCCGGCGAGCAGCAGCAATTCACGGTCGGAGGGGAAGCAGGGGCGCAGCAATCGGCGCGCGACATCATCCTCTTCGCTCGCCGATGTGAAACCGGCATCCGGCTCCGGAACCGTGCCGATGGCGGCATATCCTGTCATCGCCGTCATGATGCGCCCGCGCGTCGCGACGCCCAAGCGGCGACTGACCCGGAACGGAGGGATGCCGCACGCGATTGCCGTGTGCCGACGCGGCCCGGAATTTTCCACCTTCGTCACCCCGGGCTTGATCCGGGGGCCCCGCCTTTTCACCGTGCCGAGCGGGACCCCGGATCAAGTTCGGGGTGACCAGGAGGGCGACGCTTGCCGCGACGTCCCGTGCAGCCTAGCAAAGGATCAAAGCGGGAGCATCTCTTGTCCGATTCCATCCATTATGAACTGCAATATCTCGACCTGATGCGGCGCATCTGGGTCGAAGGCGACGAACGGGTCGACCGCACCGGCGTCGGCACCCGGTCGCTGTTCGGCGAGACGATGCGATTCTCGCTGAAGGACGACGCGATCCCGCTGCTGACCACCAAGCGCGTCTATTGGAAGACGGCGCTGCGCGAACTGCTGTGGTTCCTGACCGGCGACACAAATATTCGCCCGCTGATCGCGCAGGGCGTGCGCATCTGGACCGACTGGCCGCTCGACCGCTATCGCCGCGAGACCGGGGACGAGATCGGCACGGAGGCTTTCGAGGCGCGAATCCTGGACAACCCCGATTTCGCCGCGCAATGGGGCGACCTCGGCCCCGTCTACGGCCATCAATGGGTGAACTGGCCGCGCTACGAGCCGGCAGGCGAGGGGCTGTTCCGCCGTGCCGCGCGGGGGCACAACCAGATCGCGGCGCTCATCGACTCGCTGCGAAGCAATCCGGGGTCGCGGCGTCATATCTTCACCGGCTGGAACGTCGCCGACCTCGACCGCATGGCGCTACCGCCCTGCCACATGACCTATCAATTCCATGTCCGCAGCGACGGCGGCCTGTCGTGCCTGCTCTTCCAGCGCTCGTGCGACCTCGGCCTCGGCTTCGCCTTCAATATATTCGAGGCGGCACTGCTCACGCGGATGATCGCGCAGCAGTGCGACCTGCACGCGCACCAACTGGTATGGACCGGCGGCGACGTCCATCTCTATCTCAACCATGCCGAGCTCGTCGAAGCGCAATTGTCGCGCGTTCCGGCAGGCGCGCCGAAACTGCGCACTCTTCGCCGGCCTCCGACGATTTTCGACTATCGCTTCGAGGATTTCGCGGTCGAGGATTATGCGCCCCAAGCCCATATCGCGGTGCCTGTCGCGGTCTGAGCGCCTCCATTGCATTGCTATGCAGAAGGTAATAATATGTCGCCATATTGAAATATAACGGCGCAGCGATTCGCGCCTCGAAGGGACGATGGATATGCCCGAAACGCCCCCCAAGCCGCCGTTGGGGCGCCCGGCGAGCAACCTGCCGCCGTTGTCGCTCCACATTCCCGAACCGCGCTATCGCCCCGGCGACACGCCCGATTTCAGCGACGTCGAAATTCCCGCGGTCGATGCGACGCCTCGCCCCGGCGAGGCCACCAAAGCCGACGCGATGCGCGAGCTTTGCTACGGCCTCGTCCGCGTGCTCGATTTCGACGGGCAGGCGAAGGGGCCATGGAATCCCAATCTCGCCCCCGACCGGTTGCGGACGATGCTGCGATACATGATGCTGCTCCGCGCGTTCGACGACCGCATGTTCCGCGCCCAGCGGCAGGGCAAGACCAGCTTCTACATGAAATCGACCGGCGAGGAGGCGACCTCGGTCGCCTCGACGATGGCGATCGACCGGTCAGACATGTGTTTCCCCAGCTATCGCCAGCAGGGCATATTGATCACGCGCGACTATCCGCTGATCCAGATGATGAACCAGATCTATTCGAACCGCGGCGACCATCTGCTCGGGCGACAGCTGCCGATCATGTATTCGGCACCCGAACATGGATTCTTCAGCGTGTCGGGCAATCTGGCGACGCAATATCCGCAGGCGGTGGGCTGGGCGATGGCCTCGGCGTCGAAGGGCGACAGCCGCATCGCCACCGTCTGGTGCGGCGAAGGCTCGTCGGCCGAGGGCGATTTTCACTCGGCGCTGACCTTCGCCACCGTCTATAACGCGCCGGTCATCTTCAACGTCGTCAACAACCAGTGGGCGATCTCCAGCTTCTCGGGCTTTGCCGGCGGCGAGCGGACGACCTTCGCGGCGCGTGCGGTCGGCTACGGCATCGCGGGGCTACGCGTCGACGGCAACGATGCGCTCGCCGTCTATGCCGCGACGCAGTGGGCGGCCGACCGGGCGCGGACCAACATCGGCCCGACGCTGATCGAGCATTTCACCTATCGCGCCGAAGGGCACAGTACCTCGGACGACCCGAGCGCCTATCGCGCCGCGCAGGAGGCGGGCGCCTGGCCGTTCGGCGATCCGATCGCGCGGTTGCGTCAGCATCTCGAAACGCTCGGCGAATGGGATGCGGAGCGCCACGAAGCACAGGCGAAGGAACTCGAAGAGCTGGTCAAGACGACCCAGAAGCAATCGGAAAAGCTGGGTGTTCTGGGACACGGGATGCACCAGCCCTTCGAAACCATGTTTCAGGATGTGTTCGAGGACATGCCCTGGCACCTCCAGGAACAATGCGATCAGATGCTCGCCGAGCAGAAGACGAAATTCGGCGCCGACTGGAAGCCCGAATGATGGCGGACGATACGAAGACCATGAACATGATCGAGGCGATCAACAGCGCCATGGACGTCATGCTGGGCCGCGACGACACGGTCGTCGTGATGGGCGAGGACGTCGGCTATTTCGGCGGCGTGTTCCGCGCGACCGCCGGCCTGCAGAAAAGGCATGGCAAGACCCGCGTGTTCGACACGCCGATCAACGAATGCGGTATCATCGGCGTCGCGGTCGGGATGGGCGCCTATGGCCTGCGTCCGGTACCGGAGATCCAGTTCGCCGACTATATCTACCCCGGCCTCGACCAGCTCGTCAGCGAGGCGGCGCGGCTGCGCTATCGCTCGGCGAACGACTATATCTGCCCGATGACGGTGCGCACCCCGTTCGGCGGCGGCATCTTCGGCGGCCAGACGCACAGCCAGTCGCCCGAAAGCATCATGACGCATATCTGCGGCGTCAAGACGGTGATCCCGTCGAACCCCTATGACGCCAAGGGGCTGCTGATCGCGGCGATCGAGGACAACGACCCCGTGGTCTTCCTCGAACCCAAGCGCATCTACAACGGCCCGTTCAGCGGCTATTACGACCGCCCGGTCGAACCCTGGTCGAAGCATGAGGCGAGCGCGGTACCCGGGGGCTATTACCGCATCGACCTCGGCAAGGCGGCGAAGGTGCGCGAGGGCGAGGCGGTGACGGTGCTCGCCTATGGCACGATGGTGCATGTCGCGAAGACGATCATCGAGGAACGCGGCGTCGATGCCGAAATCCTCGACCTGCGCACCCTGCTGCCGCTGGACATCGAGGCGATCGAGGCGTCGGTCCGGAAGACCGGCCGCTGCCTGATCATCCACGAAGCGACGCGCACCTCGGGCTTCGGCGCCGAACTCGCCGCGCTGGTGCAGGAGCGTTGCTTCTATTACCTCGAGGCGCCGGTCGAGCGCGTCACCGGCTTCGACACGCCCTATCCACACAGCCTCGAATGGGCCTATTTTCCCGGCCCGGTGCGCATCGCGACCGCGCTCGACAAAATCCTGAAGGACTGACCGCCATGGCCCGCTATTCATTTCGTCTGCCCGATATCGGCGAAGGTATCGCCGAGGCGGAGATTGTTGCCTGGCACGTCGAGGTTGGCGACCGCATCGAGGAAGATGCGCAGCTGGCCGACATGATGACCGACAAGGCGACCGTCGAGATGGAATCGCCGGTGTCGGGGACGGTCGTCGAGCTGGCGGGCGCGGTCGGCGATCTGATCCCGATCGGATCGACGCTGGCGGTGATCGAGACCGACGACGAGGTCGCGGAAACGCCCGCCGAGGAAGCGGTCGAGGAAGCGGTCGTGGCGGAAACGCCGGGGGCGGAGGCGGTGTCGGTGGCCGAGGAAGCCGAAAAGCCCTCTCCCCTTCAGGGGAGAGGGTTGGGAGAGGGGGCCGAAGTTGCTCCCGCTCCGGCCGAAGTTCCCCTCTCCCCGGCCCTCTCCCCTGAAGGGGAGAGGGAGAAGAAGGCCGTCCTCGCATCGCCCGCCGTCCGCGCGCGCGCCAGGGACCTCGGCGTCGACCTGTCGCAGGTTCAGGCCGAGGGCGACCGCATCCGCCATGCCGACCTCGACGCCTTTCTTCGCTACGGCGCCGGGCAGGGCTATCACGCCCCCGGCGCGAGCCGCGCGCGCGCCGACGAGCCGGTCAAGGTCATCGGGATGCGCCGCAGGATCGCCGAGAATATGGCGGCGTCGAAGCGCGCGATCCCGCATTTCACCTATGTCGAGGAGATGGACGTCACCGCGCTCGAGGCGATGCGCGCCGACCTCAACGAAAATCGCGGAAATCGCCCCAGGCTGACGATGCTGCCCTTCCTGATCGTCGCGATCTGCCGCACCATCCCGCAGTTCCCGATGATCAACGCGCGCTACGACGACGAGGCGGGCGTGGTGACGCGCCACGGCGCGGTGCATCTCGGCATGGCGACGCAGACCGATGCGGGGCTGATGGTTCCGGTGATCCGCGACGCGCAGGACAAGAATGTCTGGCAGCTCGCGGCCGAGATCGGCCGCCTCGCCGAAGCCGCGCGCACCGGCAAGGCGAAGGTGGAGGAACTGACCGGCGGCACGCTGACCGTCACCTCGCTCGGCCCGCTCGGCGGCATCGCGACGACGCCGGTGATCAACCGGCCCGAGGTCGCGATCATCGGCCCGAACAAGATCGTCGAGCGCCCGGTGTTCGCCAAAAATCCTCAGGGGGGCGACGATATCCGCCGCGCCAGGCTGATGAACCTGTCGATCAGCTGCGACCACCGCGTCGTCGACGGCTGGGACGCCGCAAGCTATGTCCAGGCGCTCAGGAAACTGATCGAAACCCCGGTCCTGCTGTTCGCCGATTGACCCGAAGGCGGGCCTGCAGGGGCGACGTTATCGGACGACGCCGCGATACAGTAGCTTGCCCGACGCCCCGGCGGGAATGGGCCGCTCAAAGGCCCAGCGGATATGCGTGACGTCGCTTGGCTGCGCCGGGCGGCGCGATCCGTCCGGCTGGCGGATGGTCAGTTCGGCCAGCGGGCCCCAGGCGTGGCCGCCGTCGACCGAGACGAGCGGCGCATTTTCTCCGGCGCCGGTGAAGCGCACCGCGGCGGGGAGCGGATTGGTGATGATCAGCTGATCGGCCGGTCGTCGGCCGGCGTTGCGATAGGCGAGCACGAAGACGAGACGATCGCCCGACGTCACCGCCTTGGGCTCTTCGAGCAGTATGCGCCGCTTGCCGCTGGCATCGGTCGTCACCCGTTCGACGAACACGCTGTTGTCGAGCGCGACCGCGTCCGCGGCGAAGGCGTGACCCGGCGCGAGCAGCACGAGCGGCAGAAGGCAGGCGATCCGCATAAGCATTCCTATCGCTAAATCTGGCCGCGAGCATGTGGCACCCAAAAGGAAAATTCTGGTTAACATGCCGGTTACCAACAGGATTCCGGCGCGAAATCGAACGGGGTGGGAAAGCGAAACACACCATCGACCCGTCTGGCGCGCGGACCCGAGCTCGCCTAAGATGCGGCGACCTTGATGGGAGATCGTGGACGTGGCCGAAGACAGGGGAAGGGGGAACACGCGCCCGCCGGGCGCCGGCCCCCTGCACCAGATCGAAATAGACGATTTCCGCCGCGACCGTCTCCTCGCGGCGCTGACGCTGATTCTGGGCGCCGCCTTCTGCCTCGGCCTGCCTTTCGCCTTGCAGGCGGGGGCCGAATTCTTCCTGCCGCTGACCGCCGCCATCGTCATCGCCATCGCGCTGGTGCCGGTGCTCGAATGGCTCGAACGGCGCGGCGTGCCGTCGGGGCTTGCCGCCTTCCTGTCGCTCGCGGCCTTTCTGGCCCTGATCAACGCCGCGCTTGCGATCATCGTCGTTCCGGCAACCGGGTGGTTTGCCCGGCTTCCCGAATCGATCCCGCGCATCCAGAGCAACCTCGCGCCGCTGATCGATTTCTATTCGACGCTGCAACGCTTCGTCGACCGCACCCTCGCTTCGGTCGCCAGCGGCAGCGAGGCGACGGCGCAGGCGATGGCGGCGACCGCGCCGACCTCGGTCGTCGACTATTTCATCTCGGCCGCGCCGTCGGCAGCGATCCAGCTCTTTTTCGCCGTCCTCGTCGTTTTCTTTTTCCTCGCCGGCTGGACCCGCCTGCGCAAGGGCACGATCCGTCGCCGCGGCAGCTTCGACGGAGCGATGCAGACGGCGCGAGTGATCCAGAATGTCGTCGATGCGACCGCCGACTATCTGGCGACGATCACCGCGATCAACGCGATCCTCGGGCTGATCGTGTCCTTGCTGCTCTGGGCGCTCGGCATGCCGTCGCCCTTCATGTGGGGCGGGGTCGTCGCGATCTGCAATTTCGTGCCCTATCTGGGGCCGATCGTCGCCGCGATCCTGCTCGCGCTCGGCGGGCTGATGACCTTCGACGCGGTGGGATTCGCGCTGCTGCCCGCGCTGATCTTCATCGGGGTGCATCTGGTCGAGGCGAATCTGATCACTCCGCTGGTGCTCGGACGCCGGCTGACCATCAATCCGCTGCTGATCCTCGTGTCGCTGAGCTTCTGGGGCTGGGTGTGGGGAACGCCTGGCGCGCTGCTCGCCGTGCCGCTACTGCTGATCCTGCAGACGATATTGCAGTCGACCGGAACCCCCGATCTCGCGGGTTTCCTGTTCGAGCGCGGCACGCTGACCACGGTCGAGGAGATGCGCGCGCGGTTAAATCGCGGCCTTGGCGAAAGCGACGGTTGACAGGTCGGGACGGGACGCATATTGGCGCGGCTCCCAAGCACACGCGGGTGTAGCTCAGTTGGTTAGAGTGCCGGCCTGTCACGCCGGAGGTCGCGGGTTCGAGCCCCGTCACTCGCGCCATTTCCTGTCAGTTCGGACGGAATGGCGACCGCGGCTTGGGGTCGTTTCACTATCGAAAATCCAACGATCGGTGCGGCACCTCAGCCGCGCCAGCGCCCTAGCTCCATCCAGCGCAGCAGCGGCTTCAGCGGCAGTATCCAGACGATGCCTGCGGCGAGATAGAAGATCGCCTGCACCAGGATCGGCCATGTGCCGACCCAGGGCGACAGGCTGACGATGATCGCGGCCCAGACGGCGATCAGCAACAGGATCAGGAAGATGCCGGCGGGCTTGCGCCAGCTCGGTTCGGGATGCGTCGGGCCTTCGGTCACAATCGGTCTCCGCAAAGAAGGAATTCCTGTTCGGTGAGCACCGCGTCAAGCGGCGCATCGGTCGATTCAGCGGGTATGGCGTCGACCTCCTGCACCGACCAGCCGATGCCGATGCGCGGAATGTCGGGATGGGCCGCGAAATAGCGGTCGTAATGGCCGCCGCCCTGACCGAGCCGTCCGCCGCGACGGTCGAATCCGACGAGCGAGCAAAAGATCAGCGCCGGGCGCACCGATTCGGCATCGCCGTCGGGCTGCTGCGGCCCCCATGGCCCTTGCGCGAGCGCGCCATCGGTTGCCCAGCGCCGGAACGTCATTGCCGGGGTGCGTCCGGCGTGATGGGGGAGGGCGAGCGGAAGGCCGGTCAGCATCGGCAGGATGTCGGGTTCGTCGCCCCAGGCGATATAGGCGGCGATGGGGTCGCGGTCCGCGAGGAGATCGGCCAGAGGCTGCGGCAGTACACGAAAAGCCGCCAGCCGCGCGATGCCGTCCAGATTCGCGACGAAATGCTTCCGGCGGAACCGCAGCCGCTCGCGTAATCGCTGCTTCTGCTGGGCCGGGTCGGCGGACGGATCGTTCATCGCCGGTTTCGGCCTTCGTTCGGGGGCGGGTTGGCGGGACCGCCGTGGTCGTTTGCCGGAAGATCCTCTGACGCCAGTAACGTCAGGTGGGGGCCATGTACGTCGGACCAAGGTCCGGGCAGGGACGGCTCCCTTGGATGATGTATCGCCTCAGGGATATTCGCAGCGGCTCGTGCCGGGCAGTGCCCGCCACCCTCTATCTAGGGACCCGGGCGTCCGGTCTCAAGCCATTTGGTTTTGGAAGGTTCGATCACCCTCTTCGTCACCCCGGACTTGATCCGAGGTCCCGCTTTTCGGACGTTGCTGAGTGGGACCCCGGATCAAGTCCGGAGTGACGATGCAGGAAAAATCTGGCCCCATCCTCCCAACTACGTCACAACCGCTCGGCGGTCGCGGCCAAGGCTTCGATGCGGTCGGCGATCTGCATCAGGGCGCGGTCGTGCCGTCCGGTGGGTGCGGGCGCGGGCGGCGTGCCCTGCCGCAGTTTCTCGAGCTCGGCGCGCGCCGCTGCCTCGCGTTCCGCGGCCGCGCGCGCTTCGCCGAGCGCTTGCTGCTCACGCGCCTGCGCGCCATGCAGTTCGTCGCGCGCCGCGGCTTCGCGGCTTTCGGCGAGCGCCACGGCCGCGCGCAGCGAATCGGACTGGGGTTCGGCCTTCTGGACCTTGCCGCGCGCCTCGTTCGCTTCGTCGGCGAGCATCAGCGCCGCGAACAAAAGCTGGCGCACTTCGGTGCCACCCTGGATTCCCCGCGCCTTTTCGTCGACCAGCGCCGCGAGCTGGCGAAGTTGATCCTCCTGCCCGTCGGCGCAATGGACGTCATAGGGCCGCCCGGCGATATTCAGGTGGACATCAGCCATTTTTCGCCTCCGCGATCAGCCGGTCGAGCTCGCCGATCACCGCTGCGACCTCGGCCTTGAGGGCGGAGGCGTCGGCGGCGGGCGCCGGCGCGGCGGGGGCAAGGCGATTCGCGTGATCGGCGAGCGCCTTCTCGATCCGGCTCAGCGCCCGCTCGATGCGACCGATGGCAAGGCTGGATTCGTCGAGGTCGAGTTCCATGGGCGAAGACGTAGCAGCGCCGCCGGATGGGCGCAATTGCCGAGCATCGGACTGGGGGTGAACCCAGCTTTTTGCGCGATTTCTTGCCGCGAGCGGTTGACTTCGGACCGCCGCCCCGCAAAGGGCAGTCGCGCACGCCAGCCCAGCCATTTCCGGGGGACGAATGACACTGCCCGAACGCCAGCTCGCCAACGCCATCCGCGCGCTTGCGATGGACGCCGTCCAGGCCGCGAACAGCGGCCATCCGGGGATGCCGATGGGCATGGCTGACGTCGCGACGGTGCTTTATTCGGATTATCTGAAGTTCGATCCCACCGATCCGGCCTGGCCCGACCGCGACCGATTCGTCCTGTCGGCGGGTCATGGTTCGATGCTCGTCTATGCGACGCTGCATCTCGCGGGCTATGCGCATCCGACCATTGACGAAATCCGCGGTTTCCGCCAGCTCGGCAGTCCGTGCGCCGGGCATCCCGAGAATTTCGAGCTGGCGGCGATCGAGACGACGACCGGACCGCTGGGGCAAGGGCTGGCGACCGCGGTCGGGATGGCGATCGCCGAGCGGCATTTGAATGCGATCTATGGCGACGAACTTGTCGATCATCGCACATATGTCGTAGCCGGGGACGGCTGCCTGATGGAGGGCATCAACCACGAAGCCATTGGTTTGGCGGGACATTTGAAGCTTGGGCGGCTGATCGTGCTGTGGGACGACAATCGCATCACCATCGACGGATCGACCGACCTGTCGACGAGCGAGGATGTGAAGGCGCGCTATGCCGCGACCGGCTGGCACGTCGAGGCGTGCGACGGGCACGATCCCGCCGATATCCGCCGCGCGATCGACGCCGCGCTGGCCGACGAGCGGCCCTCGCTGATCGCGTGCCGCACGATCATCGGCTTCGGCGCGCCAAACAAGCAGGGTACGTCGGCGACCCACGGCGCGGCGCTTGGCGCCGACGAGGTGGCGGCGGCGCGCGAGACGCTCGGCTGGACCGCCGAGCCCTTCGTCATCCCCGCCGATATCGCGGCGGCCTGGGCGGCCTTTGGCGAAACGGGCCGAGCGCTTCATGCCGAATGGAATGAGCGGCTTGCAAGCAACGAAAAGAGAACGGATTTCGAGGCGCGCATTGCCGGCAAGGTAACGCCCGGCGCTGCGTTCCAATCCTATCTGGAGGGGCTCGTCGCCGCGCCGCCGAAGGTCGCGACCCGCAAGGCGTCGGAAAACACGCTGACGGCGCTGACCGCCGACATTGCGGCACTGGTCGGCGGCAGCGCCGACCTGACCGGTTCGAACAACACGAAAACAGCGTCGACCAAACCTCTGACACGGGACGATTATTCGGGACGCTACATTTATTACGGCATCCGCGAGTTCGGCATGGCCGCAGCGATGAACGGCATGGCGCTGCACGGCGGCGTCCTTCCCTATGGCGGCACCTTTCTGGTGTTCTCCGACTATTGCCGCGGCGCGATTCGCCTGTCGGCGCTCCAGCGCCAGCGCGTCGTCTATGTGATGACCCACGACAGCATCGGGCTGGGCGAGGACGGGCCGACGCACCAGCCGATCGAGCATCTCCAGTCGCTGCGTGCGATGCCGAACCTGCTCGTCATGCGGCCCGCCGACGCGGTCGAGACCGCCGAATGCTGGGCCATCGCGCTGGCGCAGCAGGATCGACCGACGCTGCTCGCCCTCACGCGCCAGAATCTGCCGCCGCTGCGCCATGACGTCACGGAAAATCTTTGCCTGAAAGGTGCTTACCGCCTGCGCGAAGCCGGCGCCGCCCGCAAGGTCGTGCTCGTCGCGACGGGCTCCGAAGTGTCGCTTGCGATGGAAATCGCCGACAAGCTCGAAGCCGCCGGGCAGGGCGCCGACGTCGTTTCCATGGTCTCGACCGAGCTGTTCGACGAACAGGACGCCGCCTATCAGGCCGATATCCTGCCGCGCGATGCGCTGATCGTATCGATCGAAGCGGGCACCACCTTCGGCTGGGAACGCTATACGGAGCGCGACGGCCTGCGCTTCGGCATCGACAGCTTCGGCGCTTCGGCGCCGATCGAAGACCTATTCAGGCATTTCGGCCTGACCGCCGATGCTATCGCTCCCCAAATCCTGACCCGGCTGGGCCAATAGGGACCCGGCCGCTCCCACGCAGAAAGGACGTTTCGTCATGGCAGTGAAAGTCGCAATCAACGGTTTCGGACGCATCGGCCGCCTCGTCGCGCGCGCCATCCTGGAACGCCCCGATTGCGGGCTGGACCTGGTTGCGATCAACGACCTGGGCGATGCCAAATCGAATGCGTTGCTGTTCAAGCGCGACAGCGTGCACGGACCCTTTCCGGGGGACGTCACGGCTGACGGCGATTTTCTGATCGTGGACGGCAAGCGCATCCGCGTCAGCGCCGAGCGCGATCCCGCCAACCTGCCGCACGCCGAACTGGGCGTCGATATCGCACTGGAATGCACGGGCTTCTTTGCCGATCGCGACAGCGCGTCGAAGCATCTGACCGCCGGTGCCAGGCGGGTGCTGATCTCTGCCCCGGCAAAGGGCGTCGACCTGACCATCGTTTATGGCGTCAATCACGACAAGCTGACGGCCGACCATGTCATCGTTTCGAACGCGAGCTGCACGACCAACTGCCTGGCCCCGGTGGCCAAGGTGCTGAACGATACGCTGGGTATCGAACGCGGCCTGATGACGACCATCCATGCTTACACCAACGACCAGAAGATCCTCGACCAGATCCACCCCGACAAGCGCCGGGCCCGTGCCGCCGCGATGTCGATCATCCCCACGACGACGGGCGCCGCCCGTGCGGTCGGCGAGGTGCTGCCCGAACTCAAGGGCAAGCTCGACGGTTCGTCGGTCCGCGTCCCGACCCCGAATGTCAGCCTGGTCGACCTGACCTTCACGCCCAAGCGCGACACCAGCGTCGAGGAAGTGAACACGATCCTGAAGGACGCATCGGAAGGCGCGCTGAAGGGCGTTCTCGCCTATTCGGACGAGCCGCTGGTGTCGATCGACTATAACCACTGCCCGGCCAGCTCGACGGTCGACAGCCTCGAAACCTCGGTGCTCGAAGGCAAGCTGGTTCGCGTCGTGAGCTGGTACGACAATGAATGGGGCTTCTCGAACCGCATGGTCGACACCGCGACGGTGATCGCCGGGCTGCTGTAAGATCATTCGCACATCGTCATTGCGAGGAGCGCAGCGACGAAGCAATCTCCAGCCATGGCGCATGAGTTAATCGCTGGAGATTGCCGCGGCCCCTTCGGGGCCTCGCAATGACGAGACATAGAGACGCGAAGACGCTTCGATGCTGTCGGGGCGAACGGAGTCGAATATGAGCAGCTTCAAGACCCTCGACGACATCGGCGACGTGACCGGCAAGACGGTGCTCGTCCGCGTCGACCTCAACGTCCCGATGGCGGACGGATCGGTGGCCGACGATACGCGCATCCGTGCGGCGATGCCGACGATCCGCGAACTGTCGGACAAGGGCGCGATCGTGCTGCTGCTCGCCCATTTCGGGCGGCCGAAAGGCGCGAAGAATCCGACCCAGTCGCTGAGCCTCGTCATCGACGGGGTTGCCGACGTGCTCGGCCATTCGGTGATGTTCATCCCCGACTGCATCGGCGAGGGCGCGAAGGCGGGCGTTGCGGTGCTCGCGCCCGGCGACGTCGCGGTGCTGGAGAATACGCGCTTCCATCCCGGCGAGGAAAAGAACGACCCGGCCTTTGCCGACGCGCTGGCCGAACTGGGCGATCTGTATGTCAACGACGCCTTTTCGGCGGCGCATCGCGCGCACGGGTCGACCGAGGGTGTCGCGCGCAGGCTGCCCGCCTATGCGGGACGCGCGATGGAGGCCGAGCTGAAGGCGCTCGACGCGGCACTCGGCAATCCCGCGCATCCGGTTGCGGCGGTCGTCGGCGGCGCCAAGGTGTCGTCCAAGATCGACGTGCTCAAGAATCTGGTCGGGCAGGTCGATCATCTGATCATCGGCGGCGGCATGGCGAATACCTTCCTCGCCGCGCGCGGGGTCGATGTCGGCAAGTCGCTGTGCGAGCATGATCTGGTCGATACCGCGAACGCGATCTTCGACAGCGCCGACAAGGCGGGCTGCACCATCCATCTGCCTTATGACGTGGTGGTCGCGAAGCAATTCGCGCCCAACCCGCCGACACGCACCGTCAACGTCCACGAGGTGGCTGCCGACGAGATGATCCTCGATGTCGGCCCGGCGGCGGTCGAGGCGCTGGCCGACGTGCTCAAGACCTGCCGCACTCTCGTCTGGAACGGTCCGCTCGGCGCGTTCGAGACCCCGCCGTTCGACGCAGCCACCGTCGCGCTCGCCAGGACCGCGGCGGCGCTGACGCGCGAAGGATCGCTGATCTCTGTCGCCGGTGGCGGCGATACGGTCGCGGCGCTCAACCATGCCGGCGTGGCGGACGATTTCACCTTCGTCTCGACCGCTGGCGGCGCTTTCCTCGAATGGATGGAAGGCAAGCCGTTGCCGGGCGTCGACGCGCTGAAAGCTTAGAATTCCCGGCCGTGACATAATTCGGTTCGGAAGGTTCGATGCCCTTCCTCGTCACCCCGGACTGGATCCGGGGTCCCGCTTTTCGAGGTTGCGGGACGGGACCCCGGATCCAGTCCGGGGTGACGAAAGGGGAAAATCAAGCCCTGCTCTTCAAACTACCTCGTCATTGCATTTCGCCTCCATTGCTTCCTGCGCGCGGGGTGGCTATGCGCGCCGTTACATACGTATGCAACCAACCGGAGATCCTATGACCACCGCCAACGCCGCCATGCTCGACAAGATCAAATCGGGGCAGGGGTTCATCGCCGCGCTCGACCAGAGCGGCGGCTCGACGCCCAAGGCATTGCGCGGTTACGGCATCGGAGAGGACGCCTATACGAACGACGAGGAGATGTTCGGCCTGATCCACGCGATGCGCAGCCGCATCGTCACCGCGCCCTGCTTCGACGGCGGCAAGGTGATCGGTGCGATCCTGTTCGAGCGCACGATGGATGGCGAGGCGGGCGGCAAGCCGGTGCCGGCGCTGCTGTGGGAGCGCGGCGTGGTGCCGTTCCTGAAGGTCGACAAGGGGCTGGAGGCCGAGGCCGACGGCGTCCAGTTGATGAAGCCGATGCCCGATCTCGACGCGCTGTGCGAACGCGCAGTGGCGAAGGGCGTGTTCGGGACCAAGATGCGCAGCGTCGTCAACCTTGCCAATCCGGCGGGAATCGAGGCGATCACCCGGCAGCAGTTCGCCGAAGCGAAGCGCATCGCGGCGCACGGCCTGGTTCCGATCATCGAGCCCGAGGTCAACATCAAGAGTCCCGAGCGCGATGCGGCCGACCGCCTGCTGCTGAAGGAAATCCTTGCGGCGCTCGACGCGTGGGACGGCGCGCCGGTCATGCTGAAACTGTCGCTGCCGACCGAAGCCGGGCTGTTCCAGCCGCTCGTCGATCATCCGAAGGTGCTGCGGGTCGTCGCGCTGTCGGGCGGCTATGCGCGGCCCGAGGCGTGCGCCGAACTGGCCAAGAATCCCGGCGTCATCGCGAGCTTCAGCCGCGCGCTGCTCGAAGACCTGCGCGCGCCGATGAGCGACGCGGCGTTCAATGCCTCGCTCGGCGGCGCAATCGACGAGATTCACGCGGCTTCGGTGGCCTGATGGCGAGCGGCTGGAAAGCCATCGACGATTATATCGCCGGGAAGCTGCTCGGCGACGACGCGGCGCTCGCCGCCGCGCTCGCGAACAATCATGCGCAGGGCCTGCCGCCGATCGACGTGTCGGCGACGCAGGGCAAGATGCTGTCGCTGCTTGCGCAGCTGGCGGGGGCGAAGCGCATCCTCGAGGTCGGGACGCTCGGCGGCTATTCGACCATCTGGCTCGCGCGCGCGCTGCCCGAGGACGGCGAACTGGTGACGCTGGAGATCGAAAGCAAACACGCCCGCGTTGCGCGCGAAAATCTGGAGTACGCTGGGGTGTCGGACAAGGTCGACATCCGTATCGGCCCTGCCGCCGACAGCCTTGCCGCGATGATTGACGAAGCGCCGTTCGACTTCGTCTTCATCGACGCCGACAAGCAGGGCAATGCCCATTATGTCGCCGAGGCGATCCGGCTGGGGCGCAGCGGCACGGTGATCGTCGTCGACAATGTCGTGCGCGAGGGCGGGGTGCTCGACGCGAACAGCGGCGACCCGCGCATTGACGGCACGCGCGCGCTGTTCGACATGCTGAGCGCCGAACCGCGCCTCGACGCGACTGCGGTGCAGACCGTGGGCGCGAAGAAATGGGACGGCTTCGTGCTGGCGCGGGTGCGCTGACGATAGCCAGCATTCCATCAAGGTCTTTGGGGATTGGTCCTGTCATAACAAAAGGATGCGTCCCCGCGAAGGCGGGGACCCAGAGTAGCCTCGCACAAACCCGCTCTGGGTCCCCGCCTTCGCGGGGACGCGCGGATTATCGGTAGTGCTTCAGTCCAACCCGGTGACGTTTGAATCTATCGCATCCCCAGCCTTACAACCCGCCGTCGAAGCGAAACGAAAAGCGATAATCCTCGGGCTTGATCGGCCGTCCGGTGTGTCTTGCGGGCGTGACGCTTTCGAGCAGGATGGTTCCGTCGGCGAGCGGCATGGGCCTGCCGAGGATTGCCTCGAATGATTGCGTGCGGCCGCCGGGGCGGAGCCACAGCATCTTGAGCCGCACCTGCCCGGCCCAGACGCACATGACATTTTCCGGGCAGCGGCTGTCCTCGAGGACCTGCACCGGCTGGATGATCGGCCCGTCGGCATAGGCGCGCTGACCGAGCGCGACGCTGGAGGCGTCGGGAAGCGGAGCGGGATCGGGTGGCGCTGATCGGGCGGCCGCGCAGGCGGAGAGAGCAAGCGGGGCGATCAGCGACAGGGTGGCGAGGCGCGGCATTTTCTGCATTTGCCCGAGCATGGCGGCGTGGCTATGAACCCGCCATGACCACAAGGACCTGCCAGCTCTATCTGATCTCGCCGCTCGACGTCGGGGGCGATTTTCCCGCCCGGCTCGAGGCGGCGCTGTCCGCCGCGCCGGTCGCGGCCTTCCAGTTTCGCGTCAAGGGGGTGGACCAGCACGCGGCGGCGCGGCTCGCCGAACCGCTGCAGGCGATCTGCGCCGCGCACGAAACCGCCTTCATCGTCAACGACGACATGGCGCTGGCGAAGCGGATCGGCGCCGACGGCGTCCATCTGGGGCAGGGGGACGGCGATCCGAAGGAAGCGCGGCGCCTGCTCGGCCCCGATGCGCAGATCGGCGTGACCTGCCACGCCAGCCGCCACCTCGCGATGGAGGCGGGCGAGGCGGGAGCCGATTATGTCGCGTTCGGCGCCTTCTTTCCGACCACGACCAAGGCGGTCGAGCATCACGCCGACCCCGAGATCCTGAGCTGGTGGCAGGGGCTGTTCGAACTGCCCTGCGTCGCGATCGGCGGGATCACGCCGGCGAATGCGGACACGCTGATCGCGGCGGGGGCGGATTTCCTCGCGGTGTCGGCTGCCGTCTGGCAGCACCTCGACGGACCCGCCGCGGCGGTGCGCCTGTTCGCCGAAATCCTGGAGCCTCAGCGCGCGCGCTGATGGACCGGCGTGGCCTTGGCGGATGGGGCGTCGTTCCCGGTGCGGTCCTTCGGCACGCGCCAGCCGAACAGGCCGGCGCACGGTGTCGTGCGCCGGGGCGCCGCCGGAACCGGGCCGGTGGGGGCCGGCTTGGGAGGGAGCTCGGGCGTCATGGGCGGCTCTATGACAGGCGCGGTGCGGCGGTTATTGGACGGGCGCGCCAAATCGTCTTCGGCTCGTCGCCTTTTCGCTTGCGGTTGCCGCGGGTCCGCGCAAGAGAATGCCGCCGGGGAGACATTTTATGACAAGCACCGACCAGCAGCCCGCGGGCCTGCGCGAACTGACGCTCCGCGGGATCATTCTCGGCGGGCTGATCACCCTGCTGTTCACCGCGGCGAACGTCTATCTGGGGCTGAAGGTCGGACTGACCTTCGCGACCTCGATTCCCGCCGCGGTGATCTCGATGGCGCTGCTGCGCTTCCTGTCGGGCGCGACGATCCTGGAGAATAACATCGTCCAGACGATCGCCAGCGCGGCGGGAACGCTCGCGGCGATCATCTTCGTGCTGCCCGGCCTCGTCATCGTCGGCTGGTGGCAGGGTTTCCCCTATTGGATCACCGCCGCGGTCTGCTTCATCGGCGGCACGCTCGGCGTCATGTTCTCGGTGCCGCTGCGCCGCGCGCTGGTCGCGGGATCGGACCTGCCCTATCCCGAGGGCGTCGCCGCCGCCGAGGTGCTGAAAGTCGGCTCGCGCGCGGGCGACGGCGCCGAGGAGAATCAGCGCGGGCTGCGCACCATCGTTCTCGGTTCGCTGGTCAGCGCGGGCTTCGCGCTGCTCGGCGCGATGAAGCTGACCGCGACCGAGGTCGGCAAGACTTTCAAGCTCGGCGCGGGCGCCAGCGGGGTCAGCGCCAGCCTGTCGCTCGCGCTGATCGGGGTCGGCCATCTGGTCGGCCTGTCGGTCGGCCTCGCGATGCTTGCCGGCATGCTGATCGCCTGGGGCGGGCTGATGCCCGTGCTCACCGCGGCGCAGGGCGCCGCAGGCTCGGTCGACGAGGTCGTCGGTGCGGTCTTTTCGCAGCAGGTCCGCTTCATCGGCGCCGGTACCATCGGCGTCGCGGCGCTGTGGACCCTGCTCAAGATCATCGGGCCGATCGTCAAGGGCATTCAGGGCTCGATCGCCTCGTCGCGGGCGCGCGGCCACGGCGAGGTCGTCGCGCTCGGCGAGCGCGACCTGTCGTTCAACGTCGTGGTCGGCACCATCCTCGGCTCGCTGATCCCGATCGCCGGACTGCTCTGGTTCTTCGCGCAGGGCGGGCCGATCGCCGACAACCCGGTGACGGTCATTTTCGCCACCCTGCTGTTCGTCCTTTTCATCGGCGCGATCATCGCGGCCGTCACCGGCTATATGGCCGGGCTGATCGGGGCGTCGAACAGCCCGGTGTCGGGCGTCGGCATTCTCGCGGTCATCGCGGCGTCGCTGATGCTGCTGCTCTTCTTCGGCCGCAATCATAGCGAGGGCGACACCGCGGCGCTCGTCGCCTATGCGCTGTTCACGACCGCGATCGTTTTTTCGGTCGCGACCATCTCGAACGACAATCTGCAGGATCTGAAGACCGGCCAGCTCGTCGGCGCGACGCCCTGGAAACAGCAGTTCGCGCTCGTCATCGGCGTCGCCTTCGGCTCGCTGATCATCCCGCCGGTGCTCGACCTGCTCAACCAGGCCTTCGGTTTCGCAGGCGCGGCGGGGGCGGGGGCGAACGCCCTCCCGGCGCCGCAGGCGGCGCTGATCAGCGCGCTTGCCAAGGGCGTGCTCGGCGGCGATCTGCGCTGGGACCTGATCGGCTATGGCGCGCTGATCGGCGTCGCGGTGATCGCGCTGGACGAAATCCTCGGCCGCCTCGGCAAGCTGCGCCTGCCGCCGCTCGGCGTCGGCATGGGCATCTATCTGCCGATGTCGCTGACCATCCTGATCCCCATCGGCGCCTTCGTCGGTCATCTGTGGGAAAAGCGCGCGGCGCGGAGCGCCAAGCCCGAATTCACCAGCCGCATGGGCGTGTTGCTGGCGACCGGCTTCATCGTCGGCGAAAGCCTGTTCGGAGTGCTGTTCGCGGGGATCGTCGCGGGTTCCGGCAGCGACGCGCCGCTCGCTGTGGTCGGCGAGCCTTTCGAAACCGCCGCAATCCTGATCGGCCTTCTGCTGTTCGTCGGTGCGATCGCCTACAGCTATCGCCGGACGCGCGCCGCGGCGGACAGCGCGCCCTAAGCGGCTTGCCCTTCGCCGCGTCCCCCGCTAAGGGCGCGCTCCTGTGACCGGCGCGCGCTCGTGCACCGGCGGCTCTTTCCATCCTTGAACTGCGAGTGTGCGCGATGAAGATCACCGGCGTTGAAATCCGTCCCGGCAATATTATCGAATATGAAGGCGGCATCTGGAAGGTCACCAAGATCCAGCACACCCAGCCGGGCAAGGGCGGCGCCTATATGCAGGTCGAGGCCAAGAATCTGATCGACGGCCGCAAGCTGAACAACCGGTTCCGCAGCGCCGACACGGTCGAGAAGGTCCGTCTCGACACCAAGGATTTCCAGTATCTCTATGCCGAGGGCGAGGATCTCGTCTTCATGGACAAGGATACGTACGAGCAGATCACCATTTCGAAGGATGTCGTGGGCGACGCCGCCGATTTCCTGCAGGACGGCATGGAGGTCGTGCTGGAGCTGTGGGAAGAGCGCCCGATCTCGGTCGAGCTGCCCGAGCAGATCGAGGCGACGATCGTCGAGGCCGACGCGGTGGTGAAGGGTCAGACGGCGTCGTCGTCCTACAAGCCCGCGATCCTCGACAATGGCGTGCGCGTGATGGTGCCGCCGCACATCACCAGCGGCACCCGCATCGTGGTCAACGTCTATGACCGCGAATATGTGCGGCGCGCGGACTGATTGAGTCCCCCTCCCGCTTGCGGGAGGGGTTAGGGGAGGGCCTGTCAGAGGGCCGACCCTCTTCTATGAAACATGCCCTCCCCGACCCCTCCCGCAAGCGGGAGGGGGGAGATAGAAAATGGCCCTATCCGGCATCATCACCGTCATGGAACGTGCCGCGCGCAAGGCGGGCACCAAGCTGCGCCGCGACTTCGGCGAGATCGAGCATCTGCAGGTCTCGCAGAAGGGGCCCGCCGATTTCGTTTCGAAGGCCGATCAGGCCGCCGAGCGCACCCTTTATGACGAACTCAGCCACGCGCGCCCCGGCTGGGGCTTCCTGATGGAGGAGGCCGGCGAAATCGGGGGCGACGAGGGCAAGCCGCGCTTCATCATCGACCCGCTCGACGGCACCTCGAACTTCCTGCACGCGATTCCGCAGTTCGCGATCTCGATCGCGGTGCAGGAGCCGAAGCTCGGCGGCGGCTGGGGCGACGTCACCGCGGCGCTGATCTATCAGCCCGTTACCGACGAAAGCTATTGGGCCGAGCGCGGTCGCGGCGCGTGGCTGCATGACCGCCGCCTGCGCGTCGCGTCGCGCCGCAGCCTCAACGAATGCCTGATCGCGACCGGTATCCCCTTCATGGGTCATGGCGACATGGCGCAGTGGAGCCGCATCTTCGCCGCCGTCGGCCCCGAAGTCGCCGGCATCCGCCGTTTCGGCGCCGCGAGCCTCGATCTCGCCTGGGTTGCGGCGGGCCGCTTCGACGGTTTCTGGGAGGCTGACCTGAATATCTGGGATGTCGCGGCTGGCATGCTGCTGGTGCGCGAAGCAGGCGGTTTCGTCAGCGATTTCCGCGGCGGCGAACGCGCGATCGAGCGCAGCGAATTCGTTGCCGGCAGCGCCGCCGTCCATTCCAAGCTGCAAAAGCTGGTCGCCGGCGCCTTGCGGGGCGCCTGAAACCTCAATCGGCGAGGATGAAGTCGCGATAGGCGCGCATCAGCGAGGCCCAGGTGTTGAAGGTCTCGCGGATATTTTCGCGCGGCAGGCCGTTGAAATCGACGTCGACGTCCATTTCCAGCACCGGATCGCCCGATTCGTCGCGATAGGCGCGGGCGAAGCGCTTTTCGCGGTTCCATTCGTTGAACCGTTCGAGCGGCACCTGCCTGGCGTCGCTGAACCCCATATAATATTGCAGGGTCCGGCAGTCGCGCCCGCCGGTGCAGTTCATGAAGATGACGAGGAAGGGCATGCCGTCGAGGTTGCTCTCGATATAGGGATCGGCGTTCGGTTCGGCGCGCAATGTGGCGGGAGACCCCAGCGACTCGACGATGGTCCGGATCTTTTCCGGATCGGTGGCGTTGACCAGTTCGGCGCGAGCCGGGGCCGTGGCGAGCGCCGCGGCACCCACGAAAACCAGGGCAGCCTGCCATGCGAAGTTTTTCATATCGCTCCCCATCTCGATCGCGGGCGCCGGCTGCCCGGAAACTGGTCCTTTTCCAGAGGTCTAGCATGGCATGACCTCCTTTTTCCACCCGCCCCCGCGCTTTTGCCGGCAAGGGGCGAATTTCCTGCCCGCAATGCTTGCGACGCGCGGCAGGCTGGCCTAAAGCGCCCCGCAGAAAAAGGGCCGGAGAGCCCATAGCGAACAACAGGACTGCAACGTTCCATGGTCGACCTGACGCAATATCTGCCGATCCTGATCTTTCTGGTCATCGCGCTCGGCCTGTCTGCTGCCTTCGTCTTTCTGCCGATGGGCGTCGCGCGGCTGACTGGCGCGCACAAGCCCGACCCGGCGAAGCTCAGCGAATATGAATGCGGTTTCCCCGCTTTCGAAGACGCGCGCAGCCAGTTCGACGTGCGATTCTACCTTGTCGCCATTTTGTTCATCATCTTCGACCTCGAAGCGGCCTTCCTCTTTCCCTGGGCGGTCAGCCTGAAGGAAATCGGCTGGGCCGGCTGGGCGACGATGATGGTTTTCCTGGCCGAGCTTGCAATCGGTCTGATCTATGCGTGGAAGAAAGGAGCGTTGGATTGGGAATGAGCCAGCCGACCATCCTGACGCCCGGCGCGATGCCGGTGGCCCCGGGGACAAGCCCCGATGCGGGCTTTTTCGACGACCTCAACGCCGAGGTCGGCGACAAGGGGTTCCTCGTCACCTCGACCGAAGAGCTGTTCCAATGGGCGCGCACCGGGTCGCTGTGGTGGATGACCTTCGGGCTCGCCTGCTGCGCGGTCGAGATGATCCACGTCAACATGCCGCGCTATGACATGGAGCGCTTCGGCGCCGCGCCGCGCGCGTCCCCGCGCCAGTCGGACGTGATGATCGTCGCCGGCACCCTGTGCAACAAGATGGCGCCGGCGCTGCGGCGGGTGTACGACCAGATGTCGAACCCCAAATATGTCATCTCGATGGGAAGCTGCGCCAACGGCGGCGGCTATTATCATTACAGCTATTCGGTGGTGCGCGGCTGCGATCGCATCGTGCCGGTCGACATCTATGTTCCCGGTTGCCCGCCGACCGCCGAGGCCCTGCTGTATGGCGTGATGCAATTGCAGCGGAAGATTCGCCGCGTCGGAACGATCGAACGCTGATGGCCAGCCCCGCCCCCCTCATCGCCCCGCGCGAAGGCCTGGCCGAGGCGCTGAAAAAGGCGCTCGGTCAGGACATGATCGCGCATGTCTTCGCGGTCGGCGAGGACAGCATCACCGTGCGCCGCGATGCCATCGCGGGCGTGATGGTGCAGCTTCGCGATGTGCTCGGCTATCAGCAGCTCATGGAGATCGCCGGTGTCGACTATCCCGACCGGCCCGAGCGCTTCGAGGTCGTCTATCATCTGCTCAGCGTCACGAAGAACCACCGCCTGCGCGTCCGCGTCTCGACCGACGAGGCGACGCCGGTGCCGACGATCGTGCCCGTGTGGCCGGTCGCCGGCTGGCTCGAACGCGAGGTGTTCGACATGTACGGGGTGCTGTTCAGCGGCAATCCCGACCTGCGCCGCATCCTGACCGACTATGGCTTCCAGGGGCATCCGCAGCGCAAGGATTTCCCGCTCACCGGCTATATCGAGCTGCGCTATTCCGAAGAGGACAAGCGCGTCGTCTATGAACCGGTGCGGCTGGCGCAGGATTTCCGCAATTTCGACTTCATGTCGCCGTGGGAAGGCGCCGACTATATCCTGCCCGGCGACGAAAAGGCCGGCGGAACCGGCGAGGCGCCGGGCAAGGGCGCGCCGAGCCCGATGACGGCGGAAGCGGTCAAGAAGGCCGACGAGGCGAAGGCCCCGCCGCCGCCGACCCCGAAGACCACCGACAAGGCGGCGCAGACCGGCGCGGGCACGAGGGCGAACGCCAAGGCGGCGAAGGCGAGCCCCGACGGCGCCAAGGCGACCGCCGCGTCGAAAGCGAAGACGCCCGCGACCGCCAAGGCCGAAAAGGCGCCCGTCAAGCCGAAGGCGCCCGCGAAATCGCGCAAGCCTAAAGGAGGCGACGCATGACCGACTCTCCTCAGGTCAAGCACCACGGCAGCGACATGTTCGAAGGCTATCCGGTCGATACCGCCGATACGGCGGGCGACCAGACGGTCACCAACTACACGATCAACTTCGGCCCGCAGCATCCTGCGGCGCACGGCGTGCTGCGCCTCGTGATGGAACTCGACGGCGAGATCATCGAGCGCGTCGACCCGCACGTCGGGCTCCTCCACCGCGGCACCGAGAAGCTGATCGAATACAAGACCTATCTGCAGGCGCTGCCCTATTTCGACCGGCTCGACTATTGCTCGCCGCTCGGGATGGAGCACAGCTATGTGCTCGCGATCGAGAAATTGCTCGACCTCGAGGTGCCCGAACGCGCGCAATATCTGCGCACCCTGTTCGCCGAGCTGACGCGCATCTGCAACCATATGCTCAACATCGGCAGTCACGTCATGGACGTCGGCGCGATGACCCCGAACCTGTGGGTGTTCGAGCTGCGCGAGGATTGCCTCAACTTCTTCGAGCGCATGTCGGGCGCGCGGATGCACCACGCCTGGTTCCGTCCCGGCGGCGTGCATCAGGACGTGCCCGAAAAGCTGCTCGTCGATATCGGCGAATGGGTCGAGACGCGGCTGCCCAGGCTGTTCGGCGACGCGATGAGCCTCGTCATCGACAACCGCATCTTCAAGCAGCGCAACGTCGATATCGCGACGGTGAGCAAGGACGATGCGCTGGCGTGGGGTTTCTCCGGCCCGATGATCCGCGGCAGCGGCATCCCGTGGGATATCCGCAAGTCGCAGCCCTATGACGCCTATGCGCAGATGGAGTTCGACATTCCGGTCGGCACGAAGGGCGACTGCTACGACCGCTTCATGGTCCGCGTGCAGGAAGTCTATCAGTCGGCGCGCATCATCAAGCAGTGCCTGCGCGACATGCCGGGCGGCCCGGTCGCCAGCCTCGACCGCAAGGTCGTCCCGCCCAAGCGCGGCGAGATGAAGCAGTCGATGGAATCGCTGATCCATCACTTCAAGCTCTACACCGAGGGTTTCCACGTCCCCGCGGGCGAGGTTTACGTGGCGACCGAAAGCCCGAAGGGCGAATTCGGCGTCTATCTGGTCAGCGACGGCAGCAACAAGCCGTACCGCTGCAAGATCCGCCCGACGGCGTTCAGCCATTTGCAGGCGATGGACATGATGGCGAAGGGCCACATGCTCGCCGACACCACTGCAATCATCGGCGCCATCGACGTCGTTTTCGGAGAGTGTGACCGCTAATGGCCGACGCACCCAACATCCCCGACGAGGCCGAGGTCCGCGCGCGCTGGGGCGCTTTCGCGTGGACGCCGGAAAATGCCGAGAAGGCAAAGCAAATCATCGCGCGCTATCCCGCGGGACGGCAGCGGTCGGCGGTGATGCCCTTGCTCGACCTCGCGCAGCGGCAGGTCGGGGCGGAAACGCAAACGCAGGGCTGGCTGCCGGTGCCGGTGATCGAATATGTCGCCGCCGCGCTCGATATGCCCTATATCCGCGCCTACGAGGTCGCGACCTTCTACACCATGTATAATCTCGCGCCGGTCGGCCGCTATCATGTGCAGGTGTGCGGCACGACGCCGTGCCTGCTGCGCGGATCGGACGATGTGATGGCCGCGTGCAGGAACCGCGGCATGGCCAAGGGCAGGACCACCCCCGACGGGCTGTTCACGCTGACCGAGGTCGAGTGCATGGGCAATTGCGCCAACGCGCCGATGGTCCAGATCAACGACGATAATTACGAGGATCTCGACTACGACAGCATGACGCGCATCCTCGATGCGCTGGCGGCGGGCGAGCAGCCGAAGACCGGCACCCAGAATCCGCAGCGCCACACGAGCGAGCCCGAGGGCGGCCCGACGACACTGAAGGCCATGGTCGACGCCAACCACGACTATCGGAAGGACTGGTGATGACCCAGAAGGAAGTCGTCACGATCCTCGCGATCATCGGCGCGCTCGTCGTGCTCGGCTTCGTGCTGCGCGTGACCTTCGCACTGCTCGGCCCACTGCTGATCGTCGCGCTCGGCTATATCGCCTATACGATGCTCAAGAAGGATGGGGGGCGCTGATGCTCGCCGACAAGGACCGTATTTTCACCAATCTCTATGGGTTCCAGCCGTGGAATCTGAAGGCCGCGCAGGCGCGCGGCGATTGGGACAAGACCAGCGATCTGATGAAACGCGGTCAGGACGCGATCATCGAGGAGGTCAAGGCGTCGGGCCTGCGCGGTCGCGGCGGTGCGGGCTTCCCGACCGGCCTGAAATGGTCCTTCATGCCGAAGGAGCCGCGCGCCGACCGCCCGAGCTTCCTTGTCATCAACGCCGACGAATCCGAGCCCGGGTCGTGCAAGGACCGCGAGATCATCCGCCACGATCCGCACAAGCTGATCGAGGGCGCGCTGATCGCGGGGTTCGCGATGCGCGCGCGCGCCGCCTACATCTACATCCGCGGCGAGTTCATCCGCGAGGCCGAAACGCTGTTCGCGGCGGTGCAGGAGGCCTATGACGCCGGCCTGCTCGGCAAGAATGCGGCGAAGTCGGGATACGACTTCGACGTCTTCGTCCATCGCGGCGCCGGCGCCTATATCTGCGGCGAAGAAACCGCGATGATCGAAAGCCTCGAGGGCAAGAAGGGCCAGCCGCGCCTGAAGCCCCCATTCCCGGCGGGCGCGGGCCTCTATGGCTGCCCGACGACGGTCAACAATGTCGAGAGCATCGCGGTCGTCCCGACGATCCTGCGCCGCGGCGCGGCATGGTTCTCATCCTTCGGACGCGAGAACAACAAGGGTACCAAGCTCTTCCAGATCAGCGGCCATGTGAACAAGCCGTGCGTCGTCGAGGAAGAGATGGGCATCAGCTTCCGCGAGCTGGTCGACACCCATTGCGGCGGCATCCGCGGCGGCTGGGACAATCTGCTCGCGGTGATCCCCGGCGGATCGTCGGTGCCGCTGGTTCCGGCGGCGCAGATCATGGACGCGCCGATGGATTTCGACGGGCTCAAAGAACTCGGCTCCGGCCTCGGCACCGCCGCCGCGATCGTCATGGACAAGTCGACCGACGTCGTCCAGGCGATCAGCCGCATCAGCTATTTCTACAAGCATGAAAGCTGCGGCCAGTGCACCCCGTGCCGCGAGGGCACCGGCTGGATGTGGCGCGTGATGGAGCGGCTGCGCACCGGCGACGCCGACATCAGCGAGATCGACACGCTGTTCGACGTGACCAAGCAGGTCGAGGGCCACACCATCTGCGCATTGGGCGATGCGGCCGCATGGCCGATCCAGGGTCTGATCCGCCATTTCCGCCCCGAACTCGAACGCCGCATCCGCGAGAATGGCGGCGCGCTGGAGGCGGCGGAATGAAACGCAACCTCTCTTCCCTCGTCACCCTGAACTTGTTTCAGGGTCCATGGCCGGTCGATGCGGTAAGCGCAGCGGTTGTGGATAGCGACGGGCCATGGATGCTGAAACAAGTTCAGCATGACGAATTTGGGGCAAATACCGATGCCTAAAGTAACCGTAGACGGCCTGGAACTCGACGTCCCGCAGGGCGCGACCGTGCTGCAGGCGTGCGAGATGGCGGGGAAGGAAATCCCGCGCTTCTGCTATCATGAGCGGCTGTCGATCGCCGGCAATTGCCGCATGTGCCTGGTCGAGGTGTCGCCCGGCCCGCCGAAGCCGCAGGCGTCGTGCGCGCTGCCCGCCGCCGAGGGGCAGGTGATCAAGACCGACAGCCCGATGGTCAAGAAGGCGCGCGAAGGGGTGATGGAGTTCCTGCTCATCAACCATCCGCTCGACTGCCCGATCTGCGATCAGGGCGGCGAGTGCGATCTGCAGGACCAGTCGGTCGCCTATGGCCGCGGCGCCTCGCGCTATGACGAGAACAAGCGTGCGGTGACCGAGAAATATATGGGGCCGATCGTCAAGACGGTGATGACGCGCTGCATCCAGTGCACGCGCTGCGTCCGCTTTGCCGAGGAAGTCGCAGGGGTCGAGGATATCGGCGCCATCTATCGCGGCGAGAATATGCAGATCACCTCCTATCTGGAGCGCGCGGTCGCGAGCGAGCTGTCGGGCAACGTCGTCGACCTGTGCCCGGTCGGCGCGCTGACCAGCAAGCCCTATGCGTTCGAGGCGCGGCCGTGGGAGCTGACCAAGACGCTGGGCATCGACATGACGGACGCGGTCGGCACCAACGTCCGCATCGACAGCCGCGGGCGGCAGGTGCTGCGCGTGCTGCCGCGCGTCAACGACGATGTGAACGAGGAATGGGCGAGCGACAAGACGCGCCACCATGTCGACGGCCTGGTCCGCCGCCGCCTCGACCGGCCGTTCGTGCGCAAGGGCGGCCAGCTCGTCGAGGCGATGTGGGCCGAGGCGTTCGAGACGATCAAGGCGGCGAATGCCGGATCGTCGGTCGCCGCGGTCGCGGGCGACATGGTCGATTGCGAGACGATGTTCGCCGCGAAGGCGCTGGTCACCGCGCTCGGCGGCACCCTGTTCGAGGGGCGCCAGACGGGGCTCGACTATGACGTCACCAGCCTGTCGGCGGTCAATTTCAACACGACCATCGCCGAGGCCGAGAATGCCGACGTGATCCTGCTCGTCGGCACGAACCTGCGCTGGGAAGCGCCGCTGATCAACACGCGCGTCCGCAAGGCGGTGTGGAAGAAGGGCGCGAAGGTGTTCGGCATCGGGCCGGAGGTCGACCTGACCTACAAGGTCGAATGGCTCGGCGACGACGCCTCGCTCGTCGCGAAGCTGCCGAAGGCGGCGCTCGACGCGCTCAAGGGGGCCGAGCGGCCGATGCTGGTCTTCGGCGGCGGCGCGCTGTCGGTGCCCGGCGTCCACGGCGCGGGCCTTGCGCTCGCCAAGTCGGTGAACGCGGTCAAGGACGGCTGGAACGGCTTCAACGTCGTCCATTTCTCGGCCGCGCGCATGGGGGCGCTGATGCTCGGCTATTCGCAGCCGGGCGGAATCGGGGACATCGTCGCGGCGCAGCCGAAGCTCGCCTTCTTCCTCGGCGCCGACGAGGTCGATTTCGCGGCCTTCGACAAGACGCTGAAGGTCTATGTCGGCCATCATGGGGACAAGGGCGCGCACGCGGCCGACGTCATCCTGCCGGCGGCGGCGTGGACCGAGAAGGATTTCACCACGGTCAACACCGAGGGCCGCGTCCAGCGCAGCGACAAGGCGGTGTTCGCGCCGGGCGACGCGCGCGAGGACTGGAGCATCTTCCGCGCCCTCGCCGATGCGCTGGGCGTGAACGTCGGTTTCGACAGCTTCGACGAATGCCGGGCGGCGATGATCGCGGCGGTGCCGGCGCTGGGCGTCGAAGGGCTCGCCGGTTATGGCTGGACGGTCCCCAAGCTGCCCGCGAAGCCCGAGGCGCGCGCGATCCCGTCGCCGATCAAGGATTTCTACCTGACCAATGCCATCTGCCGCGCCTCGCCGACGATGCAGCGCTGCTCGGACGAATTGCTCCACGGCGCCGATTATGCGGAGGCGGCGGAATGAGCGCGGCACCGTTCATCCCTTCTCCCCTTGCGGGAGAAGGATACAAAGCCTTGCCGCTGCAAGCGGCTAGGCGCAGTTGGATGAGGGGGGGCACCGCTGCGTTCGCGCGCGCCGTTGATACCCCTCACCCAGCTTCGACTAGGCGGCTGAGCCGCCAAGTCTTCGCAACCCTCTCCCGCAAGGGGAGAGGGGAAGGGGTTGCGTTTCGATGACCGAATTCTTCCAGGATTTTAACCTCTTCGGCTTGTCGTTCCTGCACATCACGATGAGCTATGAGGCCGCATGGGCGCTTGCTACCATTTGCGGCATCCTGCTCATAGCGCTGCCGCTGATGCTCGCGGTCGCGATGATCATCTATGCCGACCGCAAGATCTGGGCGGCGATGGCGCTGCGGCGCGGGCCGAACGTCGTCGGGCCTTTCGGGCTGCTTCAGAGCTTCGCCGACGGGCTCAAGGTGTTCCTCCAGGAAACGATCATCCCGAGTTCGGCGAACCGCGGGCTGTTCCTGATCGCGCCGATCATCACCTTCACGGTGGCGTTGATGGCATGGGCGGTGATCCCGTTCAATTCGGGCGCGGTGCTCGCCGATATCAACGTCGGGTTGCTCTACATCCTCGCGGTCAGCTCGCTCGGCGTTTACGGCGTCATCCTGTCGGGCTGGTCGTCGAACTCCAAATATCCCTTCTTCTCCGCGCTCCGCGCGTCGGCGCAGATGATTTCCTATGAGGTGTCGATCGGGTTCATCCTGATCGGCGTCGTGCTGTTCGCCGACAGTTTCAACCTGAACGAGATCGTCCGGGTGCAGCAGGGGCACGGGCTGGGCATCGTCAACGCCTTCGGCTTCAACCTGCTGCTCTTTCCGCTCGCGGTGCTCTTCTTCATTTCGTCGCTGGCAGAAACCGCGCGCACGCCGTTCGACCTGACCGAAGCCGAAAGCGAGCTCGTCGCGGGCTATCAGACCGAATATTCGTCGATGAGCTTCGCGCTCTTCTGGCTCGGCGAATATGCGAACGTGCTGCTGATGTGCACGCTCAACGCCGTGCTCTTCTGGGGCGGCTGGCTGCCGCCGATCGACTGGGCGCCGCTTTATGTCGTTCCCGGTATCGTCTGGCTGTTCGCGAAGATCCTGTTCTTTTTCTTCCTGTTCAGCTGGGTGAAGGCGACCGTTCCGCGCTACCGCTACGACCAGCTCATGCGGCTGGGCTGGAAGGTGTTCCTGCCGATCTCGCTGATCTGGGTGTTCCTGGTGTCCGGCTATCTGATGCTGACGAGGTATTCATGAGTAACATCGCCCATCTCGTCAGGACCTTCACCCTGTGGGAATTCGTGCAGGCGCATTGGCTGACGCTCAAATATTTCTTCAAGCCGAAGGCGACGATCAACTATCCCTTCGAGAAGAATCCGCTCAGCCCGCGTTTTCGCGGCGAACATGCGCTGCGCCGCTATCCGAACGGCGAGGAGCGCTGCATCGCGTGCAAGCTGTGCGAGGCGATCTGCCCCGCGCAGGCGATCACGATCGAGGCCGAGCCGCGAGTCTGGTTGGATTCCGACGGTACCGTCGGGGGGGACGGCTCGCGCCGTACGACGCGCTACGATATCGACATGACCAAGTGCATCTATTGCGGCTTCTGCCAGGAAGCCTGCCCGGTCGATGCGATCGTCGAGGGGCCGAACTTCGAATTCGCGACCGAAACGCGCGAGGAGCTGCTCTATGACAAGGCCAAGCTGCTCGCCAACGGCGACAAATGGGAGCGCGCGATCGCGGCCAACCTTGCCGCCGACGCGCCCTATCGGTAAGGGCGCGCGCACATGATTCAGCTCATCGCCTTCTATCTCTTCGCGACCATCACCATCGCCTCGGCCGCGATGGTGATCTTCGCGCGCAATCCGGTCCACAGCGTCATGTGGCTGATCCTCGCCTTCTTCAACGCGGCGGGGCTGATGCTGCTCGCGGGGGCCGAGTTCATCGCGATGCTGCTCGTCATCGTCTATGTCGGCGCGGTCGCGGTGCTGTTCCTGTTCGTCGTGATGATGCTCGACATCGACTTCGCCGAGCTGCGGGCCGGTTTCGTACGCTATCTGCCGCTGGGGGCGCTCGTCGCGATCATCCTGGCGGCGGAGCTGGTCTTCGCGGTCGGCGCGTGGAACGCCGGCGGCGTCGATCTCGCCGCGCGCGCGGCGCCGGTGGCGGAGGATGCCAGCAATATCCAGCAGATCGGCGAACTGCTCTACACGCGCTACATCTTCCTGTTCGAGGCGGCGGGCATCGTCCTGCTCGTCGCGATGGTCGGCGCGATCGCGCTGACGCATCGCCAGCGGGGCGGGACGCGCGGCCAGAATATCGCCGCGCAGAACCGCCGCCGCCCGCACGAGGCGACGCGGCTGGTCGATCCGGGCGTCGGGCAGGGGATGGAATTGTGATTTCGGTCGGCCATTATCTCGCCGTCTCGGCGGTGCTGTTCACGCTGGGCGTGCTCGGCATCTTCATCAACCGCAAGAATATCATCGTCATCCTGATGGCGATCGAGCTGATCCTGCTCGCGGTGAACATCAACCTCGTCGCGTTCAGCGCCGCGCTCGGCGATCTCGTCGGACAGGTGTTCGCGATGTTCGTGCTGACCGTCGCCGCCGGCGAGGCGGCGATCGGGCTCGCCATTCTGGTCATCTATTTCCGCGGACGCGGCACCATCGCCGTCGACGATGCCAACCGGATGAAGGGGTAAGCCGGTGCTCAACACCATCCTCGTCATCCCGGCGAAAGCCGGGATCGCCCTCTTGTCAGTGCGGCGTAATTCCGTGAGCGGTTCCAGCTTTCGCTGGAACGACGGAGCGCTCGCATGATCCAGGCCATCGTTTTCCTGCCGCTGCTCGCGGCGATCGTCGCGGGTCTCGGCCAGCGGGTCATCGGGACCTTCGCGTCGAAGCTCGTCACGACCGGCGCGCTGTTCGCCAGCTGCGCGCTGAGCTGGCCGATCTTCCTCTCCTTCCTCGGCGGCGACGCCGAGGCGAGCGTGACGCCGGTGCTGCACTGGGTTTCGTCGGGCGCGATGCAGTTCGACTGGGAATTGCGCGTCGACACGCTGACAGCGGTGATGCTGGTCGTGGTCACGACGGTTTCGGCGCTCGTCCACCTCTATAGCTGGGGCTATATGGAGGAGGACCCGGACCAGCCGCGCTTCTTCGCCTATCTCTCGCTTTTCACCTTCGCGATGCTGATGCTGGTGACCGCGAACAACCTCGTCCAGATGTTCTTCGGCTGGGAAGGCGTCGGTCTCGCCTCCTATCTGCTGATCGGTTTCTGGTACAAGAAACCGAGCGCCAATGCCGCGGCGATCAAGGCGTTCGTCGTCAACCGCGTCGGCGACCTGGGCTTCATGCTCGGCATCTTCGGCACCTTCCTGGTGTTCAACACCGTCTCGATCCCCGAAATCCTGGCCGCCGCGCCGGGCATGGCGGGCTCGACGATCGGTTTCCTCGGCATGCGGCTGGACACGATGACGGTGCTCTGCCTGCTGTTGTTCGTGGGCGCGATGGGCAAGTCGGCGCAGCTCGGGCTGCACACCTGGCTTCCCGATGCGATGGAGGGCCCGACCCCGGTGTCGGCGCTGATCCACGCGGCGACGATGGTCACCGCGGGCGTGTTCATGGTGTGCCGCCTGTCGCCGATGTTCGAGACTGCGCCGATCGCGCTGGGCGTCGTCACCTTCGTCGGCGCCGCGACCTGCCTGTTCGCCGCGACGGTCGGCACGACGCAGTGGGACATCAAGCGCGTCATCGCCTATTCGACCTGTTCGCAGCTCGGCTACATGTTCTTCGCCGCGGGCGTCGGCGCCTATGGCGCGGCGATGTTCCACCTGTTCACCCACGCCTTCTTCAAGGCTTTGCTGTTCCTCGGCGCCGGCTCGGTCATCCACGCGATGCACCACGAGCAGGACATGCGCTATTATGGCGCGCTGAGGAAGCATATCCCGTTGACCTATTGGGCGATGATGGCGGGGACTCTGGCGATCACCGGCGTCGGTATCGCGGGGGTGTTCGGTTTCGCCGGCTTCTATTCGAAGGACGGCATCCTCGAGGCGGCCTATGCCGCGGGCGGCGGCGGCCAGATCGCCTTCTGGGTCGGCACCTTCGCGGCGCTGCTGACGAGCTTCTATTCGTGGCGCCTCGTCTTCCTGACCTTCTTCGGCAAGCCGCGCTGGGCCGCGAGCGAGCATATCCAGCATGCGATGCACGGCGATCATCACGATCATCCGGCGGACGAGGATGCGGGGCACGACGCACAGCACGCGCATGGCGCCGACGCGCATGAGGGCACCGCGGGCTATCACCCGCACGAAAGCCCGATCCCGATGCTGATCCCGCTCGGCGTACTGTCGCTCGGCGCGGTGTTCGCGGGCTTCCTCTTCAACCACCAATTCATCTATCCCGAAGAGGGCGCGGCCTTCTGGAAAGGCAGCATCTTCTTCAACGAGCATCTGATGCACGCGGCGCACGAGGTGCCGACGCTCATCAAATGGATGCCTTTCACCGCGATGGCGATCGGGCTGGTGATCGCGTGGAACAGCTATATCCGCAACACGGCGCTGCCGGCGCGCTTCGTCGCGCAGTTCGGGCTGCTGTATCAATTCCTGTTCAACAAATGGTATTTCGACGAGCTTTATAACGCCCTGTTCGTGAAGCCCGCCTTCGCGATCGGCCGCTTCTTCTGGAAGCGCGGGGATGAAGGCACCATCGACCGTTTCGGTCCCGATGGCGCCGCGGCGCTCGTCCAGGGGGGCACCCGGCTCGCGGTCCGGCTGCAATCGGGTTATGTCTATGGATATGCGTTCGTGATGCTGCTCGGTCTCGTCGGCCTTGCCAGCTGGGCGATGGTGAGGTTCCTGTGAGCGGGCTTCCCATCCTTTCGCTGATGCTGGCGATCCCCACGGTCGCCGCCATCCTCTGTCTGTTCGTCGAGGCCAGACCGGCGCGCGCCATCGCGCTCGCGGCGACGCTGGCCGACCTTGCGCTCGGCATCGCGCTGTGGGCGCAGTTCGACATCGGCGGCGCGCAGTGGCAGTTCGTCGAGCGCGCAGACCTGTTCGGCCGCTTCCAGTGGGCGCTGGGCGTCGACGGCGTCGCGATGATGCTGATCGTGCTCAGCACCTTCCTGATGCCGCTGTGCATCCTCGCGAGCTGGGAATCGATCAAGCAGCGCGTCGGCCTCTACATGGCGATGTTCCTGATCATGGAAGTGATCATGATCGGCGTCTTCGCGGCGCAGGACCTGCTGTTGTTCTATATCTTCTTCGAAGGCGTGCTGATCCCGATGTATCTGATCATCGGCATCTGGGGCGGGCAGAACCGCATCTATGCGGCATTCAAATTCTTCCTCTACACGCTGCTCGGATCGGTGCTGATGCTCGTCGCGATGATCGCGATGATCCGCGAGGCGGGGACGACCGAGATTCCGGTCCTGCTGAACTATGATTTCCCGCCGGAAATGCAGACTTGGCTGTGGCTCGCCTTCTTCGCGAGCATGGCGGTCAAGATGCCGATGTGGCCGGTCCACACCTGGCTTCCCGACGCGCACGTCCAGGCGCCGACCGCCGGCTCGATGATCCTGGCGGGCGTGCTCCTGAAGATGGGATCCTACGGCTTCCTGCGCTTCATGATGCCGATGTTCCCCGACGCCTCGGCGCAGTTCCTATGGCTCGTCTTCGCGCTGTCGATGATCGCGGTCGTCTACACCAGCCTCGTCGCGCTGGTGCAGAGCGACATGAAGAAGCTGATCGCCTACTCGTCGGTCGCGCATATGGCGATCGTCACCGCGGGCCTCTATGCCTTCAATCAGCAGGGGATCGAGGGCGCGCTGATCATCATGCTCAGCCACGGTGTCGTCTCGGCCGCACTCTTCTTCTGCGTCGGCGTGATCTACGACCGGCTGCACACGCGCGAGATCAGCCGGTACGGCGGGCTTGCGGTCAACATGCCGGCCTATTCGCTGTTCTTCATGCTGTTCACCATGGCGTCGATCGGGCTGCCGGGGACGAGCGGCTTCGTCGGCGAGTTCCTGAGCCTCGCCGGCATTTATGAAGCGTCGAGCTGGGCCGCCTTTGCCTGCACCACCGGCATCATCCTGGGCGCCGCCTACATGCTCTATCTCTATCGCCGTATCGTGTTCGGCGACCTCACCAAGGACGATGTGAAGGCCATGCCCGACATCAAGCCCCGCGAATGGGCGATCTTCGTGCCGCTCGCCGCGGTCGCGCTGTGGATGGGCGTCTATCCCGAGAGCTTCCTTGCGCCGATGCGCGGCGACGTGACGACGGTCGTCGCGCGGCTCGCACCCGCCAAGCCCGCGGGCGACGCGCAGCTTGCCGCCGGCAAGCCCAAGGCCGCTAACGCCGCCCACGGCGAAGCGCATCATGCGGGAGGCGTGCAATGACCGCCGATCTCGCGCTCATCTGGCCCGAACTGACCCTGACGATCGGCGGGCTGATTATCCTGATGCTCGGCGCCTTCGCGGGCGACCGCCGGGTCGGACTCTATCAGATTATCGCCCTGCTGACGCTGGTCGCTGCGGCGGTCGCGGTGGCCGCGCTGTTCGGGACCGAAGCGTCGGTCTTTTCGGGCACGCTGGCGGTCGACGGCTTCGGCGGCTTCGCGAAGCTGATCATCTATGCCGCGAGCTTCGTCTGCATCGCGATCGCGCCGCGCTATTTCGGCGAGGCGATGCGCGCCGAATATTCGGCGCTGATCGTTTTCGCGGCGCTCGGCATGGGGATCATGGCCTCGTCGCGCGACCTGATGACGCTCTATGTCGGGCTCGAACTCAACAGCCTTGCGTCCTATGTGCTCGCCAGCTTCATGCGCAGCGACGACCGGTCGAGCGAGGCGGGGCTCAAATATTTCGTCCTCGGCGCGCTCGCCTCGGGCATATTGCTGTTCGGCATCTCGCTGCTCTACGGCTTTTCGGGCACCACCGATTTCGCCGGGGTCGCGGCTGCGATGGCGGGCGAGGTCGATATCGGGCTGCTGTTCGGCATCGTCTTCGTGATCGCGGGCCTCGCGTTCAAGATCAGCGCCGTGCCCTTCCACATGTGGACTCCCGATGTCTATGAAGGCGCGCCGACGCCGGTGACGACCTTCTTCGCCAGCGCGCCGAAGGTCGCGGCGATGGCGTTGCTGGTGCGCGTGCTGATCGACGCGATGGGGCCCGAGGGCCCGGCGCTCGCGGCATGGCAGCAGATCATCATCTTCCTGTCGCTCGCCTCGATCATCCTCGGCGCGGTCGGCGCGATCGGGCAGAAGAACATCAAGCGCCTGCTCGCCTATTCGTCGATCAACAATGTCGGCTTCATGCTGATCGGCCTCGCCGCGGGAACGCAGCAGGGGGTCGAGGCGGTGCTGACCTATCTGCTCGTCTATGTCGTCACGACAATCGGCGCCTTCCTGTTCGTCATGCAGCTTCGCGACGCCGACGGGCGCATGATCGAGAGCATCCCCGCCTATGCCGGCCTGTCGAAGCGTCAGCCGGGGCTCGCCGCGGCGATGGCGGTGTTCCTGTTCAGCCTCGCCGCGATCCCGCCGCTCTTCGGCTTCTGGCCGAAGTATCTGGTGTTCGAAGCCGCGGTGAACGCCGGCCTCGTGCCGCTGGCCGTGGCCGGGGTCGTCGTGTCGGTGATCGGCGCCTTCTATTATATCGCAATCGTCAAGACGATGTTCTTCGACGACGAGGCCGAGGCGAGCATCCGCAACGACGGATCGCGGGTCGAGGGCGCGGTGATCGCCGTCAGCGCGCTGTGGCTGTCGGTGATCGGCTATCTGTTCATTCCGATGCTGGCGGTGGCCGCGGCGAGCGCCGCTTCGGTGCTGTTCTGATTCCGCCAATCGAGCGGATCCAGCAGACCGGTTCGACCAATGCCGACCTGCTGGCGCGGCTGGCGCGCGGCGTGCCGGTCGGCGAAGGGCATTGGCTCGTTGCCGACCGCCAGACCGCCGGGCGCGGGCGGCTCGGTCGTCCGTGGGGCGACGGGCGGGGCAATTTCATGGGGTCGACGGTCGTGCAGCTTACTGCCGGCGATCCGTCGCCCGCGACGCTGGCGCTGGTCGTCGGAGTCGCGCTGGCCAAGGTGGTGTCGGCTTTTGCGCCGGGCGTTCCGTTGCAGCTCAAATGGCCGAACGACCTGCTCGTCGACGGGGCAAAATGCTCGGGTATCCTGCTCGAACGCAGCGGCGATGCCGTGGTGATCGGCATCGGGGTCAATCTGGTGTCGGCGCCCGACCTGCCCGATCGTCCGACCTTCGCCTTCGCCGACCGGAGCGTGGCGATCGACCGCGATCGCTTCGCCGAGGCGCTGGCGATTGCGCTGGCCGAGGCACTCCACGCCTGGCGGGAGGCGGGCGTGGCGCGCATCGTCGATGCCTGGCTGCCGCTCGGTCATCCGGTCGGTACGCCGCTCCATGTATCGGAGCAGGGGATCGACGGGACGTTCGACGGCCTCGCGCCCGACGGCGCGCTCCGCTTGCGCCGCGCGGGCGGCGAGGTCATGCTGATCCATGCGGGCGACATCGAACTCAGCCGCCCGCTCCAGGAAGGGAATTGACCCGTGCTGCTTGCGATCGATGTCGGCAACACCAACGCCAAGTTCGCCGTTTTCCGCGGCGCCGAGCCGCTCGCGCGCTGGCGGATCGCGACCGACGACCGGCGCACCGCCGACGAATATATGGTCTGGCTCGACCAGCTCCTGCGCCTGGAAGGACTCGACCGTGGCGGGATCGACGCGGTGATCATCTCGACCGTCGTGCCGCGCGCGCTCCACAATCTGCAATTGCTCGCCGACAAATATTTCGGGGTCGAAGCGCTGGTCGCCGGGCGCGAGCCGGTGAGCTGGGGCATCGCGCTCAAGGTCGACGAGCCGCAGGCGGTCGGTGCCGATCGCGCGTGCAACGCCATTTCGTCGCAGGCGATCGAGCCGGGCAAGGACAAGCTCGTCATCAGCTTCGGCACCGCGACGACTTTCGACCATATCGGCCCCGACGGCGCCTATCTGGGCGGGATCATCGCGCCGGGCGTCAACCTGTCGCTCGAAGCACTGGTCAACGCCGCCGCGAAGCTGCCGCGCATCGCCATCGAGGCGCCCGCGTCGAACAGCGTGATCGGGCGTACGACCGAGAGCCAGATGCTGATCGGCGTCTATTGGGGCTATGTCGCGATGATCGAGGGGCTGATCGCGCGGATGCGCGCCGAGATCGACAAGCCGCTCACCATCATCGCGACCGGCGGCCTCGCGATCCTGTTCCAGGAACAGGCGCATCTGTTCGACCGCGTCGAGCCCGATCTGACGTTGAACGGGCTGATGCACCTTCATAACCAGCGGAGCCCGACACCATGACCGTTCCCGGCAAGGAACTGCTTTTCCTCGCGCTCGGCGGATCGGGCGAGATCGGCATGAACGCCAATCTCTATGGCTGTGACGGCAAGTGGATCATGCTCGACCTGGGCGTCAGCTTCGGCACGCCCGACTATCCGGGGATCGACATCGTCATGCCCGACCTCGAGTTCATCGAGGATCGGCGCAAGGACCTGCTCGGCATCGTGCTGACCCATGGGCACGAGGATCATATCGGCGCCATCCCCTATCTCGCCGCCGACCTCGGCGTGCCGCTCTATGCCAATCGCTTCACCGCGGGGCTGATCGCGCACAAGCTCGCCGAAGAGGGGATGGAGAAGGAGGTCGAGGTCCATGTCGTCGATCTCGACGCGAGCTTCCGCCTCGGCCCGTTCGGGCTGCGCATGGTGCCGCTCGCCCACTCGATCCTCGAAATGAGCGCGGTGGTCATCGACACCCCCTATGGCCGTATCTTCCACACCGGCGACTGGAAGCTCGACGAGGAGCCGATCCTCGGCAAGCCCGCGACCGCGGCGGGGCTGACCGCGATCGGCGACGAGGGCATCGACGTGCTCGTCTGCGATTCGACCAATGTCTTCAACGCCGAGGTATCGGGAAGCGAAGGCGATCTGCGCGCCGGTCTCGTCGCGGCGGTCGGCGCGGCGAAGGGGCGGGTGGTCGTCACCACCTTCGCCTCGAACGCCGCGCGGCTCCACACGCTGGGCGAGGTCGCACGTACGACCGGGCGCAGCCTGTGCGTCGCCGGACGCTCGCTCGACCGCATCCTCGGCGTCGCGCGGTCGGTCGGTTATCTGAAGGATTTCCCGCCGACGGTCGATTTCGACGAGGCGATGCGGCTGCCGCGCGACCAGGTCATGGTGATCGCGACCGGCGGGCAGGGCGAACCGCGCGCCGCGCTCGCGCGCATGGCGGGCGACATCCATCAGATCAAGCTGGAAGCGGGCGACACGGTCGTCTTTTCATCGAAGCAGATTCCGGGGAACGAGATCGCGATCGGGCGGATCATGAACCAGCTCGCCGCGAAGGACGTGCTGACCGTCACCGAGAAGCAGGCGCATATCCACGTCAGCGGCCATCCGGGCAAGCCCGAGCTCGCCGCGCTTTACGGCTGGCTGCGGCCGAAGCTGGTCGTTCCGGTGCATGGCGAGGTCCGCCATATGCACGAGCAGGCGCGCTTCGCGATGGAACGGGGCGTGCCGGCGGCGCTGGTGCAGGAAAATGGCGATCTCTGCCGCCTCGCGCCGGGACCGCCGAGGATCGTCGAGCGTGTCCGCTCGGGGCGCCTGATCCTCGACGGCGACGTGATCCTCCCCGCCGACGGCGAGACGCTGAACGAACGGCGCAAACTCTCACTCAACGGCCAGATGTCGGTCGCCGTCGTCCTGCGCGACGGCCGCTTCGCGGGCAGCGAAATCCGCTATCGCGGCGTGCCGGTGGAGGACGACCGTGACGTCTTCCTCGAAGAGTTGAACGAAGCGGCCAAGCAGACCGCGACCGGCAAGGCGCGCGACCGCGACGCGCTGCGCGAGGCGATCCGCCTCGGCGTGCGGCGCGTCGCGACCGAATGGACCGGCAAGAAGCCGATCGTCGACGTGCTGATCGTCGATATCTGATGCGGGGGATCGGGCGATGAAATGGACGTCGGCGCTCGCCATCTATTTCCTGCTATGGGTGTTCAGCGCCTTCTTCGTGCTGCCCTTCCACGGCCGCCGCGCCGAGGACGACGCGGTGCCGCTGGTCCGGGGGCAGGAACCGGGCGCGCCCGCGCGCATCCGACCCTTGCGCATCCTGCTTCAGATGACGATCGTCAGCGCGATCGTCTTCCTAGCCTTCTATCTGGCCTATCATCTGGGCTGGGTCGACCCCGACGTCATCGCCGGACGGGCGTGATACGGGGCAGCTTCCTTCAGAAGCACGCCGGCTTCGGGACGGGAAGCTCTCCATTCCTCCGCGCTTGTCATTCCCGCGAAAGCGGGAATCCAGAGCGAGCGATCCCACGCTGGATTCCCGCTTTCGCGGGAATGACAAAGGAGGGAAACAGCCGACGTCGCCTGGCAGTCGCTTTCAGACTCCCGTCATCCCGGTCGCGATCCGGGATGACAATGAAAGATAGATCAGCTTCCGGTCGACAGCCGTCATCGCAGAAACCCGATCAGCCCCGCAGCCGATCGATCGCCTGCGCGAGCGCGACATAGAGCTTGCCGATATCCGACGAGAGCAGGGTCACGCTGATCGCCGAGCCGTCGCGCGCGCCGATCAGCAGGCGCAGCATCGCCTCGAAATCGTGGATGAACTGATTGACCGCGGCGTGGAAACCGTCGTCATTCTGGTAGAGGCGCAGGATTTCCTTTGCTTCGCCGCTCTCGACCAGCTTGACCGCGCGCCGCGCGAAGACGCCGCGGTCGCCCTTCAGATAGGCATCCCATGCGGTGTCGCTGACCTCCTGCGACAGAATCTTGGTCACGTCGATGGCGGTCGATTTGAGCGCCTCGGTGAGGAGGCTGACCTGCTTGGCCAGCGAATCGCGGTCGGAGGCGGCGATCGCCTGCTCGGCCTCGATCGCGCGCTGCTCGACGCTCGCGCTCGTGTCCATGATCGTGATCATCTGGCGCATCAGCCGGTCGGCGGCGCCGTTCGCGGCCTCGACCGCGCGCTGCGACGCCTCTTCGATCGCGGCGAGCTGCGTCATAACCTCGGTCTTGAAGGCGGCATCGATCGCGTCGGTCGCGGTCGCCTCCATCGCCTCGCGCGCGCTGGCGACCAGCGCATCGAGCGTTTTGCGCGCATCGGCGGCGGCAGCCTCGGCGGTGCCGCGCACCTCGCCCAGCGTCGCGGCCATCTTCGCGCCGCCCTGTTCGGCGAATTCGTCGGCCCCGGCACGCAGCCTGGCGAGCGCGGCATCGGCCTCGCCGAGCGCGCCGTTGATCCGCTCGACCAGCGCCTGCTGCGTTTCGGCATGGCCGGTCATCTGCGCCTCGTTCGTCTGCAGCGTCGCCTTCACCGCATTGACGTGCGACAGGGTCGACTGGGCGACGAGTTCCGACGCTTCGAGCATCGGCTTCATCCGGGCGAGGGCGGACTGGGTCGTCTGGCCATGCGCGGCCATGCGGTCGAGTGCGCGGGGCAGTGTTTCGTCGAGCTCGCGCGTCACCGCGTCGAGCGCCAGCAGCAGCGATTCGGCGTGGGTGATGAGTTGATGCGCTGAGCCGTTGCCCTTGGCCGTCTCTGCCATGAAGGCCTCGAGCTGGCCCCTGGTGTCCTCGATCGCCTTGCCGATGACGCCGCTCGACGCCGAGACGCTGACGTCGAGCAGTTCGAGCTGCTCCTGGATCGCGGCGACATCGCCCTTGATCCGCTGCGCGAGCGCTTCGCTCGCGTCGCCATGCGCCGAAATGCCGGCGCCGATCGCATCGCCGGCCTCGCGCGCCGCGGCGAGTCGCGCGTCGAGCTGCGAGGCGGCGCCGTCGACGCCCTCGCGGAACAGCCGGAGGCTCTCCTCCATGCGCCCGGACAGCGCCGCAACCGTCGCGGTCATGTCGTCGCGCGCGGTCGCCGCCGCGCTGCTGATCTGGGCAAGCGTCTTGCCATGGGCGCCCGTGACCTGCGCCGAAGCGGCGAGCAGTTCGGCCTCGGTTGTCCTGGTCCGGGCCTGCAGCGCCGCAATCGCCTCGTCGAGGCTGGCAGCCGATGCCTGCCCGGTTTCGGCCGCCCTGGTCGCCTCCTCGGCGAGCGCGGCGAGCTTGGCCTCGAGGCTGGCGCCCTGTTGATGCGCGACCAGTCCGGCCTCGCGGAAATTGACCGCGAGGCGCTGTGCCACATCGTCGATCCGGGGCAGGCCGGCGAGGAGCCCGTCCATGCGCTGCATCGCGACGTCGCCCGAGCGCGCAAGCTGATCGTTCGCATTAGCGATCACCGACGCATTGCTGGCAAGCCGGTCGCTGCTTTCGTGGAGCCGCGCGGCGGCATCAAGGCCGAGCTGCTGGACGATCCTGGCCTGATCCGAAAGCTGCTGCTGCGCGTCGGCGAGATGCTGGCCGAGCGAACGCAGCGATTCGCCGAGCGTCGCATTTTCGGAGCGCAGCGCCGCCGCGACCTTCGCGAAGCGCGCCTGCTCCGACCGGCTCGACCGCAGCCAAGCCATCCACAGCACGGCGAGGAGCGTCAGCGGCATGGCGATGGTGGCGATCAGCGCGGGCCAGTCGGCAAGCGCGGGCGCGCGGGCGAAACCGTCGGTCGCGGCCAACGCCGCGAAAAGGGTCCAGCCCATCGCGAGCAGAACCAGCAGCGTCGGACCCGTGCGGTCGCGCCATGCCGGGTGGGCCGGCGCCTCGTCGGCATCGTCGCTTTCGGCAAGCGCCGACATATCGAGCCATTCGCGCTCGGCGGACGGTTCGGCGCTGCTTTCGCCCGCTTCGTCCGCACCGGCGCTTTCGGCCGTCGCGTCCTCAACCGGCGGCGTTTCGGCCGCATCCGGGTTCGTCGCGGAATCCCGCCACAAACCGACGATTTTCTTGTGCCCCGTCATGCCCCTATCTTACCAGCAAATGACGGTCGCGAAACCCAAACTTAACCACGGCCTGTCAAGGCGGCGGGATGTCCTTCGACAGCGGCCCCCTCGATCGCTATCTGAGCGCCGCCTTCGGCGACGATGCCGCCATGGCAGAGGATTTGCGCCGGGCCTTTGCGGATAGCGCCCGCGACCTGGCGGATCTGATGCGCCGCGCGCGCTGCGACGCCAACTGGACTGTCGCGGCGGAGCGCCTGAAGGGGCTGGCGGCGACCTTCGGTATCGTGCCGCTGATCCGGCTCGCCGAAGAGGCGATGGCGGGCGCGCCCGGCGATCCCGCGGTGCTGCGCCGCATTGCGACCGTGATCGACGCCGTCTCCTGACCCTGTCCTCGACGAACCGGGTTCAATCCCCGTTCAGCCGTTCGGCGCCAGTGCGAATCGATCCTGGCCGTCTTGCCTTGGCAACGCGAGCGGTCTAGCCGCGTTACCGAACTGCGGTCGCCCCGACAGCGATCGCTTCAGAGGAGAGATTTTGATGTTTCACCGTTTCCGCTCGATGCCCGCGACGGCGATGGCGGCCGTGCTGGGCTGCGCGCTGATGGCGACCGCCGCGGCCCCCGCCGCGGCCCGTGAAAAGCAGAAGAAGGAAGAGGCCGCCCAAGGGCCGAAGCTTTCGCCGAGCAAGGGTTTTCTGCCCGTCGCCCAGAAGATGGACGAGGCGCTGAAGAAAAAGGATCCGGCGGCCTTGCAGGCGGCGATCACCGAAGGGCAAGGCGCCGCGACGTCGAACGACGACAAATATTTCCTCGGTTTCTATACGCTGCAACTCGGCGTTTTGAACAAGGATCAGGCGCTGCAGGCGCAGGGTCTCGACACGGCGATCGATTCGGGTCTGGTGCCGGCGGCCGATACAGCAGTCTATAATTTCTTCTCCGGCCAGTTCGCCTATCAGGCAAAGGATTATGCCAAGGCGGCCCAGCGGCTTGAAGCCGCGCGCGCTGCGGGATCGACCGAAGCCGCGTTGCCGGACGTGCTTCTCGACAGCTATGTGAAATCGGGCCAGGTCGACAAGGGTGTCGCCTTTGCCAAGGAAACGGTCACCAGCGCGCTCGCCGCCGGCCAGCGGCCGTCCGAACAGATGTTCGTCATCCCCGCGCGCGCGCTGCAGGAAGCGAACCGCAACGACGAGATGTTCGATATGCTGGCGCTGCGCGTCCAGGCCTATCCGAACCCGCAGACCTGGAACCAGACGCTGCGGCTGCTGCTTGGCACCACCGGCGGCAACAAGGCGCTGTCGCTCGATGTCTTCCGGCTGATGCGCGCGACCGATTCGCTGCTCAACCGGAACGAAGTCGCCGAATATGCGGCGCTTGCGACCGAGAGCGCGCTGCCCGGTGAGGCCGTCGGCGTCATCCGCGCCGGCAAGCAGAGCGGCGTTGTGAAGGCCAGCGATTCGCAGCTCAATGACATGTTGAAGGTGCAGACCGAGCGCGCCGGCGACGAGGAGTCGACGCTCGACGCCTATGCGAAGAAGCCGTCCACGCTGTCGAACCCGAAAGTCGCGGGCGCCACCGGCGACGCGCTGACCGGCTATGGTCATTACGCCCAGGCCATCCCGCTCTATCAGGCTGCCGCGTCGGCCGGCGGGGCGGACAAGGAGACGTGGACCTATCGTCTGGCGGTCGCCCAGGCGCTGTCCGGCGACACCGCCGCCGCGAAGGCGGGTTTCGGACAGATCGCCGGTCCCTACAAGCTGCTCAGCCGTTTCTGGACCGCCAAGCTCGATGCGGCTCCCGCCGCCCCCGCGGCTGCGGCGCCCGCTGCGCCGGCACAGCCTGCCACCGGCGGCTGAGATCGCGAACGATCGAACGGGAAGGGGCGCCACCCGGAAAGGGATGGCGCCCCTTTCGATTCGGCCAACGGGACCCGTCAGAGCTCGACGGGGATTCCCGCCAACTGCTTGGCGGTCCGAATCGTCAGCGACGTCTTGACGCTGGTGACGTTGGGCGCCGAGGTCAGGTGCGCGGTCAGGAAGGACTGAAAGCTCTGCAGGTCGCGCGCCACCACCTTGAGCAGGAAGTCGATCTCGCCGTTCAGCATGTAGCATTCGCGCACTTCGGGCAGGCTCCCGACATAATCCTCGAACGCCTTGAGGTCGGCCTCGGCCTGGCTGCGCAGGCTGACCATCGCGAACACCGTGATGCCGTAACCGAGCTTCGAGGCATCGAGGTCGGCGTGGTAGGATCGGATGACCCCCGATTCCTCCAGGGCGCGGACACGGCGCAGGCACGGCGGGGCGGTGAGCCCGACCATCTGCGCCAGTTCGACATTGGTGATCCGGCCATTTTTCTGGAGTTCGCCGAGAATCTGCAAGTCGATCTGATCGAATTTTTGGCTCGCCATTTTGTAACTTCCGCTTTCCAAGCTTGCGGCGACCATAATATTATTTCAGCCGATTGCAATTGTCCCACAATGCGACGCGATGGTTAAGACACTTTCATGACCGGCGGATTCACGCTAGCCGATAAGGATACGCTAACCAATGAACCGGGTGTGGGGCCGCTCCGTGTGACTGCTGACACGATGATCGCGACGATCTTGCGCCAGGCGCCGGCGGACGCGCGCGCCAGCGTCGCGGCATGGCGGCAGATATCCGATATTCTGGCGCAGCGCGGCAATCAACTGGCCGATGACGATATTCGCCGGTCGCTGCACGCGCTTGCGGTGTTGCGGCGCGATGTCCCGGAAAAGGTCCGTCGCGACTGCGCCCGCGCGGTTGCCCGGCACGGCCGCTTCGCGCCGCTCGTCGCCTTCTATGCCAACGATGTTCCAGCCGTCTCGGCGACGATGCTGCGCGAGGCCCGGCTTTCGGAGGCCGACTGGCTGGCGATGCTGCCCGCGACGGGGCCGATGGCGCGTTCGGTGCTGGCCGGGCGCGAGGATCTGCCCACCGGCGTGCGCCGCGCGCTCGCCGCGATGGGCAGCGGATCGGTCGCGCTGCCGCAACCCGACGGTGCTGCCGACCCCATCGAAGCTGCGGGCGAAAGCGATATGGCGCCGAGCCAGATCAGCGAGCTCGTCCGCCGCATCGACAAATTCCAGTCGAGTCGCGGCCAGCAACCGGCCGCCCGCAGCGCGCCGCGCGATTCCTTTCTGTTCGAAACCGGACCCGACGGCATTATAGGCTGGGCCGAAGGCGTCGCGCGCGGCGCGATCGTCGGGCTGTCGATCGCCGAGGCCGCGTTCGGGGGCGAACCGGGCGTCGACGGCATCGCCGCCGGCGGCTTCCGCCAGCGCGCCGAGATCGTCAACGCACGCATGATCCTTGAGGGCACACCCGCCGACGCCGGCGAATGGCGCTTTTCGGCCTTGCCCTGGTTCGAGCCCGCGACGGGGCAGTTCCGCGGCTATCGCGGCACCGCCCGGCGCCCGCAGCGCAACGAAACGCCCTATGGGCGGCGGGCCGAGGATTTCGGCGGCGGCGCCGGCGATTCGATCCGCCAGCTCATTCACGAGTTGCGCAGTCCCCTGAACGCGATTTCAGGTTTCGCGCAGATCATCTCGGGTCAGATGTTCGGGCCGGTCAATCAGTCCTATCGGGGAATGGCGAAGACGATCGTCGCCGACGCCGCGGCGGTTCAGGCGATCATCGACGATCTCGAAACCGCGGCAAAGGCGAGCGGGAAGGCAACCGCCGACCCCGCTCCGTCCGACGACATCACCGATATCGGCGCCATATTGGTGCAGGTCGAAGCCGACCTCGCCGGGCTGTCGAACGACCATTATGTCGGTCTCAGCATCTCGCGGATCGGCGGCCCCTTCCTCGCGCGGACGGGCGAGGCGGATGCGCGGCGCATGATCGGCCGGCTGCTGACCGCGCTGGTCGACGTGTCGGAACCGGGCGGCGTGCTCGTCGGCCAGCTGGTCACCGAACGGGCGCACGACGACATGCTGCAACTGCGCCTCGTCCGCCCCGCCGCCATCCGTTTCGCCAGCGCTGCCGAACTGCTCGATCCCGGCTACAGCCCCGAGGGCGAGGCGCCGGGCGCGGCGATCCTCAGCCTCGGCTTTTCGCTGCGGCTCGTCGACAGTCTGGCGCGAGCGGCGGGGGGACGTCTCGATATCGGGCATAACGCCTTGACCTTGCATCTACCCTCGGCCAACCCGGGCGTCGGGGCAGACCGGGGAGCCCGGCAGGGCGACTGACGCGCGCCGCCCGCAGCGAAGGGGAATGGGGTGCAGCCTGGGGGCAATCTGTTCGATCGGCCGGCTGCGGCGGACCTGATCGGTCTTGCGGCGGGCGAGCGGCCGCGCTTCTGGGTCACGATCGACACCGAGGAGGATTTCGACTGGTCGGTGCCCTTCGCGCGCACGGGCTATCGGCTCGACTCGGTTCCGGCGCTTTCCGATTGCCAGACCTATTTCGAGCAGGCGGGGGTTCGTCCCATCTATCTGGTCGACTGGCCGATCGTCGCCGACGACCGCGCCGTCGATATTCTCGGCACCGCGCAGGCGGCGGGGCGCTGCGACATCGGCGCCCAGCTTCACCCCTGGGTCACGCCGCCGCACGAAGAGACGGTGAACGCGCGCCACAGCTATACCGGCAATCTCCCGCCCGACCTGCAGCGTGCGAAGATGGCCGCGCTGCGCGATGCGATCCGCGACCGCTTCGGCGTCGTACCGATGGTCTATCGCGCCGGGCGCTACGGCCTGGGGCCCGACAGCGCGTCGATGCTGACCGAGCTCGGCTTCCGCTGCGACACGTCGGTACGCAGCGGTTTCGACTATCGTGCCGGCCACGGCCCCGATTACCGCGACGCACCGCTTCATCCCTGGCGTGTCCGGACGGCGGCGGGTTCCCTGCTCGAAATGCCCGTGACCACGGTGTTCGGCGGGCTGCTCGGTCGGGTCGGGCAGCGCTTCTATCACCGCATCGCGCGCGAGGGGACGCTGACGCGGGCGCTGATCGCGCGGCTCGGTCTTGTCGAGCGCATCGCGCTGACCCCCGAGGGGATCCCCGCCGAGCGCGCCTGCCGCGCCGTCGATATCGCGATCGACCTCGGCCTGCCGGTGCTCAACTTCTCCTTCCACTCACCGTCGCTGCAGCCGGGCAACACGCCCTATGTGCGCAGCGCCGCCGACCTCGACCTGTTCTATCGCTGGTGGGACACGCTGCTCGACCATCTCGCGCGGCGCGGGGTCGAGTCGGTCCATGCCGATGCGATCGTAGCGATGGCCGAACCTGCGCCTGCCTGAGCGAAGCGGCTTGCCCCGAGCGAAGCGACTTGCCAACGCTGCGCGCGCTCCGCTATCGCCCGCACATCCCCTCGGGGGCCTGTAGCTCAATGGTTAGAGCTGGCCGCTCATAACGGCTAGGTTGCGGGTTCGAGTCCTGCCGGGCCCACCATTTTTCTTGCCAACATGCGTGTAAGTTGGTCCATTGGGCTTCACACGAACAGGGGAGGGGACGATGGCCAGGACGCGCATGATATGGCTCGGAGGTCTGGCGGTCATCGCCGTCGCCGCGGGAACGGTTGCCGTGCGCACGGCGACCTTCGCGCCCGCGAACATTGCCGACGGCAGCGACGTGACGCTCGCTCCGGCGCCGGCCTACGATCTCGATGCCGCCGTCCGGCATTTGAGCGCCGCGGCGCAGATCCGCACCATCTCGCATCAGGATTCCGCGGACAACGACACGGCCGAGTGGGACCGGCTGCACGCCTGGCTCGCAGCCACCTATCCCGCCGCCCATGCCGCGATGACGCGCACGATCCTGCCCAATCGCACGCTCGTCTATCACTGGCCGGGCAGCGAAGCTGCGCTCGCGCCGATCATCGTCATGGCGCACCAGGATGTCGTGCCGGTGACCGAGGGGACCGAAGGCGACTGGAAATATCCGCCCTTTTCGGGCCAGATCGCCGAGAAGGCGGTGTGGGGCCGCGGCACCGTCGACGACAAGGGCTCGCTCGTCGGGCTGTTCGAAGCGATCGAGGCGCTCGCCACGGCCGGTTTCCAGCCGAAGCGCGGCATCTATCTCGTCTCGGGGCATGACGAGGAAGCCGGCGGCTCGGGCGCGATCGCCGCGGCCGCGAAGCTGAAGGCCGAGGGCGTGAAGGCGATCTTCACCATCGACGAGGGCAGCCTCGTCCTCACCGACACCCCGGTAATCGACGGCCCGGCGATCATGATCGGCATCGGCGAAAAGGGCTATGGCACGCTGAAGGTCACGGCGAACGCCCCCGGCGGCCACAGTTCGATGCCGCCCGCCGAAACGGGCGTGACGGTGCTGGCGAAGGCGGTGCTTGCGATCGCCGACGACCCGTTCCCGCTCGAACTGCGCGGGCCGGGCCTGTCGATGATCGAGGCGCTCGCGGCCAGGAAGGGCGGCACGACCAGGATGGCGGTCGCCAACCGCTGGCTGTTTGCACCGCTGCTGAAGCGCCAGCTTGCCGACTCGCCCTCGACCGCCGCTGCCTTCCACACCACCATCGCGCCGACGATGCTCGAGGGAAGCCCCAAGGAGAATGTGCTGCCGCAGTCGGCCAATGCGCTGATCAACTATCGCATCGCGCCGTGGAACAGTTCGCAGGACCTGATGGCGCGCGCGAAGGCGGCGGTCGGCGACGCAAAGGTCGATCTGACCTGGGTCAAGCCGCCGCGCGAGCCGTCGCGCATCTCATCGACCAGTTCGCAGGGGTGGAAATGGATCGCCGCCGCGGCGCGCGCCGACGCGCCAGAGGGCGTGCTCACCCCGACGCTCGTCGTCGCGGGAACCGACAGCCGCAGCATGGAGCCGGTGTCCGAGGACGTCTACCGCTTCATGCCGATGCACTTCACGCTCGAGGAGGCCGGGATGATCCACGGCACCAACGAGCATATGGCGATCGACAGCTTCAAGCGGATGATCGATTTCTATGCGCGGCTCATCGCGACCTCGACCGGGTGACGGACTGCGCGATGGGCCGTGCGATACCGTCGCCGGATCGCGACCCTGAACGTCGGAAAACCACGCATTCAGCGCAGCGCCATCTTCGATCCCCTAGCTTCGCACCGGGGACCTCGATTGGAAGGTGGAACGATGTTCTTGAAGAAACTGGCTCTGGCCGCGCTCCTCGGTGCGAGCGCCATGGCCGCCATGCCGGGAGAGGCGGAGGCGCGCGATCGCCATCACCGCAGCTCCTATCATCATCGCGATTATGACCGCTGGGACGACCGTCGTGATTATCGGCGATCCTATTACCGCGACAACCGCCGCTATTACCGGCCGCGTCACCGCTATCGGTGCCGGTCGAGCGGGACGACCGGACTGATCGTCGGCGGTGCCGCGGGCGCGTTGCTCGGCCGCGAGGTCGACCGCTACGGCGACCGCACCCCCGGCACGATCATCGGCGCCGCGGCCGGTGCGCTGCTCGGTCGCGAAGTCGATCGCGGCGGCCGCTGCTGATTGCGGATATCGAAAGCTCCGGGGCGCGTTCGCCGCGTCCCGGCAGTTCTTTCCGCTTGCCCTCCGTCCGCTCGAAACCTAAGGGCATCGGCGGCGCGGGGAGTAGCGCAGCCCGGTAGCGCGCCTGCTTTGGGAGCAGGATGTCGCAGGTTCGAATCCTGTCTCCCCGACCATTTACAATTTATCGTTGTTTTTCAGTGGCTTATCTGCAAGTTCTGTAGCGACTGCTGTAGCAAGCTCTGTAGCAATTTTTGCTACCGTCATTGCCCCCGATACGGCTCACAAGCCACGCCGTCATTGTCGGCATCCAGCCCTTCGCGATACCCCGGCTCCCCGCGATAGATCGGCGCCGTGCCCGCCGTGCGGGCATGATCACACCATCGCCAATAATCACCCTCTTGCGGCGGTCGCTCGCGGACTATGCCAGCCGCGACGCCAATATCCCTAGCGGTCGCCGTGAGCGTGGCGCGCCCTTCCGAGGTCGTGGCAATCGAGCCGGCGCCAACTGCCGCGCCGACAATGCCGGCACCTACCAGCACATTGAGTGCGGATGAGCTTGATCGACGGCGCTTATGGGGTTTCCAGCGTCGGGCCATTCAGAGAGTTTAGCCGGCATCGGTAAACGATCGGTTTGGGCTGCTCCGTCGTGGAATGTCTGAAATGGGGTGGGAAGCGGCCGTTCCTCCCCCTTCGTCATCCCGGACTTGATCCGGGATCCCGCTTTTTGAGGCATCGACAGATTTTGGTATCCAGCGGGACCCCGGATCAAGTTCGGGGTGACGATGAAAGAGAAGGCAGGCTTCGGTGGATGATAGTCGCTTGATGATCCCCGGCGAAAGCCGGGGTCCAGAGCGTTGGAGAGCCGGCGCTGCGCAGTCGCACTCTGGACCCCGGCTTTCGCCGGGGATCACATCGCATATGTCCGCTACCGGTCGTTTGCCGTCATTCCCGCCGGACAGGCGCCAAAGGCCGGAAACGGGCCGGCTAATTGCCATTGCCAATGCGCTATAGAATGGGCCAGTATAGATAATGGCAACCGGCAACCAGCACTCCGAAGTCATCGACCTCGTTGCTCACGAGCGAGGCCTTCCCCCTGAAAGGTTGCACCTTTCGGACCGGTTGCTCCACGATCTTGGTATGGATGGCGACGATGCAGTGGACTTCTTCAACAGCGTGCATGAGCAGTTCGGAACGGACTTAACTCATCTGCACGAGCATTGGAGCGAACACTTCGGACCTGAGAGTTTTTCGTTCTGGTATGGACTGATCATCATCCTTGCCGCCGTCATCGGCGGCGCAGTCGCGGGAATGACGGGTCTGTCCTCATTCTGGGGATTTGTTATAGTTGTGGCTCTGCTCGCGGCGGCGCTCTGGGCGATCCAGCGATGGCGACCACCTGATAGGACGATCCCCATTACCGTCGGAGAAGTAGCCGCAGCTATCGAGGCTGGCGCGTGGCCTGACCGTCCTGAACGCTAATGACCGCAATCGGTCGGAAGCGATCACTCCCTAAAAATCTGCTGTATGTCGTTTGACACACACCGGGGTCATGCCCTTATGAGTCTGCCCGGTCGTTGAAACCCGCCGCCGTGTGCGGGGTAACGATCGGGAGTAACCCAACATGAAAAATGCCCATCTTGCGCCGCATGAAATTCGTTTCTTCGGCGCGCTCGCGGAGTTCATGGCCCACGTTGATGCCAGCGGCGCCGACATGGTTGCCGATGCGATCTATGACATGATCGGTGCCGCGCGATCCATCATCACGACGAAATGGCCTTCCGACAAACAGGTCAATGGCGTAGTCAGTTGCTCCCCGAAGGTCTCTCGGATGAGTTCTTTTTCCAGAATACCGAGGCAATGTTGCTCGCCAGCCGGGTTCGTGATGAAGAAGTTCGGCTTCTGGCAGCACAACTTCGTGATCATGCCGCCACCGTATCCATCGCAGCAGACCAACGAATATCTGATAGCCGGACATTGGAGGCCGCCAACGTGCAAAACGCTCTAGTGGAGCGGATTGGCCAACTTATCCGTGAGTTAGATGATGCCATCTGACCCGTTTGGTGCGTTTGCTACCTAATACCGCATTTTTCGCCGCGGTCCGCCGGGGCGGCCCCCGCCGATCACTTCTCGTCCGTCCGGGAACGTAAAGCGGCCCAGTCGATCGGCCCCGCGGCGAAACGCCTGTGAAGCTGCCGGAGCGACACGCGATTCCCCTCGCGGAAAAAAGCAATCAGTGCATCGCCTGCCGGCCCTGCCGGATAACCGCTTCCCGTCAAGCGCACGCGGGTCGCCGCGACACCGACCGGTGTGAGAAAAAAGCTGCTGGTTACCCGAACATAAGCATCGGCATGGGGAAAGCCCTTTGGCGTGCGCGTCGTTCGAAAGACGACACGATAGGGTTCGGTCCGCTCGATCCACTGCTGTTCGATCGTGGACGCCGCACCGGGTTCCGCCGCGGCGTCGTAACCGGTCTCGAAACGATCCGGGGATCCTGGAACCTCTCGTGCCAGCGGCACGGCCCAGGTCCGCCAGCCCTCGACAGTGGCCACCGCCGTCCAGACCTCTTTCAGCGGTGCGGGCACGATGACCTCGTGAACGAGTGTGCGCGTGCCGTCGGTCTCGCTCGCCAGCTCCACGTCGATCTGCTGCGCGGCGACCGGCGATGCCGCAAGCAGCAGCAGCGCGGCGCCCACACCGCGCATCGCCATGCTCCTTTCGGGTCGCTGCGCCTGCATGACGTCAGTTGATGGGAGGATCGGTTTCGAGTCAAGCGCCTCCTCGGCTGGACGGGCCTCGCAATCTGCCCAGCGACCAAGTGCCGGGCGAACCCGTGGCCGACGTGCGACGGATCGAGGAACATCGGCTGCCCGCATCCGTTGCTCGGGAAGGTGGCGGTGCCACCAGCCAAGTGTCGCCGCCCTCATCCCAGCAAGGAGAAGGAGCCATGGCAGATACAATCGAACGCACCGAAACACACCGCCTGATCGCCTCGAACAAGGTCGAGGGCACCGCAGTTTACAATCTGGAAGGTGAAAAGCTTGGCACGATCATCAATGTGATGATCGACAAGCGCTCGGGCCAGAGCGACTATGCGGTGCTCGAGTTCGGCGGATTCTTTGGCATCGGCAGCGATCATTATCCCATTCCGTGGGAGATGCTGACCTATGACACCGACAAGGGCGGCTATGTCGTGAACCTGACCAAGGAACAGGTTTCGGGCGCGCCGCGCTATTCCCGCGACGAGACCCCCGAATATAGCGACGAATATGGTCGCACCATCTACGGCTATTACGGCCTCAGCTATCCGATGCTCTGACGATGGCCCGCCGTACCGATCATCGCGCGCAAGAGCCGGTCTACCCGGCCGAAGCGGCGCGCGGCGGGGAGATCATCCTCACCACGCGGCGGCGGCGGCTCGTCTTCCTGGGCGGGCTCGTCGCCTTCGTGCTGTTCGCGCTGTTTGCGGCGATCGTGGCTCCGCACTGATCGCCGGCGATCCCGCGCGCCCAACGAAAAAGGCGGCCTTCCCATCGGGAAGACCGCCCTTTTTCGTTTCGGTCAAAGCCCCGAAGGGCTGCGACTTACTTCGCTTCTTCAGCCGGAGCGGCAGCGGCGTCAGCCGGAGCAGCGGCAGCGTCGGCCGGAGCGGCAGCGGCGTCGGTCGCGGCTTCGGCGCCCGTGGCAGCAGCTTCGGCGCCGGCAGCAGCGGCGTCAGCGCCGGCGGCAGCAGCGTCGGCACCGGCTTCGGCGGTCGCGTCGGCGGCCGGAGCTTCGGTGGTGGCGGCGTCGTCAGCAGCCTTTTCACCGCAAGCGGCGAGGGCGAACATGCTGGCAGCAACGGCGATAGCAGCAAACTTCTTCATGATGTGTGGGCTCCCTAAAATGCCTTTCCGCGCTGAGGAAAGTTTCCTGCGGCGCGAGCGGCGGGATTTAGTCTTTCCGCGGGAATCGTCAACAAAAATAATTGAGATGGTGCGGTGCGGCAGAAATCCGTCACCCCGGCCGCACCCGGCAAACTCCTACGGCAACTCGCTGTCGCTGCTGTTCGCAAGCAATCCCAGGGTCGCGGTCCAGACCACGACATTCTGGCGCAATTGCGCGGGGTCGACCTTGTCGAGCGTATCGTCCGGCGTGTGGTGGAGATCGAAATAGCGGGTGCCGTCCTGCTGCAGATCGATCGCCGGCACGCCGGCCTGAATCAGCGCGCCGACGTCGGCGCCGCCATGCGCTTCGCCGTGTCCCGTCACGACTCCGAAGGGGGTCAGCGCGACTCCGATCCGCTTCGCGAGGTCGTCCGCGCTCTTCGGCAGGGCGAAATCGACTCGCCAGACGCGGTCGGCGCCGAAGTCGGACTCGAGCGCGACGGCGTGTTTTTCCTTGCCGTGCTTGTCGAAATAGGCCTGGCCGCCGAATACCCCGACTTCCTCGGCGCCGGCCCACAGCAGGCGGATCGTGCGGCGAGGCTGACCCGCGGTCATGACGTGCTTCGCCGCCGCGGTGATGATGCCGCATCCCGCCGCATCGTCGATGGCGCCCGTCGCGAGATCCCAGCTATCGAGATGACAGGCGATGATGACCGGGCTCGCGGCCGGGTCGCTGCCCGGCACCTCGGCGATGACGTTGCCCGACGTCTGCTCGCCGATCATCTTCGGGGTGAGCAGCAGCTTCATCTTGAGCGGACCCGTCGCGCGCTGGCGCTGGCGGACGAGCTGGTCGGCATCGGGGTTGGAGATCGCACCGGCGGGGATCGGCGTCACGCCATCCGCGAAATTGGTCACGCCCGCGTGGGGATTGCGATGGTTGTCGGTGCCGATCGAGCGGATGACGACGCCGATCGCGCCCTTCTGCGCCGCGACGCTCGGTCCCATGAAGCGGCCGCGGCCATAGAGGCCATAGCCGCTACCGTCCTGAGTCGGTTCCATCTGGTTGTCGATGAAGACGATCTTGCCCTTGACCGTGCCGTCGGGCGCGGCGGCGAGCGCGTCGAAGCTCGCGAAATAGGCGACCTCGCCCTCGATGCCCTTGATACCCGTGGAACCGCTGTTGCCAAGCGCGGTGATCGCCAGTTCCTGCGGCAGGAAGGGACCGGTCAGCCACGCCTTTTCGTCGCCGCGCTGCCAGACCGGCATCTGATAGGGTTCCTCGCGGACGTTGCTGAAACCCATCTTCTGGAGCGTCGCGACCGCCCATTTGCGCGCCGCGGCCTCTCGGTCGCTGCCGGCGGGACGCGGCCCGATCTCGGTGGTCAGCCCCTCGGTGATCGCCCAGGCGGGATCGTCGCCCTGCTGCGCAAGGTCGACGGCGTTCGTCTGCTGAAAGGCGAAGGCGCTGGTGGCGGCGAGCGCGGCGAGGCCGGCGGCGGCAAGCCCGGTGAGGCGGGCAGGGGTGCGGTGCTGTGTCATGGGCGCTGTCCTAGCGAGCAAGCGCCGCGCGGGGCAAGCGCCGATTGCCAAGCGGGCGCCCATTCGCTAACCGGCCCTCGATTCCCCTTTCTCTCCCGGCCGCTGCGAACCCGCGCGGTCCGCCAGTCTTTCGGAGCATTTCGATGGCCGCCCAATATAGTTTCGTGATGAAGGGTCTCACCAAGACCTATCCCGGCGCGCAGAAGCCGACGCTGAGCAACATCAACCTGCAATTCTACCCCGATGCGAAGATCGGCATTGTCGGCCCCAACGGCACCGGCAAATCGACGCTGATGAAGGTCATGGCCGGCATCGACAAGGATTTCACGGGCGAGGCGTGGCCGGGCGAGGGGATCACCGTCGGCTATCTGGCGCAGGAACCGCAGCTCGACCCGACCAAGACGGTCAAGGAAAATGTCATGGACGGGGTGCGCCCGGTCGCCGACATGATGGACCGCTTCAACGAGATCAGCGCGCTGATGGCCGACCCGCCCGAGGATGCCGATTTCGACGCGCTGATGGCCGAGATGGGCGAACTGCAGGAAAAGATCGACGCGGTCGACGGCTGGACGCTCGACAACCAGCTCGAAATCGCGATGGAAGCGCTGCGCTGTCCGCCGGGCAACTGGAGCGTCGAGAATCTGTCGGGCGGCGAAAAGCGCCGCATCGCGCTGACCCGCCTGCTGCTCGAAAAGCCGTCGATCCTGCTGCTCGATGAGCCGACCAACCACCTCGACGCCGAAAGCGTCGCGTGGCTCGAAAAGCATCTCGTCGACTATCCGGGCAACGTCATCCTCGTCACCCACGACCGCTATTTCCTCGACAATGTCGTGAACTGGATTCTCGAACTCGATCGCAGCCGCTATTTCGTCTACGAGGGCAATTACTCGACCTATCTGGAAAAGAAGGGCAAGCGCCTCGAACAGGAAGCGCGCGAGGACGCCGGGCGCCAGAAGGCGATCAGGGACGAGCTCGAATGGATCCGGCAATCGCCGAAGGCCCGCCAGGCCAAGTCGAAGGCGCGTATCAAGAGCTTCGACCAGCTCGTCGAGGCGCAGGAAAACCGCACCCCCGGCAAGGCGCAGATCGTCATCCAGGTCCCCGAGCGTCTTGGCGGCAAGGTGATCGAGGTCGCGAATCTGTCGAAGGCCTATGGTGACAAGCTGCTCTTCGAGGATCTGTCCTTCACCCTGCCGCCCGGCGGCATCGTCGGCGTCATAGGCCCGAACGGCGCCGGCAAGTCGACCCTGTTCCGCCTGATCACCGGGCAGGAGCAACCCGACGGCGGCGCGATCGCGATCGGCGACACAGTGCGCCTCGGCTATGTCGACCAGAGCCGCGACGCGCTCGACCCGAACAAGAATGTCTGGGAGGAAATCTCGGGCGGCCACGACATGATGAGCGTCGGCAAGCACGAGATGCAGACGCGCGCCTATGTCGGCGCCTTCAACTTCAAGGGCACCGACCAGCAGAAGAAGGTCGGCATGCTCTCGGGCGGCGAGCGCAACCGCGTGCATATGGCGAAGATGCTCAAGGCCGGCGGCAACGTCCTGCTGCTCGACGAGCCGACCAACGACCTCGACACCGAAACGCTCGCGGCGCTTGAGGAAGCGCTCGAGAATTTCGCGGGCTGCGCGGTGGTCATCAGCCACGACCGCTTCTTCCTCGACCGTCTCGCGACCCATATCCTCGCCTTTGAGGGCGACAGTCATGTCGAATGGTTCGAGGGCAATTTCGAAGCCTATGAAGAGGACAAGATCCGGCGCCTCGGCGATGAGGCGACGCGCCCGCATCGCACCTCTTACAAGAAGCTGACGCGATAAGCGCCGTGGTCGAAGGGGAGGGCACGCCGGCGCCGGTTTCGTCGGGCGCGATCCGCATGGACGCGGACGCGCTCAACGCCTTTCTGGCGGAGGCCTTTCCCAATTCGGCGCCGGGCACCCGCGGGCGCGTCGTGTCCGCCGAACCGGGCCGCATCGTCGCGCGGCAGGAACCGGTCGAAACGATGCTGCGCCCCGGCGGGCTGATCTCCGGCCCGACCCAGATGGGGCTCGCCGATATGGCCGCCTATGCGCTCGTCCTTGCGCACATCGGCCCGGTCGCGATGGCGGTGACGAGCGCGCTCAACTATCAGTTCCTGCGCCCCTGTCTGCCCAGGCCGCTGACCGCCGAAGCGACCCTGCTGCGGCTCGGCAAGCGGCTCGCGGTCATGGACGTGCGGCTCTACACCGACGACGCCAGCCGCCCGGTCGGGCAGGCGAATGTGACCTACGCGATTCCCTGAGCCGTCGGCGCATCGGCGCGGGGCGCCGGGGGTTCGGTCAGCAAGCTGACGACGACGATCGCGGCCATCGCCGCGGCAAAGCCCGGCACCAGTTCATAGAGCGTGGCGCTCCATCCCATCTGAATCCACAGGATCACGACGGCGGCGCCGGTCACCATCCCGGCGAGCGCGCCGCCGCGCGTCATGCGCGGCCACATCAGCGCGAACAGGATGACCGGGCCGAAGGCGGCACCGAACCCCGCCCACGCGTTGGCGACCAGCTTGAGGACGCTGCCGTTGGGGTTCTGCGCCAGCAGCATCGCGACGGCCGCGACGGCGACGATCGACAGGCGGCCGACGGTGACGACCTCGGTCTCGCCGGCCTGGCGCCGCACGAACAGGCGATAGAAATCCTCGGTCAGCGACGATCCGGTGACGAGAAGCTGCGCCGAAATGGTGCTCATGATCGCGGCAAGGATCGCCGAGAGCAGAAAGCCAAGCGCGAGCGGATGGAGCAGCACCTGCCCGAGGACGATGAACACCGTTTCAGGATCGGCGAGCGGCGTCGCATGGGCGCTGAACCAGGCCCGCCCGATCAGCCCCACCGCGATCGCGCCGACGAGCGAAATGCCCATCCAGGCAAGGCCGATGAAACGCGCGGTCGGGATATCCTTGACCGATCGGATCGCCATGAAGCGCACGATGATATGCGGCTGCCCGAAATAGCCGAGCCCCCAGGCGGCCGCCGAAACGATGGCGAGCGCGCTGGTGCCGCCGAACAGGCTGAGCATGTTCGGGTCGATATCGCGAAGAATGCCCCCGACGCTCGCGCCCTCGCCGAAATCGGCGAGCGCGACGACGGGCAGGGCAACGAGCGCGATCATCATGATCGTGCCCTGGACGAAATCGGTCAGGCTGACGGCCAGGAAACCGCCCAGCACGACATAGGCGACGACGACCGAGGCGGTGACCCACAGCCCGGTCTGATAGGAAAAGCCGAACGCGGTCTCGAACAGCTTGCCGCCCGCGACGAGCCCCGAGGCGCTGTAGACGGCGAAGAAGACGACGATCACCAGGCTGGCGACGATGCGCAATATATGGCTGTCGTCGGCGAAGCGGTTGCCCAGGAATTCGGGAATGGTCAGCGAGTCATCATATTGCTCGGTCTGCGCGCGCAGCCGCGGCGCGACGAGCACCCAGTTCGCCCAGGCGCCGAGGAACAGCCCGATCGCGATCCAGCTTTCGGCGAGCCCGGATACATAGAGCGCGCCGGGCAGGCCGAGCATCAGCCAGCCCGACATGTCGGACGCCCCCGCCGCGAGCGCGGTGACCGCGGGGCCGAGGCTGCGGCCACTGAGCAGATATTCGCTGCTGTCGGCGGTCGACTTGCGCCAGGCATAGATGCCGATGCCGAGCATCATCGCGAAATAGACGGAAATCGCGAGCAGGGTCAGATTGGTCATGAACGACGGGTGTAACGCCTTTCAGCGCGAGCGCCAGCCCATCGTCTCAGGCCGGAGCGAATTCTCCGCTCTCCTCGTCGAGCACGTATAGAACTCCCTCGTTGATCGCGAAGAAGGCACCGCGCAGCGTCAGCCTGCCGCGCCGCTCGCGTTCCTGGATGCAGGGGAAGGTGCGCAGATTGGCAAGGCTGACCTTGACGCCGGCCAGTTCCATCGCGCGCCCGGCCTCACGATTGGCATAGTCGGGGAATTCGGCCCGCACCTCGGCGCTCGCCTCGTCCAGCACCGCGATCCAGTCGGCAATGAAGCCGCCGCGGCCCGGCTCGGCGCCCTCCATCGTGCGGTGGAGCGCCGCGTGGCAGCCGCCGCACATACCATGCCCCATGACGACGATTTCCTCGACGTTCAGGAACTGCACCGCGAATTCGAGCGCCGCCGACACGCCGTGGCGGCCGGGATTGGTCTCGAAGGGCGGCACCAGCGCGGCGACGTTACGGACGACGAAAATCTCGCCCGGATGGGTGTCGAAGATGTCGGCGGGCTCGGACCGGCTGTCCGAACAGGCGATGACCATGACCTTGGGCGACTGGCCCTCGGCCAGCTCTTCCCATCGCTCGCGCTGCTGTTTCCAGCCATTGGCGCGGAAACGGGCATAGCCGGCGAGCAGGTCATCGAAGTGAGTCATGGCGGCGACCTACGCCGATCCGATCCCATGCACAACAAGCATGGTTGAGAAGCGGCGCGCGCGCGCCTATGTGGGCGCGATGAACGCTCCCGTCCAACCTGTGTCCGACCGCGCTCCGCGCGCCCGCAAGCCCGACTGGATCCGCGTCAAGGCGCCGACCAGCCCCGGATATGCCGAAACGCGCAAGCTGATGCGCGAGCTCAACCTGCATACGGTGTGCGAGGAAGCGGCGTGTCCGAACATCGGCGAATGCTGGACCAAGAAGCACGCGACGGTGATGATCCTCGGCGACACCTGCACGCGCGCCTGCGCCTTCTGCAACGTCAAGACGGGGATGCCGCGTCCCGTCGACCCGCTCGAGCCCGAACATGTCGCGATCGCGGCGGCGAAGATGGGGCTGACCCATATCGTCATCACTTCTGTCGACCGCGACGACCTGCCCGACGGCGGCGCGCGGCAGTTCGTGAAAGTGATCGAGGCGCTGCGCCGCGAAACGCCGACGACGACGATCGAGATCTTGACCCCCGATTTCCGTAACAAGCCCGAAAGCGCGGTCGCGGCGATCGTCGATGCGCGCCCCGACGTCTATAACCACAATCTCGAAACCGTGCCGCGGCTCTATCCGACGATCCGGCCCGGCGCGCGTTATTATGCCTCGCTGCGCCTGCTTGAGCAGGTCAAGCGTCGCGATCCGTCGATCTTCACCAAGTCGGGGATCATGCTCGGCCTCGGCGAGGAGCGGATGGAGGTCCATCAGGTGATGGACGACATGCGCAGCGCCGACATCGATTTCATGACGATGGGCCAATATCTCCAGCCGACGCCGAAACATGCGAAGGTGATCGACTTCGTGACGCCGCAGGCCTTCGACGCCTATGCGCAGATCGCGCGCGCCAAGGGCTTCCTGCAGGTCGCCTCGTCGCCGCTGACGCGGTCGAGCTATCACGCCGGCGACGATTTCGAGCGGATGCGCGCGGCGCGCGAGGCACAGCTCGCCCGCGCCGCCGACTGATCTTGCCGCGCCATCACGAAACGCGCGAACTGCCTTATAGCGCCGAGCAGATGTTCGCGCTGGTGACGGATATCGCGCGCTATCCCGATTTCCTGCCCTGGGTGGTCGCGCTGCGGGTCCGCAGCGATACCGAGACCGAAGCGGTCGCCGACATGATCGTCGGCTTCAAGGGGCTGCGCGAAAGCTTCTCATGCCGTGTCGAAAAGCAGTGGCCGAACCATGTCGCGGTCCATTATATCGACGGGCCGATGCGCCACCTCGACAATGAATGGCATTTCACCCCGATTGACGGCGAAGGCTGCCGCGTCGACTTCATGGTCGATTTCTCGTTCCGCAACCGCCTGTTCGAGACGCTCGCGGGGCAGATGTTCGACAAGGCGCTGCGCCGCATGATCGCGGCCTTCGAGGAGCGGGCTGCGGTGCTTTACGGGATCGCGGCGTAAACCGACACTACGGCGGCAACCCTGATCCTCGTCCGGAAATGACCGGTTAACGACATTCAGCGTCTCATAATTTGTCATTCCCGCGAAAGCGGGAATCCAGCGTGGAGTCAGCCGACGCACGCTCTGGATTCCCGCTTTCGCGGGAATGACAAAAGGGGGCGGTGGCCGCTCACCCTCCAAAGCTGGAACAGTCCTCAGGCCGGAAGCTCGATATCCTCGGACGGCCGCAGCGAGTCCCTGTCGGGCTGAAGCAGGTCGAGCGCGAAAAGCGTCGCCGCGTGGCGGATCGCGGCGCGGTCGGTCGAATCGAACTGGATGCGCTGGGTGAAATAATCGTCGGGGTCCTGTCCGCGCAGGGCCCGCGCGAAGACGACCTGGCCGACCGGCTTCTTCTCCGACCCGCCGCCGGGACCCGCGATGCCGGTGATCGCGACCGCGACGTCGGCGTCGCTCTTCGCCAGCGCGCCCGCGGCCATCGCCCAGGCGGTGGCGAGCGATACCTCGCCGAAGGTTTCCAGGATTTCGCCGCTCACCTCGAGCTGCGTCTTCTTGGCGTCGGCCGAATAGGTGATGAAGCCGCCCGAGAACACGTCGCTGCTTCCGGCAATTTCGGTCAGCGCGGCGCAGACCATGCCGCCGGTGCAGCTTTCGGCGACGGCGACGCGGCGCCCGGCGGCGCGGTTGGCGTCGAGGACGGCCGTGGCGGCGGCTTCGCGCGCGGCAAGGCGCGTTTCGGCATCGGACAGCAACTTAAATCTCCGGAAGTTGTAACGTGGCGACGGCCTGCGCGGCGATCCCTTCCCGGCGGCCGGTGAATCCCAGCCGCTCCGTCGTGGTCGCCTTCACACTAATGCGTGCGGGCGAAAGCGCAAGGATTTCGGCGATGCGCGTGCGCATGGCGTCCCGATGCGGGCCGATCTTCGGCGCCTCGGCGATGATCGTCAGGTCGAGGTGGGCGATCCGCCCGCCGGCCTGCGCGACGCGGCGGCCGGCAAATTCCAGGAACCGCCATGACGCCGCGCCGCGCCATTCGGGGTCGCTCGGCGGGAAATGGGTGCCGATATCGCCGTCGGCGAGCGCGCCGAGGATCGCGTCGGTCAGCGCATGAAGCGCGACGTCGGCATCGCTATGTCCGTCAAGTCCGTGACTATGCGCGATTTCCAGCCCGCCGATCCACAGCGGCTTGCCCGTGACCAGGCGGTGGACGTCATATCCCATGCCGACCGCGGTTCGCATGGCCTTCTCCGTTTCCAGCAGCCCCGACAGGATCGTCCTGTCTTCGGCATAAGTCAGTTTGTGGAGTCGCGCGTCGCCGACGACCGTCGCCACCGGCACGCCGAGCCGCCGCACGAGCTGTGCGTCGTCGGTCGCTGTTTCGCCGGCCGCGGCGGCATGGGCACGGCGCAGCGTGCCGAGCCGGAACGCCTGCGGCGTCTGGACGCGGGCGAGCGCGGCCCGGTCGACGACGTCGCCGGCTTCGCCGTCGATTTCCCGGACCAGCGTGTCGGGAACGGGCAGGGTGGGCATCACCGCTTCCGCCCCGTCGAGCGCCGCCAGCAGCCGATCGATCACCGCGGCGGTCACGCCGGGCCGCGCGCTATCGTGCACCAGCACGATGGCCGCATCGTCCCATGCCGCCAGTGCCGCAAGCCCGCTCGCGACCGACTGCTGCCTTTCGGCGCCGGGCGCGGCCGAAAGCCAGTCTGCCGGCACGCCGCCGGCCGCCGCCACGACGTCATCCCCGGCCACCAGCACGCCCGCCGCAATCGCCGGGTGCGCTGCGAACGCCTCGATACTCCAGCGGAGCAGCGGCTTGCCGCCGAGCGTTTCGAGTTGCTTGGGCTGCGCGAAGCCGGCGCGCGTTCCCCGTCCGCCGGCGAGCAGGATCACGGCGACGCGCGGGGCAGGCGAGGGCGCGGAGTCGGACATAAGCCGCGCCGGTTAGCGCAGCATCGGCTTGCGGGAAAGCGCCTTAACGTGTAGGGGCGTGCTCAAATTTTAGGCAATTTCGACGAAAGCTCCCCGCCATGGCGCCGCTGCGGCCCATCCAGATCGGCAACATCACCATCGCGGATCCCGTGATCCTCGCGCCGATGACGGGCGTCACCGACCTGCCATTCCGCAAGGTCGTGCGCCGTTACGGCTCGGGACTCAACGTCACCGAGATGATCGCCAGCCAGGCGGCGATCCGCGAGACGCGCCAGTCGATCCAGAAGGCGGCCTGGGACCCGATCGAGGAGCCGGTGTCGATGCAGCTCGTCGGCTGCACGCCCTATGAAATGGGCGAGGCGGCGAAGCTGAACGAGGATCGCGGCGCCGCGATCATCGACATCAACATGGGTTGCCCGGTGCGCAAGGTCACCAACGGCGACGCGGGATCGGCGCTGATGCGCGAGCCGAAGCTCGCCGCGGCGCTGATCGAAGCCTGCGTCAAGGCCGTGTCGGTTCCGGTGACGGTCAAGATGCGCATGGGCTGGGATCATGACAGCCTGAACGCGCCCGAACTCGCGCATATCGCCGAGGATCTGGGTGCGAAGATGATCACCGTCCACGGCCGCACCCGCAACCAGATGTATCGCGGCACCGCCGACTGGCGCTTCGTTCGACGCGTCAAGGACGCGGTGTCGGTTCCGGTCATCGTCAACGGCGACATCTGTTCGGTGGACGACGCGCGCACCGCGCTCGCGCAGAGCGGCGCCGACGGGGTAATGATCGGCCGCGGCGCCTATGGCCGGCCCTGGCTGCTCGGGCAGGTCATGGCGGCACTGCGCGGCGAAGCCGAACGGCCCGACCCCGGTATCGACGAGCAATATGCCATCATCACATCGCATTATCGCGCGATGATCGACCATTATGGCGAAATGACCGGGGTCAATATGGCGCGCAAGCATCTCGGCTGGTACGTCAAGGGACTGCCGGGCTCGGCCGAGTTCCGCAACAAGGTCAACCAGATTCCGGGCAGCAGGGACGTGCTCGACGCGCTCGCCTGCTTCTACGGCCCCTTCCTCAGCAAGGCTGCTGCGTGACCGCGCTCACGTCGAGCATCCCGGCCTTCGATCATGACGAACTCATCCAGTCGCATCCGGTCGCCACGCTGCTGATCGACCGCGGCGGAGTGGTGCTGTTCGTCAACGCCGCCGCCGAACAGCTCTGCAACCTCAGCCGCTCGGCGATGGTCGGGCGCGTCGTCTATGACGTCATCCGCATGGATCGCGACTATCGCCAGCGGATGAGCGATCCCACGACTTCGGCGCTGTTCGCGCACCGCACCGAAATCTCGGTCGGCGACCGCAAGGCGATCTTCGTCGACCTCCAGATGGTGCCCTATGGCCAGGGCGGCCACCGCATCCTCGCGCTGATTCCGTCGCAAAGCGAGGCCGAGCTGATGGGCGGCGTGACCGGTCGCCCGGGCCGTGCCGCCGGCGCCGCCGCCTCGATGCTGGCGCACGAGATCAAGAATCCGCTCGCCGGCATCAAGGGCGCGGCACAACTCCTCGCCCGCAAGACCGATGCCGGCGGCGAACGCTTCACGACGCTCATCTGCGCCGAGGTCGATCGCATCGCGACGCTGATCGATCAGATGGAGCATTTCTCGCGCGGGCAGCCGGTCGCCTGCTCGGCGATCAACCTCTATCCGCCGATCCACCAGACGATGGAGGCGGTCCGCGCGCGGCAGGTTCCGAATGTCCGCTTCGTCGAGGACTTCGACCCGTCGCTGCCGCTCGTGCTCGGCAATCATGACGCCATGGTGCAGATATTGCTCAACCTCGTGACCAACGCCTGCGAGGCGCTCGGCGGGCAGGGCGGCGGCATTGTGCGCATCGCCACCGCCTATCGCCACGGCCTGTCGATCGACAATGGCGACGGGCGCGGACGTATCGCGCTGCCGATCGAGCTCAGCGTCAGCGACAACGGCCCCGGCGTCCCCGCCGACATTCGCGGCGACCTGTTCGATCCCTTCGTGACCACCAAGCGTGAGGGCAGGGGCCTCGGCCTCGCGCTCGTCGCGAAGCTTGCGCGCGACATGGGCGGCACCGTCCAGCATGTCAGGGATGGCGACTGGACGCGCTTCCGCGTGCATCTGCCCACGCCGGGCCGGCGGGAAGCGACGGCATGACCGGCGCGAAGACGATCCTGCTCGTCGAGGACGACCCGGCGATCGCGCTGATCATCCGCGAGACGCTGGCGACCGAATGCGGCCAGCTCGCGTCGGTCGCCAGCATCGCCGAACGCAACGCCTGGCTCGCCGATAACCGCCCCGACCTCATCATCACCGACGTCGTGCTTCCCGACGGTGACGGTATCGACTCGCTGCCTGGCGTGGGCGTCGATCCGCTGACCCCGGTGATCGTGCTTTCCGCGCAAAACACGCTCGACACCGCGGTGCGCGCGACCGGCATCGGCAGCTATGACTATCTGCCCAAACCCTTCGATCTCGACGAACTGACCGCCAGCGTGCGCGCCGCGCTCCAGCGCCGCACGCTGCCGGGCGAGCACGCCGCGCCGGCGCCGACCGACAGCCATGGCCTCGTCGGCCGCGCGCCGGCGATGCAGGCGGTCTATCGCACCATCGCGCGCCTCGCGACCAACGACCTCGCGGTGCTGATCCTGGGAGAATCGGGCACCGGCAAGGAGGTGGTCGCGCGCGCGATCCACGCGACCGGGCTGCGGCGCGGCGGCCCCTTCGTCGCGATCAACATGGCCGCCATCCCGCGCGAGCTGATCGAGGCCGAACTTTTCGGACACGAAAAAGGCGCCTTCACCGGCGCGACCAGTCGGAACGCGGGTCGTTTCGAGCAGGCAGCCGGCGGCACGCTCTTCCTCGACGAGATCGGCGACATGCCGCTCGAGGCGCAGACCCGGTTGCTGCGCGTCCTTCAGACAAGCGAATATTCGACCGTCGGCGGCAGCCAGGCGCTCAGGGCCGATGTGCGGGTCATCGCCGCGACCCATCGCGACATGCGTAGCCTCGTCGCCGACGGCCGCTTCCGCGAGGATCTCTTCTATCGTCTCAATGTCATTCCGGTAACGCTGCCACCGCTGCGCGACCGGCGCAGCGACATCGCCGCGCTCGTCGGCCATTTCGTCGCGGCGGGACGCCATTCGGGTCTGCCCGACCGCCAGTTCGCGCCCGCGGCGATGCAGCGCCTCGAATGCCACGACTGGCCCGGCAACGTCCGCGAACTCGGCAACGTCGTACAGCGGCTAGCGATCCTTTCGCGCGATACGGTGGTCACCGCGCGCGATGTCGAGGCGGTGCTCGGCGACAGCGACGGCGCAAGTGCCGCCGAACCCGCCGAACTGATCGCGCGCGCCATCGACGATTGGGCGCGCGAGCAATTGCTGCGAAACGATGGCGACGGCGATATCCACGCCCGGCTCCAGGCAATCGTCGAAGCGGCGCTGCTCCGCCGCACGCTGCGCGAGGTACGCGGCAACCAGCTCGAGGCGGCACGACGTCTCGGCATCAATCGCAACACGCTGCGCAAGCGGCTCGGCCAGCTCGCGATCGATCCCGCGCAGCCCTGACGGCAAGGCCTCGACAAGAGCCGGAATGGGCCCGAAATCCGCCCATTCGCAAAGTTAACGCATATTGTGTGTTCTCTATGCAACAGCTTTGTCGTATCGCAGCAACAATGGCGCAAACCGCATCTTTGATCCTCGATGAGGATTCCGACGAGCAGACCGCTCGCTCGGGCCTTTGGCGCTTTGCGGCTCCCGAATATTATGCGCTCGCGCTCGCGGTCAGCATCGGCATCGCCACTTATATTTTCGTCACTGGCGACGCACAGAGCCAGCGCCTGCTGACCCCGGCGCTGGTCGCTGCGATCATGGTGGCCAATCTGGTGCCGGCGATGGCGCTGATCGTGCTCATCGGCAGCCGCATTGCGCGCGCGCGCGCCGTCCGCTCGATGGCGGGGGGAAGCGGCCGCCTGCACGTTCGGCTGGTTGCGCTTTTTTCATTGCTTGCTGCGGCGCCGACGCTGCTCGTCGTGATCTTCGCCTCGCTTCTCTTCCAATATGGCGTCGATTTCTGGTTTTCGGACCGGTCGCGCGGGATGTTCGAAAACGCGGCCAGCCTGGCGGAGGGCTATTATCAGGAAAATCAGCGCGAGGTCGGCGACAATACCATCGCGATGGCAAAGGACATCAGCGACAAGCTGGCGCTCGTTGCGGTGGATAGTCCCGAATTCGCCAATTATTATTTCCAGCAGGTCGTCGCACGTATCCTGAACGAATCGGCGATCATCGAGATCGGGGCGGATGGCGTTGCGCGGACGGCCGCGGCCATCAATCCCGACAATCGCGCCGCCGAAGCGCGTCTGTCCCGGCGGATCGTCGATCGACTCCGCGCCGGCGAGGATGTTGTGGTCGTCCGCGAGGCCGACCGGATCGAGGCGGCAACGCGTCTGCCCGGCAGGCAACACGCCTATCTCTACGCGTCGCGCGATTTCAACGTTCCCGGCTTTCAGCAGTCGGTACGCGCCGGCAACGTGCTCGCCGACTATAACGACCTGTTCGAGCGCTCACAGAAGCTGCAGCTTCAGTTCAACGGCGCGCTGTATCTGGGCTCGCTTCTGCTGCTTGCGCTCGCGGTGGTGGCGGCGATCGTCGTCGCCGATCGGATCGTGCGGCCGCTCGGCACGCTGATCGGCGCGACACGGACCGCCGCGGGCGGCGATCTTTCGGTGCGCGTCGAACCCTCCGAACGGGACGACGAAATCGCAGTGCTGACGCGCGCCTTCAACCGCATGACCGAACAGTTGCAAGGCCAGACGAGCGCGCTCGTCAACGCCAATGAACAGCTCGAGGCGCGCCGCAGCTTCATCGAAGCGGTACTGAGCGGCGTCACCTCTGCCGTCGTCTCGGTCGATGCGGAGCATCATATTCTCCTTGCCAACGCCGCCGCTGAACGGCTGGTCGGCACCGCCGGCGAAAGCCTCACCGGCAAGCCGCTTGGCGAGGTCGCGCCCGAACTCGCCCGCCTGCTCGAAGGCGACGAGCATGAAGCGATCGTCCAGCTCGCGCGCAAGGATGCCGAGCCTGCGACCTTTGCCGCCAAGGCGGTCGCGCAGGGCGACGGCTTCGTGCTCAGTTTCGAGGATATCACCCAGCAATTGCTCGATCAGCGCCGCGCCGCCTGGTCCGACGTCGCGCGGCGCATCGCGCACGAGATCAAGAATCCGCTGACCCCCATCCAACTCGCCGCCGAGCGCCTCCAGCGCCGTTTCGGCGACAAGGTCGAGGGCGATACCGCGACCTTCAAGCGGCTGACCGACACGGTGATCCGTCAGGTCCACGACATGCGCCGCATGGTCGACGAATTTTCGAGCTTCGCGCGCATGCCCAAGCCGACCTTCGGGGTCGAGGACGTACGCGACATCTTGAAGCAGGCGGTGTTCCTCTTCGAAGTCGCCAGGCCCGATATCAGGTTCCATGTCCGCACGCCGAACGCGATCGAACCGCTCGTCTGCGACCGCCGGTTGCTGTCCCAGGCGCTGACGAACATCGTAAAGAATGCCGTCGAGGCGATTGAAGAGAAGTCGAAAAGACCAGAGCACGATGGTTCGGGCGAGATCGACGCGCAGCTCGACGTCGGCCCCGGCGATGTCATCCGCATCATCGTCACCGACGACGGGATCGGACTGCCCCAGGCACGCGATGCGATCGCCGAGCCCTATATGACGACGCGGCAAGGCGGAACCGGACTTGGCCTCGCAATCGTCAAGAAGATCGTCGAGCAGCATTATGGCGAACTGGAATTTGCGGACAATCCGGCGGGGCAGGGGACGCGCGTGACGCTGACGCTGCATCCCGACCGGCTGCGGCCATTGGTCGGCAAGGGCGGGGAAGGGGGAGAGAGCAGTCAGGGCCAGGCCGAATCGGTGCCCGGCCGCATCCGAATTCGACAGGACAGAGAAGATCATGGCGCTTGATATTTTGATCGTCGACGACGAACGCGACATTTGCGAACTGGTCGCCGGCGTCATGGAGGATGAAGGCTATGAGGCGCGCACCGCCGGCGACAGCGACGCCGCGCTGGAGGCAATCCGCCAGCGCCGCCCGTCGCTCGCGCTGATCGACGTCTGGCTCCAGGGGTCGCGGCTCGACGGCCTCGGCCTTGTCGAGGCAATCAAGGCGTTCGATCCGACGCTGCCGATCATCGTGATCTCCGGCCATGGCGGGCTCGACACCGCAGTCGCCGCGATCCGCCGCGGCGCGTTCGATTTCATCGAAAAGCCGTTCGAGGCCGAACGGTTGCTCCACCTCGTCGCCCGCGCGACCGAGAGCGAGCGGCTGAAATTCGAATATGAGCGGCTGCGCGAAAAGGCGGGTCCTGCCGACGAACTGACCGGCACCAGCGCCGCGATCAACAATGTCCGCGCGACGCTGAAGCGCGTCGCCGGCACCGGCAGCCGCGTGCTGATCACCGGCGCGCCGGGGGTGGGGAAGGAGGTCGCCGCGCGCGTGCTCCACGGCTGGAGCGGCCGCCACAGCGCGCCCTTTCGCGTCATCTCTTCGGCGCGCATGGACCCGGAAACGGTCGAGGCCGAGTTGTTCGGCACCGAATCCGACGACGGATCGATCCGCGTCGGCCTGCTCGAACAGGCGCACGGCGGCACGCTGTTCCTCGACGAGGTTGCGGACATGCCGCTGACCACGCAGGGCAAGATCCTCCGCGTCCTCACCGACCAGAGCTTCACCCGTGTCGGCGGCCGCACGATGATCCGCGTCGACGTCCGCATCATCTCGGGCTCGGCGCGCGACCTGACCGCCGAGATCGCCGAGAAGCGATTTCGCGAGGATCTTTATTACCGGCTCAACGTCGTACCGGTGCATATCCCGCCGCTGCGCGAGCGGCGCGACGACATCGCCGCGCTGTGCGACCATTTCGTCAGCCGCTATGCCGCCGAGCGCCGCGTGCCGCCGCCCGAAATCAGTGCCGAGGCGATGGCCGCGCTGCAGGCGCACGACTGGCCCGGCAACGTCCGCGAACTGCGCAACGTCGTCGAGCGCGTGATGATCCTCGCGCCGAGCGACCGGCTCGCGCGGATCGACGCCGACATGCTGCCCGCCGAGCTGGTGCGCGGCGGCACCGACATATTGCCGCACGCCGAATCGATCACCGCGATTCCGCTCAAGGAGGCGCGCGAGAATTTCGAGCGCGAATATCTGCGTATCCAGATCAATCGGTTTTCTGGGAATATCTCGCGGACCGCGAGCTTCATCGGCATGGAACGCTCGGCCCTGCACCGCAAGCTGAAGCTGCTGGGGCTGACCGACAATCCGGACGGGGAAGGCTGAGGCGGAAACCCGCCATTTTCGACTCGCCATCTTCCGAATGGCGATCCGTCCTAGACGGCGCGCGCGCTTTGCCGCATAATGGCCGCGCCACAATGACGGAGCGGTCCGACGAACGGAGCGCCCAAGCGGGATCGCCGCCAAGAACAGGAGGCCAATGTGTCCGATAAAAGCCAGAATCTTCAGGATCTTTTTCTCAACGCCCTGCGTCGCAACAAGACCCCGGTGACGATGTTCCTCGTCAAGGGGGTCAAGCTTCAGGGAATCATCACCTGGTTCGATAATTTCTCGCTGCTGCTGCGCCGCGACGGCCAGTCGCAGCTCGTCTACAAGCATGCGATCTCGACGGTGATGCCGTCGCACGACTTCGACCTGTCGCTGCTCGGCGACGACGTCCGCGATGCTCCGCCCAGCAAGGGCAAGGCGCTGCAGGACGTCTTCCTCAACGCCGTGCGCCGCTCCGACGAATCGGTGACGATGTTCCTCGTCAACGGCGTCATGCTGCAGGGCGATATCGTCGCGTTCGATCTTTTCTGCATGTTGCTCGAGCGCGAACGGCAGGTGCAGCTCGTCTACAAGCATGCGATCTCGACGGTGCAGCCGAACGGCCCGATCAACCTCACCGACAATGGCGACGGGGACGCCGAGGACGCCTGACCGGCCCTATGGACGATAGCGCGGACGACGTGACGCGCGGCGCGCGCGCGATACTGGTCGTGCCCGAGTGGCGCGGGCAGGGGCTGTCGCGCGACCTCGACGCGCGCGCGGCCGAGGCGAAGGGGCTGGCGCTCGCGATCGGGCTCGACGTCGTGGCGGTGCATCCGTTGCGGCTGCGCCAGACACGCGCCGCAACGCTGATCGGGGTCGGGCAGATCGAGGCGATCAAGCCCGAAGTTGGCGAAAGTGCCGCGCAGCTTGTCATCGTCGATGCGGCGCTGACCGCGATCCAGCAGCGCAACCTGGAAACCGAACTTGGCGTCAAGGTCATCGATCGGACGGGGCTAATTCTGGAAATCTTCGGCGAGCGCGCCGCGACGGCGGAAGGGCGGCTGCAGGTCGAGCTCGCGCATCTCGACTATCAGGCGGGCCGATTGGTGCGGAGCTGGACCCATCTCGAACGCCAGCGCGGCGGTTTCGGTTTCCTCGGCGGCCCCGGCGAGACGCAGATCGAGGCCGACCGGCGCATGATCCGCGACCGCATGGCGCGCATCCGCCGCAGCCTGGAAGATGCGCGCCGCACGCGCCAGCTTCAGCGGTCGAAGCGCCAGCGAGCGCCATGGCCGGTCATCGCGCTCGTCGGCTATACCAACGCCGGAAAATCGACCTTTTTCAATCGCCTGACGGGAAGTGCCGTCATGGCGGAAGACATGCTGTTCGCGACGCTCGATCCGACGATGCGCGAGATTCGCCTGCCGGGAATCGACAAGGCGATCCTGTCCGATACCGTCGGTTTCGTGTCCGACCTGCCGACCGAACTCGTCGCCGCCTTTCGCGCGACGCTGGAGGAAGTCACCACCGCCGACCTGATCGTCCACGTCCGCGACATCGTGCATCCCGATAGCGAGGCGCAATATGACGATGTCCGCGCGATCCTGACCTCGCTCGGGGTCGTCGAGGGGGAAGGGGCGGACGGCGAACCCGCCCGCGCCGTCCCGCAGATCGAGATATGGAACAAGATCGACACCACCGATCCCGATCGCCGCGCGGCGATCGAAGCGATGGCGGCGCGGCGGCCCGACGTCGCGGTCATCTCGGCCGAAAGCGGCGAAGGCGTCGACGCGGCGCGCGCGCTGATGGCGGCCGAACTCACAGCGCGGCACGAGATCGCGGACATTGTCCTGCGCTTCGATCAGGGCGAGGCGATGGCATGGCTCCACGCGCGCGGCGAGGTGCTGGCGGACCGGGCGGAGGAGGGTGGCCATCGGCTGACCGTGCGCCTCGACCCCGCCGACCGCGCGCGGTTCGAACGGCTGTGGCCGGATGCTGGGTGACGGGCGGCGCTCCGTTTGAAAGCAGAAAGCAGTCGCGCAATGCGGTAGTCGCGCTTTATTCCCGCTCCGCGGCTTTGACCGCTTGCCAGTGCGCTCCGAGTGCGTCGAGCGGCCAGTCCGCGATCCGGCCTTCGCACCGCTCCTCAACCGCTTGAAAGCGCCGCGCGAATTTGGCATTCGCGGCGCGCAGCGCGTCCTCGGCATCGACACCGAGATGGCGCGCGTAATTGACCACCGCGAAGAGGAGGTCGCCTACCTCTTCATGCCGCGCGGTATCGCTGTCGGCTTCGGCGACTTCGGCGAGCTCCTCGGCGATCTTGGCGCGCGGGCCTGCGGCGTCGGGCCAGTCGAACCCGACCCGTGCGGCGCGCGCCTGCAGCTTCTGCGCGCGCAGCAGCGCGGGCAACGACAGCGCCACGCCGGTGAGCGCGCCTTGTGGGCCATCGGCGGCGCGCTCAGCGGCCTTGATTGCTTCCCATTGCTGGCGGACGTTCAAGGCCGTGGTGTCACCGAAGATGTGCGGATGGCGCCGCTCCATCTTGTCCGAAATCACCGTCGCGACGTCGTCGAAGCCGAACAGTCCGCGGTCGGCGGCAATCTGTGCATGGAAGACGACCTGGAGCAGCAGGTCGCCGAGCTCGTCGCAGATCGCCGCGGGATCGCCGCCGGCGATCGCGTCGGCGACCTCATAGGCTTCCTCGATCGTATAGGGCGCGATCGTCGCGAAATCCTGCGCCAGATCCCATTCGCAGCCGCCGTCGGGGTTGCGCAATCGCCGCATGATCGCGAGCAAACGGTCGATGGGGGATGCGGGGGACTTCGCCGCGTCTGGAGGCATATTTTTATCCGATAATATATATTATGTTAAATTCTGATGGAGCGTCGAGGTCAAGCCCCCCTCTTATCCCGCGACGAGCTGATAGCCCCGGATCGCCAGAAACAGCAGCGCGAAAATCGCAACCCATGCGAGCGCCATCTTCAGCCAGTCGCGGATCGGCAGTCGCCGCACGACCAGCGCGCTCAGCACCAGCGTGAACGCCATGGCGAACCACAATATCTCCGCACCGACCCCCATGCTCATAGCTGCACCTCCAGCCCGTCATAGCCCGGCTCGACGCCCGGCGGCAATTCGGCCGCGAGCTCGTCGTAATCCATTGTATTGTCCATATGCGTGATGATCGCGCGCGGCTGGCCGACCCTGGCGAGCCCTTCGAGGGTCATCGCGACATGCGGATGCGTCGGATGCGGATAGCGGCGCAGCGCGTCGATCACGAACAGGTCGACGCCCTGGAAGAAATCGACCATTTCATCGGTAAATTTCGAAAAATCCGTGGCATAGGCGATCTTGTGGGCACCGTCGCTGAAGATCAGGCCCGAAGCCTTGATCGGCCCGTGCGGCATTTCGATCGCCGATACCTCGATCGGACCGATCGCCTGATGATCGCGCAGTTCGATCGGATCGACCGACGCCGGATAGCCGGCATTGCCGGCAAAGGCATAGGAGAAGCGCCATTTCAGCGTTTCGAGCACATGATCGCGGGCATAGGCCGGCACCGGCGCGCCACGGCGCAAGTGCATGATCTGGCGCAGGTCGTCGAGGCCGTGGGTGTGGTCGGCATGCTCGTGCGTCCAGATGACCGCATCGACCTCGCCTATGCCCGCGTCGAGAAGCTGGAGCCGCATGTCGGGGCTGGTATCGACGAGCAGCCGGAAGCCGCCGAGCGAGACGAGGATCGAAGCGCGGCTGCGCAGGTTGCGGGGATTGTCGGGGTCGCACGCACCCCAGTCGTTGCCGATCCGCGGGACCCCCGACGAGGTGCCGCATCCGAGAATGCGAACCTTCATATTGAACGTGACGTCATGGTGCCGCCTTGTTGAAAAGGCGGTAGAAATTGGCGCTCGTCGTCGCCGCGAGCGTGTCCGGCTCCTCGCCGCGCAGGGTAGCGAGGAAAGCGAGCGTGTCGGCAACGAAGGCGGGCTCGCCGGTCTTGCCACGATGCGGGACGGGGGCGAGAAAGGGGGAGTCGGTCTCGACGAGCAGCCGGTCCTGCGGCAGCCATTTGGCGGTTGCCTGCAGATCGGCGGCATTCCTGAACGTCACGATCCCCGAGATCGAGATATAGAGGCCGAGATCGAGGGCCTTGCGCGCGAAATTGTCGCTTGCGGTGAAGCAGTGGATGACGCCGGGATAAGGCGCCCTTCCCATCTCCTCGCCCAGCAAGGCCAGCGTGTCCGCCTCCGCGTCGCGCGTATGGACGATGATCGGCAGACCCGTCTGTTGCGCCGCGTGGATATGGCGACGGAAACTGTCCTGCTGTCGCGCCCGGTCGCTCTTGTCGTAATAATAGTCGAGCCCGGTTTCGCCGATGCCGATGACGCGCGGATGCGCGGCGCGCGCCACCAGCTTTTCGGTGTCGACGTCGGAATGCTGGTCGGCGTCGTGCGGGTGGATGCCGACGCTGGCCCAGACATCGGCGTTCGCCTGCGCCGCCGCCAGCACATCGTCCCATTCGCTTTCGCGCGTCGCGATGTTGAGCATCGCCGTCACGCCGCGGGCGCGGGCGCGGGCCAGCACCGCGTCCTGCTGCTCGGCGAGCCCCTTGTAATTGAGATGGCAGTGCGAATCGATGAGCATCAGGCGGCGGTCTCCTCCCCTTCGGGCAGGTCGAGGCGCGGGAAGATCGGCACCGGCTGTCCGACCGCGAAGCCGCTCGCGGCGTGTTTCGCGAACCAATCGGTGTCGGCCAGCGCGGCGAAATCGCGCGCATCGGCGGCGATGCCCATCTGGTCGAGCAGCGCTTCGGCCGCCGCCGGCACGACCGGGCGGATCGCGATCGCGAGGGTCCGGACCGATTGGAAAAGCGTCATCAGCACAGCGCGCATCCGTTCGGGGTCGGTCTTGCGCAGCGCCCAGGGCGCCATGGCATCGACATATTGATTGCAGGCGAAGACGGCGCGAATCCACTCCTCGATCCCGACCGAGAAGGCGAGCTGTTCGAATTCGCGCGGCAGCCGCGTTTGCGCCATGTCGAGCAGGTCGGCGAGTAGTGCCTCATCCTCGGGTTCAGACTGATAGTCCGCCGACAGTTCACCACCCAAATTCTTGAAAATCATGGACAAGCTACGCTGCGCCAGATTGCCGAAGCTGTTGGCGAGATCGGCGTTGGCGGTGCGGACGATCGCCTCGGCCGAATAGCTGCCGTCCTGGCCGAAGCTGACTTCGCGCAGCAGATAATAGCGCAGCGCGTCGACGCCGAAGCGCTCGGCCAGTTCCATCGGGTCGACGACATTGCCGAGCGATTTCGACATCTTCTCGCCGCGGTTGAGCAGGAAGCCGTGGCCGAACACCTGTTTGGGCAGGGGCAGGCCGGCACTCATCAGGAAGGCCGGCCAGTAAACCGTATGAAAACGTACGATATCCTTGCCGATCATATGGATATCGGCGGGCCAGAAGCGCGCGAAATCGCCGTCGGCGTCGGGATAACCGAGCCCCGAGAGATAGGTGGTGAGCGCATCGACCCACACATACATGACATGCCCCGGCGAATCCGGCACCGGTACCCCCCAGTCGAAGCTGGTGCGCGAGACGGACAGATCCTTGAGCCCGCCCTCGACGAAGCGCAGCACCTCATTGCGGCGGCTTTCGGGGCGGATGAAGTCCGGATTGTCGCGATAGAGCGCGAGCAGCCGGTCCTGATAGGCGGAGAGGCGGAAGAACCAGCTTTCCTCGACCGTCCATTCGACCGGCGTGCCCTGCGGCGAGAGCCGGGCGCTGCCCTCCCCCTCGCTCAGTTCGCTTTCGTCGTAGAAAGCCTCGTCGCGGACCGAATACCAGCCCTCATAGCGGTCGAGATAGAGGTCGCCGTTTGCCGCCATCGCGCGCCAGATCGCCTGCGACGCCGCATGATGCGCGGGGTCGGACGTGCGCATGAAAACATCATAGCTGATGTTCAACATGGCATACATATCACGGAAATATCCCGACATTTCGTCAGCAAGGCTGATTGTCGGGCGCCCTTGACCGCGCGCGGTCTGATACATTTTCAGGCCATGTTCGTCAGTGCCCGTGACCATCCGCACGTCGCGGCCGCGCATGCGCTGGAAGCGCGCCATCGCGTCGGTGGCGATCGCCTCATAGGCATGGCCGATATGCGGGCGACCGTTGGGGTAGCTGATCGCGGTGGTGATGTAGAAGGGGGTCTTATCCGTGGACATGCGCGCGCCTTAGCGGCTGCGGGGCGGGAGGGGAAGGCGTGATCAGAGCGAGAGCAAGCAGGTTGCAGACCGCACCATATCCCTCTCCTGCCCCGTCACCCTGAACGTGTTTGGCGATTATCCCCTTAAGGCATGTAAGGGGTGATCCCCGGCGAAAGCCGGGGTCCAGACGTCGGGCGCTGTCCGTTCAAAATGGACCCCGGCTTTCGCCGGGGATCGCTTACATGCTCCAACGGTACACATGCCGACTTGTTTCAGGGTCCATGGTCTGCCCTTTGAATACGGCGCAGCGCAAAAGGAGAGACTTGGCCATGGATGCTGAAACGAGTTCAGCATGACGAAAGGGAAAGACGGCGGTGCAAAATGCCATCGATATGGCCCCGGCAAAGGAGCGGTTATCGGGCGGCTCCCTCGCGCGGCGCCAGTTCGGCGAGGCAGTTGCCGATCTCGAACCCGACCATCGTGCCATCGTAGGAGCCGCGGATCGCGTCGCGGACAGTGCGCTGGATGCGGTCCCATTGCGCAAGCACCGGCGCGATCTCGCCGATGGGGCGCTCTCGCGCGAGCCGCGACAGCAGCGCCGGGACGATGTCGATCACCAGTTCGAGGCGCGCGCGATTGCTCGTCCCGCCGACCTCGCGCGCCAGTGCCTCGCGCAACCGGTTGTCGGGGTCGCCCGAGGCGGCGATCGCCAGCAGCTTTTTTTCCATCGCCGCGACGTCGCTGTCGATCAGCGCCAATGCCTTGCCCGGCACGCCGCCCGACGCCGCGACGATCGCGCGCACCTCGCTGCGGTCGAGCATCGGCCGCAATTCGTGCAGCCATGCCGTCATGACGTCACGCTCAGCCGGTTGAAAACGCAGGGTTCTGCACCGCGAGCGGATCGTCGGCAGCAGGCGGCCCGGCGAATGGCTGACCAGCAGGAACAGCGTCTGCGCGGGCGGTTCCTCGAGCGTCTTGAGCAGTGCGTTGGCGCCGTCGGTCTCCAGATCGTCGACCGCATCGACAAGGATCACGCGCCAGTCGCCGAGCGACAGCGACAGATACAGCCGCCGGATCATGCCGCGCACCTGGTCGATGGTGATGTTGCGCGCGAGGTCTTTGCCCTTGTCCTTCACCAGACGCTCGAGGGTCAGGATTTCGGGATGATTGCCCGCCGTTACGAGGCGTCCTGCGGCAGCGTCGCCGGGGTCGTCGAGCGGCACCGTCTGCCCTTCTCCGCCACGCCCGTGAGTAACGAGGAAGCGCGCGGCGCGCGCCGCGAAGGCGGCCTTCCCCATGCCCTGCGGCCCCGCGAGCAGCCAGGCATGATGCAATCGCCCGCCGGCCCAGGCTTCGAGGAACGCCTGTTCCGCGGCGTTGTGCCCGATCATGGCAGCCATGGATCGAGCTCCGCGAGGATGGCAGCGGTCACCGCTTCGGCGGGCGCGTCGGCGTCGATCACCCGCCAGCGCGCGGGTTCGGCCGCCGCCAGCTCGGCGAAGCGCGCGGCGAGGCGCGCCTGATAATCGCCGGGCTTGCTGCCCATGCGGTCCGTCCCCGCGGCGTCGCGGCGTACCAATCGCTGCGCCGCCGCCTCCGCGCTCAGGGTGAGCAGGAAGCTGCGGTCGGGCAGCAATCCCTCGGATCCGAAGGCGTGCAGCGCCATGATGTCGGCGTCGGTGATGCCGCCGCCACCGCCCTGATAGGCGCGGCTCGAATCGACGAAGCGGTCGCACAGCACCCACGCACCGCGCGCCAGCGCCGGTCGGATCGTGCGCGCGACATGGTCGGCGCGCGCCGCCGCGAACAGCAGCGCCTCGCAACGCGCGTCCCAGCGGTCGTCGGCACCCTCCATCAGCAGCGCGCGGATCGCCTCGGCGCCGGCGCTGCCGCCGGGCTCGCGCGTCGCCACCACCTCGACCCCGCGCGCGGCCAACGCGGCGGCGAGCGCGCGAAGCTGCGTCGATTTTCCGACCCCCTCCCCGCCCTCGAGCGTGATGAAGCGCCCGTTCACCAGCCGGTCAGCCGATAGAAGCCGGTGCGGGCGCGATCGAGCCAGTCGCCCTTCGCCACATCCCGTGCGGCGAGCAGCGGCGTGATCTGCGGCGGCAGGCCGTCGGGGGTCACCACCAGTTCGGCGACCCGCGTCCCGCGCCCCACTGGCGCGGCCAGCGGCGATTGCGCCCGCATCGTCGCGCGGAAACCGCCCTGAAAGCCCTTCGGCACCGTCATCCGCACCGGGCGCGCAGCCTCTGCGGCGACGGCGGGGGCTGCGCCCTGCCCGACATCGAGGCGGCCGATTTTCGTGCCGGCGGGCACGATCTCGCGCCCCTCCCATGCTTCGAATCCCCAGCGCATCAGCCGTTCGGCCTCCTCGCGCCGTGCCTTTTCGCTGGGCAGGCCCGCGATAACCAGGATCAGTCGGCGGCCGCCGCGCTTTGCCGAACCGAGATAGCAATATCCCGCCTCGTTGGTGTGTCCGGTCTTGAGCCCGTCGACGCCTTCGACGCGGCCGAGGATCGGGTCACGGTTGGGCTGTACGATCGGCTTGCCGTCGGGCGCCGTGCCGTGTTGAAGCTTCGCGAGCGAGAAATAGCGGGCATAGCCGCCCGGATGATCGCGGATCAGTCGGTCGGCCAGAAGGATCAGGTCGGCGGCGTTGACTTTGGTCACCCCGCCATCGGGCCAGCCGTTCGGGGTCCCGAAGCGGCTCGATGTCATACCAATCTGCGCGGCTACCGTGTTCATTCGCTTGACGAAAGCCGCTTCGTTTCCGTCGATGCCGACCGCCAGCACCGCCGCCGCGTCATTGCCCGAAACGGTGATGAGACCCTTTAGCAATTCGTCGACCGAAACCTTTTCTCCCGGACGCAGGAACATGGTCGATCCGCCATTGCCGCCGTTCCATTTTTCCCACGTGTCGCGCTGAACGGTGAAAACGGCATCGCGCGACAATTTGCCGCTGTCGATCAGGTCGAGCACGACATAGGCGGTCATCACCTTGGCCATCGAGGCGGGCGCGAAGCGCTTGTCGGTGCCCCGCTCGAACAGGATCGCGCCCGAATCCATGTCCTTGAGCATCGCGATCGGCGCCTGCGTCGTATAGAGCGGGCGGCTGGCGGGGGCGTGCGTCGCCACCTTTTCCGCCGGCGCCGCCGACACCGTCACGGCGAGCATCGCCGCCGCGAGCATCACCGATCCACCCCTTGCCAAGCCGTTCCACCGCATGGCCCGGCTTTAGGATGCGATCGCTACGATGAAAAGCCGTTCCTTGGCGAGATTTCGCGTCAGCGGCCCCGTTCGACCCGCGCGTCGCGAAAGCCCTTGGCCTTCGCCTTGGCGAGCGCCGCCTGCGCCTCGGCCTCGCTGGCGAACGGTCCCATGCGCACGCGCCACAACCGGCCCGCGGCGCTCACCGTTCCGCCGAGCGACCGGGCGGTCGCGTCCGCATTGGCTCTGCTCGAAAAGGCCGCGACCTGCACGAAATGGCTGGCGGTCGCGGCGGGCTTCGCAGCCGTCGGCCTGGGCGCCGCCGAGGCGGTCGGCGGGGCCTTTTCGCCTTCGACGATGAAACGGTCGCCGCCCGGCCTGGTTCGCGGCGGATTGGCGGGAGGCGGTGCCGGCTTGGCGGCGGGACCGGCAGCGACCGGCGCGGGGCTGACCGCAGCCGCGGCGGGCTTCGGCATCTCGCTCAGCTTGCGGCGCAGGATGGCGAGCAGCGAATCGGGCGTCGCCAGCCGGTCGGGCACCGCCTTGCCGGCGCGCAATTGCTGTCGCTCGGCCGTCGGTGGATGGACGCGGCGCACGCGCACGCCGGTGACGCCGTCCTTCAATCCGAGCTGATCGGCGGCGGCGGGCGACAGATCGATCAGCCGGTCGTTCGCCATCGGTCCGCGGTCGTTGACGCGCACCAGGATCGTGCGCCCCGTGTCGAGCGCGGTGACCTCGACATAGCTGGGCAGCGGCAGCGTCTTGTGCGCGGCCGATATGGCGGCAGGGTCGAAATCTTCGCCGTTGGCAGTGGGCTTGCCCGCGCGGTCGTCGCCGTAGCGGCTTGCATAGCCGACCGCGTCATAATCGGCGATATCGGCGGGCGTATAGCTGGTGTCGCCGACCTTGTAGGTCGCGCCCAGCATGACCGGGCGGTCATCGACCAGCGGCGCGGGCGCCGGCGCAGGGGCAATTGCCGAACCGCCGTCGCGGTTCCCATCGACCATTCCGCATCCCGACAGCAGCAGCGTCGCACCGCCGAGCAGCGCCGCCGAAACCCCGTGCCTACCGATCGATCTCATCCGCCAATACCCCCACCGACAATGCGTAAAAATTGGAACAATTATAGTCCAATATCGCACGATAGTTACCGGTGAGCAAATAAGCGGTCTTTCCGGGACCGTCGGGTTCGAGCAGGGTCGCCTGGATTTCACCGTCGGGCCAGCGCCCGTTCAGCGGCTGAATCCCCGCGGCGCGCCACTCGGCCATCGAGCGCCAGCGGCTGTGACGTTCGAAAACGCGGGGGCAGCGCGTCGGGACGAGCCGATTGGCCAGCCGGCCGCGGTCGAGCCCGTCGGGAACCCGCACCGGGATGCCCCACGGCTGCCCAGGCCGCCAGCCGGCGCGGCGCAGATAGGCGCCGATCGATTCGACCGCATCGGCCTCGCTCGACCAGATTCGCGCAACCCCGTCACCGTCGCCGTCCTCGGCGACCTGTAGATAAACGGAGGGCAGGAATTGCGGATAGCCGAAGGCGCCGGCCCAGCTTCCTTTCAGCACGCCGCGCGGCACGCCCTGCTCGACCATCTGGAGCGTCGCGAGAAATTCGGGCTCGAACAGGCTGCGCCGCCGCCCTTCATAGGCCAGCGTAGCGAGCGCCTCGGGCAGGTCGAAATTGCCGGTCACCGCGCCATAAGCGGTCTCGTGCCCGAAGATCGCGATCATGATGCTCGTCGGCACCCCCGTGCGCGCCTCGATCCGCGACAGCAGCGGCAACAGCCGGTCGTGAACCCGTCGCCCGCCGTTGATCCGCGCCGCGTCGACATGCTTGATGCGATAGGGGGCAAAGGCGGGGATCGGCGCGTTGGGATTGGGCGGCGCACCCAGATTGTCGCGGTCGAGCGCCACGACGCGCGCATTATACCGCAGCCCCGCCGTCACCCGGTCGAAGGTCGCGCGCGACACGCCCTTCGCCTCCGCCTTGGGCCACAGCGACTGGACATAGGCGTCGAAACCCGCGGCGCCGCTCGCCTGCGCATGCACCGGCGCCGACGCGCTGAGCAGCCACGCCGACAGCATCACCCCCGAAAAGCGGAAAAGACGCCCGAATCCGAATTGCTTGCTGCCAGTCATCGCTTACCCATAGGCAAGGAATGTCATGGATGCACCAGCCTTGAACAGCCGATGCTGCGACGATCCGAGTCAAAGCCGCGCCGGGCCGAAGCCCCCGCAGGTTTCGCTTGCCGGGCGCCGCGCTCGCGCTATGGCGGCGCGGACAAGGAAGCGTGGCCGAGTGGTTGAAGGCAGCGGTCTTGAAAACCGCCAACGGGGTAACTCGTTCGTGGGTTCGAATCCCACCGCTTCCGCCATCGGATGCAAGTATCGGAGAACCCGCGCATCTCCTAAGATTCGTCCTTTGGGAGGGGGATATGGGCAAGAAATATGCAGCACTGGGCGAGTATCTGGATAGCCGGGATGGTGATGGCATCACGTTGAGTTTCGCGCAGATTGAAGCAATTCTAGGTGACACGCTGCCGAAAAGCGCGGTCGATTATGACGCTTGGTGGAGCAATACCCCCGCGCCGGGGCGTCACAATCATATCTGGCTTAGCCGCGGCTGGGAAACGGCTGACCTCAATCGCGCCGCGCGAACAGTAAGGTTTACTCGCGTTCAGTTCTCGACGCTGCCGTTAAAGACCAGCCGGGGTGGCCGCGCAGCGCGTTCTACACCCTTGCCACTTGCTATGCTTGGCCCTGCCCCCATCGCATCATCGAACGACGTTGCCTTGAAGTTCGGGTGGAAATTCCTGGGGCGCATCGCATTCGATGCGGCCGGGAAATTGAGGTTTCCAGCGATCGGCGATCTTCCCGGCCTTTACCGCATACGGATAAATCGAGAAGGCGGCTCGCAATTCTATATCGGCGAATCCCGGAATTTGCACGGGCGATTCCGAAATTACCGCAGCGGGCCGAAGGGGCAGGCAACCAGCCATCGCATTCATTTGCTGCTCATGGAAGCACTGGCATCCGGAGCGTGTGTGGAAGTCGATATCGTCGCCGATAGCGTTGAATTGAAAATCAATGACGTATCCGTATCCGCCGATCTCACCAAAAAAGCGACCCGCTGCATGATCGAGCATGCAGCGATCGTTGCGACCGGCGGGATCGATATCGAGATTGCCAACAAATAATTTCCAAGGCCGCGCGCACCCCGCTCCGTCTTGCGATTGTCCCGGGAGGACGTCCCGACCGATCACAAGAGGAATTTCATGCGCAAGACCCTGCTGGCTTCGACCTGCCTCGCCGCGATGGCGGCCCTGCCCCTTCATGCCGAAACGACGATCAGCACCGCCACGACGGCCCCGGTCAAGACATCGACCGTGAAGTCGGGCGCACGCGACGACATCAAGATCACCAAGGACGGTTCGGTCAAGCCGACGGGCGGCACTGCGGTCACCATCGACAGCGATAACAAGGTGGTGAACGACGGCACGATCCAGATCGGCAACGCCGATGGCGCCACCGGCATCTTCGCCGAAGCCGGCGTCACCGGCTCGATCACCAACAGCGCGACGGGCAAGATCGTCATCGACGAGAGTTACGAGGCCGAGGATATCGACAAGGACGGCGACAAGGACGGCCCCTATGCCGTCGGAAACGGCCGTGCGGGCATCAAGACCGGCGGCGCCTTCACCGGCAATATCGTCAATGCCGGCACGATCACGGTCGAGGGCAATGATTCGGCGGGCATCCGCCTCGGCGGGCCGCTGACCGGCCAATTCACCAACGACGGCACGGTTTCGGTGCTCGGCGACAATGCGCTCGGCATCGGGCTGCAGGACGTGACCGGCGACGTTCGCCTTGCCGGCAAGGTCACCGCGGTCGGCGAAAACGCCGTGGCGGCGCAGCTTGCCGGCGACATCCACGGCGCGCTCGAGGTGCAGGGCGAATATACGGCGACCGGCTATCGCTACAGCAGCGCGCCCGACGATCCCTCGAAGCTCGACGCCGACGACCTGCTCGCCGGCGGTCCGGCGCTGTCGATCGAAGGCGACGTCGATGGCGGCATCATCCTGGCGGTCGCGCCGAAGGATGCCGACAAGGACGACAAGGACGAGGACGACGACGGCATCGAGGATGCGAACGAAGGCTCGGCGGTCGTGCGCTCGCTGGGTGAGGCGCCCGCGATGCGGATCGGCGCCGCCGATCGCGATATCACCATCGGCGCCGTCGCCGGGACGGGCACCGATTTCGGGCTGATCATCGACGGCACCGTCGTCGGCAGCGGCGTCTATGCCGGCAAGGATGCGACGGGACTTCAGATCGGCGGTCTCGGCGGTGCGGTCGATATCTCGGGCGGCGTCCGGGTCGGCGGCGCGGTCAACGCGATCTCGAAGGACGCCTCGGCGACCGCGATGCGGATCGGCGCAGGCGCGACCGTCCCCGAAATCCGCGTCTCGGGCAAGGTCGAGGCGACCACCGGCGGCAAAGCGGCGGACGACGTCGCGACCGCGATCCTGATCGAGACGGGCAGCAACGTCGCGATGATCCGCAACAGCGGCGCGATCAACGCCAAGGTCGGCGGCGATGATGCGGCGGCACGCGCAATCGTCGACCTGTCGGGCAATGTCGATCTGGTCGAGAACAGCGGTGCGATCAGCGCGACGGGCGCCAAGGACGCCGCCGACAATATCGCCATCGACCTGAGCGCGAATGCCGGCGGTGCGACGGTGAAGCAGACCGCGGTGGCTTCGGGCGCGACCGCGCCGAGCATCACCGGCAATGTCCGCTTCGGCGGCGGCAACGACGTCTTCGACATCGCCGACGGCAAGATGGCCGGCAGCACGAGCTTCGGCGGCGGCGACAACCAGCTCAAACTGTCGGGCGACGCCGCCTATGCCGGCAACGCCAGCTTCGGCGCGGGCGACGACAGCTTCGCGATGGAGGGCAGTTCGACCTTCAACGGCATCGCCGATTTCGGCGGCGGCAGCGACACGCTGACCATCGGCGGAACCGCGCGCTTCACCGGCACGCTCGCCAATTCGGCGGGGCTGGCGGTCGGCGTGAGCGGTGGCACCTTCGACGTCGGCGGCGCGGCGACCATCGCCTCGCTCGACGTCACCGACAAGGGCGTGCTTGCCGTGACGCTCGACGGCGGCGCGGCGGGCACCGCGCTCACCGTGACAGGCAATGCGAGCTTCGGCGAGGATTCGAAGCTCCAGCTCAAACTATCGAGCATCGAAGAGGCCGAGGGCGAGCATATCGTCGTCACCGCGGGGTCGCTTTCGGGCGCTGACAATCTGACGACCGAAACGACCCTCCTCCCCTTCCTCTACAAGGGCGAGCTGTCGTCGACGGCGACGCAGCTCATCGTCGACGTGTCGCGCAAGGATGTCGACGAGCTGGGTCTCAACCGTTCGGAAGCGAGCGCCTTCAACGCGGTGATCGACGCGGCGGCCGCCGACGAGGTGGTCGAGGCTGTCTTCCTGGGCATCACCGACGGCGACCAGTTCCGCGGCCAGATGCAGCAGATGCTGCCCGAGCATGAGGGCGGCGTGTTCGAAACCGTCACCACCGGCTCGCGCGCGCTGGCGCGCTACCTCCAGGACCCCAATGCACCGTTCCAGGAGGAGGGCAAATGGGGTTACTGGGTCAACCAGGCGGTCTGGGGCACGTCGAAGAGCCTCGGCGACACGGCGAGCTATGACGTGTCGGGCTGGGGCATTTCACTGGGCGCCGAGATCAAGAGCGATGTCGGCAATTTCGGCGGCTCGGTCGCCTTCCTGAAGGGCAAGGACGGCAACGGGCTCAACGATAACGAGGTGAGCACGAGCCAGTTCGAGGGCGCGCTCCACTGGCGCCTGCGCTCGGACGGCTGGATGGCCAATGCCCGCATCTCGGGCGCGCCGATCAAGATGAAGGGCACCCGTGTCTTTCGCGCCGACACCGGCGCCGAGACGGTCGAAAAAACGATGCGCGGCAAATGGGACGGCACGCTCTGGTCGGCGTCGGGCTCGGTCGCGCACGACGGGCGGATCGGCGGCATCAGCTTCCGTCCGACGGTCGCGGTCGATTATTACAAGCTGAAGGAAGACGGCTATGCCGAGACCGGTGGCGGCGACGCGCTCGACCTGACGGTCGCGGGCCGCGACAGCGACGAGTTGGCGGTCAGCGGCACCGTCGCGCTCGGCCTCGATTTCGGGGGCCGCGACGAATATGACGGGTGGACGCGCTTCGAGATCGAGGCGGGACGGCGCGAGATCGTCGCCGGATCGCTCGGCGCCACCGTCGCCGCGTTCAAGGACGGCGATCCCTTCACCCTCGTCCCGGCGGAACGCAAAAGCGGCTGGATCGGCCGCCTGCGCGGCATCGCCGGCAATTCGGCCTTTCAGGTCGGTGGCGAACTCTCCGCGGAGGAACAGCAGAACCATATCGGCTGGGCCTTCCGCGCGAGCCTGAAGGTCGGTCTCTAACCCATCCCCCGGGTAACCGACCGTCCCGCAAGGGGGAAGCGCCCCTCACCCTGCTTCCCCCTTGCCTTGGGAATATAGCGAAGAATGATGACCGCTCTCGCCTCTCCCCTCCGCCCCTCCGCCCGCGTGGCGGCGGGGTTCGTCGCTGCGGTGACGACGCCGATTGCCTCTGGAAGGCGCGCCTCCCCTCCCCGTCACCCCGGACTTGATCCGGGGTCCCGCTCAGCAACGCTCGAAAGCGGGGCCCCGGATCAAGTCCGGGGTGACGAAGCGGGAAAAGCGCCGCGGTTGCGCCGATCGCCTTTCCCGCTATATGACGGCGGCTTCAGGGGAGCGGTTTTGGCCGGGCGTGCGCGGTCCGACAGGCAAGTAACGGCGTTCCATAGCAATCGATCCATGACCCAGGCGACCGACCGAAACGACGCCGCATCCGGCATCGAAGGCGTATTGCTCGCCAACCGCGACCGCATCCTGCGGTTCCTGGTTCTGCGCGGTGCGGGCGACGCCGCCGAGGATCTGTTCCAGGACCTGTGGATGCGGCTTACCGAAAAACGCACCGGCCCGATCGCCGACCCGCTCGCCTATGCGATGCGCGCCGCGAACAATCTGATGCTCGACCGCTATCGCGCGAGCCGCCAGCGCGAACTGCGCGACAAAGCGTGGGGCGAGGCGGCGGCGGTCCAGAAGCCGTCGGCCGAGGCCGCGCTGATCTCACGCGAGCAGCTCGCGCTCGTCGAGCAGGCGATCGCGGAAACCGGCGAGCGGCCCGCACGCATCTTTCGCCGCTTCCGCGTCGACGGCGTGCTCCAGCGCGATATAGCCACCGAAATGGGACTCAGCCTGAGCACCGTCGAAGCCGATCTGCGCAAGGTCTATGCCGCGCTCGCCGCGGTGAGGAGGCAGTTCGATGCCGGTTGACCGCACGACCGCGATCGACGCGCAGGCGTCCGACTGGCTGATCCGCCAGCGCGACCCGACCTTCGCCGACTGGGACGCCTTCGCCGACTGGCTGAGCGAAGACCCCGCGCATGGCGATGCCTATGACGCACTCGCCAGCCTCGACGCCGATCTGGATGCCCTGCCTCCGGCCGAGCAGACGAGGGTCGCCTGGGGTGCCGAGCCGGTTCGCCGCCGTACCCCCTCGCGCCGTGCATGGTTCGGCGGCGCCGTCGCGGCGGCGCTCGTCGGGGCGCTCGGCCTGTCTAGCTTCGGCCTGTTCGGCGGCCCGAACGCGGTCGAAACCGCTCCCGGCGAGCATCGCACCATCGCCCTCGCCGATGGTTCGAGGATCGAGATCAATGGCGCATCGCGCCTCCTGTTCGACGACGACCGCCCGCGCTTCGCCCGGCTCGAACGCGGCGAAGCGATGTTCCATGTCGTCCACAAGGATGCCGCTCCCTTCGTCGTCGAGGCGGGCAGCGCCCAGTTCGTCGACCTCGGCACCGCCTTCAATGTCGTGCGCGGCGCAGGACGCACCGCGGTCGCCGTGTCCGAAGGCATCGTCGCCTATAACCCGAAGGGCGCCAACATCCGCATGACCGCGGGCCAGGGCCTCGAAGCGCGCGACGGCGACCGCGAGGCGCCGAAGGTGCAGACGATCGACCCCGCCTCGATCGGCGGCTGGCGCAGCGGGCTGCTCGTCTATAACGGCGCGCCGCTGGCGCTGGTCGCGGAGGATCTGAAGCGCACCGCCGGCATCGACGTGCAGGTGGCGCCGACGGCGAGCGACATAGCCTTCCGCGGCGCGCTGATCGTCGATCCCGACCGCGCACGCACCGTCGCCGATCTCGCCGCGCTGTCGGGTACGCGCGCCGAGCGGCAGGGCGCAGCCTGGGTGCTGACGCGCTGAGATGAGTGGTCGCCTCTCTCCCCTCCTCGTCGCGGCAGTGCTCTGCGCGCCGGTGCACGCGCAGGCGGCGGAGGAGCGGCGGTTCGACGTTCCAGGGGGCAGCCTGTCGGTCGCACTGCCGCGGCTCAGCCGGCAAGCCGGCGTCAGCATCAGCGTCGCCGACGCCGAATTGTGGAAAAGCCGCGTCCGTTCGGTGCGCGGCCGCATGTCGGTCGAGGAGGCCATCGCCCATATGCTGGCGGGAACGGGCGCCCGCGCGGTGCGGGTCAGCGGCACGAGCTGGCGCATCGAGCGGCGCCCGCCCGCCCGCGTCGCGCAGCGCTCGACCTCGCCGCCGCGCCGCGCCGCCAAGCCGCAAGCGCCGGTGCATAGCATCGCGCCGCCCGAGGACGAGATCATCGTCACCGCGTCGAAGGCCGATACCCCCTATTCGCATTTCGCCGGCGTCGCCACCAGTCTGGATGGCGACGATCTGGCATTCGGCGGCGAGCGCGGAACGGACTCGATCCTCGCACGGATGGCGAGCCTGTCCTCGACCCATCTCGGCGCGGGGCGCAACAAGCTGTTCATCCGCGGCATCGCCGATTCGAGCTTCACCGGCCCGACGCAGGCGACGGTCGGGCAATATCTGGGCGACATCCGCCTCAGCTACAACGCGCCCGATCCCGACCTGCGCCTCTACGACGTCGATAATGTCGAGGTGCTGGAGGGACCACAGGGCACGCTCTACGGCGCGGGGTCGCTCGGCGGCATCATCCGCGTCGTGCCGAACGCCCCGAACCCCGGCGCAATGGAATTGCAGGCCATCGCCGGTGCCTCGGTGACCCAGCACGGCGATCCCGGCGGCGATCTGGGCGTCATCGCCAATCTGCCGGTGGGGGACAGCGGCCACGCGCTACGCCTCGTCGGCTATATGCTTAGCGACGGCGGCTATATCGACAATCCGCTGCGCGGGCAGAACGACGTCAATCGCGTCGACACGCGCGGCGGGCGCGGCACCTTTCGCTTCGACGCCGGCGACGGCTGGACCGTCGATGTCGGCGGCGTCTATCAGGCGATCACATCGCACGACGCGCAATATGCCGACAAGGACGCGCCGCCGCTGACCCGCCGTTCGATGGTCGAGCAGAATGCGCGTTCGCGCTATGCGATGGGCACGCTCGTCGTCGCGAAGGACTGGGGCGACCTGTTCCTGCAATCGTCGAACGCGATCATCGGCCACCGGCTGTTCGAACGCTTCGACGCGAGCCGTCCGGGCGACCGGCCGCGCCTGCTCGACCAGCATAACCGCACCCGGATGCTCGCCAGCGAGACGCGCCTGTCGCGCCCGTTCCACGACGGCTTCGGATGGGTCGTCGGCGCAAGCATCGTCGACAACCGAACACGCCAGCAGCGCGAATATGGCGAAGCCATGTTCCAGTCGCCGCTCACCGGGGTCACCAACCGCGTCACCGAATTGACCGGCTATGGCGAGGCGACGGTCGAACTCACGCCCGGCCTCGTTGCAGCCGGGGGCCTGCGCCTCTCCCACGCGCGGCTCGGCGGCAGCGGCGAGGACGTGCCCTTCGCCATTGCGCTGGCGGGCCGCGCGGTGACCGCGCACCGCAACGAGACCGACCTCCTTCCTTCCTTCTCGCTGCTCGCGACGCCGCTGCCCGACGTTACCCTCTATGCCCGCTATCAGGAGGGGTTCCGCCCCGGCGGGCTGGCGATCGACAGCAATTTCGTCCGCCGCTTTCGCAACGATCAGGTGCATACTTGGGAGGGCGGCATCCGCCTCGGCCAGCGCGGCCGGACGCCGTTCGACGCCTATCTATCGCTCTCCTATACCCGCTGGCGCGACATCCAGGCCGATTTCATCGATTCGAGCGGCTTTCCGAGCACCGCCAATATCGGCGACGGCCGGATCACCAGCGTTTCGGGCGCCGTCGCGATGCGCCCGGCGCCCGGTCTGTCATTCGAACTGGGGGCGGTCTATAATCACAGCCGCGTCGACGAGTTGTTCGCCGGCGAGCTTCGCACCATCGCCGCCGCGACGAGCGCCGACGGCATGGCGCCCGAATTTCCGACCCTGCTCGCCCGCCTCGGCCAGATTCCCAACGTCGCCCATTATGCAGTGCGCGGTTCGGTCGATTATGTCGCGCCGGTCGGCGACGAGGATTTCCGGCTCAACGGCTGGGCGCATTATGTCGGGCCGTCGCGGCTTGGCATCGGGCCGATCCTCGGCGAGGGTCAGGGCGACTATCTCGACACCGGCCTCGCGATGCGGATCGGCAATGCGCGCCGCGGCCTGACGCTGACGCTGACCAACCTGTTCGATTCGCGCGGCAACCGCTTCGCGCTGGGGACGCCCTTCGTCGAAGGCAGCGCCGGATTCCTGACCCCGCTGCGGCCGCGGACGCTGCGCGTGGCGATCGACGTGGCCTATTGAGGAAAGGCCCTCTCACGAGGACCGGACGTCCTGCTCCTTCGTCATGCTGAACTTGTTTCAGCATCCATGGCCTGACCTCTCCTTCTGCGCCGCGCCTTATTCGAGGGCAGACCATGGACCCTGAAACAAGTTGGCGTTTTCCCCTTAAGGCATGTAAGGGGCGATCCCCGGCGCAAGCCGGGGTCCAGACGTCGGGCGCTGTCCGTTCAAAATGGACCCCGGCTTTCGCCGGGGATCGCTTACATGCTCCAACGGTACACATGCCAAACAAGTTCAGGGTGACGGAAATTGGAAGGAGAAGGGGCTAAAGCGGGGCTCAGTCCCCCAGTGCCAACCTTTCGTACCGCGCCATATGATGGTCGGCGCTGCCGAACTGGCCCTCGATCATCGTCGCACGCTTGAAATAATGGCCGATCGCCAGTTCCTGCGTGATGCCGATGCCGCCGTGCGTCTGGATCGCATTCTGGCCGACGAACCTGGCGCCGCGCGCGACCTTGTTCTTGGCGGCCGACACCGCGATCATGCGCTCCTTCGCGGGCAGGTCCAGCTTCAACGTGCCCATGATCGTCATCGAGCGCGCCTGCTCGACCTCCATGAACATGTCGACCATGCGGTGCTGGAGCACCTGGAACTTCGCGATCGGGATACCGAACTGCTTGCGCTGCTGCGTATAGTCGAGCGTGCCTTCGTGCAGCTTCTGCATGACGCCGGTCGCTTCGGCGCAGACCGCGATCGTCGCCTCGTCGACGATCCGCTCGATCAGGTCGAGGCCCGTCCCTTCGCCGCCGAGCAGCGCATCGCCGGGGATCGCGACATTCTCGAAATAGATTTCCGACGCGCGATTACCGTCGACCGTCGGATAGTCGCGGCGGACGATGCCGGGCAGCTTCGCGTCGATCAGGAACAGCGACACGCCGTCCTTGTCCCGCTGCCCGCCGCCGGTGCGCGCGGTGACGAGCAGATGCGTCGCCCACGGCGCGGCATAGACGACGCCCTTGTGGCCGTTCAGCACCCAGCCCGCGCCATCCTTCTTCGCGCTGGTCGTCAGGTTGGCGAGGTCGTAGCGGCCCTGCGGCTCGGCATAAGCGAAGGCAACGATCGCGTTGCCCGCGATGATCTCGGGAATCATCGTGTCGGCCTGTGCGCCGCCGACCGCCTTCAAGGCACCGCCTGCGATCACGACGGTCGGCAGATAGGGTTCGACCGCGAGGACTTTGCCCAGTTCCTCCATGATGATCGCATTTTCGAGCGCGCCGCCGCCGAGCCCGCCCTGCTCTTCCGAGAAGGCGGCGCCGAGCATGCCGAGTTCCTGCGCCAGCGCAGTCCAGATCGCCGGGTCGCGGCCCTCGTCGCCGGCGATAAAGCCCTGCCGCGTCTCGAAGCCGTAGGTGTCGGCCAGGAAGCGCGCCAGCGTGTCGCGGATCATGTCCTGGGTGTCGGTGTAGGTGAAATCCATCTCTTTTATCCTCGTCGCCCCCGCGAAGGCGGGGGCCGCTGTAGGTTTTATGTTGTGGTGCTGCGTAAGGCCGATTGCGGTCCCCGCCTTCGCGGGGACGACGCGCCACTAGAGGCCGAGCACCATCTTCGCGATGATGTTGCGCTGGATCTCGTTCGACCCGCCATAGATGGTCGTCTTGCGCATGTTGAAATAGGTCGGCGCGGCGCGGTGGGCGTAGTCGGGCCCGATCGGATGCTCGTTGTCGCCCTCTCCGAAGCCGCGGAAATAGGGCGCGCCATAATGGCCGACCGCCTCCAGCGTCAGTTCGGTCAGCCGCTGCTGGATTTCGCTGCCCTTGATCTTGAGCAGGCTCGATTCCGGCCCCGGCCCCTTGCCCGCGTTCGGACCGGCCAGCCCGCGCAGCTCGGTGAATTCGAGCGCGGTCAGGTCGATCTCCAGCTCGGCGAGCTTGCGCTTGAAGAAGGGATTCTCGATCAGCGGTCCGTCGCCGTCGAGTTCGGTGCGCGCGATCGCCTTGACCCGCTCGACCCCACGCTTCGACGAAGCGACCCCGGCGATGCCGGTGCGTTCGTGCGCAAGCAGGAACTTGGCGCAGGTCCAGCCCTTGTTCTCCTCATAGACGCGCTGCTCGACGGGCACGCGGACATCCTCGAGGAACACTTCGTTCACCTCATGCTCGCCGCCCAGCGTGATGATCGGCCGCACCGTGATGCCCGGCGATTTCATGTCGATCAGCAGGAAGGAGATGCCCTCCTGCGGCTTCGCCTCCTTGTCGGTACGGACGAGGAAGAAGCCCCAGTCGGCGTGCTGCGCCATCGTCGTCCACGTCTTTTGCCCGTTGACGACATAATGATCGCCCCCGTCTTTCGACGGGGCAGGCTCCCGCACCGCGGCGGTGCGCAGGCTGGCGAGGTCCGACCCCGCGCCCGGCTCCGAATAGCCCTGGCACCACCAGTCCTCGCCCGACAGGATGCGCGGCAGGAAGCGGGCTTTCTGCTCCGGCGTGCCGAAGGTATAGATCACCGGCCCGACCATCGACAGGCCGAAGGGCAGCAGGCGGATGCAGTCGGCGCGCGCGGTCTCCTCCGAGAAGATGAAGCGCTGCGTCGGGGTCCAGCCCGTGCCGCCATATTCGACCGGCCACGCCGGCGCGACCCAGCCCTTTTTATAGAGGATCTTGTGCCAGGCGAGGAAATCCTCCTTGCTCAGCTCTTCGCCCTCATCCTGCTTGCCGCGCAGTTCGGCGGGGTAGTTTTCGGCGATGAAGTCGCGCACCTCCTTCTGGAACGCGAGGTCTTCGGGGCTGAACTCCATGTCCATTGACGATTCTCCTTGGGCAAGGCCGCCCTATATATGGATCACTCACGTTTACGTAAACGGTAAGTTGCCGCTCGCAACCTTCATCGGTGTGAACAAAGACAGGTTGCGCCGAACATCCCGGCTTGTCCAGCGCCCTTCCCCGTCGCATGATGGAAAAAACGGGTGGGGGATGATCGATGACCAAAGGCAGGCGCCTGGCGCTTTTCGCGCTGCTGATCGTGGCGGTCGCCGCGGCGGCGGCTTTTCTGTTCCAGCGGCCGATCGGCCTGTGGCTGTTCGAGCGCGCGGCCGAGCGCAATGTCGCGCGCGACCGCCTCGCTGGGCTGCCCGACGGCCTGCACGTCGCACTCTGCGGCACCGGCTCGCCGCTGCCGAGCCGCGACCGCGCCGGGGCCTGCACCGTCGTCATCGCCGGCAAGGCGATGTTCGTCGTCGACGCGGGCGAAGGCGGCGCGCGCAACATCTCGCTGATGGGGCTTCCCAATCCGCGTATCCGCGGCCTGTTCCTGACCCATTTCCATTCGGACCATATCGACGGCATGGGGCCGATGATGCTGATGCGCTGGGTCGCGAGCGGCAACAGCCGCCCCCTCCCCGTCCATGGCCCGGAAGGGGTCGAGGCCGTGATCGCCGGGTTCAACGCCGCCTATGCCGCCGACAACGGCTATCGCACCGCGCATCACGGGCCTGCCGTCACGCCGCCGCAGGCCGCGGGCGCGGTCGCGCTGCCGTTCGCGGTGCCGACCGGGCCGACGATCGTCTATCGGGCGGACGGGCTGACCGTCACCGCCTTTCCGGTCGATCACCGCCCGGTCAAGCCCGCGGTCGGCTATCGCTTCGATTACAAGGGGCGCAGCGTCGTGCTCAGCGGCGACACCGGCCCCTCGACGATGCTCGAAGGCGTGGCGAAGGGCGCCGACCTGCTGATCCACGAGGCGCTGCAGCCCGATATGGTGCAGACGCTGGCGGATGACCTGAAGGCGGCGGGCCGGACGGGGACCGGACAGATCATGCACGACATCCTCGATTATCACGCCAGCCCCGCGCAGGCGGCCGACAGCGCCCGGCGCGCGGGGGTGAAGATGCTGGTGCTCAGCCATGTCGTTCCGCCGCTTCCCTCGCGCTATTTCGACGCCGCCTTTCTGAACGGCGCGAAGGGGCATTTCGACGGCCCGCTGATCATCGGGGAGGACGGGCAGGTCTATTCGCTGCCCGCGGGCAGCAGCGCAATCGAGCGGGACAACTGGTTTTAGGAAGGCAATTTAGCTTTCCCGTTCGTGTCGAGCGAAGTCGAGACACCCATCGGCCTTGCCCTATGCTGATGGGTGTCTCGACTTCGCTCGACACGAACGGATATAAGGGGTCCCTGAATTGCCATCAGGCCCTAACGCCGCGTCACGACAACCACCGCCCCCTCGCTCGCATAAGCCGAGCGCCGTTCGGCAAGCGATAGCGTGACCGGCAGGGTGTCGCCGTCGCGCGTCACCAGTTCGGATGCGATCCGCGCCGGCGCGCCGGTGCGGAACAGCGTCTCGAGCGCCTCGGCAAAGGCGGCGCGGCTGCCGACCGCGAGCAGCGCCGAAAAGCGCACCCGGCGCATCGCGGCCTGATCGGCACCGGTCATCGCCGCAAGCGCCGGGTTCGCATGATCCACCGCTTCGCGCACCGACAGATGCGCGACGCCGACGCCCGCGTCGGCCTCCACCGCGTCGGCGAGCGCGCGCCGCGCGTCCTGCTCGGCCAGCGTGCCGCACAATTCGCTGACGTCGCGCAGCACCATCGCACCGCCGACCGGCAGCGGGATCAGGTCGACGCGCAGCCATTGCCGCGGCGCGAGCAGTCCCGGCACCTCGCCCGAAAACCGCTCGCGATGGTCGAGCATCCGGCGCAGGTGCGCGTGCAGGACCGACCCCGCCAGCCCCGGCACGGCCTCGGCCAGCGGCTGGCGCAGCAGGTCGGACGCTGCGGATTCGAGCAGGTCGGATGCCGCCGGATTGACCGCCGCCACCCGCGCCTTCCGGTCGACCAGGATTACCGCATCGCGGATCGATTCGAGCAGCGCCGTCTGCGACGCGGCGAGCAGATCGCTTTCGCCCGGGCCGCCGTCGAGGCGCCGATAGTCGGCGAGCGAGATCAGCACATGCGCATCCTTTCCATGGTGCGTCACGACCACCGGCGCCCGCGCCGCGCGCAGCCGCCAGCCGGCAAAGCCGCGAATGAACTCCGCCGCCGAAACGCGCTGGGGGTCGTGCCGTGATGCCATGCCATCCTCCGCCGTCCTTCTTCTTCCCTTATGGGGCGGACGCGCGGCGGTCGGCCATCGCCCTCATCCGTTCCGGCGCCGCTTCGGAGGCATCAGACCAGCCGCGCCTGACCGCAGCGCAGCGCGTTGACGCGCGTGTCCGCCTCGCCGAGATGCAGGCCGAGGACGCCGGTCACCCCCTCCAATATGTCGTCGAGCACCGGCGCGGCGATTCCGACGGTTTCGCCGACGAGCGACTTGAGCGCGCCGCTGCCCAGACCGAGGCCAAGGCCGAGGATGTTGACCCGAACGTCCAAATCCTCGGCGAGCGATTTCGCCGCCCCGGCGACCAGACCGCCGCTTTCGACCGTCTTGACCGCACCATCAGCGATCTCGGCGCGCGAGAAGTCGACGGGTTTTTCGGCAAGGTCGGAGAGGGTCAGCTCGGCCTTCGCATCGACGCTCGCCAGCGGCAGTTGCACGAGCCGTGCCGCCTGCGGATCGAGCGGATTCTGCATGTCGGTGAAATCACCGTCGGCAACCGATCCGATCGCGACCATCGCGGGCGAGCTCGTCACCGCAAGCGAGACCGCATCATGCGCTCCCGGCGCACAGTCGATTGAGGCGATCCGCGCCGCCGCCGACCCCAGCTCCGCGACCACTGGTAATTGGACCTGCGCCAACGGCGTCGCGATCTTCGCGCCCAGCTTCAACCGCACCTGCGCGGTGCGGACGACGACGTCCTGGTCGTCGGTCACGGCGATCAGCGGCGACTGGGCCGGCGGCTCGCCGATGATCAGCGCGAGGTCGACCCCCGATCCGCCCGGCAGCTCGCTCGCCAGCGACAGGTCGAGCTGGCGATCGGCGTTGGCGAGCGCTAGCATCGCCTGCATCAGGCTCATCGCATTGACGTTGACCGGGTTCGGTCCGCCGGCACGGATCGTCGACGCCCGCGGGCCGAGGTCGATGGCGCGCGAAGGGATCAGCGTCCGCGGCAGCGCGCCGTCGGCGAGCCGTTCCAGCACCGCCGCCGCCTGCCCGTCGCTCGCGCTCGCCAGCGCCGACAGCACCTGCGGCAGCGTCACCTGGCTGTCGAGCGTCTGGCCGAAGGTCAGCACGTCGGCGTCGAGTTCGGTGCGCAGCGCCTCCGAAAAGGCGAGCAGGTCGACGTCGGCGCTCGCCAGCGCCTCATAATCCATCACCGACAGGTCGACGCTGCTGCCGGTCAGCGCCGACAGCAGCGCATTGGCGACTCCGCCATGCAGCGCCGCGACGCGCGAGCCGAGCGAGAAGGCCGCATAGCCGCGCCGCGCGCCGGTCGCGCTGGCGCGAATGACGCTGTCCTTACGCCCGGTCAGGAATCGGCCGAAGAACAGCGGCCGATCGCGCGTCAGCACGATATGCACCGCATTGGGAGCGATTCCGCCCGCCACGAAGCGCTGCTCGGCCGAGATCGCGATGTCGGGCGTATAGGTACCGCTCGTCAGTTCCGCGATGCGGATGCCGCAATCGCAGTTCGCCGCGATGATCCGTTCGGCCGCTGCCTGCTCCTCGCCGGGCCGCCCCGCCGCGGCGAGTGCCGCGGCGTCGGCGATGCCCTGCAGCTTGCGCCGGTCGAGATAGAGCGAACCGATATCGACCGCGAGCGCCGCCGAACCAATCAGCATCGTCAACCCGAAGGCGGTCAGCATGCTGATGCCGCCGCGCGTGTCGTTGCGAAGGAAGGACAGCCGCATCGCGCTACTCCGCCGGAAGCTCGAAGGTCGCGCGCGCACGGATGATGTTGCTCGGCGAGGGTACGAAGGAGGAGCGCAGGAAATCGCCCGCGGGGACGGTGAAGGTCACGGCGACGGTGATCGCCTCGCTCGTCTCCGACACCGCGACGCTGCGGGTCTTGGCCGAAACGCCGGCGACCCCGGCCAGGCTGCGGTCGACCGCGCGGATCGCAATACCGCGGCGGTCGTCGGCGTCGAGCCCGGTGATCGCGGCGCGCGCGCCGTCGTTCGCCGCCTGCTGCACGCTGTGCGCAAGCATGAAATAGCGGCCATAGACGAGGATGCCCATGGCGAGCGCAAGGAACAGCGGTAGCACGAGCGCCATCTCGACCATCGCGGCCGCCCGTTCGCAGCGCGCGCGCTGCAGGGCTGCGGCGAGCGAGCGGGCGATACGCGTAAGAAGGACCGGACTTGCCATTCCGCCAGCATGCCCGCGTCGGATGAAGGCGGGGTCGAGCCGGCGTCGACGGCATTTTACGTATTTTACAAAAAATCGCACCGGCAAGGCGCGCGGAAATGCGTGTGTCTTGCCGGTGAGTTAAAGCACGAAACGACTTGTTGCCGTAAATCCCGAACCGATTGCTTAATCATCCTTCCCTCTCGATGGGGAAAGATACGCAGCCTTGCCGCTTCAGCGGCTAGGCGAAGTTGGATTGGGGTGATGGTGCAGCCTTGCACTGGGCCGAAATCGCACTCCTACCGCTGCGACCAGGAAGCGAGCTTTCAAGTCTCGTTGCTCTCCCATCAAGGGGGAGGATGAGGGGTGAAAGCCCGCCTTCCCGAGCTCAGCTCGCTCCCTCCGCCTCCAGCTTGTCCTGCGTGCGCAGGTCGAAATCCGACGCATCGTGGCGCTCGTGGAGTTGGCTCGCCGGGTCGCCCATCACGCGGTTGACCATCCGTCCGCGCTTCACCGCCGGACGCGCCGCGATCTGGTCGGTCCAGCGCTGGACATGCTTGTAGTCCTGTACCTGCAGGAACTCGCCGGCGTCATAGGCAAGCCCCTTGGCGAGCAGTCCGTACCAAGGCCAGATCGCCATGTCGGCGATCGTGTAGGCAGCGCCGGCGACATATTCGCTCTCGGCGAGACGACGGTCGAGCACGTCGAGTTGCCGCTTCACCTCCATCGCATAGCGGTTGATCGGATATTCCTGCTTGAAGGGTGCATAGGCATAGAAATGGCCGAAGCCGCCGCCCAGAAAGGGCGCGCTGCCCATCTGCCACATCAGCCACGACAAGGTCTCAGCGCGCCGCGCGGGATCGGTAGGCAGGAAGGCGCCGAATTTCTCGGCCAGATAGATCAGGATCGCGCCCGATTCGAACACGCGGATCGGCTCGGCGCCACTGCGATCGACCAGCGCGGGGATCTTGCTGTTGGGATTGGCGGCGACGAAGCCGCTCGAAAACTGGTCGCCCTCGTTGATGCGGATCAGCCAGGCGTCATATTCGGCGCCGCCATGCCCTGCCGCCAACAGCTCCTCGAGCATCACCGTGACCTTGACCCCGTTCGGCGTGCCGAGCGAGTAGAGCTGGAGCGGGTGGCGGCCGACCGGCAGCTCCCTGTCGTGCGTCGGGCCGGCGATGGGGCGGTTGATGTTGGCGAAGCGCCCGCCACTTTCCTTGTCCCATGTCCATATTTTCGGGGGCACATAGTCGGTCGGTTCGGCCATCGCGGGCTCCTTTCGATTTGGTTTATTCGTGCAACTTAGGAAGGCGGCACCGCATCGTCCACCGCGCCACGTCTCAAATGATTCTTTGGGCGCGCAAAGCCGAAATCGTCGCGGTATCGTAACCGATCTCGTGCAGGATCGCGTCGCTATGCTCGCCGAGCGTCGGCGCGCGCGCCGCAGGCGCCTTGGCATTGGCGGACATCGCGACCGGCGCCCGGATCACCGGCGCTTCGGCAGCGGTGCCCGGATAGGTGACCGGCTCGACCAGCCCCATCGCCGCCACCTGCGGCTCCGCCAGCGCCTCGGCCGCGCGCACCACTGGCGCCGCCGGCACGCGGGCGGCGGCGAGTTCCTCGACGGCCTGCCCGCTCGTGCGTCCAGCGCACCACGCCTGCATGATCGCACTCAGCTCCGCGCCATTGTCGCCGCGCGCGATGTCGCTGGCGAAGCGCGGGTCGTCGGCCAGTTCGGGCCGCCCGACCAGCTCCGCCCAGCGGCGAAAGATCGGCGCACCAACGACCTGGGTGACGATCCAGCCGTCGCGGGTGCGGAACAGGTCGGTCGGGCCCGAGCTATAGGAGCGGTTGCCGATCGGCGGGCGTTCGATGCCGTTGAGGGCGTAGTCGATGGTCAGCGCGTTCGACATGGCGAGCGCGGTGCCGAGCAGCGACCCCGACACGCACTGCCCCTTCCCCGTCTTCTCGCGCTCGCGCAGGGCGAGCATGACGCCGAAGGCGCAGTGGAGCGCGGTGCCGAAATCGACATAATTGACCTGCGCGCGACAGGGCTGGTCGGCGGTCCCGGTCAGGTGCACCGTCCCCGACATCGCCTGCCCGATGCCGTCGAAGCCGACCCGCGCCGCGAGCGGCCCCTCGAACCCGAAGGCCGAGGCGGTGGCCAGGATCACGCGCGGGTTGATCGCCGCCAGACTGTCGTAGTCGAGCCCGAGCCGGACCAGCGCCGCGTGCGGCAGATTGGCGACCACGACGTCGGCGCGCGCGACCAGCCGCCGCACGATCTCGCGCCCCTCGGGCGTCGAGGGTTTCAGCGTCAGGCAGCGCTTCGCCCGGTTCATCTGCAGGAACATAGCCCCCGACCCGTCGTCGGCGACGGGTACGGTATAGCGGTCGTCGTTCCCGCCGGGCGCCTCGATCCGGATCACGTCGGCGCCATAATCGGCAAGCAAGGCGGCGCAATAAGGCCCCGCGATATAGCGCCCGAAATCGAGCACGCGCACGCCGCTCAGTGGCACATTCCGCCTCCTCCCTCTCTGTTTCAGGGGTCGGGGCTAGCAGCGGCGCGGCGGACAGGCCAGCCTTTCCGGGCCTGTCGGCCCTGTGCCATGAAGGGGTTGCAAGAAGCCCGGCCCGCCGCTAGAGGCAGGCCGCCTCAGCGAGGAGAGTTGGCTGAGTGGTCGAAAGCGTCGCACTCGAAATGCGAAGTGCCGGCAACGGTACCGAGGGTTCGAATCCCTCACTCTCCTCCATTTTTCCCTATCCGGCCATATCCTGAAAAGCCCGGAAAGCTTCGGCTTTCGGAGCGCATCCCGGCGTGCCGAATCGGACGGCAACAGCGACCGCCGGGGGCTCTCCCCGGCGGTCGGCTGCGCGTTACAGCCCGACCGACAGGGCTGGCGTCCCTTGCATGGCAAAGGCACCGACGATCGCGCTGACGAGAAAGACGCACAGGATCGTCACCACCACGACGACGGCAGTATAGATGACTGCCTTGTCTTCCGGCGCCTTCATCAGCCGCGGCAGGCCCAGATAGAGGAGGTAGAGGCCATAGAGCCCGCCCACCACCGCGCCGAGCAATGCCAGCGTCGGCAGCAGCGAGAAGATGCCCGCGACCCAGCCCGCGGTCGCCGAATAGACCGCGACCTTCAGCGCCTGAATCCTGTTCTTCTGGCCGCCGAAGGTCGGTGCGAGCGCGTCGATGACGAGCGCGACGACATAGACGGCGACGAGCGTCAGCGCATAGGAGATCAGCGCCGACACGATCGCGCCTCCCAGCGGCGGATGGAAGCTGACGTTGAGGAACCGGTATCCGAAGACCTGGCCGCCGATCAGTCCGGCGATCGGCCCGATCGCCGCGAGGATGAGGACGTAGGGGACATATAGCGACTGCACGCTGGCCGCTTCGCCGGCGATGACGTCCCACGTCTCTTTCGGTTTCAGAAGGATGTCCCTGGCGCGCTGGATCACGCCCTGCGCGGGCGAGCCCGACGGGGCGGGATTGCTGGATAATGGATCGGTCATAGGACGTCTTTCCCCTGTTGCTGATGCTGCCGAATGAAATGCGGTCCGCGGACAGACCTATCCGCAATCGGGGATATTTCGGTGATCGATGTCACACGCCCCTCCGGTATCGCTGACCTGCCGATCGCCCGTGCGCCGACTTGGCGCTTGAAAGATCGGCGCGTCGCCATAGATTGAGGGCATGATAGCAAAAAATTCGCCCGATTGTCAGAGCGGAGTCGAAGTGCGCGCGGCGGCGCCCCTGATCGAGCGCGCGCGTTTCGCGCCGGGCGACATCGTGCGACACCGCATGTTCGATTTCCGCGGCGTCGTGTTCGACGTCGACCCCGTCTTCTCGAACAGCGATGAATGGTATGAGGCGATCCCCGAGGCGATCCGCCCGGCGAAGGAGCAGCCCTATTACCATCTGCTCGCCGAGAATGAGGAATCGTCGTACATCGCCTATGTCAGCCAGCAGAATCTGGTGTCCGACGCCGAACACGGCCCGGTCGACCATCCGCAGATCGACGCGCTGTTCGACGGCCTCGACCGCGGCCGCTACCGCGTCCGCGCCATCCATCGGCATTGAGACTGGCGTAGGCTAGGCGCGCATCCCGTCCCAGCGGTCGAATTCATGGGCGATCGACTGTTCGACCAGCTCGTTCCACACCGCGCGGATGCGCTGTCCGTCGAGCCCGGCCGCCTCGGCCGCGCGCGCGACATTGTCGAGCACCTGCGCCTTGCGCGCCTCGTCGCGGACCGCGCCGCGCTCGGTCTTGATGCGCGCCGCGGCATCCATATAGCCGAAGCGGCGGACGAGCAGCGCGACCAGCTCGCGGTCGACCTGGTCGACTCCTTCGCGCACCTCGATCATCGTTTCGCACTGCTCGGGCATTTTGGCGGACGTCATGCGCGCTGCCTTTAGCGGCTTTTTCGGCGCTGTCGAGGCGGCGAGTAGTGTCGCGGTTCGGCTTTGGAAGGCTCGATTGCTGTCCTCGTCACCCCGGACCTGGTCCGGGGTGACGAAGCAGGAAAAATCACCCTCCATCCTTCAACCTGCGTCACCACCAAGTGGCGCCGCGGCTTGACTTGCGCGCCCTTCCCGTCTAACGGCGCGCCTTCGCAATGGACCCCGCACCCCGGTGAAGCGGCGGTCGCGCATGAATGTCTTTCATGCGGTGCGACCCGGGATACGCCGAATTCCTTCGGCACACAGCAGATTGGAGACTGATATGTCGAAGCGCCAGAGCGCCAAGTATAAACTCGACCGCCGGATGGGCGAAAACATCTGGGGTCGTCCGAAGAGCCCGGTCAACCGCCGCGAATATGGCCCCGGCCAGCACGGCCAGCGCCGCAAGGGCAAGATGTCCGACTATGGCATCCAGCTTCGCGCCAAGCAGAAGCTGAAGGGCTATTACGGCGACATCACCGAAAAGCAGTTCAAGAAGAACTATATCGAAGCAGCTCGCATGAAGGGCGACACGAGCCAGAATCTGATCGGCCTGCTCGAACGCCGCCTCGACGCGGTGGTCTATCGCTCGAAGTTCGCGCCGACCATCTTCTCGGCGCGCCAGCTCGTCAGCCACGGCCACGTCTATGTCAACGGCGTGAAGTGCAACATCGCGAGCCGCCTCGTGAAGCCGGGCGACGAGGTCACGCTGGGCAAGAAGGCGCAGGAAATGGCGCTGGTCGCCGAGGCGCAGAGCCTGCCCGAGCGCGACCTGCCCGAATATGTCGCGGTCGACGGCACCAAGGCCACCTTCGTCCGCGTCCCCGCGCTCGACGAGGTGCCCTATCCGGTGAAGATGGAACCGAACCTGGTCGTCGAATTCTATTCGCGCTGATCCGGTTCCTCCGCAGCGATTTTCCGAAGGGCGGCCCGAAACGGCCGCCCTTCTTGCATCTACGGCAGGCCGCTGGCACAAAGCCGCATCCACCACAGATCCGGAAAAACCTCCTATGCCTCGCTTCCTGAAAGCCGCGCCGGCGGCGATCCTTCTTTCCCTAGCGGCGTGCAATGCGTCGTCCGACAAGAGCGCCGACGCGGCCGCGAATCTGCCCGACGTTGAGCTTCCCCAATTATCGCTCGCGACCTTGCAAGATGTGACGAAGGAGCTGTCGCAGGACAGCTATGAAGGCCGTGCGCCGGGAACGCCGGGCGAAGAGAAGACCGTCTCCTATCTGATCAGGAAATTCACCGAAGCGGGGCTTCAGCCGGGCAACAACGGAAGCTGGACGCAGGACGTGCCGCTAGTGGAGATCACCGCGAAGAATGTCGGCCCACTGCGCTTCACCGGCGGCAAGACGCCGATGTCGCTGACATACGGCACTGACTTTGTCGCCGCCAGCTATCGCGTGCAGCCGCAGATTTCGGTCAAGGACAGCGATGTCGTCTTCGTCGGCTATGGCATCAACGCCCCCGAAAGGGGCTGGAACGACTATGCCGGGGTCGATGCGAAGGGGAAGACGGTCGTCATCCTCGTCAACGATCCCGACTGGCAGGCCAAGGAGGTCAAGGGCGAGTTCAACGGCCGCGCGATGACCTATTACGGGCGCTGGACCTACAAATATGAGGAAGCGGCGCGCCAGGGCGCCGCCGCGGCGCTGATCGTCCACGACACCGAGCCCGCAGCCTATGGCTGGAACGTCGTCGAATCGAGCTGGACCGGCACGCAATATCTGGCTGACAGCAAGAATGGCGGCGCCGACCAGACCGCCGCGAACGGCTGGATCCAGCTCGACAAGGCGAAGCAGCTTTTCGCGAGCGCGGGCCAGGATTTCGACGCGCTGCGCGAGGCCGCGAAGCAGAAGGGTTTCAAGGCCGTGCCGCTGACCGGCGTCAAGGCATCGCTGAGCTTCGGCAACCAGATCGCCAAGAAGATGTCGCGCAACGTCATCGGCGTGCTGCCGGGAGCGAAGCGGCCCGACGAATATGTCCTCTATACCGCGCACTGGGACCATCTCGGCCGCTGCGCGCCGGTCGACGGCGACGATATCTGCAACGGCGCCGTCGACAATGCGACCGGCGTCGCGGGGCTGGTGACGATGGCAGAAGCCTATGAAAAGGCCGGCGCGCCCGACCGCAGCATCGTCTTCCTGGCGGTGACCGCTGAGGAATCGGGGCTGCTCGGCTCGAAATATTATGCCGAGAACCCGATATTCCCGCTCGCGCAGACTGTCGGCGGGGTCAATATGGATGCGCTGAGCCCGGCAGGCCCCGCAAAGGATATTGTCGTGGTCGGCGACGGCAAATCCGAGCTCGACGCCTATGTGGCGAAGATCGCGGCGGCGGCGAAGCGCACCGTCGTCCCCGAACCGACCCCCGAAAAGGGCTTCTACTATCGCTCCGATCATTTCAGCTTCGCCAAGCTCGGCGTGCCGATGTTCAACTTCGGCAGCGGCGAGGATCTGGTCGAGGGCGGCAAGGAAGCCGGCAAGAAGGCGTCCGAGGATTATGAAGAACACCGCTATCACGCCCCCGGCGACGAATATGAGGCGATCGCCAACTGGGACGGGATGCTCGCCGACCTCCAGCTCTATTATGCCGCGGGGCGGATGCTGGCGATGACCGACGCCTGGCCGAACTGGGTGGAGGGCGACGAGTTCCGCGCCGCCCGCGACAAGTCGCGCGCCGGAAAATAAGGACGTCGTCATTGCGACCCCGGCGAAAACCGGGGGAAGCAATCCAGAGCGGTTTACGCTTGCCCTGGATTGCCGCGCGGCTTTGCCGTTCGCAATGACGGAGTTATTGGAGGACGGGATCGCCCGCATGACGCTGACAATGCCCGCCGAATGGGCGCCGCACGAGGCGGTATGGATCGGTTTCCCGCACCTCGCCGAGGAGTGGGCGGGCCGGATCGATGCCGCGCGCCGCGATGTCGCAGCCTTCGCGAACGCCGTCCACGATGGCGGGCGCGGCGAAGAGGTGCGGCTGGTCGTCAACGACGAGCGGCAGGCGCAGATCGCCGCGGGCCTCGTCGAATCCGGCGTACGCATCCTCGTCCAGCCGCTCGGCGACATCTGGCTGCGTGACACCGGGCCGATCGTCGCAGGCGCCAATACGGTACGGCGCGCGCGCAATTTCCGCTTCAACTGGTGGGGCGAAAAGTTCGTCATGCCGGGCGATCTGGAAATCGGCGCGGCGCTTGCCGAGGCGGGCGGCCTGCCGGTCGACGAGCAGGACTGGGTACTCGAAGGCGGCGGCATCGACGTCGATGGCACCGGGCTCGCCGTCACCACCGAGGAGTGCCTGCTCCACCCGAACCGCAATCCGTCGCTGACCCGCGAGGATATTGCCGTGCGGCTCCACCAGTCGCTCGGCATCGAGCGGCTGTTGTGGTTCGGCAAGGGGCTGCTCGGCGACCATACCGACGGCCATGTCGACAACCTCGCGCGCTTCGTCGGTGAGGGCCGGCTCGCGATCCCGGTCGCGGCGGGTGACGACGATCCCAACGCCGCTGTCTATACCGACGCCCGTGCGCGCGCCGAAGCGTTCGGCGGCGTCGAAATCGTCGACCTCCCCTCGCCCGGCCGCGTCGAGATCGGGGGCGAGATCGCGGCGGCGAGCTATATGAACTTCTATATCGGCAACAGCGTCGTGGTCGTCCCGACCTATGGCTCGGCGAACGATGCCGCGGCCGTCGACGCGCTCGCTGCGCTCTTTCCCGATCGCCGCGCGGTCGGCATCGACGCGCGCGGCATCATCGTCGGCGGCGGCAGCTTCCATTGCTCGAGCCAGCAGCTTCCGGCATAGGGCGGCCATGACCCGCAGCATCACCGTCGCCGCATTGCAGCTCCCCCTGCCCGGCCCCATCCCGCCAAACATCGACGCCGTGTCGGCGCTCGTCGCAGACGCGGCGGCGAAGGGCGCACAGGTCGTCCTGCCGCCCGAGCTCTTCGAAGGCCCCTATTTCTGCCAGGTCGAGGAAGAGGAACTGTTCGCGAACGCACGGCCGACCGCCGAGCATCCGAGCGTGACCGCGATGCAGGCGCTCGCCGCGAAGCACGGAGTCGCGATTCCGACCAGTTTCTTCGAGCAGGACGGGCCGCATTATTACAATAGTCTCGCGATGATCGGCCCCGACGGCAGCATCATGGGGACGTATCGCAAGAGCCATATTCCCGACGGCCCCGGCTATGAGGAAAAATATTATTTCCGGCCCGGCAATACGGGCTTCAGAGTCTGGGACGTCTTCGGAACGCGGATCGGCGTCGGGGTGTGCTGGGATCAATGGTATCCCGAAACCGCGCGCGCGATGGCACTGATGGGCGCCGAACTGCTCTTCTACCCGACCGCGATCGGGTCCGAGCCCTATGATGCCGACCTCGACACCAGCCGCATGTGGCGCCGCGCTATGCAGGGCCATGCGGTGTCGAACTGTATGCCGGTGATCGCCGCCAACCGTATCGGGCGCGAGGGTGAGGCCGACTTCTACGGCCACAGCTTCATCACCGACGAATGGGGCGATGTGACGCAAGAGTTCGGGCGCGATGAAAGCGGCGTGCTGGTCGCGACCATCGACCTCGATCGTGCCGCGAAGCACCGCGCCGGCATGGGCTTCTTCCGCGACCGGCGGCCGCAGCTCTATAGCCGGCTGATCGAGGATATCTGACGTATGAACAGGGGTAAGACGATGCAGGTTCCCGACGACATCTTCACCGAACCCGACGATGTCGATCCCGACACGCTGGCGCGGCTCGGGCCGCTGCGCCGCCTTGCCGGCATCTGGGAGGGGCGGCGCGGGGTCGACGTCAACCCCAAGGCCGACGGCCCCGAAACGCGCGACTATTACGAGCGGATCGAGATGCAGCCGATCGACGCGCAGGCGAACGGACCGCAGCTCTTCTATGGCCTGCGCTATCATCTGCACATCAACACGCCCGAGGAGGATATCGCCTTTCACGATCAGGTCGGCTATTGGCTCTACGAGCCGGCGACCGGGCTGATCTTGCAGACACTGGCGATTCCGCGCGGCCAGATCGCGATCGCGGCGGGGCACGCCGAACCCGATGCCAAGCAGCTCGTACTGACCGCCGAGCGCGGGCAAACCGAATATGGCATTTGCTCGACGACCTTCCTTGAGCTCGCGTTCCGTACCGACAAATATCAGATTACTGTCGATTTTCATGAGGATGGCGGCTGGAGCTATGTCTCGGACACGACCTTGATGGTCAAGGGACGGAGCGAACCCTTCCTCCACCGCGACCATAATCGGCTTGTCAAGGTCGGCGAACCCGACCTCAATCCCTGGGCGAAAATCGCTCGCAAGGCGAAGACGCCCGCAACAGGCGTTTGACAGCAGCGCCGCAATACACTTACCTTACGAAGGATCGGTCGGAAACGACCGCCACAGGGCGGCGCGCCGATCCGGTGAGGGAGACTGGGATGAGCGATATGGAACAGCGCGCCGCGGGCGCGCGCGAATTGCACCGGACGATCGACTTCCTGGGCCTGCGCGCCCATGCGACGACGGTGGGCCTGATCCAGCTGTGCGAGGAGCTGATGCGGCTCGGCATCCTCGATGCACCGGCGCTGGAACGGATCAAGGATGCGATCCGACTGGAACTGACGCTGTCGCAGACGCGGATCTCGAACCATGACACCTTCGACGAAACGCTGCGGCAGCGCCTCGACTCGATCTTCCCGCATTGCGGCGGCGACAAGGAGCCGGTCGGCGAAATCCACGATCTCGAAGAAGCGCTCGACCCCCGCGCCACGCATTGACGCTACAGGACCGCGGCTCAGTCGCCGGCGCCGCGCTCCGCAAGCTCCATGAAGTCGCGCGCCGCGTCGCGCTCCGCCTCGTCGGCAAACGCGATGTCGAGATCGGGCGCGACGCCCAGCATGTGCATCAGCGCCCACAGCGCGAAGCGTCGCCCGCGATTCGTCTCCAGCCCGAATCGACCCGCATCCGCTCGGTTCCCGCTTCGACGGCGGCCGGGGTCAATGCGGTCAGGTCGGCAGTGCCGAAATAACGGAAGAGCTGATCGTCGAAATCCATCCCCCGATGCTAGCCGAACCGCACGCCGGGCGCAAAATCCCCGTCCTGCCCGTTGTCAGCGCCGACCAGCGCCGATAGGGCGGACCGCGTGACACACAGCATCGACATCGGGACCGACGGCGCCGGACGCGCCGTTCCCATCGACATTCAGGAACTGCTCGCCACCCGCCTGCTCGTGCAGGGCAATTCGGGGTCGGGCAAGTCGCACCTGCTGCGGCGCCTGCTCGAGCAGAGCGCCGGCCTCGTCCAGCAGGTGGTGGTCGATCCCGAGGGCGATTTCGTGACGCTTGCCGATGCCTATCATCATGTCGTCATCAACGCCGGCGACTATGACGAGCGCGAGATCGCGGCGATGGGGGCGCGCATCCGCGAGCATCGCGCCTCGGTCGTGCTGGCGCTCGATACGCTCGAGATCGAGGCGCAGATGAGCTGCGCTGCCGCCTTTCTGAACGCGCTGTTCGACGCGCCGCGCGAGCATTGGTTTCCGGCGCTGGTCGTCGTCGACGAAGCGCAGATGTTCGCGCCGAGCGCATCGGGCGAGGTCACCGACGCCGTGCGCCGCGCCAGCCTGGCCGCGATGACGAATCTGATGTGCCGCGGCCGCAAGCGCGGCCTCGCCGGCGCCATCGCGACCCAGCGCCTTGCCAAGCTGGCCAAGAATGTCGCCGCCGAGGCGAGCAATTTCCTGATGGGGCGCACCTTCCTCGACATCGACATGGCGCGCGCCGCCGACCTGCTGGGCATGGAACGGCGGCAGGCCGAGCAGATCCGCGATCTGGAGCGCGGCTGTTTCCTCGGCCTCGGCCCCGCGATTTCGCGGCGCCCCGTCGCGATCCGCATCGGCGCGACCGAGACGAGCGTGCGCGGCGGCGTCCACAGCCTGCTGCCGCTGCCCGAAGCCGAGCCGCAGGACATGCAGTCGATGCTCTTCGCCGCGCTCGAAACCGCGCCGCCGCCGCGCCCGGCAGCGCCCGAGCCGGCGCCGGTAGCCGCCGGCGAGTTGCTGGAGCGAATCGCCGGCGCCGATGCCGCAACGGAGGAAAACGAGGAGGCCGACGCAGCCGAAGCGATCGACGGCGAAGCGATCGTCATCGCGGCGCTGCGCGACATGCTCGCCGACCCGGAGGCGGCGTTCCAGGCCGAATCGGTCGTCTATCAGGACTTTTCGGTACGCTGCCGGATGCAGCGCCTCGCGCGCGCGCCGCTCGACCTGACCGCCTTCCGCCGCCGCTTCGCGCTCGCCAAGGGCGGAGTGTTCGATCCCGCCGAACCGCGCTGGGCCGAGTTGATCGCCGCCGCCGCGATGCTGCCCGACGACATGCTCGCGCCCTTCGTGCTGATTGCGCGCGCCGCGATCGAGGGTCTGCCCTGCCCCGACGACGAGGCGCTGGGCGCCGCCTATGGCACGCGCTCGCCGGGGCGCATCCGCCGCCTGATCGACTATATGGAGCGGCAGGGCGCGATCGTCGTCCGCTCGGACTTCGGTGGCCGCCGCTCGGTCGGTATCCCGGCGCTGGGGCTCAGCACCGGCGCGGAATAATCAGCGTCGTCGCCCTTGGTGGCGGATATTGGCCGGGCGTCCGCGGCGACCGACCGGATGCCGTCCCCTTCCGTCGCGGCGCGGCGGGCGTTTCGTGGGCTCCCTGCCATCAGCGTCGGGCAGTTCGAAGCGCAGCGCACCGCTGATCGGATTGGCTTCCATCAACCGCAGGTCGAGCCGCTGGCCGACGCTGTAGCTGACCCGTCCATGCTCGCTGTCGAGCGTGCGCGCCGCCTCGTCATAGAAAAAGCGTTCGCTCCCCAGCGTCGAGACCGGCACCAGCCCGTCGCCGCCGAGCCCGTCGACGGTCGCGAAGAAGCCAAAGGGCTGCACCCCGGTGATCCGCGCCGGGACGATCTCACCGACCTTTGTCGCGAGCCAGGCCGCGACATAGCGGTCGATCGTCTCGCGCTCGGCTTCCATCGCGCGGCGTTCGAGGGCGCTGATCGCCTCGCCGATGCGCGACAGGCCCTTGCGGTCGGCCTCGCCCAGCCCCGTACGCTCGGGAAGGTTTTTTGTCTTTCCAGTAACTTCGAGGCGATAGCTGTCGACGAGTGCACGGTGAACGATCAGGTCGGCATAGCGGCGGATCGGCGAGGTGAAATGCGCGTAGCTGCCGAGTGCGAGGCCGAAATGGCCCGCGTTGGCCGGGCCGTAATAAGCCTGCGTCTGGCTGCGCAATATCGCTTCCATGATCTCGGGCAGGCGGTCGTCGCCCGAAAAGCCGTCGATCAGCCGGTTGAACACCGCGGGCGTGATGACCTGCCCCAGCGCGAAGCTCTGGTCGAAGGTGTCGAGATAATCCTTCAGACTGACGAGCTTTTCGCGGCTCGGCGGTTCGTGGATGCGGTACATGACCGGCGACTTCTTCGCCTCGAGCGCCTTCGCCGCCGCGACGTTGGCCGCGATCATATAATCCTCGATCAGCCGGTGCGCGTCGAGCCGTTCGCGCACCCGGATCTCGGCGATGCCGCCCCTGTCGTCGAGGATGACCTGCCGCTCGGGCAGGTCGAGGTCGAGCGGCGCCCGCGCCGCGCGCGCCTTGGCGAGCAGTTCCCAGCAGCCCCAGAGATTGCGGAGCGCCGGTACGATATCGTCATCCCAGCGCAAGCTGGGATCGCTGGCGTCCTGCCCGACCTCCTGCGGCTCCGGCTTTCGCTGGGACGACGTGGACCGCTCGTACGCCGCCTGCGCATCCTCATAGGCGATATTCGCCCGCAGCCGCACCAGCGCCCGCGTGAAGCGCCATGCCGTCACCTTGCCGTGCCGGTCGATGGTCAGGTGGCACGCCATGGCGGCGCGATCCTCGCCCGCTTTCAGCGAGCAGACGCCGGCGGACAAGGTTTCGGGCAGCATCGGGACGACGCGGTCGGGGAAATAGACGCTGTTGCCGCGCCGCCGCGCCTCGCGGTCGAGCGCGCCGTCGGGGCGGACATAGAAGCTGACATCGGCGATCGCGACGATCGCGCGCCAGCCGCCCCTGTTCTTCGCATCCTCGTCGGGCACGGCCCAGACGGCATCGTCATGGTCGCGCGCATCGACGGGGTCGATCGCGACGATCGGCAGGTCGCGCAAATCTTCGCGCCCCTCGGGGGTCAGCGGCAGCTTCGCCGCGCGCTCGGCCTCGGCCAGCGTCTCCTCGCCGAAAACATGCGGGATCTCGTGCCTCGCGATCGCGATCATGCTCAGCGAGCGCGGCGCGAAGGGGGCGCCGATACGCTCGATCACCTTCGCGCGCGTCGCCGGGCCGCGACCCGACAGCTCGGCGCGCACCAGATCGCCGATCGCCGCGTCGCCCATATCGGACACGGCGAAATCGAAGCGCGCGCGCTTGTCCGCCGGGCGCAGCCAGATGACCGGCTTGCCGCCGGGACCGGTATCGGCGACGAGCACCCCGATAACCATCTCTCCACCGGCCTGAAGCCGCTTCATCGGATAGGCGATATGGCCGCTGCCCCGTTCTTCGGTGCGTGCGAGAATGCGGTCGCCGACGCCGAGCGCGTTCCTGCGCCCCTTCTCCATCACCCGCACGCGCGGCGGCGGGGTACTCGCCTCCCAGCGCTCGGGCACGGCCCAGACGGCATCGCCCTCGACCGCCGCGACGCGGAACACGGTCACGCGCGGCAGGCCGCCGTGCTTATGAAACGCCCGTCCCGGCGCCATGTCGACCAGCCCCTCGTCGGTCATGTCCCTCAGCAGCGCCTTGAGCGCGATCTTGTCGGCGCCGCGCAGCGCGAAATGCTTGGCGATCTCGCGCTTGCCGACCGCCGACGGGCTGTCCTCGATAAAGCGGAGGATCTGGTCGCGCGAGGGAAGTCCGGGTTGCGACTTGGGCTTTTTCATCGGGCGTCGTCCAGATGGTTCGCGCGGAGACGCGGAGACGCGGAGGCGTTCGCTTGGGCCGACAGGCCACTCTCCATAGCGCCCGATGCGGCATGGCGCAGCGTCGGAAAGCGAAAGCCGCTTCGCGGCCAGCGCGATCTCTCCGCGTCTCCGCGTCTCCGCGTGAGCAAAATCAATAGGTCCGTCCTATCAGGACACGCTCGACCGCGGGCTCGCCGGTGAAGAAGCAGGCGCCGTCGGCCGGTGCCGCATCGAGCGGGGTGTTTCGCATCGTCAGCTTCAACGCCTTCAATTGCTCGACGATCCCGTCGAGCACCGCCCCCGTCGGGCGCGACCATTGCACCTCGACCCAGCCGACGAACTTGTCGTCGCCCGAGAAATGCGCAGCCAGATCCGTAACATCGCGGCGGATATTGCCGTCGAGTCTCGCCTTGGCCTCGCCGTGGAGGTTCGTCTGGATATCCTCCAGCATCGCCGCCGCGCCGGCGACGAAATCGCCCTTCGCGACGAAAGCGGTGTTGAGCTTGCCGTCTTCCTTGTAGAGCCGGTCGCGACGGATCACCGCGACATTGCCGCCGGCCACGTCGCGCGGACCGATCTCGAGGATGATCGGCGCGCCCTTCTTGACCCAGCCCCAGCGCTTGGTCGACGCCTTGTTGGCGCCCGCGTCGAGCAGCACGCGCACGGGCTCGCGGAAAGCGTCGAGCGCTTTCAGTTCCGCTTCGAGGTCGCGGCAATAATCGATGATCGCGGCGTCTTCCTCATTGTCGCGCAGCATCGGCACGATAACGATCTGGTGCGGCGCGATGCGCGGCGGGCAGCGCAGCCCGTCGTCGTCGCCATGAGTCATGATGACACCGCCGATCATACGGGTCGAGGTGCCCCAGCTCGTCGTGTGGCAGAGGCTGTGGCCACCGTCCCTGTCCTGATAACGGATGCCCGCTGCCTCGGCGAAGCCGGTGCCCAGATAGTGCGACGTGCCGGCCTGCAGCGCCTTGCCATCCTGCATCATCGCTTCGATCGAATAGGTGGCAACGGCGCCGGGGAAACGCTCATGCTCGGGCTTTTCACCCGCGATGACCGGCATCGCCAGCACATTCTCGGCGAAGGCGCGGTACATTTCCAGCGCGCGCAGCGTCTCGGTCATCGCATCGTCCTTGTCGGCGTGCGCGGTATGGCCTTCCTGCCACAGGAATTCGCTGGTGCGCAGGAACATGCGCGTGCGCATTTCCCAGCGCACGACATTGGCCCACTGGTTGACCTTCAGCGGCAGGTCGCGCCAGCTCTGCACCCAGCGACTCATCGCCGAGCCGATCACCGTTTCCGACGTCGGACGGACGATCAGCGGCTCTTCCAGTTTCGCCTCGGGGTCGGGGACGAGTTTACCTTTACCGTCCGCGATCAGCCGATGATGGGTGACGACCGCCATTTCCTTCGCAAAACCATCGACATGGTCAGCTTCCTTTTCAAAGAAGCTCAAGGGGATGAAAAGCGGAAAATAGGCGTTCTGGACGCCTGCATCCTTGATCGCGGCATCCATCACCGTCTGGATGCGTTCCCAGATGCCATAGCCCCACGGCTTGATGACCATGCAGCCGCGCACGCCCGATTCCTCGGCGAGGTCGGCCTCGGCAATGACGTCCTGGTACCAGGCCGCGAAGTCGGCCTGACGGGTTACGCTGAGCGCATGCTTGGTCATCTGTCCTGTTTCTGCGTTTGGGGGGCGGAAGAGGGCCCCGACTATTTCCTTTTGGCGAGTTCCGCCTTGAGCTCGGCGATTTCGGCCTTGAGCGCCGCGATCTCGGTATCCTTGGCCTTGCCGGCTGCGGCGCCTGGCATGAAGGCGCCCGCCGCCTGCTGGAACACCTCCATATTGCGGCGCGTCAGTTCGGCGAGCGGGTTGTTCGACCCGAGCGCCCCTTCGAACGCCGAGCGGACGTCCTGCTGGTTCTTGCGGAACGCCGCCATCGATGCTTCGAGATAGTCGGGCACGAGCCCCTGCATCTTGTCGCCGTACAGGCCGATCAAATGGCGCAGGAAATTGACCGGCAGCATCGTCTCGCCGCGCGTTTCGGTGTCCATGATGATCTGCGTCAGGACATTATGGGTGATGTCCTCGCCGCTCTTGGCATCGACGACGCGGAAATCGCGGCCCTCGCGCACCATCGTGCCCAGATCCTCGAGCGTGATGTAGCAGCTGCGTTCGGTGTCGTAGAGACGACGGTTCGCATATTTCTTGATGACGACGACATCATCCTCGGCGGCCGCCTTCGACTTAGCCATGCTGCTTCCTGCTCCTCCGGACGATTCCGCCGCCCCGCATTGGCGGGCTCAGGCGGCATTAGCATCAAATTATGATGCGTCGCAACATGCGCTCAGGCCCAGAGCCGCGCGAACCGGTTCCCCAGGCCGGTCAGCAGCTCATATTGGGACAGGCCGCAGCGTGCGGAGGTGGCCGCGAGGTCATAGTCGAGCGTCAGCCAGTCGTCCTCCGCCAGCCCGTCCACGCCAGTCACGTCGAAGGCAGCAAGGTCCATCGACACCCGCCCCACCAGCGGCAGCGCCTGCCCGCCAAAGCGCGCGCCGCCCGTGCCCGCATGGCAGCGCAGATAGCCGTCGGCATAGCCGATGTTCGCGACCGCGATCCGGCTGTCTCGCGCCGCGGTCCACGTTGCGCCATAGCCGACCGTTTCGCCGGCCGGTACGTCACGAACCTGCAACACGCGCGCCTCGGGAAAGACCACCTGCCGGATATGCCCCTCGGCTTCGCGGCGCGGCACCCCTCCATAGAGCGCGAGACCGGGGCGTGTGAGGTCGAAGCCGTAATCGGCACCCAGGCAGATGCCCGCACTGTTCGCGAGGCTGTAGCGCCGCGCGGGAATGGCGTCGCGGACCACCGCAAACGCCGCAAGTTGCCGCTCGTTCTGCGCGCTATCTTCGTCGGCCGAAACCAGATGGCTGAGCAGGGTATCGATCGCCAGACCGTCGAGCGCCCCGCCGCACGCCTCGTCGACCCGCAGCCCGAGCCGGTTCATGCCGGTATCGACCATCGCGTCGCACGGCCGCCCCTCGCCACCCTCGCGCCAGCGCCGGACCTGCTCGACGCTGCTCAGCACCGGGCGCACGGGCAGCGTCCGCGCCGCGACCATGTCCTCCTGCCCGACGCCGTGCAGCACCGACAGCGACACGCCCGCGGGCAGTGGCATCAGCGCCGCCGCCTCGGCCCAGCTCGCAACGAAGAAGTGACGGCAACCTGCGGCCGCTAGGTGCCGCAGCACGGCACGCGCGCCCAGTCCATAGCCGTCGGCCTTGATCGCGGCCCCTGCCTCGGCGCCGCCCGCCGCGCCGAGCCAGCGCCAGTTGTCGACGAGCGCGGTGGAATCGAGGCGAAGGCGGAGCGGCGAGGCGATGTCGATCATGGCCCCGCCCCTAGCCGTGATCGGCGGCGGCGCCAACGGCTTCGTTCAGCCCTTCCGCGCCTTGTCCCACTGCCCCTCGACCGGCTCCTTCAGCATGAAGGCCGCGATCAGGAAGGCCACGAACACCACGCCCCAGGTGTACCACAGCCCGGCATAGGCATTGCCGGTCCGCGCGACGATATAGCTGGCGATCAGCGGCAGGAAGCCACCGAAATAGCCGGTTCCGATATGATAGGGGATCGACAGCGACGAATAGCGGACGTGCGGCGGGAACATTTCGGCAAGTAGTGCCGCGACCGGACCATAGGTGAAGCCCGACAGCGCGCTGAGCACAAGCAGCGCGATCAGGATCACGGCGATGCCCGCCGGGCCGGGAATCTGCTTTTCGAAGCTGTAGCCCATCGCCTCGAGCGCGGGCTGGAGCAGCGCGGGGCCCTCGCTCGCGACCTCCCGGCCGCCGATGTGGATCGTCACGCTGTCGAATGTCCCTCCACTCGCGACCACCTTGTAGGGAACGCCCAATTTCGTCAGTTCGCCGAGCGTTCGGCCGCAGGCAGTCACCTGCGCCTTGGCGAAGGGGTCGAAGCTGCATTGCGATCCGGTGACCACGACCGGCGCTCGCTCCGCCGCCGCTTCGAGCGCGGGATTGGCGACGCTGCCCATCCACCAGAAGCAGGGGAAGAGCAGCAGCAGCGTCACGACATAGCCCCAGACGATCGGCTTTTTGCGTCCGATCCGGTCGGAGAGGCGGCCCGCGATGATGAAGAAGACCATGCCGAGCGCCGCCGCGCTGCCGACGATGATCTCGGCCGCGGTATCGTCGACCTTCATCGGCCCTTTCAGGAAAGACAGGCCGGAAAACATCGCGGTATACCAGATTACCGTCAGCCCGGCCGCAATCCCGAACAGCGCGATGAAGATGCGGCGGGGGTTGCCCGGATAGGTAAAGCTTTCCTTCAGCGGATTGCGCACGATCTCCCCTTCCGCCTTCATCGCACGGAATACCGGGCTTTCGGACAGCTTGAGCCGCATCCACAGCGAAATGGCGAGCAGCAGCAGCGACAGCAGGAAAGGCAGGCGCCAGCCCCAGGCATTCCATACATCGTCGGACAGGAACGCCTTGCACGACAACACCACGATCAGGCTCAAGACGAATCCGCCGACGACGCTCGCCTGGATGAAACTGGTATAGAATCCACGCTTTTCGACAGGCGAATGCTCGGCGACATAGATCGCCGCGCCGCCATATTCGCCGCCGAGCGCGAGTCCCTGCAGGATGCGCAGGCCGATGACGATGATCGGCGCCGCAATGCCGATCGTGTCGGCCGAGGGGATCATGCCGACCCCCGCGGTCGCGATCCCCATCAGCGTGACGGTGATCAGGAAGGTGTATTTGCGTCCGAGCCGGTCGCCGAGAAAGCCGAACAGCACCGCGCCCAGCGGCCGGAACCCGAAGCCGACCGCGAAGCCCGCCCACACCAGCAGGATTTCGAGCGTCGCATTGTCGCTGGGGAAGAAAGCCTTGCCGATGATCGCGGCGAGGGTGCCGTAGATGAAGAAATCATACCATTCGAAGATCGTCCCCGCCGAGGAAGCGGCGATGACCATGCGAATATCCTTCGCGGTCGGCTGATAGGTCGCGCCACGATCTGCAACGGCGGCTTGATTGGTCATTCACTCTCCCCCAGCCCTTTCGGGCATCTTCCTTTGCCGTTCGCATCGAGCGAAGTCGAGATGCCCCGAAGGCATTTGCGACCGATGGGTGTCTCGACTTCGCTCGACACGAACGGATCCGGTACGTCTAATTGCCTCGCACCGCTGCGCAAGCCTTCTTGGCGTATGTGCATGTTGATGGCAGACTGCCCGTCATGACCCGCTTCATCGACCTTTCGATCCCGATCACCAACGATGTCGTGTCCGACCCGCCGGTGATGCGCCCGCAGATCACTTACATGACCCACGACAACACGTGGGAGCAGATCGCGATGTTCTTCCCCGGCCTGACGCGGGACGACCTGCCCGACGGCGAAGGCTGGGCGGTCGAGAGCATCACCCTGTCCACCCACAACGGCACCCATATGGACGCGCCGTGGCATTTCCATTCGACGACCGACAGCGGCGCCCGCCCCGCGCCGAGCATCGACGAGGCGCCGCTCGACCTCTTCTTTCGCCCTGGGGTAAAGCTCGATTTCTCCGACCGCTCCGCGGGCCACGTCGTGAGCGCCGCCGAGGTCGAGGCAGAGCTGGCGCGTATCGGCCACGCGCTCCAGCCCTTCGACATCGTGCTCGTCCAGTCGGGCGCGGTCTACGGCACCGATGATTTCACCGATCAGGGCTGCGGCATGGGCGCCGAGGCGACACTCTACCTGACCGAACGCGGGGTCAAGGTCGTCGGCACCGATGCGTGGAGCTGGGATGCGCCATTCAGCCACACCGCGCGCCGCTGGGCCGAAACCCGCGATCCGTCGATCATCTGGGAAGGGCACAAGGCGGGCCGCATCCGGCCCTATTACCAGATCGAGAAGTTGACCAATCTCGCCGTCCTGCCCGCTACCGGCTGGACGCTGAGTTGCTTCCCGGTGAAGATCAAGCGCGCGAGCGCGGGGTGGATAAGGGCGGTGGCGCTTGTGGAGTGATCGACGTGCCGGAAACGGAATAGGGATGGGAAGCGGACGTTTCCCATTTTCGTCATTCCGGACTTGATCCGGAATCCATTCCGCCGGCGCTGGCGTGAATGGATCCCGGATCAAGTCAGGATGACGATGAACAGAGAGGATGCGCTTCGGTGGGTGACAGCCGTTCGGTGATCCCCGGCGAAAGTCGGGGGCCGGGGCGCGACTGCGCCGCGTCGGTTCTCTAACCTCCTGGCCCCCGGCTTTCGCCGGGGATCACGTCGAACAGGGCTGCCTCCGGTCGGATTCCCAACCGCCTCCTCCCCCCGCGCCGTCGTTCGTCGATTGCCGCTGGAAAGTTTCATCTGAAACATTAGCGTCCCCCAACGCAAAACACCCGGGGGAGGAACAGACGATGACCGTGGCCGAGGCGACGCCCGAAATCGATATCGACACCATCGAGCATCCATCCGACCGCGCCTTCCTCGGCCACCCCAAGGGGCTCGGCTATCTCGCTTTCGTCGAGGGGTGCGAGCGTTTTTCCTATTATTCGATGCAGACTTTGCTCGTGCTCTACATGGTCAATTATCTGCTGCTGCCCGAGCATGCGGGCGGGGTGATCGGGCTCGATTGGGTCAAGGGCTTCTACGGCCTCGACGGCCAGCCGCTCGCGTCGCGCATCTTCGGCGATTATACCGCGCTCGTCTATCTGACCCCGATTGCGGGCGGGCTGATCGCCGACCGCTGGCTCGGACGCCGCGCGACGCTGATCGCGGGCGGGCTCGTCATGGCGCTCGGCCATTTCCTGATGGCGTTCGAGGGCAGCTTTCTCTTCGCGCTGCTCGCGCTGATCGTCGGGGTCGGGCTGTTCAAGGGCAATATCGCGAGCCAGGTCGGCGAGCTCTACAGGCCCGATGACATCCGCCGCGCGATGGCGTTCCAGATCTTCTACATCGCGATTAACGTCAGCGTGATCGTCGCGCCGCTGATCGCTGGCACGCTCGGCGAAAAGGTGAGCTGGCACTGGGGTTTCGGCACCGCCGGGATCGTGATGATGCTGGGCCTGATCCTCTACATCATGGCGGGACCGTGGCTGCCGAAGGACAATCGGCCGTCCAAAGCCGCCGGCGCGACGAAGCCGAGCGAGCCGCTCAGCCGGCAGGACTGGCTGCGCATCGCCGCGGTGGTCATCCTCGTCCCCGTGCTCGCGATTTCGCTGCTTACAAATCAGGAGATCTTCAACGCCTATCTCGTCTGGGCCGACCAGCATTTCCAGCTCACCTTCTTCGGCACGACGATCCCGACGAGCTGGATGATCTCGATCGACGCGGGGATGAGCTTTTCGATGCTTGTCGCGGTCACCGCCTTCTACGCCTGGTACGGGCGCATGCGGCGGGAACCCGACGAACTCGGCAAGATGATCGTCGGCAGTGTCTTCACCATCGCTGGCGGCCTCTGTCTCGTCATGGCGGCCGCGACGCAGGGCGACGGAAAGATCGGGCTGATGTGGCCGATCCTCTTCCACCTCTTCAACAGCATCGGCTTTGCGCACATCCTGCCGGTCAGCCTCGCCCTGTTCAGCCGCCTCGCACCGGCGCGACTCAACGCGACGATTATCGGCATCTATTATCTCGCCTTCTTCGCCGCCAACTATATCGTCGGCACGGTCGGCGGCTGGTATTCGTCGATGCCGACGACCAGCTTCTGGTTGTTCCACGTCGCCACCGCCGCGGTCGGGCTGGTCGCCTTCCTGCTGTTCAAGCTGTTTCTGGCGAAGCGGCTGATGGGAACGGAGGCGGTGGCCGCATAATCGTCATTGCGTGCGAAGCGAGGCAATCCCCAGCTCGCGTCCGTCCGTGCAAGGCGATGGCTGGAGTTTGCTTCGTCGCTACGCTCCTCGCAATGACGAGAGGGTTATTCCAGCTCCAAAATCACCGCATCGACCGCCAGACTGTCGCCCTGCGCGGCGTTGACGCTTTTCACCGTGCCCGCCTTTTCGGCGCGCAGGATATTCTCCATCTTCATCGCCTCGACCGTCGCGAGCGGCTGGCCCGCCTCGACCGCGTCGCCCTCGCCGACATGCAGCGCGACGAGCAGGCCCGGCATCGGGCAGATGAGGAATTTCGACAGGTCGGGCGGAATCTTCTCGATCATGTGCGCCTGCAGGGGCGCGACATGCCGGGGCAGCACGCGCACGTTGTGGATGCGCCCGCGCGTCGTCATGCGCCAGCCGGTGCGCGTCCTGGCAACCTTCACCGCCAGTTCGCTGCCGTCGATCTCGGCGACGACGAGCCTGTCGCCCGGCGTATATTCGAGCGCGATGTCGATCTTTTCACCATCGACCTTGATGTGCTTCGCGCCGACTTTTACCTTGTGCGCGGCATCGCCGATCGTGACCTGCCATTTCGCGGGCGGCCCCAGCCGGTCGCCAAGCTGGCCGTCGACGCGCCGCGCACGGTCGGCCTCGGCGCTCGCCATGAAGCCCGCGATTGCGGCGAGCGCGCGCTCGACGTCCGCGCTGGTGTCGGCGCCGTGGAAGCCTTCGGGATATTCCTCTGCGATAAAGCCGGTCGTCAGCTCGCCTGAACGGAAGCGCGGATGCTGCATGATCGCCGACAGGAAATCGATATTGTGGCCGAGCCCTTCGAGCTCGAAGCGGTCGAGCGCCGCAACCTGCAGGTCGGCCGCCTCGTCGCGCGTCTTGCCCCAGGTGATCAGCTTGGCGATCATCGGGTCGTAGAAGATCGACACCTCGCCGCCGTCATAGACGCCGTCGTCGACGCGCACGCCATCGACCCCGCGACGCCCGTTCTCCTCGCCGTCGTCGGTCCAGCCCGGGACCGGCGGCTTGTAGCGCGTCAGCCGCCCGGTCGAGGGCAGGAAACCGCGATAGGGGTCCTCGGCATAGACGCGGTTCTCGATCGACCAGCCGTCGATGCCGATGTCGTCCTGCGTCAGTTCGAGCTTCTCGCCCGCCGCGACGCGGATCATCTGTTCGACGAGGTCGATGCCGGTGATCGCCTCGGTCACCGGATGCTCGACCTGAAGCCGCGTGTTCATTTCGAGGAAATAGAAGCTCTCGCCCGTCGGGTCGGCACCCGAGACGATCAGTTCGACCGTGCCCGCGCTGTAATAGCCGACCGCCTTCGACAGCGCGACGCACTGCTCGCCCATCGCTTTCCGCATCTTTTCGGTGACGAAGGGCGACGGCGCTTCCTCGACCACCTTCTGGTGGCGGCGCTGGATCGAACATTCGCGCTCGTTCAGATAGAGGATATTGCCGTACTGGTCGCCGAGGATCTGGATCTCGATATGGCGCGGGTTCAGGATGAATTTCTCGATGAAGACGCGGTCGTCGCCGAAGCTGTTGAGCCCCTCGCGCTTGACGCTCTCGAACCCCTCACGAACGTCCTTTTCGTCATAGGCGAGGCGCATCCCCTTGCCGCCGCCGCCGGCGCTGGCCTTCATCATCACCGGATAGCCGATCTCGTTCGAAATCTCGACAGCATGGTCGGTGTCGCGAATTTCGCCGACGAAGCCGGGGACGACGTTGACGCCCGCTTCCTTGGCGAGCTTCTTCGACTCGATCTTGTCGCCCATCGCCGCGATCGCGTTCACCGGCGGGCCGATGAAGGCGATATTCTCCTTCGCCAGCGCCTCGGCAAAGCTGGTGCGCTCCGACAGGAAGCCATAGCCCGGATGCACCGCCTCGGCGCCCGTCGCCTTGCACGCTTCGATGATCCTGTCGGCGATCAGATAGGATTCGGACGCTGGCGACGGGCCGATATGCACCGCCTCGTCGGCCATCCGCACGAAGGGCGCCCGCGCGTCGGCGTCCGAATAGACGGCAACGGTCGCGATGCCCATGCGGCGCGCGGTCTTGATGACGCGGCAGGCGATCTCGCCGCGGTTGGCGATCAGGATTTTCTTGAACACGCTTAGACTCCCCTCCCGCTTGCGGGAGGGGCCGGGGGTGGGCCTGTCCCGCTTGCGAAATTCGAAACTCATTCGAAGGGAACAAGCCCTCCCCTAGCCCCTCCCGCGAGCGGGAGGGGAACGCTATTCCGCTGCCTCCATCCGCATCGGCTCCTCGGCGTCCATCGGCTTGAGCCCCAGCTTCGCGAACAGTGCCGCGTCGGCACTGTCGCCGCGGTTCCCCGTCGTCAGCAGCTTGTCGCCGGTGAAGATGCTGTTCGCGCCCGCCATGAAGCAAAGCGCCTGCGTCGCTTCCGACATGCTCTCGCGTCCTGCCGACAGGCGGACCATCGACTTCGGCATGGTGATGCGCGCGACCGCGACGGTGCGGACGAATTCGATGTCGTCGACCTGCGCGAGCGGCGTGTCGGCGAGCATGTCGCCGAGCACCGTGCCCTTGATCGGGATCAGCGCATTGACCGGCACGCTTTCGGGATGGCGCGGCAGCGTCGCGAGCGCGTGGATGAAGCCGACACGATCCTCGCGCGTCTCTCCCAGGCCGACGATGCCGCCCGAGCAGACGTTGATCCCCGCCGCGCGCACCTCCTCCAGCGTGTCGAGCCGGTCCTGGAAGGTGCGGGTCGTGATGATATTGCCGTAATTCTCCGGGCTCGTATCGATATTGTGGTTGTAATAATCGAGCCCCGCGACCGCCAGCGTCTGCGCCTGCTCTTTCGTGAGCATCCCCAGCGTCATGCAGGTTTCCATGCCCATCTGCCGCACGCCCTCGATCATCTCGACGATCGCGGGCATGTCGCGGTCCTTGGGGTTGCGCCACGCCGCACCCATGCAGAAGCGCTGCGAGCCCGCATCCCGCGCCTCGGCGGCCGCCTGCAGCACCGCGCGCACGTCCATCAGCTTGGTCGCCTTGAGCCCCGTGTCGGCGTGCGCAGACTGCGAGCAATAGCCGCAATCCTCGGCGCAGCCGCCGGTCTTGATGCTGAGCAAGGTGCAGAGCTGCACCTCGCCGCGCGCATGGTGCCGACGGTGGACGCCCTGCGCCTCCCACATCAGCTCGTCGAACGGCAGGTCGAACAGCGCGGCGATCTCCTCGCGCGTCCAATCGGTGCGGGTCTCGGTCATGCGATGGTCTCCAGAGCCTGCGCCAGATCGGCGATGATGTCGTCGATATGCTCAATCCCCACCGACACGCGCACTACGTCGGGGCCGGCGCCGGTTTCGACGAGTTCGGCCTCGGAGAGCTGGCTGTGGGTGGTCGACGCGGGGTGAATGATCAGGGAGCGCGTGTCGCCGAGGTTGGCGAGATGACTGAACATCTTGACCGATGACACCAGCGCGACGCCCGCGTCGTAGCCGCCCTTGAGCCCGAAGGTGAACACCGCGCCGCCCTTGCCACCCAGATAGCGTTTCGCGAGCGGATGATAGGGATCGTCCTCCAGCCCCGCATAGGACACCCAATCGATCTTCGGATGCGCGCGCAGCCATTTGGCGAGCGCCAGCGCGTTACTGCAATGCCGCTCCATCCGCAGCGCCAGCGTCTCCATGCCGGTCAGCGCGAGAAAGGCGTTCATCGGCGCCAGCGCCGGGCCGAGGTCGCGCAGCCCCAGCGTCCGCGCGGCGAGGATGAAGGCCAGCGGGCCGAACGCCTCGGTGAACTTGATCCCGTGATAGGAGGCGTTGGGCTCGCTGAGCGTCGGATAGCGCCCGCCCTTTGCCCAGTCGAAGCTGCCCGCATCGACGATCACCCCGCCGATCGCATTGCCATGACCATTGAGGAACTTGGTCGTCGAGTGGACGACGATATCGGCGCCATGCTCGATCGGGCGGCACAGCATCGGCGTCGCCATCGTATTGTCGACAATCAGCGGCACCCCGGCATCGTGCGCGACCTTTGCGATCGCCTCGATATCCTGCACGACGCCGCCGGGATTGGCGAGGCTTTCGATGAAGACCGCGCGCGTCCGCTCGTTGATCGCCGCGGCGACGTTCGCCGCATCGTCGGCGTCGACGAAATGCGTCGTCCATGCCATCTTGCGAAAGCTCTGGCCGAGTTGGTTCTGCGACCCGCCATAAAGCTTGCGCGCCGCGACGATCTCGCAGCCCGGCTCCATCAGCGTGTGGAACGACAGGAACTGCGCCGCGTGGCCCGATGCCACCGCCAGCGCGGCCTGCCCGCCTTCAAGCGCCGCGATCTTGCCCTCCAACGCGCCGTTGGTCGGGTTCATGATCCGCGTGTAGATGTTCCCGAACTCTTCAAGGTTGAACAGCCGCGCGGCATGCTCGACGCTGTCGAAGACATAGGAGGAGGTTTGATAGATCGGCGTGATCCGCGCCTTGGTCGTCGGGTCGGGTGCGGTCCCGGCGTGAACGGTCAGCGTTTCGGGCTTCATCTCAGTCATGCGGCATCCTCCAGTGGCGGCATATTGTGGCCGAGCAGACGCAGCACGTCGGCGGCGCATTCGACCACGTTCGAACCGGGGCCATAGATGCCCTGCACCCCGGCGTCGCGCAGATAATCATAGTCCTGCGGCGGGATCACTCCGCCCGCGATAACCTTGATGTCGCCGCGCCCGGCTTCCTTGAGGCCCCGGATCAGTTCGGGGATCAGCGTCTTGTGCCCGGCGGCGAGGCTCGACGCGCCGACCGCGTCGACCCCGCTTTCGAGCGCGAGCACCACCGTTTCCTCCGGCGTCTGGAACAGCGGGCCGGAGACGACGTCGAATCCCATGTCGCCGAACGCCGAGGCAATGATGTTGGCGCCGCGATCGTGGCCGTCCTGCCCCATCTTGGCGATCAGCAGCTTGGGCGCGCGGCCCAGCCGGCGCTCGACCGCTTTGACCCCGTCGACGACCTGCGCCCAGCGGCTGTCATCCTTATAGGGTGCGGCATAGACGCCCTTCACCGGGGTCGGCACCGTCGCATAACGATCGAAGGCTTCCTCCATCGCCGACGAAATCTCGCCGAGCGTCGCGCGGGCACGCGCCGCATCGACCGCGTGGGCCAGCAGGTTGGCTTCGATCGACTGCGGCGACGCAGCGGCCTTGCGCAGCGCGTCGAGCGCCGCGCGGCACGCCGCCTCGTCGCGGCTCGCCTTGATCCGGTTGATCCGCGCGATCTGGCCTTCGCGCACCTTCGCGTTATCGACCTCGAGCGTTTCGAGCAGGTCCTCGTCCTTCAGGCGATATTTGTTCACCCCGACGATCACGTCGTCGCCGCGGTCGACGCGCGCCTGCCGCGCCGCGGCGGCTTCCTCGATCATCGCCTTGGGCCAGCCCGCCGCGACCGCCTTCGCCATGCCGCCTTCGGTCTCGACGCGGTTGATGATCGCCTGCGCCGCATCGACCAGTTCCTGCGTCAGCGCCTCGACATAATAGCTGCCGCCCAGAGGATCGACGACATTGGTCATGCCGGTCTCTTCCTGGATGATGATCTGGGTATTGCGGGCGATACGCGCCGAGAAATCGGTCGGCAGCGCGATCGCCTCGTCGAGCGCGTTGGTGTGAAGGCTCTGCGTCCCGCCGAGCATCGCCGCCATCGCCTCGATCGTCGTGCGGACGACATTGTTATAGGGGTCCTGCTCGGTCAGCGACACGCCCGACGTCTGGCAATGGGTGCGCAGCATCTTCGAGCGTTCGGACTGCGCGCCGAGCTTCGTCATCGCACGATGCCACAGCACCCGCGCCGCGCGCAGCTTCGCCGCCTCCATGAAGAAATTCATGCCGATCGCGAAAAAGAAGGACAGGCGCCCGGCGAACTTGTCGATGTCGAGGCCACTGGCGACGCCATATTTCACATATTCGATGCCGTCGGCGATGGTGAAGGCCAGCTCCTGCACCTGCGTCGCCCCCGCCTCCTGCATGTGATAGCCGGAGATCGAGATGCTGTTGAACTTCGGCATCTCGCGCGACGTGTAGCCGAAGATGTCGCTGATGATCCGCATCGAGGGTTCGGGCGGATAGATGTAGGTGTTGCGGACCATGAACTCCTTGAGAATGTCGTTCTGGATGGTCCCGTCGAGCAGCGACCGCGCCACCCCCTGCTCCTCTCCCGCGACGATGAAGAAGGCGAGGATCGGGATCACCGCGCCGTTCATCGTCATCGACACCGACATCTGGTCGAGCGGGATGCCATCGAACAGGATCTTCATATCCTCGACGCTGTCGATCGCGACCCCTGCCTTCCCCACGTCGCCGACGACGCGCGGGTGGTCGCTGTCATAGCCGCGGTGCGTCGCGAGGTCGAACGCGACGCTCAGCCCCTTCTGCCCCGCCGCGAGGTTGCGGCGATAGAAGGCGTTCGATTCCTCGGCGGTCGAAAAGCCCGCATATTGCCGGATCGTCCACGGCCGCCCGGTGTACATCGACGCGCGGACCCCGCGCGTGAAGGGCGCGAAGCCGGGGAGGCCGGGGTCGACCGCCACGTCCTCGGCGGTGTAGAGCGGCTTGACGTCGATCCCCTCGGGCGTGTGCCAGGTCAGGTCCTTGCCCTTCACCTCCTTGTCTGCGGCGGCGGCCCATTGATCGAGGGTCGGTTTGTCGGTCATATCCAGTCTCGTTCTCTATTTTTCGTCATGCCGGACTTGATCCGGCATCCCGCTTTGCACCGTCGATTAGCGGGACCCCGGATCAAGTCCGGGGTGACGATGAATGGAAGGTCAGTGCCCGCCCTTCGGCGTCTCCATGATCTCGGTCAGCACCCCGCCCATGTCGCGCGGATGGACGAAGAAGATCAGCGTCCCGTGCGCCCCGATCCGCGGCTCGCCGAGCACACGCTTGCCCAGCGCCTCGAACTCGGCCTTGGCGGCATGAATGTCGGGCACTTCGTAGCACATATGATGCTGTCCGCCCGCCGGGTTCTTCTCCAGAAAGCTCGCGATCGAGGCGTTGCCGGGCAGCGGCTCGATCAGTTCGATCTGCGTCCCGTCCGTTCCGCCTTCACCCGGCGTGTCGACGAAGCACACTTTCACGCCCTGATCGGGCAGATCGAATGGCTCATGGATCGTCGTCGCGCCCATGACGTCGCGGTAAAAGACGATGCTATCGGCGATCGATGGTGTTGCGACGCCGATGTGGTTGAGGCGACCCAGTTTCATTTCAAAGTCTCTCCAGATTCGTCATGCCGGACTTGATCCGGCATCCCGCTTTGCGGGCGGCGAACAGCGGGACCCCGGATCAAGTCCGGGGTGACGAGGGCTAAAGCGGAATATTATCATGCTTCTTCCACGGGTTCTCCAACTGCTTGTTCCGCAGCTTGCGTAGCCCCAGCGCGATCCGCTTGCGCGTATTGTGCGGGTGGATGACCTCGTCGATATAGCCGCGCGACGCCGCGACGAAGGGGTTGGCGAAGCGGTCCTCATATTCCTTCGTGCGCTGCGCGATCTTTTCGGGGTCGCCGATGTCGGCGCGGAAGATGATCTCGACCGCGCCCTTGGCGCCCATCACCGCGATCTCGGCGGTCGGCCAGGCATAGTTCAGGTCGCCGCGCAGATGCTTCGACGCCATCACGTCGTAGGCGCCGCCATAGGCCTTGCGCGTGATGACCGTGATCTTGGGCACCGTCGCCTCGGCATAGGCGAAGAGCAGCTTCGCGCCATGCTTGATGATGCCGTTATATTCCTGCGCGGTGCCGGGCAGGAAGCCGGGAACGTCGACGAAGGTGACGATCGGAATCTCGAACGCGTCGCAGAAGCGGACGAAACGCGCCGCCTTCTTCGACGAATTGATGTCGAGCACGCCCGCGAGCACCAGCGGCTGATTGGCGACGATGCCCACCGTGCGCCCCTCGATGCGCCCGAAACCGCAGAGGATGTTGCCCGCATGCCCCGATTGCACCTCGAAGAAATCGCCCTCGTCGACCGTCTTGCGGATCAGTTCGTGCATGTCATAGGGCTGGTTCGCATTAGGCGGGATCAGCGTGTCGAGGCTTTCCTCGGCGCGGTCATAGGGGTCGCTCGTCGGGCGCGCGGGAACGCCACTGCGGTTGTTCTCGGGCAGATAGTCGAAGAAATCGCGGACGCTGAGCAGCGCCTCGATGTCGTTCTCGAACGCTAGGTCGGCGACCGAGCTTTTCGTCGTGTGAGTGATCGCGCCGCCCAGTTCCTCCTGCGTCACCACCTCGTTGGTGACGGTCTTGACGACATCGGGGCCGGTGACGAACATGTAGCTGCTGTCCTTCACCATGAAGATGAAGTCGGTCATCGCGGGTGAGTAAACCGCGCCGCCCGCGCACGGACCCATGATCAGGCTGATCTGCGGCACCACGCCCGACGCCAGCACGTTGCGCTGGAACACGTCGGCATAGCCGCCGAGCGAGGCAACGCCCTCCTGGATGCGCGCGCCGCCGCTGTCGTTCAGGCCGATCACTGGCGCGCCGACCAGCATCGCCTTGTCCATCACCTTGCAGATCTTTTCGGCATGGCGCTTCGACAGCGAACCGCCGAAGACGGTGAAATCCTGGCTGAAGACATAGACGAGGCGGCCGTTGATCGTGCCCGACCCGGTGACGACGCCGTCGCCGGGAATCCGTTGATCCTGCATGCCGAAATCGACGCAGTCATGCTCGACATAGGTGTCGAGTTCCTCGAACGAGCCTTCGTCGAGCAGCACGTCGAGCCGCTCGCGCGCGGTCAGCTTGCCCTTGGCGTGCTGCGCGTCGATGCGCTTCTGCCCGCCCCCCAGCGCGGCGGCGGCGCGGCGGCGTTCCATTTCGGCGATATTGGCGGACATGCGGCTCTCCACGAAGTTTGAAGATACCGCCCTGCCCGTTCGCGCGCCGCGATTCAAATGTGAATTTGCAAAGTTGCAAAGTCAATCTTTGCAAACTAGCCTGCCGCCGATGGTCCAGACCCGACTCTACGCTGGGCGGCAACTTCGCCAACTTCGGGTCGCCCGCGTCCTCCGCCAAACCGACTTCGCTGCGCAGCTCGGCATTTCGTCCTCCTACCTTAGCCAGATCGAGCATGACGACCGCCCGCTGACCCCGGCGCTGCTCGACCGGCTGCAAAGGCTCTTCCCACTCGAATGGGAGGAGGTCGCCGCCGACGCAAGTGACTGCCGCGCCGGCGCGCTACGCGAGGCGGCGGCCGATCCGCTGTTCGCCGCTGCCCCGATCACGCCTGAGCAACTCGAACGCGCGGCGCTCCAGCAGCCGCAGCTCGCCGACCAGTTCGTTGCGTTGCATGCTGCCTATCGGCGTGCCGGGCAGCGGCTCCAGATCATCGATGAGGCGCTGACCGGCGGTACCGCCGAGGGCAGTCGCTTGCCGTGGGAAGAGGTGCGCGACTGGTTCCACGACGCGGGCAATTACGTCGACAGCATCGACCGCGCGGCGGAGGAACTGGCGAACGGCCTGCGCGGCTCGACCCCTTCGCCCGCCATCGAGGCGATCGAGCGGAGGCTGCGCGAGGCGCTTGGCATCTCGATCGTCTATCGGCAGTCGCAGACCTTGCGCGACTTCGACGCGACGATGCGCCATCTGGTCATCGACCCGTCGCAGCCGCCCGAAAGCCGCCGCTTCCAGCTCGCGCACCAACTCGCCGCACTGGCGCTCGCGAGCGAGATCGCCGCGGTGGTCGAGGCCTCGCCGCTGCGCACTGCGGCGGCGCGCCAGCTTCTCCACGTCGGCCTCGCCAATTATGCCGCGGGGGCGGTGCTGATGCCCTATGCGCCCTTCCGCGCCAGCGCCCGCGCGGTGCGCCACGACATCGACCGGCTGCGGATGGACTATGGCGTCAGCTTCGAGCAGGCGTGCCATCGCCTCTCGACGCTCCAGCGCCCCGGCGCGCGCGGCATTCCGATGTTCTTCTGCCGCGTCGACATGGCGGGCAACATCACCAAGCGGCATAGCGCGACGCGGCTGCAGTTCGCGCGTTTCGGCGGCGCCTGCCCCCTGTGGATCGTCCACGAGGCGGCGGCGATCCCCGACCGCATCCTGTTCCAGCTCGCAGAGACGCCCGACGGCCTGCGCTACGTCTCGATGGCGAAGGGGCTGGTGAAGCCATCGGGCAGCTACGCCCGCGCCCCGCGACGATACGCCGTCGCGCTGGGGTGCGAGGCGCAATATGCCGGCGATTTCGTCTACGCCGACGGGGTCGACGTCGATGCGCCGCAGGCGGCGGCGCGCATCGGCCTGTCGTGCCGCATCTGTCCGCGCGACGATTGCGACCAGCGGGCGTTTCCGCCGAGCGATCGGCCGATATTGGTAGACCCCGATCGCAGGGATGTGGTGCCGTATCGGATCGGATGACCTAATCTCCCCTCCCGCTTGCGGGAGGGGAATCTTCTTACTTCAGCAGCACCAGCTCTTCGGCCATGCTCGGGTGCAGCGCGACCGTCGCGTCGAAATCGGCCTTGCTCAGCCCTGCCTTCACCGCGACCGCCGCGGCTTGCAATATCTCGGGCGCGTCGGGGCCGATCAGGTGGAGACCGACAACCTGGTCGGTCGCCTCGTTGACCACCATCTTGTAGAGCGCGCGTTCGTTGCGCCCGGCGAGGACATTCTTCATCGCGCGGAAATCGCTCGTATAGACCCGGATCGAGCCCAGTTGCTCACGCGCCTCGGCCTCGGTCATCCCGACCGCGCCGATCGGCGGATGGCTGAACACCGCGCTCGGCACGTTCGCATAATCGACGACCGTCGGCTTACCGCCATAGACGCTATCGGCGAAGGCCTGCCCCTCGCGGATCGCGACCGGAGTAAGCTGGATGCGGTTGGTGACGTCGCCGACGGCGTAGATGCTCGGCACCGACGACTGATTCATCTCGTCGACTTTCACCGCGCCATGTTTGTCGAACTCGACGCCGACCTCCTCGAGCCCGAGCCCCCTGGTGTTGGGCACGCGGCCGGTCGCCACCAGCACCGCGTCGGTCTCGATTGGCTCGCAATTGTCGAGGTGGACGAGCAACGAGCCGTCGTCCTGTTTCTCGATCGACTGGAAGGGCGCGTTGAAGCGGAATTCGATGCCCTTGGTCATCGAAATCTGGAGCAGCCTGTCGCGGATCTGCTCGTCATAGCCGCGGAGGATCGCGTCGCCGCGGTTGACGATCGTCACCTTGCTGCCGAATTCGTTGAAGATGCCGGCGAACTCGTTGGCGATATAACCGCCGCCGGCGATCACGATCCGCTTCGGCAGCGCGTCGAGGTGGAAGACCTCGTTCGATGTGATCGCATGCTCGCTGCCCGGAAAGTCGGGCACGAAGGGCCAGCCGCCGGTCGCGACCAATATGCGTTCGGCGGTCAGTTCCTGCCCGTCGGCGAGGCGGACCTTCTGCGGTCCCACCACGGTCGCGCGCGTCTTGAACACGGTGACCTTGTGGTTGTCCAGCGTCTGGCCGTAGAGGCCTTCGAGCCGCGCCACCTCCGCCAGCACATTGTCGCGCAGCCGCGTCCAGTCGAAGCAGCAGTCGGGCACGTTCCAGCCGAACTGGCGGGCATCGTGCAGATCCTCGGCGAAATGCGCGCCATAGACGAGCAGCTTCTTGGGCACGCAGCCGCGGATGACGCAGGTGCCGCCGACGCGATGCTCCTCCGCCACCGCGACGCGTGCGCCGTGCGAGGCGGCGACGCGGCTCGCGCGCACCCCGCCCGACCCGGCGCCGATGACGAACAGATCATAGTCGAATTCGGACATGGAAGAGCCCCCGCGCTTGAATGATTGGCTGGCGCCTATGTGGGTGGGCGGCGCCGGCTTGCCAATCGAATTTTGCGATCAGCATAAAACACCACGTCATTGCGAGGAGCCGCAGGCGACGGAGCAATTTCCAGCTATCGACCGTGCGCAAGGTCAGTGGCTGGGGATTGCTCCCCCGGTCTTCGCCGGGGTCGCAATGACCGGCCAGGTTATTCCCCGAGCGCCGCCTGCATCAGCGCCTGCGTCGCGGGATCGAATTCCACCGTTCCTTCAGCAAGCCCCTTCGCCATTTCCTTGCCCAGCTCGACCCCGAACTGGTCGAAGGGATTGATGCCGAGCAGGACGGCATTGGCGAAGACGCGGTGCTCGTAGAAAGCGATCAGCGCGCCGAGGCTGCGGGGGCTGACCTGATCGAGCAGGATCGTCGTCGAGGGCCGGTCGCCGGGATAATGGCGCGCGCCGTCCTCGCTCGCCCGGCCCGCCATCAGCGCCGCGCCCTGCGCGATGCAGTTGGCGACCAGCGTTTCGTGATGCGCGTCGTCGAGCAGATGGTCGGGCTCGCGCGCGACAACGAACTCGACCGGGGTCAGATGCGTGCCCTGGTGGAGAAGCTGGAACACCGCATGCTGCGCGTCGGTGCCGACTCCGCCCCAGGTGATCGCGGCGCTCGCACGGTTCAGCGGCGCGCCATCCAGCGTCACCCCCTTGCCGTTCGATTCCATCTCGAGCTGCTGAAGATAATCGGGAAGCAACCGCAGCCGCTGATCATAGGCAAAAACAGCGCGCGTCTGGCAATCGAACCGGTTCGCGTAAAGCTGATCGGCGAAGGCCGCGAGCAGGCAAATATTGTCGGCGCCCTCGGCAAGGCGGAAATGCCGGTCCATCTCGGCCGCACCCTCGAGCAGGTCGGCGAAGGCGTCCCAGCCAAGCGCCAGCGCGGCAGGAAAGCCGATCGACGACCACAGCGAATAGCGCCCGCCGACCGTCTCACTGAACGGCAGGATGCGCGTCTCGTCGATCCCCCATTCCATCGCCTTGTCGGGGTTGGCGGTCAGCGCGATGAAGCGCCCGGTCGGGTCCTCGACCCCCGCCTCCTCCAGCCATTGCAGCGCCGACGCCGCGTTGAGCAATGTCTCGGTGGTTGTGAAGGTCTTCGATGCCACCGCGACGAGCGTATGTTCCGGGCTGAATTTCACGATCGCCTCGCTGAGCGCCGCGCCGTCGACGTTCGACACCACCGCGACGTCATAGCGGCGGTCGTGCCGCCCGAGCGCGTCGACGAGCAGATCGGGGCCGAGCGCAGAGCCGCCGATGCCGATATGGAGCAGGTGACGGATCTCGCCGAACGCCCCCGCCTCGATCGCATCGACCAGCATCCGCATGCGTTGGTGAAGCGCCTGCGCGCGGTGAACCGATTCGGGCGCGCCCTCGCCGCGTTCGGCGCTGTGCTCGGCGGCGCGCCCCTCGGTCGGGTTGGCGACGCCGCCCGAAAAGAGCGTTTTGCGCCGTCCAGCGAAATCCTGCGCCGCGGCGAGGTCCGACAAGGTCGCGACCGCGCGGTCGTCGAGATGGGTCTTGGCGAAATCGAAGCGGATGTCGGCGACGCGGCGCACCAGCGCCTGCAACCGCGCATCGGGATCGGCGGCGACCAGATCGGTCAGCTTTTGCGGCTGCCAGTCGGCGAGCGTCTGCCAGGCTTCAGCGGCGGTGGTCATCGGATTTCCTCTGGTTTTCGTTCGCATCAAGCGTAGTCGAGACACCCATCGGGATGGCGCCGGGCCGATGGGCATCTCGACTACGCTCGATGCGAACGGGGTTGAAATGCAGCCTCTTCCATAAGTCAGCCGCCGCGCCCATGCCAGCGCCGTCCGCCGATATTTGCTTGACGTGCAGACCTATTCGTCGCCAATGCCGCGCCATGACCGACGCCAGCGCCACCGCCGATACCTCGCCCGCCCCGGCCCCCATCTCCGCCAAGGAAGAGGCGGTCGACACGATCCGCTTTCTTGCGCTGCTTGCGGTCGCGGTGCTGATCTTTCGCAGCTTCTTTCTGTCGCCCTTCAACATTCCCTCGGAATCGATGCAACCGCGGCTGCTGATCGGCGACTATCTGCTCGTCAACAAGATGGCCTATGGCTATTCGAAATACAGCCTGCCGTTCAGCATACCGCTGATCCCCGGTCATATCTTCGCGCGCACGCCCGAACGCGGCGACGTCGTCGTCTTCAAGGCGCCACCGCAGAACAAGGACGACTGGATCAAGCGTGTGATCGGCCTGCCCGGCGACACGATTCAGGTGCGCAGTGGCATCGTCTGGATCAACGGCAAGCCGCTGAAGCGCGAGCCGATGCCCGATTTCGTCATCCCGGTGACCCCGAACATGATCGAGGCGGCGCGCACGAACAACTCGCTGCCCTGCTATGAGGTCCAGTTCGAGGAGATCGGCGCCAACGGCCAGCGCCAGTGCCGCTACAAACGGTTCAAGGAAACCATGCCGAACGGCAAGAGCTATGCCGTGCTCGACATCGTCGACCTGCCGGTCGACAATACCGACCCCTATACGGTGCCCGAGGGAAGCGTCTTCCTGATGGGCGACAACCGCGACCGCAGCGCCGACAGTCGCGTGCCGATGGAGGAAGGCGGGCTGGGCGGTGCGGTTCCGCAAAAGAATCTGGTCGGCCATGCGCTCGTCGGCATGTTCTCGACCGATGGCTCGGCAAGCTGGTTCAACCCGATCAGCTGGTTCACCGCGGCGCGCTGGGAGCGCATCGGGGACGGCTTTTGAGCGACGGCGTCCCGGCGGAGACGATCGCCGCCCTGACCGGCGCAAACCCCCGTGACCTGGCCCTCTACCGCGAAGCGCTGACCCATGGCAGCAGCGGCGCGGGCGATTATCAGCGGCTCGAGTTCCTCGGCGACCGCGTGCTGGGGCTGGTCATCGCATCCGAACTGTTCCGCCGCTTTCCGAAGGCGGCGGAGGGCGAGCTGTCGTCGCGCCTCCACGCGCTCGCTTCGGGCGAGACCTGCGCGCGGATCGCGCGCGATCTCGACCTCAGCGCCCATGTCCGCTTCGGCGCGCAGGCGATCGGCGACGGCGGACGGCAGAGCGACAATATCGCCGCCGACGTGGTCGAGGCGCTGATCGGCGCTCTATGGCTCGACCTGGGCGAGGATGCCGCGCGCGCCTTCATCACCCGCAACTGGGGCGGCATGATCGAGGGTCAGGTCGCGGCTCCCAAACATCCGAAGGCGGCGCTCCAGGAATGGGCGCTCGCGCGCAAGCGCCGTCCCCCCGAATATCGCCTCGTCCGCCGGGAAGGGCCCGACCATGCACCGCGCTTTCGCGTCGCGGTAAGCATCGGCAAGCTCGCCGAAGCCGAGGGCGAAGGCGCGTCGAAACAGGCCGCCGAAAAGGTCGCGGCGGCGGCGTTGCTGGCGCGGCTCGCAGAGGAAGACACGCAATGACGCAACGCTGCGGTTTCGTCGCCGTCGTCGGCGCCCCCAACGCGGGCAAGTCGACCCTCGTCAACGCGCTCGTCGGCCAGAAGGTCGCGATCGTCAGCCCCAAGGCGCAAACGACGCGCACCCGGCTGATGGGCGTTGCGATGGAGGGCAAGGCGCAGATCATCCTGATCGATACCCCCGGCATCTTCGCGCCGACGCGCCGACTCGACCGCGCGATGGTCGCGGCCGCCTGGGGCAGTCTCGAGGAGGCCGAGGCGATCCTCGTCATGGTCGACGCCGCCGCGAAGCTGACGGGCCGGGTCGAGCGCGTGCTCGAAGGCGTCGCGAACCGGCCAGAGAAGAAATATCTGATCCTGAACAAGGTCGACCTGACCAAAAAGGACAAGCTGCTGACGATCGCGACCGAGCTTAACGCCAAGGTCGCGTTCGACGAAACCTTCTTCATCGCTGCGCGCAACGGCGACGGCGTGCCCGAACTCAAGGCGCACCTCGCCGCGCTGATGCCCGAGGGGCCGTGGCATTTCCCCGAGGACGAAGTCAGCGACGCACCCGAACGGATGCTGGCCGCCGAAATCACCCGCGAGCAGCTCTATCGCCAGCTTCACGAGGAGCTGCCCTATCAATCGACCGTCGAGACCGAACTGTTCAAGACGCGCCCCGATGGCAGCGCCGAAATCCACCAGCAGATATACGTCGCGCGCGACAACCAGCGCGCGATCGTGCTCGGCAAGGGCGGCAGCCGGATCAAGGAAATCGGCGCCCGCGCCCGCACCGAACTCGCCGAGCTGATGGGGCGCAAGGTCCACCTGTTCCTGCACGTGAAGGTCAAGGAAAATTGGGACGAGGATCGCGGCGTCTATCGCGACATGGGGCTCGACTGGGTCGATTGAGCGCGGGGCGCCGCCAATCGACCGGCCTCTCTGCTCCGAATGCAAGCGTCATCCCAGCGAAAGCTGGGATCTCTGGCATCCGTGACGAACGATGGAGATCCCAGCTTTCGCTGGGATGACGTTTTCTTACTCCCTCGTCATTCCTTCGCGGTCGGCTTCTTCTTGGCGGGAGCTTTCTTCTTCGCCGGCGCCTTCTTCTTGCCCTTTGCCGGCCCCTTCGCGGCGCGCGCATCGATCAGCGCGACGGCTTCCTCGGCAGTCAGCGCCTCGGGTTCGATCGTCTTGGGCAGCGTCGCATTGGTCGTGCCGTCGGTGACATAGGGACCGTAGCGCCCCGCCATCAGCTTCATCTCGCCGCCGCTGGTCGGGTGCGGGCCGAAGGTCTTGAGCGGCTCGACCTTGGCGCGCGCGCCGCGGCCGCCGCTGTTGGCAGCATCGGCGATACGCGCAACAGCAGCGTTCATGCCGATCTCAAAGATTTCGGCGGTGCCGCTAAGCTTCGCATATTTGCCGTCGTGGAGCAGATAGGGGCCATAGCGCCCAAGCCCCGCGACGATTGGTTTGCCGCTTTCCGGGTGCACCCCAACCTCGCGCGGCAGGCTGAGCAGCCGCAACGCATAGTCGAGGTCGAAATCCTCGTCAGGGATGTCCTTCGGGATCGACGAGCGCTTCGCCTCCTTGCCGTCGCCGAGCTGGATATAAGGGCCGAAGCGTCCACTGCGCTTCGTGACTTCCAGCCCGCTGTCGGGATCGGTGCCGAGTGTCTCGGGGCCGCTGTCGGCGCCATTCTCCGCACCGCCCGGCTGCGCGAACTTGCGGGTATATTTGCAGTCGGGATAATTGCTGCACGCGATGAACGGCCCGAAGCGCCCGCCGCGCAGCGCCAACCGCCCGGTGCCGCAATTGGGGCAGAGCCTGGGATCGCTGCCGTCGCCCTTGTCGGGGAAGAGATAGGGGCCGAGGAATTCGTCGAGCGCCGCGGTGATCTCAGACGGCTTCTGCTCCATCACCTCGCCGGTGCGCGGCTTGAAGTCGCGCCAGAAGCGGTCGAGCACCGCCTGCCATTGCGCGCGGCCGCCCGACACGTCGTCGAGCTCCTCCTCGAGCTCGGCGGTGAAGTCATAGCCGACATAGCGGGTGAAGAAGCGCTCGAGGAAGGCCGTGAGCAGCCGCCCGCTTTCCTCGGGGATGAAGCGGTTCTTCTCGACCGTCACATAGGCGCGGTCCTTGAGCACCTGAAGGATCGAGGCATAGGTCGACGGGCGCCCGATGCCGAGCTCCTCCATCTTCTTGACGAGGCTCGCCTCCGAATAGCGCGGAGGCGGCTGCGTCTCGTGCTTTTCGACCTCGACTCCGGTCTTGGCGGGCGCGTCGCCTTTCGCCATCGCGGGCAGCAGGCGCGCGTCGTCATCGTCGCTGCTGTCATCGCGGCCTTCGTCGTAGAGCGCGAGGAAACCCGGAAATTTCACGACCTGCCCGGTCGCGCGCAGCATCGTCCTGCCGGTGCCGTCGGTCAGGTCGACGCTGGTGCGTTCGAGCCGCGCCGACGCCATCTGGCTCGCAAGCGCGCGCTTCCAGATCAGGTCGTAGAGCCGCGCATGATCGCCGCCGCCGACCTTGTCCTTCGCAAAATCGGTCGGGCGGATCGCCTCGTGCGCTTCCTGCGCATTCTTCGCCTTGGTCTGATATTGCCGCGGCTTGTCGGGGACATAACCGCCGTCGTAGCGGTCGGCGATGGCGCGGCGCGCCGCGCTGATCGCGCTGCCGTCCATCTGGACGCCGTCGGTTCGCATATAGGTAATCGCGCCGTCCTCGTAGAGGTTCTGCGCGATGCGCATCGTGTGGCTCGCCGAAAAGCCCAATTTGCGCGCTGCCTCCTGCTGCAGCGTCGAAGTCGTGAAGGGCGGCGGCGGGTTGCGCGTGAGCGGCCTGGTCTCGACCGCATCGACGGTGAAGTGCCCCGCCTTCACATCGGCCTCGGCGGCGCGCGCGTCGGCCTCGGTGCCGATCGACAGCCGCTCGATCTTGTCGCCGCGCCAGCGCGCGAGGCGCGCCTTGAAGGGCGTCCCGTCCATTTCGAACAGGCCGGTGACCGACCAGTATTGCTGCGCAACAAAGGCTTCGATCTCGCGCTCGCGCTCGACCACCAGGCGCAGCGCGACCGACTGGACGCGGCCCGCCGACTTGGCGCCGGGCAGCTTGCGCCACAGCACCGGCGACAGGGTGAATCCGACCAGATAGTCGAGCGCGCGGCGGGCGCGGTAGGCGTCGATCAGATCGTCGTCGAGCCCGCGCGGATGTGCCATTGCATCGGTCACGGCTTGCTTGGTGATCGCGTTGAAGGTGACGCGGTCCACCGAAGCCGGCAGCGCCTTCTTGCTGCGCAGCAATTCCTGCACATGCCAGCTGATCGCCTCGCCCTCGCGATCAGGGTCAGTCGCGAGGATCAGGCGATCGGCCTGCTTCGCGGCGTCCGAAATCTCCTTCAGCCGCTTCGCCTTGTCGGGATAGAGCTGCCACTGCATCGCGAAGCCGTCGTCGGGATCGACCGAGCCGTCCTTGGGCGGCAGGTCGCGGACATGGCCATAGCTTGCCAACACCTTGAAATCGCGGCCGAGATACTTCTCGATCGTTTTCGCCTTGGCCGGCGATTCGACAATTACCAATTGCATGAAAATCCGTTCCCCGGGAACCGTTACGCATATGCGCGCGAGAGTGGCTGGCCCCCCGCGCGTCCGTCAAGAGCGATTTGGGAGCAGGCCGCGCGTCTGTCAATGCGGCGCGTTCCGCAGTGGTGACTCAGTTTGAAAGCAAGAGCGCGATTTTTCTTTCTTCGTCACCCGGGACTTGATCCGGGGTAACGAGACAGGGAACTGCACCTTCCAAATCCAAACCGCGTCACCACCGTTCCGCTGTTGCGACAAATCACCGCGCGGAGATCTTCCCGCCCGCATGGCGCTCGACCCGCCCCGCCAGTTCGAGTTCGAGCAGCACCAGTTGCACCACCGTCGGCGGCCGCCCGGACTGGCGCACCAGTTCATCGACCGGAACCGGCGTCGGACCGAGCAAGCCTGCAATGCCGTCGCGATCGCCGTCCGCCGCCTCGGCCTCAACTCCGGCAGGACCGGCTACCGGCGCGGACGAAGGCTCGCGAACCATCCTCCGGTCGATCGGGCCGACCGCTTCGAGCACGTCCGCGGCCGTCTGGATCAAGGTCGCACCTTCGCGGATCAGCAGATTGCATCCCTGCGCGCGCGGATCGAGCGGCGAGCCGGGCACCGCCATCACCTCGCGTCCATAATCGCCCGCCCGCCGCGCAGTGATGAGTGAGCCCGAACGGGGCGCCGCCTCGATCACGACCGTGCCGAGCGCAAGACCGGCGATGATGCGGTTGCGCGCCGGAAAATGGCGCGCGAGCGGTTCGGCGCCGGGCGGCTGTTCGGCGATCAGCAGCTGGTCGGTCGCGATCTTGTCCTGCAGCGCGGCATTTTCGGTCGGGAAGGCGATGTCGATGCCGCTGGCAATCACCGCCGCCGTCGCGCCGCCGAGCGCGCCGACATGCGCCGCCGTGTCGACGCCACGCGCCAGTCCGCTGACGATCGTGATCCCCTGCCCCGCCAGATCGGCGGCGATCTGACGCGCGAAGCGGCACGCCGCCGCCGAGGCATTGCGTGCGCCGACAATCGCGACGGAGGGCTGCGCCAGCATCGCGGTGTCGCCGCGCACGATCAGCACCGGCGGCGCACTGTCGATCTCGCGCAGCAGCGCCGGATAACCCGGTTCGTCGCTGAAGAGGTGGCGCGCGCCGAGTTCGGCAACGCGCGCGATCTCGCGTTCGGCCGCTTCGGCGGGCGCGATCCGGACCTTCCCCGCACCGCCGCGCAGCACGAGATCGGGCAGCGCGGCGAGCGCCGCCTCGCCCGATCCGAAACGCTGCATCAACTGGTGCCAGCTTACCGGCCCGACATGCGGGGTGCGGATCAGGCGCAGTCGCGCCCGCCGCTCGGCAGGTGTCATGCGGAGTCCTTGCTGCCGCCGATGCGCGGTTCGGTGCCTGCACGCAGCCGGGCGATATTCTCGCGGTGCCGCCACAGAACGATGGGGGCGAGTCCGACCAGCCCGACAGCGTAGACCGGATAGCCGAAGAGAAGCGCAGCGACTGGCGCCGACACCGCCCCGATCATGCCGCCGAGCGACGAGATGCGGAGGAGGAGCACAGCCCCGATCCACGCGGCGGCGAATACCAGCCCGATCGGCCACGCGAGCGCGAGCGACAGGCCGAGCATGGTCGCGACGCCTTTGCCGCCGCGAAATTTCAGCCAGATGGGGTAGCAATGACCGATCATCGCCGCCGCGCCCGCGATCATCGCCCCTTCTTGTCCGAATTCGGCTAGGAAATGCCGCACCAGCAGCACCGCGGCCGCCCCCTTGGCGCCATCGAGAATCAGCGTTGCTGCCGCAAGCTCCTTGCGTCCGGTGCGCAACACGTTGGTGGCGCCGATATTCCCCGACCCTATCCGACGCAGGTCACCGGCCCCGAAGGCGCGCGTCAGCAGAACACCGAAGGGAATCGAGCCGAGCAGATAGCTCGCGACGATCAGCAGATATAATGTCATGACTTCCCCCGGCTCGTTCGTCCGCATTGTGGCGGCATTGCGCGCCTTGATCAACGGATTCGGAATGGTTGACTGCCGAAATGGATCAACCGTCGCCCCCGCGGAAGCAGGGGCCGCTATCGGCGAAGCGCAAGGCTGCCTGCGGCCCCTGCCTCCGCAAGGGCGACGGGAAGCGATTGAGCGCGGCCTGCACGCCTGCTAGGCGATCATCCATGCCATCACCTGTCCCGGATGCCCCCCTTCTTTTCTTCGACAGCGGCCTCGGCGGACTCACCGTGTTGGGGCCGACACGCGCACTGCTGCCGACCGCGCCCATCGTCTATGCCGCCGATTATGCCGGCCTGCCCTATGGCAGAAAGAGCAACGAGGAACTCGCCATGCGCATTCCCGCGCTGCTCGGGCGGCTTGTCGAGCGTTATCAGCCGCGCCTCGCGGTGATCGCGTGCAATACGGCCTCGACGATCGCCCTCGCCCATGTGCGCGCGGCACTCGACCTGCCGATCGTCGGCACGGTGCCAGCGATCAAGCCCGCGGCGGACATGACAAAAACCGGCGTCATCGGCGTTCTCGGCACCGAGGCCACCGTGCGCCAGCCCTATGTCGATGATTTGAGCGCCCGGTTCGCGGCCGGCAAGACGGTGCTGCGTCACGGCAGCCCCGGCCTCGTCACCGCCGCCGAGGCGAAGCTGCGCGGGGAAGCGGTCGATCCCGCTGTCATTGCTCGCGCCATCGCCGGGCTGCGCGACCAGCCAGGCGGTGCGGCGATCGACATCATCGTCCTCGCCTGCACCCACTTCCCACTGCTGGAGGCCGAGTTGCAGGCTGTGGTCGGCCCTGACGTGCGCCTGATCGACGGATCCGCGGGCATCGCGCACCGCATCGCCCATCTGACCGAGGGACAGGATTGGCCCGCCGAAGCCGCGCCGGGTATCGCTGTCTTCACCCGCAGCGCCGATCGTCCACCTCCGACGCTCGCTGCGCTCGCCCCTTGGGGCATCGGCCGCACTGAGACAATTTGACCTATCTGCTGCGAATCGTTCGCACTGGATTTCTGCGGCTTTCAAAGCTATTGCCCCGCCAAACATCGCCGCTGGAGGGAGCGGCGCACGCTGGAACAATCCGCGGGGCTGCATAGTGAACTACAACGATATTTTCGCCCGGGCCATCGATCGCCTCCACGAGGAAGGCCGCTACCGCGTCTTCATCGACATCCTGCGCAACAAGGGTGCCTTTCCCAACGCGCGCTGCTTCGCCGGCCACAACGGGCCGAAGCCGATCACCGTCTGGTGCTCGAACGACTATCTGTCGATGGGCCAGCATCCGAAGGTCGTCGCAGCGATGGAAGAGGCGCTGTACGACGTCGGCGCGGGCGCCGGCGGTACGCGCAACATCGCGGGCAACACCCATTATCACATCGACCTCGAGGCCGAGCTGGCCGACCTGCACGGCAAGGAAGGCGCGCTGCTCTTCACCTCCGGCTATATATCGAACGAGGCGACGCTCGGCACGCTCGGCAAGCTGCTGCCGCATTGCATCATCTATTCGGACGAGCTCAACCACGCCTCGATGATCGCGGGCATCCGCAATTCGGGCTGCGAAAAGCGCGTGTGGCGCCACAACGACCTCGAGCATCTCGAGGAACTGCTCGCCGCCGACGATCCGGCGACCGCGAAGCTGATCGCGTTCGAGAGCGTCTATTCGATGGACGGCGACGTCGCGCCGATCCACGCGATTTGCGACCTCGCCGAGAAGTACAACGCCCTCACCTATTGCGACGAGGTTCATGCCGTCGGCATGTACGGCCCGCGCGGCGGCGGCATCACCGACCGCGACGAGGCGGCGCATCGCGTCGACATCATCGAAGGCACGCTGGGCAAGGCATTCGGCGTGATGGGCGGCTATATCGCCGCCGACCGGAACATCATCGACGTGATCCGCAGCTATGCGCCCGGCTTCATCTTCACGACCAGCCTGTCGCCGGTGCTCGTCGCGGGCGTGCTTGCCAGCGTGCGGCACCTCAAGCAGTCGAGCGTCGAGCGCGACGCGCAGCAGGCGGCCGCGGCTTTCCTCAAGCAGAGCTTCCGCGATGCCGGACTGCCGGTCATGAATTCGACGACGCACATCGTGCCGCTGATGGTCGGCGACCCGGTGCGCGCGAAGAAGATCAGCGACATCCTCCTCGCCGAATATGGCGTCTATGTGCAGCCGATCAATTTTCCGACCGTCCCCCGCGGCACCGAACGTCTGCGCTTCACCCCGGGACCGACGCACGACCAAGCGATGATGCGCGACCTGACCTCAGCGCTGGTCGAAATCTGGAGCCGGCTCGATTTGGAACTTCAAAAGGCGGCCTGAAGCAAAATCGGGTTTTCCAGGCGGCCGGTTTGGCTGCTGCCTCTGAAAAGTCAGTCGCGAGAAACGTCCCTAATCGCCGGCCTCGCCCCATTGCGCTTCGTCCATCGCCTTCAATATTGCCTCGGGCGAAGCTTTTTCGTCGAATAGCCCGGCGATCTTGGCCAGCGATTCATTTTGCGCATTGTGCGGGCTGAACAGTACGGGGGCCAGTACCTGCTGCGCCAGCGCGAGATCCTTTTCGATCACGAGTTGGCGACCGACGTTGAAGCGCACATGCGTCGATTGTGGGACAAGCTGAATCGCGCGCATGATCGCAGTGACCGCGCCCTTGCTGGGCTTTTCACCCGCGCGCACGAAGCTGTCATAATAAAGAACGAGCGGCAATGCGAAATCAGGGTCGGCATGGTTTGCCTTGAGGAACCACGACCGTGCGGCCTTCCAGTCGTCGGCCTTATCGCTTTTGGCGGCACGGCGCGCGAGGACGCGTCCCTTATAGAGCATCGCCGGGACCATCTCGGGGGCCAGCGCGAGCGCGCGTTCGGCGGCCACCTCCGCCTCAGCATCATGTTCGGCGTCATATTCGATTTCGGCCATCGCACGCTGGACGAACGCGTCGTCAGAATAGCGAGCAGCTACCGGTCGCGCTTCCCCGACCAGTTCGGCTGCCATCTTTTTATCGACGCCGCGCGCGGAGCGGATACGATAGGGCATGATCGCTGCCGCACCGGGCGCCAGTTCGCTGATCTCGATCTTGCCGCTGTTCAGCTTGTCGGCGGGGATAGTGAAAACCTTCAGCCCGCGCGTGCGGCGATAGGCCTCTAAGTCCTGGTCGAGTTTTCCAAGGTCGCCGAATGCCGTCTTCGCCGCCTGCTCCCATGCATTGCCCTTGTTGATCAGGGCGATATATTTGACGAGCTGGCCGTCGCGCTCGCCACCCAACAGCAGATAATGGGTCAAAAGCCAACCCGACGCATAAAGCTGCGCTTCGTCGAAAACCGACAGTTTCTTGGTATCCGATGCCAGCAGTTCGGACGCACGCATGCGGCGAAAGGCCGTCAGCGAATAGGCTCGGTCTTCGTTCGGCAGGCCGATCGTAATACTGCCATCGCGATTGAGACGGCTGACCATGAAAAATTCGGCCATGCCTTCGGTCAACCAGCGCGGATAATATTCGGTCGCGCTGCTAAGCAGCATGTGATGCGCATATTCGTGGAACATGATCGCTTGCGCCGATAGCCCGTCGCCGGACAAGTCTGCGGGCATGAAAGCGCGCGCGCCCTCGAACGAGGAAATGTAGAAGCCAGCAACCGTCGTGCTGCCTCGGCCGCCCGTATAGAGTTTCCGCAGATCGCTCATGCCCGGCATCAGATAGACGGTGACGCGGTTTCGGCTCGATACACCCGTCTCGGCATGGTTGGTGATCAACCGCAGCGCGCTGTCATAGCGCTCGAGCCGCTCGGAATATTCGCGAAGCTTGCCGGCGCTGATGTCGCCATAGACGAGGAAATGAGCGCTGCTTGCCTCGCGCCATTCGGCGCGGGCGGGCATGGCGGATAGGATGAGAGAGGCCGCAAGCAGCCATCGGACCGTTCGAAACAGACGCATGATTCCCCCCGGATATTCGACGAACCGATCCTAACGGCCGTTTTATGGATTGCCACCCCGAAGCACTGCATTGGGCGCCTAACCCTGCGGCGTGCGCATCATCCCCCAGAAATGCGGACCGTCGCCCACAACGTCCCACTCGATCCGCGTGACGAATCCCAGCCGCTCATAGAGCGGCACGTTCGCTGGCGTCGCCGTCTCCAGCCAGCAGGATAGGCCCGCCGCATCGGCGACCGCGGTCTGCGCGCGGATGATCCGGCCGCCGTGCCCCTTGCCCTGATGTTCGGGGCGCACGCCGACATAGTGGAGGTACCAGAAATTCCCCTTGGGCCGGTGCGCGTCGATGCTGCTCTGCACCTTGAGTCCTCGCGGCAACGCGGTACCGAAGGTCGCGATCAGCGGCAGCACGGTGCGCAGGAACTCGATCCCGTCGCTATGTGCCCGCCCCGGCGCGCGCCATAGCGCAGCTGCCTCTTCGTTTGCGGCGCGCAGCGCCACGCCCGCACGCGTGTCGGCGGGAACGAGGGTGCGGAACAGGCCGCGCAGCGCGCGGGCGCGATGACCGGGGTCGGGGAGTATCCACGACAGCGCCGGATCGCTCTGGAACGCCTGCGCCAGCGTCTCGATCAGCGCCGGATGGTCCGCCGGTGTCGCTGTTGCAACAATATCCGCCATATCTCCCCTCCGTCATTCCCGCGAAAGCGGAAAGTCCGCTCCATCTGTCTAGCGGGATTCCCGCTTTCGCGGGAGTGATGCGGTTAGAGAATTTCGCTCAATCGCGGCAATAACCCTCGCCGTCCTGCACCTTCAGGCACTCCTTCTTACCGGCCAGATATTTGAGACCGATATCTTCGCCGTTGGTGCGATAGAGGGTGAAGGGCTTGCCGCCGCGCTCGAACTGGATGCCATGCTCGCTGTCATGGCCTTCATAGGTGCCCTTGGTGTCGAGATCCGACTGCATTTCCAGCTTGTAATGCTCGGGCTCGGTCGGGGTGATGGTGACATACATGCCCTCGACCCCCGTCCATTTCCCGGCCCAGCTCGCGAAGCGATGCGGCGCGGTCGCCGGATCGGCTTCGGGGTCGACCGGTGGCGCGGTGGTCGCATCGACCGGCGGCACCGTTTCGGCCGGCACCTCGGTCTTCGTGGCCGTGTCGCCAGGCGCGGGCGCCTCGGCCTTTTCGCAGCCCGCGAGCAGCACCAGCGCCGTCGAGGCCGCCAGGATCATGCCTGTCTTCATCATCCGTCTCCTTCCCTCGCCCCAACGCATCGCACAGGATAAGTTTCCCCTACCCCGCGAGTATCTCCGCATAAAGCTGCGGGTCGACGTTGCCGCCCGACAGGGTGACGAGCGTCGCCCGCCCCGGCGCGACCTTGCCCGCGAGCAGCGCCGCCAGTGCCGCCGCGCCGCCGGGTTCGACGACGAGATGCAGCTTCTCGAACACGACCCGCATCGCGTGACGCACCTCGTCGCGGGTGACGGCCACGCCGCGCACGTCGCGCGCCTGCAGCACCGCGAAATTGATCGGCCAGGTTTGCGGCGTCTGCAGCGCATCGCATTCGGTCGGATAGCTCAGATCCCCGACCGACAGGATCGTCCCGGCCTCGAGGCTGCGTGTCACATCGTCCCAGCCCTCGGGCTCGACCGCGACCACCTCGGCATCGGGGCAGGCGAGTGCGAGCCCTGCCGACAATCCGCCGCCGCCGCAGCATGCGATCACCTTGTCCGGCCCGTCGATCCCCCGCGCCCGCATCTGGGCGCGCACCTCGATCCCGGCCGTGCCCTGCCCCTCGATGATCCACGGATCGCCATAGGCGTGGACGAGCGTACCGCCGCGCTCGTCGAGCAGCTTCGCCGCGACCGCGTCGCGTGATTCGGTGACGCGATCGTAAAGCACGACCTCGGCCCCCAGCGCGCGCGTCGCGTCGAGCTTCAACCGCGGCGCATTACTCGGCATCACGATCGTCGCCCTGACCCCCAGGCGCTTTGCCGCCCAGGCGACCCCCTGCGCGTGATTGCCGCTCGACACACCGACGACGCCTGCGGCCGCCTGGCTTTCCGTCAGGTCGGTCAGCCGGTGCCACGCGCCCCGAATCTTGAACGCCCCGACAGGCTGCAGGCATTCGGCCTTGCACCAGACGGTCGCGCCGTCCACCTCCAGCGGCAGGAGCGGTGTCGGCGTAAGGATCTCGGAGATCTTCGCCGCAGCGCGCTCGACTCCCGCCAGCGACGGCGCGCGCGCCGGATCGCGCAAGGGATCGGGGCTTTGCTGTGTCATGGCTTCGTCCTATAGGGCGCGGCATACAAGACAAGCGGCATCGGCCCGCCAATGGAGATTTTTCGATGAGCAAGGTTCTGGTGATCGGCGCCGGCGGCGTCGGCTCGGTCGCGGTGCACAAGATGGCGATGAACGCCGATATCTTCCCCGACATCACGCTGGCGAGCCGCCGCAAGTTCAAATGCGACGCGATCGCCGAGTCGGTGAAGGCGCGCACCGGCGTCGCGATCAGGACCGCCGAGGTCGACGCCGATCATATCGACCAGATCGCCGCGCTGATCCGCGAAACCGGCGCGACGCATGTCGTCAACCTCGCCCTTCCCTATCAGGACCTGACGATCATGGAGGCATGCCTGTCGACCGGCGCGCATTATCTCGACACCGCGAACTACGAGCCGCGCGACGAGGCGAAATTCGAATATCACTGGCAATGGGCCTATGACGACCGCTTCCGGGAGGCGGGATTGATGGCGCTGCTCGGCTCTGGCTTCGACCCCGGCGTGACGAGCGTCTTCACCACCTGGCTCAGAAAGCATCATTTCGAACGCATCGACACGCTCGACATCCTCGACTGCAATGGCGGCGATCATGGCCAGCATTTCGCGACCAACTTCAACCCCGAGATCAATATCCGCGAGGTGACTGCGGTCGCGCGCCACTGGGAAAATGGCGAGTGGGTCGAAACCCCGCCGATGTCGGTGAAGCAGAGCTTCGACTTCGAGGAAGTGGGGCCGAAGAATATGTACCTCATGTATCATGAGGAGATCGAAAGCCTGAAGACGCACCTGCCCGAAATCAGGCGCATCCGTTTTTGGATGACTTTCGGCGACGCCTATATCCAGCACCTGACCGTGCTTCAGAATGTCGGCATGACACGCATCGACCCCGTGATCTACGAAGGGCGCGAGATCGTCCCGCTCCAGTTCCTGAAGGCGGTGCTCCCCGAACCGTCGAGCCTGGGTGAGACGACGAAGGGCAAGACCAACATCGGCGTCATCGCGACCGGCCTCGGCAAGGACGGCAAGGAAAAGACACTCTACCTCTACAATATCTGCGATCATGAAGAGGCCTACGCCGAAACCGGCAATCAGGCGGTCAGCTACACCACCGGCGTTCCCGCGATGATCGGCGCGGCGATGATGGTCACCGGGACGTGGAGCGGCGACGGCGTGTTCAACATGGAACAAATGGATCCCGACCCCTTCATGGACATGCTGAACCGGCACGGGCTGCCCTGGCGGGTGAAGGAACTGGACGCGCCGCTGGATTTCTGATTCATGGCGTCGCCCCGGCGAAGGCCGGGGCCGCTATCGGTCGTCAACCACGCCAGCGATGCCAGCTTTCGCTGGCATGACGGGGGGTTTTTACGATGTCTTATATCCTGCCCATCGGCCTGCTCTTCGTCTCAAATATCTTCATGACCTTCGCCTGGTACGGCCATCTCGGCGATCTTTCGCGCCCGGTCTGGCTCGCGGTGCTACTGGCCTGGGGGATCGCCTTCTTTGAATATTGTCTGGCGGTGCCTGCCAATCGCATCGGTCACGCCGTCTATTCGACCGCCGAGCTCAAGACGATGCAGGAGGTGATCACGCTGATCGTCTTCGCCGGTTTCGCGACCTTTTGGCTCGGCGAAAGGATGACGGTGAACCACCTCATCGGCTTCGCCTTGATTGCCGGAGGCGCCTTCTTCATCTTCAAGGGGCCAATTGCGGCCTGACAGGAACATAAGTCTTATGGAAACCAGAGCCGGCGATCCCGGAGCTTTTGCCCGTTTCGACCTCGCCCGTGTGCCTTCCCCGGCCTTTGTCGTCGACGCGGCGAAGGTGCGTGCCAATCTCGCGGTACTGCGCGCAATCGGCGACGCGTCGGGCGTGCGCGTGCTCGCCGCACTCAAGGCCTTTTCGATGTGGTCGCTCGGCCCCATCGTCGCCGAATATCTCGACGGCATCTGCGCGTCGGGCCTGTATGAGGCGAAGCTCGGACGCGAGGAATATGGGGGTGAGGTGGCGACCTATTGCGCGGGCTACAAGGAAGGCGATCTGCCCGAAATCGCGGCGCTCTCCGATCATCTGATCTTCAACTCGCCGGGACAGATCGCGCGTTTCCGTCCGCTGCTCGACCGGCTCCGCGCCGACGGCGAGACCTTCGACGTCGGCCTGCGGATCAACCCGCTGCACAGCGAGGGCGAAGTCGCGAAATACGACCCAGCCGCGCCGTGCAGCCGCCTCGGCTTTCCGGTAACCCAGATCCTTCCCGAGCATCTGGAAGGAGTCGACGGCATCCATATGCACACGCTGTGCGAACAGGATTTCCCGCCGCTCGAGCGCACCTGGGCGACGGTGCAGCCGCTCCTCCGTCCACATGTTCGCACCCTCAAATGGATCAATTTCGGCGGCGGCCATCACGTCACCCGCGCCGACTATCAGACGGACGACCTCATCGCCTTCCTGAAGCGCGTGCGCGCCGAGACCGATTGCGACGTGATGATCGAGCCCGGCGAGGCGGTCGCGCTCGACGCCGGCATCCTCGTCGGCGAAATCCTCGACCTGTTCGACAACGGCATGGCGATCGGCATCACGGACATTTCCGCGACCTGCCACATGCCCGACGTGATCGAGGCGCCCTATCGCCCCGCGATGCTGGGCGAAGAGGCGAGCGGCCCGATAACCCGCCTCGGCGGCCCCTCCTGTCTCGCCGGCGACGTGATCGGCGACTATCGCCTGCCCGGCGACGCTTATGTCGGCCAACGCTTCGCCTTCCTCGACCAGGCGCATTATTCGATGGTCAAGACCAACACCTTCAATGGTGTCCCGCTGCCGTCGATCTGGCTGTGGGACAGCGAGACCGACGAACTGAAGGAAATCCGTCGCTTCGGCTATGAGGATTTCAAGTCGCGGCTCAGCTGATCGGCGCGCGGTTCCGTCGGAACAGGCGTTTCATCCGATCCCAGCCTCGAACCGCAAGGGCGGGCGGTTCCGCGGGCAGGCAGATGAACACCGCCAGCCCCGCCAGCACGATTCCGAAAACGACCTTCCGAGTCAGATCCATGTCGAGCAATTTGGTGAAACTGCCGGCTAGCTGATCGTAGAAGTTGAACAATCCCAGGATCGTGATGAACAGCAGCATCCGCCCCGCGCGCAGGCCGTTGTAGGCGCCGTTCACCGCGTGCATGTCCTCGACCAGCCCCTCGATGCGGTCGATCATCTTCTCCGCGCGTTCGTATCGGTCGCGGTTGCCCATTCCCTGCTGCACCGCCGCCAGCGCTTTACGCTCCTTGTCGTAGCGGAACAAATGGCTCGACCGGTTGATCGCATAGCGGCGGAACAGATCGAAACGCAATTTCAGGTTCCGGCGCAGTTGCCGGATCGGCGACGGCCAAGGAAAGGCGATGATATCGAGCGCCCGCGCCAGCGGACCAAGCGGCTCGGCGACCAGCGCCTGTTCGCCCTTCTTGCCGTAAATGAGCTCGTCGATCGCTTCCTCGATCTCGGTCACCATCAGCTCGTCGTGCACTGCGACGAGCCAGGTCAGCATCAAATAGGGACAATTGCCGATCGCCTGCCGCGCATCGTGCATCGAGCGGCTGTCGTCGGTGATTTCGACATGATAGCGCGGATGGGCGTAGTTGAAATAGCCGCCGCCCTCGATGACCGGGCGCGTCGCATCATGGATTTCCGCCGGGTCCTGGAACGGAAAGTCGAACACCGACTGCAAGGTCCCGGCTAGCGCGAGGAAGGGCAGGAATTCCTCTTTCTCCGTCGCGGGATAATGCGGCACGCAGCCATCGGGACACGTCGGGCGGGCAGCCGCCAGCGCGCTTGCGAAGACACGGGCCTCCTCGTCATCGTCGCTCAGCGAAAATTTCTCCGCGAGGCCGCCGGCGATCGTCGCGATGCGCATCAGCCGATCATCCTCGACCGCGACCAGCAGGTTGCGGACATGCTTCTGTTCGACCTCGAACGAGAGCGGGAGCGCGAGTTCATCCTTCAAATAACGGCGCAGGCCATTGAGCGTGCCGCTCTGGTCGGTCGCCAGCATGTCCAGCCGCGCCTTGACCATCATGGGCAGCGAAACCCTTTCCTCCCTGTCGGCCAGCGCGAAGGTCCATGCCTCGAGCACATCGATGTCGGGATTCGCCATCGCGAGCTGCTGCATCGCGATCAGCACATATTCGTCGACGCCCTCTCCCTGCTTTTCCATCATCGGAAACATGCTGAAGCAGTAAAAGAGGCGTCCGCTCTCGAAGAGGCAGAAGGAATCGCGATAGCGGAGTTCGATTTCGCGCGGCCTACCGTCGGTAGTCCGCATCGCCATCTTGCGGCCCTCGGACTTATAGCGCCATTCGGCCGCGCACCGGACAGTCAGGGTGCGCGGATCGTCTTCGCCATCAGCGACGATCTTCTTGGGCTGCGCGAGAAAGATCAGCGGCCGGCCGCCGCGTCCCGGCCCGCCGTTGGTCACATCGTCGAGATAGGATCGCACCGGTTCGACCAGCGTGTCATAGGCCGGATATTTGGGGTCCTTGTCGTTCGCCGGCAGGATGGCCTTATGGATCGATTCGAGGCGAAAGGCGCGCGGGCGACCTTCGCCGATGCTGCCATCGATCGGCAGTTCGACCAGAAAGGTCAGCGCGAAATCGGCGATGTCCGGAAAGACCGGGCATTCGGCGTGGCGCGGCCCCTCCATCGTCATCGCTCCCGCGCGCGCGGCAACGGCAGCAGATGCAAGTCGCTGCGCGCGGCGAGCGCCACCATCATCCCCGCCGTATCCTCATGCGCGGCAAGGTCGGCGCCGAGCGCGGCCGCCAATTCGCGCAGGAAGGCTGCGACCTGCGCCGCCGGCAGCGCGGTTCGGCCTTCATCCTTCCGAAGAAAGCACATCAGATGCAGCCGATAGGGCGGCAGGTCCGGCCGCAGCGGCGGCATCACATAGTCGAAATCGAGCATCCGCGCGCCGAGCCCCGCAAGTCGCTTCTGCCGAAGGTCGGTTTCAGCCCGCTCGTCATCGTCGTGCGCGTCCTGATAGCGTTCGGTCTCCGCGAGCATCGGCGTGTCCGCATCCGCGGTCCGATCAAGCCAGTCACGCGCCGCGCCGATCAGGCGCCGTCCGATCCCCTTGCCGCGTGCATCCTCGGCGACGGCAATATAGGTGAGCAGGCCGACCCTTGCGGTGCGATAATATTCGATCGTCACTCCGGCAACCGGCCGATCGTCCGAGTCGAGCAGCAGCACCACCTCGATTCGCGGCTGCGGCGGGGGTGGCGGTTCGGCGGCGTCGAGCAGATTGACCCAGTATCGGGGGTCTTCGCGGATCACCGCATCGGGAAAGGCGGGAATATAGACGTCACGGGCATAGGCTTCCATCAGCGCGTGGCGCCGGGGTGTGGATTCGCGCGACAATTCGACCGCGCGCAGCGCCGCCGACGCATGTTCCGATCGCATCGAGCCTTCATTCACGGCCGCTATCCCCCACCTGCTTCGACAAAAGCGCCCGGCGTTTCTGCGTTCCGGCCCGCCGCATGGCAAGCCGGATTCGCCCTTTACATGGGGGACCCCCGACCATATATGCGCCCCTCGCTGCCCCAGGGGGACTTCCAATAACCGCAAGGCAGCCCTTGTCGTTTAACTTTATTTTTGGGGGTCCCTTGAGTTGCACCAGCATCATAGCGCCCACGGGCTGATTCAGGCACTTTCGCCGGTCGAACCTGTTACGCTTGTCCGCCCGCATGCCGCGCGGCGCGCAGCGCGTTTCTTCATCGAGCGATTTCCCGGCACCACCATGTATGCGGTCAAGGCGAATCCGTCGCCGGACCTGCTGCGCGTATTGTGGGACTCGGGTGTCACCCATTATGACGTCGCCTCGATCGCCGAGGTGCGGCTGGTGGCGCGCACCCTGCCCGAGGCAACGCTCTGCTTCATGCACCCCGTGAAAGCCGAGGAGGCCATTTCCGAAGCCTATTGGAAGCATGGCGTGCGTACCTTCTCGCTCGACACGATGGACGAGCTTCAGAAGATCGTCCGCGCGACCGAAGGCGCCGAGGACCTGAACCTGCTCGTACGTCTGCGCGTCTCGTCCGACCATTCGAAGCTCAGCCTCGCCGCCAAGTTCGGCGCCGAACCCGAGGAGGTCGCCGAACTGCTGATGGCGACGCGCCAGGCGTCCGACGCGCTCGGCATCTGCTTTCACGTCGGCAGCCAGGCGATGACCCCGCACGCCTATGCCCAGGCGATGGAGCGCGTGCGCGCAGCGATCGTCGCGGCGTCGGTGACGGTCGACATCATCGATGTCGGCGGCGGCTTTCCGTCCTCCTATCCCGGCATGGAGCCCCCGCCGCTCGACGCCTATTTCGAGACGATCCACCGCAGCTTCGAAAGCCTGCCGATCAGCTATTCGGCCGAGTTGTGGTGCGAGCCGGGCCGCGCGCTGTCCGCCGAATATAGTTCGCTTGTCGTGCGCGTCGAAAAGCGCCGCGGCGAAGAACTCTATATCAACGACGGCGCTTATGGCGCGCTGTTCGACGCTGCGCATGTCGGTTGGCGCTTTCCGGTCACGCTACTGCGCGATGCGGACGCCGAAGAGATGACGGCATTTAGTTTCTATGGCCCGACCTGCGACGACCTCGACCATATGGCGGGCCCCTTCTTCCTGCCCGCGGGCGTCAAGGCCGGCGATTTCATCGAGATCGGCATGCTCGGCGCCTATGGCTGTGCGATGCGGACCAAGTTCAACGGCTTCGGGGCGGACGAGATTCATGTCGTCAGCGACGAGCCGATGGCGAGCCTCTACACCGGCGAAGCCGAGCCCGAGCGCCGCACGGCGACGGTGACCAAGCTCTTCTGAGCCTTTCGAGCCGCTGACCTTTCCGAAGGCCGGTCCGCATAGATGCGGGCCGGCCTTTTTCCTGTCGCATTCGATTTCCTGCGCCCAGCGCCTTGCGGCATCGCGCCGCATGGTCCACAGGCGCGTTCGATTGATGCAACAAGGAGGTCCTTTTGAGCAAGATTGATGAAAAGTTGCAGCCGGTTCTTGATGAAGTATTGCGCCGTAATGCCGGGGAAGCCGAATTCCACCAGGCGGTTCACGAAGTGCTGGAAAGCCTCGGGCGCGTCGTCGCGAAACACCCCGATTATACCAGCCATGCGCTGATCGAGCGGATTTGCGAACCGGAGCGGCAGATCATCTTTCGCGTTCCCTGGGTCGACGACGCCGGCCAGGTCCAGATCAATCGCGGCTTCCGCGTCCAGTTCAACTCTGCGCTCGGCCCCTACAAGGGCGGCATCCGTTTTCACCCCTCGGTCAACCTCGGCATCATCAAATTCCTCGGCTTCGAGCAGATCTTCAAGAATGCGCTGACAGGCATGCCGATCGGCGGCGGCAAGGGCGGCTCCGACTTCAATCCGCGCGGCCGCTCGGACGGCGAGATCATGCGCTTCTGCCAGGCCTTCATGACCGAACTTCAGCGCCATCTCGGTGAATATACCGACGTGCCCGCAGGCGATATCGGGGTCGGCGGGCGCGAGATCGGCTATATGTTCGGCCAGTACAAGCGCCTCACCAACCGCTACGAGGCCGGCGTGCTCACCGGCAAGGGCCTCGTCTATGGCGGATCGCGCGCACGCACCGAGGCGACCGGCTTCGGCCTCGTCTATTTCGTCCAGCAGATGCTGGCGACCAAAGGGCAGTCGCTCGACGGCAAGCGTGTCGTCGTTTCGGGATCGGGCAACGTCGCCATCTATGCGATCGAAAAGGTCCGGCAGTTCGGCGGCAAGGTTCTCGCCTGCTCCGATTCCAACGGCTACGTTCTCGACGAGAATGGAATCGATCTCGACCTTCTGAAGGAAATCAAGGAGGTGCGCCGCGAACGCTTGTCCGAATATGCGCGGATCAAGGGCGCGGGCTCGCATTATATCGAGGGCGGGTCGATCTGGGACGTGGCGTGCGACATCGCGCTTCCCTGCGCCACCCAGAACGAACTGACCGGCAAGGACGCGACGACGCTGATCAAGAACGGGGTCCAGGTCGTCGGCGAAGGCGCGAACATGCCGTCGACCCCCGACGCCGTGGATCTGTTCCATCAGAACAATGTGATGTTCGCGCCGGGCAAGGCCGCCAACGCGGGCGGCGTTGCGACCTCGGCACTCGAAATGCAGCAGAACGCGTCGCGTGACAGCTGGACCTTCGACAAGACCGAAGAGCGGCTGGCCCAGATCATGCGCAGCATCCACGACAATTGCGCCGCGACCGCCGACGAATATAGCGCGCCCGGCAATTATGTCCTGGGTGCCAATATCGCCGGCTTCGTCCGCGTCGCCGAGGCGATGCGCTCGCTCGGGGTGATCTGACGCGATGCGCTGGTAAAAACGGGCGGTTGACCCGTCGGGTCGCCGCCCTTAGCCTTTGCCGCAATGCACAAAATCATCGATCTTCCGTCGCCCCCGCCGCTCGCCGGGCTGGCGGCGCGGCATTCGATCGCGCTGTTCCTCGACTTCGACGGCACGCTGGTCGAGATTGCCGACACGCCCGACGGCATCCATGTGCCCGAAGGCATTCCGGCGCAACTCGCGGCGCTTCACCGCGCACTCGATGGCCGCATCGCAATCGTCAGCGGCCGCGCCATCGCCGACATCCAATCCTGGCTCGGTCCGCTCGATATGCTGATGGTCGGCTCACACGGCGCCGAGATCGGCGAGGCCGCCACGGGCGCGGCAACCCTGTCCGACGCCAGCCGCACCGAACTCGCCGCGCTCACCGCGGCATGGCCCCGTCTGCTCGTCGAAACCAAGCCGCACGGCATCGCGGTGCATTATCGGCAGGAACCCGAAGCCGCCCCAGCCGTCTTTACCGTCATGGACGACTTGGCAACCCGCGAAGGCCTTGCCGCCCGGCGCGGCAAGATGGTGGTCGAACTAGGCCCGAAGAGCGCGAACAAGGGCGCTGCGGTCGCCCGGCTGATGGCCGAGCCGCCCTTTGCCGGCGCGCAGCCGATCTTCATCGGCGATGATCGAACCGACGAGGACGGTTTCGCCGCCGTCGCCGCGACGGGCGGGCACGGCATCCTCGTCGGCGCCCGGCGCCCGACCGCTGCCGATTATCGCCTCGCCGATCCCGAAGCGGTGCATCGATGGCTGATGTTCTAGACCAGCCTTCAAGCTCGCTCGCGCTCTGGCCGGTCGGCAATTGCCAGGTCAGCGCGCTGATCGACGGCGAGGCCGGCTTCGTCTGGGGCTGCGTCCCGCGCGTCGACGGCGATCCCGTCTTCTGCGCGCTGCTCGGGGGCGACAAGCAGCATCAGGGCGTGTGGCGCTTTCGCCTCGCCGGACAGGTCAAGGCGACTCCGCGCTATCGCCGCAACACCCCGATCCTCGTCACCCGGCTCGAGGCGGAGGATGGCAGCGCGGTCGACGTCATCGACTTCTGCCCCCGCTTCGAGCGGTCGGGGCGGATGTTCCGTCCCGTCGCCTTCGTCCGCATCGTTCGCCCCGTTTCGGGCAGCCCGCGGATCGCGATGGAGCTGGTGCCGATGCGCGACTATGGCGCGGAAGTCGCGGCGACCACCCGCGGCACCAATCATATCCGCTATCTGATCGGCCCGCAGCCGCTGCGCCTGACCACCGACGCCCCGGTCGGCTACGTCATGGAAAGCCGCTCGTTCCGTGTCGAGCAGGACCTGCATTTCTTCCTCGGCCCCGACGAGCCCTTCACCGGCAACGTCTCGCAGGCGCTGCGCGGGATGGAGGAGGCGACCGACCTTTACTGGCGAAGCTGGGTACGCGGGCTCGCGACGCCGATGGACTGGCAGGACGCCGTGATCCGCGCCGCGATCACCCTGAAGCTCTGTCAGCATGAAGAGACCGGCGCGATCGTCGCCGCGCTCACCACCTCGATCCCCGAGGCGCCGGACAGCGGGCGCAACTGGGACTATCGTTTCTGCTGGATTCGCGATGCCTATTATACGGTGCAGGCGCTCAATCGCCTTGGCGCGCTCGATGTGCTCGAAAAATATCTCGCCTATCTGCGCAACATCGTGGACCGCGCCGCGGGCGGGCATATCCAGCCGCTCTATTCGGTGATGGGGGTGACCGAGCTCGACGAGCGCGTCGCATCGGATCTCCCCGGCTATCGCGGCATGGGACCGGTGCGTGTCGGCAACGCGGCCTGGACGCAGATTCAGCACGACGCCTACGGTCAGATCGTGCTGCCGACCGTGCAGGGTTTCTTCGACCAGCGCCTGTTCCGTGTTGCCGACGCGCGCGATTTCGAAAGCCTGGAGAGCGTCGGCGAGGTGGCGTGGAAGACGCATGACCAGCCCGACGCAGGCCTGTGGGAATTCCGCACCCGCCAGCTCGTCCACACCTATTCGGCGGTCATGAGCTGGGCGGCGTGCGACCGGCTCGCCAATGTCGCCGCGCGCATCGGCCGACCCGAACGCGAAGCCTTCTGGAACGAGCGCGCCGCGATGATCCGCGCCACCGTCGAGCGCGAGGCGTGGAACGAGGTTGAAGGTCATTATGGCGCCGCCTTCGGCCATGCTCATATGGACGCCAGCCTGCTCCAGATGGTCGAGCTGCGCTTCATCAGCGCTGACGATCCACGGTTCCAGGCGACCTTCGCCGCGGTCGAAAAGGCGCTGCGCCGTGGCCGCAACATGCTGCGCTACGACAGCGAGGACGATTTCGGCCAGCCCGAAACCGCCTTCAACATCTGCACCTTCTGGCTGATCGAGGCGCTGCATCTATGCGGCCGGACGGACGAGGCGCGCGAACTGTTCGAGACGATGCTCGCGCATCGCACGCCCTCGGGCCTGCTGTCCGAGGACATGGATTTCGACAATGGCGAATTGTGGGGGAATTTCCCCCAGACCTATTCGCTGGTCGGGATCATCCATTGCGCGGGCATGCTGTCGCGCGGCTGGGACACGGTGCGATGAGCCGGCTGATCGTCGTCTCGAACCGCGTGTCGGTCGACAAGGGACGCGGTGCGACCGGGGCGCAGGGCGGTCTCGCGGTCGCGATGAACGGCGCGCTGCGCCAGCATGGCGGCATCTGGTTCGGCTGGTCGGGCGAAGAGGTCGGGCATTTCACCGGCCAACTGACTATGGCGCGCGCCGACGGCTTCACCACGGCGACGATCGACCTCGAGCCGCAGGACGTCGAGGAATATTATAACGGCTACGCCAACCGCACGCTCTGGCCGCTTTTCCACTACCGCATCGACCTTGCCGAATATGAAAATGAGTTCGGCCGCGGTTATGAGCGCGTCAACGAACAATTCGCGAACAGTCTGGTCCCGCTGGTCGAGCCGGACGATCTGGTCTGGGTGCAGGATTATCATTTCCTGCCGCTGGGCGAACGGCTGCGCGCGCACGGCCTGACGAACCGGATCGGCCTCTTCCTCCACATCCCCTGGCCGCCGACGCGGCTGCTCGTCTCGCTCCCCTTTCACGAGCGGCTGGTGCAGGCGATGCTCCACTATGACGTGATCGGCTTCCAGTCGGTCGAATGGCTCGAAAGCTTCCTCCACTATTGCCGCAAGGAACTGGAGGCCGAGGTCGACGAGGACAGCGGCATCGTGCGGATCGGCGACCGCACCGCCACCGCGCGCGCCTTTCCGATCGGCATCGATCACGGCGAGTTCATGGCGCTCGGCGAAACCCCGACGGCGCGACGCGCGCACGACCGCCTCGCCGGCAGCGCGCGTAACCGCACCGTGGTGATCGGTGTCGACCGACTCGACTACAGCAAGGGCCTGCCCGAGCGGATCGACGCGATGGAGCGGCTGTTCGCGACGCAGGACGACATGGTCAACCGGCTGCTCTACGTCCAGATCGCGCCGCCATCGCGCGAGGATGTCCGCTCCTATCAGGAAATCCGCGCGACGCTGGAACAGAAGACGGGGCAGTTCAACGGCGCGCATTCCGACGTCGACCTCGTCCCCATCCGCTACGTCAATCGCGGCTTCGACCGCGCCGAGCTGTTCGGCTTCTATCGCGCCGCGAAGATCGGGCTGGTCACACCGATCCGCGACGGCATGAACCTGGTCGCCAAGGAATATGTCGCCGCGCAGGACCCCGGCGATCCCGGTGTCCTTATCCTCTCGCGCTTTGCCGGCGCCGCCGAGCAGCTGACCGACGCACTGCTCGTCAACCCGCTCAATCACGAAGAGGTCACCCGCGCGCTGTGGACGGCGCTTCACATGCCGCTCGATGAGCGCAAGGCCCGCTGGAACGAACTCAACGCCGTCGTGCGCGACCGCGATGTGATCGGCTGGGCGGAGGATTTCATCGCGGCACTGAAAGGCTGAATCGCCTTCTTGCATTGTGGCCGTTCGGCCCTAGCATCCCCTCACGCGGCCGGGTCGTCGAAGCGCCGCAACCGAAAGGGGGAAGATATGTCCGAAAGCATTCTTGCGCCGGGCGCGGTACTCGCGCTGTGGACTTTGATCATGCTCGTCTGGGTCGCAGCGACGCGCTTCCCGGCAATGGCGAAAGCCGGCATCGACGTGAAGACTGCGCCGCCGGGCGGACGCGGCGCCGACCTTGAAACCGCGCTGCCGCCCAGCGTCAACTGGAAGTCGCACAATTACACCCATCTGCTCGAACAGCCGACGCTCTTCTATGCCGTGATCGTCTTCCTGCACCTGTCGGGCGGCGATGTCGGCTACACGCGCTGGATCGCCTGGGCCTATGTCGTGCTGCGCATCATCCACAGCCTTTGGCAGGCGACGGTGAACCGCATCCCGGTGCGCTTCACCCTCTTCTCGCTCTACACGCTTTGCCTGTTCGCGCTGTCGGTGCTCGCCGTGATCGCGACGCTGGGTTGAGGAGGGAAGGATGACCGATACGAACGCGATACTGGGGCCGGTCGCGACGCTCGCGCTCTGGTCGATGATCATGTGGGTGTGGATGTATGCGACGCGCATCCCGGCGATGAGCCGCGCAAAGATCGACGCGGCGAAGATGGTGGGCGGCACGGGCAAGAATCTCGACGACGTGCTGCCCGCCGAGGTGCAGTGGAAAGCGCATAACTACAATCATCTGATGGAGCAGCCGACCGTCTTCTACGCCGTCGCCATCGCGCTCGCGGTCGGCGGCATGGGCGGCGGGCTCAACGCGCAGATCGCCTGGGCCTATGCGGCTTTGCGCATCTTGCACAGCCTGGTCCAGGCGACGGTGAACCGGGTGATGTGGCGCTTTGCCATCTTCTCGCTCGCCAGCCTCGCGCTGATCGCGCTCTGCCTGCACGCCTTCATGGGGTTCGTGCTGCATTAAGAACAAGCGTCGCCCCCGCGAAAGCGGGGGCCGCAGGGAACCTTGCGCAAGATCTATGGGGTCCTCCGCTTTCGCGGGGGCGACGATTACTTCGAAAACCGCCCTGCCAGCTCGACATGGGTAGACCAGCGGAACTGCCCGACCGGCTGTACCCAGTCGAGGCGATAGCCGCCCGCGACCAGCAGCTTCGCATCGCGCGCGAAGCTTGCGGGATTGCAGCTTACATAAGCGATCGCCGGTACCACCGACGCCGCAAGCTGCTTGACCTGCTCCTCGGCCCCCGCGCGCGGCGGGTCGAGGATCACCGCGCCGAAACGATCGAGCTCGGCGGGAACCAGCGGGCGCCGGAACAGATCGCGATGCTCGGTCGCGACCTGCGCCCGCGCCCGGTTGGCCGCCCCGGTCATCGCCAGGATCGCGTCGCGCGCGCCCTCGGCCGCATAGACTTTCCGTCCCGACGCGACCGAAAGCGCAAAGGTGCCGACGCCTGCGAACAGGTCGGCGACCGCGCCCGCTTCGCCGATCGCCCGCGTCACCGCGCCGACCAGCGCCGCCTGCCCCGCCTCGGTCGCCTGCAGAAAGGCAAAGGGCGGAACCTCGACCATGATGTCGCCGAAGCGCACGGTCGGCGGCTCGGGCTGCCAGAGCGTCTCCAGCCCATCGCCCTGATCGACCGTCAGCCGCGCGAGGCCGTGCGCGCCTGCGAAATCCTGCAACGCCAGCGCGGCGTCGAGCCCTTCGGCGCGCACGCCTTCCAGCACCACCTCGGCGCCCCGATCGAGCATCTGCAACTTGACCTTCACCGGGCGCCGCTGCGGCGCGATGGTGCCGAGCAGGTCGCGGATCGGCGCTACCAGCGCGAACAGCTCGAGACGCAGCAGCGGGCATTCGCGCATGTCGACGATCCGGTTGCTCTGCACCGCGTTGAAGCCGACTGCCACCTGCTTGCCGGTCTTGAGCGCGCTCAGCGCCGCGCGGCGGCGGCTCTGCGGCGCCGAAAGCTGCGCGGGCCATATCTCGCCCGCCGCCACCTGCTGCGCGGCGAGCGCCCCAGCGACCCGATCGCGCACGAAATCGCCGAGCGCGCCCTCGGCGACATGCTGCAACTGGCAGCCGCCGCATGTGCCGAAATGGCGGCAGACCGGCGCGGCGCGGTTGGGACCGGGCGCCAGCGTCCCGTCGGCCGCGATCCGGTCGCCCGGGACGCCGCCTGCGACGTGGCGCCCGTCCGCCGTCACGCCGTCGCCGCGCGCGGCGATGCGTTCGATCAAATCTCCATCGGTCATGCTTTTACCAGATCATCCGCTACAAGGCCGGGGCCGATAGCCCGCGCGCGCGATATATGCCAGCCCACTGCCGCCACGGCGGCGTCGAAGGCATCGTCGCCACGCGCCAGCATCGCCCCGCACGCGCCCGCCAGCACGTCGCCCGTCCCAGCCGTCGCCAGCCACGGACTGCCCGGCCACGCCGTCGCGACGCGTCCGTCGGGGCCTGCAATGACCGTATCGGCGCCCTTGTAGATGATTACCGCACCGGACTGCTTCGCCGCCGCAAGAGCGCGATCGATCTTGCTCCCGGTCAGGTCGGGAAAGGCGCGCGCGAACTCGCCCTCATGCGGCGTCAGGATCGCCGCCGTCCTCCCGAGCTCCGGCAAGGCCGATACGATCGCCGCCGCATCGAGCACCAGTGGCTTGCCGCTGCCGAGCGCCGCCGCGACATCGCGGTCGAGTGCCGCACCCGCCGGATAGCCCGGGCCGACGACCGCCGCGCCCAGTCGCGGATCGGCTAGCCGCCCGGAATAGTCCTCGCCATCCTCGGCAATGATCGCGGCAAAAGGCACATCGCGCGCGCCGCACGCCACTACATAGCCCGCCCCCGCGCGCAACGCAGCGCCCGCCGCCAGCGCCGCCGCGCCCGGCATCGGCCCGGCGCGCACCAGCAGCATTCCGCGACGAAACTTGTGCGCCGACGCGTCGGGCGTGTCGGCCCGCCAGCGCGGCAGGGTCCGCATCGTCCGGTCGGCATCGATCCCGATCCCGGCCAGCAGCGTCCGCCCACAGCAGGCGGCCGCCGGCAGCAGCGCATGGGCGGGCTTCAGGGCGCCGAGCGCCAGCGTGACGTCGGCGGGCAGCGGCGGCGTCCAGTCGTACAGGCCATCGGCATCGACCCCGCTCGGCACGTCGACCGCCAGCACGCGTCGCCCCGCGAATCGGCGCAAACGTATCGCCAAATCGTCCGCCAGCGGCCGCGACAGCCCGACACCGAACAGCGCATCGACGATCAGCGGTGCGGGCGCCGTGTCGTCGCCCAGCGCCTCGACCGGTCCCGTCCATCGGCCACGCGCCGCGCACGCCAGATCGGTCGCCGGCTCGGCCAGCGCCGCCACCCGCACCCGCGCCCCGCGCTCGGCGAGCAGGCGCGCCGCGACATAGCCGTCGCCGCCATTGTTGCCGGGTCCGCAGAGGAGCAGCACCGGCGCACCCGCCGCCATCCGCCACGCGAGATCGGCCACCGCCGCGCCCGCGCGCTCCATCAGTTCCGCAAGCGAGGTTCCGCCCGCCGCGCACGCCGCCTCGGCCGCGCGCATCGCGGCGCTGGTCAGGATCGGAGCGTCGGGAGGAAGGGACATGAGGCTTCCTAACATGCCAGGCAGCGCGGTCGCTACCGACAACGCTGGAGACTATTTTCCACCCGTATTCGCCGGCAGGCGATAGCGGTCGCCGCCGACCGCCACTTCGATCATCCCGTCGCCGACGATCGTCACCTTCGCAGGCTCGGCGCCATCGGCCGACACCACGCCCCGCCCGTCGGTCGTGATCTGCAATCGCCGATAGCCCTTGTCGGCGCGCCCGACGACGAGGATCGTGCCGTTGGCGCCGTGCATCTCGTCGATCGAGCAATCGCGGTCGAACAGCCTGGCACCTTCGAGCGCGCAGTCGATACGGCCATTGATGGCCGCTTCCGCCGCCTGCCGCGATTCGGCCTCGGCAAGTGCGCCATTGTCGGGGGAGGTATCGCAGGCTGCGAGCAACAGCAGCGCCAACGCTCCACCCGATGTTTTCGTCATCCCCCGGCCTTCCTCAACTGTGACAGGTCGCGCACCGCGCCGCGCGCGGCGCTGGTCGTCATCGCAGCATAAGCCTGAAGTGCTACCGAAACCTTGCGCGGGCGCGGCTTGGCGGGCTGCCACGCCGCCTCGCCCTTTGCCTCCATCGCCGCGCGGCGCGCCGCCAGTTCCTCGTCGGACAGGATCAGGTCGATCGTGCGTTTCGGAATGTCGATCTTGATCAAATCGCCGTCCTCAACCAGCCCGATCGCCCCGCCCTCGGCCGCCTCGGGCGAGACATGGCCGATCGACAGGCCCGACGTGCCTCCCGAAAAGCGCCCATCGGTGATCAGCGCGCAGGCGGCGCCCAACCCCTTCGATTTGAGATAGCTGGTCGGATAGAGCATTTCCTGCATCCCCGGCCCGCCCTTCGGTCCTTCGTAGCGGATGACAACGACGTCCCCCGCCTCGACCTGCCCGGTCAGGATGCCGGCGACCGCCGCGTCCTGGCTTTCGAACACCTTGGCGGGGCCGGTGAACTCGAGGATCGATTCGTCGACCCCCGCGGTCTTCACGATGCAGCCGTCGCGCGCGATATTGCCCGAGAGCACCGCGAGCCCGCCATCCTTGCTGAACGCATGATCCGCCGAACGGATCACCCCGCCCTCGCGGTCGAGGTCGAGGCTGTCCCAGCGCCGGTCCTGGCTGAACGCGGTCTGCGTCGGCACTCCGCCGGGCGCCGCCATGAAGAATTTTTGCACCGCCGGGTCGTTGGTGCGTCCGATGTCCCATTTGTTCAGCGCATCGCCCAGCGTCGCGCTGTGCACCGTCGGCAGATGCGCATGGAGCAGCCCGGCGCGTTCGAGTTCGCCGAGGATCGCCATGATCCCGCCGGCGCGGTGGACATCTTCCATATGGACGTCGCTCTTCGCCGGCGCGACCTTCGACAGGCAGGGAACGCGGCGCGACAGCCGGTCGATGTCCTCCATGGTGAAATCGAGCCCGGCCTCGTGCGCGGCGGCGAGCAGGTGGAGCACGGTGTTGGTCGATCCGCCCATCGCGATGTCGAGGCTCATCGCATTCTCGAACGCCTCGAAGCTCGCGATCGTGCGCGGCAGCACGCGGTCGTCGCCTTCCTCATAATGGCGGCGGCACATCTCGACGATCATGTTGCCTGCGCGCAGGAACAGCGCCTTGCGGTCGGCGTGGGTCGCGAGGGTCGATCCATTGCCGGGCAACGACAGGCCCAGCGCCTCGGTGAGGCAGTTCATCGAATTGGCGGTGAACATGCCCGAGCAGCTTCCGCAGGTCGGACAGGCCGAGCGTTCGACCGCCGCGACCTCTTCATCCGTATAATGTTCGTCGGCTGCGGCGACCATCGCATCCACGAGATCGAGGGCGACTTCCTTGCCCTTGAGCACGACCTTGCCCGCCTCCATCGGCCCGCCGGAGACGAAGATGACGGGAATGTTGATGCGCAGCGCCGCCATCAGCATGCCGGGCGTGATCTTGTCGCAGTTGGAAATGCACACCATCGCGTCGGCGCAATGCGCGTTGACCATATATTCGACGCTGTCGGCGATCAGGTCGCGGCTCGGCAGCGAATAGAGCATGCCGTCGTGGCCCATCGCGATGCCGTCGTCGACCGCGATCGTGTTGAACTCCTTGGCGACCCCCCCCGCCGCTTCGATCTCGCGCGCGACCATCTGGCCCAGATCCTTCAGATGGACATGGCCGGGGACGAACTGGGTGAAGCTGTTGACCACCGCGACGATCGGCTTGCCGAAATCCTCGTCCTTCATCCCCGTCGCGCGCCACAGCCCGCGCGCACCCGCCATGTTGCGGCCGTGGGTGGTAGTGCGTGAACGATAAGAAGGCATTTGGAGATTTCCTGATAATATTATTTCATGAAATGGCAGTCAGAAGCGCCTCTACACGCCTACGCGGCCAGTTTCAACGCCGCATTCCCCAACATGCGCGCCAAGCGCCCGGCAAAGCGCGCCTGCCCCGCCGCATCGACGACCAGATCCTGCCGCATCTCGATCCCCACATAGGGGATGCCATTCGCCTCGGCATGGCGGTTCATCGTCGCGTTGAGCAGCCTGCCCGAATAGGGCTGCTGGTCGCCCACTATCAGCCCCTCGGCCTCGAGCGCCGCGATTGCGGGCGCGGCGAGCCGGTCGTCCGCATTATAGAGCACCCCGACCTCCCACGGCCGCTGCCGATCGGGATCGCTTTCGAGCTGCGGCGTGAAGCTGTGCAGCGACAGGACCATCGCGGGTCGGGCTGCCGCTATCACCGCCGCGATATGATCGTGATAGGGCCGGAATATCCGCGCCAGCCGGGCCTCGCGCCCGGCATGGTCGAGCGCATTGCCCGGAATCGCATGGCCGTCGCTGGCGATCGGGATGACGCCCGGCGCCTCCTCGTCGCGGTTGCAGTCGACGACGAGCCGCGACACGCCGCCCAGGATCGCCGCGTCGACCGCCCCGCTCTCGACCAACAGCGCCGCCACTTCGGCCACGCCGATGTCGATCGCGATATGCTGGGTCAGCAGCGCCGGATCGATACCGAGGTCGATATCCGCCGGCACGACGGCAGAGGCATGGTCGCCGATGAGCAACACCCCGCCCGCCCGCGGCGTTCCGAGGTCACGCCAGGCTTCGCTCACCGCAACGCCCCCGTCATCCGCCACCATTCGGGTCGCCGATCTTCCAGATAGCGCGCCGCTGCGTCGCGCTCGCCCGCGGCGTCGAACAGCGCGAAACAGGTCGCGCCCGACCCCGACATGCGCGCAAGCCACGGGCTCAGTCCGCCCAATTCGGTCAGCACGTCGGCGATCACCGGGCATCCGGCGACCGCCGGGCGCTGCAGGTCGTTGCGCGCCGCGAAAAGCTGCGCGCGCAGATCGGCGCCGGTGAACAGCGGTCCGCGGTCGACCCCGTCCCACGCCGCGAACACCGGCCCCGTCGGCACAGGCGCGCGCGGATTGACGAGCAGCACGGGCGTCCCGCCGAGCGCCAGTTCGGGCACCGGCCTCAACTCGGCGCCGATACCGGTGCCGAAGCAGGTCGCGCTCGCAACACAGGCGGCAATGTCGGCGCCGAGCGAGCCCGCCAGCCGTGCGAGGGCCGTATCGCCCATTTCGGGCAGGAAATGCCGCCGCACCAGCCGCGCCAACGCCGCCGCATCGGCCGATCCGCCGCCGATCCCCGCCGCGACCGGCAGCGCCTTGGTCAGCCGGACCGCCAGCGGCGGTACCCGATCCGCGCCATGCCGCTCGCGCAGCAGCGCCAGCATGCACAGCACCAGATTGTCCGCCCCAGCGCTCAGCCCCGCGGCGAACTCGCCGTCGATGGTCAGCGCGTCGGCTTCGGCGACCTCGGCCGCGATCGTGTCGCCGCCATCGACGAAGGCGAACAAGGTCTCGATCTCGTGATAGCCGTCGGGTCGCCGGGCCCGCACATGAAGCGCAAGGTTGATCTTCGCCCAGCCGGTTTCGTGCATCACCGCCCTCCTCAGGGCGCGAGCGTCGCGGGGGTCAGCCCGTCGCGCAGCTTGGCCTCGATCCGCATCGCCATGTCGGCATCGGCGACCAGCGCCGCGGCGCGCCAGACATAGCGCGCCGAAAATCTGTGCCCCGCCTTCCAATAGGCGTCACCCAGATGCTCGACGATCACGGCATTCTCCGGCTCGCCGCGCTGCGCCTTTTCGAGCAGCGGCACCGCCTCGTCGAGCCGGCCGGTCAGCACATAGGCCCAGCCGAGCGAATCGGTGATGCTAGGATTCTGGGGTTCCTTGGCCCAGGCGGTCTCGATCATCTTCAGCGACGCATCGACGTTGCGGCGGCGCTCGATCGCCGAATAGCCCGCGAAATTGAGCACCATCGGATCGTCCGGCCCCAGTTGCAGCGCCCGGTCGATCAGCGGTTCGGCCGCGTCCCAACCCTGCGTCCGCAGCGCCAGGTCGGCGCGCGCGACCAGCACCGCCGCGCGCAAGGGCGCGTCATCATCGCCCAGGCTCGCCTCCAGGCGCCGATAGGCGCGCTCCGCCGCGGCATCGTCCTCCGCCTCACGCGCGATGTCGGCGTAGCGCAGCAACAGGCTGCGCGGCGCGTCCTCCGCCGCGACCGCCCGCTCGGCAAGCGCGATGGCCGCCGCCGTGTCGCCCTCGCCCGCGATCAATTCAGCACGGCGCATCGTCAGCACCGGCGGCAACCCTTCATCCCCGAGCAACGCCAGCGCATCCGTCGCCTGCCCGTTGCGGACCAGCGCGTCGGTCAGGGCCGCGCGCACCTGCCAGTCCTCTCCATTCAACCACCCTGCGGCACGCGCGAACAGCAGCGGCACCGCCGGGCTACCGTGCGGCGTCCGGCCTAGCCCATCGGCAAGCAGCGCCAGCCAATGCGCGGCGCCGGCCCGGGGCGACGTCACCGGCTGGCCCGACAGCAGCGCCACCGGGTCATCGCGCTCGCCTTGCGCCAGCGCGATCCGCTGCTCCAGTTCCTCTGCCGCCTCGCCCCGGCCTGCCGCGCGAAGCGTCGCAACGACGCGCAGTGCGACGAGCTGGCTCGACCGGTCGGTCGGCTTGATCGTGTCGAGCAGTGCGACGGCATCGTCGCCGCGCCGCATCGCAAGCTCGATCAGCGCCGCTTCGAGCAGCAGCGCGGGCTCGGGCCGCGCCGCCGGGTTGGCGGCGATCAGATGGCGCGCGGGTCGCTTCGTCCGCGCGCCGACATCGATCCAGGCGTTGAGCGTCGGCGTGATGAGCCGTGCAATGACGTCGACGCCCGCCTTGTCCTGCCGCCCTGCCAGATAGGTCCGCGCCGCCTTCCAGTCCGATCGCCGCAGCGCATCGACGGTGAGGACGAGTTGCGCGTCGAAGCGCCGGTCACCGCCGTCCCACAGCGCCGCCGCTGCGCCACGCGCCGCATCGAGGTCGCCGGCCTGAATCGCCTGTTCGAGCATCCGCCCGCGCACGCCCGGCAGGCCCGGCGCCAGGCTCGACACGGTTCGCAGCGCCGACAGCGACGCCGCGGGATCGCCCGCTTCCTCGGCCAGCCGCGCGCGGACGAAAGCATCGAGCGCCTCCGCGCTGCCGTCGGTGGCGGCCATCGCGGGGGGCGCCGCCAGCGCTACCACCGCGAGAAAAAGGGAAACCGGCCGCCTGAGCTTACATATTGGGATAATTGGGGCCTCCGCCGCCTTCGGGAGTGACCCAGTTGATATTCTGGGTCGGGTCCTTGATGTCGCACGTCTTGCAATGGACGCAATTCTGCGCGTTGATGACGAACTTGGGATCGCCCTCCTCCGCCCCGACGATTTCATAGACCCCCGCCGGGCAATAGCGCTGCGCAGGCTCGTCATAGAGCGGCAGATTATATTCGACCGGAATCGACGGGTCCTTCAATTGCAGATGGACCGGCTGATCTTCCTCATGATTGGTGTTCGACAGGAACACCGACGACAGACGGTCGAAGGTCAGCACCCCGTCGGGTTTCGGATAATCGGGCTTGGGTATCATGTCGGCACGATAGAGCGTCGTGTTGTCGGGATGATGCTTCATCGTGAAGGGCATGCGGATGCCGAAGCTTTCGAGCCACATGGTGATGCCCGACAGGATCGTGCCCGCCAGATCGCCATATTTCTCGACCAGCGGCAGCACGTTGCGGACGACGCCCAGCTCCTTCTTGACCCAGCTTTCGTCATAGGCCGCCTGATAGGCGTCGAGCGTATCGCCGGCGCGGCCCGCGGCCACCGCAGCGAACGCCGCCTCGGCCGCCATCATGCCCGATTTCATCGCCGTATGCGTGCCCTTGATCCGCGGCACGTTCAGGAACCCCGCGGTATCGCCGATCAGCGCCCCGCCCGGAAAGGCCAGCTTGGGCACCGATTGCCAGCCGCCGTCGCTGATCGCGCGCGCGCCGTAGGAAACGCGCTTGCCGCCCTTCAGGATCTTCGCAATCTCGGGATGGGTCTTCCACTTCTGCATTTCATGGAAGGGCGAGGTGTGCGGGTTGCGATAGTTGAGCCAGGTCACGAAGCCGAGCGCGACCTGTCCGTTCGCCTGATGATAGAGGAAGCCGCCGCCGTTCGTGTTCGCGTCGAGCGGCCAGCCCTGGGTATGGATCACCCGCCCCGGCGCGTGGTTGGCGGGGTCGATGTCCCACAATTCCTTGACGCCGAGGCCATAGACCTGCGGCTCGCAATCGGCGTCGAGCGCGAACTGCGGCTTCAGCATCTTGGTCAGATGTCCGCGCACGCCCTCGGCGAAGAAGGTATATTTCGCGTGGAGTTCCAGCCCCGGCGCATAGTCCGGCTTGTGGCTGCCGTCGCGCGCGACGCCCATGTCGCCGGTCGCGACGCCCTTCACCGACCCATCGTCGTTATAGAGGATTTCGGCGGCCGGGAATCCAGGGAATATCTCGACCCCCAGCCCCTCGGCCTGCTCGGCAAGCCAGCGGCAGAGATTGCCGAGGCTGCCGGTATAGGTGCCCTTGTTGTGCATGAAGCCGGGCGAGATGAATTCGGGGAGGCCGAATTTCTTCTTCTTGGTCAAGATCCAGTGCTGATTGTCGTTGACCGGCACCTCGGCGAGCGGACAGCCCCGCTCGCGCCACTCGGGCAGCAATTCGTCAAGCGAGCGCGGGTCGATGACCGCGCCCGACAGGATATGCGCGCCGACCTCGGACCCCTTTTCGAGCACGCACACCGACAATTCGCTGCCCGCCTCGTTCGCGAGCTGTTTCAGGCGGATGGCCGCCGAAAGCCCCGCCGGCCCGGCGCCGACGATGACCACGTCATAAGGCATGGATTCCCGTTCGCTCACCGCTTCAACCCTTTCTGCCGTCCCGGCGCCGATCGTTCACCGCAACCGACGCTCATTCTGTCACGAATTGCGATGCCCGCCAATTGACGTATCCGTCAACCTCCTGTCTGAAACAAATTGATGGGTGGGCGAAATTCAGCCTTGCGGGCGGAAAGCTATTGCGACTGGTGGTCGCTGGCGGGCGTCGATGCGCTGGTGGGCGAGGAGCCGGCCGGCTGGCTGAAGCTGCCCGCCGCCAACGATCCCAAACCGAAACCCAAGGTCGTCGCCGAAGACGCACCGCCTCCGCTCCCCGCCGCGCTTCAACGCCAGGCACCGGTCGAGGCGCCCGTGACCAGAGGGCCGGTGACCTTCCCCGACGAATGGGACCCCTTCCATACGTGGCTCGCGGAGCACTCCGACGTTCCGGGCAGCCAGTGGGACGCGCGCCGCGTCCTGCCCGCCGGGGGGCCGTGGGCGCCGCTGATGATCCTGACCGCCTGGCCCGAGATCGACGACCAGCGCGACGGCCTGTTGTTCGCCGGTCCCGCCGGCACGCTGCTCGACGCGATGTTGCGCGCGATCGGAATGACGCAGGACGCCTGCTACCGCGCCAGCCTTGCGGTCACGCGTCCGCCGGGCGGCCGCTGCGACGCGAGCGACGCCGGGGAGCTCGCGCGACTGCTGCGCCATCATCTGAAGCTTGCGCGGCCGGAAAGGCTGCTGCTGGTCGGCGGCGATGTCCTCCGCATGGCCGCCGATATCGCCCTTCCCGACGCGCGCGGAAGGTTACTCGATGTTAACCATGACGGCGGCAAGGTGGCGGCCGTGGCAGTCGCGAGCCCCGCGATGCTGCTCGCCCGCCCGGCGCAGAAGGCCGCTGCCTGGGATAGCCTCAAACTGTTCAACCGGGGACGTTGACAGATGAAGATCGTGACCGCGGCGTTTGCCGCCCCTCTCCTTTTCACCGCCGCCGCCGCAATGCCCGCGTACGCGGTCGATGCCGGAAATCCCGGCACTGTCGTCGCGCCGCAAACGGTGCCCGACATTCTTTCCGGCAAGGAAAAACAGTTCTACATTCAGGTTCTCGCCGCGATCCGCGGACAGCGCTGGACCGAGGCGAAGGCGCTGCTCGCGGATGCGAAAGGCGGTCCGCTCGATGATTTCCTGCGCGCCGAATATTGGCTTGCCGCGAACAGCCCGCGCGCCGAGGTGTCCGACCTCATGCCGATCCTCGCGCGCTCACCGTGGCTCCCGCAGGCGGCGCAACTCGGCCGTCTCGCAACCCGGCGCGGCGCCACCGACCTTCCGTCGCTGCCCCCCGAAGTCGCCCTGTCCTGGGCCGGCAGCGCGCCGCGCCGCGTCGGCGCCGATTCGGTCAGCGACCCCTTCGCTGCCGGCCTCGCCGTCAGCATTCCCGACCGCATCAAGAACGACGACCCCGCCGGCGCCGAGGCGCTGCTCAACGCCGTGATCGACAAGCTCAGTCCCGCGGCGCGCGCCGAATGGACGCAAAAGGTCGCCTGGTCCTATTATATCGAGAATGACGACGCCAACGCACTGCGTCTTGCGACCGCCTGCACCGACGGGCAGGGCGCCTGGTCGACGCAGGGTGCGTGGGTGCGGGGTCTCGCGTCGTGGCGGCTGCACGATTATCGCACCGCGCTGACCGCCTTCGACCGTGTCGCCCGCGAAGCACCCGACAGCGAATTGCGCGCCGCCGGCTATTACTGGTCGTCGCGCGCCGCGATCGCCGCCGGCCAGCCCGAACTGGTCGAGGGACGGCTGCGCGCCGCCGCCGCCAATCAGGAGACCTTCTACGGCCTCCTCGCTGCCGAAGCGCTCGGCGAGCAGCCGAGCACCCAGCGCGAGAATGTCCGCCCCGACCGCAGCGCCTGGCGCGCACTTGAGGCGCAGCCGAATGTCCGCGCCGCGATGGCACTGGCCGAGATCGACGAGGACACCTATGCCGGCGAGGCGCTGCGCCATCAGGCGCGCATCGGCGACCCGCGCCAGCACGAACAGCTCATCGGCATGGCGGAGGCGCTCAGCCTTCCCGAATCCCAGCTCTGGCTCGCGCACAACACGCCGCAGGGCCGCAAGCTCGCCCCCGCCACGCGCTATCCCCAGCCCAAATGGCAGCCCGACGGCGGCTGGAAGGTCGATCCCGCGCTGGTCTTCGCGCACACGCTGCAGGAATCGCGCTTCCGCCGCACCGTGGTCAGCTCGGCGGGCGCCTATGGCCTGATGCAGGTGCGCCCCGGCACCGCGCGCGATATCGCGCGCTGGGACGGCGACAAGATCAAGGCCGCGCTCAGCGACCTCAAGACCCCTGCGATCAACATGGACCTCGGCCAGCGCTACCTACAATATCTCAGCCGCGAATCGGCGACCGGCGGCTTGCTGCCCAAGGTCATCGCCGCCTACAACGCCGGTCCCGCCCCCGTGGCACGCTGGGAAACCGAGGTGCGCGACCAGGGAGATCCACTGCTCTACATGGAATCGATCCCCTATTGGGAAACCCGCGGCTATGTCGGCACGGTGCTGCGCAATTACTGGATGTACGAGGCGCAGCAGGGCAAGCCGTCGGTCAGCCGCGCCGCGCTCGCGCAGGGCGAATGGCCGCGCTTTCCCGACGGCAAGGACCGCATCCGCCTGACCTGGGCGGGCGGCCTCGGCCATGCCGATTGACGAAAGCCTGCCCTTCAGGCCTGTCCGCATCGCGATCCTGACCATTTCGGACAGCCGCAGCGCGGCGGAGGACCGATCGGGCGACAAGTTGGAGGAATTGCTGACCGGCGCGGATCATGTCCTTGCCGCGCGTGCGATCATCCGTGACGAGGTCGACCTGATCGTCTCGCGTCTCCACAACTGGATCGGCGACCCGGACGTCGATGTCATCATCACCACCGGCGGCACCGGTCTCACCGGCCGCGACGTGACGCCCGAGGCCCTGCGCCGCCTCGACGGCAAGGATATCCCAGGCTTCGGCGAATTGTTCCGCTGGCTCAGCTACCAGACGATCGGCACCTCGACAATCCAGTCGCGCGCCTGCGCCGTGGTCGCCCGCGGCACCTATATCTTCGCGCTCCCCGGCTCGACGGGCGCGGTCAAGGATGCTTGGGACGGCATCTTGTCGACCCAGCTCGACAGCCGGCACCGCCCCTGCAATTTCGTCGACCTGATGCCACGGCTGACAGAATAGCCAGCACCGTCGCCCCAGAGGAAGCTGGGGCCGCTGTCGTTTCAACGGGGCGCCAGCGGCCCCAGCTTTCGCTGGGATGACGATAATGTTCTTTATTTGTTCTCACGCTTGCGATAATTTCGGCAGGTGCCAACCAAGCCCCTGCCCCCGATCGCCGGCCGCGGCGCGCCGGCGAACCCGCGTCCCGTCCGCACCGGCTCGCTCGACCGTGAAGCCGACGGCGACTGGCTCGACGCGGCCGGATCCATCGACGGCGATGCTCCGCCGCTGCGCACCACCGTAACCGTTGAGCATCCGAAGACGATCATAGCGCGCAATACGTCGCCCGACATCGGCTTCGATCGCTCGATCAATCCCTATCGCGGCTGCGAACATGGCTGCATCTATTGCTTCGCGCGCCCCACCCACGCTTTCCACGATCTGTCGCCCGGGCTCGATTTCGAAAGTCGCCTCTTCGCCAAGCCCGTCGCTGCGAAGCTGCTGCGGCAGGAACTGGCGAAGCGCAATTACAAGGTCGCGCCGCTGGCGATCGGCACCAACACCGACGGCTATCAGCCGATCGAGCGCGAATGGCGCGTCACCCGCGCGGTGGTCGAGGTGCTCGCCGAAACCAAGCATCCATTGCTCATCACCACAAAATCCGATCGGCTGCTGCGCGATATCGACCTGCTCGCGCGTATGGCAAAGGACAACCTCGTCGGCGTCGCCATTTCGGTGACGACGCTCGACCCGAAGCTCGCCCGCACCCTCGAACCGCGCGCCCCGCACCCGCGCCGCCGCCTCGCCGCGGTCCGCGCCCTGATCAACGCCGGGGTGCCGACGCAGGTCAATATCTCGCCGATCATCCCCGCGATCACCGATCACGAGATAGAGGCGATCATGGCCGTCGCGGCCGAGGCGGGCGCGATCCGCGCCTCCTATATATTGATGCGCCTGCCGTTCGAGGTCGCGCCGCTGTTCCGCGCCTGGCTCGCCGCCCATTATCCCGACCGCGCCGACAAGGTGATGCACATGGTCCAGGACATTCGCGGCGGTCGCGACAACGATCCCGATTTCTTTTCCCGCATGAAGGGTCGCGGCCTCTGGCCACAACTGATCCGCCAGCGCGTCAAGCGCGCCGCGCGCGAACATGGCATGGACCGCAGTTTTCCTCCGCTCCGCAGCGATTTGTTCAGACCGCCGGAAAGAGACGGGCAGATGGAGCTGTTTTAGGGTTGTTTTGGGAACCTCGCCCCCGCGAAGGCGGGGGCCGCTGGCATCATGGATCGCACATCGATGAAACGTCTATATCTACATCATGACCAACAAGCCGATGGGAGTCCTGTATATCGGTGTCACCAATAATCTGCCGGCCCGAGTTTTGGCGCATCGATCCGGAACGGACTCCGAATTTTAAACCCCCACCAACGACTTCAAACGGTAACCCTTATATTCATCGCGCAACTGCCGCTTCAATATCTTCCCCGTCGCGGTGTGGGGCAGTTCGTCGACGAAGACGATCTCGTCGGGCAGCCACCATTTGGCGACCTTGTCACGCAGATAGTCGATGATGCCCGCCTCGCTCACCTCGGCGCCGGGCTTTTTGACGATCAGCAGGATCGGCCGCTCGTCCCATTTGGGATGATAGACGCCGACCGCCGCCGCTTCCTGCACGCCGGGCGCGCCGACCGCTGCATTTTCCAGCTCGATCGAGCTGATCCATTCGCCGCCCGACTTGATGACGTCCTTCGCGCGGTCGGTGATCTGCATCACGCCGTCGGGATGCAGCACCGACACATCGCCGGTGTCGAACCAGCCGTCGGCATCGGCGGCATCCTCGTCGGCGCGATAATAGCGCTGGATGATCCACGGCCCGCGGCATTGCAGCCGCCCGCTCGTCATCCCGTCGCGCGGCAGCACCCGGTCCTCGTCGTCGACGATGCGCAGTTCGACACCGAAGGGCGGGCAGCCCTGGCGGCAGATGATGTCGACCTGTTCGTCGAAGCTCAGCGCGTCCCAGTTCCACGGCCGCTTACCCATCGTCCCGATCGGGCTGGTCTCGGTCATTCCCCAGGCATGGCCGACATAGATGCCCGCCTTCATGAAGCGCTCGATCATTGCGCGCGGCGCCGCCGAGCCGCCGATGACGACGTGCCGCAGCGCGCCGTAATCCATGCCGGTCGCATCCATATGCGCGAACATCGCGATCCACACCGTCGGCACCCCGGCGCTGTGGGTCACACCCTCGTCGTGCATCAGGTCGCACAGGATCTGCGCGTCGTTGGTCGCCGAAAAGACGAGCTTCGCGCCGACCGTCGCCGCGGCGTAGGGGATGCCCCAGCTATTGGCATGGAACATCGGCACGATCGGCAGGATCACGCTGCGGCTCGACAGGTCGAAGGCGTCGGGCTGGATCTCGGTGATCGCGTGCAGGACGTTCGAGCGGTGCTCGTAGAGCACACCCTTGGGGTTGCCCGTCGTCCCGCTGGTATAGCAAAGCCCGACCGGATCGCGCTCGTCGAGCGTCACCCACTCGAACCCGCCGTCCTCGGCGGCGATCAAGTCGTGGTAGGACAGATAGCCTTCCCGCGCCGGCGCATCGAACAGCACGAAATGCTCGATGGTCGTAAGCTGGCCCCGCAGCCGCTCGACGATCGGCAGGAAGGCCGCGTCGAAGAACAGCATCCGGTCCGCGGCATGGTTGATGATGTAGACGAGCTGCTCGTCGAACAGCCGCGGATTGACGGTATGCAGCACCCCGCCCATCCCGGCGGTGCCGTACCAGCTCACAAGATGATGCCCGTGGTTCATCGCCAGCGTCGCGATACGATCGCCCTTGCGCATTCCCAGCCGCGTCAGCGCCGCGGCGAAGCGGCGCGCGTCGGCGCCCGCCTCGCCCCACGTCGATCGCGTCATGCTGCCGTCGGCCCAGCGCGACACGATCTCGCGCCCCGCATGTTCGCGCGCGGCATGGTCGATCAGGCTGGTGACGAGGAGCGGCTGGCCTTGCATTCCCATTTGTCGGCATCCCTTTCTTGCTGTTGCATAAGGGATAAGCGCGATTGCGCGGTGTGCAAGGGGGCAAACTACGGCAAACGTCCGTGCTTCACGCTTGCGCCGCGCAATGCTGAGAATCCCGATGCCGAGGCAATGTGATCGAACCTAGTGGCTGAAAATGCATGTCAGCACGGCCGGGGTCCGTCTCATATTGCATAAAATCAGACATCTGATTATATTTCCCTCACTGGCCCATTATATGTTTCAAATACGATGAGGCCGACGTCTGATGAAGAGGCGCACCTCGCACGGGAGCGGAACTGGATCGCATCCCTGGGCGGATGACACGACGAAAGGCAGATTCATGACGGCAGCCCCCCCTTCCCTGTCGAACGATCAGGCGAGCCAGCTCGGCGCGCTCTACGACGAGATGGCGCCGGAAAGCCTGTCGCCGCTATGGGAGGTGCTGGCGCAGCTCGTGACCCCGGAACCCGGATCGCCGGCGCGGGTTCATCGCTGGAGCTATGACGTCGCGCGCGACTTCCTGATGCGCGCGGGCGATCTGATCACCGCGGCCCAGGCCGAGCGCCGCGTGCTGATCCTCGAAAATCCCGGTCTGCCCGGTTCGGCCTCGATCACGACCAGCCTGTATGCCGGATTGCAGCTTATCCTGCCTGGCGAGGTCGCCCCCTGCCACCGTCACAGCCAATGCGCGCTGCGTTTCGTGCTGGAAGGCGAAGGCGCCTTCACCGCCGTCGACGGCGAGAAGGCGGTGATGCGCCCGTTCGATCTGGTGCTGACGCCCGGCGGCCAATGGCACGATCATGGAAACCCCACCGGAAAGCCGATGATCTGGCTCGACGGGCTCGACATTCCGACCGTGCGGCATTTCGACGCCAGCTTCGCCGAAAAACTCGGCGAGGACGCACATCCGCCCACGGTGGCGCCGGGCGACAGCCTCAATCGCTATGGTCGCAACCTGCGCCCGCTCAAGGGCAGCACCGCCGATCGGCGGCCGGACCATCAACCCCTTTTCCATTATCCCTATGCCGAATGGCGTCCCGCGCTGGCGGCCTTGGCGGCGGCGGGCGAGCCCGACCCGCATCTTGGCTACGCGCTGGAATTCATCAACCCGGCCGACGGCGGGCCGGTCATGGCAACGGTTTCCGCGCGAGTCCAATTGCTCCCGGCCGGTTTCTCGACGCGGTCCCGCCGGTCGACTGACGGAACGGTGATGGTGGTGGTCGAAGGTCGCGGCACGGCGCAGATCGGCGACGCGACGGTGGAACTTGCTCCGCGTGACATTGTTGCGGTTCCGTCATGGCGAACAGTCACGCTGAGCGCCGAAAGCGACCTTGTCCTGTTTGCTTATTCGGACAAGGCCTGCCAGCAGAAGCTTCGCCTCTATCGCGAAGAGAATGGCTGATCGCCGCTTCGGATCAGGCGTCGGGCTCCGATGGTTCGTCGAGCACGATCGGCGCCCGCGTCACATTGTTGAACCGGTCGACGAACTTGCCGAGCAGGGACAGGAATTGTTCGGCTTCGTCAGGCGTAAAGGCCGAAAGTGCGATGTCCTGAGCTCGGGCGGCGGGTTCGCGCAGCCGTTCCAGATGCCGCTCCCCCTTGGCGGTCAGGACGATGACCTTGCGCCGCCGGTCGTCGGGGTCCGCGACGCGGACGACCAGGCCGTCATCCGCCAGTTTCTTGACGACGAGCCCCGTGGTCGACCGGTCGAGCCCCACTCTTTTGGACAGGCCGATCTGGTCGAGGCCCTCGCAATGGCGAAGGATCACCAATACGCCATATTGCGTCGTCGTCGCACCGATCTCCGCGCTTTCGTGCATGAACAGCGAGACGCTGATCTGATGCGCCCGGCGAAGCAGGAAGCCCGGCCTTTTATAAAGGGAATCGACGCTTCCCGCCCCATCGTCACCCGCGCCCCGATCACTCGCCAAAACCGTTCTCCCGCGATTTTCCCGAAGATTGGCCCAGTGGCGCCGCGTGGCCCGCGATCGGACGCGGACCCGGCCCACCCAGGCCAAATGACCGGAAACCAAGCGATTCTAGCGCAAAGCCGATCATGTGCAAGGGCACCTCAACGCTGCTACGCCCGATTGCTGTTTCCTAGCCTTCCCCGAAGCCGTACAGGTCCAGGGTTCGCGCGCCGGCCCTGATCCGCGCGATTTTCTCCGTCTCTTCCGCTTCGCGCTGCCGTCCCTTCTCCACGGCTCGCTCGACCGCATCGGGAGGGAGCACGACGACGCCATCGCGATCGCCGACGATCATGTCGCCCGGGTGGACGACGATGTCGCCGATCGCGACCGGACGGGCAAACCAGCTTGGGGCGATGCCCTTCAACGTGCCGCGGATGCAGACGCCGTTGGAAAAGACCGGGAAAGGCTGATCCGCCAGCACATGGGTATCGCGGACGCCGCCGTCGATCACCAGCCCGGCCAGCCCACGCGCCATCGCGGCTTCGTTCAATATCTCGCCCCAATATCCCCATTCGATGCCGCCGCTGGTCGCAATGACCAGCACGTCCCCCGCCCGCGCCGCATAGATGGCGCGGTGGATAGCCAGATTGTCGCCCGAAGGCACCTCGACGGTAAAGGCCGGGCCGGAGACGCGCATCGAAGCCGCGACGGGCTTGATCGCGCCGGGGAGAGCCCCGATCCGTCCCGCGGCCTCGTGCAGCGTCGCCGACCCGAGCGCCCGCGCAGCCGCCGTCAGTTCTTCGGAATATCGGATGGACATGATCCCTCCCGTTTCGGGCGCGCCGGTCACGCGCCGGCCTTGCGCTGAAGCAGGTGATAGCTCTGCTGCTTGCGCGCTTCGTCGAGCCGCATCCCGCCGGCGATGGCATCGCGAATCCGCATCTCGGCGGCATGTATCTCTTCAGCGGCGGCCAGCACCGCTTCCTCATGAATTCCGGGAATTACGATGACGCCGTCTGAATCGCCGCGAACGATGTCGCCGGGCGTCACCCGCGCGTCGCCGACGGATACGATCTCCCCCACGGCGTCGAGTTGCACCCGATCCTTGCCGGTGCGCATCGAATAGGACCGGCTGTAGATCGGATAGCCGAGATCGAGCGCGAGGTGAGTATCGCGACAGGCGCCGTCGATCACGGTCCCCGCCAGTCCCCGCTTGTGCGCGCAAAATGTCAGGATATCGCCCCAGACGGTGGCATCGGGCCGGCCGTTGTTGTCGATGACCACGACCGCGCCGTCGGGCACGTCATCGATGAAATCGCCGACGGTTCCGATCGGATGGCCGACGGGCGCATAGGTCAGAGTGAAGGCCCGCCCCGTCATGCGGAAGCCGTGGTCGAGCGGCTTGATCCCAAGGCATTGGCCGGCAATGCCCAGCTTGTCGAGCGCATCGCTCAACGTCGCGGTATCGATCTGCGCCGCCCGGTCGACATTGGTGTCGGTCATGATTCGCGTTCGCCCTTTCGTTCGAGAAGATGTTCGTAGCCGGCGCCCATGATCGCGCTCACCGGATGCCCGGCGAGCACCGCCTGGGTCATGCCCGCTTCCTTGGCCGCAATCGCCTCGGCCGCCATCAGCACCTCGTCGATCCGCGCCGCCGGCACGAAGGCCGCGCCGCTGCCGTCGGCCACGACATAGTCGCCGGTCGCGACGGTCACGTCGCCGACGCCGATCGGGCAGCCGGTGGCGGCTTCGTGAATACGTCCGCGTGCGGTTCGTGCCGTGGACCCGCGCGCATAGACGGGAAAGCCGATCTCCGCAGCCTCGTCGACGTCGCGCGCCAGACCTTCGACGATCACGCCGGCGAGTCCCTTGACCCGCGCCGCATTGGACAGGATGCCGCCCCAGCCCGCGCATTCGATCCCGGTGCGCTGCTCGACGACCACGACGTCCCCCGGCTCGGCCGCATCGATCGCCGCCGTGCACAGATGGCGCACGGGCGCGTCCGCAGGCGGCTTGCCGGCGGCGAGCTGCACGGTAACAACTCGCCCCGAAATCCGCTGCCGCGCAGACTGCGGCGCCAGCCCGGTAATCGAAGCGGACAGACCAAGCTGATCGAGCGCGTCGGACATGGCACATGCATCCAGCCTGGCGAGGCGCGCGAGGATGTCGGCAGCGCTCATGCGGTTTTCTCCTGATGCCATTCGATGAAGCCGTTGGCGGTCCCTGTCCCCGCTTCGGACCGATAGCAGGGCTGGTAGTCGACGAGACCGCCGGACAGATCGGTTTCGAACAGGGCGCCGGCCGCGGCGATCCAGTTCTTGAGTTCCGACGTTCCCGACTGAAAGCGCGATTCCTCGATGCCGCACAGCGTTTCGGCGTCGCGCCGCGCGATCGCGTCGATGATCATGCGATCGAAATCCTCGTCGATGACGAAATGGGTCATTCCGCCCGAGCCGAAGACTGCGACGCGCGCGTCCGAATCCCATTCGCGGATCACCCGCCCGACAAGCCTGCCGAAAGCGAAACAGCGGCGAGCAGTGGGCTGGTTCGGCGGGAAGAAGGTGTTGGCGATGACCGGCACGTTGGGAATCACCCGGTCGCGCATGATCTGGCGGTAGATGAAGCCGAAGGCATGACCGATACCGCTCGACCAATGACCGGGATTTTCCGGCAGCCGGTGCGAGCGGGCCACGTCGAAATCCTGGGCGATCGCGGCTTCTATGATCCGCCGGCCGAGCTCGGGGTGACCCGGATATTCGGTGCGCTCGGGGGGGTTATGCCCCCATTCCGCCGCATGGATGCCGGGCGCCATCTTGGCCGCTTGCGCCTCGGACGCCGGTTCGTTCCAGATCGTCGGGCCGTCGAACACAGTCAGCGCCGGCATCACGTCGTCGAGGAACAATTCATTCTGGTCATTGCCGAAAATGACCGCGACGTCGGGTGCGGCGGCGTCGAATGCGTCTGCCATCGTCTCGATCGCGGCGCGGCACGCCTGCGCCCGGCGCGTGCGTTCGGTCAGGCTGGCCTGCGCTGCCAGCCCCTCGTCCTGGCGCAGAGCCACCAGCGCCGGGAAATCATAGACGCCGCCGCGGAACGGGTGATCCTTGCGCGCCCGGTCGGCGGGCAACCGCAGCAGCCATTCCTCCGGCGTCGTGGACAGCGTGGGACCATGCGTGGTCCACATGCCAAGAACGATATCGGCCATCGCCCGCCCCTATTGATCGAGCTTGAAGAGGCGCCGCGCATTCCCCTCGAAGATCATCGTCTTTTCGGCGTCGCTCAACCAGTCGAACCCGGCAATGACCGGTGCGATATCGTCCATCGTCCGGTCGTCGTCGCCGGCCAGCTTGGACCCGACGCCGGGGCATTCGGACCCGAAGAGGCAGCGGTCGGCGCCCACCGTTTCGATCAGTGAGGATCAGCGTGCAATAGGCACCCCCTTCGTGGGGTGATCGGCGTGCAAAAAGGACCCCTTCATCCCGGGGTTATAGTCGGCCGACTGGTTTTGATCAGTTGGCGAGAACGGGATGTTGATCGTG